>JAEEGH010000351.1_pt1 | contig 257761 bp, 222 predicted proteins | sample 9134181 | NCBI WGS metagenome assembly JAEEGH01 (sample SAMN16246544, study PRJNA631951) | gut metagenome | biome: gut microbiome; feature: rumen; material: DP-attached | host: Bos | place: Iran: Karaj | collected 2018-10 | reverse complement strand
GTTTAAGGACACCCGCATCTGCCATCAGGCGAATAAACCTTTCTTTGTTGGTGTAGGCCGCAAGCTTAAAGCCCATCAGTTCATCAATCGTAACTCCAAAATAATTCGCCAGAATCGGAAGCATCTCCAAATCCGGGGAGCCGCCGTTTTCCCACTTACTCACCGCCTGATAAGAAATGTTTACCGCTTCTGCCAGTTCTTCCTGAGTAATGCCTTTTGCACTTCTAAGTTTTTTGATTGTCTCACCAATCGTATTCATTTTTCCTACCTCGTATTTTTTTCCTTGCAAGGTTATACACATCATATTCGCAATAAGGCTTGTTGACAATCGACGCGTTTTTTAGTTTTACTCAACTGCCGGTTGAAAGATAAGGAGAGGGAGGCCACCCCCGCAACGCCCCCGGCTCTTGGGCTTTTTTGAAAAATACATATATTTTGGCGAAATTCTTAAAAATATATGTACTTATAGACGGTTTTTTAATGTGAAAGTCATATAATTTGAATGAATTTGCCAAATTATATGACATTTATTCCAAAAAAATAGGATTTTTACCGGAACCAAAACTGTTTTCCCTCTAAAAAAGCATATAATCTGGCGTTTTTGGTCAAATTATATGACTTTCTCATGGAAAATTGCTCCTTCCTGGGCATAATTGTCATATAATTTGCCATTTTTAACCAAATTATATGACTTTTTACAAAGAAACTGCTTCCTCCTGAACTAAAAAAGCATATGATTTGACAATTTTCCTTATTTTATATGCTTTTCCTTTCTTTTCTAATAATCCCAAAAACTCAAAACTAGTCTCATTTTCAAAAAAGTTGTAAAATTCAAACCTGAGGATTTGCGAAGACACAAAAATTTTCTGTCTCGGAATCTACAAATTCAAAACGGAGGTAAAAAATGAACACATTCTCTCAAGCCCTGTTAAGCGAAAAAACTGATAAAATCCCGGATGAATACGACTGGTTTGCGCCGCTTCTCGGTGACTGGGATTGCGACTACGATGACAACTACGGCGGCCAGCCACGCCATGTAAAAGGTGAATGGATTTTCAGACGAGTACTGGAAGGTGCCGGCATTCAGGACATCTTCATTTTTCCTTCAAGAGCAACAAAAGAAAATGCACCTCAGCCAGATGGCGAATACGGCTCCTCCCTCCGCATGTTCAATAAAAGCGAAAAATGCTACGACGTCTGCTACACCTGCGACCACTGCATGATAAGACTTCGTTTCACAAAAGAAGGCGACAGACTTGTGGGCAAAGTGTTAGACATCCCTGACAGCTACTGGATTTTCTCGGAAATAACCGGCGACTCCTTCAAATGGGAAAATGTAATGATAAAGCCGGACGGCACAAGAATTTTAGACTGCGAAATTCACGGAAAAAGGATAAAATAAACCTTCATTCTAACCAACAAGTGGAGTAAAAATGGAACTCAGAGAATTAAATGAAAACGATCTTGAATCCCTCATTAAATTATACGAACAGTTAGATGGCGCTAACGGTGACTTTACCGCAGAAGATGCCCGCAAAATCTGGAAAGCCGAAATTGAAGGGAACAAGAAAATTAAATATTTCGGAGCAGTTGAAAAGGGCAAAGTAATTTCAACCTGCTATTGTCTGATAATTCCAAATCTTACCCGCTTAGGCTCTTCCATTGCCTTTGTAGAAAATGTTGTAACCGACTCGGAATATCGCGGGCAGGGTCTTGGCCGCAAAGTTATGGAAAAGGCAATTGACTTTGCCCGCGAGAACAACTGTTACAAAGTGATTTTGCAAAGTGCCAGCTTTAGAAAAGAAGCTCATCAGTTTTATAAAAATCTTGGATTCGACGGTGAATCTAAAAAGGCCTTTATCATGAAACTAAAAGATTATTAAAAATGGACTTTACCCTTTTAAGCCACCAGATTGCCCCGCTCCAAGGCTCCACCGCAACGTCACCCCTGCCGCAATCCCCCACAGAAAGGCATCAAGAATCACATTCACGAAACCTAACTTGAAGATTCTAACGCCCTCGCAATGTCCGCGTTCTCAGATCTTTTGTTGTAAAAGTCATATATTTTGGTAAAAAATGGCGGATTATATGACATTTCAAACAAAAATGTTTCAGCATTTTTTCTAAAAATCATATAAATCGAGTGAAAATGCTAAATTATATGACATTTCGGATAAAAAACGTCACTTGTTTTGTAATCAACAAAGAAAAAATGGAGTAAATGTCATATAATTAAACAAAATACGTCAAATTATATGACAATCAAAATAAAATTAAGCCACTGTTTTTTCATAACGTCATATAATTTTAATAAATATGCAAATTTATATGACTTTTTCTTATAAATTACCCTTTGATTCGCAATCGGGGGGGTGATAATTATCAAAAATGTCATATAATTTCGCACAAAGCCCAGAATTATATGATTTTCACAAAAAAAACTTGCTCCGTCCATCATTTACATTTATCTTTATAGTATGAAAACTGCAAAGAGGGGGCGGTTTTCAGGGGGTATTATCATCAAAAGACTAGAATCATTAAAACCGGCTGTATTTCTTCCACAAATTGAGGCAAGAATAGCAGAATTGGAAGAAGCACTCAAAGCAAAACAATTCTCTGTAAAAAAGAATCCCTCTGGGCTTGTCCGTATTGTGCGCCGGGGAAAGTCTCTTTTGTTTTACAAACGTTCCTCTCCCTCCGATGCACAGGGAACTTATATGCCCCGCTCACAGGAAAAACTGGCCCGTGCTCTTATCCAGAATGATTACGACCAGAAGACGATTCCGGCCATCGAAGCAGAAATTAAAGAGCTCCAGGATTTTCTAAAAAGCTACAAAGAAAAATGCAGCGACACTGTCTACCGGAAGCTTGCATCCACCCGCCGGGAAGTTGTTACGCCGCTTACCCTGGACAACGACGCCTATGCCTCTGCCTGGCTCAAGGTGGACTACCGCCGCAAGAAAATCCCCGAAGACGCGCCTCAGCTTTTTACCGACAACAATGAGCAGGTGCGTTCCAAGTCCGAGGTGATAATTGCAAATGCCCTCAAAGCCGCGGGTGTGCCTTATCGTTATGAGTTTCCGCTCGCAGTTGACAGGAACGCGGCAAGTAACGGCGATTTAGATATCTGCCAGCTTTACCCCGACTTTTATTGTCTGAATCTTCGCACCCGCCAGGAGTTTGCCTGGGAGCATTTTGGCATGATGGATGATCCGGACTACGCAGCCAGCGCCACAGAGAAACTTGAACTCTACGCCGAAAACGGATTCTTCCCGGGTAAAAATCTCATCATCACAATGGAGACCCCGGCAAAGCCCCTTTCTTCAAAGCTTTTAAAAAGCGTGATTCAAACATACTTAAAATAAAAAAACGAGGAATAAAATGCAGCTGCAAACACAACGCCTGATTTTACGTGAATACACAAAGAACGATTTTGATACTCTCTACGAAATCATGTCTGACGCAGAAACAATGCAGCACTACCCCGCTCCTTTTGATCAGGCCCGCACCCGCCGCTGGATTGAATGGAATCTGGAAAATTACCAGAAATATGGCTGGGGTCTCTGGGCTGTGGTTTTAAGAGAAAGCGGCGAGTTTATCGGCGACTGTGGTATCACTCTGCAGAATATCGACGGGCAAATGCTTCCAGAAATCGGATATCACATTCACAAAAAATACTGGCGCCGGGGATTTGCAAAAGAAGCTGCCCGGGCTGTCCGCGACTGGGTTTTTGAAAATACAAATTACGATACAATTTATTCTTACATGAAATACACAAATGTGGCCTCTTATTCAACGGCACTTTCAATCGGCATGAAAAAAGTAAAAGAATATCCCGACCCCAAAAATGAAATTTCGTACGCTTATGCAATTACCCGCAAAGAATGGGAGTCTATATATGATGGAAAAAATTGAACTTAAAACAGAACGTCTCACCCTTCGACCTATCCAACCGGGCGATGAAAATCAGATTCACGAATATGCCGGCGACAAGGAAATCACAATGATGTTCTGGCTGCCTAACGAAACCTTTGAAGAGACTGTCAATTTTGTAAAGGACAATGTAAAAGAATGGGAAGCTGAAAACCAGAATAATTTTGAATTTGTAATAATTTATGAAGGAAAAATAATTGGTGGTTGTGACTGCGACCTTGGACACAGTGAGGATCATTCCTATGCAACTCTGGGCTGGATTATAAATAAACAATATCGCAAGCGCGGTTTTGCGTCTGAAGCCGCAGCTGCATTGCTGGACTTTGCTTTTACAAGGCTTAATGTTCAAAAGGTTTATGCCCAGTGTGATTGTAAAAACTGCGCTTCTTTTGGAGTTATGAAAAAAATTGGAATGAGACTTGTTGATGATAAAGGCACACGCACCTATCCAAAAACAGGAATTACTTCGGGTGAATTTACCTGCATGATAACAAAAGAGAACTGGAAAAATGAAAATCTTAGTAATAAATAATATGCTTGAGCAAAAGCATTTTGATTTGATAAAACAAGCAGTAAAAGAAAGCTTCCCCGGCCAGAGCAAGGACCACCAGGAGCACTCTGCCCCACAATCACCTGAAGGCACCAACCCTCAGGCAGAACTTTTCTTCTATAATAACGAAGCTGAAATTCCCCAGTGCAATTATGATGCAGATATCATTTACGGCTTTGCGCCATCAATCGTTAAAACAAACAAAAAGCTTAGATGGCTCTGCGTTCCCTGGGCGGGCGTAGATTCCCTCATGGCCCCGGATTATTTTGCAAACGAGGACTGCCTGCTTACAAACTCGGCCGGCGCATATGGCGTTTCCATTGCCGAGCACATGATTGCAGTTTCCCTTATGATGCTGCGCCGCCTTGACCAGTTCACCGCTGAAACCCGGGAAGGAAAATGGCTCTCCCCCCGCCCGCAAAAATCCCTTAAAGACTGCCGTATTACAGTTCTTGGAACCGGAGATATTGGAACAACCTTTGCAAAGCGGGCCCGGACCTTTGAACCAGCCTCACTAATCGGAGTCTGCCGTAGCGGAAAAAGCAAGGCCCAGATTTACGACAAAGTACTTCCCGTCAGCGAGCTTGATTCAATTCTTCCAGAAACAGACCTCCTCGCGATGAGCCTGCCCTCTACCCCAGAAACCGCCGGCCTCCTTTCGCACGACCGCCAGTCCCTGCTCCCCGACGGCTCTTACATTGTAAACGTGGGTCGTGGTTCCGCAATCGACGAAGAAGCTCTGGCTGACAATCTGGAAAGCGGTCACCTTGCCGGAGCCGCCCTGGACGTTTTCCAGACCGAGCCCCTCCCCGCAGGAAACCGTCTCTGGACAACAAAAAATCTTATAATCACACCTCACGTTGCGGGAAACATGACCCTGGCCTACACAAAAGACAAAAACGTTGAGATGTTTATAGAGGATTTAAAAAATTTCGCCCAGGGCAAAGCCCTGCACTACCTTGTGGACAGAAAATTGGGCTACTAAATTTTGGCAAGTGGAAGGAGGATTCCCGGCGGCGTCACGAACTTGAAGTTTTTACCCGTCGGCGCCACAAACTTGGAGTTTTTATAAAAAGCATACCCGGCGGCGTCACGAACTTGAATTTTTTCGGCGGCGTCACGAACGAAAAATCTTAAAGGAGATTAAACATGATAAGAAAAAATGATTTTCCAGTTATGGAATATGATGATGACAAAGATGCAGTTGTAAATCCATTCAAATGGAATATGGAGCCTTTTTCTACAGATAAGCTTATTATCACTTTCTTCCCTGATGTTATTGATGATTTACAGAAGAGCGGGGAGCTGGAGCTGGAACGCAATTTTGGTGGAGAAAATCCTGTTTACGTTTACCGCTTCAAAAGTCAGCCGGATGTTCTGATAACTCTGGGTTATGTCGGCTGTCCTGCCTGTGCCGGAAACCTCGAAGTTTTTGCAGCCTGCGGAGCGACAAAAGTTATGTTCTGTGGTGGCGGTGGAGTTCTGGATAAAAGCATAAAGGTGGGCGAACTTTTAGTTGTAGAGGGAGCAATCCGCGATGAAGGTTTTTCTTACAAATACATTGAGCCTTCCCGCTATATCTATACTGATAAAAAAATAACTCAGAAAATTACAAGCTATCTTGAGCAGCATAAAATTTCTTATCTCACAGGAATTACCTGGACAACCGATGCAATGTTCCGCGAGACAAAAGCTCTTGTTGAGCAGCGAAAAGCAGAAGGGGCAAAAATTGTTGAGATGGAGCAGGCTGGTTGTATAGCAATATCTCAGTTCCGCAATTTTGATTATGGTGCAATAATTTACGGCGGTGACGATGTTTCTCAGGATGAATGGGATACAAGATCCTGGGACAAGCGCAAGGGAATCCGTTATAATTTAGTTATGCTTTGCCGCGAACTGGTAAAGGAAATTTAGAAAGAATTAAGCGTTAGAAAAATGACCAGAGAAATTTCTATTATCAAAAAAGAAGAAGCCTATACTTATGATGAATTAAATCTGATTGAAGAGAAACTTTTGCCACTTGTGAAAGATGAGGAACAGAAACGCGCCACAGGTGACGTTTTGTGTAGTCTCAAGGAAAGTCTTGAAAATCAAAAGACCTTCTCTGCCGTTTTTTTTATGCCTCAGAATACCTTCAATATTTTTTCTTTGATTCAGGGCGACAATTCCATCTGCAAAATTACAAAAGAAAATATTGAAGCACTGTGCAAAGTTTTTGACTTAGCTGACATTCAGGCTGAAAAGCCAGTCTACAAACATCTGCGGAAAAAACTGGAGACTCTAAATGAATACCTCCAGCAGGGGAACGCAGTAAGGCCGACTATAATTACGGCTGACAATTTCTCTTTGATGGAGCTCCAATAAGGCCAACTGTAATTGCGGCTGATAATTTTTCAGTGATAGAAATCTAGATTCTCTAAAAAATATTACTTATTGAACTTTTTCTTTCATTGCAATAATGTATTTTTCTATGTTTCATCATAATTCTTCTTATGAAAGAAATTTAACCCAAGGCTCACTTTTTAAGGGAATCTTTCTATATGGTCTGCCGCTCATTTTTTCAAATCTTCTGCAGGTACTTTTCAATATTGCCGACGTTGCAGTTGTAGGAAGATTTGCCGGTTCCCAGGCCCTTGGTTCAGTAGGCTCAACTACCCAGCTTCTCTTTTTGTTTACCGGTCTTTTGATGGGGCTTGGCGGCGGCGTGAATGTAATCGTTGCCTTTTATATTGGTGCTAAGTCAAAAAAAGATTTAGATGATGCCATTCATTCATCCTTTATAGTTTCTATGATTACCGGTTTTATCCTTTTGATTTTTGGCTATACTTTGGCAAAACCGGTGCTTACCCTTATCAAAACCAAGCCGGAGCTTCTGGACGGTGCTGTAATTTACTTTAAAATTTACATGCTTGGTATGCCTGGTGTTGTACTTTTTAATTTCGGAAACGCTGTACTTAGCGCAGCAGGTGATACAAAACGACCTCTCTACTATCTTAGTTTTGCCGGAATCATCAATATAATTTTGAATCTCTTTTTTGTGATTGTATGCAGACTTTCTTGTGCCGGGGTTGCTCTTGCCAGCATTATTTCACAGTATGTTTCGGCCGTCCTGGTTATAATCCCTCTGATTCGCGGACGTGGACTTGGAGATGTAAAATTTTCTTTTTCAAAGCTCAGGCTTAACCGCGAAAAGACAATCAGAATTTTGAAGATAGGAATTCCTGCCGGTATGCAGAATGCGATTTTTGCTGTGGCAAACACATTCATACAGGTAGGTATAAACTCTTTTGATGCAGTGATGGTTGCAGGAACAGCTGCTGGTGCAAATCTTGATAACATAATCTACAGCGCAATGAACGGATTTTATGTAGCCTGCGCATCTTTCATCGGGCAGAATTATGGAGCCGGAAATAAAAAACGCATTCTGCACAGTATGATTATTTCGAATCTTTTTGCTTTCAGTCTGGGAGCCTTTCTCAGTATAACAATGTATATTTTCGGGCCTCAGTGCCTGTCTCTTTTTACAAGTGACCCGGAAGTTATTCGTGCCGGCATGCTCCGTTTTTCAATTATGTTCTTTTCATATCCGGTTGCAAGTTTTATGGATAACACAATCGCCGCCAACCGCGGACTTGGAAAAACTTCTGTTCCAACGATTATTGTTCTGCTTGGCTCCTGCTTGTTCCGCATTCTCTGGATATACACAATTTTTAAGTGGATTGGAACAATTCAGTCTCTCTTCCTCCTTTATATTTTCTCCTGGGCAATCACTGCTCTTGCAGAAATAATTTACTTCGTAAAAACTTACAGAAAGATTTAACTTTATTTATTTTACAAGGGCGTGCTTTTCCCAACGGCGGCTTTTCCACCTTAAAAGCATAACAAGTCCACGGGTGGTTTCGTCGGTTCCAATTCCAAGCCAGAAGCCTACAAGGCCAAGCCCGAATTTTATTCCAAGAATATAACTGCCAAGAACCATCAAAGTCCAGTTCGAAAAAATTCCGTATAAAACAGGAAAGCGGACATCTCCTGCCCCTTTTAGTGCCCCGACATAAATCAGATTCAGGGAACGGCCAAACTCAATATATGCAGAATAAATTAAAAGAACGCTAACATAGTCAAAAACTTCCGGTATATCTGTAAAAATCCCGATTACAGGTCTTTTTACAAGATTTACAATAACAATCATAACCATTGAAATTGCAGTTGCCGCCAGCTGATAAATAAAGACCTTTTTGTAAACAAGATCATTTTGTCTTGCTCCAACGTAATAACCGGCCTTTATCTGAGTTGCCTGCCCAATGGCAATTGCCCCGACAAAAACAAAGCGAAGAATTGTCATCGTATAAACCTGGGCCGACATAGCAAAAGTTCCCAAAGTAGAAATCATAGCCATAATGGTAATCTGGCTTACGTTGTAAGAAAGACTTTCGCCCGCTGTAGGAACTCCAACTTTTAAAACAAGCTTAAAGGCTTCTTTAGGAACACGGGTAATTCCCTTTGCGTGGAATACAACATCCTTTCTGCGGCGAATAAATACAAAAAAGAGAATGCAGGAAACAAGCATAGAAAGGCCGGATGCGCCGGCAACGCCAGGAACTCCCAGAACAGGAAGTCCAAACCATCCATAAAGAGATATTGCATTACCAAGAACATTTGTAAGATTTGCAACTATAGAAACAATCATAGCTTCGCTTGTATAGCCATAACTGCGAAGAATTGCCCCCTGCAAAAGACTGAAGGCATTAAAGAATGAGAAAATACCGCCGTAAATAACAAAATACTGCCAGGCATAACGACGAACATTTTCTTCCAGGGTATAGCGGTCAAGCAGCCAGCCGCTTCCAAAAATTACAAGACAGGTCATAAAAAGAGACATGGCAAAAACCATTATTGCACCTGCCTGCGAAATATGATTCAGTTCTTCATCAGATTTTTCTGCTCCAAGATACTGGGCAAGGACAATAGAACAGCCGGTTCCAATTACAGAAAAAAGGATATTCAAAAAAAATGAATATTGAGAAACCAGCCCAACTGCTGCAACAGCATCGTTACTATAAGAACTAAGCATCATAGTATCTACAGAAGAAACAAGAATTCTAAAAAACTGTTCCATTGCAATTGGAAGTGTGAGCTTTAACATTGGTAATGCACCACGATTTTTCTTATTAGCCATATTATTACCCTGTAAGTAAAAAAAAAGACTGTCCTGGTCAGGTTTCCCATCTTACAGGACAGTCCATTAATTGAAGTTTATCAGAATGAAGGATTATTTAGAAGCCTTCATGCGAATAACTAATGGATACGCATAGCCTTCGCTGTCCGTACCATATTTTGGATGATATTTTCCAAGAGGAAGATCTACAAGGGCTGTTTTATTACACATAATTGCAACAGAAACATAATCTGTTACAGCTGTTTTTACAGCATTTGCTGCGGCCTGGAACAAAAGTCCTGCAAGAGAACCTGAGGATCCTCTGCTTACAGCAGTATCACAAATAATTGTTGCATCTCTTCTGTAGAGAACCTCATTTGATTTTGTAGATTTAAATACATATTCAATCTCAATTACAATTTGTGAACTAAGCATCTGCTTATTCCAGCTTTTTATAATTGTAAATACAGCAACATCTGCACCAAACATTTTACGGAATGCAGCAAGATCTCCATTAATAAATCTTTCTGAATCGTATGCACTTTCGCGCTGAAGAGTTGCCAGTGCTGTTGCAGGAGGAATTACATAGTATCCTGCTTCTGCAAGCGGAACATTCATTGTTGTATAAAAATAGTCCTTTGCTTCAACATTTGAACTATTATTTATAGGAGGCATAATAAGCATTACTACAGGATTTTCATCATACATACCCTGAAAAGCTGTAGCCTTTGTTAATGAAGAACAAGAAAGTAACATTAAAGACAATAAAGCAGTTGTGATTATTAATAAGTACTTTTTCATTTTTCAAACCTCTTTAAAATAGCGGAAATAAATGGTTCCGATTCAGGATATAATTCAATTTCCTTTGCAAACATTGCCTTAGCTTCCTTTGCTTTTCCCTTTTCTAAAAGGGCATAACCATAATCTGCATAAATTCCAGGTGGAACAATTTTTCTTTCTGCAGTCTGCTTTGCAATAATCTTCTCATAAGTTTTAATAAGCTTATCCAGAGAATCTTCATCACCATTCTTTAAATAGTGATAATAATCAGACTGATAGTTATACCAGCTGTATAAGTGGGTTGACTGGCAGGAAACAGCCAGAAGAGCTAATCCTGCAAGTGCAGAAATCTTTACAAATCCCAGCAGAGATTTCTTCATAATTTTTCTCCTTTACTTCTTTAATTATTGATTTTGAATTTCGTATTTAGCAAGATTTGATGAATCTACAGAACCTTCAATAAGGCTGACAAATGAGTACTCATCTGTAATAGAAGAGCCACCCATAGAAAGAACCTTAACCTTTCCAACCTCTTTTCCAGGAAGTTCGATTAACATTCCGGTCTGTGGATTTTTTACCTGTTTACCTTTTTCGTAAACATAGAAAATATCTCCTTTATGAATACCCTGTTTTGCACCTCCGGAAATAATCATTCCATCACTGTCATAAGAAAGAATGAATGATTTCCATGGACGGTCCATACATGTTTTTTCGATATTATCAACAAGTGATTCAATTGCTGCAGAAATTGCCTTATCGCTTAAAGTAGCATCATAACCCTGAGTTCCACCAAGTCCTAAAACTGTAGAAGATTCGGTATAAGCTTCGCCTTTTCCTTCTTCAGAATAAATAATCTGACCTGTATGAACATCTACCATACGGATATTAACACCTGCTTCAACAGTCTGCTTCTTTGAACGGGTTAAAAGACCAACATCACCTGTTGTCTTACGACCAAATTCTGTAATTGAACCTATAATAAGATAATCAACAGGAACCTTCTGTCCTGCTGCACCATATTTTTCAATTTCTGTCTGAATCTTATCTGCATCTGCCCTTTCAAGAAGAACAAATTTTCCTCTTGCAGCAAGTTTTGCAGAAAGAATATCTACGCCCTGTTTTCCTAAAGGGTCATTTTCTTTGTCGTAGAAGGCACCCTTTGCATATTCAGTTTCGTTAGAAAAACGTGCAATTGCTACAACTCTTTTAAGTCCCTGATACTCTTCGGCATTTACATTTTCGTTAAGAGTTCCACTAACTTTTGAACTACCACTGGTAGTTACACAACTTGCAAACAAAACCAAAGCTGCTGCACATAAACCAAAGTTTAAAAGCTTTTTCACTTTCTTACCTCTCTTTCTTTTGAAATTTAAGATTTTATATAGTATAACTTCCTGTTATATATATAAGCAATAAAAAAAGGCTCCTTTTTTGACAAATAGTTATCAATTGGAGCCTTTCTATACAAATTAAAACGTGATTACCTCTTATTTCTGTAATCTCTGAGTCATTGTATTGTATTCATTCTGAAGCTGAGTTACAGTTTCAATTGTTTTTCTGATTTTTTTGTCAGAATTGATTCCGTAGAGCTTAGTAAAGAGTTCAAGAGCCTGATCATATTCGTTACAGATTGCGAGACAAACTGCATAGTTATAACCAGCAGCAAAATCATCGCTTGAAGCATAAAGTTTAGCGTATGCATCTTTAGCTTCCATGTAGTTTTTGCCTTTAAGAATCTTGTATGTATCTTTCATGCTGCTCTTGAAAGCCTTGTCTTTTGATTTTGTATCCATGATTGTAAGTGGAACATTGTAGTATGTGTCAAAAAGAGCCTGTGCTGTTACAAATGCCCAGCTCTTGCAGTCACTTCTTACGAGTTCTACAGGATCGCCTAACTGACTCTTAGCAACTGGTTCTGAGTTTCCTGCAAAAATCTGGAATTCTTTTTTACCAAGAACAGTGTTATCAGATCCTCTAATAACAGAAACCTGTAAGTCTCCACCTACCATTCTTTTCCATGAATCAGAAATTACAACTTCTTCTCCATCAACTTTATTTGTGATTGTTGCACCACTATCTGTAATTCTATAGTCTCTGATATAGATATCAAGATAGATATCAGCTTTTTCTACATCTGCAGAATCTGGTACATATTTGAAAGCATCATATTTAACAATGAATTTTCCGTCTTCTTTTGCATAGTTCATTAATTCAGAAATGAAGATTTCTACAGTTTTTCTTTCTGAATCACCTTCGCTTCTTGAAGAAATCTGAACAGGTTTAATTTCCATTGTTTTAGCAAAACTCAGATCCATTGTAGATGGCTTTTTTCTTTCAATAGAGATTGTAGCAGAGAAAGCCATTGTTGAAATTGCAAATACTGCAAGCATTAATGAAATAATTTTTTTCATAAAATATCCCTTCGTATATAAAGATTTATTATAATATTACCTAATTATCTATATACTTGCAAGTTAACAACAACAGGCTCTCAAAATGAGAGCCTGAAAATAAGGGAAAGTTCCTAGTAATTTATTTCGTTTTAGTAAACTTTTTTCGGTTTTATTCCTGAAGCTTCAAATCTTCAAAAATTGCCTTTATTTCGTAAATAAATGAATACAAATCATTAAAAAGCATCTGATTTCTTGAAGCACAGTCTACGAAAAGATTAACAGTTTCCTTATTTAATTCTTCGTTTTCCTGAACTGTTGTAATTACAGAATTAATCTGACCGACATTATCGTTAATATGCATGGCAAAATTTTCTATACTATTGCTTGCATTCTGATTTTTCTGCTGAACAGAGGAATAAGACTTCAGGGCTAAATCGGCATCATTTGTAAGGCGGTTAAGAACCTGGGTGTTTTTTGCAGTTTCCTCATCCAGCTTCATAATTGATTTTTCCAGTTTAGCCACATTTTCCATCATTGTTGCTGTAGTTTTTTCTGTATTCTCTGATAATTTTTTTACTTCGTTAGCAATAATTCTAAAACCGGCACCTGCAGCACCCGCATGCGCCGCTTCAATAGATGCATTAAAAGAAAGAAGATTTGTCTGACTCGAAATTTTCTGAATTGCAGAAATAAGATTATTAATATTCTTTGTTTCGTTAATTAATTCCTGAAACTGATCTGCATATTTTTTGTAAGACTCTTCGGTTTCTTTGATTGAAGAAGACAAATTAGCTATGGAATTTGAAATAGCATTTAAGCCTTCTGCATTATCCTGGTTAATTGCCTGAATCTCTTTTGTGCTGCTGTCCATACGGGAAGCTGATGAAATCAAATCATTAAGAATTTCCTTCTGCCTTTCTGTAGCCTGCTGCTGAACATTTCTGGTAGAAGCATACTGATTCATAAAATCAGAACCAACAGCATCTTTTGCAAGATATCGTATTAATGTATTTACCGCGTCTAAACCGCTGTTTATAAGTTCTTTTCTTTCCATAGTTTAATCTCCCATTACGACAGTTACCAGAGTCTGATTACAATGCATTCTGTCTAACTGCTCTCCGTAAACAGAAAAACCTGCAAAGGTTGGGAAGGCATTTTTATATTTTTCTACGATTTTAGAAGTAAGATTTTCTCGTTCAAAATATAAGGCCCTGGTTATACAACTCATCATAATTGTGAACTTAGGAAGAGGAATTACAGATTTAATTCCATTGCAGGTTTCGTCTGCTTTTTCCAGGGCATTTCCAATATGCATAAGTTCGAGAGTAGAGTTTGGTACAACACGGGCAAAGGTTGAAATCTTTTTATCGGGAGTAAAGCCGGCCAAAGCAACAATGTGCAGTGCCCCGTTCATCATTCTTCCAAAAGGATTTTCGAAAGTCATGCTTTCTGCCTGGGCTTCGCTTACACCAAGCTTCTGGGCATAGGCAGTTTTTGCAGGCATTCCGTCAAATCTGCTGATTTCACGTTTCATAGGATTTGATTCGTTTACAAAGAAGGATTTTCCTGTTGGATTAAAAATATCTTCCTGGCGAATATCAAATTTACACTGAGTTTTAACAAAGAGCATTACAGCTCCGTCCTGAGTTGTTCTTCCGTTGTAGCTTACAAAGGTTTTTGCCTCATCACCAGTAAAGCCTGCAGTTCCCCCTGCCAGCCTGAAATTATCATTCTGAATAATAGAATAGAAGTTAGAAAGGATTGTTTCTTCTGCATTAAAAACACCGTTTGTATAGGCAATGGCAAAGGCATCTTTATGAGATGACGGATCATTACAACGGATTCCTACTGCAGAAAGGGCATTTTCTATATCATTTCTGCTTGCAACAGGATATTTACTGCCGTTATCTATAAAAACACCTTTTACCCGGGTTCTTGGGTCTGACATAGTTGTTAAGAGGATGGTATTATTTAAAAATCCATCTCTGGAAATTTCGCCGGCAGTACTGGCTCCAATAACTTCGGAATTTGGAAAATGTTTTTTAATTTCAATTGAAAGTTCTGCGAAATCGTATGTGATTGCAGCATAAAAAATTACAGCCTGATAAGAATCTGGTGATTTTTTTAGTTTTGAACAAAGATCACCAACCGCTGCGGAAATATCGGCCATTCTTGTTTGTACTACTTCCTGCTCCATAAATGACTCCTGTAAAAAGATTTTAGCATTAAACTCTTCCTATAGAGTTAATTATAGAGCAAGGTTTTATAAAAGCAATTTTTTTTTATTCTGTGATATAAGAAATACTATATAAAATATTGTTATTTCTATGTCAATTATTTCTGTTACCGGGGAAAATCTTCTGTTAAAATGATTTTATGATTTCTTCATTACATCTGATAATTTCATTTTTGATTATTCTGATTTTCTCCCTCATTCTTTCCATTCAGGATATAAAGCATATGGAAGTTGGAATTTACATACAATGGACTTCAGTTTATGCTGCCCTACTTTGCCATATAGTTTTTGCAAGGGAAAATATCTGGCTCTACATAATTTCCAGCATGATTATGGGGGCTATCTGCTTTTTTATAAGGAAGATTACAAAAAATAAACTTGGTCCCGCAGATGTCTGGTATGGATTTTTTCAGGGACTTTTTCTTTTTCCAAAATTCATTCCCCTTTGCCTTTTAATTCAGGCTCTTGCTGCTCTTATAATTGAAAACAAAAAATTCGGAAAAAAATCATTTCCATTTATTCCATATATGTCTGCTTCTCTAATAATAAGCTTCCTGCTTCAGACTTTAATTTAATTAAAATTTTACACTTTTTTTAAATTATTTTTATTTTCCTATTGACATAGTAGGTTATTGCTTGTATAAAGTAATTACCTACAAACTTGATAGGTTTTATAAAAAAAACAACAAACAAAACGGTCTAAGGAGGGCCTACTACTATGGCAAATTATAAATTCGAAACATTACAGTTACACGTTGGACAGGAAAGTGCAGATCCTGCAACAGATGCACGCGCAGTACCAATCTATCAGACAACTTCTTATGTCTTCCACAATTCAAAACATGCAGCTGACCGTTTTGGTCTTGCAGATGCTGGAAACATTTACGGACGTCTTACAAACTCAACTCAGGACGTATTAGAAAAACGCGTTGCAGCGCTGGAAGGTGGTTCAGCCGCCCTGGCTCTTGCTTCTGGTGCAGCCGCTATTACTTACACAATCGAAGCTCTTGCTGCAAATGGCGGACACATCGTTGCACAGAAAACCATCTACGGCGGAAGCTACAATCTGCTTGCTCATACTCTGCCACAATATGGAATTACAACAACTTTTGTTGATGCTCACAATCTTAAAGAATTAGAAGGAGCCATAAAGGAAAATACTCGTGCCATCTACCTTGAAACTCTTGGAAATCCTAATTCAGATATTCCTGATCTTGATGCCATTGCAGAAATTGCTCACAAACATGGTCTTCCTGTTGTAGTAGACAACACATTCGGAACCCCTTATCTTATCCGTCCATTTGAACATGGAGCAGATATTGTAGTTCACTCTGCAACAAAGTTCCTTGGCGGACACGGAACAACATTAGGCGGTATTATAGTAGAAAGTGGAAAATTCAACTGGAAGGCAAGCGGAAACTACCCTCAGATTGCTGCACCAAACCCAAGCTACCACGGAGTTTCTTTCTACGATGCAGTAGGACCTGCTGCTTTTGTAACCTACATCCGCGCAATTTTACTCCGCGATACAGGTGCTACAATCAGCCCATTCAATGCCTTCCTTCTTTTACAGGGTGTTGAAACTCTTTCTCTTCGTCTTGACCGCCATGCAGAAAACACAAAGAAAGTTGTAGAATTCTTAAGCAAACATCCAAAGGTAGAAAAGGTTAATCATCCTTCACTGGCAGACCATCCTGACCATAAACTTTACCAGAAATACTTCCCTAACGGTGGCGCAAGCATTTTCACTTTCAACATCAAAGGTGGCCGCGAAGAAGCATGGAAATTTATTGATAACCTGCAGATTTTCAGCCTTCTTGCTAACGTTGCAGATGTTAAGTCTCTGGTAATTCATCCGGCCAGTACAACTCACAGCCAGCTTAATGATGAAGAGCTTGCTGATCAGGGAATTGCACAGAATACAATCCGCCTTTCAATTGGTACAGAACATATTGACGATATTATTGCCGATCTTGAAAAGGGTTTTGCAGCAATATAGCAATAAAGCAGTATAATAAAAAAGTTGATACTAATTAAAAAGTCCAGTTGCCGGGCAAGCCTACCATAAAAAAGAATTTGATGGAGGGCTTGCCCGGTTTTTTTACACCGTTTTTTTTGCATACAGCCTTTCTTATGTTATAATACAAAAAAAAAGGAGAAACCATCCTTCTTCTTTTATTCGGCTTTGCCTGGCTTGTTAAAGGCCAGCTTTTTAAATTTTCTCAGGGAGAGTAGTTTATGAAAAAATCATCTATATTTTTATTTGCTTTTATTGCATCAATATCTTTTTCTATTTTTACAGCCTGTTCAAATTTTCTGGAGAATTCAGACTTTAAACAACAGCTTAAAGACGACATTGATTACGCTACAGCCGAAGATTGTTCCTTAATCATTTCTTCAGATACAGAAATGGGCTCTTTCCTTTCTTCCGGCGAAAAGACCTGTAAAGTCGGATATTCTATAAATCTGCAATATACAGTAAAAAAGGACAGTTATATTTTTGACAGTCTGGAAGCTGTAAGCTCAGAAGATCCTTCTCTTTCACGTTCAGAAAATGTAGAATTTACCATTACCGAAAAAAATGAAGAAAGCGGGCTTTATAAAATTAAGCTTACTCTTAAAAAGGCTGCTGATGACATCTTAATCAGACCTGTCTGTACCAGCCTGCCTGCAGTAGTTTCCTATACTCCACAAAATTCTTCAGGTATTCCTGCAAACACTCAAATTACAATTACCTTTAATATGCCAATGGACCAGAAGAATGTTACAGATAATCTTCTTCTTTTATATACTGACTCTGCTCTAAACAACACAATTATAAATGATTATTTTGAGATACCTCAGTTTAATTCTGATGCTACAATCCTTACCATTGTACCAAAAAGCCAGGCACTGAAAACTTTCATTGAAGAAAAAAATGCTGCTTTTGCAGACATTTCTGTAATTCTTGGCTCTGAAATCAAAATACTGTCTGATGAAAAAGAACTATTTCTTGTGCAAAATAACAATTCAAATTTTAAGCTCCGCTATTTACCTGAAGTGGAAGAAACTGCTCCAAAAAAATATGATTTCGCAGTATTTTCAGATATAGAAGTTGAGGATTCTTCTGAAAGTGATGGTTTATACCTTGAAGATTCAGATATTAACAATTTTTCTGAATCACAAATTTTGCAAAACAGAAGCAGAAATTCCATTCGTATTACAGGACGCTATTATGATGCGGACTCAGGAGTAAAAACTGTAAGAATTACAGAAAGACGTACAAATAGCAAAGACGGCACTATTGTTTCTGAAAACGAAAGGATTTCTACTTATACAGCAGAAAACTCAACCTTTAGCAGCGAAAACGGTTATACAGTTTTTTCAATTAATTATCAGCTTCAGGCAGATGACGGAGCCATTCTTTTACAGGTTGATGTTATTGATGCCGCAGAAAACATAGATCCAAGCCAATCAGTATCTTTTGTGGCAATAAAAGACAGCTATATAGATTTAAGCGATTTGAATGTAGAAAACACTCCTGAAAATATCAGAGAAATATGGTTCATGGCTACCGGCCATCCTTATGTAAATGACAACTGGCTTAGTAATCGCTGGGAGAATCTCAAAAAAACTGTATATAAAGACTGCCTCATCAATGCCAGTGAGCTTTCTGTAAAATGTGAATATACAGACGATGATAACAAATCTTATTCAGAAGATTTTTCTCTTGATACCGCATACCAGTATTATGATGTATGTTACGAAACAGATAGATTCGACTACAGATGGTCTTATGAGCTTAAAAATATTGAAGATTTATCCGGTAAATCTTTTACTGTAAAAGTTACAGATGATATTGGAAACCAGTCTTTAAAAACTTTTACTTTCCCAGACAAACCTCTTTTTACTGGTATTGAAGAAGGCTACTCTTCAGGTTACGTTATCGTAAATTTCTCTCATAATATTTCCAGGGAACTTGATGACTCTATATACTTCCATTCAGCAATATTCCCAACACAAGATCTGGTTAATAAAGAGGCAAACAAAATATATACCACAAGCGAAGAACCAAGATTTCCATGGGTTCCTGAAAATATCGAATGGTATTGCAGAAATTCTTTCAGTACAAAAAGTAAATCTTATGGTTTATACGGAGAAGCCTGTGAACCTTTTACCAGTACTATATCTACTTCCATTTTAGCCCCTGTTGAAGTTACTGACATTACTTATAAAAAAAGTTCTCGCGATGAATATATTGATGTAACTTTCTACATAGCAGCTGACTCCTGGGAAAAATATGATTCAATTTATCTGAACTATAATACAGATGTATTCTTTGAAAAGGGAGAGCTTTCTAAGACCTTACAGCTTTATACAGACTATATGTATCAATACAAGTTAGTTGTAAGAGTTTTAGCAGAAAAAGAAGGATTTTTTGTACAAACCCGGCAAATAGAACTTGATCAACTGGAAGGTTCTGAATTAGATAACATTAAGCCAATTTTTACTTATTTAGGCGGTAACTATAACTTTGACTTTCTGAATGCACTGCAAACACAATTTGATGAATCTGAAGAATTATCTCACTTCACAATGTTTGGAGGAACAGTAAAAGATATTGGCTCTGGTCTGGATTACTTTACTTTAAAAAACAATGCAACAAATAAAACAATAAGTTTTCCTGCAGAAGAGCCTTATTATGACCAGGAAACGAATTATCTCTACCTGCCGATTGCAGATTTTGAAAAAGAGCCGGACTATACTCTTACCATTTATGATAAGGCCGGAAATTACACTCAAACAAAGTCAATCGGAAGGAATCTTATTGCAGGCGAAATGCCAGAACTTCAAACCTTTAATTCATCAGTGATTTATACAAGTACATATCCTAAATATTATTATAACTGGCGTTATTATATATATGAATTTAATGCTTCAGACTCTTCCTGGAGCGAAATAAAAGACAGTAATATTCTAGGATCAAGCTATTCCTCATCATCTGTTTTGAGCAGAGGGCATGGTATAAGCATGAATTCTAATACCTTTTATAAGGCAATTTATCAGGCATCTAACTCCGGTGGTACACCTCAGCTTTCTTTTGATTATTCCATAGCGGCTTACTACTGCCACGGAGTAAGTAACAGCGGAGATTATGATTACCTGCAGGCAAACGGAGCCTCAAAAGATTCTGTGATTGTTTCATCAGACGCTCCTGTTCTTGTTGAAACACTTACAACAGGCTACTCTTACGAAATTTGTAAAGAATGGACCAAAGCTTACTGGCAGAGAAACCGCCGAAGCATCGGGCTTAAACAGATTGATTTTGACTCCAGCTCAAGAGCAAAAAAATATTCTATTCCTGTTGACGATATAGACCAGGGAGACTGCTATGTTGTTATAGTTCACTTTGCAGATGGCAGTTCAACTATGAGCGAAGTTATGCAAAAATAGTGAATTTTTACGTCTATATTATGTATGAAAGTATAGTTTGAAAAAATGCGCGAGCAGGGTTCGGCTTTTGCGGAGCGTTGAAGAGTATAAGGCCCGTTCTTTCTGTAAAGAAGGCGCAGCGAAGCTGGCTCTTCTCGGCGGAGCATAAAGACGGTTCCTGCGGGAGCATTTTTTTAAGTAAATCTCTTTTTCTGGATATATAATAATTGGCTTTTTTTTGCATACAGCCTTTCTTATGTTATAATACAAAAAAAAGGAGTTTATATGAAAGAAAAAGTAAAAAGTTCCCTGCTGCACAGAAATGTTCTGGGTGCACTGGGTATGCTGCTTCCCGTAATCTGTATAATTGGCGGTCTTTTTGTAAGCGACAAAGCCGAAAGCTGGTGGTATTCAATCAGCGTCACCTATTATATCACCCCGGCACTTCCTGTAATTCTTGGTTCCTGCGGACTTTTTTTAATCTGTTACCGTTCCTATGACACGATTGATACTGTCATAAACATTCTTAGCGGAATTTGTGCCCTTCTTGTTGTCCTCTTTCCATGCGAAAATCCCTATGAACTTGAAAAAGTCGGTTTCTTTCAGATTCCGGTCGGTATTTCAAACATCATTCATAGCATAAGCGCACTTTCTCTTTTTGGCCTGCTTGCCTATAACATTGGCTGGCTTTTTACCAAGGGTAATAATGAAATAAACAATAGGATTTATAAAATCTGTTCTTATTCAATGATTGTGGTTATGGCCGCTTTTCTTATTGTTCTTCTGCTTGGAGCCTTTGGTCTTAATTATCCTAAATGGCTGGTAATGATAGGTGAAACCATTCTACTTCTTTTATTCGGCTTTGCCTGGCTTGTTAAAGGTCAGCTTTTTAAATTTTAAGCAGAAGCTTTTTACTTATATATTCCAACAAATGCAATAAAAGGTTCTCTTCTGCATTGAGTAATTATGATTTTTAAGCAGTCAGTCTGAACTTTCTGGAGCTGTATAATTTTTTTGTAGCCTATAACAGTTCCAGAATAGACCTTTACAAATTCATTGTTTATAAGGGCCTGCACTTCAAACTGTTCAACCCGCTGACTCTTTAAAATATTTTCTTTAATTACAATTGTTGCAGGAGAAACTTTTTCTTTCCATCTGATTATAATAGAAGAAAGCTTATCTGCCTTTCCTGAATAACTTGCTTCATAATCATCTTTTTTTAAGCAATCAATTTTTCTTTCTTCAGTGCAAGCTTCCAGACTTTCTGCATCAGCATAAAAATCTGCCTTTTCGCCTATATTTTTTGCAAAAGTCTTTTTAAGATAATCCCCAAGTTCTTTAAGCCGCTTTACATCATTTTTATGGAATAATCCGTCTTTTGCGGGAGGAATATTTAACAGAAAAGTTGCATTTCCCCCGACAGAATTCATATAAACATGCACAAGTTCTTCAAGGCTTTTTACCTTATCATCTTCGTATTCATGATAAAACCAGCCGGGTCTGATTGAAGTGTTTACCTCTGCAGGATACCAGATAAGATTTTCTTCCCCCTGTAAAATTTTACGGCTTCCTAAATCAGAATCTCTTGCATCTACATGGCGTAAACGAAACTTTTCATCATCCTGCTGCTGGCTTTTTTCTGCAATTTTTTCGCTGTCTCTTGCTCTTTGAGGAACAACACTCCATTCAGCCTCTCTTGTATAGCCGGCTTCATTTCCACACCAGCGGATATCCGGTCCGCAAACAGAAATACAGGCATCCGGCTGTAAATCCCTTATTACTTTATAATAGCGTTCCCAATCATAATACTGTTTTTTTCCGTTAGGCCCTTCCCCGCAGGCTCCGTCAAACCAGACTGAAAACACCGGTCCATAATTTGTTAAAAGCTCTGTAAGCTGATTTACAAAATAATCATCATAGGCCTTGCCCTGTCCGTAAAGAGAAGAATTTCTGTCCCATGGAGAAAGATAAACTCCGAATTTTATTCCATATTTTTTGCAGGCTTCAGAAACTTCAAGAACTATATCCTTTTTAAAAGGTGATGCTGCAACACTATGATTTGTAAACTTACTTGGCCAGAGACAAAATCCATCATGATGCTTACAGGTAAGAATAAGACCTTTCATTCCGGCTGCCTTAATTGCACTAAGCCACTGGTCGGCATCAAAATTCACAGGATTAAAGATTTCAGGATTTTCTTTACCGTCTCCCCATTCCCTGTCTGTAAAAGTATTTACTGTAAAATGTACAAAGGCATAAAACTCAGTCTGCTGAAAAGCAACTTGTCTTGGAGAAGGAAGAACTGAAATCAGTTTTTCTTCATATTCCCGGCTATTAATTTCTATCATTTTTTATCCCTGTTTTTTTTCTTTTAGTATAACATCATAAATTTTTATTTGTTAAACGTTTTATGCAAAAAATGCAGTAAATTTCTTTGTATTTTTTTAACAAAAATCAATATATCACTTATAATTTCCTTATATGCTTTCCCGAATAAAAAGAGAGAGAAGTCATATAAAAATAAGGGGGCGGCGTAATGTTTACATTAAGCATAATTCTTATAATCGCTGGTATTATTCTTTCTGCAAGCGCAGAAGACGATTATCAGAACCAGGTTAGAGAAGAAAAAAGACATAGAGAGCTTATGGCCAAACTGGATGAAGTATACGACTATGACGAAGAAGATTTCAGACCATCCCGAAAAAGAATAATACGAAGGCGGATTACAAAAGATAAGGATGGCAACACTCTGGCGGAAGAAATAATAGAAGAGGAAATTTAAGAATTACCTGCGGGATATGTATGAAGATTTACTTTCCAAAATGCTCCCGCAGGAACCGTCTTTATGCTCCGCCGAGAAGAGCCAGCTTCGCTGCGCCTTCTTTACAGAAAGAACGGGCCTTATACTCTTCAACGCTCCGCAAAAGCCGAACCCTGCTCGCGCATTTTTAAGTAAATCTCTTTTTCTGGATATATAATAATTTATCTTTTTTGGATATCCAAATAATACCAGTTTTTTACTATATTCTAAGAAATTAAATATTTCAAAATATGGAGTAAAAAAATGGATAAAAGACTTCTAACTATTCAGGATATTTCCTGCGTTGGAAAGTGTTCTCTTACTGTAGCACTTCCTGTAATTTCTGCCTGCGGAATTGAAACTGCAGTTCTTCCAAGTTCTGTACTTTCAAATCATACTGCAGGCTTTTCCGGCTGGACCTTCCGCGACCTTACCGGCGATATGCCCTTAATTCTTGAGCGCTGGCTCACAGAAAAAATCGATTTTGATGCCTTTTACACAGGCTATGTTTCTAAAGAACAAATTCCTTACATTCTTGAAATTATGGAAAAAACTGCCAGAAAAGGGGCACTCCGAATTGTTGATCCTGTAATGGCTGATAATGGTAAAATGTACGCCGGCTTTGGCGATGATTTCCCGGAAGAAATGAAAAAGCTTTGCAAAGGTGCTGACGTAATAATGCCAAATCTTACTGAAGCTGCCTTTCTTTTAGGACAGACTTATGTCGGGGAAGGATATGATAAAGCATTTATAGAAAAAATGTGCCGTGGCTTACTTGCCCTTGGTGCAAAAAATGTAATTCTTACCGGAGTTTCTTTTGAATCATCAAAACTTGGCGTTGCAGTTTTTGACGGCAAAAAGATTGAATACTATTTTAATGAAAAGCAGGCCCTCAGCACACATGGAACAGGAGATCTTTATGCTTCTGTTGTTGCGGGCTCACTTTTACGGGGAAAATCCCTGCTGGAAGCTGCCAGCCTTGGTGCAGATGTTGTTGTAGAAGCAATTAAGCAGACAGCCGGCGACAAAGACCACTGGTACGGCGTAAAATTTGAAAAGGCATTGCCATATCTTATAAAACGCCTGAATGGTTAATAAAAAATTGATTATTTCCGCTCCCGGGAACTTAATTCACATAGGTTCCCGGCCATATATTAGTGAAGACCAATATCCCAGGAATCTAAATCGTAAAAATACTTAACAGGGAAAGAGCCGTCAATTATAGTTTTAGTATCAATTTTAGATAAAGCACCAGAAATTAAATATGGAAGAATAGATTCTTTTATAAGATTTTTATCTGTAAAAGAATAGAGTTTTGGATTTATAAATAATAGATTTGGTCCTTCTGGAAGTTTATCTGAAGTATAGCCATTATTATGCAAAGCAGATATAACAGATTCTTTTTTTAAATATACCACGCAAACAAGTTCCAGGCCTCTATCAGGACGTACTTTGTTATTTATAAAATCAAAGGATTTACTGCCTTTTTCGGCCTCATATCCATGGAATAGTTTAATAACTTTTTTTGCTGCAAAAGTATAATCTTCTAAAGTATTGAGTCCAAAATCAGAAAGTCTTGCTTTTGCTTCTTTTGAAAACAACAAATGTAAACATGCATTTACATATGACTCAACAAGAGAACATTCATTTTTATAAATTTGTATATCAGAAGGAGAATATTGTTTTGGATCAATAAATTCCTTTTCATAGTTAACACAAATCTTTAGACGATCTATTGCCGTTTCTGAACGATAAAGTTTCTTAATTACTTTATTAAATTGTTTTTTATTTACAATCGTACAGTAGTCAGAAAAGTTGATTTGCACTATATCTAACTTATTATGTATGAAAATAACAAATTTCTTAAGAAGTTTGAAAATAGAAGGAATAAAAAGGCCAATAAGACAAGAAATTACAGAAAGTAAAATTTCACTTTTGTTTTGTGTAAAAAATTCCAGCATAGTTAATATGTTATCTCAAAAAGACTTGTTTTTAAATATAATTAATAAAAGGTTACGTAATTTCCCCTATTCTTTGTTAAAAGTGATTTTTTTTGTCTATATTATCTATAAAAAAGAACAGTGAAAAAATACGCGAGCAGGGATAGGCTTTTGCGAAGCATAAAGAGGGTTCCTGAGGGAGTTTTTTTTTCAACTGTGCAGGGAGATATTATGGACTTAGACAAAAACATAAGAACTCACTTTTCAACACAAATAAACGACCGACTATTTAAGGCTATCTTTGGCCGCAACAATGAAGAAAGCAAAAAATGGAGACTGGAACTTTATAATGCACTTCGAGGAAGTTCCTACACAGATCCAGATGCCCTGGAAATCAATACTATTGAGAATGTAATTTATCTTACCATGCGTAATGATATTTCTTTTCTGGTTGATTCTCAGATGACTCTGTTCGAACAGCAGTCAACCTATAATCCGAATATGCCTCTTCGCGGGTTTTTATATTTTGCACAATTATATCAAATTTACCTGACAAAAATAGGAAGAAGCCTTCACCGTTCCAGTCTTGTAAAAATTCCGGCACCACAGTTCATCGTTTTTTATAATGGTGAAAAACAAACAAAAGATATTGAAATACTAAGACTTTCAGATGCTTTTGAAGGGGATTCCGATAGAGGAGATTTTGAATGGACTTCTAAAATGATCAATATTAATTCGAATCGTAATCAGAGTCTTCAAAAAAAATGCAAACCATTATATGATTATGTAAGATATACCAGCCGAATAAAGGAAAATAAAAAAGGTGGAATGACTGCAAATTCCGCCATAGAAGAAGCCGTAAACTGGGCAATCAAAGAAAATCTTCTCGAGGGATTTTTTAAGAGGCAAAAAGAGGAGGTCCTTGCTATGAGCTTAACCGAGTTTGATGCAGAAGAAGTTATCCGCGACATACTTGATGAAGGTAAAGAACTGGGTGCAAATCAAAAAGCCATAGAAAGTGCTGCAAACCTTCTGAAAATGAATGTCTTAACTGTTGAACAAATTGCACAGGCTGTTTCTCTACCACTGGAAAAAATTATTGAATTGCAGAAAGAATATATTCCTGGGCAAAGTTCCACTTAAGCATAAGAAATTCTTCCAGTCTTTCTAAAAGCATAAAAAGATTTGCCCGGTCCTCAAACTCCTTTCTTTCAAGGGGAAGAGGAAGCGTTTTCATTTTTGCACGAAGCTCTTCCAGTTCCTCCAGCAGAGCTTTTACATCATTATCTTTATGATATTCTCTGGACACCTTTTCAAGAAAATCTGATACAAGAGGAGCGGTATGAGGAAGGCTTGTGATGTTTTTGACGCACTTGAACATTTCCTGCAGCACCTTTGTCTGATTTTCGCGCATGGTAAGATAGGCGCTGTCCCAGGTATCTTTTTTGCTAAACTGATTATTAAAATTTTCTTCAGCCTGTTTTTTTGCAAGAAATATACTCTGATTCAAATCTATAAAACAGGACCCGTCATAATCTGCAAGTTCAGGATCAAGGATTCTTAAAGCCATTCTATGAAGGGCAAGGCGGATTTTTTCATCAGTCTGAGCTTTTAGTTCTTCAATATAGCTTCTTTTTTTATGAAGGAAAATATTAACTAAAATCCCAAAACCAACCCCAATTACAAAAAGCAAAAGCTCATTGCTTATTTCGTGTAATCCTGCTTTTTCAAAAGAAAGAAAATGAGAAATTAAAACGGAATCCATTGCCATGGCAGAAAACCAGCCTTTAATCTGACAAACAAAAATAAAAAGTACCAGATAGAGGAAAAATACTGGAATTGAAAAAGCGATGAAATTAAAAAGTGAAATAGAGATTACAAGAGCTATAAGAAAGGCCAGCAGACGGTCTAAGGCTGTTTTTAATGTTTCTTTTTTTGTAGGCTGCACGGAAAGGATTGCAACAATTCCTGCAGAAACTGCAAAATCCAGTTTTAAGAGTTTTGCTGTGACTATTGCAAGAATTGCAGCAAGAGAGATTTTTAAGGTGTTCAAAAAAATCATTTTTTTCTTCTGCAAAATTATTTCCAGCCTTCCCATTTCTTTTGAGCAAGCCCTGCACTGGCAAGCTGTTTTCCGTTACGGCAAACAGGCTGCTTTAGCAGTTTTAACTGATTTTCAAAAAGTTTGTCAGCTTTATCGCTGTCATCAAGGTATGCAATACTTGCGTAATCCTTTGACTTTTTATCAATCAATTCTTCTATTGCATCAGAGCGGCTGCCCGTTTCTCTTGATAATGCATCAACTACACTGTCAAATTCCCCACGGCTCATTTCCTTTTCTTTTAAGTCAACAAACTGAAAAGGAATGCGCCTTTCAGAAAACCATCTCTGGGCAGTTTTTACATCAAAGTTTTTTAAAGTTCCGAATATCTGAATCATTTTTGCCCCCGCTACAGATGCAATAAGTTCTTATTATGTTTTGTATTTTACTATATTACAACAAAGTTTTAATACAGTCTTCTACCTTTGCCATATCTGCAGTTGGTTCAAATCTTGCAACAACATTTCCCTGGCGGTCAATAAGGAATTTTGTGAAGTTCCATTTTATATCAGGCTTTTTAGCCCAGTCAGGATCTGCTGCAGAAAACATATTTTCTAAAACGGCCTTCAGTTCATGGTCATCAAAACCTGCAAAACCTTTCTGAGACTTTAAGTAAGTATAAAGAGGAAGTTCATTTTCGCCATTTACATCAGATTTTTTCATCTGTGGGAAGGTTGTATTATAATGGATTGAACAGAATTCATGAATTTCTTCATCTGAACCTGGAGCCTGTCCTCCAAACTGATTGCATGGAATATCAAGTATTTCCAGCCCTTTTTCGTGATAATCTTTATAAAGCTGTTCGATTGGAGCATACTGGGGTGTAAAACCACAGCCAGTTGCTGTATTTACAACCAGAATAACCTTTCCCTTAAATTCAGAAAGTTTTAAGCTTTCTCCCTTACCTGTAGTAACTTCGTAATCATAAATCATAATTAGTCTCCTCTTCTTTATTTAAACTCTTTAGCAAATTCTACGATAGCCTTTAAATCCTCTTCATTTGGTCTACCCTTATGAAGTCCCTTAAACTCTCCCTTACAATGGAACTCTCTTTCATCCATAGGGATTCCCACCTTATCAGCCTCTGCTTTTACTTTTTTATAAGTAGAATTGAGCATTGCAGCAGACCCGAAGTTTACAATTTTTCCAACATTTTCTTTTGAAAGACCAGCAACAAAAGCCCTTACTTCCGGATCAATTGAAAACGCATAATAAGAGTTTCCCAAAAAAAGAACATCGACCTTTTCATTAAGACCTTCGCTTATAGGAAGTGCTTCAACACCAAGTTCTGCAGCCAAAGCATCTGCAAGCTTCTTAGTATTTCCAGTTTTAGTATAAAATCTGACAGCATATTTCATTCTGCTAACTCCTTGTGTCTAACAATTTTACTCGATTGTATTGTACACAATTAAATAATATTGTATACTCTTTTATATGTCAATACAAACTTTCGAAAACCAGACTTATGATCAGGAAAGAGCCTTATACGGAATTAAAGATGCTCTTGTTAAAAACTGCCGTTTTGATGGTCCTGCTGACGGTGAGTCGGCCTTAAAGGAAAGCCGCAATATTTGTGTAGACTCCTGCTATATGAATCTTCGCTATCCTTTCTGGCATATGGATAATTCTAAAATCTCGGCAACAAGTCTTACAGAAAACTGCAGGGCCGCTTTCTGGTATGATACAAATCTACAGATTGAAGACTGCAGGCTTGGCGGAATAAAAGCCCTGAGGGAATGCGAAAATATTACTATAAAAAATACCACAGTTAATTCCACAGAATTCGCATGGAAATGTCAGAAACTTACCATTGAGAATATGATAATTGAACAGTCAGAATATCCTTTTTTTGAAGTAAGCGATTCTAAAATCAGCCGTCTTCAAATGAAAGGCAAATATTCCTTCCAGTATAATGAAAATCTTGAAATTTCTAATTCCTTTCTGGACACCAAGGATGCCTTCTGGCACACAAAAAATGTTACCGTAAGGGACAGCATAATTAAAGGAGAATATCTTGCCTGGTATTCCGAAAACCTTACCCTGATTAATTGTAAAATTATCGGTACCCAGCCATTCTGCTACTGCAAAAACCTTAAACTCGTAAACTGCAGTATGGAAAACTGCGACCTGGCCTTTGAACGTTCTACAGTTCAGGCAGAAATTCAGGGAAGCATCGACAGTGTAAAAAATCCTTTAGGTGGAAAAATCCTTGCTGATTCAATCGGCCAGTTAATACTTGAAGAAGATATTTGCGACAAAAGCAAAACAGAAATTATCTGCAGAAATTAATCCTGCAGTTTTTTGGAAAAGATATAAGTTTTATAAGGACCGTCTTTTTCATAAGGCTTGTAATTATCCTCTTCTACAAGTGTAAAACCATGACTAAAGTACCACTGCCAGTTGCATTCACAGTCCGTCCAGAGATAGAGCTTTTTCCATCCCTGCTTTTTCAAAAGCTGGCAGATTCTATTTAAAATAACAGACCCGGCCCCTTTCTTAAGACTTACAAAAAGAGAAAGTTTTATATCCTCCTCCTTCATATAAGAAAGGGTTTTCTGGTCCATGTAATCTAAAAATATTTTTCCAGCCTGAGCCACTTCTTTAAGTTCATCAGAATAAGAAGAAATCTTATCTTTGAACCATTCATCCACCTTACAAGCGTCGCCCTTCCTTGTAAAAAAGGCAGCAGAAACCAGGCCGCCTTTACCTGCCAGTTCATAGTGATACTCGTTTTCGCTTATATTATGCCTTACAACATATTCCACATAAAGCCGCCGGAAAGCCCTGTCGCCCGAAGAAGGGCTCCACATATCTTCTACAAGATTCACAATTTGAGGAAGATTTTCCATATTAAAAGGCTTAATCGGAAGTAAATATAACTCCCTGATTTTTTCAATTTCGTTCATCACCCTTTTTTTGTCTTTGGTCCATTCAGGCTCAATTAAAAGATTTTTAGGAGGATCGCCCGTAAGCCGGTGAAGCACACATTCTTCCGGCAGCCTCTCTAAGGCAGCTTTTATAAGGGAATAATATTCTTCTTTAGAAAGAGGCTTATATTTTCCTTCCCCGTACAAAGCCGCAAGCCTGGTGTTTTGTAAAATATAAAGCACTGTAATCTTAAGGCCAAAATAATCCTTAAATGCCGTATTTGTTTTAACTACAAAATCCAGAGATTTCATCATATCAGAGGAGTCTTCTCCCGGCAGTCCGAAAATCAGATGACTGACGATATGAACAGAAGGTGCAGCCTTTTTGATTCTTTTAACGGCATCCTGATAATCTTCATTTGAATAGCAGCGGTTTATGAACTTTCCGGAGTTTTCGCTGGCGGTCTGCAGGCCAAGTTCCAGCTGGACAAAATGATTTTTGGAAAGCTCCGCAATTTCCTGAAGGATATCTTCTCCAAGACAGTCAGGCCTGGTGGCAATGCAAAGACCGGCTACACCGGGGCAGGCCAGAGCCTCCCTGTATTTTTTTACAAGATTATTAAGGTCTCCATAGGTCGAAGTAAAATTCTGAAAATAAGCCAGATACTTACCTTCCCGCTTTCCGCTCCTTCCCTTAAGTTTTTTTTCTACAAGAGCTTTACCGGCCTTTATCTGCTCCTGGACAGAAAGACCGGGGCCGGAAGCAAAATCGCCGCTACCACGTTCAGAGCAAAAAATACAGCCGCCATAAGCTTTACTGCCATCTCTATTTGGACAGGTACAGCCGGCGTCGATGGAAATCTTATATACCTTGCAGGAAAAAATCTTTTTGTAAAAATCTGAAGAAGTAAGCATAGTTACATTATAGTAAAAATACATATAGACGATAAGATTTTTCTAAAGTATATTTTAACTATGAGTGATGATAAGATTAAAGCGCGTTTATATATTGACGGAAATTTCACTTTTCATATAACAGAATATCTTGCAAAGTTTTATAAAAAGAATATCGACTGGAATAATTTCTTAGACTTTATAACAGATACCATTTCAAAAGCAGAAAAAAACAAACGCTGCACCCTGGATTCCCACTTCTTTGTTGGAACAAAATTAATAACAAATAACGATAAAAGAGATTATCTTTACAACTCCATGGAGCATGCTCAAATAACCAAGCATTCTACTCCTTTAAAGACAAAAAAGAACGGCGGCTTAAAAGAAGACGGCGTAGACACAAATCTTGTTTTTCATGCAACTAAGGATTACTACGAAAAAGAGGCCTACGACTATCTTGTTTTAATGGCAGGTGACTCTGATTTCTGGCCGCTGGTAAAAGGCCTTTCAAAAGATGGAGTAAAGACCTTAATTATTTATATACATTTTGAAGATAAAGAATTAGGAACTACAACTGCATCCGATGAATTACTGGATATTGCAGATTCAACCATAAATATTGCAGAGCTGGTAAAAAAACGTTCAGCAAAAGCCATCTTTACAGATATTACCGATTTACCAGAGGTTGAAGAAAAAGCTCCTGCAGCAAAGCTTCCGGTATCACTTGTAAGAAATGAAAAAGCTGGAAAAGTTGAAAAACCGGATAACGAAAAATCTGATATCTGCTTTACAAAAGAAGATCTGGTAAATGCAATAAAGAAGACTCAGGAATATTTCTGCCAGGGTAAAAATGACTTAGTTCTTATTTCTCAGGCAGGAGAAAAACTTTTTGATATTACAGGGGAACGCCTGCACGGTAAACTTATAAAAATCATACAAAACAATTTCCCTGATGATTTTATTCTTGATCACTCTCAGACAGACTCTCCGAAAATCAGAATTAAATAACAAAATGTTACAGGAAGCCTCATAATTTCGATGCTATATTTATTATATGAACTATAGAAATGATAAATATGGCAATCCCGTTTCATTATTAGGTTATGGATGTATGCGCTTTACCACAAAGGCTGGTGGTATTGATCTTGAAAAAGCAGAAAAAGAAATCTTAGAAGCTTATAATTCCGGCATTAATTATTTTGATACTGCCTACATTTATCCTGGCAGCGAAGCCGCCATTGGAACAATATTTAAAAAGAATAATATTCGCGACAAGGTAAAAATTGCTACCAAGCTGCCTCAATATCTTGTTAATAATCCAGGAGCCCTGGACCGTTATTTTAAGGAAGAACTTTCCCGCCTGCAGACAGATTATGTTGATTATTATCTTATGCATCACCTTACAGATTTTGTTGCCTGGGAAAACTTAAAAAAGAACGGAGTAATTGACTGGATTGCCGAGAAGAAGAAAAGCGGAGCCATAAGAAACATTGGATTTTCTTTCCACGGCGACAAAGATATGTTCAAAAAAATCCTTCACGATTATGACTGGGATATTTGTCTGATTCAATACAATTATCTTGATGAATTTGCCCAGGCCGGAAGGGAAGGTCTTGAAGAAGCCCACAGACTTGGAATTCCGGTTATGATTATGGAGCCTTTAAGAGGCGGCAAGCTGGTAGATTTACTGCCGGAAACTGCAAAAAAGATGATAAAAGAAAATAAGCGGGGATGGACTCCTGCAGAATGGGCCTTCAGATGGTTATACAATCAGGAAGGAGTTACCTGCGTTCTTAGCGGTATGAATTCCATTCAGATGATTCAGGAAAACAGCCGGGTTGCCTCAGAAGCAAAAGTCGGGGACCTTACAGAAGAAGATTTTGCCTTCCTGGAAAAAATCAAAACTGAAATTAATTCCAGAATGAAGGTAAACTGTACCGCCTGCCGTTACTGCATGCCCTGCCCAAAAAACGTCGACATTCCCGCCATCTTCCGCTGTTACAACGAAATGTACACAGAAAACAAACATTCCGGCCGCTGGGAATTTGCTCAGACTGTTGGCCTAAGAAAAATCAATTCCACTGCCAGTCAATGCATTGGCTGCGGTAAATGCGAGAAACACTGTCCTCAGAATATTTCCATAAGGGAAGAACTAAAAAAGGCAGACAAGGCTTTGCGCCCTCTTCCATACAAAATTGGAATTGCAGTTGCAAAAAAATTCATGCTTAAATAGGGCGCGGTGGAAGAAGATATAACGCGCAGGAAGAAAAACTAATGCGCGGAAGAAAGACTAATGCGCGGGAAGGAAGACTACCTGGTTAAATCCTTTATTACCTCGCCCGCAATTATTAACCCGGCCACAGAGGGAACAAAGGCTGTGCTGCCGGGAGAATCAGGATTCATCTTTCCAGAAAAAGTGACCGGCTTTTCTTTTGAAAAAACAACCTTTACATCCTTAATATTTCTTTTTTTACATTCCTGGCGGACAACCCGGGCCAGAGGGCAAACAGAAGTTTTAGAAATATCAGCTACTTCAAACATTGTAGGATCCAGCTTATTTCCGGCCCCCATACTGCAGATAATTTTACAGCCGGCAGCCTTTGCCTGACTAATCAACGACATTTTTGCAGTAACTGTATCAACGGCATCTACCACATAATCATATTTAGAAAAGTCAAAAAGACCGGCAGTTTCGGGAAGATAAAAACACTTTAAGGCATTAACCTTTGCCCGGGGATTTATATCTAAAATCCTCTCTTTCATAACATCAACCTTGTAACGGCCCAAAGAAGAATGCAGCGCAATTATCTGGCGATTTAAATTTGTAAGGCAGACAGTATCATTATCAATAATATCAATATTCTGAATTCCGCTTCTAACAAGGGCTTCTACAACATAGCCCCCTACTCCGCCAACTCCAAAAACAGCAACATGTGCACGGCTAAGGGCCTCTACAGCCCTTTCTCCTAAAAGCAGGGCTGTTCTATCAAACTGATTTTCTGCTAAATCTTCCATACCTGCATTTTATCTTAGCAAAAAAAAAGCTGCAATTCCCCTTTCTAATTAAGATATTTTCTTATTGACGGCAGAAAAAAATAATTGCAAAATTAAACTTAGAATAAAATAAAGGAGATTTATAAATGTTTACTACAAGCTCAGAGATAGTAAAATCACTATCTAAAAAAGAAAAAATCAGATTATTTAACGGTAAGGGAAGCTGGGAAACTTTTGATGCCGGGGGAAAAATCCCTGCTTTCTGGATGAGTGATGGTCCCCACGGACTAAGAAAACAGGATGCAGAAAATTATTCAGACTTAAACAACAGTCACCTGGCAACCTGCTTTCCAACCGCAAGCTGCATTGCATCAAGCTGGAACAGGGAAAGTCTAGCCTTACTTGGTAAGGCAATTTCTGACGAAGCCGTAAATGATTCTGTAGATTTAGTTCTTGGCCCCGGAATCAATATTAAAAGATCTCCCCTGTGCGGAAGAAACTTTGAATATTTTTCTGAAGATCCCTACCTGGCAGGAAGCCTTGCCGCCGAATATGTAAAAGGCCTGCAGCAAAACGGAAGGGGGTCTTGTGTTAAACACTATGCCTGCAACAATCAGGAAAAAAGGCGTCAGACTTCCAATTCAATTGTTGATGAAAAAACTCTTTTTGAAATTTATTTAAGAGCCTTTGAAATTGTCATAAAAGAAGCAAATCCTCATGCCCTTATGGTTTCCTATAACAAGGTAAATGGCGAATACGCAGCAAAAAGTCCCTTTCTTCTAACCGAACTTTTAAGAAACAAATGGCAATATAAGGGAGTCGTTATTTCTGACTGGGGAGCCTGTATGGGAGCAAATGACTGTTTAAAGGCCGGAATGACTCTTGCCATGCCGGATTCCTGCGGATATTTTGATTCCCAGCTGCTCGAAAAATATGACAGCGACCAGGAATTACGCGAAAAACTGGACGAAGCAAATTCCCTCATAATTGACCTTGCAAAAAATTACAGAGAATGGGATAAGAAAAAACCTTGCGGAAAACTTGATTTTACAGAGCAGCATGCTATTGCCCTTAAGCTTGCCTGCGATTCTGCAGTCCTTTTGAAAAATGATTCTATTCTTCCACTAAAAGAAGAAGAACTTTATGTTATTGGCCAGATGGCAAAAGAAATGAAATTTCAGGGGGGCGGTTCCAGTCATATTAATTCAGCAGTCTATCCCAATGCACTTGAAAGCCTTAAAAACTGCGGCTATAAAGTAAATTATGCCCAGGGCTATAATTCTGATTTATACAAAAAAGAAGAAAACGACCAGGAGCTGGAAAAAGAAGCCGTTGCTCTTATAACCGAAGCAGTTCAAAAAGATTGCCCGGTTTTATTTTTCTGCGGTCTTTCTGAAGAATTTGAAGGCGAAGGCTTTGACAGAAGCAGTCTTTCTCTGCCGGAAAATCAGCTTACCCTGCTCGAAAGAACCCTTAATCTTGGAGCCAAAGTCATCATTGTTTCTTTTAGTGGTGCACCGGTAGACTTTTATTTTGCAGACCGGGTAAAGGCAATTTTACATATGTACCTTTGCGGCGAAGCCTGCGGAGAAGCCTGTGCAAGTCTTTTAAGCGGAAAAAAAAATCCTTCCGGAAAACTTGCAGAAAGTTTCCCTTACAGAATTGAAGACACTCCCTGCTATGGCAATTTTGCACCCGAAGGCGATAACATTGAATATAAAGAAGGCTGCCTTGTAGGTTACCGTCACTATACGGCAAAGAATATTCCGGTTCGCTACGAGTTCGGATTTGGCTTAAGTTACACCAGTTTTGAGTATTCAGACCTTAAAATTAATCAGCCTTCCCCTGGCAAAATCACCCTTAGCTTTGAGCTTTCAAATACCGGTGATGTTGATGGAAGCGAAATTTCTCAGGTTTATGTATGCACTGATATCCCTCAGCTGAGGGGCTTTGCAAAAACAAGTCTGAAGGCTAAAGAAAGCAAAACCGTTTGCATTGAACTGGACGACAATTCTTTTAAGGAATATGACATCAGTATTCATGATTTTCTTGCAAGGGATGGCAGCTATAAAATTCAGGTTGGAAAATCTGTAAACAATATTGTGCTCGAAAAAGAAATTTCTCTTTCTAAGGAAGCTGCTGACTTTATTAATAACGAAGCAAACTCTTCCTATATTCCTTCTACCACCCTTTATGAAAAGTTCTTTAATAATCTTTATGTAGAAGAAGTGCACAAGGGCTCTTTTACAAGCCAGAACAGCCTTGGCGATATGGCAAAAGAAAGCCGCTTTGTAAGAATCTTTTTAAAAATTCTTACCCGGGGACTTTTATTTTCTATGAAAGGTAAATCTAAGGATGATCCTTCTGTAAAAATTGCAATAAGCGCCATAAAAGAAAATCCGCTGGAAAGCCTTATAAGCACCAGCGGAGGTTTGATTTCTACTAAACTTGTTAATTGGATTTTGCGAAAGGCTAACGCTTAGAATTACAAAGCCTGTTAAAGCCCCATAAGCAGATGGCAAAAACCCAGGTAATAAGAAGGATAAGAGGCACAACAATCCAGACTGTGTTTACGCCTGCAAACAAAAAGCCGTACCAGTCATAATTGTAGGAAGTCTTTCCGTTTTCCAGATGTAAAAAGATATTTGGAATATAGAAAGATGCATAAAGTACCATTGGAATTACGCCGGCAGGACTTAGAGCAAAAGAAGGATTGTCTGCTGCCTCAAAGAAAACAAAGGTAATTATGCAGAAAAGTGGTGTAAGCAAATGCATAAAAAGATTGGAATTCATAAATAAATCCCAATAGGTTGTAGCACTGCGGGGGGCCAGGAAGAAGACTGTAACCATCATTGTTAATGTAACACCGGTTGTTGCAGCAAGCTTAAGAATATACATTGCCTTTGGAAGTCTTTCTGATTTTTTTCCGGCTGGAGTCAGCATGTAAATTATGTAAAGCAGAGATACCAGACCGGCAAGCACATTAGAGTCTACCGTAAAATATCTGAAAGCAAGCCAGTTTGCAGCTGACAATACACCGCTGCCGCCCATAAAATTAAAGCCGGTTAACATGGCTGTTGTAGAAAATACTACTGAAACAAAAATTAAAAGATTTAAGCAAAAAGCTGTTTTCTGCTTTGTATTCATCATATACCTCGAAATTATAAAGAGTTTATCATATTCAGATGTTTTATATAAAAATCTGTGATATTGTTTTTTATAGTAAGACCACCCTGCAGCGACATGTGATCTCCTGTGTACTCTGGCATTACATACCATATTCCTTTTTTTATTTCAACACCATCATAAAAATCACAGGATTTTGAATGAGAAGGTGCTCTTGCTGATATGGTATTTACAAGTCCGTCATTTTTCTGCCACTCTTTTGTAAAAACAGCTCCGTCCGGACAGGTACCTTCGAAGGCTCCCATTCTTTTTGAACTTCGCTGAAAAAGCTTTTCCATAATTTCTGTTACAGGTTCCTGACTTCCATCCTCTGCCTCTTTTGTAGCAGCACAGGGATAAGAAAAATAAAAGGCAGAATCCAGGGTTGTAAGCCATTTATTAATTTCATCTGCATTCTGAACATGCATGTCAAAATCTGCATAGTCGTAATCTGCACGGGAATCTTTATCCGGAGCATTGATTTTATCCATCATTTTCTGGCCCCAGCTTTTTGGTTCAGGATTTTCGTCCGGAACATGATAGGCAGAGGTGCCGTTATGGGGAGCCGCAATGGCAGTTACAGAGTAAATCCAGTCCCCCTTCCCGCCGGCAAACAAAGGACTTAAATCGTCAGCCTCGGTTACCGCTATTTCTGCCGCAGCCCCTTCTGCCATAAGATGAGCCAGAAGCCTTACGGTAACTCCACCAAAGGAATGTCCAATCAAATTTATTTTGTTCCCAGCATCCCATTTTTTTATGAGAGGCTTTTTAGAAAAATCACGGCCATAACGTTCGTGCCCACAGCGCTGGGAATGTTCCTTTCCGTAATCCGTACGGCTTCCTGTAAGCTGAGCATAGAGTTCACAGGCCCGGTCCCAGGCACTCCCCTGAGGCGCAACTGATGCATCATATGCAGAAAAACCTTCCTTACGAAGCTGCTTCATTAAGGAACCATTTTTTAATCCCCAATAAGGAAAAAATTTGTTCCTAAAATCATAATGGCCCCAGCCGGAAAGTCCATGAACAAAAACAAAGGTGTAATTACTTTTCCAGTCTTCTGTTTTAGAAGAAATACCTGAAGAAGATGATTTGCAGGAAAATAAAGAAAGTCCTGCAAGTAAAATTACTAAGAGTGATTTGTTTCTTACCATGCAGCAAATATAACTAAATAATAAAAAAATGTACATACCTATTACACTATTTAATTTTACACAATCTATCCTGCTCCCCTCCACATCACCCACCCCCCCAAAAAAAACATCCACATCCACAAAGCTTTTACCTATTGACATAGTAGGTTTTCTGCATTAAATTTACTATAACTTTTACCTATTATTTTAATAGGTTTATTGTATCTGAATCATTAAATCATTTGTTTTTTCAGGAGAAAATTATGTTTAAAATTTCAACCAGAGGCCAGTATGCTCTTTTAATTATGACAGAACTTGCTGAACAACCCGAAGGGAAATTTACTCCTCTTAAACTCTTATCGCACAGACACAATATTTCCATAAAGTATCTGGAGCAGATTTTTATTCAGTTAAGTAAGGCAGGACTAATAACCGGAATCAGAGGTTCAAACGGCGGTTACAGGCTCATAAAAAAAACTGAAGATTATACTGCCGGAGAAATTCTTCGCGCACTGGAAGGGGAACTTTCTCCAGTAACAGAATCCGAAAATAATGTTGTTTCGAACATTGGTATAGACCAGTTCTGGAACGATTTTGAAGAAACCATTAATTCTTTTGTAGACAGCATCACTCTCGAACAGCTTGTTGAACGAAACAAAATGGATTATGGGACCATGTACTATATCTAATCTCAAATTCTCTTCTATCTATTGATTAAATTGTTATATTGCGCTAACATTCTGTTTGTTAATACTAACGTAATTGTTAGTTTTTACTAAAACAATCAGAGTTTATTATGATCCCTTTAATAGTTGCAGACAAAGACAAAGAACAAATTATCAAAAAAATTGGTGGAAACGAAGAAGTCAAAAGACATCTTGCAAATCTTGGCTTTGTAGTTGGCGGTACAATTACTATCGTAAATTCCTTATGTGGAAATGTAATTGTAAAGGTAAAAGAATCTCGCGTTGCCATAAATGAAGACATGGCAAGAAAGATAATGGTTTGATAAATGGAGGCTATATGAAGACGTTACGCGACGCAAAAATTGGCGAAACCGTAAAAGTGGTTAAGTTGTATGGTGAAGGTCCTGTAAAAAGACGCATCATGGACATGGGAGTTACAAAGGGAATAGAAATATTCGTTCGTAAAGTTGCTCCTCTTGGTGACCCTATTGAAGTTACCGTTAGAGGCTATGAACTCTCACTGCGAAAAGCAGACGCAGAAATAATCGAGGTGGAATAAGATGAAAAAAGAAATCAGAATTGCCCTGGCAGGAAACCCAAACTGTGGTAAAACAACCCTCTTTAATGCCCTTACAGGTTCAAATCAGTTTGTAGGAAACTGGCCTGGAGTTACAGTAGAAAAGAAAGAAGGAAAACTTAAAAAACACGAAGGAGTCATCATTACTGACTTACCTGGTATTTATTCTCTTTCTCCATACACAATGGAAGAAGTAGTAGCAAGAAATTATCTTATTGGTCAGCGTCCAGATGTTATCTTAAATATTGTAGATGCAACTAACCTTGAAAGAAACTTATATCTTACAACCCAGCTTACAGAACTTGGAATTCCAGTTGTAATTGCCTTAAACATGATGGACCTTGTTAAAAAGTCTGGAGATAAAATTGATGTTAAAGAACTTTCTTCTCAGTTAGGATGCAAGGTTATAGAAATTTCAGCTCTTAAAGGAACTGGAATTATGCAGGCCGCAGAAGAAGCTATTGCTGCATCACAGGGAGTTAAAACAATTCCTCAGCACACTTTCTCTGGAGCTGTTGAACATGCAATTGCTCATATTGAAGAAGCTGTAGTTCATAACCTTCCTGAAGAACAGCAGCGCTGGTATGCAATCAAGATTTTTGAAAGAGACGAAAAGCTGCTTTCAAGCCTCAAGATTGACAAGGATACTTTAGCACACATTGAGAATGACATTGTTGCTGCAGAAAAAGAACTTGATGATGATTCAGAAAGTATCATTACAAATGAACGCTATATTTACATTGCAAACATTCTTAAATCAAGTTACAAAAAACAGAATGCAGGCAAACTTTCAACCTCAGATAAGATTGACCGTATTGTAACTAACCGCTGGTTAGGTCTTCCAATCTTTGCTGCAATCATGTTCTGCGTATACTGGATTTCTATGGTTGGTATTGGTTCTGCTGCAACAGACTGGGCAAACGACGGTTTGTTCGGAGACGGATATCACCTCTTTGGAATTGGAAGCTCTGCTTACGAAGAAGCTGCAGAAGAATATGGCGATACTGCTCTGATTCTTGAAGCAGTAGAAAATGGTGAAAACACTTACGTCATTGAAGATGAAGAAACTCTTGAGCTTTCTGACCCAATCGAAATTACAGAAGATATGATTGCAGAAGCTAAAGAAATGCAGGAAAAATATGGCGAAGGTCCAGATCCTGCTGAATATGGTGTTTGGGTTCCAGGTATTCCTGCCCTCATCGGAGCTGGTCTTGATAAGTTAGAAACAGCAGAATGGCTTAAGGGCCTTATTCTTGACGGTATTGTAGCCGGCGTTGGCGCAGTATTAGGCTTTGTTCCACAGATGCTGGTTCTTTTCCTTCTTCTTGCCTTCCTTGAAGCCTGCGGTTACATGGCTCGTATTGCCTTCGTTCTGGACAGGGTATTCCGCAAATTCGGATTATCTGGAAAATCATTTATTCCAATGCTTGTTGGAACAGGTTGTGGTGTTCCTGGAATTATGGCAAGCCGTACAATCGAAAATGAACGCGACCGCCGTATGACAATCATTACAACAACCTTTATCCCTTGTGGTGCAAAGGTTCCATTCATTGCCATGATTGCAGGTGCAATTTTCGGCGGTTCTGCCTGGGTTGCAACTTCTGCTTACTTTATTGGAATGGCAGCAATCATCATCTCTGGTATTATGCTTAAGAAGACAAAAATGTTTGCCGGTCAGCCAGCTCCATTCGTTATGGAACTTCCTGCTTACCACCTTCCAACTTTAGGAAACGTTCTCCGCTCAATGTGGGAACGCGGCTGGTCTTTCATCAAAAAAGCCGGAACAATCATTCTTCTTTCAACAATCATCGTATGGTTCACAAGCTTCTTTGGCTGGGCAGATGACGGCTTCCGCATGCTTGCAGAAGATGAACTTGATGCTTCTATTCTTGCTAAAATTGGTGGTGCTATTGCCTGGATTTTCGCTCCTCTTGGATGGGGAAACTGGCAGGCAGCAGTTGCATCAATTACAGGTCTTGTTGCAAAGGAAAACATTGTAGGTACAATGGGAATTATCTATGGCAGCGAAGAAATGACAGCCTTCCAGGCTCTTGGTCAGGCCTTCACAGGTGTTACAGGTTTCTCATTCTTAGTATTCAACCTTTTGTGTGCACCTTGTTTCGCCGCAATCGGTGCTATCAAACGCGAAATGAACAACGCAAAATGGACCTGGTTTGCAATCGGTTACCAGTGCGGCTTCGCTTATGTAATCGCCTTCTTTATAAATCAGTTTGGTAAATTATTTACAGGCAATGTAAACATTGTTGGACTTATCTTGGCAATTGCTCTTCTTGCCTGTATGATTTATATGTTATTCTTCAAAAAATATACTGAAGCAAAAACATTAAATACAAAATAGGATTATGCTATGGGTACACTTCTTGTAACAATAATTTTAGCAGCAATAGTTTCTGCAATTATAGTTAAAATGGTCAAAGACCATAAAAAAGGAAAATCCACCTGTGGTCACTCATGTGGATCCTGCGGAAGCTGTGCTGCCTGCAAAAATCATCATTAATAATTAAACAAGTATTATAAACTTTTTATAACCACCTTAATCTTATGGATTCGGGTGGTTATTTTTTTATATAATCAGATTTGTAAAAATCATAAATTATTATTCCGAATTTTATACAAGTTTTTATAATTATGTGGTATTTTTAAAATATAGTGCAACTTAAAGTAACATTAGATTTTTTATGAAATCTTAATGATAATAGGAATGAGGTTTTTATGTCTTTTAAGAAAGATTTTTTTTGGGGTGCAGCAACTGCAGCTTATCAGATTGAAGGAGCTTATAACGAAGATGGCAAGGGTCTTAACATCTGGGATGAGTTTTGCACTGCAAAAGGAAAAATAGAACGTTTTGAAAACGGCAATGCAGCCTGTGATCACTACCACAGATACAAGGAAGATGTAAAACTTATGGCCGAAATGGGCCTCAAGGCTTACAGATTCTCAATTTCCTGGGCAAGAATTCTTCCGGAAGGAAGCGGTCGAATCAATCCAAAGGGAATTGAATTTTATAACAATCTTATTGATGAACTTTTAAAATATAACATTACCCCTTTTGTAACCCTTTACCACTGGGATCTGCCTTATGTTTTACATCAGAAGGGCGGCTGGCTTAATCCGGAATCTACAAAATGGTTTGAAGAATATACCACAGTTGTTGCAAAGAATTTTGGTGACAGGGTAAAGAATTTTATCACCTTTAATGAACCTTCAGTTTTTATGATGCTCGGTTACGGAGATGGTACTCATGCTCCTGGTCTTACCATGAATACAAAAGAAATTCTGCAGGTTGGTCATAATATTCATATGGCCCACGGAAAAGCTGTAAGAGTTTTAAGGGAATATGTAAAAGACTGCAAGGTAGGAATTACTGTTGCAACCCAGCCTAAAATTCCATTAACTAAAGATGATGAAGAAATGGCTTATGATGCTTACTTCTATTCTGGTTTAGGCGGATTTGCCTGGGCTCAGTCTTACTGGCTGGATCCTATTGTTTTTGGCCATTATCCTGAACAGCTCTTAAAAGAAGCTGGAGACCTCTTCCCTGCCTTCTCTGCAGGAGATATGGAGCTTATAAACGAAAAGATTGATTTTATTGGTCTGAATATTTACGAAGCCCAGTATTGTGGTAAGGGGGACTGCAACCTTAAACAGGGTTATCCACACACCGAACTCGGCTGGGGCACCTACGACAAGGCCCTTAAGTGGGGCGTTCTTCACAATTGGAAACGCTACAATCTTCCAATCATCATTACAGAAAACGGTATTTCTACCCACGACTGGGTTCACCTGGACGGAAAAGTTCATGATTCTAACCGCATAGACTTCTTACACCGTTACTTAAAAGGTCTTAAGGAAAGCACAGAAATGGGCTGTCAGGTAGACGGCTACTTCCACTGGTCACTTATGGACAATTTTGAATGGGCAAAGGGCTATAACCCACGTTTCGGACTTATATACATCAATTACCAGACAATGGAAAGAACCATGAAAGATTCTGCCTTCTGGTATAAAGAAGTAATTCAAAGCAATGGAGAGAATTTATAATATGGATAAAGAACCTATACTTTCTTACAAATTATTCCTTCAGCAGGAGTATGCAAATTTTCATCTTCCCTACAGCGACGAAATGCACTTTTACAATGCGGTTCGCAGCGGAGATTTTGAAGAAGTAAAAAAGCATCTGGTTCCAATCACATCGAATAAATTAGGAAAATTATCTTCCAACCCATTAAGAAACCTGCGCTACCACCTTATTATTACAATTGCCATGATTACCCGCTTTTGTATTGAAGGTGGTATGCCTGCAGAATCTGCCTACACTCTTAGTGATATTTATATTCAGCAGCTTGATAACTGTAAAACTACAGACGAAATAATTATTCTTCATCAGGAAGTTGTTTTTGATTTTACAGAACGCATGCATAAAATTCATAAGAATGTAGGTCTGTCAAAAAATGTATTAAAAACTTCTGAATACATTTACAATCACTTGAATACAAAAATCTCCCTGGACGAAATAAGCAGCCACTTAAAAATCAATAAATCTTATTTGTGTGAATTGTTTAAAAAAGAAACCGGCATTACAATTTTTCAATACGCTACAAAGTTAAAAATTGAAGCCGCAGAAAAGATGCTTGTTTATACAGATTATTCTTCTGTGGATATCAGCAATTATTTTGCCTTCTCTTCCCACAGTCATTTTATTAATGTCTTTAAAAAACATACTGGTAACACACCTTACGAATATCGTAAATTGCATTACCAGCAGTATTTCAAAAATAAAGATATTTTGCCTCAGCAATAAATGGGACTAAGCCACTTAAAGCCGGACTTTATAACTATTTTACTTCACTCATAATAGCTTCAAGAATTTCAGGGAAGTACCAGTCACCCTTAAGTCTATTATAGTAGCCGAATTTTTCGCTGTATTCTGTTGTTCCGTTTGGAACACGCCAGGCTCCGTTATCCCACAAAACTGCAGGAAGATTGTTCTGCTGTGAATACTTAATATAATTTGTAAACCATTTTACACGGTCTTCAAGATTATTCTTATTTACAGCTCCATATTCACCAATAACTACACCAATTCCATTCTGAACAAAGTTAGTATTCAGTTTTTTGAACATAGCTGCAAAAGAGTTTTGAATTGCAGGAGTATAAGTTCTGGCTCCTGGTGCCTGACCTGCAAAAGAATAAGGTGTGTACATATGAACTGAAAGAATTAATTTTTCTTTTGCCTTGTCTGCAGGCATTTTGAAGTCGGAATTAAGAGCAGCTTCTGGAGCAGCAGCATAAGAAGGACACATAATGAATCTTTTTGCATTATTTCCACCGCTGGCACGAATTGCATCAACAGCAGTCTGATTCAATTTATTAAGTACATTCATAGAATCCTTGCAATCTGAATCGTTAGAAGAATAGGTCCATTCAACTCCGGTATTTCTTAAACGTGGTTCATTTAAGGTTTCAAAAATTAAATGTTCATCGTAATCGTTGTTGAAAGTCTTAGCTATTTGTGTCCAGGTTCTTTTTACAAATTTTACAGACTCCTTAAGGCCTTTACTGCTTGGATAATAACCTTTGTTAGCAGTTAAACCGTTTGGAGTTTCGGCATTGTCGTGATGACAATTCAGGATTACATACATATCGTCTGCAATAGCCCAGTCAACAATTTCTTTAACTCGGGCCATCCAGGCTGGATCTATGGTTCCTGCTTTGTCAATAATATGATTTGACCAGCTTACAGGAATGCGGATTGTTTTCATTCCTGAAGCTGAAAGATTATCAATCATCTGTTTAGTTGTCTTTGGCTGACCCCAACTGGTTTCTGAACCAAGACCCCTACCGGCAATAGCATCAAGTGTGTTACCAAGGTTCCATCCGGTTCCCATAAGCTTAGTTACTTCTGTAGCACTAATGTCTTTCATTTCTTTCGAAAAAACCCCAACTGTAAAAGTTGCCATAATCAAACATAAACAGATAATTTTCTTCATATTAGTATGTTGCCTCTTTAATTAAAGCTGCCCAGTTATTTTTAGTATCTTCATAAGCCTGCTGTGGTGTTACATAACCAGGGTATACTACCCATATTACATCACCCATGTAATTTATGCCAGATATCATTGTATCAAAACGTGGATTTGGTTCAGCACGCATTAATTCAAGAGTTTCATCTACAGCACGGGCATCGCGGAAGCAAGGATAGAAACCGTCTTTCCATGCATCTGGTCCATCATAACCTGGTGTTGAGTCTGTCCACAAGTCAAAGGCTTTTGCAATTTTTGCAGCGCGAGCATCATCATAGAAAGCAGGAAGAACATACATGTTATCGTTATGAAGTGTCTTATATTTTCCGTCACCTTTTGGTCCTAATGGGAAGCAAACAAATCCGTAGTCATCAACCATGTTGAAGAAGTCTCCGTTTCTGTTTGTGTGATACTGCTGGTCAACTAAGAAAGCAACCTGTCCGTTAAGGAATGCAGCATACATCCAGTCCCAGTTAGATCCTTCTGGCTGTGGCATTTCGTAAGAAGTAGCCATGTGAGCACACCATGATAAAGCTTCAAGTGACTGATCTGTTCCAACATTGTTTACTAATTTTCCGTTTTTGTCGCGGCCAATCATGTGAACACCGTTAGACATAACTGCTAATGGAACAAATTCTGTTGAAGAGTTAGCCATACCGTAGTGATCGATTACACCGTCGTTATCAGCATCGAAAGTACATTTTTTTACGAGGTCTTCAAAGGTTTTCCATGTCCATTTTCCCTGTTTCTGTAAATCGTAAGGAAGATCTGGATCAATACCTGCTTCCTGTAAAAGACGTTTATTGAAGAATACACCACCGCGTGGCTCTGGAGCTAAAGGACGCATTGCATAGAATGATTTTCCTTTTGTAAGAACTTTTTCTGTTCCAGAAGCCCATTTTGGATCTGACCAGTCAATGTTATCTAATTTAGATAAATCATAATAAAGACCTGCTTTTACACCGGTAATTGCAGAACGTGGGTCAATTACGATAACGTAATTTTCTTTTGATTTAGACATACAGAAGTTAGCAACATCTTCAGGATGTTTATCCCAGCTTACACCAAGCTGTTTCTGAATCATTGTGAAGTTGTAAGTCTGCTGAAGCCATTTGTGGAAAGCACGAGTTTCTTCTTCTGCAGGAGAGTTTGCAGGAATATCTTCTGCATTTTTTCCTGACCACCAGTCAACAATTGCAATACTCATTCCGCCAAGATCATAAACTTTTCCTGACTTGTCTGTTTTCTTTTCTACATCATCAAACTGAGTGTATTCAATTTTTGATGTTTTTTTTGCTTTCTTTCCGAAAGGCAAAGCTGTTACACTAGAAAGAACCAATGCTGCAAATACTGCAGTAGAAATTGTCCTCTTGAACATTTTTTTCATAATTACTCCTCTATCTTGTCTTTTTCAGACTTTATTTTCCATTAAAATAATAAATCCGAAATCATATAGTAAATATAAAATTATTCGCTTTATTATCATTAAATTTTGTTTTAAAATTTCTCATGGGCTTTTTCGCCTCTTCCCATAAAGAAAAATTTTCTCTACTATAACGCCTATGAATAAGATTTTAGACTGGAAAAAATACGAAGAGTGTGCAATTCAGACAATTGCAGAAGGTTGTGTTTTATTAACAAATAATAACAATGTTCTTCCATTGAATAAAACAGATAAAGTTTCTGTTTTTGGAAGAATTCAAACAAACTACTATAAAAGCGGAACCGGTTCCGGCGGAATGGTAAACGTCGATAAAGTTTATAATATAGTAGAAGGTCTTGAGTTAAAAGGAGTTCAGATTAATCAGGAACTCAAGAAAATTTACGAAGACTGGGAAAAAGAAAATCCCTATGATGCCGGAATCGGCTGGGAAGGTACAAAATGGTCCCAGAAAGAAATGCCTCTTAGCAGCGAAGTTGCACAAGCCGCAGCCGCAAAGTCTGATATTGCAATTGTAATTATTGGACGTACTGCAGGCGAAGAAAAAGATAACAAGGCAGAAAAAGGTTCTTACTATCTTAGTGATGAAGAATTAATGATGATGCAGGTAGTAAGAAAAGCCTTTAAAAAAATGGCAGTTCTTCTGAATGTTGGAAACATCATTGATATGGGCTTTGCAGAAAGCTGTAAACCAGATTCCATTATGTATGTATGGCAGGGAGGAATGCTTGGAGGACTTGGAACAGCACAGGCGCTTACTGGCGAAGTAAATCCATGTGGTAAACTTACCGATACAATTGCAAAAAGCCTTGATGATTATCCTTCTTCAAAGAATTTTGGAAATCCTGCAGCAAACATTTACAGCGAAGATATTTTTGTGGGCTACCGCTATTTTGAAACTTTTGCAAAAGACAAGGTTCTCTTTCCCTTTGGCTTTGGTTTGAGTTATACAAACTTTAATATAGAAAGCCTGCAAGTAAAAAATAATTTTGAAGCAAAAGAACTTTCTGTAAAATTAAAAGTAAGCAACTGTGGAAAGACAGCAGGAAAAGAAGTTGCACAAATCTATATAAAGGCTCCACAGGGAAAACTTGGAAAGGCAGATAAAGTTCTTGTAGATTTTGAAAAAACTGCTTTATTAAAGGCTGGTCAGTCAGAAAGCATAGACTTCGTAATTCCATATTATAATTTTGCTTCTTATGATGATTCCGGTATTACAAAGAACAAATCCTGCTGGCTTCTTGAAGCAGGAAAATATCAGCTTTTTGCAGGCTCAGACGTAAGAAGTGCAAAAGAGATTTTTACTTTTAATATAGAAGAAAATCTGATTCTTACACAGTGCGAAGAAGTTATGGCTCCTGTAGAAAGTTTTAAGCGTTTTCATGCAGAAGCTGCGGGCAGTAAAAATGCTATTGCCGCAGTAAATGCTGTTTCCGAAACAAATGAAAACATTAATCTCATTATGGAAGACAGCCCAAGTTCAACAAATGACAGCCTTAAAGTAAGACTTCAAAACCGCCCTGCAGACCTTACAAATAAGCTTACAGGAAAATACAGACTTGAAGATGTATATAATAAAAAAATCAGCATGGAAGATTTTGTATCTCTTCTTAGCGATGAAGATTTAAGCTGCCTTATCCGTGGAGAAGGAATGGGAAGTTCCCTGGTTACTGCCGGAACCGCCTCTGCCTTTGGAGGAGTTTCTCCCCGCTTGAGGGAAGAATTTGGAATACCAGTCTGCTGCTGCGATGACGGACCTTCCGGCATGCGCCTGGACTGCGGAATTAAAGCCTTCTCTTTACCAAACGGAACTTCAATTGCCTCAACCTTTAATAAGGAACTTGTAAAGGAACTTTACAGCTTTACCGGTCTTGAATTAGTGAGCAACAAGGTAGAAAACCTTTTAGGCCCCGGAATGAACATACACCGTCATCCTTTAAACGGCCGTAACTTTGAATATTTTTCTGAAGATCCTTATCTTACCGGTCAGATAGGAAGCGCCATGGTTCAGGGCTTACAGACAGCCGGCGTAACAGGAACAATCAAACACTTTTGTGCAAATAACCAGGAAACAAACCGCAGAGCCCACAACTCCATTGTTTCAGAAAGAGCCTTAAGGGAAATCTACCTCAAGGGCTTCGAAATTGCCGTAAAAAATGGTGCAGACTCTGTTATGACCACATACGGAATGGTAAACGGCCTTTACACAGCAGGAAACTATGATCTGTGTACAACTGTACTGCGCAAGGAATGGGGCTTTAAAGGAATTGTAATGACCGACTGGTGGGCAGACATCAACACTCCTGGCGGCAAGGCAGACAATAAAAACTTTGCCCAGATGATTGGAGCCCAGAACGACCTTTACATGGTTTGCCCGGACGGAAGCAAAAACACCATGGGAGACAACACCCTTGAATCACTTGAGAACGGAAAAATTTCCCGAGGAGAACTGCAGCGTAACGCCATCAACATCTGTAATTTTGTAATGAAGTCTCAGGCAATGCAAAGACTTTTGAATAGCCAGCAGAAGGTGGAAATCATCAATAAAAAAGCAGATGAGTCAGAAATTACAATTGATGAAGTTAAATTTATTCCTCTTGGAAAAGAGCTAACCTACGACTTAACTTACAAAGAAAGCAAGGCTAAAACAAACTTCTCTTTACCTTTCGATGTTGAATGCCCTGGAACTTACGAAGTAAGTCTTACCGCAAGTTCAGATGCCGGCCAGGTAGCACAGCTGCCTGTAACAATCTTCTATCAGGGAATTCCTATGGTAAGTATGGTATTTAATGGAAGTAAAGGGCAGGATGTTTCGATTACTCAACAGCTTACCCTTCCTGAACGTTTCTCCATCTGCCGCCTTTATGTAGGGGCAGATGGATTAAAAATAAAGAATATCCACTTAAAGTATCTTAACGATAACAGAAAGTGGTGGTAGACAGGAACTAAAAGCGGATTACACGTGGAGCAGAAGCAAAACTTGAAATAGTAGCTTCTGCATTCTTGAAGTATAAAACTTCTTCCATAAAAATCCCCCTCTTATTTACCGTAAACCTTTTTAATTCTTTCTACAGCTTCAATTGTGCGTTCTTTATTTCCAAAAGCAGTAAGACGTAAGAAGCCTTCTCCGCATTTTCCAAAGCCGCTTCCTGGTGTACCAACAACATTACACTTATCAAGAAGTTCATCAAAGAATGACCATGAAGTATAGCCTTCCGGCACCTTGAACCAGATGTATGGAGAGTAGATTCCGCCATAGCATTTGAAGCCGGCCTGGGTAAGACCATCAAAAATGATTTTTGCATTTGCACGGTAGTAATCAAGATTCTGCTGAATCTGTTTCTGACCTTCTTCTGAATAAATTGCTTCTGCAGCTCTCTGAGTAACATAAGAAACACCGTTGAACTTTGTACTCTGGCGGCGGAACCATAAAGCATTTAATTCTGTTCCGTCGAATACTAAATCGTGTGGAACTACAGTATAACCGCAGCGAACGCCGGTAAAACCTGCAGTCTTAGAGAAAGAACGGAATTCTATAGCGCAGCTTCTTGCTCCTTCAATTTCGTAAATTGATTTTGGTACAGAATTATCTGTAATAAAGGCTTCGTATGCAGCATCAAAAAGAATAAGGGAGTGATGAGCATTTGCATAATCAACCCATTTTTTAAGTTCTTCGCGGCTGGCAACAGTTCCGGTTGGGTTATTTGGGAAACACAGATAAATGATATCCGGAACCTGGTCACCTGCTGCAGGAAGCTGAGGCATAAAGCCGTTTTCTTCTTTACAAGGCATAATGATTATATTATTTTTGCGGCCGTTCATAATGTTTGTATCAAGGTAAACAGGATAAACAGGGTCGCAGATAGCGATTTTATTATCAACTGCAAAAATATCACCAATGTTTCCACAATCAGATTTTGCACCGTCAGAAAGGAAAATCTCGCTTTTATCCATCTTAATACCGCGGTCTGTAAAATCGTGTTTTAAGATTTTTTCAATTATAAATTCATAACCTGTCTCTGGAGGATAGCCTCTGAAGGTTTTCTCATCGGCCATTTCTTCTACAGCTTTATGCATTGCTTCAATTACTACTGGAGCGAGAGGTCTGGTAACATCGCCAATAGAAAGTTTAATTACATCTGCTTCAGGATGAGCAGCCTGATACTCTCTCTGCTTTTTTCCTACTGTAGAAAAAAGATAATTTTGCTCAAGGTCTAAGAAATTATTATTAATTTTCATTTACAAAATTCTCCTCATTTTTAGAATTTTCCTTTGAATATTAACATTTTATTGATGAATTCTTCAACTTATTACGGTAAAATAATTAAATATTCTAAATGGGAGCATTAAAAAATGGCAAAACAGATGATTATGGGAAACCAGGCAATTGCACTTGGCGCCTTAAAAGCCGGTGTAAATCTTGCAGCAGGTTACCCGGGAACCCCTTCCAGCGAAATAATCGAATTCATTTCTAAATATAAAAAACAGACCGGAACTTATGTTGAATGGTCAGTAAACGAAAAAGCAGCAGTAGAAGTTGCAGCCGGCGCAAGTTATGCAGGAAGCCGCACCTTAGTTACCATGAAGCAGGTTGGTTTAAATGTTGCCAGCGACCCTGTAATGTGCCTTTCTTACGTAGGAATTAAGGGTGGAATGGTAATTGTTTCTGCCGATGATCCGGGCCCAATCTCCAGCCAGACAGAACAGGATACAAGAACCTTTGGTGCCTATTCAAAAATTCCGGTTTTAGACCCTTCTACTCCACAGGAAGCCTTCGAAATGGTTCAGGAGGCCTTTGAACTTTCAGAAAAATATAATACTCCGGTTCTTTTACGCCCAACTACCAGAGTTGATCACGCCTACGAAAGTATGGAATTACCTGACTTAGGTCCCTGCCGTACTCCGGGCACTTTCGAAAAAGACAGTAAGCGCTGGGTAATTTTTCCACGCGCATCCTATAACAATCACCTTAGAATTTTTGAACGCAACGAAAAGATTCTTCCCGAAGAATTTTCTAAGAGCAGATGGAATTGCATAAAGGAAGGAGAAAAGAACTCTTCCCCAGCCTTTGTAACAGGCGGAATTTCCTACACTTATTTAATGGAAGCTCTTTCTAACTTAGGAATTAAAGATGCTTCTGTTCTTAAAATTGGAACTCCTTACCCTTTCCCAGAGGACCTTGCCGAAAGCTTTATTAAAACTCATAAAGAAATTTTAGTTTTTGAAGAGCTGGACCCTGTTCTGGAAGAAAATCTTATAAAACTTGCAGGTAAAAAAGGCCTTGCATGTAAAATAAGCGGTAAACTAGACGGTAAAGTTCCTGCTGCAGGAGAACTTAGCGTAGAAATCATAAAAAAGATTCTCTGTCCGGAAGCAGAGGCCTCTGCAAAAGAAGCCCAGCCTGATCTTCCTGTACGCCCTCCAGTTTTGTGCGCAGGCTGCCCACACCGGGGTTCTTTTTATGCAGTAAAAAAGGCTATGCAGGGTAAAAAAACTGCCTACTGCGGCGATATCGGCTGTTATACTCTTGGAAATGCCCAGCCGCTTGATATGACAGATACCTGTTTATGTATGGGAGCCGACATCACAATGGCCCAGGGCTTTTATCACAACGAACCTGACCGCTACTGCTTCAGCTTTATTGGAGACTCAACCTTCTTTGCAAGCGGAATTACCGGCGTGGTAAATGCAGTTTATAATCAGGCTCATCAGACCATCTGTATTCTTGATAACTCTACCACCGCCATGACCGGCCACCAGCCACATCCTGGAACCGGCCTTACAATGATGGGCGAAATTGTAGAAAAAATCAGCATACCAAAGATTCTTGAAGCCATTGGTGTTAATCCTGTTATTGAAGTAGATCCTTTTGACCAGGAAAAGGCTGTAGCAGCCGTAAAAAGTGCAGTAGAAGCCCCTGGCGTAAGTGCAATCATTTTCAAATCTCCTTGTATCAGTATTGCATCAAAAGTCGGCTACAAAATGCCGGGAGCCCTTAAGGTTGATGCAGAAAAATGTATTGGCTGCAGAAAATGTATTAATGAGTTAGGCTGTCCGGCCTTAAGCCTGAGCTTAAAAGAAAATGCAAAAGGCAAAAAGCTGGTTGAAATTGATAAATCCCTTTGTACCGGCTGTGGTTTGTGCAGCGGAGTGTGTCCTGTAAAGGCAATTGAGAGGTAAATATGGCAAAAAATATATTAATTTGTGGCGTTGGCGGACAGGGTACAGTTTTAGCATCTAAAGTACTTTCACAGGCAGCAATTTCCGGGGGAGAACACGTTCTTTCTGCAGAAACAATCGGTATGGCTCAAAGAGGCGGATCGGTTACCAGCCATGTACGCATTGGCAAAGATGTATTTTCACCTTTAATTCCAAAGGGACAGGCAGACATAATTATTGCTTTTGAAGCAGCAGAAGCTGTGCGCAATGCTGACTTTCTTAAAAAAGACGGAATGATTATTGTAAATAAAAAGATTTTTCAGCCAACTACAGCAAGTCTTACAGGTAAAACTTTTTCTGAAGATACTATGATTGAGTATCTTAAAAAAGTATGCAGCACAGTTATTACTGTAGATACAGAAGAGGCCTGCAAAGAGATTGGCAGCCCAAAAGTTGCAAACATGGTTCTTTTAGGAGCAAGCTCTAAAACAGGCCTTATAAATATTGATGAACTTAAAGCCGCTATTAAGCTTTTAGTAAAACCTGACTTTTTTGAATTAAACTGCCAGGCTGTAGATTATGGCGCCCGCTAATACAGCAAGTCCTATCAGCATAAAAACGTAATCAGCAAAATGATATTTATATTCCTTGCTGCAGCTCTGACGGGTTCTAAAATAAAAACCTCTAAGTTCAGCAGCTGTAGCAGTGAATTCAATCTTTCTTACAGCGCTCATCAAAAGTGGAAAACACAAAGGTAAAATCATACCGATTTTCTTAAAAGGATTTTTTACATCAAAATCTACACCGCGGGCCTTCTGGCTTTCCATAATTCCCGAAAGTTCCGAAGAAAAAACCGGAATAAAGCGGATTGCAGAAGTAAAGGTAAAGGCATACTTGTATGGAAGGTGCAGCTGCTTTACCAGAGTGTTGGAAAGGTCATTTAAGTTTATAACCGAAATTAAAACCGACAAAGGCATGGTTGCCGCTGTAAGGCGCATAACCAGAAGAAGACCGTTTCTTATGGCAAGGTCTGTAATTCCAAAAGAGGAACCAAGAGGAATTACAATTTCTCCCTTACGAATAACTAAAAGCTGCAGAATAAAAAGGAAGATTGACATTCTAAAAAGTCCCTTAAAAATGCCCAGAGTGCGTTTTAAAAGTCCTGTTCTTACTTTTTTTACATTTCCTTCCGAATCTGTAATTTTATCGCGGTCGCCGACAAGTCCCAGCAAAATATTAAAAATAATAATTCCAGCAAGATAAACAAAACTTGAAGAAACAAAGGCTGCAGCACAAAGTAAAACTGCTGTAAAGATTTTACTGAGAGGATGCATTCTGTGTAAAATTGTGTTTCCTGCAAGATAATCTAAAAAGCCTTTCATATTTATCCCCTTACCTCTTTAAGTTTTGCAATCATTTCTTCAACTGTAAAAATGCCTTTATATTCAGGTCCCAGCAAAGAACAGGTAGCCGCAATCTGTGGCTGTAACAGTCTTGCCCTGTCTAAGAGCTCTTTGTCCTGTAAGATTTCTCTCGTCGGCCCCTGACCAATAATATGTCCGGCAGTCATCACGATTATGCTTTTTGCAAAATCAAGGACAACTTCCATGTCGTGGCAGACCATAATTACGGTGGTTCCCTGCGCGTTCAAGGCCTTTATTTTGTTCATAATTTCCATGCATTCGCGGTAGTCAAGACCGGTAGTTGGTTCATCTAAAATTAAGATTTCTGGATTCAGGGCAATTAAACAGGCAAGACAAAGGCGCTGTCTCTGGCCCCGGCTCATATTGTAAGGTTCAATCTTTGGATCAAAACCGAATTCTTCTATAGTTTTTTCTACACGTTTTTTTATTTCTTCTTTATCAAGGCCATTATTCTTTAAGCTGAAGGCAATTTCTTCTTCTACTGTATCGCAGCAAATCTGACGGTCAGGATTCTGAAACAAGAAGCCGATATGCTTTGCAAGGTCGCTTACTTTTTTCTGGCGGGTATTTTCTCCAAGCACAAGAACATCTCCCTGGCTTGGTGTTAAAAGGCCGTTAGACAATTTAGAAAAGGTTGATTTTCCGGCTCCGTTAGAACCAATAATGGCAACAAAATCACCCTTTTTAATTTCTACGTTAAGATTCTGCACATTTGCAGTTGTATTGTAGGAAAAGGCTACATCTCTGAACTCAAGCATTACGTCGCTCATTATCTTCCTCCGGCATATTTTTTTACAAAGGCTGCAGCTTCCTCTGCATTCAAACAAATTCTGTCTTCATTTTTTAAATCGGCTGGAGTCAGCTTTTCTTCTACCATTCTGCCGGTAAGGGTTAAAACTCTGGGGCAGTTTATTCCGGCTTCTTCCATTTCTTTCTGATGAGTAAGGGTGCTGCGGATTTCTCCATAATGAACGACAGTACCTTTTTCCAGAACAAGGAGTTTTTTTACAAACTCACAAAGAAGCATGATTTTCTGCTCAGCAATAATTACAGTAATTCCCTTTTCTTCGTTTAACTTTTTTAATAATTCAAAAATCTGCAAAGATGAAGCCGGGTCCAGTTCTCCGGTTGGTTCATCTAAGATTAAATAATCAGGCTCAAGGGCAACAATGGCTGCTATTACAACCTTCTGTTTCTGACCGCCGCTTAAAGTAGAGATTTCTCTGTGGCGTAAATCTTCTATACCAAGGGCCTGTAAAGCTGAAGTAATCCGGCCCTCAATTTCTTCCTTTGGAACTCCAAAATTTTCCAGCCCAAAAAGAATTTCATCTTCTACAAAATAACTGACAATCTGACTTTCAATATCCTGAAATACAGATCCTACCTTTAAGGCAAGCTTATCCGGCTTAATTTCAAAAGTATCTTCACCTTCAATTTTTACAGAGCCGTAAAAATCTCCGTTATAATGATGTGGAATAAGTCCGTTTAAGCAGTTACAAAAAGTGGTTTTTCCTGCTCCCGATTCACCGATTATTCCTACAAAATCACCCTTTTGAATATCTAAAGATATGTTTTCAAGTGCATTCTTTTTTGAATCCTTGTACTTAAAGGTAAGCTCCTGTATCTCTATCATTTTTATTCCTTACTTCCTATTCTTCTACAACTTCTTCTGCAGCTTCTGCTGTGGCATATTTATCGCAAACAAAAGGTCTTTTTGTTGCCTTCATAAGAGGAACATATAAAAGAGCAACGATTATTGCATTTAAAGTTGCTGTTCCTAAAACGATTGGAACATAGGCTGCCATAGCACTTGGATCTGATTTGATAAATACAAAAAGGAGGACTGTAAATAAACCGCCGGAAACAATAGTACTAAGGAAAGTGCTTACAGCGGCAAGAACAATTTCTACAGGTCTGTTTTTTGCTGGAATCATAATTAATAAGCCCATACAAAGAGCACCTGCAAGTTCAGAAGCAAAGTTCAAACCTACTGTTCCAGGGAAAAACTGACAGATAGCACCGGCAAGAAGACCAACGATAATGCTGTACCAGATTTTTGGTCTTAAAAGAACAATAATCATACAATACATTGCAATAATAAAGTTTGGCTTCATACCAAAGAAGTTTACAAACTGGCCTACAAAAAATTTTAATACTGCACCGGCAGCCAATAAAACTGCAGTTAATAATAAATCCTGTAATGGGATTCCTTTCTTTTCTTCAACCTTTAATTCTCTTTTTTCCATTTTTTTCTCCTGCGCAATTGATTTTTAACTTTCACCTTTTTGCGTCTGTTTCTATTTGTAGTAACGTTACTATTTACAGTAACAGAGGATAAAAACTTTGTCAATGGGAATTTTTAAGAAATTTGACAGGAAAGAAAAAAAATAATAAGATTATTTATAACAAAATATTATAATTAAAAATATAGGAGAAAATTTATGAAACACCAAATTAAAAATCTTTTTATTTTAACATCTTTATTAAACGTTTTACTGTTATTATCATGCAAAAACTCAGTTACAGTAAAGACCCCGCAAAGAACCGATTTTACATATCTTCAGGTTATGGAAAATCTTTCCAGCCATGAACTTGCAGAAAAAGAAATCGAAAATATGTGGCGATTAGATGCAATAGAAAATTCTGCAAGAGCAGCTTACACTTATCCAGAATTTTTAAATGAAATAACTTTCTTTGATGAAAATAATACAGAAAAATCCTTTCTCGATTTAGACAACAATGAAAAAGCCAGATTCACAGAGGCCTGGAAAAAGTTCAGAAGCAAAGAGATTGAAAACAAACTTGAAGAAGACCCTGTATTTAGGGAACTTCTTCTTGTAGATCTTGCAGCTTTTGAAGAAACTTACAGTACAGCTTCACGTTCTGCACTGAAAAATTATGAGAACTTTATGTCTAAATATTTTGAAAATATTGATAAATATTCTAGTCTTAATGAGCCAGAAAGTACATCAAGAAAAGCAAACAAAAAAGATCCGATTAAAAAAGATTCTGGAGTACTAGAATCAATGAATGCCTTAAGGAATTGTTTTCAAAAATATGAGGAGGAAGAAGATCCACAGGGCAGCGGACTTATACTGATTACTCCTGATAATAGTTCTAATGGAAGGGGAGGTAAAGGTCATGCTGCTCTGATAAAAACTGGGAAATGGAATGACGATTTTCAAAAGAATGCTTTATTAAAACTTTCAATTACATCTAGCCCATTAGGAAAAGGTGGACAGTGGGAAGGAAAAATAGATGGCGTACAGGATGAGCCCGTAGGTTACTGGGCAGGAAATGCCGGAAGTTCTGCAAAAACTGTCTCTGTCTACTATGTAAAAAAACAGAATCTTGTCTATGATGATGGAGAATTAAATGAGCAAAACAGTGTAGATGACAGGGCAAGTCTTGAAGAATGTCTGAAGGCTGTAGAATGTGCAAAAAAGTATTATGGAAAAAACTATTCTTTATTCCATGGTCACGATAGCACAGAAAAAGGAATATACTGTTCTCAATTAGTTTATTTAGCCTGGAAAGGAGTTTCTAAAGATTATATCCTTGAAAACGAAGGCTGGTGGGTCACTCCAAAAGAACTTGCAAAGTCTTCAAAGATTAAAGTTATAAATACATACGTAAATAAATAAGGAAGTGTATATGAAAAATAATTTTTATAAATTTATCTGCAGACTTTTCCTTATTTCCATATTCTTTTTATTTTCTTCCTGCATACCTTACTGGGATGACGGAAAGGTTACCGGAAAAACAACTATAAAGAACTTTGAACATTTAAATGACCCTCTTGTTATAATTGCAGATGTTATGTGGGAAAAGACCTTTTTAGGACTTCCCTGCCTGGACGGAGTATCTTATAACAGGGGTAACGTTTTTGTGGTTATAGACTGGGAGACCGATACTATTTTTGACTGGGTTTATTACCCAAGCAATCCTGGCTCTGTAATGAAAAGAGCTATAGAATTAGGCACCTCTCCAAAGAAATATTATTCATCATCTTATGGTGGAGTTGTAGGCTGTATAAGTCCTGATTCAAACAAAGTTACAATTTACGACACAAGTGATGTACATAGTTACATAGAACCATCCTTTTTTAAAGGAGAAAAAGGTATTATGTTTGATTACTATGAAAATTATCCACAAACAACCTGCAGCTTCTTTGATGCAGAAAAAGAAATTCTTCTGAAAGATAAAATTAGATTTGAAACAGAATCAGATATAACATTTCCAATTGAAGATGATAATGGTTATCTTTGGATTTCTTACGAGAAAAAAGACAGACAATTCGAAAATTTACGATATCTGGCAAAAATCGACTGCAATAATTACACGATAGACGATGTAATTAATTTTAAAAGCCATGGTACTGATAAAGTCATTGCTGTAAAGAACGGAATCTTATTTCAGTCTTCAGTTGTAAATGATTATGAAAGCATTATAAGAAAATATAGTTCCGAAACAGGAAATCTGATTTCAGAAAAGAGTTACAGTTTTCCCGAAGATATAGATGATGGTTATTTGCCAAGCGGTTTTTTATACAAAGATAAATTATATATTGAGTGTTTTGGTAAATCGAACATAACAAATTACTATTGTGTTTATGTATATCAGATAAATACTGATACTCTCGAAGTAGAACGTGTTAGTGACCGTATTGATATCTGGGCAACAGAAAATGAATGGTTACGTGGCAGTCGTATTTATTTTATGTACGGAAATGACTCTTATACCTATTTTGACTTAGATACCTGGGAAAAAGCGCCCTACACTTATGTTATGGACTACTCTACCATGACAATTAATCCCAAATAATTGAATTTATATTTGACATCACTCATTTTTGGTGTTACTATAAATAGTAACTTAGGAGTTGTGACATGCAATTAACAGAAAAACAATTAGAACAAATTAGAGCACAGGTTAGACGTGTAAAAGCCTGTGGAAATCCTTTTTATACAGAGCGCTTTAAGAATGTAAATCCTGACGATATTAAAGATCAGAAATCTTTCGAAGAACTGGTTCCTTTCTGCTCAAAGCAGGATTTAAGAGAAGCTTATCCACTTGGACTGGCAGCCGTACCAGAAGAGGAAATTGTAAGAATTCACTCTTCTTCGGGAACAACTGGCGCTCCTGTTGTAGTTCCTTATACTGCAAAAGACGTTGAAGACTGGTCTATTATGTTTGCCCGCTGCTACGAATTAGCCGGCATAACTAAAAAAGATAGAATCCAGATTACACCAGGCTATGGCCTTTGGACTGCAGGTATTGGTTTCCAGGCTGGCTGTGAACGACTTGGTGCTATGGCTATTCCAATGGGTCCTGGTAATACAGAAAAACAGTTACAGATGATGCAGGATTTAAAATCAACTGTAATTTGTGCAACCTCTTCTTATGCCCTTCTGCTCGCTGAACAGGTTGAACAGCGTGGTTTAATGAATAATATTCACCTTAAAAAAGGTATTATCGGTTCTGAACGCTGGGGCGATAAAATGCGTAACAGAATTAAAAATATTCTTGGCATTGAACTTTATGATATTTATGGCCTTACAGAATGTTACGGACCGGGAATTGGTATTAACTGCGATAAATCTGATGCAGGTATTCATATTTTTGATGATTATGTTTACCTTGAAATTCTTGATCCTGAAACAGGAAAGCCGGTTCCAGAAGGACAGATTGGAGAAATCTGCCTTACAACTTTAGTTAAGGAAGGTGCTCCATTATTCCGCTTCCGAACTCATGATCTGGCTTCTTTTGTTACAGAAAAATGTCCTTGTGGCCGTTCTTATCCACGTATCAGCCAGATTCTTGGCCGCTCAGATGATATGTTCAAGGTAAAAGGAAACATTCTTTTCCCAAGTACAGTTGAAGATGTAATTAAAGCAGTTCCTGGAACTTCAAGTGAATACAGAGTTACAATTGAACACCAGGACGGAAAAGACAAGATGACAGTCTTCGTAGAAGTAGAACCTGGTGTAGACCGTGCAGAAGTTGCCTTAGGAATTAAGTACAACTTCAAACAGAAGTACAACCTTACTCCAGATGTAGAAGTTGTTGGAATTGGTGAACTTCCTCGTTCAGAAAAGAAAACAAAACGTATTGAAGACAAACGCTTCAACTAAAAATACCAGATAAAAATCACCAGATTTTTATTAAACAAAGGCATCCCTTACCAACCGTAACCGATGCCTTTTTATTTTTTAAAACCTCATTGCTTATTCCATATTGATAATCCGGACTGATTTTTCCCTTTTCCAGAGGATACTTTGCATTTGTAATTGTAATATCTTCTGCAGGACCACTCAGACACATTAAAGAAAAATAAGAACATTCATCATAAGAAATTTCTACAGGCTGCGAAGCTGCAACTTCCATAGAAGAATAATCATCTATGATTTTTGCTTTAGCCCCTTTCTGAAACAAAAAAAGCAGGGCAGAAAGATTACACAAAGAGTGGTCAAAACGCTGGCCAATAACTCCGGTCAGAATAAAATTTCTAAAGCCTCTTTTTAAGCCTTCCTTTACGGCAAAAAAAGTGTCCGTATCATCCTTTTCGCAGGGAAGACTGATGGTTTCTACGCCGCGGGGAAGCCAGCCTTTAAAAGAATCAAAATCACCGATTATAAGGTCTGCCTTTAGGCCAAGCTTTTTTAAATGCTTTAAGCCCCCGTCACAGGCAATAATAAAAGCTTTACCGGAAATAAAGGTCTTTATCTTTTTATAGTTTTTGATTTCTGCAGCACTGATAATTACGCAGCAAGATGATTCACAATTCATAGATATATTGTAAAAACTTTTTGCCCCGCAAACAAGGTATTTGTAGTTGTAAAAACAGATTCGTTCCCGTTTCAATGGCGCTGAAGGGCCAGCTAGCTGAGCGTATTTTGTACGCCAGGTTACATCTGCAAACTGGCTCCCGGTCGCTTATGCGCGGAGCAAAGGAATATCTTTTTAATAAAAATGCTTTCGCAAGAACCGAATTTATGCTCCGCCGAGAAGCCTCGTCGTTCGCAAAGCTCACTTTGTGTCATAACAACAGAAAGAATCTACACCATCGGCTTCAACGCTCCGCAAAATCCGAACCTTGCTTTCGCATTTTTATGTATATTTTTTTTGCCCACGCTTCGCTCCCTCGCGCCAGTTGTAATTATTCACCTGCCCAGCAAACAAGGTACATTGCACAAAATGCTTTTTAAATGTATTTTATATGCGGAACAATCACCCGCTCGGGGACTGATTCCAAATCTAAAAGCTCTTCAAAAGACTTGATCCTTAGGAGGACAGGTACTCGTTATGGTATTAACAATTGATGTAGGTAACACATCTACAACTTTTGGACTTTTTGAGGGTGACAAAATAGTTTTTCAATTCAGAAGGGAAACTAACATCCACTCAAGTTCAGATGAAATCGGCGTTTTTATCAGAAGTGTGCTAAAAGAAAATGGATTTGACTGGCAGGCCATTGACCGCATAGGAATATGCAGCGTTGTACCTACAGTAAATTATTCACTTTCCAGTGCATGCGCAAAATATCTGAAAAAAGACCCCCTCTTTATCCAGGCCGGAATAAAAACCGGACTTAAAATTAAGTACTCAAATCCAAAAGAAATTGGTGCAGACTTAATTTCTGCCGCAGTTGGCGCAATCAATCTATTCCCGGACAGGAATATGATTATTGTTGATATGGGAACCGCTACCACTCTGGAACTGGTTTCTGCACAGAAGGAATTTCTGGGAGGTTCTATTCTGCCGGGCCTAAAAATTTCCATCGATGCCCTTGCATCGGGAACTGCAAAGCTTCCTTCCGTAGAAATTGCAAAACCAGAAGGCCTTTTTGGTTCAACTACCACCGAAGCCATTCAGGTTGGACTTTATTACGGAACAGCCGGTTCTATAAAAGAAATCTGCTACAAGTATCAGAATAATATTTTTAACGGTGAAAAACCTTTTATTCTGGGAACAGGCGGCTTTTCTAAACTCTTTTCTGATTACAATCTTTTTGATCAGATTGTACCGGAACTTGTTTTATACGGCGTAAAATGCGCCATCAACTTAAACTAATTACTTTCAGGAGATATATAATGAATACAAATAAAAATAAAAAACTTTCAGTAGTCAGAAGACTTGTCCTTTGTGCTGCCTTCAGCGCTTTAGTTATTGTTTTAACTTTTACAAATCTTGGTTTTATTACCTTTAGTCCGGTAGTTTCAATCACAATCCTTCAGATTCCGGTAATTCTTGCTGCAACTTTAGCCGGACTTCCAGAAGGAATCTTTGTTGGTTTTATTATGGGACTTATGTCTTTGATTAAGGCTGCCATGCATCCTGGAACAGTTTTAGACCCACTCTTTGTAAATCCTCTTAACTCAGTTTTACCACGTATGCTTTTAGGCCTTGTTGCATGGGGAATCTGGCGTTTATTAAACTTCATTCCTAAAATGCCTGGAACTGTTGCTGCTGCCATTACAGGTTTTACAGCAACTTTTGCCCATACACTTATGGTTTACGGATGTATCTTTATTTTTGATGGTGCCAGAATGGGTGATGCCCTTAGAACCTTGAACTTAGACGGAATGGGTTATCTTGGAGTTGTAGGCCTTGGCCTTCCAAGCGAATTGAGCGAAGCCCTTGCTTCTACAATCGTTTGTGCAGCCGTTTATGCAGGTTTATTTATTGCAAATAACAGAAAATCAAAATTAAGCAAAGTAGAAGAAGAAAATCAGTAAACTTCATCTGCACGGGGCAAATCATTCTTGTAAAAACAGATTTGTTCCCGTTTCAATGGCACAAGGGAGCGGAGCGCGGGCCAAAAAATATACATAAAAATGCGAAAGCAAGGTTCGGATTTTGCGGAGCGTTGAAGCCGATAGTGTAGATTCTTTCTGTAATTAAGACACAAAGTGAGCTTTGCGAACGACGAGGCTTCTCGGCGGAGCATAAATACGGTTCTTGCTGAAAGCATTTTTACTAAAAAATATTCCTTTGCCCCTCAGTGCGCAATGCTCATCCCCGCCTTTCAGATTTTACTATTTTCGTATTTATAGTATAATAATAGTATGAAAATAGTAATTGTAGGGGCAGGCTTTACCGGTGTACAGCTTGCCAAACTTTTAATTAACGAAAAAAATCAGGTTGCAATCATAGACAATAACGAAGATACCATCAGACACGCTTCCAATCAGTTAGACTGTACGGTTTTGTGTGCCGATGGTAACAATCTAGAAACACTGGAATCGGTAGGAGTTGCAAAAGCAGATGCCCTTATCTGTGTAACTTCCAGCGACGAAGTAAATATGATTACCTGTTCCCTTGTAGATAACGTTTACCCAAACATCCTTAAAATAGCCCGCGTCCGCAACTACGCCTACTACGTAAACACCGCCAACGCGCAGAAAAAGCACTCAAATGAATTCGGCTCCAAGCACCGCCCTCTCTACGGAATTGACTATATGATTCACCCCGATGTAGAAGCGGCAGACGCAATTGTAAAAGCCGTAGAAAACGGTGCCATTGGAAACGTTCTTACCTTTGATAATTCCCAGCTGGAAATTGCCCGGGTTACAGTCAATGCAGAATCTGCCCTGGACGGCATCAGCTTAAAAGATATCAGGACTAAAACAGAACTTAAATTCCTGGTTGCCTATGTAGAAAAACAGGGAGAAACTTCCCTTCCTTCCGGCGACACTGCCATAAATGCAGGCGACACTCTTGGCATTCTAGCAGAAAAAAACGATATTCCTTCAATTCTGGCCCTTTGCGGAAGCCAGCAAAAACCATTAAAAAAGGTTGCCCTTATTGGAGCCGGAAGAATCGGAACCATAGTTGCAGAAAAACTTTTACCTGAAAAAAACTATTCCTTCACCCGACTTTTTACAGGACGAGCTTCCCAGGACTTTGTAATTATTGATAATAATGATTCGCTTGCAAAGGCAAGTGCCGTAAAGTTTCCTAACGCCCGCGTTATGTGCGCCGATGCTTCGGATGAAAATTTTCTGCGCGAGGAAGGAATCAACAATTTTGACCTGGCAATCTGTACAACCCATAATCATGAATTAAACATGGTTCTTGCAGCCTACCTTGAATCTATTGGTGTCGGACAGTCTATAAGCCTTGTAAGTTCTGCCCAGTTTGTAACCATTGCAGACAAACTTGGTGTTGATGTTGCCATTCCTTTAAGAGACACTGTTGTAGATTCCATTATGAGTCATCTGCGGGGAAAAGCAGTAAAAGAGATTCATACTGTTACCAACGGCCAGCTTGAGGTTGTTGAATGTGAAGTAACAACAAATGCCAAGTTCGAAGGCAAGGCCCTTAAGGAGATTGCAAATCCCGGAACCTTCCTTGTCCTTATGATTAGAAAACCCGGCCTTTCAGAATACACTATTGTAGATGGAAATACTAAGATTTTAGCTTCTGATAGAGTTGTTTTAATTTCCAATGCTAATAACACTAAAAAAGTTTTAGCCAGTTTTACAGGAAATTAATTCGCAAAAAGAAGGAAAATTATATGTTTTTTGTTCTTGTTTTAAAAATCACATCAATACTTCTGGCTATTGTCGGGGCAACCTTTACCCTTCCCCTTACAGTAGCACTTTTTTATGGCGAAACTTCCATGATTCTGCCCTTCCTCATTCCTATGCTGGTAAGTTTTGTCCTTCTTCTTGCAATAAACCTTCCAACCCGGAAGCTGGACTTTCATCTTTCAACTCATAACACTTTTTTACTTGTTGCTATTTTCTGGGTTGCTGCCAGTGTGATGGGCTCAATTCCCCTCTACTTCAGCGGTTGTTTTTCTTCCTATACAAACGCCCTCTTCGAAAGTGTTTCGGGCTTTTCTACCACCGGAGCCACAATCCTGAGTGATGTAGAAAGTCTTCCCCGCTCTGTAAATGTTCTGCGCTGTCTTACCCACTGGCTGGGCGGTATGGGAATTGTAACTTTAACAGTTGCCCTGCTTCCTCTTTTAGGAGTAGGCGGATTTCAGTTAATTAAAGCCGAAACTACCGGCCCGGAAAAAGGAAAGGTAACTGCCCGCATTACAACTACAGCAAAAATCTTGTGGCTGATTTATATTGGCCTTACCCTTTTAGAAGCTCTTCTTTTAAAGCTGGCCGGCATGGATTTTGTAGATGCCCTGAGTCATGCCCTTTCTACTCTGGGTACCGGAGGTTTTTCAAGCCAGAATTCTTCAATCGGTTCCTATAATTCTTTAGCAATAGAAATTATCTGTACTGTGTTTATGTTCTTTAGCGGCATAAACTTCAGTCTTTTTTATTCCCTCTTTACAGGAAAATTCAGAGATATTATAGATAACTCAGAATTTAAGGTTTATCTGGTTTTAATTCTCTTCTTTGTAACTGCAATCACAATCAGTGTAATGCCATTTTACCATTCGGCCGGGACTGCCCTCCGCTATTCTTCTTTCCAGGTTGCCACAATTATGACCACAACAGGCTTTGCCACAGCTGATTATTTGAACTGGCCTTCTACTGCCCAGTTCTGGATTTTCCTTCTTTTCTTTATTGGAGGCTGTTCAGGTTCAACTTCCGGAGGAATTAAAGTAATCAGATGGGTAATTTTGTGCAAGCAGGTTAATAACGAAACTAAAAAGATGCTGCATCCTCACGGAATTTTTACAGTAAGATTAAATAATCGGGTTGGCCGCAAAGATATTGTCTTTACAGTTACAGCCTTTATGACCCTTTACGCACTTTTAGTTGCCCTTACAACCCTGGTTGGCTGCATTGGAAAACTTGATGTTTTTTCTGCTTTTACGGGAGCTTTAAGTATGGTAGGAAACGTTGGACCTGCCTTTAATCTTCTTGGACCAAGTTCAAACTACGGCTTCTTACCAGATTTTGTAAAATGGTGGTACTGCTTTGCAATGCTGGCCGGCCGTCTTGAACTGTATACTATGATTATCTTCTTTATGCCTTCTTACTGGAGAAAATAAAGAGAAAAAGAATAGCCGCGTAAAAGATTCTTTATAGCTGCACCCTGACTGTTTATTGTAATTTCTTCAATCAGTTTATTGCCGCTATAAACCTGTCTGATTTCTCCACTATCAGATTCGGCAGCATCTTCTCCCTCATCGGCCTTAAGCACCTTAAAATCAAGCTTTGAAGCCTTCAGATTCTGTCTCAGTTTTTCTTCTTTATAAAAGGCATTTTGAAAATCGTTTATGATATATTCAATTTTTAATTTTGAAGGAAGGATTGCCATATCGACCTGAGCAGAAAATCCGTCATAAGAAATGCTTCCCATATCGGTTCCAAAATCATTTAAGAGTGTGATGTATATGCCCTGTGAATCTGCCTGAACCAGGGCCGGAAGATTGATTGCAAGGCCGTTAAAATCCCCCTTAAAAAGCATTAAATCATCCAGCTCATCAGCAATATCTTCCGGAGGAAGAAGATTTATCTGCTTTGTATTTGTAACATAAACCTTAGAAAGATTATTGAGTTTTTTTACGCTCACGCAGGAAGTCAAAAGTAAAGCAGAAAGGCAAAGGCCTGCGCAAAAAAGATTTTTACAAAATAAAGCAGATTTTTTCATAATTACCTCTATCAAGCCTGGTGCTCCGGCTTCTAAACAGTCCAGAGCTTCAGCTAAAAACAAGTTTTTTAGAAGGAACGGTCATAAAGCATAGAACTTATATAAGCCGTTGCCAGTCCTAAGAAAATTGAAAGCCCCATAAGATGAACCGGTACAAAAGAACTTAAACTTAAGGCACCAAAAGAAATTATTGTTGTTATAAAAGAAAGCATAATTGCAAATGGTTCCAGAGTTTTATTTTCATCACTTTTTGGTTTTTCATTCTCCATCATATAGATGATGTAATCCAGACCAAGTCCAAAAACAAGAATTAAACCGGTTACAGAGAAAAACTCCAGTCTGATATTAAAGATTGCAAAAACTGCAGAAGTTACCAGAACAATAAGTAATGGAATTGAAACAATCTTAAGGGTCTGCTTAAGTTTGTAGAAGAACTTCAAAAGAATGAACATAAGGATATAGGCAATTAAGAAGAATTTTAAAACCATGGAAGTAAGTTTATCCAAAGATTCTCCTAAATCGGCCATTTTACTTACAAAATAAACATTATCATAATCCTTAAAAAGCTCTTTAAAAAGTTTTGGGTCATCTATTTTATTTGGCATTACGACTGTGTAATACTTACTGCCAAGTTTTCCAAGCCATGCTGTAGATAAAGCATCTTTTAAATACTGAGGAAGGCTTCCGTCTTCCATCGAAATATATTTTCCTTCCGAAGCATTAAAATCTTCGCGAATCTTATCTGCATAAGAAGAATCAAAACCCAAAGTTTCAAGCTGCTCTTGGCACATATCAAGAAGTTTACGGCAGGCTTCGCGTGATTTTTTCTGCTGTTCGATAGTTGGAACAAATAAAGAAGTGCTTAAATATCCATGAGCTCCCTTTGTTGCTTCCGTAATTTTTGCGGCAACTTCTTTTTCCAGTTTCAAGGCCTCTTCTTCTGTATCACCACTTATAATGAACCAGCCTGAAGGGAAATATTTTGTTACGCTGCGGGCTTCGTTTTCCATTTCGAGCAGAGTACCCTTCATGGAATAAAGCTTATACATATCATTTTCTATTCTAACCCGCTTATTAAAAATTAAAATTGAACCAATGGTAATTACAAATAGAAGGGTAATTCCAAAGCGGCCAATAAATTTTTTGCGGGCTTTATTCTCTGTTGGCTGCAAAATCTTTGCATATTTAATTTTGCGCTCCCCTTTTGGAAGAGGAATAAATGGAAAGATTGCAATTGTTGTAAGGAAAGAAGAGATTAAACCTACAAAAGAGAAGAGGGACATCTGTTTAAGTAAATCAAAAGGAGCAAGTAAAAGGATTGCATAACAAAGACAGGTAGAAATAATTGCCAGAACAAGTCCCGAAAGCAGGTGTCTTCTTATTTGCGAGCCGGATTTTAAGCTGCTGTTTCCGGCCCAGTGGGCAAAATAATGCAGACTGTAATCTATGCAGGAACCAATTAAAGAGGTTCCAAATACAAGAGTAAGGATGTGCATCTTATGAAAGACTGCCAGAGTTGTTGTTACTGCAACACCAATAGAAACAAGAATTGAAAAAACGCTGGCAAAAATCGGAATTGAAGAACGGAATACAATAAGAAGGATGATAACTACCAGGGAAAGAGAAACCAGCGAAATAATGGTGATTTCTCTTGTTGCCGAAGTAGAAGATTTGTGACTGTGGAAGGGAGTTCCGGAAAAAACAAATTCACTTCCTTCTGTATATGGTTTTTGACAAACCCTGTAGATTTCTGCAATACCGTTATCTTTAGAGGCAAGGGCAGCTCCCTTTTTACTTAAAATACCTCTTATCATTACATACCATTTTCCATCTACCTGGTTGGCCATAACTCCGTCTTTTACAGAAAAAGAAGTTCCCGAAGAAGAAAAAGCCTGCAGATAATTAGACACTTCTTTTTCGGTAAGCATAAAAGGGTCTTCTTCCAGGTTGTCTAAAGGAAGAATGGTAAAAGGACTGTAGGCCTGCATAAGGGCATTGTAAGCAAACTCTTCCCGGCCGCCATTGTTTATAAGATTAATGGAAGCTTCGTCGAGCAGGTTCCAGCGGTTCTGGTAAATGTAGTCTGTTACCGAGGAAAGGGCATTCATATCGGTATAAAAAGTCAGGCTTTTAAAATTTGAACTGCCCTGCAGCTGTTCATAAACCTGTCTGGCACTATCTTTTGCCAGATTAAAATCATCATTTTTTACAAGAATAAAAACATTCTGTCCGGTTGCTTCGGAAAGTTTTTCGTCTGCAATTCTGATTGATTCATTTTCGAGTGGACGGGGCAGCATATTAAATAAATCTGAATCTATAAATAAGTCGCCCTTATGAACTAAAAGTGTTATTAAGAAAAATAAAAAAAGACCGCCGTGAAAAACTGCCCAGGCAGATAAGTAATGTTTGTTTGTAAGCTTATTGAGCAAAGAAGATATTTTTTTCATCAGAGCTTAACTCCTTAGAATACTTTTGATTTGAAAATTCATAAGTAATTGTATTTGCAGATGCTTCATAAAGAGTAATAGAGTTAATATCTGAATGGTTGTTTATAGATGTTCCCTTTACACTCATTTTTGTCATTACAGAAGAAATTGTTGAGTCTTTTGCTTCAAGAAGCATTTCCCATGCAGAAGCATCGCTTTTGAATTGAAGAAAACTTATATTAAAAGTTTCCTGCAGAAGCTTCAGGTCATTAGAAAAAATTGCAGAAATTGCAGAAGCAATACTTGCAAAGGTCTGGTTATCTCTTCCATCTATAACAGTTTCTTTTCCGTCTGCTGCTGTCTGAACAATTCTTGTTTTTGTTACAACCATAGAAGAAGGAAAAGGTTTTTCTGTTTTCCACATAATTCCGTCTGCGCAGAAAACATAATTTCCGTTAGATTTTAATTCTCTGGTTCCCTTTACGGTAGTAATTGATTTTTTCTGAACAAAATCACCGCGGGTTACAGGATTTTTTGAAAGCTGGTCGCAAACCGTTTCAAGTTCCAGAGCAAAAATGCCGGAAGTTCCCACAAGCATCATTAATCCTGTAAGCAAAATCTTTAATTTTTTCATTGAATCACCTCGTTTTTAGAGTGCCACGTTAGAGAGAAGCGAAGGCAGCAAGTAAATCCTGCTTTGCTGCAAGGCTGGCATCTTCTGCTGCCTGAGCAAGGTCATCCAGAGTAAGCACTTTATTCTGACATTTTTCTGATTTTTTCCATGCACATAAAATGCCGCGGCTTGAATTTACTGTTCCGCCTGCCTCTTTAAGCAGAGTTGCTGCTATTCTTGCAGCTCCGCCCTGAGCACCATATCCTGGTATTAAAAAAAACGTATTACTGTATTTGTTACGAAGATAATTTGCATCTGCTTCCTGGGTTGCACCAACAACGGCTCCAAAAATACCGCAGGTCTGTTCAGGATACTCTGACTGCCATTCTTTGCCAATGCGCTCAATTTCATCGCCAACATGTTCAAGAAGAAGGCCGCCGCTCTTTAATTCCTGATGTTCAATATCAACCATGCCAGGATTAGAAGTACACAAAAGGACAAAAGCACCCTTTCCGCCCTTGTCTGCTGTAGAATATTTTGTAAATGGCTGAAGGGTATCAAAACCCATATAAGGATTTATTGTAATAATATCTGTTTCAAAATCTCCGGTAAAATGAGCTTTTGCATAAGCATCTGAAGTTGCTCCAATATCACCACGCTTAATATCTGAAATTGCAATTAAGCCGGAATCTCTTACCATTTTTAAGGTCTGCGAATAAACCTGCATTCCTTCAAGTCCCATTGCCTCATAATAAGCAATCTGAACCTTACAGCAGCAGGCCAGATTTTTCTGACTTACTCTATCTATAATTGCCTTGTTATAGGCAAGAACAGCCTGGGCTGGCGAACTATATTTTTCAAGGATATTTTGAGGAATGTAAGAAGGGTCTGTATCCAATCCTACACACAAAGGACCATTTTTTACCGAAAGTTCTTTAAGAACCTGCATTTTGTGAATATTCATTCTTTTAATATAACAAATTTAATAATGTTAATTAATACTAGAAATAGGTATTTCATATTTATGTTTTTCAGTTATAATAAAAATATGAAAGCAAATAACATTAAAACTATTGGCATTTTAACTTCTGGCGGCGATGCCCCGGGCCTTAATGCAGCAATCCGTTCCCTCTGCCTTACAGGAAAAAATAAATACAATATGAAGTTTATTGGCGTTAGAAACGGTTACCGGGGTTTAATTGATGGTGACTGCTTCAAAATGGATGACCTGGATTTTGATTCCATGATTAGTTCCGGTGGTACAATTCTTGGTACTTCCAGAGTAAAGCCTTTTAAAAATCCTGTACCAGATGAAAAAACAGGACTTTTGCCTGTTGAAGGAATTAAACAGACTTTCAAAAAATTCAAGCTGGATGCCCTGGTTTGTCTTGGCGGAAACGGAACAAACACAACCGCCTCCCTGCTTTATGATGAAGGTTTTAATGTTATAGGACTTCCAAAAACTATTGATAATGATATTGTTGGAACTGACGAAACCTTTGGTTTTAGAACAGCCATAGATGTTGCAACCAGCGGCTTAAATGCAATCCGCACTACAGCCAGAAGCCACAGTCGTGTAATGGTAGTAGAAATTATGGGTCATAAGGTGGGCTGGCTGGGCTTATATTCCGGCATTGCAGGAAATGCAGATGCCATCCTCCTTCCGGAAATTCCATATGACATTAAAAAGCTTGGAAAATTCATTAAGGCAAGAAAAGAAGCCGGTCATAATTATTCAATTATTGCCTGCTCTGAAGGTGCCCTTGATTTAAACGAAGCAAAGCTTTCTAAAAAAGAATTCAAAAAGGCCCGCGAAGCAATGACACAGTCTGTTGCCTACAGGGTTGCAAAAGAACTGGAAGCAGAAACCGGACTTGAAACCCGAACTTCTGTACTGGGTTATTTACAGAGAGGTGGAGATCCTTCTCCTTACGACATTATTCTTGCCACAAAAATTGGAAGCGCAGCCGCAGATTTCCTTGCCGAAAAGAAATTTGGAAATCTGGTTGCAGTAAAAGGCGGAGAAATTGTTGCAACGCCATTAAGCAAGGTTGCCGGAGCTGTAAAATCTATTACTGCTGATGATCCAATGTTATTAACTGCTCGTAATTTAGGAATTTGCTTTGGTGACTAATCTTTCAAAAGGCCAGTTAAAGTGCCACCGTTGTATAGTTTGCGACGGATACGGCTGCCCCGGAAATATGCCGGGACTTGGCGGTGTATACGAAAACCAGAATTTTCAGTTGAATTTTGACTCATGGAAAAAATACTACAGACTTTTTTGCGACGAAGGTAAAGAAGCCCTTATAAATTCCATAAAGGTAAAGCCTTCCCATTTAAGGTGTGGTCCCGTAACAGGGGCTGTAGAAAACATTGGTTATGACCGGGAAGAAGATTTTTATTTTTCATATCTGAACGCTTCTTTTAAGGCAGGCTTTGGACTTTGCGTTGGCGACGGTTACCCGGACCAGAAGCTGCACTTAGGCATAGAAGCCATTAAAAAAATCAATGAAACAAAAGAAGTAAAGGCCGCCTTCTTTTTAAAACCCTATCCCGACCAGGTATTACTCAAAAGAGTCGGCTGGGTAAAAGATTATGCAGAATACATTGGAATTGATATAGACTCCTATAATATTGTAACAATGAGGAATCTGGTGAACCTTGAAAGAAAAACAAAGGACCAGCTTATTAATTTTAGAAAGAACTTTGATGTTCCCTTTGTAATAAAAGGGGTTTTTACCCTTGAAGATATAAACCTTGTAAAAGAAGTAAAGCCTGATGTTGTTTATATTTCTAACCACGGCGGTAGAGTTGAAACAAGAATTGGCAGCACTGCAGATTTTTTACATGACAATGCCTGGGAACTAAAAAAATACTGCAATGAAATCTGGGTAGACGGCGGAATAAGGTGTAAAAAAGATGTACAGACAGCCCTCTACCTTGGTGCAGATAAGGTTATACTTGCCCGTCCTCTTATAAGGGCTGTTTTTGATGATGATTTAACAGAGTTCTTCAATTACTTTTAGTTCTTTTGAAGAATTATAAAGGTAATGTCATCGTTGGCAGGAGCATTACCTGCAAAGGCTTTAAGCCCTTCCAGAATTGACTCTTTCTGCTCTGCTATAGACTTATGAACATTCTTTTCTACCAGTTCAAAGAAATTTCTCTTACCAAACTGAACATGATCCTCGTTTGCGCATTCAGTAATTCCGTCTGTGTAGAAAATAATTTCATCGCCGGGGTCAAGAACAAAATCCAGGGTTGAAAAATTAGGTTCAATTCCTTCAAAACCAATTACAGTACAACGAGGAAATTTAATCATTTCGTTCAGAAACATCAGTTTATCTTCTTTTCTTCTATATACTAATGGATCAACATGGGCAGCATTTACAAGCTCAATGTTTCCATTCATAACCCTGACAAGAATTCCTGTCATAAAATTTTCAATATTATTTTTTTCTGTTCTAAAGCGGTTATCAATTACTTTCATAACCTCTTCAAGGGGTCTTCTTGTATTAGCATAAAATTCCTGATGCACTATATTACGGGCAAGCATAGCAACCAGTCCCGAAGAAATTCCATGACCACTAACATCAAAAATTGCAAGTCCATCCAATACGCCATTGCGCATAAAAAAGTCGTACAGGTCGCCGCTGACACTTTCCATTGGCTTCCAGTAGAATTCTACCTTCCAGCCGTTAAAAACATCTGCTCTCTGCTGATAAAAGCTCTGCTGAACAAAAGATGCCAGTTTAAGTTCCCTGTCCAGAATTTTTGAATGACTTGAAACTACATTCAGCTTATGAGAAACATCTTTTGTATAGTTTGAAATTAAAGCCTGACACATTAAGTTTCCGTAGCGGGTAACCAGAGAAAGTTCTCCAGGCAGATACTCATCATCAGAAATCTTTGGACCAATGAACATTTTCAGGAAGGCCTTCTTTTCCCTGTAGAAAACAACAGCGGCTGTCTTATGTTCAAATATCTGCAGGTTATGATTTCCCTTGATGGCTTCGCTCTTTCCTATTTCAGAATCCATTATTTCTTTTTCTGTATCTGTGTAAGGAATAATCCAGTTATTTGTTTTGTTATCAAGATTGTTCAAGGCATAGAAAAAGACATATTTGCACTGCAACTGTTCTTTGAGAGTATTTGCCGTAAGAAAATAAATGTCCTGGTTAGTATCTATTTCGTCCAGAGTGTCCTTAAAAACATTCAGGGCAATTTCCATCTTTCTTGAGTCCAGAGCCAGAACCTTTCCAAAAAAAACAACAAATCCACTGCAAATAACAGGAGCCAGCAGCATTGATACTGTTACAATTCTCTTAAATACCGGAGGATCAAAAACTTCGTAGAAGGTCTGTATAAAAAGAACCTCTGTAGTAGAAAAGGAAACAAAAACTAAAAAATACCTGAGGATTTTATTGATTTTTTCACTTCTGTATTGAAAAATCGATGCCGTTAAAAAGAGGGAAACAAATAAATATCCTGAAAGAATGGTAACAATATCGAAGGTTGAATAATAAACAAGCTCTTTTTCAAGGATATAGTATTTAAGGGTTACAAGTAAAAATGGCAGGAAGGAAAAAAACAAGCCAAGCGAAAAATACCTTAAAACCATTGTTGCAGTTCTTGAAGAAGAAATAAACATATAGGCAACAATTCCCAAACATATAAAGTAAATGATTAATACTTCAATATTTACAGTTTTTCTAAGAGGGCTGCTTATTATTGTCCAGTCAGGAATGAAGACTGTTAAAGTATATTTAATTAAGACCATAGCTGCTGGTACAACTATAAAAAAGAAGAAAAATATATTTTTGGCAAGAGAATAACCTTTTGGAAGGAAGATTCTGGAAATAAGCAGAAAGATACAAATGATTGCGCAGGTAGCAAAAATGTCAAAAAGGACGATAGTAATTGAAATTTTTACAGGAGATAAACCTGACATCGAGAATTTTGTAAAAAGATTAAAAAATGCAAGTCCAAAAGTATAGAGCAAGAACTGTACCGGTCTGTTTTTATAGGACTCTGTATATACAAGAGAACAGAAAAAACCACATAAAACAGAGAATACAGATACAACAAGCTTTGTTGCTATAATTACTGTAATATTTTTTGCATTCAGATTAATCAGGAATAAGAATTCAAGGACAATGAATAAGATACATACTAATCCTATTACCCGGCAAAGCATTCTTTTAAAGGGTGACATATCCTTTACATTATAACCTCAGTAATAATTTTGGCAAATTTATTTTTACAGGTTAAAGAGATTCTGAAAGTTTGAACTTACAATTTCGTTAAGTTTTCTGCAGGTAATATTTCGTCTGCTGCTAATATATTCGTAAATATACTTAATGTTTCCCGGCACATTTATATCACTCTTTACAGGAACTGGCGGATAAAATGGAGAATCTGTTTCTATAAGAATTCTGTCTTTTGGAACATATTCTATTAAATCCGAAATATCTGAAAAATTCTTTTTTCCACCATAGGTAACGGTACCGCTAAAACTGATATACCAGCCTAGATCAAGAAAAAACTCCAGTTCAGATTTTGAATAAGAAAAGCCGTGAACAAGTCCTTTATTCCACTTTACAGCCTTTAATACATCTGAAGTTTCTTTGAATCCTTTTCTGGAATGCAAAATAAATGGCATATTAAGTTTTTTTGCAAGGGTAAGCTCAAGGGCAAATAAATCTTTTTCATCTCCTATTGTAGAATAGTCAAAATATTCGTGGTCACGACCGCTGTATTCAACAGAATCCCAGTCGTGGTCTATTCCGCCGGGACCCAGGGCAATAAGATGGGAAGCAAAAGGATCATCTGATGATTTAAAATCATTTATGACATTTTCAAGGTTTTCTACAACCTCAAAGCGGTTTTCTACAGAATCAGAATCTGGCATAACTCCGCAGGCAAAATAAATCATATTAGAAATCTTATTTTTCAGGTTATTATCTTCTATTAAATCAATACAATCCTGAACCCTCTGACTGCGCTGCCAGATATCTTCTGCAGACATTCCGCCATCCAGAGCATAATTCGAAGAATTTTCTGAAAGTTCAAGGAGGATTTCTTTACCTTCCTCCAGGCCCAGTTCATCTGTAATTTTAGAAAAATCAAAAAGTGAATCTGAATACATATTATTCTTCCTTCTTACCGTAAGTTGGCGGTCTCTTCTGCTTATCAATATCAAAATTTACAAACTTATAAAAGCCCATAAAAGGATCTTCCCGCATGTAAACTTCCTCACCAAGCTCCAGCAGCAGCCCCCCGCTTTGTCCGACCGTCTGCCATTGAGGCAGGCTCAGTGGCGCGGCGGAAGGAAGTCCCTTTGCGGCCCCGCGCTTTAGACTTCCGCCGTTCAAGCCAGTAGAAGCCCCGTTTGGGTCTCCGTATTTTACAAAGTTTACCCAGTAAGTGCTCATAATTTCTTCAAGCTTATAATCTTTTTCATCGTAAGCAGAATTTCTTGGCACATTTTTATAAGCATATATCATTTCGCCCGAATGGTTAGTACCAATTCCCCCGTTTTCTTTAGAAAAATAATATTCGTAAACAGGTTTTCCCTGGGCTGTAAGAACCTTTGACCAGCTGTAGTGAGGATAAGTAAAACAGATTACAGAAAAAATATCTGTATAGATTTTCTTGGCCTCTTTATTTGTGTGAGGATTTGTATAGTTTACAAGCTCATCAATATTTACCAGATAAGGTGATTCAGATAAAAGCTGTCTGTAATTCTTTTTATTTATTTTACTAAAGAAAGTAAAGGCAAAACCTTCCCTTGCATTAAAGCCATTTAGCAGGGCTTCTTCATGATTTTGATTTTTCTGATAAATCTCCCAAGGATATTCCGGCATGGCATAAGGGTCAACCGTCATGGCATTGTTGCTGTGCTTTGTTTTAATTAGTTTCTCGGCAGGAAGGGCCCGAAGCTCACTTATGTTTTCGCATTTAAATTCCTTCATAATTTTATGGCCCATTTTTAAGGCATCTTCTGTAGATCTGAAGGTATGCGATGGAACCTGAACTACTAAAGATGAGCTTTCTGCAATTGCCCGGCGGAACAAACCTTTGGTAAGGGGGCTTGCACAAAGAGCATTTACAGAAGAAGAGCCGGCAGACTCCCCGGCAATTGTAATATTCGAGGCATCGCCGCCAAAAAATTCTATATTGTTATGAACCCATTCAAGAGCCTTTATCTGGTCTAAAAGTCCGTAGTTTCCGGTTGTTCCGTTTGGACTTTCTGCAGCCAGTTCTTCATGTGCAAAATATCCGAATATTCCAGTTCTATAAGCAATGGTAACAACAATAATGCCCTGCTTACAAAGATTTGCTCCATCGTAGGCTTCATACCAGGAAGAACCGCTCATCAAACTTCCGCCATGAACATATACCAGAACAGGAAGCTTGTCTCCCCGGCTGCTTCCTCTAGAAGACTGTTCGTCAGAATCCAAAGGACGCCATATATTCAAATAAAGGCAGTCTTCACTCATTGGAGCAAAATCTGTACGGTCTCCATCAGAATGTGTATAGGCATTAAAAAGCTTTCTGAAAATTTTAGAGTTTCTTGGCTGCATTGCAAGGGGTGCAAAATGATCTGCATAAAAAATGCCATCCCAGGCTTCCATGTCCTGAGGTTCCTTCCATCTTAATTCATTAACAGGAGCTTTTGCAAAAGGAATTCCGGCAAAAAGTTCAAAGCCTTCATTCTGATTAATAATTCCTGCAACAGGACCATAAAGTGTTTCTACTGCTTTTGTATTTTCAGACTGCTCTGAAAAAGCCTGTGTAACATCTACCTTTGTTGTTCTACAGGAAGCGAACAATAATAATGAAAAAACAGAAAAATAAAAAATACGTTTCATAAGCTGCCCCTCAAAATTTATGATTTGAAATGAATTATAAAGAAGAGAAGTAATTTTGTCAGCATAAGGAAAATTTCCTTTAAGGTTGTGAATTTGAATTGCTAAATTCTTCTTTTGTGTTCTATAATGAAATTTACTATAAGAATGGAGAGAACAATGTCAGCACCATTAAAACAAGTAATTTCTTTGGATTCAGAAAAATGTGTGAACTGCCATCGCTGTATTGCTGTATGCCCTTCAAAATTCTGTAACGATGGCTCAAAAGATTATGTAACAATTAATCATGAACTTTGTATTGGTTGCGGTGCCTGTATTGCCGCCTGTGCGCATGATGCAAGACGAGGAATTGATGATTTTCAGGCCTTTATGGATGACCTTAAAAAGGGAGAAAAAATTGTTGCAATTGTAGCGCCTGCTGCTGCTGCCAATTTTAAAGGACAGGATTTAGAACTTAACGGCTGGTTAAAATCAATTGGTGTAAAAGCCGTTTTTGACGTTTCTTTTGGTGCAGAACTTACTACAAAATCTTATGTTGAATATATTAAAAAGCATAATCCGGAACTGGTTATTTCGCAGCCTTGTCCTGCCCTGGTAAGTTATATAGAGCTTTACAAACCAGACCTTATTAAATATCTTAGTCCTGCCGACAGCCCCATGGCTCATACTTTTGCATTAATCAAACATTTTTATCCTGAATATAAAGGATACAAAATGGCAGCAATTTCTCCCTGTTATGCAAAACGACGTGAATTTGACGAAAACGGACTTGGCGATTACAACGTTTCCATGCGTTCTATAAGTGAGTATTTTGAAAACAACAAATTAAAACTGTCTGATTTTCCAAAGACCGCATACGAAAATCCTCCTGCCGAAAGAGCCGTTTTATACTCAACTCCCGGCGGACTTATGCGCACAGCCCTTCGTTTTGTTCCAGGTATTGCAGAAAATACCAGAAAAATTGAAGGCCAGCCTGTAATGACAAATTACTTCAATGAATTAAGCCAGACCCTAAAAGAGGGCAAGAAGATTAAATATAAATTAATTGACTGCTTAAACTGTGAGCGAGGCTGTAACTGTGGAGCTGGAACAGTAAATCAGCAAATGCCTTTAGACGAACTGGAAACCTTTATTGAAGACCGAATGGAAAAACGTAAGAAGGAATTAAAGACATCTTCTTTACTGGGACTTAAAAAGCTTGAAAAAGTAATTAACAAATACTGGAAGGAAGACCTTTACACCAGAACTTATGTTGACCGCAGTGACGCAGTTAAAAAATTCATAAAAATTCCTACCCAGGAAGAATTAAATGAAATTTATGCCGTTATGGGTAAAAGAAAAAAATCAGACTTTTTAAATTGTGGAGCCTGCGGTTATAGTTCCTGCGAACAAATGGCAACTGCTATTTATAACGGTATAAACAAATACGAAAACTGCCACCACTTCCTGATTAATGAAAATGTAAGAATCCATGAAGAAAAGCTTACAGAAAAAATTAACGAAACAATTCAGGAAGTTACAGACGAAAGCGTTGCCCAGCTTAACCAGACAAAAAATCATGTTGGAAGCCTTTCTACCGTAACAGACCAGATGACAAATGCTGTAAATGAATCTTCCACCGCCATTGAAGAAATGATTGCAAATATTAAGTCTATTAATACTGCTCTGGAATCTAATGCACAAACTGTACAGAATCTGGAAAATGCAACACTTTCCGGTAAAGAAAATATTAACGATGTAAAAGAGATTGTTGCTCAGATTGAACAGAATTCTAAAGGCCTTTCAGAAATGAGTAATATGATTCAGCAGATTGCAAGCCAGACAAACTTACTTGCAATGAATGCAGCCATAGAAGCGGCTCATGCAGGAGAATTCGGAGCAGGCTTTGCTGTTGTTGCAGACGAAATTCGTAACCTTGCAGAAAGTTCTAACCGTGAAACCAAAAAGATTTCTGAAGTTCTTAATCAGATAAAAGCTTTAATTGATTCGGCATATTCAAAAACAATTTCTACTACTAATGAATTTGAAAATATTGTTGAACTTACAACTATGGTAAGAAATCAGGATCTGGAAGTAAAGAATGCAGTTGCAGAAGAAAACGAAGGCAGTAAGCTTGTTCTGGAATCTTTGAATAATCTGAAAGAAGCCGGCCAGATTGTAACTAAAGCAACGGAATCATTAAAGGAAGGTACAGACAAGGTAATTGAAGCTATTCTTGATTTAAAGAAATAGCTCCAATTATGTAATAGCATTTTCGATGCTAGAATTTATACCCCGCACACAGCATGGCAGAAATAAAAGCTTCAAAAGAAAAATTACTGCTATAAATATCCAGCATCATTTTGATATTTGGTCCTAAGCCAACATAGAATCCTTTATTATCTGGCATTAAAAATGCTTGAAAATTCATATCAAAAGTTGGGACTATGTAGACTGCATCGAGCAAACCTATTTCAACACCTGCTGCAAAGCCACCAAGAATTTCTACATTATGATTATCCCAGATTTTAGATTCTTTAATAATTCCTCCAAAACGTGAAGAAATCTCAACTATTCCACCCATTCCAGTAGGAAGTAATTTTAATCCAAGGTAAATTCTTTCATTAGCTTTTGAAGGCATTTGAAAATTTGTCTCTAAAAATGGCATTGGATATGGGTAAAAAGAGAAAGATAAAGATTTATCATAATTAATAATTAGATTTGGAATCTCACAATCTGCCTGTAGTAAGAAGTGGAACGAATCTGCAAACAAAGCACTTCCACCCAAAACAAATGACATAAATAACACAATTAACTTTTTTTTCATAAACAACTCCTTTTATTATTAAAAATCAAAGCCTACTACTTCTTTCTGGTTCAGAACTTTAATAGGGCTTACTTCCTTTGTTTCTACATCAAAATATAGGTATTGGATTTTATGAGAGTTCCAGTAATTGAAAATATAAATTCTATTACCTCGAACTAGAGGTTCCTGTGTTAGTGAAATAAAAATAGAATTATCCTGGCTAATCTTTTCCCCTGACATGTTTTCAAGATTTAGTTTATATATACTAATTGAACACTCCTCTGAAGAATGATCTGTGGTAATTAAATAATAATTGTCATTTACTTGTACAATTCTACTAAATAATTCATATCCACTCGTACTTAAAGAGAACTCTTTTTTTGTATTTTCTGCGAAAGAATACAGATATAGTTTGTTTCCTATATATGGAGCAGAACCTAAGGGGCTTTTATTTAAGAATAAGAAATCATCATCTTTTATATATATTACATCGATATTATATTTATAACTTGTTGAATTCTCTTTATAACAGTTTATCCCTGGTTCTTTTATTTCTACACTTCCAGCTTCACAATTCACTTTACAAACTTGTCCTTTACCATCCAGGATATTCCCAAAATAAAAATCACCACTTTTACTTGAATTTATAGTCAAAATATACCCATAAGCATCTGTAGGAATCTGAATATCAGCAGCCGTATATTCTCCTTTTTCACAGTCAAATATATTCAGACAAAATAAGACCTTATTCAGTTCATCTGAATGCCTTGCATAATCCCGAAGACAATATTTACCAGGCGTTGAATAATTAAAGAAAGTTCCTCTCCTGTCCGTCTGATATAAGGTCACACTTGTTTTATCTGCTTCAAGCTTTGCTATTGTTCCAGAAGAATCCAGAGAATTTATATAATACTTAGGATTACTTCCTACCTGAATTATGTGGGGTAGACAATAAAAACTTTCCTTCCCGTAAAAGACCCAGTCGTAAATTTCATCACTTTCCCAGTCATATATTACAAACATGTCGCCTATTCTGTTCTGTTTAAATTTATTGTTTTCATTACCCCATAAATATAGTGTCTCATAAACCGGCATATTTACAACTATTGGGTCATTTAATTCTGTAAAAGGCTGGTATGTAGTTTTGTTTGTTATTTTACTCATATCTACACTGGTCTTATACCAGCTCTGACAGGATACAAATAAAGTTAATGGGAGTAAGAAAGGTAGAAATTTCATTTATTTCTCCTCATTCTCATATCTTGCAATAATTATACTGTTGTTAGAAGCAACCAGACTGGCTGGTCTTACATAAAGAAAATTTGTATGTAATGAATAGTTTTTGTTTGTATCATACCAGGCTCTGAATACTAAAGATGAACAATAAAACTTAGCTGTATCCCACATTCCTTTATCTTTCTTCAGTTTGACAAAATCCCAATTATAAGGCTTTCCTAAATGATCATCTGCTTTATCTACAGCTGTATTATGTTCCTCGTCTGTTGCAGTATACCAGGTCTTTACTAAATCTTTATTCCATACCTCACAACCTACATCTAATATTATTACTGAAGGAGCGCCTTTTGTTCCACACCAGTATCCTATTGGTTCATATTGAACTCCGTCTGTCTGTCCTTCCCAGGTAGTCCCTCTTTCTGTGTTATGGGGATATGAAGTTATTGTTGCTTTTGCAGAAATATCTTCCGTCCATTTATCTTTCTTTTCATCATAACACATCATGGATGCATGCCCGAGATAGCTGCCGGAATTTGAACTACTGCCTTTTTTATTAACTAAAATTCTTCCCTTCTTATAATTATCTGAAAATATTGTTACAGATTTCTGAATTAGTTTTCCATCTTCTATTCTTATTAAAGACTTTTTAGATGAGGCTCTTCTCACTGTATCCGCTTTATCTATTAGTTTACTTAAGTTCTTTTCATACTGCTTAAAAAAGCTTTCCAAGTCTTTTTCTGCAAAGGCAGTTCTATTCAAATTACTTGCAGTTTCCATAAAAGCTTCATTTTCTAATTCAACCATCTCCTTTAAATCTGAATCTGATTCTATCTTTTCTGTAAGTTCTCTAATAAAATCTTCCTTCCAGACTTCATAAAGCTTTTTCTGACTTTCTGCATCTAAATCTGCAAAACTGATTATTTCATCATTTTCATCTGTTATTATTGTTTCATAAAGAATATCCGGATAACACTCTTCGGTTAGTGCTCTTGCATTTACCATATTGCTCTGCATGCAAACTATATTAAAATAGTCTTCTGCAACTGTCTGTGCACTGTTATCTCCTGCCTTTAGCTGAACAGTAACATTATTCTTACAGCTTAAAGCCATAAAAATAGCCGTAACAATAAAAATACATTTTAATTTTGTTTTTTTCATAAACAACTCCTTTTATTTTTAAATTTTTATTTTATTATCTTTTTTTGAAGTCTATTTATACAATTCAAAATAATCAACAGAGAAAACCCCTAATATGATCATTTTGTACTCTAAAAATCAAAGCCAACTACTTCTTTCTGGTTCAAGACTTTTATCTCGCTAACTTCTTTTGTTTCTACATCAAAGTATGAATATTGAATCTTATGACGATTTAAATAGTTTAAAAAATATATTCTTGTTCCTCGAACAAACAATTCTTGATTAAAATTTATTGTTATTGGATTATTTTCGTTTATTATCTCACCTGTCATATTATTTATATCAAGTTTGTACACATAAACCAAATGTTGTTCGTCAGAGCGGTCTTCGACAATTGCATAATAATTACTATTTGAACAGACAATTCTAAACAACCATTTATAACCATCCAAATCTAAAGTGAATTCTTTTCTAACATTATCTGTAAAAGACATTAAAAACAATTTATTCCCATAATATGGAGGCAAACCTAAATGCCCCTTATATACAAAAAGATTTTCCTCATCAATTACATAACGCACATCAAAAGTATATTCATATACTTCTGTATTACTTTTAAAACAATTTATATTTATATCTTTTATTTCCACAGTCTCTGTACTACAATCTACTCTATAAATATGACTATAACCATTTAATACATTTGCAAAATAAAAGTTTCCTTCATTATCTGCTACAGGTTGGCTTATATACCCATAGGCATCTGTAGGAACCTGTATATCTGCATCAGTATACTGGCCTTTTTCACAGTCAAATATATTCAGACAAAACAATACCTTATTCAATTCATCTGAATGCCTTGCATAATCTCGAAGACAGTATTTTCCGGGTGTTGAATAATTAAAAAAAGTACCTCTCTTGTCTGTTTTATATAAAGTTACACTTGTCTTATCTGCTTCAAGCTTTGCTATTGTTCCAGAAGAATCCAGAGAATTTATATAGTACTTGGGGTTACTTCCCACTTGAATTATGTTAGGTAGACAATAAAAACTTTCATTCCCGTAAAAGACCCAGTCGTAAATTTCATCACTTTCCCAGTCATAAATTACAAACATATCACCTATTCTGTTCTGCTTAAATTTATTGTTTTCATTACCCCATAAGTAAAGTGTCTCATAAACTGGCATATTTACAACTATTGGGTCATTTAATTCTGTAAAAGGCTGGTATGTAGTTTTGTTTGTTATTTTACTCATATCTACACTGGTCTTATACCAGCTCTGACAGGAAATAAATACAAAAAGAGATAGAAAGAGAGGTACTAATTTCATTTATTCCTCCTCATTCTCATATCTTGCAATAATTATACTGTTGTTAGAAGCAACCAGACTGGCAGGTCTTACATAAAGAATATTTGTATTTAGTGAATACTTTTTATTTGTATCATACCAGGCTCTGAATACTAAAGATGAACAATAAAACTTATCTGTATCCCACATTCCTTTATCTTTCTTCAATTTGACAAAATCCCAATTATAAGGCTTTCCTAAATGATCATCTGCTTTATCTACAGCTGTATTATGTTCCTCGTCTGTTGCCATATATGCAGTTTTTGTAAACCACTTCCATACAGTCCGATATACATCTAAAATTAAAACTGTGGGTGCACCTTTTGTTCCACACCAGTATCCTACTGGTTCATACTGAACTCCATCAGTCTGACCTACCCAGGTTGTTCCTTTAGTAGTATTAAGAGGATATGATGTGATTGTTGCTTTTAAAGATATATCTTTTGCCCAATTTGGTTCTACATTATCATAACACATCAGAGAAGTGTGTCCTAAGTACCCACTAATATCAGAATCTGAAGAATTTGTATTTACAAGAAATCTTCCTTTCTTATAATTTTCTGAAAAGATTTTCAAAGATTCAGGAATTATTTCTCCATCTTCAATTCTTATCAAAGAGTTTCCGGAAGAAGCTCCTCTTGCAGCCACAGAGTTTTTAACAAGTTTATTAAAATTTTTTTCATATTGCTTAAAAAAACTTTCTATATCTCTTTCTGTAAAAACTGCTCTGCTGGATGAACTTGCAGTCTCAATAAAGGCTTCATTTTCTATTTCTACAATTTCTTTTAGGTTAGAATCTGTTAGTAATTTTCCTGTTAAATCTCCAATAAAATCTTCCTTCCAGATTTCATAAAATTCTTTCTGACTTTTTGCATCTAAATCTGCAAAACTGATTATTTCATCATTTTCATCTGTTATTATTGTTTCGTAAAGAATATCCGGATAACTCTCTTCGGTTAGTGCTCTTGCATTTACCATATTGCTTTGCATGCAAACTATATTAAAATAGTCTTCTGCAATTGCCTGCGCACTGTTATCTCCATTCTTTACCTGAACATTAACATTATTCTTACAGCTTAAAGCCATAGAAATAGCCATAACAATAAAAACACATTTTACTTTTGTTTTCTTCATAAACCATCTCCTTATTAACTTGTTTTCTTAAATTGTTTATAAGAAGTAAGAATTTATCAAGCACAAAACTTTCAAATATTACATACATCTCGCCTTATTTTGGTGAATTTTTTCGCAGGTAAGAGTATAATAATATAAATTTAAAAAACGAGGTGAATATGTACAATTCTAATCTTGCTTATACATTGAACGAAGAAGGGTCTTTTATTGCCTCCTGGGACTATTTAGTAAAAGAAATTGCTGTCGTATTCCGTTTTTCAAAAGAAGAAGAACTTTGGTTCACAAACTGTAGGACTGCAAAATTAATTGCTGCCATTCCTTATGCCGCAAACTGCGTAGAACCTGAACGAACAGCCATATCGCATTTATGTATTTATATTGCAGAAATACGCGGTTTCCAAAAATACTTTGCCCATTTACCATCTGATGATCTCAACGTGTATAATCGTTTAGATTGTATTGCAACATTTGAAGGCGGTGACCAAAACGTCCTTTCTTATGGAATGAATATGCTGGCATTAATAATGATAGAAGGCTACCACAATTCTCAGAAATCTGATAAAGAAAATAATATCTATAATCCTCTCAATTCTAAAAAATGGAATTATGAAGGGTTAAAAAAAGAACTTGAACAAAAGATTTCCTGCTATTCTAACAGTCTGTTAGATTCTATTTTCGATGCACCTATAAACGGTTGGAAAGAATAGAATGAAAAAAAAGCTTGAAAAAAAATATCTTACTAATATAAGAATATTATCCATCCTTGCTATTGTTTTACTTGTTTTTGTTGAACTTTATAATATATTTTTATCTCCTAATAGAGTAACATTCTCTCCAAGAAGTACAGTATCTGATTGTGAAAACATATTGTCCATCGTTTTATTTACGATTTTAATTATTTATCCCCAAAAAATTGAATTTTTTTCATTTATCAGTTTCTACTATTCTATAGATATTATTGTTTCCGAAAAAAATAATCCTATGGGAATTATAATGTATTTTCTAGGAATCAGCGTCTTATATGCACGTGGCTTTTTTATCAAAAAAAAGTCATTAAAGTTAATATTTATATTTATTTTACTTTTTGTATTAATATTTATAAATACCACTTTTAATAAAACCCAATTCTGTTCTTTTATATTGGACACATGTGCTTACATATTCCTTTTAACCCTCATTATTTTTTTTGTACAATTTGGATATGCTAATAATGAAAGTTCTTCTCATAAAGTCTTGAATCTTGCCGAATTTTCAGGACTAAAAGAAGAAGATATTCCTTTGCTGCAAGGAGTTTTAGACAATAAACAGTACAAACTTATTGCCAGTGAATTAAAGAAAACAGAAGGCACAATTAGAAACAGACTTAATAGAATTTATGATATTCTGCAAGTTTGGGATAAACAGGGCTTCATCGCATGCTATTACGACTGTAAAATAGTGTTTAAAGAAATAAAAAATGAAACTTCTGATTCAGCAATCGGCAATTTATAATTTGCAAGAAGTGTATTTATACTCCGCTAAAAATCCTGTCAAAACTTATAACCAAGATTAACAGAAACAGAAAACATAATCATTGTACTGGAAAAATCATAATCACATACACAGATTACATCTGGACCTGCTCCCCAGAAAAAGCCTTTGTCTTCCGGCATGAAGAAAATCTGGAATCCTACATCTCCTAAAGGTAAAACAGTCACACCATACCAGAATAAAAACACAGCACCTGCTCCAACATTTCCAAGAAGTTCTATATGATATTTATTCCACTTTTCTGGCTTTTTAAATGCATATCCAAATCTGTCATTTACCAGAGCGACAACAGAAGAAAATGGTATTGCCGGCAAAACTTGAAACCCCAGATAGGACTTAAAAGATGAACTTGTAGGAAGTTTATAATCTACTTCTAAAACTGGCATTGGATATATAGAAAAATCTTTCTCTTCAAAACCAAAAAGCTGACAATAACTTATTTCTGTATCAAGTTGTAATAAAATATTTGAAGACTTGGCAAACAGACAGGCTGAGCTTACAAAGATAGCAATTAAAACGATTAACTTTTTTTTCATAATTATTTTCTCCTATAATTATAATTTTCTGTTATAATTTATAAAAAATCAATCCCTTTCATAAAACTATTCTTTCTTGATACAATAAGATAAAAATATTTGTATTCCAGGAGTAGCTATGCGGATTGCTCATATTTCAGATTTACACTTGGGCAAAACTTTACATGGTTTTAGTCTTTTAGATGATCAGGATTTTATTCTTAAGCAGATTGTTCAAATCTTAAAGGAAAAAGAGGTTCAGGTTCTGCTGATTTGTGGTGATGTGTTTGACAAAAATATTGCTCCGGAAGCCGGTATAAAAATTTTCAGAAAATTTTTGAATGCACTTGTCTGCGAAAATATTAAAGTTCTTATAATCAGTGGAAATCATGATTCTGCAGAACGACTTACCTTTGGTGCTGAATTCATGACAGAAAAAGGAATCTATTTTTCTAAAGTATATGATGGAGATATTCAAAAAGTCACCCTTCCCGACCACTACGGGCCTGTAAACTTTTATCTTCTTCCATTTATTAAGCCTTCCACCGTCAAACACTTTTACGAAAACGAAGAAATCGAAAGCTACGAAGACGCCCTTTCTTTTATTGTAAAAAAATTAAATGTAAACACAAAAGAAAGAAATATCCTTCTTGCCCATCAGAACATTTTAAATGCCGAGCACTGCGATTCTGAAGAAGTTATAATCGGTGGTCTTGATGCCATTGGTACAGAGGTTTTTAAGGATTTTGATTATACTGCCCTTGGCCACATTCATAAGCCGCAGAAAATAAAAGACAATATCATCTTTTGCGGAACTCCCCTTAAATATTCAAGCTCGGAATTGAATCACATAAAATCTATGCCTGTCATAGATTTACAGGAAAAAGGCAGTCTTAAACTTGATTTTATTCCACTTAAGCCAATGCGGGACTTACGCCAGATTACAGGAACTTTTGACCAGATTATGAAAATGGCAAAAAAGGACCCAAATAATAAAGAAGATTTTATTGATATCATCCTTACAGACGAAAATGAAGTCCTGGATGCCATTACAAGCCTGCGCACAGAGTATCCCAATATAATTAAAATTACTTATGATAACAAGGCAAGTAAGGCCAGCGAAGAAAATCTTGTATTTGAAAATATAAATCAGACTAATCCTCTTAATACCTTCGAAGATTTTTTTGAAGGACGCAGAGGGGTAAAAATGACAGATGAACAGAGAAAAATTATAAAAGATTTGATTGAAGAAATCTGGGAGGCTGACTGATGAAACCTCTAAAATTAATAATGACAGGTTTTGAATCTTACAAAGATAAAACCGAAATCGATTTTGAAAAATCAGGTATTCGAGGGCTTTTTTTAATTAGCGGAGATACTGGAAGCGGAAAAACTACAATTTTTGATGCAATTACCTTTGCCCTTTACGGAAGCTCCAGCGGAGATGTTCGCGATGTTGAAATGCTTCGCTCTCACTTTGCAGACGAAAACACACCTACCGAAGTTGAACTTTTTTTTGAAGTAAAAGATAAAAAATATCACATAATAAGAAATCCTGATTACGAAAGAAAATCGCGTAAAGGGGATGGTCTAACTACAGAAAAGGCAAATGCCCGCCTGGACTTCCTTAGCGAAAGCTCTACGCCGCCTCTGGAAGGCAGCATAAAAGTGAGTCAGGAAGTAGAAAAAATTCTTGGCTTAAAAAAAGATCAGTTCTGCCGCATTGCAATGATTGCCCAGGGAAAATTTCAAGAGCTTCTTCTTTCTAAAAAAGACCAGAAAGAAAAGATTTTCAGGGAACTTTTTCATACAGAAAAATATGAAATGCTTCAAAACACCCTTAAAAGCAGAAAAAGCGAAGCAGAAAAAAATCTTCAGTTTTTAAAGGAAAAGCTCAGAACCCTGTTGAATCAAATCGTTCCATGCGACGAAAACCTTGAAGAGATTCAAAAAATAAAAGATTCTCAGTATCTTACCGAAGAAGAAATTCTGCTCTTAGAAAAGCTTGAACAATATGATGCTAAAAAGGCTTCAGAAATTTCTGACCAGCTGACAGAGCTCGACAAAAAGCTTACCCAGGCAGGTCTTCTTATAAACGAAGGAGAAAAAAGAAAACAGACCAGGGAAAAACTTGAAAGCACAAAAGCCCTCTTGAAATGCGAGGAAGAAAAACTTCTTCTAAAAAAAGAAGAACTTTTACAGAGTCAAAACAAAGTTCAGGAACTTGCTCCTTCAGAAAGCCGGGCTGCTGTTATTGAAAATTCCCTGCCTCTTTACAAAGAAATAGAAAATAAGGCCGGCCTCATAAATAAGGCGCTTTTAGAAATAAGTACTAATGAAAAGAAATGCCTTGAACTTTTAAAGAAAAAAGAAGAACTTTGCGGCGCGATTGAAGAGCTTAAAAAGGAAGAAGGGGGGCTGAAGGACGCGGGAGAAAAACTTCTGACCCTAAAAGGTGAGCTTGAGAAAATTGATTTACAAAAAGAAGAATTAAAGGCTCTTCAGAATAATCTTTTCAAACTTAAAACAGAAAAGGAAATTCTTAAAAAAGTGCAGGAAGAGCTTTTATCTGCCCAGTCTAATTACGAAAGTAAAAACTCTGATTATGTTCAAAAGCTCAAACTTTTTAATATGGAACAGGCCGGAATTCTTGCAGAAGACCTTAAGGATAATTGTCCCTGTCCTGTCTGCGGCTCTTTAAATCATCCTGCTCCTGCAAAAAAATCAGAAAATGCACCTTCGCAGAACGAATTGGAAAAGGCAAAAAGTCTGTGCGAAGAACTGCAAAAAAATCTTACTCAAATAACTGCCAGAGCAAGCAGTCAAAAAAGTCTTACAGAAAATCTTACTGAACAGATTCTCCTGGCCGGCAAAAAACATTTTGAAGCCTTTAATCCTGATGCTTCTGAAGCAGAAAATTGCCTGGAAGAAAAAGTGTCTCTTCTGACCGAAAGGCAGAAAAGTATTAACGGGGAAATCCTTCTTGAAGAGAAAAATAAAAAGCGCAGATCAGAACTTGAAAAACTGATTCCGGAAAATGAAGCTTTATTAAGCACTACCAGCGACCAGTACAACAGATTTTCTGCAGAAACTTCTGCCCTGAAGGCAAAGACTGAAGCTGAAAATAATGCCCTGAACGAAGAAAAAAATAAGCTTGAGTTTAAAACCTCTGAAGAAGCAGAAGAAGAAATTAATAAAATCCGCTCCGGCATAAAGCTTGCAAAAGAAGCTGAAGAAAAAGCTAAAGCCCAGAAAGATGAATGCGAAAACAATATTTCTGCTTTTAAGGGCTCAATAGACACTCTTGAAAAAAGCTTAAAAGAGGGCAAAGAAATTGATTATGATAAGGAAGTAGAAAAACAGTCTGAACTTCTGCGCGAAAAAGACAAGTTGAACTTTGAGCGCGACCTGCTTTCTCAACGAATTGGTATTAACAAAAAGTGTATAGAAAATATTAAAGAAGTTCTTCCGGAAATTTCTAAAGCTGATGAATATTACCAGAGCGTATGGGCATTAAGCGAAGTTGCCTCCGGCTCTTCTCGGGGAAAAAGCGGAAAGCCTTCTCTCGAAAACTATGTTCAGATGAAATGCCTGGACCAGATTAACCGCAGGGCTAATTTGCGGCTGCGGACTATGACTGACGGTAAGTACGAGCTGTGCAGGCGCATAGAGGAAGATGGTTCTGAGCTGGGCCTGGACCTTGATATAAAAGATTTCTACACCGGAAGAAAACGTTCTGTTCAAAGTCTTTCTGGCGGCGAACAGTTTCAGGCCTCTCTTTCGCTGGCCCTTGGCCTTGCCGACGAAGTTCAGGAGCATTCGGGCGGTATTACACTGGATTCCATGTTTATAGACGAAGGCTTTGGAACTCTGGATTCCGAAACCTTAAACAAGGCTATGAGGGCATTGGAAGAACTTTCAAAAGGTAATAAACTGATAGGCATAATTTCTCACGTAGAAGAATTAGAAAACCGTATTGAGAAAAAAATAAAAGTTTATAAAGATAATTCTGGAGTTAGTAGAATAGAATGAAATACTTTATTTGTTCAGACCTTCACGGTTCGGCCTCAGCCTGCCAGAAGGTTATAGAAAATTTTTACAATCTGAATTGCGATAAGATTCTCTTATTAGGAGATGTTCTTTATCATGGTCCAAGGAACGACCTTCCAGCCGGCTATGCTCCTAAAAAAGTAATAGAACTGCTTAATCCCCTTGCCCAGGCCATAACTGCCTGCCGGGGTAATTGCGATGCCGAAGTTGACCAGATGGTTTTAAATTTTGACGTCAGCCGGGACTATTTTTATTTTACAGAAGACAAACTGCAGATTTTTGGAAGCCACGGCCACATATACGCTCCCCTTCTTGCAAATGACAAACTTCCTGCCGGCTGCGAAAGCGCCTCTAAAAATGCCATCCCCTTTCCTGTTGTAAATCAGGCAGTCTTTTTATACGGTCACACCCACGTGCCTGTTCTGGAAAAAAATCCTATGGGCTACGTTGTTTGTAATCCGGGCTCAACTTCAATTCCAAAAGGTGGCTCTGAACCAGGCTTTGCAATCCTGGAAAACCACAAAATCTCTTTGCATAACCTGCAGGGACAAGTCCTGAAGGAATTAGAATTCTAATGGCCTGGATGCTTTTAGTTCTTCTTTACGGCCTTTTAAAAGGCTGCAGGGAGATTACAAAGAAACTTGCCATGCAGACAAGCTCCGTAATGGAGGTGCTTGTTGTATACACCTTTATCTCTTTTTTACTTGTAACCCCACAGGCAAAATTTGCCGGCGGAATGGAAGTAAAGTTTTATTTCCTTATTGCCCTTAAATCTTTTTTTATTTTTCTTGCCTGGATTTTTTCTTTTCATTCTTTAAAGAGATTACCCGTTAGTCTTTACGGGGTTCTGGATTTATCGCGGGTTTTATTTGCAACCTTTTTAGGCATAGTTTTTTTACACGAAAGTCTTAGAATTAATCAGATTTTTGGACTGGCTTTTGTATGTGCAGGTCTTTTACTTTTAAGGTTCAAGCCCAAATTTTTATGCCGGCTTTTTAAAGTTCAGGAAACCCCAGCCTACCTTACAACAAATCTGCCTAAAGATAATACCAGAACCTTTTTTGTAATTCTAGCCCTGGCTTCCTGCATGCTCAATTCCCTTTCTGGCTTTTTAGACAAAATCTTAATGAAAGATATTACCAGTTCACAGCTGCAATTCTGGTATATGCTTTTTTTAATTTCTTACTATATATTATATATTCTTATAACCAGAGAAAAGATTCATCTTTCGGTTTTAAAAAACAAATATATCTGGATTATGGCTCTTATGTTTGTAATTGCAGATAAGGCTTTATTTATTGCAAACGGAATGGAAGGCAGCAGGGTTACAATTATGACTCTTATAAAACAAAGCGGCTGCCTTATAACAATTATAGGCGGTAAATTGATTTTTAAGGAATCAAACACCGCCTATAAATTATTTTGTGCTTTTATTGTAATTTTGGGAATCCTTTTAGGAGTCCTCTAAAGCTTTGTCCTTAGTCCTTGAACATTGCTTCAATTTCTTTCTTGTAGATTTCATTAATTCTAAAGCGCATGATTTCCTGCTTAGCAGAAAGTTCTACACCAACTTCAAATGGTTTTGTAATCAGGCAGAAGCGGGAAATTCTTTCGAACATCTTAAAGCCTGTCTTGAAAGAAATAAGGTTTCCAATTTCGTTATCGTATAACTTCTGAATTGGTTCAGAAGCAAGCAGATTTTCGTAAGTGTCGTATGCAATTCCGTTTTCGGCTGCATAGTTCTTAATTTCTTCTTCATCAACAAGAATTAAAGCACCTAAGAAACGCTGGTCCTGTCCAACAACAACGGCTGCCTTAATATAACGGCTTTCTGAAAGTTTTGTTTCAATTGGAAGTGGTTCAAGGTTTTCTCCACCACTAAGAACGATTGTATCCTTAATTCTTCCGCGAATCTGTAATTCATCATGAATTGTAAGAATTGCAAGGTCACCTGTATCGAGCCAGCCTTCCTCATTGATTGCTTTTGCTGTAAGGTCAGGACGTTTGTAATAGCCCTTCATTACAGTTGGACCCTTTACCTGTAAAACACCCTGTTTACATCTTCCTAAAACAAAACCGTCTACAGGGTCTACAATTCTTACCTGAACTCCACGAATAGCTGAACCAATTGTTCTGAATACAGGAGCCGCAATTGGACGAACAGCAACGATTGGTGCTGTTTCTGTCATACCATAACCTTCTACTACATTAACTCCAATTGCCCAGAAGAATTCATCAATATATTTAGGGAAAGAACCACCACCTGCAACACCGGCACGGAAGTTTTCTCCAAGCATAGCCTTAATTTTTCTGAATACAAGTAAGTCGCCTAAGAAATAAAGTGGCCATAATAATACCCATGGAATAAAGAAGAGAATCCACCACAAAGGCTGTTTTGTACTTGTAAAGCAGGCATCTTGTGCAAACATTTTTCTCTGCATTCTTTTGTGAACTTTTGCAACGCCAACAAAGAAGTTGAACATCTTAAGAACAATACCGCCTGTCTTGCGCATCTTCTTTGTAACACCTTCGTATACGGCTTCGAAAACGCGTGGAACAGCTGGCAATACCTGAGGATTAAGTTTCTTAAAATCGGCAAGGAGGATTGAACCAACAGGTTTTGAATAACACATTGCACAACCCTGAATTAAGATTACATATTCAACTTCGCGCATGAATACGTGCCAGATTGGCAATACACAAAGTGCTCTGTCGCCAGGGTTCAGATAGATTCTTTCAATAACCTCATCAAGCTGGGCAAGGAAGTTCATATGTGTAAGCTGTACTCCCTTTGGAGTTCCTGTTGTTCCGGAAGTAAAGATGATTGTTGCAACATCATCACCTTTTCCTTTTTCAACTTCAGCTTCTACTTCGCCCTTATGCTCAACACGCCAGATCTGACCTTCTTTAAGCATATCCATAAAGAAAAGAAGTTCTACACCTGCATCTTTTGCAGCCTTAGAAACTTCGTCCTTTAAGTCCGGCTCAAAGTAGATGATTTTTTTAACACATGGTAATTTTTCTTTTAAACTTACAATCTTATTTACCTGTGAATTGTTTTCTGCAATTACAATTTCTGTTTCTGTAACGGAAAGAATTTTTTCCAGGTCTGAAAGTGTAGCATCACAACCACGAGGAACATCAATTGCACCAATAGCCATAATACCAATATCTGCCCACTGCCATTCTGCACGGTCATCAGATATTAAACCAATTGGCTGTTCACGTTTTACTCCAAGTTTTAATAAAGCTGCTCCAAAATCCAGACCATACTGGAACATAGTTCTATAATTGATTGGTTCAAATTCGCCGCCCTTTAATCTTCTGAGCTGGGCTGTAATTTCAGCAAATTCGTTTGCTGAATTCTGAATCATTTTTACTACTGTATAATTACTTTCAAAAACCATAGAAATCTCCATTCCTGTTATTGTAAAGTTCAAAAATACAAAAATGCTTTCATCAAGTATAAATGAATGACATTTTTTTAAATTTTGTTAAGTGATTACATAATATAAAGATTTTTAAAAGTAGGCAAGAGCGGAAGGAAATTAATAAAGTAATTTCTGACCAGGCACTGAATTCTGTAGGAATTCTGACAGAGGCTGTAAGTAAATTTAAAGTTCTAAACTAATGACTGTTAGTTTCCGAACATTATTGTATGAGTAAAAAGAATATTTCACAGGAAAAAATCATACAGTCATTTTTAACCTGCGCTTTCGAAAAAAGCGCGGGTGCAACCTCCCTGGCAGATATTGCCGATATCCTGGAAATTAAAAAAGCTTCACTTTACAATCACTTCGACAGCAGGGATGCAATGTATGAATCTACGCTGACTTACTGCAATGACGAAATAAAAAAAATCAACTTTATAACCGAAAAAACACTGGAAAATATTGCCTCGGGAAAAGCTGCCCTTAATTCAACTTTTAAAAGACTTATTACAAGACTTTTTAACCTTTACGAAAACGAGCCTCTTTTTGCCATGTATACTTTTATCTGTTCAGAAAAGTATTTTAACGTACAGGCTATGAATATCTTTTTAAAATTTACAGACCGTATTACCGACGAAGTAAAACAGATTATCTCGTCTTTTTCTGCAGCCGGTAAGCTTTCCATAAAATCAGACAAAGATATAAAAGAAAACTCTTCTGTTATTGCAGGGGTTATTTTACAGCAGCTGGACTGCTACATTACAAAAAGAAAAGAAACTGTAAGGCAAAATCCGGACTGTTCTGCAGGTTCCCTCTTTGCCCTTCCTTCCGATGATCTTGCCCTGAACAAAGCAATCAAACTGATTGATTTGTGCTTAAAAGGCATTTCGGCATAAGTTACTTTATAAAAGACCTGTAAATTTCCTGAACTTCATCTGAATACTGGCCCTTACTTTTATAAACCGTCAGACCTTCTAAAACTTTTAAATCAGCTTTTGCACTCTTTCTTGCTTCGAGTAAAACCATTGTGGGACTCTTATTTTCAAAAGGAAGAATCATGCGCAGGGTTTTAGGTTCCAGCTTATATTTTTTGCAAAGATAAATTAAATCTGAGAGTCTGTTTGGCCTGTGAATCATGCATATTGAACCACAATCGTCCAGAAGGTAAGAAGCTGCCTTAATAACATCTTCCAGCGTGCAGAAAATTTCGTGACGAGCAATTGCCTTAGAGTCGGCAGGATTTATTTTACCGGAGTCTGCCGGCATGTAAGGGGGATTGCAGGTTATAAGCGAAAAGGATTTCTGCTCAAAAAGCTTTTTTACATTTTTAAGGTCGCCTTCTACAATTTGAATTTTATCGCCAAGGCCGTTTAATTCTACAGATTTTGCGGCAAGCTGCACCGAGGCACTCTGTATTTCAAGTCCACTTATTTTTTTTGCAGTTGAAGCAGTATCAAGCAAAAGAGGAATAATTCCGTTTCCGCAGCATAAATCCATTACGCAATCTTTTTTTCGTATAAAGGAAGAGGCAAAATGGGCAAGCAAAACTGCATCAATTCCAAACATAAAACTTTGAGGATTCTGCAGAATTTTATGGCCGTTTAAAAGAGTATCTTCCTGTATTTTTTCTTCTGTCATTTTCTAGGTTCTGAATTTAGGATTCATCAGTTTAGTTTCAAAATCTTCGCTGGTCAATGGAGGTGCAAAGAAGAAGCCCTGAATAAAATCGCAGTTATGTTTTGCAAGGAATTCATACTGTTCTTTAGTTTCTACTCCTTCAAACACAATCTTTACACCCTGATTTTTTACGATATTGATTGTATCAATAAGAAACTGCTTTCCCTTATCGTTATATTCAAAACAATGATCCAGGAAGGATTTGTTTATTTTTACTTCGTCTATTTCGAACTGATTCAGCATTGAAAGAGAAGCAAAGCCTGTATCAAAACCATCTATGGCAAGCTTCATATCGCTTTCTTTTAGCTCGGCTGCAAGTTTTCTTGCTATAGCCAGATCTTTTACATTTGATTCTTCTGTAATTTCAATTTCAAGAAACTTGTCCGGAACTTCATAATGATTTTTTATATCCTTCAGTCTTTTTACAAAATCCGGATTAGTCAAATGCCTCTTAGAAAAGTTTGTCGAAACACATACCGGTAAAAGTCCACCATCCTGCCAGTCACAAATATCCTGACAAACGCGGGCAAAAATTCTAAGATCCAGTTCTTCTATAAGTCCGTTTCTTTCCATGATTGGAATAAAATCTTCCGGCTCAATTAAAGTGTCCCCCTTTACCCAGCGGGCCAGAGCTTCTGCCCCGGACATTACATGTGTTTTAGAATTAACCAGCGGCTGATAGTATGGAATGAATTCATCATTTTTAAGGGCCTGCTTTATTTCTTCTACAAGATTACGTTCCTTTGTGTAATTATCCAGCATATCTGTAGAAAAGAATTCATAATCAACCCCCTTCTGTCTTGCAGCAATGAGGGCAAGAGTTGAATGAAGAATAACATTATGAGGAGAGGTATAATTTGCAAGGTTTGTAATTCCAACTCTGGAAGGAAGTTCTCTTTTTATCTTCTGGCCTTCAACTTCAATTTCAATGGAAATACCCTGAATAAAATCCAGAAGTTTTTTTGACTGATAATTTGGAGTTACAACAACAAAGTTGTCTCCACCAATTCGGGCACAAATACCGTGACTGCTTTCTGCATATTCAAAAAGAATCTGAGCATAACTTATAAGAATCTCATCGGTTTTACTTGCACCATAAATCTGATTGTAAAAGCGGCAGTCTTTAAGATTTATAAAAAAAACTGAATACTGGTAAAGCTTATTCTGACTATGCTTTTTCTGAAGCTGTTTTACTACATAATTGCGGTTTGGAATTTCTGTAAGGGAATCATAATAAATAATCTGTTCTATGATTGCGAAGATTTCAAACATACACAAAACAAAGGCTGCGGCAGATAAAATTATAAGGCTTATTTTTAAAACAAAATCGTAATTAACAAGACAGGCAGCCGCAACAAGGGCTCCAAACAAAACAATAGCAAACAAGATTTTTATAAAACGTATGTTAAAAATCTTTTTCTGATTCTTCGAGATATTTGACATACAAATATTTTAACAAAGGATTGTAAAATTTACTATTCATTTTTATATAAAGCTTCTTATTGTGTAATACTTCTTATGGCAACAGCCCTGGCCATGTTATAGGCCTTTTTCATTCCAACACTAAAAAGGACCGGCAATAAAGCAGAATACATTTTTATGCCTTTTTTTCCACCCCGAATGAGCCAGGCTTTTTTTGCTTCTTCCCAGACCCGGGAAAGCATTGGTATAAAAATTATGAATAAGGACAGGGCATTTGTAAAAGTATAAGCCGGCTTCTTTCTGATAAGCCTGCAGAAAAAACTTTCTATGGAAGCAACCCCTTCCCTTATTTGCAGTGGACTTGAAGTTTTAAAAGTTAAAGATGCACTCTGCATTATGCACAAAAGCTTAAGCAAAATAAGCAGAGTCTCCCTTACATTCTGCAGATTGAACTGCAGTAAAAAAAGCAGTAACCCGTAATAAATTACCGGCCGCAAATCTTTATAGATTTCTTTTACCGTAAAATGCAGGGCAAAAGCCAGAATAAACTGAAGAAGAACTAAGGCAGCTATAAAATAATATGGCAGAAAGAGAAAAACAATATTTATAAGGGGAATAAAAATTATTTTGAAAGTGGCAGGACACCTGTGTAAAAAGGAATTGCCTTTTTTATATTCAAACATTACCAGATTAAATCCTTTACAGAAGTATAAGTTACAAGAGGATTTCTTATATTCCACTCTTCAAGATTCTGTTTAAGTCCTTCCTGAGGGGTAGAATCAAAAACCTTTTTTCCTCTGAACAAAACAACAAAGCGGTCGGCAAGAGCAAGGCACTTTTCTATTTCGTGGGTAAGGATGATGATTGTCTTATTTTCTTTTTTTAATTCCTTAATCAGTTCATTAACCTGCTTTACTCCGCCATAATCAAGATTAGCATAAGGTTCATCAAGGGCAATTATGGGAGTATCCATGCTGAGCATACAGGCAATTGCAAGGCGGCGCTTTTCTCCGCCAGACAAAAAGCGGGCAGGAAAATCTGCCTTAGAAGTCAGGGAAACTTTGTTCAGGGCATCTTCTACCCTCTGTGCAAGCTGCTCTTTTTTAAGGCCAAGATTTCTTGGTCCAAAGGCAATATCTTCTTTTGGGCTTTCGCCTAAAATCTGGGTTTCTGCCTCCTGAAAAACAAGTCCAACCCTGCCCTCTGTTTTTACCTGGCCGGAGTCGGCTTCTTCCAGGCCGGCAATAATCGACATTAAAAGGCTTTTTCCCGAACCATTTTCTCCGCCGATTACAAGGCACTCTCCTTCATTAACCTTAAGGTCAATATTATCAAGTGCCTTTATGCTGCCATTAAAAAGTTTAAAAGTTTTATTTACTCCTTTAACTTCTATCACTCTTTTCCTCATACAAATACTGAGCAAGTACAGGTCTTAATTTTATAGCAATAGGATATGCTACAATCATTTTTATTATATCACCAGGAATATAAGGAATAACACATGCTGCTAAAGTATAGCTTAAAATACTTTTATCCTGTGGAACCTTCTGCAATTTCTGGGCCCAGTTTGCAAAGTGCCAGATTCCGGGAATATACATAATTACCATTCCGCAGATTAAGCCAAGTAAAACCCTGATTCCAACTTTCCATGACCAGGTCTTTTCTTCAATTGAAGGACGACCGGAGATGAGACCGGAAGCAAGGGCGCCGAGTAAATATCCGCCAAGAAAACCGCCGGTTGGGCCAAGCCAGACTGCAATGCCCGAAGAGGCGCCCGCATAAACGGGAAGGCCGATTAAGCCTGCGAGCAAAAATAAGGCGGTAGGGAGGGCTCCCCAGAAGCTTCCTAAAAGTAAGGCTGTTAAGATGCAGAGTACGTTCTGCAATACAATTGGAACAGGACCTAAAGGAATTCTCATAAAACAGCCGATACAGATGATGGCTGCAAACAAAGCAATAAACGAAGTAAGTAAAATCTTTTTATTTTTCATGCCACGAATATAACAATTTTTATTTATATTGTAAACCTTTTATAATATTTTAGTTTACAATAGATTTCCTTAATCCACACTCCCCCCGGGCGTACCGCCCGAATCCTGCCTTACTCACCACTCCACACTCCCAACTCCCCCCGGGCCTACCGCCCGGGCAAAATCAGCCTGCGTGACTATCAACATCTCCCCAGGGCTTTCAAAAATATTACAATTCCTGTAGATAAAAATCCAACAAAGAAAAAAGAAAGGGGGTATAATTATTGTGAAACGTTTAACGCGCAGAGAGATACAAAGAGATATTTATGCGCGACAGGGAAATTTAAATGCTGGAAGTTAATTTTACGCGACAGGAGAATTTAAATGCGGGAAGTTAATTTCTACGCGCAAAGAGAAATTTTCCTGCACCGGAGGTAAAATCGATGATTTATTACGTTAATGTAAATGCGAAGTTTGAAGGAAATGGAAGCCAAGCCTCTCCATTCAAGAGTATTAATCAGGCTGCAAGTCTTGCAAAGGCCGGAGACCAGGTTATAGTTGCGCCGGGAATCTATCGGGAAAAGGTAATTCCCCGTTCCGGCGGAAGCGAAGATAAACCTGTCATTTATAAATCTGAAAAACCTCTTGCTGCCGTAATTACCGGCTCAGAAATCTTAAAAGACTGGAAAAAATTCAAAGGTGATGTGTGGACCGCAAAAGTAGATAACTCTATTTTTGGCGGCTATAATCCCTATACAAGTTATGTTTGCGGCGACTGGTATTTTGCACCAACGGTAAGGCACACCGGCTGCGTAGTGCTGAACGGCAGAATGATGTATGAAGCTTCGAGTATGGACGAATGCCTGGAAGGGAAAGCCGATCCCTGCGCCTGGAATTTAAAAGAATCAGAATATAAATGGTTCTGCCAGCAGGAAGGAGAATGCGAAGGGCTTATGCCTCAGACCCTGCTTCACAACAAAAACTCAGAATACTTTGTAAACGCTCAGGCAAAAAAAATCGAAAGCGGAAAATACACAGTTTTTTACTGCAACTTTAAAGGGCTGGATCCTAACAAGGAAGAAGTTGAAATTTTTGTAAGAAGAAACTGCTTTATGCCGGAAGAAAACGGACTCAACTACATTACTGTAAGTGGTTTTAAAATCTGTAACGGAGCTACCACCTGGGCACCGCCAGCTTCTTATCAGGATGGTTTGATTGGACCACACTGGAGTAAGGGCTGGATTATGGAAGACCTTGAAGTTTTTAACAGCCGCTGTTGTGGTATTTCTCTTGGCAAATATCGTGATGACGAAAATGACATGTACTTTTACACAAAGCATGTAAAGAGTCCTACCCAGATGGAAAGGGATGCCGTATGCCGGGGACAGTACCACGGCTGGACAAAAGAAAATATTGGAAGTCACACAATAAGAAGATGTCATGTTCACCACTGTGAGCAGACCGGAATTGTTGGCAGAATGGGAGCCGTATTCTCTACTATCGAAGACTGTCATATTCATCATATCTGTAATTCGCAGCAGCTGGGAGGTGCAGAAACTGCCGGCATAAAACTCCACGCCGCCATAGATGTTCTTATTCAAAGAAATAAAATTCACGATTGTATTATGGGCATCTGGCTGGACTGGGAAGCTCAGGGTGCAAGGGTGACTCAGAATCTTCTTTACAATAATCAGAGGCCCGAAGGTCGGGAAGCCGCAAAGGGTGCCATGTTCTCTACAGATGTCTTTGTAGAAGTTGGCCACGGTCCTACCACAATAGATAACAACCTTCTGCTTTCTAAAGTCTCGGTTACAATTCCTTCACAGGGAATTGCCATCATCCATAATCTGATTACCGGCTCTTTCAGTTTAATAAACTCCGGTGTAGACAGCATAGTAAATGGTCAGAGGGAACCCCGCTATACTCCATATCACATAAGACACAGAACAGAAGTTGCAGGTTTTATGACAATCCTGCACGGCGACGACAGAATCTACAACAACATTTTTGTACAGAACTTCCCTGTTACCCATAAAGAAAAAACTGCTGCCGATGCAGATTACGAAGAGTGCGGAACAGCGGCCTTTGATATCTTCCCGACTTATGAAGACTGGATTTCGAATTTTATGATGGACAAAGAACCTGATATGGGAGCCCTGGGAACTTATCATTTTGGCCACCTGCCTGTATGGCTAAGCGGCAATGCTTACTTTAACGGAGCAAATATCTGTAAACACGAAAAAGAAAAGTTTGTAGAAGAAAAGAACTCTGCAAAACTTGAACTGGTAAATAATCAGGAAAAGGATGATAAGGTCAGCTTAAAAAATAATCTTAAGGCTTTACTGGGCGATTACACTACAAGGGTTATTTCTACTCAGCTGCTGGGACTTGCTTTTGAACCGGAAGAAAGATTTGAAAACAGGGATGGAAGCGATATTATTTTTAATAAGGATTTCTTTGGAAGGCACAGGGGAAGCAAGGTTCTTCCAGGTCCTTTTACAGAACTGGAAGACCTTATTGAGCTGACTGATTAATTTCTTAATTAGCCGGCAATATTCTGAACTACTGCGTTGTTCTTAAGTTCAAGGTAAGCATAAGAGTAAAGGATTTCTGCTACATCGTTTAAAGGTTTTCTTACGTTTACACCCATGCTTCTTGCAAAACTTGAAGCTGCAAGATTTGCTTTTGGATTCCAGAGTTTAGAATTATCAAGATTTACGAATACGCATTTTTCTGATGCTGCAATTGCCTTGATGTGTGAGTTGAGGGAGTCAATAACTTTGTCTGCCTTAGCATTGTTTACGCTAACCAGGGCAATGCGGCATTTTTTATTGCAGGCTTTTACGGCAGAAATTAATTCGCGGTATGTGTTGTCAAAAGCTTTTGAATCGTTCTGGAAGGCAGAAACATCCATATCACCAAGGTGAAGGATGATTCCTTCCGGATTAAGGGCAGCAACATTTTCTTCAAAATATGCTTTTGCTTCTTTTAAGCTGATGTTTTCAGCACTTCTATTGTAAAGTTCAAAGTTGAAAGAGAAAGCCTGTCCAAGTTCTGTAACAGGGATTTCTTTGTCCATAGTTCCTCCAAGAAGAACCACCTGATTCTTTTTTGCAAGTCCGTTCAATTCCTTAAAGTTCATATTTTCCTCCTTTGAAGCTTTAATTTCATTGTCATTAATAATTCTGCTTTTTATATCAATAATTTTCTGCCTGCTAACTTCAAGCACTCTTTTGTTGTCCAGCGATTTGTTTCTGATGTAAACAATTACATTTCCAAAAACAATTGCCAGGTTTATAAAATAAACTGCAAGAACATAGTTGAACTGATGGTTAATAATCTTTGCTGCAATTCCTGCAATATATCCGGTAATAATAAGAACAATAAAAGCAATACTTGTTCCTTTAGTTGTTCTTGCCTTATAAGCTTTAATTACATTTAAAGGCCACGAAAACCCAAAGCATACAAGCATTAAGCATTCAAAAATATGGGCTAATTCCATTTTGTCTCCTCTTGTTTGGTTTATGGCTAAATCATAATACTCTGCTTCTGTCTGTACAATTTTTTGAAAGTTTTTAAATCAAAAAATCGGAGCAGAATTTTTTTAACTTTCAAAAGGTTTTCTAAACTTAAGATTGCTTGTATAGTTAATATGTGGATAACAAAGAATCACCAAAGAGTCTTCATGCAATAAGACATGAAATACAATGGAGTAATCTCGCACTTATCATTCTTGTAACTGTGCTTTTGTCTTTAGGTGGAGCTTACATCAACATTTCGGCAAACGCAAAAACTTTTGACCAGACACTTCAAAACACTGCGGAACTCATTTCCCGTCAGTACGAATTCACAAAGGAGCTTCCTCCCGATGAACAGATTATCTTCCTGGATTTAATTACAAAAAGCCTTACCGACGTAGACCGTATTTCTATTGTAAATGATAATCTTATCCGCCTTTACCACACCGACCATTCTCTGATAGGAAAAAAATATACCGGCTCCATTCCAGATTTTAAGGAACACAGCGGTGGTTTTTACACCGAAGATACAACCGGTCCTTCAGGTCCCCAGCACAGAGCTTATTCCGAGCTCTACGATTCTGATGGAAAACACTGCGGCTTTATTATGACAATCATGCTGCAAAAATCCATCAAATCAGTAACCCACAGAACTACCCTTCTTTTTCTTATTGTAACCCTGGCTGCCATTCTGATTGAAATTGCCATAACAAAAACTATATCCATCCATATTAAAAAGCAGTTCCTTTCCTTTGCAGAAGATCTTGAAGGCACCAAGTTCCTGGTAGATTCCATGAGGGCTAACAATCACGATTTTACAAACAAGCTTCACGTAATTCTGGGTCTGCTCCAGATTGGTGAATACGAAAAAGCCCAGAATTATATAGAAAACATTTCTATTATTCAAAGAGAAACCGTAAGTTCTGTTATGCACGCAATCGATAATCCATCCTTTGCTGCCCTGCTGATTGGAAAAATTGCCCGTGCCTGCGAATGTAACGTACGTTTTATACTTGATGAAAATACTCACTTCAATTCTAAGGATATTTATGTTCCTTCCGAAGCCCTTGTTACAATTACCGGAAATCTGATTGATAATGCCCTTGATGCAATGAATGTTCCTTTGGCTCTTTCTGACGACGAAGCTAAAAAACAGAAGGAACTGAAGATTTCTGTTATGACTCTTCCCGGAAAAATGCTTATAACCGTAAAAGATAACGGCTCTGGAATCTCTAAAGAGAACGCCGCACATATTTTTGATAACGGTTTTTCTACAAAGGGAAGCGGAAGAGGCGTTGGACTTTATCATACAAAACAGCTGATAGAAAGTCTTGGCGGTTCAATTTCTTTTGAATCTCAGGAAGGAAGCGGAACCTGTTTTATGGTTATTCTTGAAAATAAAAGGAGAGCATTTTAGAATTATAAGCTATGAGTTACAAGGTTTTAATAGTTGAAGATGACCCTATGGTCGCAATGATTAATGAACAATACGTTACAAAAAATCCTGATTTTGAAATTGCAGCTTCCTGCCGCAACGGAAAAGACGCCCTGGACTTTTTAGCGGCAAATAAAGTTGACCTTGTTGTACTTGATGTCTTTATGCCTTATATGGACGGCATAGAAACCCTTAAAAAAATCCGTGAAAACAATTACCAGACAGAAGTCATTATGGTTACAGCGGCCAACGATACTTCTACTCTGGAACAGACCATGAATCTTGGAGTTGTAGATTATCTTATAAAACCTTTTGCCCTGGAACGCTTTCAGGTTGCCCTTGAAAAATTCGCTGCCAAAGCAAGTACCTTTAATAAATGTAAAGAAGGCATTCTTGACCAGAACAGTATAGATTCAATTATCTCAGGTGGAGTAAAAGGAAATCCTTCTGCCATTCCTACTGCCGCAAATTCTCTTCCAAAAGGCATTCAGCAGAAAACCCTGGAAACAATCGAAAAATATTTTAAGGAAAACCCCGGCCTGCAAAGTGGAGATACTGTTGCAGGTAAACTTGGACTTTCTATTGTAACAGTCCGCCATTATTTGAATTATATGGTAGAAAACCACAAGCTTGCAGAAACCATAAACTACGAAACCGGTGGACGTCCCTGCATGCTTTATAAATCCATATAAAAGAACTCCATATAAAAAAGGCGCAGAAAATCAGTTAAAAAAAAACGGGCCGTTCAACTGGCAAAATGAACAGCCCGGAATATATATATTTTATAAGAGCCTGTATTGGGTCGGGGTCTGATGTCTTTTCGCGCGTGCCTTGTGCTTCGTGCGTATGCTTTGTGTTTTGCACATGCCCTGTACTTTGCGCGTGTTAGTTTATACTAACTTCCCGACAATTAAGAATATACACTGTCTTTTCTTGTTAGTCAATACTAACTATATAAAAATTTGATATTTTTTCTTTTTGTTAGTAGTATTTAACTATGAATCTGATAATTGCAAAAGGATTAATTATTCCATTTTTAGGAACTTCACTTGGTGCAGCCCTTGTTTTTTTTATGAAAAAAGATCTGGATCCAAAGATTCAGAAAATACTTTCGGGCTTTGCCGCTGGAATTATGGTTGCAGCCTCGGTGTGGAGTCTGCTTATCCCTTCTATGGAAATGTCTTCTGACCGCGGAAAACTTGCTTTTATTCCGGCCGCTGTCGGCTTCTGTCTTGGAATGCTTTTCCTTTTACTTCTTGATAAAACTGTACCTCATATGCATCTGGACGAAAGTCAGGAAGGTATAAAAACCAATTTACAAAAAACTACCATGATGGTTCTGGCTGTAACCCTCCACAATATTCCTGAAGGAATGGCGGTTGGTATTCTTTACGCAGGCTGGGCTTCCGGTTCTGCACAGATAAGTCAGGCTGGAGCCCTTTCTCTGGCTCTGGGAATTGCAATTCAGAATTTTCCGGAAGGTGCAATCATTTCCATGCCTCTTCATTCAAAGGGACTTTCAAAGTCAAAAGCCTGCTGGTACGGAATCCTCTCTGGAATTGTAGAACCAATCGCCGGGCTTATCACTATCCTCCTTTCTTCCCTGGTTATGCCTGTGCTTCCTTATTTTTTAAGTTTTGCCGCCGGCGCCATGATTTTCGTTGTAATTGAAGAACTTGTTCCAGAAATGGCCGAAGGAGAGCATTCAAACCTTGGCACAATAATGTTTATGCTGGGCTTTACCCTTATGATGGTTCTTGATGTAGCCCTGGGCTAAAAAGTCTGTTACAATTATTTAAAAAAGTGGAGAAAAATTATGAAAAATCAAAATTTAAGAAAAGTGATAAAGATTTTTGCCGCTGGCCTATGTCTTTTTAGTGCCGGCATCAGCCTTACTTCATGCAAAAAAGATTCTGAGCGCAAACTTCGTAACGAAGATATAGACACCGCTATAGAATACATTACCCAGGCTTATGCTCCCTATGATGATGCGGTAAAACTTGGCTTTAATATTAAAAAGGCCCGCAGAACAATTAAATGGAAATATATAGAAAGTAAACTTGCCCACAAATTCCGAAATCATGACCACAAGGAATACAAAATTGTAAATGGAATAGACAACTGGGCTATGGCCTGGGCTGTAGGTCAGGCTTTTATGAAATTCCCGGTAAAAGATAAGCATCTTCGAATCTGGGGAATAGATAATGATACTTTCTGGTGGAATCACGAATATGCCGCTTTATCTGATATAAGATTTACAAAAAAAGGTGATGATTTTGTAGTTTTTTCTTCCGGTGTAGAAGGAATTAAAACCGGCATGAAATATACCGGTGACCCTGAAAATTTACAGAAAACAGCAGGTGCCCGCGGCGATTTATACCGCTATATTTACTTCCCTGTAAACTATACAAGAGAAATTGAAATCTCCCTTGATAACAAAAACTATAACATTCCTGTTTTTTATAATTCATCAACTGCACAGGCCTCTGCTCAGGCTGGCTTTGCAGAAACAAAAGATTCTGTTTATCTTTCTGTAAAAGATTTTTCATTTAATGTTCATGAAGAAAAAGCCCTGTATGATCAGGCTGAACAAGAATTTTATGATGTTCTGGACAAAGTAAAAGCCTGCGTTTTAAACAAAAAATACGCTATTATTGATTTACGCGGAAATCCAGGAGGATTTCAAAATTACACTATTGAACTGCTTGCTTCTGTTTTTTATGGCAGTAATGAAGGAAAGGTAAGGCAGTTCCCTTTCCTCGCAAATAAGTATGATTATGGAACCATCACTCTGGAAAGTCCTGTAACTGTAAAACGCCGTTATGACGAAATTATGAATTCTGAAAATTACAATAAGGCATCAAAAGATGCTATAAGCGAAAAATATGATTACGTTATGAAAAATGGAAAAAGAAACTGGAAGGGGTTGGAAAACCCTGTTATAAACGAAATTGCAAAACTTGATAACACAGAGTTTAAAGGAAAAATTTTTATTCTTATTGATGAATCTTCCAGCTCTGCTTCAGAATTCACTGTTGCTCTTTCTTATATCAGTAATCTGGATAATGTCACCCTTGTTGGAATGAATTCAAGCGGTTGTATTGATTTTGGTGATGTTTACGCTTATGAACTTCCAAATTCAAGGGTAAAAATGTCTCTTGCCGCTTCAGACAAACGCCGTTCTCCAATTTTTGCGCTTAATCCACACTGGAAAGGCGACACAAAGGGCTTTTATCCTGACTACTGGGTAAGTAATCAGGAAATTCTGAATTCTCTGGTAAACCTTACTGGAGATAAGGAACTTAACAAAGCCCTTAAAGGTCTGGAAAAGGGCCAGATACAATAAAAACAAATTACCTGACTTTTACTGAGAAAAGTCCGTGGAGCCTGCAGAAGGCATAAATTCTGCGGACTCCTGCAATTTTAAAGCGGGCCTGGGCTGGTCCCTCAGGGTAAAGTTTTACCAGCTGAAGGCCCTGGTCTGAAAGGGCTGCAAGAAAAGAAATGTAGTGGTCCTTCGTCATAGGGTGATTCAGGCTCACAAAGTATTCATCTTCAATTCTTTCTATGCGGATAGCGTGACCTTCCGCAGCTTCAATTGTTTCTGCTTCCGGATTTTCGGCCTCCAGAATTTCTGGCTCAAGCGCCGGCAGGGTGATTCCGCAGCAGCTTATGACAGCCTCTCCCGTAGTGTGAATAATATTCCCACAGACAGGACAAACATAAAAGTTTCCCCTTGCCATATTGCAGGCCTTGTTCCGGTTAGTAATGCTTTCGCCCGAAAGCAGCTCAATCACAGAAACGCCAAGCGCCTTGCCCAGATTTTCCAAAAGCCCGATATCAGGAAAGCCTCTGCCTGTTTCCCATTTACTGACCGCCTTGCCGGTTACACAAATTTTTTGAGCAAGCTCTTCCTGAGTCATATTCTGTTTTTCGCGCAGGGCCTTGATAACCGCTCCAGTTACGTAGTTGTCCATTTTCATCTCCTGTGATAATCAACATTGTTGATTTGTTCTCAGCCGACCTAAGTCATTTTGTGATTTTAGAATAACATGGCAGCCCCAGGCAAACAACCTACGCTTCGTGGATGTGCAGGGGATTAATTTATGTATTCGGCAAAGCGGATTCTTGTTTCCTTTAGGCCAAGCTTTTTGTAGAATTTTAAGGCGGCTTTATTTGATGCTTCCATTTCAAACTCAAAGCGCTGGATATTCTGGTCTTTGCACTTCTGGCGAAGGTAGTTTATAAGCTTTGTGCCAATTCCCATTCCCCTGTATTCTTTCTTTACTACTATGTTTCCAAGTATGCAAAGCTTACAGGGAATATAGCCTGGATAATTGCTGGTATCGTAAATTGCGTAATCTATTAGGCCCACAATTTTTCCGTCAATTTTATATAGCTCAAAATTCCGCCAGGCTCCTTCCTTTAAGGAATCTTCAAAGTCTTTTTGCTGTAGAGCAGCTTCTCCTTCTTGTATTGGGCGGAATTTATTAGGATTACATTCCAGTAAAACCTGAAAAAGCTCATTAAATAAATTCAGGATATCCTTGTAATCTTCTTTTTTTGCTTTTTCTATGGTGGCAATTTCTGCTTGCTTATTCATATGGAAATTATAGCACGCCTTGCTTAACTTTACTCAAAAAATCAAATGGGTGCTATAATTTTATTGTATTCTCATAATTGTGGTTCCTGGCACCGGGACTACAGGAGAAAATGCGATATTTCCGAGTTATATGATTTTTTGAAGTCCCGTGCCGGCTGCTGGTGCGTTGTCTGTGATATTTACCATCTTATTCCGATTAATGACATTTCCCGCAAAGCCGGTGACCTTAAGTACGCAGAACTTTTTCCAAAGCTGGTGATTCCCCAGGAGAAGAAGGAAGGGGTTTTGTAAAAGTAAGGAGGGGGAGTCCTCCCCCCTCGCTCCCAAGCAAGTCGCTACACGAATCGTCTCTGCAAACAGAGCCGCTTCTCTCCGCTTTGTTGCTTGTCCACTACCCCCTCTGCGGGGCTCAATCGCCGCTCCGCAACGCCCCGCTTACAAACTTCGATTGTGAATTTTACTTTTATATCATCGGTTTGTTATGCAGAATACGGACTAAATGTAATATTTATGCAAAAAAGTCCGTAAAATAGGGAATACTTTTCTTTATCAAACAGATTTTTTTGTTTTGTTACGTACTTAACATCAAGAATAACTCAGTTAGTCCGTAGTAGAGAGGAAATATCCTTCTATATGACAAACTTTTTTTATTTTATTACGGACTGAATATCAATAAATGACATATTTGTCCGTAACATATTGAAGTTTACAACTTATCTGAAAAAGTTTTTTTAATTCACTACGGACTAAACTCTGGATTTATGCACAAAGAGTCCGTAGTTATAGCCAATTTTACCTAAGCTGGCTATTATTTTCTTGCCTTTCTTCAGTTTTATTCATACTTTTAAATCATGCTGAATATCGAAAAAGAATTAATTTCTGAACAAAAGATAATTCCAGTCCTCAAATCCCGCATTTTTGAGCTTTCAAATCTACTTGCCATAAAACAAAAGGCTTTAAAAGCTGCGCCTGAAGGGAACCTCCGCATTTCTAAAAGTAACGGAGCTGTGCAGTATTACCATAAAAGCACTTCAGAAAAAAACGGGGGACACTATATTCTTGCCAAAAACAAAAAGCTTGCTCAACAGCTTGCCCAAAAGGAGTATGATAAAAAAGTTCTTGAAGCAGCATCCTGTGAACTTAAACTTTTGAATCGCACACTACGCCAGTATGAACAGTTGCAGCTTCGAAGCAAAATTGTAGAAAAGATTTTTTCAAAGCATACAAAGCAACGGCAAAAGCTCATAAAACCGGTTCATTTGTCAGATGAAAATTTTGCAGCCCAGTGGCTCAGTCTTTCTTATGAAAAAAAGACCTTTGCTGCAGATTCCGTAAAATATGTTACCGCCCGCGGAGACTTTGTGCGTTCCAAATCAGAAAATATCATTGCAGACACACTTTTCCGCATGTCTATTCCCTACCGTTATGAGTTTCCGCTGGAAGTTATAACAGAAGATGACCGCCGCATAAAACTTCATCCCGATTTTTGCTGTCTGAATTTACGGACACGACAGGAGTTTTACTGGGAACACTTTGGAATGATGAATGCCCAGGACTATGCAGAAAAGGCTGTTGCAAAACTAAAGCTTTATGCTCACAACGGCATTTTCCCCGGCCGAAATCTTATTATTTCAACCGAAACCTCTACCCAGCCGCTAAGCACAAAACTAGTTGAAAAAATCGCCGGTGAGTTTCTTGCATAAAATCATTGCACTCAGACTTGATTTTTTCTTGCTTGACCAGATTCTAATATTCCTGTATGTTCAAATTATGAAGTTCAATTTTGTGACCAGCACAATTAATATTCTCACTAATTCCACCATTATTAATGGCGGTAAGAATTATTTGTGCCCGGGATGCAAAGTGTAAAAGATTGAACTGTTAAGTTTGGAAAATCAAGACCACTTATCCATTTGGGTAGGTGGTCTTTTTTTTTGTGCGCATTTTGGAGGAGACTTCCACCTCCCAATAAAAGGAGAATGATTATGGGAAAAAAAGAGGACAGGCTAAAAAATGCTGGCGCATTTTTTTTAACGCCTTCCGATAGAACATCGGCCGCCAGCGGCCTTACACAGGATTTACACGACTTTAGCGACGTTGCTGAAAATTACGACAGGTATCTTGAGGTTATGTACAAAGACTTTGATGCTCACGAGGGCTTTCAAGACTTTTATCTTGAGCTTGCAAAAAAGTATGGAAAGGATGGAGTGATTGATGTTGCCTGCGGAACCGGAGCCGTCTTGCTTTATCTTGCCCGGCATGGAGTGATGGCAGATGGCACAGACCTCTCTGAAGAAATGTGCAGCGTCTGTTCAGAAAAGGCGGCTGCCCAAAATCTTAAGCTTCGGATTTTTCCCGGCAACATGACAAGCTTTGATGCCGGTAGAAAGTATTCACTTATAATCATTGCCCGAAGCGGCTTTATGCACCTTCCAGACCAGAAGTCTCAGCGTGCAGCACTGGAAAACTTCAACCGACATCTTGTGCCTGGAGGCATTCTAACCCTCAACACCTTTGACCCCTGGCCGCCGGTTCAGGCTCAGCAGATTTCTACAAAACCCGATGATTATACTTTCCGCCTGGAATATGTGAACAGCGACGGCCACCGTGAAAAAATCTATAATGCAATTTCCTATAATCCCTGGACACAGATTATGAGCGGTAACTGGAAGTTTGAAACTTATGATGAAGCCGGCAAAATAATAGGCGAGCGGCTACGACCTCTTACAATGCGTCAGACCTACCGCTGGGAAATGTTTCTGCTTGCAGAGCTTTGTGGCTTTGAAGTTGTAGATATTTACCGCGGATACAAGGGCGACAAGGAAGATTTGAATGACCCTAACTCAGCCGCAAAATACAGAAGCAATCTGATATGGATTTTGAGAAAGAAATAAGTGTGTCATTGTCCGGCATGACCGGACAATCTGTGAGGTAAAAAAATGATTAGACAAATACAAAAAGATGAACTCCCCCTCTGCCTTGATTTTATTCATCTGTGTTTTTCAACTGTTGCAGAAAAGTTTGGATTTACAAAAGAAAACGCTCCGGGTCATAATGCTTTTATGCCTTTGGAAAAGCTAGAAAATTTCTGGAACTGGGGCTTTTTGATGTATGGTCTTTTTGAGAAAAATCAAAATGGCAACATGGAACTGATTGGATATTTTTCCCTTAGTAAAGATCCGGAGAAAAAAGATACTTATGTTCTTCACAATCTTTGTGTTAAGCCTCAGATGCGGAAACAAGGTTATGGCAAAAAGCTTTTGGATTTTGCCAAAGATAAAGTGCGTGAGCTTGATGGAAAAATACTTTTTCTTGATTTTATTGATGGATACAAAGAATTAAAAGAATGGTATTTTAAAAATGGATTTGAACCAAAAGGTACAGTAAAATACGATCATCTGCCTTTCACAGTTGGATATGCAGAATGTTTTGTAGGAGAATAAAGATGGAAGAAATAATCAGACAAATAAAAAACCAGACAGAAATTAATTTTATCAACATCAAAGACCAGATTGAAGCTGCAGACCTGGAGGCGATTTTTGACGGAGTAAATGGCTCCAGATACATTTTTCACAACCTTCATTCCATGGACAGATTTTTTATAAATCCGGTCACCTATGTTTATGAAGGCGAAAATCTTTTTGGTATCCCAGAAAACCTGAGTGTAATTTCGACTGAGCGCGAAGGCTATGTAGCGGATACCTCAATTGTAATTCCGCGGGAAAAGCTGCTGGCCTATTTTGATTTTATAAAAAATAAAATTGAAAAATATTTTGATGAACTTACAGCCAAGGAGCTTTTGCAAAAACCCGAGGGCTGCGAATATACAAGGCTCGAATTGATTCTTGGTCAGTTCCGTCATCAAATGTGGCACGTGGGACTTTCCAGCGCCATCACTTTTGAAGGAAAGAAAATCTGGAACGAGTTTACGGGTCTTAATGGACTCAGCAAAATGATCAAGATGAAAAATGAATAAAAGGAAAAGTCTATGAAAAGACCTGAAATAATTTTACCAGATTACAAAAACTGCATCGCAAATCTGCCAAACTCTATTTTGAAAAAGTTTAATGCAGAGCCGCGCGGAGACAGTCTGCCTCTTTTAGACCGCTACCTTACCCGCGACTACAAAAATATCATCGTTTTTTTGCTGGACGGCATGGGCAAGGTTATTCTGGAACGCCATCTTTCTGAACACGGCCCTTTTCGTTCTCATCTTGCAGGAATCTATACTTCTACATTTTTGTCTACCACAACGGCAGCCACAACTTCTGTAATGTCTGGCCTGCAGCCTTGCGAACACAGCTGGCTTGGCTGGGACTGCTACTACCCGGAGGTAGACAAAAACGTAACAATCTTTTTGAACGTCGAACAGGGAACCAAAAACCAGGCGGCAGACTACAACATCGCCCAGACCCTGACCCCTTACGAAAATGTGGTAGACCGGATCAAACGGCATGGAGGACAGGCTTACCTTGAAGCACCTTTTGCAGACAGAAGTATTAAAGATTTCAGGACCTTATGTGACCGGGTGCAAGCCCACTGCGAAAAACCCGGACAGAAATATATTTATGCCTACTGGAATCAGCCGGACAGCGCCTTACACGGAAACGGCTGTTCTTCAAAGGTTGTAAAAAGGGTATTAAAAAGATCAGAAGCAAATATTACAAGACTGGTAAAAGAGCTTGCTGCGAAAAACGAAGATTCATTAATCATCGTTACGGCCGACCACGGCCATATAGATAACAGGCAAGTCTGGCTCCGGGACTACCCTGAACTCTACGCCTGCCTGGAAAGGGCACCATCGCTGGAGCCCCGCGTCCTCAACCTCTTCATTAAAAAAGAAAAAGAGGACTTTTTCGCGCGCGAGTTCCCCCGCACCTTCGGCGAAGATTTTGACCTGCTGCCCATGGAAGAAGCAATAAGCCGGGGACTTTTTGGCACCCGCGAGCCCCACCCCCGCTTCCGCTCAATGCTTGGAAATTACATTGCCATTGCTAAGGGGGACCTTTCCATAATGACCGTGGACGAAGAATTCAAAAGCATGCACGGAAGCCTTACAGAAGATGAAATGCTTATACCTCTAATTGTCTTTGACACTACTTCTGCATAACTTCGCTCATAGCGGTTGAACCATCGGCAAAATGAGCAATTACACAGTAACATTCCCCGTCTTTAATTTCTTCCATAGGGATATTATATTTCTGGAAAAAGTGATCTTCTTCCGAGAATGTCATAAGACTGCTTGCAGAATCCCTGTGGAGGAATTCCCAGTCAGATTCAGACCAGTTTTTACACTCATCATAACTTTTACCGGTACTTAATGTATGAACAAAAACCGGAGCATCTGAAGAAATTGCAACCGACGATTTTGAATTACCGTCCGGCCAGAGAAAATCATATTTTCCGGAACCTGCTGAACCTGTATAAAAATATAAAGGCCGGCCATAACCTGTATAAAATTTTGATAAAACCTTTACAAAAGAATTTGCCGGCAGATCCGGACTTTCACCCGTGAAGGTAAGAGAACGCTTTCCAACAATTCCGCCGGCAGCGCCCTCTTCAAGACTTATACGAGTAGAAGAAGGGATTTCTTTATAAAAGGTCCAGGCCTCGTCAGAATCCAGTGAATAAACATATGAAGTAATTGAGTTTGTGCTTAAATAACCTTCCATATATTCTTTTGTCGACAAAACATAGTTTGTATTATTTTTTTCTACACTAATAAAGTCCACACCTTCGTAAAAAAATGGCTCGTAAGGAGCTTTTTTAATATTTCCTGCATTATCAGATACTTCATAATAAAAATGACAGCCATAATAGTCATTAAGAGACAGCTTCAGACTTTCTTCCTCTGTTTCAAAAATATCTCCGGTTTCAATAACAGTTACTTTTATATTCTTTATTCCTGACTGATCATCTATTGTATTCACTGTAAAATAATCATATTCCCGATTCTCACTAACATAAGGAGGAATATTGTCCAGTAAAACATCTGAAATTTTAGGAATTTCAAAACTTGCTTCTTCTGTTACAGAAAAGCCCTTAATTCCCTGAAGGGTTACATCAACTTTATTACCAAAGAAATATTCCGTCCTTACAGGAACAATAAGTTCTTCAGATGAATTTAATACTTTATTTATACTTGTAGAACTCCAGGTTCTGTTATTTTGAGTAGACTTATATGTTTTTACAAGAATTTTTATTGCATCATAATCTGCCTTATTTACAATGTTCACTTTTAAATTAAGATAAGAGTCTTCCCAATCTACAGTTTTTTCCTTTTTTGATAAGGTATAGGCAGAAGTATCAAAAGAAAGAGGAGCAAGAGATGTGGTTTGAACCTCATAAGTATAAGGATTATCTGAAATTTCGCAGTAGATATTATCAACGCAAATACTCAGGTAATAAGATTCTCCCGGTAAAATTGTTAAAGGTCTTGTTGCAGAGCAGGATGAATATTGAGCCTGATTATTCCAGATTTTTATACACTTATTAATAGTTCCACTGCTAGAATAAAAGGTATAAGAGGCAGAACTTTCACTCTTATTTAAAGTGGCAAATATTTCATCTTTTGAAGGAAGCTTATATTCAAGTTCGGCACTATTACCCATATCATCAGATAAATAGATTTTCAGCTGCAGACCATCAAGACTTACGTCTTCAATTATTGTCTTTTGGGCAAAATATTCATAATCTTCACTTAGATTTTCAAAAATTCCGCCTCCCTGAAGCCCATCCTTAGAAGTAAATGAGTAAGATATATCAAAATAATCATCAGGGAAGAGAACCCTGTCATCAAAATCTCCATAAAGAATAAAAATGTTTTCAGTAACGTCTGAGAGCTCTCCTTCGCACTTCAATAAAAAGGTCCTTAAGTAGGAATCAAATTCTTCGGCGTCATAACTTGTGGCAGTTTTATATTTATAATATAAATCATCGGATTCCGCCTTTATACCGTTTGATAATTTTAAAAAATTCGTATTTATAAAGGATTTTTTTATGGCGGTAAACGACGGAACTTCTACACTATTACCACAGGCATCTGTAACTGTAAGATTAAGTAAAATTCCTCCGTCTTCGCTTTGTAAATCATATCTGAAAATAAATTTTGTATAACCATTACTATCATTTTCAAAGGCAATAAAATCCTCTTTTGCAGAAAAAGTCTTTTCATATTCAGGACCAGAAGCAAGCCCGGCACCAGAATTATGAGTCAGCTTTTCTTTAATTCTTACGGATTTTACCCCGCTTCCTTCATCATAGAAATTTCCATAAAAATAAAGAGTACCATTCGTCCGGTTTTGAAACTTTTCTGCCTTAGAAAGCTCTTCTTCAAGCTTCAGGGAAAATTTATCTTCATCATTTAAAGAACTCACTTCACTTAATGAAGTCTGTTCCAGACGGGTTACAAAAAAATCATACTTAACAGGCGAAGTACTTTCTTTTTCTGCCTTGTAGCGGACAGTAAAGGAAGCTTTATCATTTAGATAAAGAGGAAGTTTTTTACCTTCTTTTGTTATTGTAATTTTGTCCGATAAAGAAACCTTAAGTTCTACATAAGCCGAGTTAATACTTAAAAGCTTTTCATAAAACTCAAGTACCTTAGGATTAATTGTCAGAGATTTATTTTCCGGATTATAAAGGGGATCTTCAAAATATTCTGAATATTCAATGCCGTCACGGCTGATAGAAATGTTTTCAAAGTTAAAAGGGGAATTTTCTAAATCTTCTGGGGCAGGTTCCATGGCAGAGGTAAAATTAATTACAATAGCTGTGTTGGAATAATTGATGTCTGAAGCAGAGGCAGGAAAATAAGAAAGAACTGCAGGAAGAATAAAGCAGACCGGCTTAATAACAATATTATCTGCTTCTTCTAATAAAGTGACCTTTACCTTATAAAGACCTGCTTCGGAAGATTCCGGATATTCTGTAAATTTAATGTATCCGTCAGGAAGCTCAGTCAAAGTCCCGTCGCTGCTGCGGGTAAAAGCCTTCCATTCAGAAAAGAAATAAGCTTCTGAAAGCTTAAACTCAATATCAAAGGAATCTCCCTTCTTTTTAGAAAAAATATTCTGAGTAATAAGACTTCCACAAGCTGTATCGTAATCTATGCGAATTTCGTGTTCCGAAGCGTTTGCATAACTTATATCACTATCCAGTTTATCTTTAAAATCTGAACCATCAAGAAAATTATCACAACTTATAAACAGCAGGGGGATAAGGCATAAAAACAGGGACTTTCGCATAACTCTCTCTCCTTTATTAAATTGTTACAAAAAACCTATAAATAAAGACTAACATACAAATGTCTAGATGTCATTCTTTAAAATAAAAAAAACTTGCCCCCTTTTTTTTCATCATTTATAATTATTTCTATTCGGACGGTGCAGTAAATCATGCAGATGACGGTTGACTTATTTGACAGTATTATCAACACTTCACAGGATTGTGTCTTCTGGAAAGATAAAGACAGACGCTTCATTGGAGTTAATCAGGCTTTTCTGGATTTTTATGGCTTTGAGTCAGAAGATGTACTTATTGGTAAGAATGATGAGGATATGGGCTGGCATTCTGATCCGGAACCTTTTAAGCAGGATGAACTTAGGGTCCTTTCGGGTAAAAGCACATATAAGGTACAGGGAAAATGTATCATAAAAGGCCAGGAAAGAGACATTATTGCTTCTAAACGCCCCCTTTATAAGGATGGAGAGATTGTCGGTCTGGTTGGAAGCTTTATAGATATAACTGATGTTATACGCCGTAAAAACAAAAACGACGGCTCTCAGGTTCTTTACTCCATAAGCGACCTTAGACAGTATTCTTTTTTTGATAAAATCATTGATGAAATCAGTCTTGAAGAAATTCTTGACCCCCTTACAGGCATCTTAAATCGTTCCTATTCAATTAAATTTGTACAGGCCCTTATAGCAGAAAAAATCCCCTTCTCTTTTTCTATAATCGACCTGGATAATTTTAAAAGCATTAATGACTCTTTTGGCCATTCAGCCGGAGACAAGGTTCTTGCTACCGTTTCCAGAGCCCTGGTAAAATTTTCCAAGCCTTATGGACTTGCAGGGCGTTTTGGCGGTGATGAATTTTTATTTATAGACTTAAAAAATATTGAAGACGAAAACAAACTCAACTTTTTTGAAAATCTTTATGGAAATTCAAAAGCTCTCAGAAAGGAAATCTACTTTGAAAATGGAGAAGCCTTTATTACCGGAACTTCAGGCTGCGCATCTTTTCCTGACGACGCCGAAGATTTTTCTGAACTCTTTGGCCTTGTAGATAAAATGCTTTATCTGGGAAAAACCAGGGGCCGAAACTGTTATTCAATCTACGATAAAGAAAAACACAGGGATATAGAGATTCATAAAATTGCAGAAAACGGCATTTTTACGAATATGGCTAATCTGAAAAACAGCCTGGAAAAAGAAAAGGGCATAAAAAATAAATTACGAAAAGCCATTGAGGTTCTCAAGCTCAGGGATTTGTTCTTTGTTGATGAAAAAGGCAAAATGTCCTCAACAATGGATGAATCCTTTGTAGAAGATGCTTCCGACCTGTGCAACTTAATGGAAAATGATTTATTTTCAGAAAGAACCCTGGACCTTATAAAAAAAAGGTCTCCAAAATTCTATGCAGCACTCACAAGGAACGGCTTTGAGTCTGTGCTTATTTCGCGTATACGAAAGGGCGGAGCTGTGAAAGGCTATGTTGTGTGCGCGGTAAGACGAAGTCTTAGAATCTGGCAGGAAACGGAATGTGCCCTTTTATTCTATCTTTCTGAGCTTTTAGCCCAGGATTAAATTTATATTGCTAAATTCTACTAACTCCCCCATAATTATATTAATATACCTTTGAGGGAGGTTTATCATGTGGAACTATAATCTTGTTCTGCCCGAACTGGTCATTTCTACCACTTTTTTTATCTTTTATTTTTCTCAAAACAGACTGCCTTTAAAAATTAACAGAGCCTTTTTACTTATACTTTTTATAGACACCCTGACCTTTCTTACAGACGTAAGCTGTTCCTTATGTCTTGAGTTCCTTTATAAAACTCCACAATTCCTGCTCAGAATTCAAAACGCAATCTACTTTATACTTTTCCTGCAGAGAATTATGTGCTTTTTTATGTTCACCATCATAATACTTGGCATAGACTTAAGAAAATCTATTCTGCTTAAATCTATATTTCTAACTCCTTGTATAATTGTTACCACCATGGCAGTTCTGAACATATTCACAGATACCATCTTCAGCATTTCTTTAAAGGGTGAATATTTTCAGGGTCCTTTTTACAATCTGATTTATATCTGCGCCTTTTTCTATGTAATCATTTCTATTTTTGCAGTAATAATCAACAGAAATAAATTAAATTATTCTGATTACCTTGCGACTCTTATTTTTAATATAATTCTTTTAATAGGTTACATTGTCAGAATCCTGTATCCACGATATCTGATAATGAACTTTTTTACCCTCATTGCAATCATCATTATTTATCTTTCTTTTCAAAATCCGACACTTTTCCGGGAAGACAAAAGTTCCCTCTTTAATAAAAAAGCCCTTAAGTTACTTTTTAACGAAATTAATTTTGACCACTACAATCTGGTTATAGGCTTTTCCATAAGAAATTATAAAGATCTTAGAGAAATCTACTCTTCTTCTCAAACCGACAGGGGACTTTTATTAATTGGAACTTATCTTAAACAAAACTTCCCAAAACTGACTCCTTTTTACATTCACGACGGCCACTTTGTTCTTGTTGGAAAGAATGAAAATTCTGCTGGCAAAATCATAAAAACAATCAGTGAGCGCTTTGATAATCCATGGAATCCTGATAACGACATTGATATGATGATTGAAGTAAACTTCCTTCAGTTAAATCCTCAGCTCAGCGCTAATAACAGAGAACTGCTTTTTAACACTCTTGTTACAAGTCTTTCCGAAATAGAAGATAAACCTCAAACCAGTCTTACAATTACGGCAGAGGATTTTAATCAGAACCAGAAGAAAATTGAAATAAAAAGAGCTGTAGAAATTGCCGTTGACCATAATTCTGTTGAATTATTTTTACAGCCGGTTATAGATGCAAAAAGTCATAAGCTGATTGGAGCCGAATCTCTTGCCAGAATTCGCGATGAAAATGGAGAATACATTCCCCCTTTCCTCTTTATTCCGATTGCAGAAAAAAATGGCCGAATCAGCATACTGGGCGAGCAGATGTTTGAAAAAACCTGCCGTTTTATTAAGGAAAACGACATAAATGCTATGGGACTTTCCTGGATAAACGTAAATCTTTCACCAATTCAGCTTTTACGCCGCGATTTAAGCAAACGTTTTACAGCCATCCTTGAAAAATACGATATCGATCCGGAAAAAATCCACCTTGAAATTACAGAAGAGTCTATGATCGATTTTACTCTTCTTGAAGAGCAGATGCAGAACATGAAAAAATCCGGCTTTAAGTTTGTACTTGATGATTACGGACGGGGATACTCTAACGTTGCCCGCATGAAAAAATGTCCATTTATAAACATCAAACTGGATATGGAATTTGTCTGGGACTACTTTAAGTATAAAGATATGATTCTTCCAACTCTGGTTCAAACCATCAAGCAGATGGGCTTTACCGTTACAGCCGAAGGAATAGAAAGCCTTGAAATGGCAGAAGCATTACGCGATATTGGCTGCGACAATCTTCAGGGCTTCTATTTTTCTAAACCTATTTCGGCAAATGAGTTTCTGGAAAAATATTCTAAAAATACAAAGCCGCAAGAAGATAAATAAAGGCTGAATTCCAGTAAATTGCAATTTCGTTTGTACTGTAACTTGGTACGGCATCAACATAGCACTTTAATGGAGAGCGATTCTGCAGTTTCTCTTTTGCATAATCATCTGCGAGCCATTCACAAGGCCCACCCGCCAGCATTCCAGGCATTATTTTTCCGCTTGCAATACTTGGCCTGTGGTGAGGCTGCACCGGATTTTTTGAACCAAAACCACTGATATAACAGAAGTTCAAAGGATTACAACCAAGAATGTAAGAAATCTGACGTTTGCAGGCTTCGTATAAGTCCTTTTTTCCTGTCAGGCTGTATGCAACAAGCATTACATGTGCAGCATCACAGACAGCACCGTTACTTCCCCAGCTAAAATGAGAAAGATCTGTTCCAAATACAGAATTTTTACTTGTATTTAAAAAGACTTCTGCTTCCTTTAAGTAATAGGATTTTAATTCTTCCAGAAGTTCTTTTCCATTCTGTCTTTGTAAAATTAAATCCTGATTTTTAAGAAGAATTTCTGTTCCATAGCCGGAAACTGAACCCCAGCCGTAACTTTCATGCCAGCCCCGCCATGGTTCCCCTTCCACCGGCACTTCTGCCTCTTTATTGCGGCGAATTTCCATTGCTTTTTCAAAATATTCACTCTTCTTTGTTGCCGCAAAAAGTGAAGCCAGGGCAAAATATCTTTCGTCGCTTACATCCCGGTCGCCATAACCGCCGGTCTTTATTTCCGGAGGATTTGTATACAGTTCATCTTCATGACAGTCCAGATAAGACTGGGCAAGAATGGCTGCCTTAAGAAGCTTTTCTGAAAAAGCCGGATCAGATGCTTTGTAATAGGAAGCGGCATAGGCCAGAGTTCCCGCAAAATCTGCAGTGGCAGAAGTAGAAACAGGAGCCAGAACAATTTCATCTTTTTCGTCTTCAGGATTTATAAAGGCACAGAAATGATAGCAGGAAATTTTATGATAGACTGCTCCGTCTTCCCTCTGCATTTGAAGCATCCATTCAAGTTCAAAGCGAACTTCATCCAGAATATCAAAAGCACGGAAGGTATTTTTAGAACACTCGTATGCCAAAAGTAAATCCATTACGGTTTTGGCTCCGGCAACTATGTAACGGCCGTAATCACCGGCATCGTGCCAGCCACCCTGAACATCTTTTTTTTCCTGACTGCCATAAACAAGGGCCTTACCTGTGTGACAGACTCCCTGCCCACAGCGGGAAAGCTTAAAGAAATTTAAAGTTGAAAAATAAAGGTTGTCGTAAATATTTCTGGCAATTCTAAAAGCAAAGCTTTTTGCCCCGGAAATCTCAATATAAAAAAGCTGATCTTCTTCAAGCCCCTGAAAATCTGAAAAATCTGCATAATAATAAGCTTCGCCACTGGCTCTGTCCTCAGACTTTTCTTTTAAGGTGCCGGTAAAAAGAATCTTTCCGCTTTCTTTTTCTACAAGTGAAAATTCCTTTTTTGCAGTGGAAGAATTTTTCTGGCCGCAGGACACTTTTTCCTCATAGTCAGAGCGGGAAATGTAGGCATATTTGTTTTCATCCGGTAAATAACCAATCTGATTTACGTAAATTTCAGCTTCTCTTTTCATAATCTGCATAATACAGCCTTTTGAAAGCGAAAAGTTGAACAAAAATCTAGAATTATATTACTTTAAACTGAAGCTTTCTGGTAAAAGCTGACCAAGAGTAAAGACTTTCTGCTCCCCACGGCAATTTGCAAGAATAATTTTAAAATCTTTTGAACAGAATTCAGAAAGCACCTGACGGCAGACCCCGCATGGAGGACAAAAATCATCAATAACCGCCTTACCTTCCCCGTCTTCGGCCCCGCCTACAATGGCAATGGCTTCAAATTCACGGCAGCCTTCGCTCACTGCCTTAAAAACTGCAGTCCGCTCTGCGCAGTTGCTTGGCCCATAGGCCGCATTTTCTATATTACAGCCAGTCCATACAGAACCGTCTTTCGCTAAAAGGGCAGCTCCCACATGAAAATGTGAATAAGGAGCATAAGAAAAGGCCAGCATATCCTCTGCTTTTTTTACTAAATCTTCATAAGACATAAGCTTATTTTTCTCCTCTCTCCAGGCTTTCGATTACATGTTCTATGGAGGTTATAAATTCAGATAATTTTCCAAGATTTTCGTGCACAATTGAACGGTAAAAAACCTGGGTTCCTTCTTTTCTGGTTGCAACCAGACCATAATCCTTAAGGACTTTTAAGTGATGAGAAATTGCAGGACGTGAAAGACTGTAATTTTCTGTAATTTCGGTAACGTTCATTCCCCTTTCCCCGTGGGCGGCAATGTCTAAAATCATCTGCTGGCGGATTTCATCTCCAAGGGCAATAAACAAAGGCAAACAGGAATGAAGGATTTCTTTTGTGTTTTTTAATTCTTCTATTGGAATCATATCTTTACTCTTATCTGAATAATAAATTAACGCATAAAATTTGTCAAAAAAATTTATGAATTCTATTGACCATTATCAGCCGTATTATTATATTTGTCAATAAGTTTAAGCGTTTAAGTTATTAAACGTATAAACATATAAACCAACATACGTCGATTCAAGGCACGCTCACGCTTAAAGCCTTGACTTCGCCGTTTTGAGGGTTTTGTAATAAACCCTCAATAAAAACATATTTGAACCTGGTTCAAATTATAAATTTTTTGGAGGAAACTTTAATGAAGTTTGCTAAAGCATTTTTTAAGAAACCCTGGCTTATAATTACCATATGCCTGATAATTACAGGTTTTCTGGGCTTCTTTATTAAAGACCTGCAGATAGATAATTCTGTTCGTCAATTTTTACCTCAAAAGGATGCTTCTTATAGTCGCCTTACACAAACAGAAGAGCAGTTTGGAAGCATGATGGTCATTGGAGTCAGTCTTGAAGCCAAAAGTGGTTCCATTTTAACTCCTGAATACATAGACGTAATCAGAAAAATTTCTGACCGCGCCCTGGAGCTTCACGATGTTGATGGAGTTGATTCCCTTACTCACATCGATTTTGTCTGCGAATCTGACGGTTCAATTTCTGCAAGTCAGCTTATTCCGGACGACTACACAGGAAGCGAGGAAGATATAATTCAGCTTGAAAAACGCCTTACTGAATGGAGTGATATGTATAACCGGGTTATCATTAATGATGACAATACCGCCTGTCAGATGCAGATTACACTTGCCAATTATGATAAGGAATATGAAAAGGAATTAGCCGCTTCTAACGGAAAAAAGAAGATTCGTTCAGAGGCAGAATTCCAGGAAGATACATTAAATCTTGTTCAGAATATTGTAAAAGAAGAAGTTCAGGGCCACGACCTGGATTATAAGATTTTTGGAAATCCTGTTGTAGTTCAGAATGCAAGACTCTTTATGCTTTCTGATTTAAGCCGTCTTATTCCATTTGTAATTGTTGTAGTTCTTCTTTCCCTTTACTTCAGTTTTAAGACTCTGGACGGAACTCTCCTTCCTCTTATTACAGTTGTTATGGCAACAATCTGGTCTATGGGACTTATGGCTCTTATGGGAATTACCTTTACCCTGGTTTCTTCTGTTATTCCGGTTGCACTTATTGCGGTAGGTTCTGCTTACGGCATTCACGTTATGACCCACTACTATGTAGCCCTGGATCTGAGCGCAAAGGAACTTACAAAAGAAAGCTATCAGGAAGCTGTTTTTGCAGGACTTCACGAAGTAATGTCTGCCGTTCTGCTGGCCGGAGTTACAACCATCGTTGGTTTTATCTCTCTGGTTTCGAGCCCAATTGCTCCTCTTCACAGCTTTGCAGTATTTACAGCCATTGGTGTTGCAATTTCTCTTTTACTGGCAATCACCTTTATTCCTGCCCTGCTTTTACAAAAGGACTTCAAAAAGGTTCAGGCTCATTTAATTAAGAAAAGCAAGCTTGAAGAAAAACTTAAGGAAAAACTGGAAAGGGCTGCCCGCTTCCGCGGTGCAAAGACTGCCGAAGAAGCAAGCGGCAATACCATGTACAATATTTACCGTTTCTTCTGCGGTTCAAAACCTCGTTTAATAATTTTTATGATTGCAATTACCCTCTTCTCTGTAATTGGAATCAGAAATCTTCACATAGATACCTCTCTGGTAAACTACTTCCCTGCCAGCTGTAAAATGCGAAAAGATATTGATTATGTAGACAAGGAGTTTGCAGGAACTAACAGCGTTTATCTGAACATTAAGGGACCAGACAAAGGTTCCCTTACAAATCCTGAAATTCTTAAGGCTGCTGATGATTTACAGGATTACTTAAAATCAGAATTCCCTGATGTTGGTAAAGTGGTTTCCTTTACAGATTTTATTAAGAGAATTAATCAGGTATGGCATGTTCCTGCAACTACAGCTGATGCTTCGCAAAGTGGAGCTTTGAGTACAGAGGCTTCCATTTCTGAAAATGAAGCAGCCTTTTCCGGCGACCTTTCTGACGGAGCCGGCTTTGCAGACGATTTTGACAGCTTTGATGACTTCGGAGATTTTGGAGACTTTAGCGATTCCGACGATTCTGATGCGGCTGGCGATTCTGATACTTCTACTGCTTCTGGCGATGAAGCCGGCATGAGCTCATGGACAGACCCAAACATCGCTTATCAGGAAAATTTAAATAAAACTCTTACTACTGCAGAAGTGCTGGAACTTTTGAACAATGCTTATGTTGCGGCAGGGGGACCTCAGGCAAATGTAGAAGACATTGTTACAGAACTTGAAAAAAGCATGAACTACAATGGAATGGCCTATTACGAAATTCCATATGATCCTGCTAAGTATCCGGTTGCAAGCAGAGAAGAACTTTCGGGAGTTGTTCAGGGCTACCTTACCCTTCTTTCCGGTTCACTTGGCCGCTTTGTAGACGATGAAATGAGTCCACAGGTTATGCGTATGACCGTTCAGTTAAGAAATCACTCTACCCAGACAACAGGAGAAATTATAAAGGCCGCAGAAAACTTTGCAGCAAAACACTTCCCTGAAGGCTACACAATCGAAGCAACCGGTACCGGCGAAATGGAATACCGCATTACAGATATGATTGTTTCAAGCCAGATTACTTCCCTTCTGATTTCTCTGGGCTGTGTATTCATCATTATAGCAGTGGGCTTTAGAAGCGGCTGGGCAGGTGCTCTTGGTGCAGTCCCTCTGGCCTTCACTATTTTACTGAACTACATGGTTATGGGTTTTGCAGGAATTAACCTTGACCTGGTAACCAGCATTATAGGATCTGTTGCAGTTGGTGTTGGAATTGATTACACAATTCACTTCCTTACTACTTACAAAGAAGAAAGAGAAAAAACTGATGACCTTGAAGAAGTAACAAGAATGACCTTCCGTAAGAGCGGACACGGAATTCTGGCAAATGCACTTGCAGTAGGATTCGGCTTCCTTGTTCTCTGCTTCTCTAAGTTCGTAGTTCTTCGCTACATAGGTTTACTGGTAGCAATTGTAATGTTTACTTCAAGCTTCCTTGCCATGACCATCATTCCGGGGTTCTTGAATGTATTCGAACCAAAATTTATTTCTAAAAAAGCAAAAAAATAAATCAATTTACAGGAGATATAGAATGAAAAAAACACAAAAAATTTCAATTATGATTGCAGCTCTTGCTGCCTTAAACAGCTTTGCCTTTGCCGACCAGAAAGGCAATGAAATTATGGAAAAGGTTGCAGACTTTAAAAAACCATCTTATTCAAGAAGCCAGGTAATTATGACTCTGGAAGATAAGAATGGAAATAAAGAAGCCCGTCAGATTATTGAGTATGGAAAAGAGGCAGATGGAAAAACTTACGTTGTTATGGACTTTAAAGGTCCAGCCTCTGTAAAAGATACCCGCTTCCTTCAAATTACAAACGACAAGGGACCAGATGATAAGTTCATTTATCTTCCAGCTTTAAAATCTGTTCGCCGTGTTAATTCAAGTGAAGGTTCAAAATCTTTTATGGGTTCAGATGCAACTTATGATGATCTTTCTACCAGAGATGTTAGCGAAGACGAACATCAGTATCTGCGTGAAGAGTCTTACACTGTGGAAGGTGGAACAAGCTACGACTGCTATGTTATTAAAGAAATCCCTCTGGATAAAAAAGGTACTCAATACAACTACCGTATGGTTTGGGTAGACAAACAGTCAATGTACCCGGTTCATACAGAAATGTACGATAAGAACGATAAACTCGTAAAAGTTCTGGAAGTATTAAAAATAGAAGATCACTCTGGTTATGCAACTCCTATGGAAAACAAACTTACAAATGTTCAGACAGGTCACAGCACAAGTTTAAGAATTCTTAAGATTGAAGTTGATCAGCCTTTACCAGAAAGAGTTTTCACACAGGCCTTCTTAACAACAGGAAAATAAAGGAAGCATATTATGAAAGAAAATAAATTTTTACTTAGTGCAGCTCTTCTTACTTTATGCGCATCACTTGGCTTTGCCCAGGAAATTGATGATTTTGATTCTTTCGATTCTTTTTCTGAAGATTCATCATCTTCTTCTCCAGTTAGTTTAAGTGGAAGCAGCAGTCTGGATCTTCGCGCCTACACAGATTCAGATTCTGCCGAGGATACAGAAATTGAGGCAAGTCCTTCTGCTGCCTTGAACCTTAACTACAGCGGAAACAAATCTGACTTTACCCTTTCTCTTAAGGTAGACGAAGACACTATTAAAAATCATCCGGAAGATGTAATTGATGAAATGGTTCTTCGTGCTTACTTTGGAAACTTTATGCTGGAAGGCGGAAAGATGAAGCTGGTCTGGGGTAAGGGAGACAAACTCCACGTCATCGATAATTTTAATGCCGACGATTATTCAGACTTCATCATCCCTGATTATCTGGACCGCCGAATAAGCACACCAATGGTTAGGGGCGTCTACTCGCTGCCTTTTGCAAACATGAATCTTGAAGCCGTATACACACCATTTTTGCCTGTAGACCGCTTCTCTACAAGCGGAAGGTGGACACCTGCCCAGGTATCAAATCTTACTTCAACTGTAAAGGATTATGCAAAAAGTTATCTTGCCATAACAATCTTAAATCTGGAATCTGCCCGTATGGAAGCCCAGACTGCACAAAGCTTAAAAGAAGCAGCCTATGCTGGTGGCTCTAGTCCCGATACAGACAGCAATGAATACAAGGCACTTTCAAATCTTATTCAGACAGCATATGCAGATGGTAACATTTCCTATACAAATGAAGAAGTAGTGGCCTACTGTTCAGACAATGGACTGGACCCAACAAACACCACTTACCAGCAGATGGCAGTTGCCGCAATTCTTGCAGAAAAGTATGAAGAATATCTTACAGAAAATTTAGTTCAGGCTAACACTGCCTACAATCTTGCCCTTTCAAATGCAAGTCTTCTTTCTGCAGATTCTTCAGTTCTTTATCCTGATTTGTGGACTTTAAAATATGGTCAGTTTGGTGCACGTGCAACCTGGACAATGGGTCAGGTAGATATGGGCTTAAGCTACTATAACGGCTGGTTTAAGCAGCCAAGTATAAATGGCGATAAAATTTATTCCTGCATTTCAAGCTATATGCAAAACGGATATATTAACGAAAGCGACAAATTCCTAAGCTACGACAAAAAGCAGACCTTTGGACTTGAAGCTTCAACCGTTATCTGGCACTTCAATCTTAGAGGTGAATTTGCCTACAACCTTACAGATGATATAGAAGGCAATGACCCATGGGTTCAGAATAATTCTATTGCCTGGCTTGGCGGTTTTGATATAGATTTACCTTTCTGGAACGCTAATCTTAATGTTCAGGAATATGGAAGCTATACCTTAAAAGAAGAGTCCAACAATAAGCTTGTCTGCAATTTTACAACAGCCTTTATGAACGACAAAATTCTTCCGGAAGTAACACTTCTTTATGGAATAGAAAAAGGCGACCTGGTTTTACTGCCAAAAATTACAATCAAGCCTGACCAGAACCTGAGTCTGGTTGCCAGCGGAATGTGGATTCACTGCAAAGATGACCAGAGTGAGTTCGCCGCCTGGAAGGACAATTCCTTTGTAAGCCTTGGCGCCCAATACTGCTTCTAAAAAGTTATAAAACAATATCCTGTGGACTATTACTTTAGGCCACAGGATTGTTTTTATTCTAATTTTTATGCAATATCATTTCGAAAACGCCAGCAAATAAGCATTTTCTGTCTCCATGATTCGTTTCACTTTCAATCCCACCTGTTCGGCAAATGTAACAGTTTTCTCTGGTGTATCCGGATAAATCCGAACCCTCCGACTCCCCATGTCTATCCATTCACTTTGATTCTTGTCAATGGATAAACAGAGAAGTCCGCCGTCATTCAGTAAAGAACTCATCTTCCCAATCACAAGCGCCTTATCCGGAAAATGCATCATCGTCAGCGAAGAATAAATCACATCGAATGTCTCTGTAAATACGTATCCTATGAAATCATCACAGATTAGAGATATGTTCGGACAATTCCGAAGATTCTCCCGAGCTCTTTCAATGGTTTTTGACGATATATCAATCCCCGTCAAATGACTACAGCACGGGGCTATCCTGACCGCGAGTCTTCCTGTTCCGATGCCAATCTCAAGAACACTCTTCATCGGATTCAGCCCCATCAGTTCCTGAAATGCACGCCCGTCCCAGGAATCCATGTATTCCCGCAAATCTGGAGGATCACGGAATGAATCGTTATTTTCATCTATTAGAAAATCATAGTGGTCGCTTACGTCCACAATTACCTTCTTCATATTGACTTTTTCCCCAATAAGACTTCTTAATCTATTTTACCATTATCTGTAACATTTCTGTTTTCATAAATAAAGTCTATATGACAATAAGAATCATAAAGATTCTCATTTCTATCTTTTTGATTGCAAACAAAAATATGGGTATAAAATTCAGTTATATTATTGTCTAACTCAAAGATATATACTGAATAATCTTCTTGCCGTTGACTATATATAGTATCCGATATCCTTTCACAATCCTTATCCTTCCTCTCTAATCTTATATTACTAAGAAAAAAACAATTAATATATTTTCGTTTCTTATACAAATAACCATCATACATTTTTATCACAATGCTTATTTTATATGATTCATTTTTTAATTCAGACAGGTCAACTTTAGTTATTGAGGAAAAATCATAAGAAGTCATTGGAAAACACAAACTTTTTTCTAACAAGACTTTTTCATCATCACTTTTTACAACAATCCTGCTACCAGATAATAAATTACTTAAATTCTCAGAAGCTTCATTGGCATAATAACCCGGGCAAGAAACAAACATGAAAGAGAACAAAATCAAAAAAAGAAACATTGTTTTATTCTTCATAGTTTTCTCCATATATTGTTTTAGAAAACAAAAGGTTTATTCATTATCCTTCTTTTTAAATATATCTATCGTCAAATATGTATATAGTTCATATCCATCTTTTCTAGAATCTTTTAAATACAGTCTCCCAAAAATGGAAGTCAATTCAGGCTCCCCCTCATTCAAATATTCTAAAAGAAGTGTTGATTTACCATCTTCCCTTAAACAATTAATTCTTTCACCGTACACTTTATCTGGATCACTTTCATAACAAAATGATAAATCATTAATATAAAAATAATTTACATAGCTTTTTTTATTTCGTAAAAATCCATCCTGCATTTCTATATATAGATCAATTTTGTAATTATTTATTGAAAAGTCAGAATTATGAATACCAACATAACTTTCTAAAACCATATAATGATTTCTTACTGTCAACGGAATGGTTTTTATAATATTATCATCCTGGTCTTTTATTGTTACACAGCTTCCTTCCAGCAATTTTTCTGCACCTGCTGCTTTTTCTCCTACAATATTCTGTGCTATTAATTCGCAGGAAGAAAATAAAAGAAGGCTAAGTAATAATAAAATTGTAAAGAGTTTATTTTTCATAATTTACCCCATATAAGGGATTTTCCTTTGCCTTTAATTATACATGGCTTTTATAAAAAACTAGTGTTTTTTCTGTATTTTTACTCTATCACGCCTGTATTTTATTTGACTAGATAGTATCCGCAAAATATAATTTTTTCTTTTTGTCTTTTATTTGTCTACATTTTACTTAGAGCTTACAGCACAAAAGCCAAGCCTGAAAAGGTTTTAAAAATCTCTGATTATGATTCTCTATCAAAAAGAGATTGTGAATGGTTATTGCGAATTCAAAATGGTGAAAAGTATGAAGTTCTTGCCATAGAGTACAATTTGTCTGTAGGCTCTGTAAAAAACAGATTGAAAAACATTTACAAAACTCTAGACGTTTCAGACAGGTCAGAATTTGAAGAAAAATTTAAATCCTATAAGATTGTTTTTTAATTCTTTTTTTGTAAACCTGTTTCGATTTCTTCCAGCCAGAGACTTGCCTGGGCATCGCTTGGCATACGCCAGTCTCCCCTTGGTGAAAGATTTACAGTTCCCACCTTTGCTCCGTCCGGCATACAGGAACGCTTAAACTGCTGACTAAAAAAACGTTTGTAGAAAATTTTGAGCCATTTTAATTTTTCTTCATCGCTGTAAGGAAGATTAGCCTTTTGTGCCAGGAAGAAAATTTTTGAAGGTGAAAAGCCAAATCTTAAGAGATAGTACAGATAGAAATCGTGAAGTTCGTATGGGCCAACTAAATCTTCTGTTACCTGAGAAATCTGACCTTCCTTTGGAGGAAGAAGCTCTGGACTTACAGGCGTATTTAAAACATCCTTTAAAACCTCAGAAAATTTTTGATTTTTAGAATCTCCCGACTCTGTAGCAAACCATTCTACAAGATATCTTACCAGAGTTTTTGGAATAGAAGAATTTACGCCATACATAGACATATGATCTCCGTTGTAGGTACACCAGCCCAAAGCAAGCTCTGAAAGATCTCCTGTTCCAATTACAATTCCATTTGTTTTATTGGCATAATCCATAAGCACCTGAGTACGCTCTCTGGCCTGACAGTTTTCGTAAGTTACATCGTGAACATTTTCATACTGACCGATATCCCTCATATGCTGTCTTACTGATTTCTTGATTTCAACTTCTTTTATACTTACACCACATTCAAATGCAAGGTGACAGGCATTTTTAAAAGTTCTTTTTGTAGTACCAAAGCAAGGCATTGTAATTGCTGTGATTTTTTTTCTTTCTATGCCAACCATATCAAAAGCCCGGCAGGAAATTAAAAGCGCCAGAGTTGAATCCAGACCTCCTGAAACTCCAATTACCGCAGACTGACAATTTATATGGCTCAATCGCTTTGCAAGTCCCCTTGCCTGAAGATTAATTACCTCCAGACAACGCTGAGTTCTTTCTTCTTTATTTGAAGGAACAAAAGGATGAGGATCAACATAGCGGTCAAAGTTTTTTTCTTCTTTTGCTTTTTCTTTTGCAGCCGAAGCAAGCAGACCAATTTTAACTATTGTGTATTCTGATACGCCAGCGACGTTTTCTTTACAAACACTAAAGCTTGTCGTGCGTCTTCTTTCCTGGCAAAGTCTCTCATAATCAATATCTGCATATATTGTCTGGTTTGAAAATAGTTCTGACTGGGCAAGCAGTGTACCGTTTTCTGCAATAAGATTATGACCTGCAAAAACCATATCCTGGGTAGACTCATCTTTTCCGGCATTAGCATAAAGATAGGCACAAAGGCTTCTTGCTGAATGTGATTTTACTAAATTACGGCGGTAATCTGCCTTACCAATTACTTCGTTTCCGGCGCTAAGGTTTGCTATGATTGTAGCACCTGCAAGAATATGACGGCTTGAGGGAGGAACCGGAACCCATAGATCTTCGCACAATTCACAGGCAATAGACAAACTAAAATCTGATTCATCCTGAATTAGTATGTCTGTACCAAAAGGAATATTTTCAAAACCTGCAAAGTTGATTAATTCTGTTTTTTGATTCTGCTTAAAAGGGGTAAACTGGCGGCGTTCATAAAATTCGCCGTAGTTTGGTAAATAGGATTTTGCAAATAAGGCTAAAAGCTGTCCTTTAAAAATAGCTGCGGCACAATTGTAAATGCCCTCGGTTCTGGCAAGTGGCAGTCCAACAAAAATTAAAGAGTCAAGATTCTTAGTTTTCTCAATAATTTCTTCCAGCGACTTTTCTGCGGCCTGCTGCAAAGCCTTTTGAAAAAATAAATCGGAACAAGTATAAGCTGTAATTGAAAGCTCTGGGAATACAATAATTTTAGCACCTTTTTCTGATGCTTCTTTTGCACATAAAAGAATCTGCTGGGAATTGTATTTACAATCTGCTACTTTTAAAAGAGGACTGGCGCATGCAGCCTTTATAAATCCGTAATTCATAGTTTAAACTATAACACAAAAAAAACTTTTCCACATTAGTTTTAATAAATAAACTCAATATGACAATATGAATCATAAAGATCCTGTAATGTACAGCTACATTAAGTCTATATTATTTTTGGCCAGCTCTTCATTCAAGTTTTTATAATACCTGTAATATAGCCAGCGTTTAAGGCCCTTAAGCTCATCTGTAAAATATGGGAATTTTATGCCTGGATCGCCTGCAGTTTTCAAAATCTCATAGCTGCCGTTAATTCTCCAATTATTCAAAAGTCCAATGCTAATTGCCTTTACCGGACAATTAAAAGAACAGCAGACACAAAGGGCACAGTGAGTTCCAAACTTAAATTTTTCTTTTTCCTTCTGGTAGCTGATATTATGCAAAGGACAGTTATTTACACACTTCATGCACTTTATACATTTAGTCATATCAACCTTTAAGGAAGGTCCCTGCAGCTGGGCGTAAATCCATTCAATGCGTACAATCGGTACAAACCAGTAACGCAAAGGAAAATAATGGATTTTATTTTTTCTGTTTTCTGAAAGCTCTTTTACATTAAGACGAACTCTTGCGTCTGCATAAAGATATTCACTTTTTACCATTTCCGGAGAATGGCGGAAAATCATATTATAGGGCATTACAAAATGATGTTCTGTAAAAATCTCGTAGCCTTTTTTTTCGAGGCGATGAATGATTTTCTGTGAAGAATAATTATTAAAGGAAAGACCTTCTCCTGAAGTTTTAAAGATAAAGGTCTTTTTTTTGCCTGCCTTAGAAAGGTCAATCTGCGGAAGCAGTTTAGTAAAATCATTCATTACTTTTGGAGCATTAAAGCCATGCACAGGATATGCCAGGCCTACCAGATCATAATTTTCTGGATTCGGGTAGGCTTCAAAGCCATGGTCCTTCCAGCAGGAAAGTTTATAGATTGTAGTTTCGTAATCTGTAAGATATTTTTTATATAAATCTGCTACCAGGGCAGTATTGCCGGTGCCGGAAAATACGTAAATTACTGCTTTTTTCATAATTATAATTTTTCTACAGGCTTAAGCATATCATCATCATTATCCTGACTGTATGGGTAAACTCTGTCTTCTTCATCCTTAGATTGCGTATCATACCAAATTTGTGCATAAAATGGTATGCTTTTTGCCACTTTGTTGTAAGCCCATGGTAAGGCTTCGCAGCATTCTGGACACCAGAAACCGGCTTTTAGAATTGTATATGGAGAGCTTTCAAATACGTGGCCATTATGACACTTCCACTGTATTTTTGTATAAAGTTCTCCCTTTTCCATTTTTTGCGAAAGAACTTCTCCGCCCCGGAATTCTGCAGCAGCTTTTAAATCTTCCAGATCCAGCTGACTGTCATCCTTTGATTCATCATAACCATGATTTAATTTGTAGCGGTCAGCCTTAGACTCATCCTTTAAATCCTGATAATCAACTGGACCTTCCTCCGTCTGGCCCTTCGCCAGAACTTTAAAATCGGCCCAATCTGTGGCCATTTTCTTTACAGCTTCTTCGCCACCAAAAAAGGCATCAATTCTTCCCTTTTTACCAAGCTTTACCCACTGCATAGGGGCATTGGAATTTTTAAGAAGTCTTTTAATTGCAAAAGTCTTAATTAAACCTGCAGGAACTATAGCCCCAAGCTTATAATACCAGAGCTGCTTTTCCATACGCTTCCAGAAATCTGCAGAAGTCTCCCTGCGGTAATCCAGCCATTTATCCAATACATCAGAATCTGTATACCAGACTCCGTGGAAATTTCTTGGAATATTCCAGTTTGGTTCAAAGAACTTTTCTGCTCCTGCACCCATAAGGGCAAAGCCGGAATTAAAAGTTTCGTAACCTGTTTCGCGACAGTCTTTTCCACCACCAATGTTGTAGTCCTTTTTCCAGAAGCCCTGCAGCTGACCTTTTTCATCTTTTTCTACAAGATTCTGAATCATAAGACCTGAATCTACGTCTGTTACCCACTCAAAAGGAGCATTCCATGGAGTATGGAACATCAGACCATCATTCATATTGTTTGCAAGAAAATATTTATGGAATACTGCAGTCTGTCTTAAAACAACCCAGTTATCTAAATCACTTTCAAGAACATAGCGTTCTCCTTTTATTTTTGAAGCTGAATAATAATCATAAGCGCTGGACATTACAGGATCACCCATTCTGCACCATGGATGGTGGTAATCTCTGTTTCCGTAAACTGCAACCGTAGAAATATGAACTAATTTGATTTTTTCCTGGTGACCGGTATTTTTTATGGCATCTACAATATTTTTAGTTCCAAGATAGTTTGTTGCCATAGTATTATCGGGATTATGGTCTGCTTTTGGAGGAATAACGGCCCCGCAATGAATGATATAGTCTGCTCCATCAATTAACTGGGCAACTTCATCATAATTTGCTAAATCGCCATAAACTAATGTAATGCGACCCTTACCCTGTCTTAAGAGCTTCTTAAAAAAAGGGCGGACTTTTCTTGCTTTGTCGTACATAAAAAGCCGCAGCTCATAATTATTTGAAGATTTTAATAAATGCGAAACTACTTCGCCACCCATTGCACCATCTGCACCTGTAACGGCTATAACTGTCTTTTTTGATAATTCCATAAGAAAAATTGTATAGGAAGATTGAATTTTTTACCACACATTAAACTATTAATTGTTTTTAACCGATAAAAAAGGGTAGAAATTTTATAATTTTAAATTCTGATGATAAAATTATGTTGTTTTATTATGGAGGTCAGGAGTTTTATGGCTAAAAAAAGTAAAGATTTTGCAACAATGTCGACAAAAAAGAAAAGCAGAATGCTTTTCTGGGGAATGTTAGCTCCTCTTTTAACAATTACTATCGTTGCCTGCAGCTTTTTCTATTATATGTCTAACGCAATTCTTGAATACTATGTACGTTCAGAGCTTTCTTACAAACTAAAAGAGATAGATGCAAGCGTGAACGAAAGAATGAACCCTATTATTGTTAATGTTGAAAACTTTTCTAATTTTGCATCATTAACAGATGATAAAGAAATCTTAAACACCTTATTAGTTACCTTGTCTAAAAACCTTACTTATTCATCTTCCTTCTATTACACAACAATAATTCCACGAAATCAGAAGGGCGGTTACTTTATTGAAAGCTCCGGATGGATTCCTGATGCAGATTATGACCCTAGTCAGCGTGAATGGTACAAAAATGCCATTGCACATAAAGGCAGCATTGCTTTTACAAATCCTTTTGTTGATGTAATAACAAACAAACTTGCAGTAACAATTTCTTTGACCGTGCCAGACGAAAAAGGAAGAACCAAGGGCGTTGTAGCATGCGACATTCTGCTGGACCAGTTACTGGAAATTCTTAAAGACATAGAACTTTCTCCTCACGGAAAAATCTATCTTATTTCTCATTCAGGTCTTTACCTGACCCATGAAGATCCTTCAAAAATTCAAAAGGATAATTTCTTTAATCATTCAAATTTTAACGGTGACCGCCGTGAACTCCTTGATGGAAAAACAAAATCTATCTTAGATAAAAAGAATTACTACTCTGTCTCAAAAATCGGTATTTCTCCATGGTTTGTAATTACTGAAGGTCCTTTAGTTGATTATAAAGGCAGAGTTGCCAATACAGTTCTTATTTTTGAAATTGCTCTTACTATCTTCAGTATATTTACATCTGTACTTAATATACGAACCATTCGTAAAATGCGTAAAAACGAACAGGACCTGGGTGCCAAACTTTTTGAAGAAACCCAGAACCTTGTTGTTGCCGCTAAAGAAAATGCCGCAACCAGCCAGGATCAGAGTGCTGCAGTAAAAGAAATTGTAGCCACAATGGAAGATTCCAACGCCCTTTCAGAAAACATTTCTTCTAAAATCCATGATGTTTCTAAAGTTGCAGAAAAAACCTCTTCTGATGTTGCGGAAGGTGTGGCCTCTATTGAACAGAACGTTATGCAGTTACACTCTATTTTTGATGCTAACCAGCAGACTATCGATGGAATGAAAATTCTTAGTGAAAGAATTGAAAGCATCTGGGACATTGTTACCCTGATTAACAATATTGCAGACCAGGCAAAAATTATTGCCTTCAACGCCGAACTTGAAGCTTCAAGTGCAGGAGAAGCCGGCCGAAGCTTCCGTATTGTAGCTAACGAAATCAGACGTTTAAGTGACAGCATCATTGACGGTACAAAAGAAATTAAAGAAAGAATTACAGAAATTCAGCATTCTTCAGACTCCCTTATTCTTGCTTCAGAAACAGGTACCGAAAAAATCAACGAAGGTTACGAAAACGCAAAGGGCCTTAAAGAAAAATTCTCAAGCATTAAAAACTCAGCCGAAGTTACGGCAGCCTCAGCTGGCGATATTACAGACATCATTCAGCAGCAGACAACCGCTTCTGAACAGATTTTAATTGCCTTAAAACAGATTTCTGCCGGTGTAGAAAACTTTACCGTTGCTACAGATAATATTTCAGCTTCTTCAGAACATATTCAGACTATGTCTGAACAGATGAACAACAGTGTTAAATCTACAGACGAAGAAAAAGCTTCTAAAAAGAAAAACAGGAAATAGTTGCGATGGCACAAATGGAGCAAATGCAGCAGATAAATTCTGTCCAGCAGGAAGAAATTCGAAAGCTCTTTGAAGGTAATTCAGGTTCCTTTCTTATTTTTTCAATAAATGGACACAGATATGCATACAAATCTTCTCTGGTAAAAGAAATTATGTACGGAGCCAAGGTTCATGAACTTCCTTTTGTTCCTGACTACATCGAAGGAGTTTTGAACTGCAGGGGAAATCCTTACACGGTAATTAATACCCTCAAAATGGATGCCCAGAATTCAGAAAATCAGGAAAGCACAGAGATTAAAGAAAATGTTTTTCTGCTTTTTAAAAGAGAAGATGACCAGCTCAGTATTCATATTTCGAATATAGAAAACTTTTTTGAACCGGAAGAAGAAGATATTCTGGAAGATAAAGTTAAATACAAAATGAAATACATTCCGCTTTTTGATTCAGACCGGGTTGAAAGCATTTTATGTAAAGATTTAGGAAAGGATGACTAGTTTATGGATAAAGCTAAAATACGTGTACTTATAGTTGATGACTCTGCCATTTCCAGGGGAATTTTTGAGAAAGCATTTTCCCAGTCTGACTCCTTTACTATTGCAGGTTCTGCTTCCAACGGACGCAAGGCTATAGATTTTCTAAAAAAAGAAGATGTCGATTTAGTCGTTACAGATTATGACATGCCTGAATTAAACGGAATTGAAGAAGCAAAAATCATTTCAAAAGAATTTAGAATTCCTGTCTGCATTTATTCAGAAGATTATTCCATAAAATCTAAGGCCCTGGATTCTGGAGCCTGCCTCTTTTTATCTAAACCGAATTTTTCTTCATACAATCAGCAGGATATGGAAGCTTTCCTTTCTTCAATTTTAAGGGTAACAAAAGATCTTATTCCTTCTAAAAATCAGAAGACACCAGACACAAAAAAAGTTCAGAATAATTCTGAATATGGTTTTGAAGTGCTCTGCATTGGTGCCTCTACCGGCGGGCCAACTGCCGTAGAAACTGTACTAAAGGGGCTTGGTCACAATTTTCCTCTCCCGGTACTTTATGTTCAGCACATAGACAGCGGTTCTGACCAGAAAATGGTGGAATGGTTTAATTCCTGCTGTCCAAATATCCCTATGGTACTTGCTAAAGACGGTCAGATTGCCCAAAGGGGGAAAGTCTATATGGCCCCTGCAGATAAGCACCTCTTAGTTGATTACGTTTCAAGCGATGGAAAAATTGTTTTAAAACTTTCTGATGAACCACCAGAGCGTTTCTTAAAACCAGCAGTTAACAAACTTTTTAGAAGTGCGGCTGCTGCTTTTAAGAAAAACTGTCTGGCCATTCTTTTAACCGGAATGGGCCGCGACGGGGCGGAAGGTTGTAAAGAAATTATAGATAACGGCGGCTACACAATCGTAGAAGATAAATCTACCTGTGCTGTATTTGGAATGCCTGCAGCAGCAATAGAACTTGATGCAGCTACAAAAGTTTTCCCAAGAGATATTATTGCTCACGAAGTATTAAAGCTTGTCAGGTAAAAATATTTGAGGACCAATTTGGAAGAGACAGAGTTTATAAAAATAATAGAATTGATTACTCAAAGAACAGGTATTATTCCTTTAGAAAGTCATAAGCTTGGTATAAAGAATTATATTAACAGCCAGATTAATAAGCTTAAAGAAGAAAAAATTACCTCGTCTTATTATGATTATCTTCTTTCGGATAATTCCGAGATGATTAATCTTATTAACAGCGCAACGGTTAACGAAACATATTTTTTTAGGGAAGAAATGCAGTTCAGTCTGTTAAGGTCAAAAATAATTCCTGAACTTACCAGCCGGAAAAATGGCCCATTAAAAATCTGGAGTGCGGCGTCGTCGTCTGGAGAGGAGATTTATTCTCTTTTATTGCTGGCAAATGCCCATAACGTGCAGACAGAATGTATTGCCAGCGATATTAATACAAGGGTTTTAGACATTGCAAAGGAAGGCTCTTACAAAAAAAAGTCTGTCAGGAGTGTGGACGGAGCTGCCTTCCATTTTCTTCTGGACCCTTACAAAACAGATGACGGCTACACCTTCTCTAACGAAATAGTAAATCAGATTAATTTTAAGCGCATAAATCTTTCCAAGCTGCAGGATTTTCCTTGCGAACAAGACATTGTATTTATGAGAAACGTCTTTATTTACTTTAGCAGCGAAACAAAAAAATCCATCCTTAATAAAATTGCAGAAGAAGTTCTGGCGCCAGGCGGCTATTTCTTTGTTTCCATAAACGAAGTTGCATCCATAGACAGCACAATTCTTCCGCCAACTCTGGAAAAAGTTGTAGACGGTAAGGTTTTTTATTTTCATAAAAAGACAGGAGGCAGTAATGAGCAGTAAAGCAAACCTCGAAAATGTTACCAAGTGCTTCTTAGAAGAAACCCGGCTTTTAATAAATCAGCTGAACTCAAATCCTAAAACCCTGCACTCCATTTTAAAATATATAAGTATGACCAGAGATAATTCCAGAATTCTTGGCTATACCGGCATTTATAAATTATATAAGGCTATAGAAGATTTATACAAAGCCCTCTGCGACAAAAACCTTATGTTTACAGATAATCTGAACGAGCTGATTGGCATTTGTGCACGAAAGCTGGAAGAAGGCTGCAGCATTATAGAAAAAGAAGGAAGTCTTTCTGACGATTATGATGTAAAACCTTATCTTTTATACTGCGATAAAGCGGTGGCAGGAGAAATTTTTGAATCAAATCATCTTCTGCGTCTTATAGAAAGTAAGGATCTTAAAGACAGCAAAAAGAAGGCCGCTGCCCGGGAAGAAAGCAAAAGTTTTAAACAGGAAATTTTAAACATACCTTCAGAAAAAATTAACGGCGTACTGAATGTTCACGAAGATATGATTGCCCGAACTTATATTATTAACAATCAGATAGAACTTTTAAAAACAGCCCTTACAGAAAAAAATGTACGTGATGTAAAGGAGCTATACAAGCTGCTTACCGGCGATATGCAGAACCTTCAGAATACACTTTTAATTTCTCATGAAAATTTAATGGCTATGGTGCAGGATGAAAGCTTCTTAAAAAATCATCAGGAATCGCACGGCTTCTTTGTTATAGCCAACGACCGCAAATATCTTATTCCATCTGAATTTATTTTTGATGTAATTTGCGAAAGTCCCCTTAATTACGAAACAGTCCAGAACCAGAAAATTGTAAAATACGTTATAGAAAAAGAAACCGGCGATAAAGAAGAACAAACAGAAGATGTTCCGGTTTATGCCCTGTCGTCTCTTTTACCTGGTAAAAAAACAAAACACTTAAATATTCTGGATACAATCCTGATTGTAAATTATCAGAATCAGAAGATTGGAATTATTGTTGAAGCAGTTCAAAAATTTGCTTCGGTAATAAAAAAGAACATGCCTGCCGCCTTTGAAAACTTTCCGGCTCTTAAAGGCCTTGCCTTTGACGAAAAATACGATATGATTCCAATTCTTCATGTTCCGGATATTATGAAGCGCTTCCGTTCTTTACGCGGTTACGACGTTAAAAAGTTTGAAGCCATTACAAAGAAGCATATAAACAAAATCTTAATTGTTGATGACTCAGAAACAACCCGTCAGATAGAAAGAACAATTCTTCTGGCAAATAACTTTATAGTTGATGAAGCCATAGACGGCATAGATGCAATGGATAAAATCAAGAAAAAGCAGTTTGATTTGATTCTCTGCGATGATGAAATGCCCCGCATGAATGGCGAAATCCTCTTAGACAATATAAGGCGAATGGATAATTATACTTCCGTTCCAGTAGTTGCCATGGCAGATAAACCTCTTGCAAAAGCAGATGCCTTTGTAAGTAAATCTGACTTTACCAGAGACAATTTAGTTTCAACACTAAAAAGGATGTTAAATGATGAATAAAAAAATTTTAGTCTTAGAACCTTCAACAACCACACAATCTCTAATTTTTTCTAAATTCAAAAAGAGTAATTATGACGTGTCTTTTGAAAGTAATGGAATAAAATTTTTAGTTACAGCCTATAACACCTGTCCTGATATAATTCTGGTAAATGCTAAATTCGTAAATCCCAAAAGCAACGAGATAATCCGCCTTATAAAAAACGTAGAGAAATTTAAGAAGATTCCGGTTGGAGCCTACGCAACCAGCGACTTTGCCTTTATAGACCACTATCTTGCAGATACTGGTGCAGACTGCTTTATTAATTTTGAAGCAGAAGATTTGTTCCAGAAAATAGATGCTATGCTGGAAGACTCTTCAAAGAATAAGCTTTTTAAGCCGATGAGCAGTGATATTTTAAAAGGTGGTATTGCAGAAAAAATCTTCTCTTTTATAAAGGACCTGGAATATCTGGATAACCTGGTAGAAGAATTTTTAAACCTACTCACCGAATTCTGCGAAGTTCCTGCCATTTCTCTTTTTCTTATGGATGAAGATGGTGCCGACTCCTACTTCCTTTATTCCAAAAACTTTACCGACACAGAAAAGGAAGATTTCCGCAAAGTTTGTATTACAGATTTTGAACAGCTCTTCCCTGATACAAACATTTTAAAAAGCATTCCAAAACAATTCGACTGTGTAAATCCTATAGAAAAGTATCACACAGGAGATATTCCTCTTTCTGCCTTCCACTGTGTAAAAATCTACAACTCAAACGATTTTGCCTTTGGAACCTTGAACCTGGTTAGAGAGGGTACCTTTACCAGCCATCAGCTGGACCTGGTAGAATTTTCAGTCCGCCTTTTCAGCATGCTGCTGGAATTCTCCCTCACCCTTAAAATGAGAATCAAGTTTGAAAGAAACGTAAGAAAGGCCTTCAGCCGTTTTGTTCCGGAACAGATTATTGATAACCTGGTAAACAATGCCGACCAGTCAAATAACATCAGTGTGGGCGAAAAACGTAACGTTGCAATCTTATTCAGCGATATCCGTTCCTTTACCAGCATAAGCGAATTAAATAAACCTGAAACTATCGTAGCCTTTTTGAACAGATACTTTACAACCATGTGTACAATCATAAAAAAACATGGTGGAACTGTAGATAAATTTATTGGAGATGCCATTATGGCGCTTTTTGGTGCCCCTGTAAGTTACGAAGATAACTGCCGCCGTGCCGTTGCCGCTGCCTACGAAATGAGGGAAGCCCTGGCCTCTGTTCCTCTTGAAGATTTGATTCTGCCTCCTGGAATGAACTTTAATATTGGTATTGGAATTCATTATGGAGATGTAATTGTAGGTTCAATTGGTTCTAACGATAAAACTGACTATTCGGTAATTGGAGACAATGTAAATCTGGCTTCACGAATGGAAGGTCTTACAAAAACTTATGGTTCCATGATTCTTATTACCCAGGCTGTAAAGGAAGATATTTCTTCAACAGTAAAAGAAGAGGATGATTTTGTTTACCGTTATCTTGATGACGTAAAGGTAAAGGGTAAGGAAAAATCTGTTCCAATTTTTGCAGTAGACAGATCGGCAGATGAATATTCCAGAGAATACAAAGATGCCTATACAAAAGCTTTTGAAAACTACAAGATTGGAGCCTGGGAGCTGGCCATTGAATATTTTGAAAAGGCCCTTAAGGAAGTTCCTGATGATAAGGCTGCAAAACTTATGCTTGAACGAAGCCTGGAATTCAGGGAAAATCCTCCGGAAAACTGGGATGGAGCAATAACTTTCCACACAAAGTAAAGCAGCAGGTAATAAAGCATTATAGATTTAAATCCTTTTTGTTGATATTCTTACACAGCACAATTTATCTTCGTTGAAGCTCTAAATTGTGTAATATGCTAAAGAGTTTGAGATAAAAATCTCTCATTCTCCAAATATTGGGGTGCCAACCACACAAAACAGCTTTGGGGGTTTTCAATTGAAAAACTTCACAAAAATTTCTGCTGCTGCACTTTTATTTGCAGCACTTTTTACAATTTCCGGATGTTCTAAAAAAAATGAAAGAACACTTTATCTTTACAACTGGACCTATTACACACCAGATGAAGTAATCAAGAGTTTCGAAAAAGAATTCGACTGTAAAGTTAAGCTTGACTGCTATTCTACCTGCGATGAAATGTATGCAAAACTTCGCGCCGGTGCAAAAGGTTATGATGTTGTAATTCCTTCCAACGACTTTGTTTCTATCATGCTTAAACAGGGTATGATTAGAGAACTTGATCAGTCTAAGCTTACAAACCGCGATAAGATTAATCCTGTAATTTTAAGCAAACTCGATTTTGATCCTGACATGAAGTACTGCGTTCCTTACGCTTTAAGTGCAACAGGTATCATGGTAAACAAAACTAAAGTTACAAATCCAGATTACGCAAGAAGCTATTCTATTTTTGCAGATCCACAGTTTGCAGGTCACGCAACTATGATGGATGAAATGCGCGAAGTAATTGGCTGTGCCTTAGTTCACCAGGGTCACGATTTAAACAGTATTGATGATGCAGAGCTTAAAGAAGCAGAAAAATTAATTCTTGATGAATGGAAACCTAACATCATCCGTTTTGATGCAGAAGGATTTGGTAAGAGTTTTGCAAGCGGAGACTTCTGGCTTTGTCAGGGATACCCGGAAATTGTTTTTGGTGAAGTTGATCAGAGCCGCTGGGCTGACACTATAGATTTCTTTATTCCTGAGGAAGGTGGTCCTGCAACAGTAGACTGTATGGTTATCTTAAAGGATGCTCCACACTACGAACTTGCAAACGAGTTCATTAACTTTATCCACCGCCCTGAAAACTATGCAATCTTTATTGATACATTCCGCTATCCATGTGTTGTAAACCTCGAAGCTTTACAGTACACAAAAGAGCCTTCAATGTATCCTGCAGAACAGGCTTACTCTTGTACCCTGAAATCTGACTTAGGCGAAAACCTGGATAAATACAACGAAATCTGGCAGAACATCAGATTCAACTAAAACTTTTTTATAACTGAGCCATTTGCAGCTTATAATATTCACCTTGCTTTTCCATAAGCTGCTCATGGCTTCCTTCTTCAACAATCCTGTTTGAATTTACAACAGCAATACAATCTGCATTTTTAATTGTAGAAAGACGGTGAGCAATAACAATAGTAGTTCTTCCTTTAGAAAGTTCATCAAAAGCCTTTTGAATTTTTATTTCTGTTGCTGTATCCAGGGCAGAAGTTGCTTCATCAAGAATCAAAATCGGTGGATTTTTTAAGAAACAGCGGGCAATGGAAACTCTCTGCTTCTGGCCGCCGCTTAATTTAATTCCCCTTTCTCCAACAATAGTATCGTAACCCTTTGGCATGGCCATAATATCATCATGAATCTCTGCCCTTTTTGCAGCCTGAATAATTTCTTCATCTGTTGCCCCGGGTTTTCCATAAGCAATATTATCCTTTACGCTTCCCGCAAACAAAAACACGTCCTGCTGCACCATCCCAATCTGTTTGCGCAGCGACTGCACCTTAATTTTCTGCAAATCAATTCCGTCCAGATAAATCTTTCCCCGGCTTATCTGGTAAAAACGTGGAATCAGATTACAAATGGTAGTTTTACCACCCCCGCTGGCACCAACAAGGGCATATTTTTGCCCGGCCTTAATGTCAAAAGAAACATCCTTTAAAACCGGAAACTCCTGTGTATACCAGAAGTTTACATTTTCAAAGGTGATATTTCCCCGGGCACTTAAAAGTTCTACAGCATCGGGACTATCTGTAACTTCGGTATGAGTTCTCATTACTTCAAGAAAACGATGAAAGCCTGCCATACCGGTAGCAAACTGTTCTACAAAGTTTGTAAGTTTTTTAATTGGAGCTGTAAAAGATGCTATAAAAAGATTTGCGGCAACTAAATCGCTTATGGTCATTTTTCCCTTCATAATAAAGTAACCGCCAAAGGCTAAAACCAGCAGGCCCAGCAGATTATTACAAAGTTCAATATTTGAATGAAAAATTGCCATATACTTAAAGCGGATTTTTTTTGCTTCTGTATAAGCTTCGTTATTCTTTTGAAAAACCTTTTTTTCGTATTCCTCGTTGGTAAAGCCCTGGGTAACCCTTATTCCGGAAATTGATGATTCCAGGTTTGCATTAATATCTGCTGTAGTTTCCTTTACCAGCTTAGAAGTTTCAGAAAGCTTTCGCCTTGAAGAAATTACAATGAACATCAGAATAGGAAAAGACACAATAACAATCAGGGCCAGCTCCCATCTGATTTTTAAAAGCAGAATAAAAGAGCCCAGAAGGGTTAAAACTGCAATGCTGAAATCTTCCGGTCCATGGTGGGCAAGCTCTGTAATTTCAAATAAATCTGTAGTAGCCCGGCTCATAATCTGGCCGGTTCTGTTCTGGTCAAAATAAGAAAAGCTTTGCTGTTCAAGGTGGGCAAAAACATCGCGCCTCATATCCTGTTCAACTCTGCCGCCAAAAACATGGCCCCAGTAGGCTACAAACCAGTTACAAAACCATCTGAGAGCATAGCCTGCAAAGAGAATCAAAATCAATATTATAAAAAGCTTCAGTTTATAATCTGGAATTAAAACATTTAAGGAGTAACGGGTAAACATAGGAAAGGTTACGTCTATAAAAGCTATGATTGCTGCACAAAACATATCTGCTATAAAAAGCTTAAGATGCGGTCTGTAATAACTGAAAAAAATTTTTAAAGGATTTTGATTAAAATTCATAAATTAATTATATCTAAGCAAAGAAAAATTTTCTGTATTTTATTATAATAAAGTCAAAATTTAGACTTAAAAATTCCACAAGGAACTTTCATGGCAAAAACTTTAAAACTCAAGGGCAAAGCTTCTCTGCTTATTTTGTCAGCATTTTCTGCTTTTGTATTAGCTGCCTGTAAAAGTGCGCCAAAAAATGATGATTTAAAAGAAGAAGTTCTACTCCCTCCTCCTCTTGAAGAAGTTTACAACGAAGAACTTATGAATCTTCCTCAGCCTGCAAACATTTACATAAAAACAATAAATAAGGAAACAATAAAAAATAAGACCGACTGGATTCCATCTACCATTCAGATTCAAAGCCGGGACGGAAAAATACTTCTGGAAACAAGTCCCATCAGCATAAAGGGCCGGGGAAACTCCACCTGGGAAACTAAAAAAAAGCCCTATTCCATAAAGTTTGAAAAGAAAACTGGCCTTCTTGGCATGCCTGCTGCAAAAAAATGGGTTCTGCTTGCAAACTATTTTGACCGTTCCCTGCTCAGAAATCAGTTCGCGGCAGCCTTAGGAACTAAAGTTTTTAATTCCGAATGGAACCCTCACTTTGTGCCTGTGAATCTTTACATAAACGACAAATATACCGGCACCTACGATATTGGCGAAGCCATCACTACAGACAAAAACCGGGTTGATATAAAAAGAAAAGACGGGGGCTTTATTCTTGAGGTAGACACCCTTAATTCTGAAGCCTTTCATTTTTATTCAAAGCAGTATGGAATTGCCTTTAACGTAAAGTCTCACGACAACCCTGACGAAGAAGAATTTGCTGCCATAAAAAAAATCATCAATTCTTTTGAAGATGCCCTGGTTTCTAAAGATTTTGAAAGTCTTTATTCACAATATATTGATACAGATTCCTTTATAGACTGGTATCTGGTAAATGAGTTTGCCAAAAACTCTGATGCAGTTTTTCAGCGCTCAGTTTATCTTTACTATAATCCACAGGACCAGAAACTTCATATGGGTCCCAACTGGGACTTTGATTTAGCCTTTGGAAATTTCTGGGAAGGCCCCTGGGAAAATCCTCAGGGCTGGTACATAAGGGGTGGAGTTAAAAACAGTAACGAAAAAAAGAACCTGCAGGCCTGGTGGATTAACCGCCTTTTTAAAAGTCCTGATTTTGAAAAAAAAGTAAAAGCCAGATGGCAGGAAAAATCTGCCAGTCTTTTAGAGCAGATTGAAAATATCAGGGAATTAAAAAAGAAAATTGAGGCCGATATTCCCGCAAACGAAAAGCTTTACCCCCGCCTTGGAAAATTTGACTGGAACGGGCCAAGCGGCTGGTCAAAAAGAAAGACTTACCAGAGCGAGGTGGATTACTTTTACAACTGGTGTATTGAACGTTTTAAATGGCTTGAAAATGAATTTAGCAACACAATATAATAATTAAAATCACAATAGGTTAAGGGAGGTCTTATGTTTAAAGACTGTCAGGGAAAAGAATATCCTGTTTATACTAAAGGAAATGTGGCTTACTGCAAGGCCCTTGAAGGTGCAAAACCTGATGGAAGTGTTTTTCTTTTAAGTCTTATTACTGATGCTCTTCCAAAACCGGGCCAGTTTTTTATGCTGCATCCTGAACGCAGTAATGTTATTCTTGGCCGACCAATTTCTGTTTTTCACACAGAAGTAAAAGAAAATAATCAGGTAGAAATCCACTTTTTAATTTTAGTAAAAGGCAAAGGAACCCAGGAACTTTGCAGCCTGCAGAAAGATGATAAGGTAAATCTTCTTGGACCATGCGGAAACTGCTTTGAACTTAAAAATCCTTCTTCCCCAAAGAAAGTTTTAATTGTTGGCGGAGGAATTGGAGTTGCCCCGGTTGCTGGCTTTGCAGAATCTCTTAAGGCAAAATCTTACGATTTTTATGCATCATTTAAATCAGGCTCTTACGGTCTTGACCATATTGATGCAGATAAACTTGTCATCACTACAGATGACGGTTCTGTTGGCATTAAGGGAATGTTACCTGCCGCCCTTACAAAAGAAAATCTTATAAAGGGAAACTACGAAGCAGTATATGCCTGCGGACCCGCTCCTATGCTGGCCTATGTAAAAAGCATTGCAGAAGAAGCTTCAATCCCTTGTTTTTTAAGTATGGAAAGCAGAATGGCCTGTGGAGTTGGAGTCTGCCTGGGCTGTACAATAGAAACAACAGAAGGAAAAAAACGCTGCTGCAAGGACGGACCTGTTTTTGACAGCCGTATTCTAAAATTCGAAAAACCTGCCGACTCTGTTGCAGGCATAAAAGTTCAGCCAAGACGTGAAGCATTGCAGGGCGAAGCAGATTTGTCTGTAGAAATTGCCGGCGTAAAGTTTAAGAATCCTGTAATTGCCTGCTCAGGTACCTTTGGTTTTGGAACAGAATATTCTTCAATTTTTGATATAAACAAGCTTGGCGGAATTGCTTCTAAAGGACTTACCCTTGAAGCCCGCCAGGGAAACAATGGCATTCGTGTCTGGGAAACCCCTTCCGGACTTATGAACTCTATCGGCTTGCAGAATCCTGGAATTGAACATTTTATAAAAAATGAACTTCCCCAGATGATGGCTTTTGATACCGTTACCATTGCCAATTTAAGCGGCTCAACTATGGAAACCTATGTTGAAGGAGCCAAGCTTTTGGACAAAACTCAGGTTCCAATGATTGAACTTAATATTTCCTGCCCTAACGTAAAGGCAGGTGGAGCTGCCTGGGGTATGACCTGCAATGCCGCAGCCGAAATTGTAAAGGCTGTAAGAGGAGTAACTAAAAAACCTTTAATTGTAAAACTTACACCACAATCCTTAGAATTGAATAAGGTAGCTTTAGCCTGTATAGAGCAGGGAGCAGACGGAATAAGTCTGTGTAACTCTTTTCAGGGTATTGCTGTTGATATAGAAAGAGGAGTTCCTGTATTCGAAAACCTTAAAGCTGGAGTTGGAGGACCTGCCATAAGACCAATCGCTGTACGTCTGGTTTATGAACTGGTAGAAGCAATCAATCAGCTTCCAGAAGAAAAAAGAGTTCCTGTGATGGCTATAGGAGGAATTGCCACCTGGGAAGATGCTGTAGAGTTTATTATGGCTGGAGCAAGCGCCGTACAAGTTGGAACCGCAACCTTTGCAAATCCACTGGCAATGATTGAAATTGTTCAGGGGCTGGCTGCCTTTATGAAGAGAAAAGGCTATTCCAAGCTTAGTGATTTTAGAGGATGCATCCAGAAAAAAACAAATTAATTATTTATTAGAGAGGAAAACTATGAAAAAACTAATTTTTGCTTTCCTGAGTTTATTTTTATTTACAACAATCACTGCAAACCCTCTTGATCTTACAGATGCAGCCTACAAAATTATGATGGAAAGATCCCTTACCTCATGCGGAAACAATTACCGCATTAAAAAGGTAATTGAAAAACTGCGCAAGGGAGAAGCCGTTTACGTAGCCGCTTTGGGTGGATCTGTTACAGAAGGAAAAGGTCCTGCAAGTTTTAGAGAAGGTTATGCCTATCATTTTAACAGAAAACTGGCAGATGAATTTGCTGCAAAAAGAGAAAAGGTTTATTTTGTAAATGCCGGCCTTTCCGGTACCCAGTCTCCTTTGGGACTTATCCGCTATGAACAGGATGTAATTGCTCCTTTGGGAAACAATCCTGATTTACTTATTATTGAATATGCCGTAAACGATATTGAAGAACCTACAAAACAGAGAGCCTTTGAAGCCCTTATTCATGATGCTTTAAGTCGTAACGAAAATACTGCAATCATAATTCTTTATTCTGCAGCAGTTTATCCAAAAACTCAGAAGGCTATGATGCCTATAGCAGAATATTATGGGTTACAGCAGGTTAGTCCTTCAGACGCATATGATTATGCAGTTTTAAAAGGCTACTTTAAATCTTCAGATTATCTTACCGATGTTGTTCACCCTACTTCAGCCGGCCACGAAATTATGGCAGACTGTCTTATCAATATGATGAAAACTGTAGATAAAGCTGTTCTTGATTCAAAACCTGCCCTGCCTGAAAAAGCTCTTAAAAGTCCGGATTTCTTTAACTTTAAGAGAATCACAGAATCTAATGACGAAGTTAAAATTATAAGCGGCGGCTTTGACCGTTCAGATCCAAACACCCAGACTGTAGACAAAAATGGTAAAGCAAATTTCCCTCAGAACTGGTATCACTCTTCAAAATCGCTGCCAGACAGCCTTGTTTTTAATGTAACCTGTAAAAACTTTATTCTGGTTTATAAAATTCAGGGTTCCTGGTTATCTGAAAAATTTGGCAAAGCAGAAATTTACGTCGACGGAAAAAAATTCTCCTATAAAAGCGCAACTCTTTTTGACGGAGGAAAACCAAACGGCTGGAATAATTGCGAAAATTTACTCATAATTGATGATGCAGAGGCAAAACCTCATAAGATAGAAATCCGCATGGCTAAAGGAAACGAAAAAAAAGGTTTTACTGTAGTCTGTGCCGGATACTCAAAATAAGCGGTAAAAAATGGAATACAAACAACTACAAAAATCAGAAGAAATTCGTGATGTAATTCGTTACCTGCAGAAATTTAAGAATGCAGTTGCTGTAATCTACCTGGATGATAAAACCATCCACTCAGATTTATTTTCCAGTCACATTTGCGACATTGCCCTTTTACATTCTGCAGGTATAAAGGTTGTTATTATTCCGGGGGCCAGAACCCGCATCGATCAGATTCTTAATGATTCAAAGCTTGACTGGACCTACCAGGATAACATCCGCATTACATCGGAAGAAGCCATGCCTCTTATTAAAATGGCCGCTTTCGATGTATCTAACACTATTATGACAAGCCTTGCCGCGAACAACATCACGGCCACAATCGGAAACTGGGTTCGCGCGCGCGCAAAGGGCGTTGTAGACGGCCTGGATTACGGAACTGCCGGCGAAATTGACCGTCTGCAGGTTGAAGCCATAAAAAAAGTTCTTGAAGACGGTTTTATTCCTATTTTCCCTTGTATCGGCTGGAATTCTGTGGGACATCCTTATAATATTTCTACCCTTAATCTTGCCCAGCAGGTTGCAATTGAACTTAAAGCAGACAAACTCTTTTTTGTTATGCAGGATATTAACGGTCTTTCAAAAGACAATCAGATAATTCCTGCCATGAATCTTGAAGAGGTTGACGCTTTTCTTGAAAAGTCTAAAAATAATATAGAATCTCAATCTGTTAATATTCTTAATCTTGCAAAAGAAGCCTGTAAAAAGGGAGTTTCAAGAACACATATTGTAGATGGAAAATTAGACGGAGTATTGCTTACAGAAATTTACAGCAATCTTGGTTCAGGAACAATGATTTATACTTCAAATTATGGAAAAATCCGCTCTATGGAGCAGACAGATATTCCTGCCGTTTTAGCTTTAATGAAGCCTTTTATAGAAAGCGGCAAACTTTTACCCCGCAGCGAAGAAGTTCTTTCAAAAAGCTTCCAGGATTACGTGGTTTATGAAATTGATGGTGCAATTCATGCCTCTGCGGCCCTTCACCTTTATCAGGACTGTCAGGCAGAAATTGCAGCTGTAGCCGTAGACGAAAATTACGCCCACATGGGAATTGGTCCAAAAATCATAAACTTCCTTATAGATAAAGCAAAAAAGATAAATGCAAAATCAGTTTTTATTCTGACTACACAGGCAGGAGACTGGTTTGAAAAATTAGGCTTTAAAAAGGACGAAGTTGATTCTCTTCCCGCTGAACGAAAAGCTATCTGGAATCCAAAAAGAAACTCTAAAGTATACAGACTAAAATAAAAGGATAAAATATGGAAATTTCTCTTGAACAATTAAAGTGGTATGGCAGAAATCAGGATATTGACGGCTGCCGTTATTTTGACTATTCAGCAAGCGGCTTTGAATTTTGTTTTACAGGAAAAAAAGCTTCCTGTACAATCTATTCAGATTCCCCTTATTACGATGAAAACACAAAAGCGGTTGTAGGTCTTTATGTTACAGAATTATCATCTCCCGCTGATTACAAAGGCCAGTCTTACTGGGAAAATTTCCCTTCTGAGCTTACAAAAAGATTTATCCTGACAGAAGAAAAAAATAACATAACTCTTTTTGAAAGCAGCGAAGAAAAAACAGTTTTAATCCGGGTTTTAAAATTAAGCGAAGTAAATTTTGGTTCTGCCGGCATTAAGAATATTGAAATTGAAGGAAAACTGAATATTCCACAGGGTGGCTATTTAAATCAAAATGATACAAAAGCTCTTAAAGTAGAAATCGTTGGAGACAGTATTACCTGTGGCTATGGAATTGAAGGTATTTTTAATAAAGACGGCTTTACTACAAAACAGGAAAGAGCAGATCTAGCCTATGGCTTTTTAACAATGAAAGAACTGGGAGCAGAGTTTCAGGAATGCTGCTGGAGCGGAATTGGTATTATTTCTAAATATGTAGATGCCTCTATTGAAATTCCTGATACTTCAGTTGTTATGCCTTCAGTCTGGCCTTACACCGACAAATCTCTTAGTTTAAGAAAAGGAGTCGAACCTCAAATCTGGGACGAAAAACGCTTTTCTCCAGACCTGGTTATAGTCCACCTTGGAACCAACGATGCAAGCTATGTTAGAAAAGTAGAGGGACGCAGACAGGCCTACATAAGCGGTTTACAGCAATTTTTAGAAGCAATTCACAGAAGAAGTCCATCTGCAAAACTTTTATGCTGCTTAGGTGTAATGGGCCAGGATTTATGCACTGCCCAGGAAGAAGCCGTAAAGCTTTTTAGCAAAGACTTTAAGACAGTGCCTGTAAAGGTTGTAAAATTCCCGGTACACGATGAAAACATTGATGGCGTAGCAGCTGACTGGCATCCTAACAAAGCCAGCCACCTTAAAATATCAAAGATTCTTGCAAAAGCAATTAAAGATTGGTAATAAGAAGAGATTTCAATTAATGAAATCCAGCTTTCTTAAAACCATCTACATCTGTTCCAAGAATACTTTTTATTTTTGCAATGTTCAGACTAACTCATATCTCATATCATCATAACCCTAGTTTTCCTATTTCTTTATCATTAGTTAGGAATATAAGGGTTTCAATTATTTCCTCATTAGAAAATGCCCAATAGTCAGGTTCGAAGCCTATTAACTCTCCTTTCCAGTTATTATTACAATGCATAAAGCTTGTATTTTTTGTTGATGTATTTCCTAAAGATATTGTTACGTTTGAATCAGGAAGTTTGTAACCTATAATATTACTTACCTCCAAACTTCCTCTGGAATTCTCTCCTACCAGAATAATTTTTTCCTTACCGAATAAATACAATAATGCAAGCGCATATTCTGCCTGCGAAGCCGTTTTTTTATCAATTAATACAATAATATTGTTTTTTATCCTATCGATTTTTAATGGCGGTAAATTGTTTATTGGATACTCTGCAAGACCTTTGTAATACTTTTTATTATTTCTATTTTCGATATATTCATTCTTTGCTTTTTGTATTAAATAAGTATTATCAGGAAAGGCTTCTTCATAATACTTAGCTAAATTATACAAATAATCAGGTGATATAAGTTCTATTTTCCCCCTATTGGCTAAAGGAAGAATTTTTTCAAATGCTTGTTTTTCATTACTTGAACAAAGTAACCTGGGTATTAGATATTCAAAACAAGAAAAACCCCCGGCATTACTTCGTAAATCTATAATAAAATTGTCTATTTCTTTATACATATTTATTTCATTAACTATATTCTTTATTTTCTGCTCATATTCACTTGTTTCATCATACAGATAAGGACAAAAGCCTATTGAAACATAAAAATTTTTATTTGTTTTTTTATAATTAATAAAATCAGTATTATTATTATAATCCTTACATATACAAGGAAGAGATATTTTCTCATTTTCAAATTGTAAATTAATTTCAGATAGATCTTCTGCTGTTTGTATAACAATCTGATACATTTCTCGGTTTTGATGTATGCATCTTCTTAAATATTTTGAATCATCATCATATTCAAGGCCTTTTTTTAAAAGCCCATTAATATCTTCATAAACTAAAAAATTACCTTCTTTCTCTTCTATGAAAACGCCTGTAAAATAATCCCTTGGTAATGAAAATACAGGATAAGCATAATCTTTATATTTTATATTTAAATGCCCATCTGGAATTAATAATGTATCTTCTAACCCCCAGGAAATAGCATCAACTAAAGAAATACTCTCCCTTTCCTTTTTATCTTGGATTGATTCGTTTTGCTTATACGCATATTTGTAATAGTATTTTATTGTTTTTTTTGCTAATTCAGGCTTGTACCCTTTCTTATAATTCATATCATAATTTACATAACATTCCTGTAATATATTTTGCATATATTCCAAATCAGAATTTATATCTGCAAATACTAAATTAATTAAAAGGATAAAGATTGTAATAATAATTTGTTTTTTCATTTTTAGAATATCCTGATAAGGTACAATTTGAACTGTCCGATTCATACAAATCATAAGTTCAGAAATGTACCTTAATAATTTTTTTAATTTTTTATTTATAATTATTCCAAAATGCGAAGCTAGCATTGCTATACATGCTGCTCCACAATCCGATGAATCAAATTGTTGTCGATATCTCATTCTATATAGTTTTTTAATTCTTCTTTATCTATTAAAAAAGAAAGAACACTAGAAATTTCCTGGGGTTTACACCAGAAATCTGGATAAATACCTATTGTGTCCCCATGCCAGCAGTTTTCTTTTAAAAGATTAGTTTTCCTAAAATCCACCGCCGTTAATCTTATTCTTATTTTAGAATTAGGTAATAAATAATCATAAACATCAGCAAAATCACAACTACCATTTGAGTTTTGACCAATAATAATGACATTTTGCCCAAATAATTTTTTAAGGCTCAAAATAAAATTTTCAGGGGCTGAACTTGTTAACGGATTAATTAGTATATATATTTTTCCAGTATACCAGGGGGTTACTGAAACCTGTTCATCATCTACATCATCAAGATATTTTTTTTCAATATTTTCCAAACAATAACTAATATAATCTGAAGGAGCAAGTCCTTTTGCTATGGTTTTATTAATCATAGTTCTTGTATTTATTCGCCTTTCTCCTGCAAATAGATTACGAGACCATTTAGAAAAATGTATATCATTTTCTTTGCTTTCTTTATCATATATTAATGCATAAGAAAATTGATCCAAATATTTAGTAAAACCACCAAGATTTGTACGAAGATCAAAAATAATATTTTTTGCATTTTTAAAATCTTTGATAATTGTTTTAGAATCATTATAAAATTGATTTTCCTCTCTCTTATCCTGGTATTTACATTTTTCTATCTTTAAATAAATATTGTTATCTATATTTTTAAAGTCATAATTTTTTCTATTTTTTATATTTCCTACATCTCCTGCAACAGGCACTTTATATTCTTTATTTCCAACCGATATATTACTTGTCTTTATAATTGTTGGTGAAAAAACTGCATATCTATATAAGATTTTGTTATCATAGACCGTTTTTAAAATATTTTCAGGATTTCCAGTATAATGCATACCTTTTTTGATATTTTTATAATCTTTATAAACAATATAGGCATTGTTTTCCTTAAAAAAATATACTTCGGAATAATAAACAAACTGATGCCAGAATATTGGAAAAAAAGTATTACTGCTAACATCAAAAACTGATGCATGCCCATTTGTTAAAGAAAATTTGGCATATGTATCGTTTATCGCACTTGCAAAAGCCTTTTTATCTATATCTCCCTTTTTAACTATTTTTGGAGAAGCTGTTTTGTTATAAATAGTTCTTATTTCGTCTATGACAGCCTCTGGCGTAAGATTTTTTTCTTCAAGAGATAAACTCATATCTATAGCAACATCTGAAAATAATGTCCCAAGATAATTACAATCTTCATCAAAAGATGTTGCAAAAACACATATGAAATTAATAAAAAACAAAAGAATTGAAAGCCATTTTTTCATAAAAAACCTCATTTAGCAAAAATAAAAAAAGATAGTTGAATCAAAAATCATTTTTAATTCAACTATCTTCAAGAATGCTCTAGCTTGGAATGTGAATAATTTCTCTTGGTTTACTGCCGTTTGCCGGGCCAACAATTCCACGCTCTTCCATTTCTTCTACCAGGCGGGCGGCACGGTTGTAACCTATGCTTAATCTTCGCTGCAGATAAGAAGCAGAAGCCTTTCCTGACTGAACCACAATTTCCAGTGCCTGATCATACAAAGGATCATCATCATCCATTGGCTGACCGAACAAATCTAACGCTCTTTCTTCATCAGATTCAACAAAGATTTCTTCATCAATATAATCAGGTTCGCCATACTCTTTAACACTCTTTACAACATCTTCAACTTCCTGATCTGTAACAAAGGTTCCCTGAATACGGATTGGAGCAGGATCTGCTGCAGAAGCATAAAGCATATCTCCACGGCCAAGAAGTTTTTCCGCACCGACAGTATCAATAATGATATTTGAGTCTGTACGGCTGGCAACCATAAAGGCAATTCTGGTTGGAATATTTGCTTTAATTAAACCGGTAATTACATTTACAGAAGGACGCTGAGTAGCAAGTACCAGGTGAATTCCGACAGCACGGCTCATTGCAGTTAAGCGGGCAATTACTGTCTCCAGTTCTTTTCCTGAAGTTGCCATTAAGTCTGCAAATTCATCTATGATTACGACAATGTAAGGTAATTTTTCTGTACAAATCTTCTGATCTTTAATCTTCTGGTTATAGTTAGAAATATCTCTTACACCCATACTGTCTAAGAGAGCATATCTTCTTTCCATTTCGCACAGACACCACTGTAAAGACTGTAAAGCCTTTTTAGGTTCGGTAATTACAGGAACAAGAAGATGTGGAATATTATTATAAAGCTTTAATTCTACAACCTTAGGGTCAACCAGAATCATCTTAACTTCTTCTGGGGAACGCTTGTACAAAATTGAAAGAATGAGCGAGTTTACACAAACAGATTTTCCAGAACCTGTGGCACCTGCAATAAGCATATGAGGAGTTTTTGCAAGGTCTATAAGCTGAGCCTTACCAAGAATATCTTTACCAAGGATTACAGGAACAGCCATTTTTTTCCAGTCTGGTAAATCCATTTCAATAATTTCTCTAAAACCGACTACACTTCTGTGTTTGTTTGGAACTTCAATACCTACTGCCTGCTTTCCAGGAATTGGTGCAACAATACGAACCGACTGGGCTGCAAGGCTAAGGGCAATGTTATCCTGAAGGGCAACAATCTTACTAAGCTTTACACCAGGAGCCGGTAAAATTTCAAACATTGTTACAACAGGACCTTTTTTAATTCCAATAATTTCTGCTTCAATATTAAATTCTGCAAGAGTCTGTTTAAGATTTAATGATGCCTGTTTTGTTGCATCATCAATAAGCCAGTACTGGTCATCCTTGTAAGCAATTAATAAATCTGAAGGAATTACATAAGGACCTTTTTTTGCAGCCCTATGACCTTCCTGTTTTGGCTTTGAAGGAATTACTGTTGTTTTTGGAGTATTTTCTTCCTGCTGGGCATTAAAAAAGTCTGTAAGCTCGTCAGCAGTTAAATTATTTGCTGAGCTTTCTACCCTTGTATTTGGCGCAAGACTCAAGCCTGCTGTATTTTCTAAATCTGAATCTTCGGCCTGCTCAACTTCACCTGCTGATTTTCTTATATCCTCTTCCATACTGGAAAAAACATTGGAAGCAACTGCTGTTAATCCTGCAGGCTTTGCAATTTCTCCAGGCTCATAACCGGTTTCATTTGCAAAAGATACAATGTTTTCTACCGAAGGAACTTCTTCCTCTTCTTCCTGTTCCTGCATCAGATTAATTTTTGCAGGAAATTTTGGCTTTTTTACTTCTTCTTTTTTTTCTTCATTCTTCACTTCTTCGTCATCATCGAACAAAGAAATACCATGAGGATATTTAGGATTCTCTACAACTTTATCAATGTACTTTGTAGCTGAATAAGGATTTTCTTCCTCTTCCAGAGCTTCTTCTTTTTGAAGAGTTGCTTTTTCATCTTCTTCAAAATCATCTTCGCTGAATGGGAAGGTTTCTTCTACAATCACTTCGTCATCAATAATGTCATCATCAATATTTTCAAAATCACTATTGTGCTCTGACTGTTCTTCCTCAACAGGGTTTTCTACAGGCTGCTCTTCTTCTACAGGCTGTTCATCTTCTTCTGCAACTGCCTCTTCTTCTGTCTCTTCATCTTTTGGAGGGAATTCTAAAGCAGGGTCATTTTCATCGTAAGCATCATCATATTCTGGTGGCAGGGTTTTTGGTGCCGGAGGTAAATCTGGCCATTCAAGCTCTTCTGCCTGATTTTCTTCAGGGTAATCATCCATTTTTGTTAATGCGGCATATTCTTCCTGAGAAATTATAGAAGCAGGATTTGCACATTCCTCTTCTTTTTCTTCCGGCACTACCTGAGTTTCTTCCTCAGCCTTTACAACTGGATTTACCTCTGGCTCTGCTGCTCTTTCTTCGGCCATCTGTTCAAGAGGTCTTTCGCGTAAGCCTAATTCAACTTCCTGTCTTTGAAGTTCTTCTTCAGAAATCTTCATTTCTTCATCGCTTACAGCCTCTTTTAAAGCAGCGTCAAAAATAGCTGGAGCCTTAATAGACTTCATTTTTACAAAATCAACCTGACCGCTTTCCTCGTCTGAAGCCTTTATATTTTCAGTTTTTACAGGCTTTGACTCTGCTGGTCTCTTTGTATTCTTATAGAAAAGACGTTCATTAAGCTTATCTGCAATAATTCCGCTTCCCAAAAACTCCATTACAATTAATAAAATGCCTGTAGCAATGGCAATTATGAGTTTTACAACAGTAAAAGGTCCCTTGCCGAGGGCTAAAATTGATCTACAAATGTTTTCTGTAATAACCGCAGTAAAAAATGGAACTATTGCTGTTAAAAGATACATGGTTTTTCTGGCAGTCCAGGTTGTTGCAAAGCAGGAAAGACCTGCTACCAGAAGGAAAACAGGAATTAAAATGCTTGAAAAGCCGTATACCGTAAAAATTATATTTCCAATTAAAAAGAAAAAATTATTATGCCCTGGTCCACCATAACCAAAATCCAGGGGTTGGAGTATCAGACTGATAGAAAATAATGCTGCAAGGAGAAGTAAAACAACTCCGGTAATAATGCTAGATTTATTCGATGTTTTCATAGTGTGATTATCGGTATAAAAAAAATTGAGTTTAGCAAAAGAAATTAATGATCAAGGCCCTGGCCAAGAATCGGATCGACCCCAAGGCCAAGTGTCGGATCTACGCCCAGGCCAAAAAGGGCAAAATCTGCGCGGGCAGGATCGTCCGGAAAGTATTCTTTCATTTTATTCGTTAAGTCCTGAGCGGTTTTAAGGGAAGCTTTTGCTTTAGGGGCTAAAAGTCCCGCTTTAATGGATTGCGTAAGTACGTGGATGTCCAGGGGGATGATTAAGGAGGAAGCCGGATACCAGTTCCATATTCCCAAATCGACAGGTGAGTTTTGTCTTACCATCCACCTTAAAAACATGTGTATTCTTTTGTTTGCGCTGTTTTTTCCCTTTGGAACTATTTTTGATTCAGGGAAAGCTTGAGAGATTAATGTATAAAGGGCTTTATTTGTATTTATATATTCTTCTTTTAGATAATTTCCAAGGCTTCCGCTTTTTTTAAGGATTTCTCCCAGTTCTTTAAAGAGCTTTCTTAAATCTGAATAGGAATAAAAGCGGTAAAACTTTTTTTCTCCTTCTTCGAAGCCCGGAGCCGAGTCCATACACCACCGGGATACACTGCCGCTTTTAGAGTCTGCCATTTGTAAGATTGATTTGATTTTTGGAATGAAAAGTTTTCTGTTTCCAAAGGAAAGCATTGCCGCTATAAATGAAGCAGTTTCCACATCTGCCTTCTGATCCAGCGGATACCAGCGTAAAAACTGGCTTGGATCTTCATTTACAAATGTGGAAACTTCATATTTATCTGCCAGAGCGGCTAAATTTATAGAATTATCCAATTAAACTCTTTTGTTTTTTACTGATTGGTTCGCAGGTAACATCAACTCCCAGCTTTTTAAAGATTTTTCTGTCTACTTCGCTCAACATTACTGTTGTATGAACCTGACAGCCCTTTAAGTTTGGAAGCTGCTCTATTGCCTTTTTGCAGTTTTCATCATTTTTAGAAAGCATTGCAAGGGCAACAAGAACTTCGTCTGTATGTAAACGAGGGTTATTTCCTTTTAAGTAAGTAACCTTCATCTGCTGAATTGGCTCAATCATCTCTTTTGGAATTAATTTTATTTTGTGATCAATTCCTGCCAGCTGCTTTGTAGCATTAAGAATTAAAGCTGCACTGGTTCCAAGCAAATCTGATGTCTGACTTGTAATAATTGTTCCGTCTCTTAATTCCATTGCCGCACAGATTGTTTTATCTTTTTGAGCTCTTTCCTTTGCTGCAACAGTAACACGACGATAATCTGTTGTAATGCTTTCCTGGTGCATCAAAAGTTCTATTTTACTCAGCTCTTCTTCTGTTGCATTTCCTTCTACAAAAGAATTAAGGGTTGCATAATAGCGTCTAATAATTTCCTGGCGGCTTGCTTCTCTACATGCATCATCATCATAGATACAATAGCCGGCCATATTTACGCCCATGTCTGTTGGTGACTTATATGGGTTCGAACCGTAAATTCCTTTAAAAATAGCATCCAGAACCGGGAAGATTTCTATATCGCGGTTATAGTTTACTGTTGTTTTTCCGTAAGCTTCCAGATGCCATGGGTCAATCATATTTACATCATTTAAATCTGCGGTTGCAGCTTCGTAGGCAAGGTTAACCGGATGTTTTAAAGGAAGATTCCAGATTGGGAAGGTTTCAAATTTTGCATAGCCTGCTTTAATTCCCCTTTTGTTTTCGTGATAAAGCTGGCTTAAACAGGTTGCCATTTTTCCAGAACCTGGTCCTGGCGCTGTAATAACAACTAATGGTCTTGAAGTTTCAATGTAATCATTTTTACCAAAGCCTTCGTCACTTGCAATTAAAGGAACATTTGAAGGGTATCCTGGAATTGTATAATGATAGTAAGCCTTGATGTTCATTTTTTTAAGCTTAGCACGGAAGGCTTTTGCTGCTTCCTGTCCTGTGTAATGGGTAATTACTACACTGCCTACCATAAGGCCGCGGGCCTGGAATTCATTGCGCAGACGTAAAACATCTTTATCGTAAGTAATTCCTAAATCACCACGAACCTTGTTTTTTTCAATATCTACTGCACTGATTACAATTACAATTTCTGCAACGTCTGCAAGCTGCATTAACATTTGTAATTTACTGTCGGGCTGGAAACCTGGAAGAACGCGGGATGCATGGTAATCATCAAATAATTTTCCACCAAACTCCAGATAAAGTTTATCGCCAAATTGAGCGATTCGTTCCTTAATGTGTTCTGACTGTATCTTAAGGTACTTTTCGTTATCGAATCCGTTTTTCATACGGTTACTCATTTTAGCACAAGAGAAAGGAATTTGGAAGAATATATAGTTACTTTAAATCTAGCGGAGGAAGATTTTTAAAAGCTTATACTTCAAGCCGGTAAATGGCTGATTCCTTAAAGGTAGGTCCATAAAAGTTTTTCTATTAACCATGCTCTTTTTGTGACTAAAGGTATCAAAGCCAACCTTACCATGGTAAGCCCCCATTCCGCTTTCTCCAACGCCGCCAAAGCCCATGGAAGATGTTGCCAGATGAATTACACAGTCATTTATACAACCGCCGCCAAAACTAAAGCGGGAAGTAAATTCTTTTATCTGCTTTTTATTCTGACTGAATAAATAGAAGGCAAGAGGCTTCTGTTTGTTTTGAAGCAGGTTAAAAATCTCTTCATCCTTATCAAAGGTCAAAACCGGAAGAATTGGTCCAAAAATCTCCTCACCCATAACAGAATCTTCCCAGCTGACATTATCTAAAAGCGTAGGTTCAATCTGCAGGCTTGAAGAATCTCTTTTTCCGCCATAAACAATTTTATCTTCATTAATCAAAGAACAGAGTCTTTCAAAATGTTTTTGATTGATTATTTTTCCATAATCAGGATTCTTTAAAGCTTCTTCGCCAAACTGATTTTTTATTTCTTTTTTAATGCAGGCAATAAGCTTTTCTTTTACAGAAGAATGACAAAGAAGATAATCCGGCGCAACACAGGTTTGTCCGCAGTTTAAGAATTTTCCCCAGACAAGTCTTTTTGCGGTTAATTCAATTTTTGCAGAAGCATCTACTATGCAGGGAGATTTTCCTCCCAGCTCCAGAGTAGCCGGAGTTAGATACTGGGCTGCATGACGAAGCACTTCCTTACCAACCGCCTGACTTCCTGTAAAAAATATGTAATCAAATTTCTGTTCCAGCAGGCAGGCATTTTCTGCACGGCCACCGGTTATAACATTAACATATTGAGGATCAAAACTTTCTTTAATTATTTTTTCTATTATACAGGAAGTTGCAGGCGAATAAGCACTTGGCTTTAAGATAACAGTATTTCCTGCACTAAGAGCATCTACCAGAGGATCCATACTTAACAAAAATGGATAGTTCCAGGGGCTCATTATTAAGGTAACCCCGTAAGGCGAAGACTTTACGAATGACGATGAAGGAAAATTTGTTAAAGGACTTTTTACTCTTTTATCTTTTGCATAACTTCTTACATGCTTTAACATAAAAGTGATTTCAGAAAGCACCAGGCCAATTTCGCACATAAAGGCTTCTATTTCACTTTTTCCTAAATCCTTTTTTAAAGCCTCAGCAATTTCCTTCTGATTTTTTCTGATATTATCCTGTAATTCTTTGAGGGCCTTAATTCGGTAAGATACCGGCAGGGTTATACCTGTATTAAAAAAATCCCGCTGTAAATTAACTGCACTCTCTATTTCGCTGCTCTTCATTCTTTTCCTCTCTAATTCTATGATAAAACTTTTCCAGCTCCTTTGCATCCATCAAAACTGGAACAGGGTAAAGAGGATTTGCTTCCCTGTCTGCCCTTCTTGCTAACTCTCCGATGTCTTCAATGTTAATTCCTTTTAAGGTTTTTGGAATTCCAAGATTTTTATTCATCTGTTTTATGTAATCAATAAATTTTCTGGCAGCTAATTCAGGTGCCTCATATTTATCTACAAGATTTATAGCTCTGGCAAGTTTTTTTAGTTTTTTATAAATTGCCGAACCATAAGCTTCCAGTACGTAAGGAAGAATTACTGCATTTGCAAGTCCGTGCGGAATGTTGTAGGCCCCGCCAAGTGAATGCGCAATTGCATGAACATAACCTACATAAGACTGAGAAAAAGCCAGACCTGCATAGTTTGAAGCAATAAGCATATTTTCGCGGGCTTCATAATCACTGCCTTCGTCGTAGGCTTTCTGAATGTTTCTGCAGATAAGACGAACTGCATTTATAGACCATTTTCTTGTCTGATGGGTTGTTGAACGGCCTATATAAGCTTCAATTGCATGGGTAAGGGCATCCATTCCTGTTGTTGCTGTTAATGATTTTGGTAATGTGTAAGTTACTTTTGGATCAAGAACAGCAATGGAAGGAATTAATGGAAAAGAGTTAATTGCATATTTGTAATGGGTCTGGTCGTCTGTAATAACAGATGCCAGAGTTACTTCTGAACCGGTTCCTGCTGTAGTTGGAATTGCGGCCAGTAAAGGAATCTTTCTTCTTACTTTAAGAATTCCCTTCATCTGATTTAATGATTTTTTTGGATAGGCAATTCTTGCGCCAAGAGCTTTTGCACAGTCAATTGAAGAACCGCCGCCAAAGGCAATTATTGCTTCGCAGCCACATCTTTTATACCAGGCTAAAGCTTCTTCTACATTTGAAACCTTTGGATTTGCTTCTGTTTTGTCGTAAACAATGCAGGCAATTCCGTGATTTGGAAGCATTCTTTCAAGCTTTGCAGTAATATCGCGAAGAAATTTATCTGTAATAAGCATAACTTTGGTAATCTTTCTTTCAGAAAGCTCAATAGGTAAATCTTCTATTGTTCTTAAAATATCCGGAATCTGATAAGGAAGAAAAGGCAAGGCAACTTTAAAAAATCCCTGAAATAAACGGCAATAAATCTTTTTAAGTCTGTTCATAAAATCCTCTATTAATAAGATAAAATTCTACTTCCTGCCTTAACAATATGACATTTTTAGCAATTTTGTCAACCATTCTATTTATTGCTTTTTTTTTTAATAATAGTAATAATCTTTTTGACGGAATCCCCTATGATTACAATAGATTTCAGCCAGAAAAAAAATCTTGGTCTCTGCGAATATTTATACACTTCCATCAGACAACAAATCATTCAGGGCATTTTAAAACCCGACAGTAAGCTTCCTTCCAAACGCGCGCTTTCTTCTCATTTAGGAGTCAGCATAATCACTGTCCAGAACGCTTATGCCCAGCTGATTGCCGAAGGCTACATTTATTCAATAGAAAAAAAAGGCTTTTACGTTACACCAATCATATCTTCCGGCCATTCCTTAAGTTCTAAGTTTCCCGAAAACTTTAACCTTCCCTCTAGCCCTGACCCGGAATCCTCCCTTCTTGTCGATTTTACTGCCAATCAGACAAACTTTGAAAAGTTCCCTTTTTCTATATGGTCAAGAACAATGAGGCAGGTGCTCAACTCTCCAAACGAAAAACTTTTACGCCGCAGTAATGTTAAGGGAGTTTTTGAATTAAGAAATTCTATTGCAAGCTATCTTATGGCTTTTAGAAATATGAAGGTTTCTCCCGAGCAGATAGTCATTGGCTCTGGAACCGAAAACCTCTATTCCCTGCTGGTTCAGTTTTTTGGAAAGGAAAAAATCTTTGCCCTTGAAAACCCGGGCTATAAAAAAGCAAGGGAGATTTTTGAACTGAACGGTGCTACCTGCATCCCAATTTCTCTGGACGAGCAGGGCTTTAGCAGCCAGGAACTTATAAAAAGTAAGGCAGACATTATTCATATCAGTCCTAATCATCATTTCCCAACTGGAATCATCATGCCCATAAAACGCCGAATGGAACTTTTAGACTGGTGTAAAAGCAGGCCCGGCCGTTTTATTCTGGAAGATGATTATGATTCGGAATTCCGCTTTAACGGTAAACCTCTTCCTACCATGCAGAACATCAGCGAAGAAAATAATGTAATCTACCTGAACACCTTTACCAAAACCCTGTCTCCTTCTTTACGAATCGGTTACATGGTTCTTCCTTTAAAACTTGTAAAAGCCTTTGAAGAAAAATTTGCTTCCTATTCCTGTCAGGTTTCGGTTTTTGAACAGTTTACTCTTGCAGCCTTTATAGACAAAGGTTTTTACGAAACTCATATCAACCGAATGAAAAACTACTATCGTGGACTCAGAAATTCCCTGATACAGGAATTCCAGAAAAGTTCCCTTTCGGCCTTTTGTAAAATTACAGAAGAAGATTCCGGCCTGCATTTTCTGCTCACAGTTAATTCCAGCTTGAATGGAAAGGAACTTCAAAAAATACTTCTTAATAAGGGAATAAAAATCTCCCTGCTCGATGACTATTATTATGATTTACCGGAAAATAATCAGACAGAGCAGAATAAAATAAGCCGCTTTGTAGTTAACTATTCAGGTATTCAAAAAAAGCTTATTCCTCAGATTATAGCCCGAATGGAAGAATCTTTAACTTAAATTTAAGTAAAAAACCTTAACAAATTTACCGTAAATAACTTTAAATAAAAAAAATTTTACGTATAATGTTATATGTTTTTTAAATATAGTGATATCTCCTTTTGTTACCGAAAATATAATGATATTTAAAAAACAGGAGAATAATTTGCTGGCAAAAATTTATAACCGAAAGGTTAAAATTTCTTTTTCTGCTAACCAGAAACTTATAACAATTTTATTTGCTGTTGTTTTCTTATTACTTTTTGTTTTCTTTGTTTCCTTTTCTCACAATAACAAATTTCAAAAAGAACTTTTTGACGCTACCTCATACGGAAAAAGTATCTCCTCAGGACTTCTTCTTTCCATTGATCAGACTATAATTTCTACTCAAGTAATTAAAAAGCTTGCTGTTGATTTTAACAAAGAATTCAATAACCGCTACAATACAATCTGTGCAAATTTTGCCATTCACAATCCAAATATTCTGGGCTTTGGCTATGCTCCTGATGGAATTGTTACAAAAGTATATCCTCCAGAATTTTCTTCTGACTTTGTAGGTTTAAACGTTTTTGAATATGAATCAGAAAAGGCTTTTGCAGAAAACTCAAAAGTTTCACATGAGATTACTGTTTCAGGACCAAGGGAAATTCCAGGAGGATATGAAGGCTTTATAATCAGAAATCCCTACTTTGAAAATGGAGAATTTAAGTTTTTTATTTATGCCTTTATTGACTGGAAATCTTACATTTCCGGCATATCGATAATCGCTAATGAAACCAATAAACACTTCAATATAGGTATCTGGAAAGATGAAACAGAAGATGTTATTACAGATCCTTATGGTTTTATTATTAATACCTCAAATAAAAACCTTTCCAGAATCGTTGATATAGAAATTCCTGTAGCAAACGAAATCTGGCATTTATGTGTCGAACCTGTTGAAGGCTGGGGACATTCAATACTTTTAATAAGCGAAACCATTATTGCTGCGATTTTTTTCCTTTTTTTATGGATTCTTATTTTTATTCGTCAATACGAAAGCGCCTGTAAATTCTATGAGTTTGAACATGATGCCCTTACCGGCCTTTACACCCGTTCTGCTTTTTACAGAAGGGTAAGAAAACTTTTCAAGGATAATCCTGATGAAAATTTATGCATTATTGTTTCGGATATAGAAAACTTTAAGGTTTTAAACTCTGTATATGGTGCAAAAGAATGTGATAATCTTCTCTGCTACTTTGCTGACAGATTCCAAAAGCTTATAAAAAACAGTATTTCTGCCCGTTATGGCGGAGACCTTTTTGTAACAATTTACAAATATTCAGATATTCTTGAAACAGATGATTTTGTAAAGAACACTAAAAAAATTCTGGAAGATTCCCCAATTCCAAATGTTGTAGTTAAATATGGTGTTTACAATAACGTAGATAAATCAATCTCTCCAAGCCTTATTTGCGACCGCGCTCTTCTTGCTGCAAAAAGTATTCTCCATACCTTTGAACAGAATATTGCCAACTACGATGGTCCTGTAAGCAACAAACATTTAAGGGAACAGATTTTTGAATCTACCTTTAAAGATGCCATTAAAAATAAAAACTTCCAGATATGGTACCAGCCAAAGTTCGATGCAAAAACAGAAAAGCTTATTGGTGCAGAAGCTCTTGTAAGATGGAAGAAGCCGGATGGTACAGTTATTTCTCCAGCCGATTTTATTTATGTTTTTGAAAATGATGGTCTCATCATTGAGCTTGATAAATATGTTTTCCAGAGCGTTTGCTCTACAATAAAAGAGCTGATGAGCAGAGGTATTCCTGTTGTTCCAATTTCTGTAAACCTTTCAAGGGCAAGTTTACGCCACGCTAGTCTTATTGAAGACTACAAGGAAATTGTTCAGGAATATGATATTCCTATTGAACTTATTCCTCTGGAAATTACGGAAACAACTTCTTTTAGTAATAAAGAAATTAAGGGCCTTACCCTTGAACTTAAAAATGCCGGCTTTAGAATTGATATGGATGACTTTGGTACCGGAGCTTCTTCTCTGGCCAGCCTGAATATCATTCCTTTTGATGTTCTTAAAATTGACAAGAGCCTTATTGATTTTATTGGAACTCCGGACGGTAACGAATTAATCAAACATTCTATTGAACTTGCTCACTTTAAAAATATTCATGTAGTTGCAGAAGGTGTAGAAAACCTGGAACAGCTTACTTTCCTTCGAAAGCTTGGCTGCGATTCAATTCAGGGTTACTATTACTCGCCTCCTCTTAACCACGATGACTGCATGAAACTTTTTGAAAGCTTCGAACCAAATTATTCACTTTAAAAACCTGCCTCCGGCTTCTTTCTAACTTGCTTCTTTTGACATACTGGTTTATATTTTTTATGAGGGTAGTATGTCAAATAGAAGTAAATTTTTATACGCAGACACAGTTTTAGATCAGGTAGAAATCAGAATTAAAGAATTATCAGCCCTGCTGATAGAAAAAAAAGCCGCTTTAAGAAATGCTCCGGAAGGTTCATTAAGAATTGCCCAGAGTGGTAAAAGAATTCAGTATTACCATAAAACCGGAGACGGCAACAGTCAGGGAAAATATCTTCCAAGAAAAATGGATAAACTGGCAGCCGCCCTTGCACAAAAAGACTATGACCAGAAGCTTGTAAAAGAAATAGAAAAAGAGCTTGAAGCCCTTAACCGGCTCAAGAAAAATTACAATCCTAAAGAAATTACCCGCATTTACGAAGAAATGCATACCAATCGTCAAAATCTTGTAAATCCAAATGCTTTGAATGATGATGATTTTGAAAAAGCCTGGCTTTCCTTTGAATATGAAGGCCTTCCTGTAAATAAAGATGCCCCATACTTTCTAACCAGAAAAAATGAAAGGGTACGCAGTAAAAGCCAGGTCCTTATTGCAGACCTTCTTAATGAGCTTGAAATTCCCTACCGCTACGACTTCCCTCTTTTAATTAAAAATGGAAAAGGCTTCAGTTCCGGAACTCTTGTTTACGCCCAGTTTTACTGTTTAAACCTGCGTACAAGAAAAGAATATGTCTGGGAAAATTTTTCTGATATGGATAATCCTTCGGAAGCAAAAAAAGCGGTTGAAAGGGTTTCTTTGTACAACAGTCACAACTATATTTGTGGTGACAATTTAATTACTACAATGGAAACCTCTGAACAACCGCTTTCTGAAGAGCAGATTAAAAATATTGCTCAAAAATTCTTAAAATAGTTTAGATTTTTCTGATATCTTCTACACAACCACATTCTCTGGCAATTTCTTCAATATCAGCCATAGAAATATCTACTGCCTTTACTGTAACAATTCTGTGCTCAGTATCAGAAGCTGGTGATGTAACTAAAGAAATAATCTTTCCCTTTTTCTGTGCAACCCTTTCTGTAAAGGCACTCAGGCTGCCGCACTCATCACTCATGTTTATTGTAACTCTTATTCCAGATTCGCGGGTTCCAAACATTTCAATAAACATTTTGAACAAATCGCTGTCTGTAATAATTCCTACAATAAGTTTATTTTCCATTACAGGAAGACATCCAAAATCGTTATCGGCCATAATTCTTGCGGCTTCTTCCACAGTTTCGCCAGGCTGAACAGTTTTAGGATTTTTAGTCATGCATTTTTCTACAGATAATTTACTAAGTAAATATCCCATTTCGTAAACATCCAAGGTTGTTGCATCGCTTGGTGTAGAACGCTGTAAATCGTTTGTAGTAATAATTCCAATTAAAGCACCACCCTTATCTAAAACAGGAAGCTTATTAATATTATTTTTTGTCATAATATTTTTTGCTTCAAGAATAGAAGCTTTAGAATCAATTGTAATTGGATTTTTAGTCATTACATCTCTTACTAACATATACTATCCTCCTAAATAAGCCGAAATTACTGCTTTATCTGTAATTAAATCTTTGGCTAAGCCAGATTTTGTTACTTCGCCTGTTTCAAGAATATAAGCTCTGTTTGCAATTGATAAAGCCTTATAGGCATTCTGCTCTACAATTAAGATTGTTGTTCCTGCGGCAGAAATTTTTTGAACAATATCAAAAATCTCATCTACCAGAATTGGAGCAAGTCCCATAGAAGGTTCATCAAGCAAAAGCAGACTTGGTTTAGACATTAAAGCTCTTGCCATGGCCAGCATCTGCTGTTCACCACCGGAAAGAGTTCCCGAAAGCTGATTTAATCTTTCCTTTAATCTTGGAAAGAGTTCATAACACCATTCAAGATCTGTTTTAATCTGTCCCTTGTCTTTTCGTAAAAAAGCACCCATTTCAAGGTTTTCTTTAACACTCATATTTGCAAAAACACGGCGTCCTTCAGGAACCTGAATTAAACCCATTTTTACAATTTTATCTGCAGAAAGATTTGTAATGTCTGTTCCATTGAAATTTATACTTCCGCCGGCTTTTTTAATAAGATTACTGATGGAATGGAGGGTTGTTGTTTTTCCGGCTCCGTTAGAACCAATCAGACTGATAATCTCGCCCTGTTCTACATCAAAAGAAATCTTCTTTAAAGCTTTAATGGCTCCATAATTAACTTCAAGGTCTTTTACTTCAAGCATACTCATTAGGCATTACCTCCTGTCATTTGTTCATAACCTGAACCAAGATAGGCTTTAATTACAGCAGGATTTGACTGTATTTCTGAAGGACTTCCGCTTGCAATTACTTTTCCGTAATTTAAAACCATAAGTCTTTCGCAAATGCCCATTACAAGCTTCATATCATGTTCAATTAACAATACTGTCAGATTAAACTCTTTACGAATAAAAGAAATCATCTCCATTAATTCCTGGGTTTCCTGACCGTTCATTCCGGCGGCAGGCTCATCCAGCAACAGGAGTTTTGGGCCCGAAGCCAAAGCCCTGCAGATTTCAAGTTTGCGCTGTTCGCCGTAAGGGAGATTTTTTGCAAGCTCATTTATTTTTCCTTCCATGTGGAAAAGACTTAATAAATGCAGGGCTTTTTCGTTCATCAGCTCTTCATCGCGGCGGAACTTTGGAGTTCTGAACTCTACATCAAGAGGATTTACGCCCCTGTTCTGATGCAAAGCGATTTTGATATTTTCTCCAACAGTCATTCCACCAAAAAGGCGGATATTCTGGAAAGTTCTTGCAATTCCAATCTGATTCAGCTGGGCAGGTGATTTTTTATTGATTACCTGCAGGGTACCCTTTTTATCTAAAAAAGTGATTGTACCTTCTGTTGGCTTATAAACGCCGGAAAGCATATTAAATACTGTAGTTTTTCCAGCACCATTTGGACCAATTAAGCCTATCAGTTCGCCGGCATAAATATCTAAAGAAAATTCTGAAACAGCTCTAAGTCCACCAAAAACAATTGAAATATCATTTGCTCTAAGAAGCAATTCTCTTTTTTGTTCCGACATTACACTTCCTCTTTTTTAGAATTTTCTTTTTTTGAAAAAAGATTTTTACACCATCTGCCAATTGCCTTAAAATAATCAGGTATTTTAAAGAATGATAATTCGTTGTTTCCAAGCAGGCCCTGAGGTCTGAATAACATCATACAAATTAAAATTAATGGATAGATTAATAATCTGTAATCGCGTAAGAATCTTAAAAGTTCCTGTAAGATTGTAAGTACAAAAGCAGAAAGAATGGCACCGGTTACACTACCCATACCACCAAGAACAACATATATCAGATGATTTACAGAGTTGTTAAAGCTTGCAAGATCTGGCTTAACAAAACCAATTAATGGTGCATACAAAGCACCGCCAATTCCACCAATGAAAGATGCAATTACAAAACCAATCATCTTATAGCGGAATACAGAAATTCCGGAACTGTTTGCCGCAATTTCATCTTCCCTTACAGCCATTATTGCTCTACCGTAAGTTGAACGTAAGAAGTTCTGCAGGGCAACTACTATTAAAACCAGACAGCCGATTACAGTAACATAAGAAATGGTTGCTCCCCAGTCCAGGCTTTCTGTAAATACAGTTCCAAACTGAATACCGTTTGGACCGCCAGACCAGCTTTTCTGATTTAACAAAACAATTCTGATGATTTCGCCAAAGGCCAGAGTTACAATTGCAAGATAATCGCCTTCGAGCTTTAAGGTTGGGAAACCGATTAAAAAGCCAAAAACTGCTGCAATTAAACCCGAAAGTAAAATACTTATTGGAAGCGGAATACCGGCTTTTGTTGTCAAAAGAATTACAGCATAAGCACCAATTGCCTGAAAGCCTGCCTGTCCAAGGCTAAGCTGTCCTGTAATACCGCAAACAACGTTTACACTCAAAGCCATAATTGCGTTTACGCCGGCAAGAGTAATTACCTGAGCCCAGTATGCGTCAATTCCAATTGGAAAATCAAAGAAAAATGATTTTATAGTAATAAGTACAGCAGGAAGAATTATACAGGCAAGGGCGATTGCACTTAAAATTATTGTGTTTCTAACAAATTTATTTTTCATTTTATTACCCCTCTTTTAAGATTAAACCTTAACAACTTTTTTCTTGCCTAAAAGACCGGTTGGCTTTACAAGAAGAATAATAATTAAAATACAATAAGAAATTGCATCCGCATATTGTGAAGAAATATAAGCTTTTGTCATTGTCTCGGCAATTCCAAGAATTACACCACCAAGCATGGCTCCAGGAACAGAACCAATTCCACCAAGAACGGCTGCAACAAATGCTTTAAGACCAGGAATATAACCCATAGTTGGATCAATTTGAGGGTAAGCTGTTGCATAAAGCACACCACCTGCCCCGGCTAAAACTGAACCTATAACGAAGGTAATTGCAATAGTTCTATTAACATTTACCCCCATAAGGCTTGCAGCGCCCATATCAAAACTTACGGCACGCATTGCCTTTCCTGTTCTGGTTTTATTAATAATGTAATTTAATACTGCCATTAAAATAACAGAAGAAATAATTACAATTAACTGAATATTAGAAATAGAAATGAATCCGTCCGGATAATTTTTTGTAACTAAGTTAAAAACTTTTGTATCCATTGTTGGAAACTGACGTGGATTTGGACCTACAAAAGGTAAAACACGCATTCCATTCTGTAATATCAATTCAACTGCAATTGCAGTAATAAGGGAATTTAATCGGGGTGCGTTGCGTAAAGGTCTATAAGCACAGCGTTCTATTAAGAGACTCAAAAGTGCACAAACAATCATTGCTGCAGCAAATGCACACGCTAAACCAAAAGGAGTTGCACCCATTGCACGAAGGACAAAATATCCGGCATAAGCGCCGACCATCATAACGTCTCCATGTGCAAAGTTTATTAATTTTACAATTCCATAAACCATTGTGTAACCAAGAGCAATCAGGGCATAAATACTACCTAAAGAAAGTCCGTTTACCAATTGTTTTAAAAATGTATCCAAGGTAACCTCCACTTTTTAAACATCGTCTTTTCTCTATTCTAATGCAAATAAAAAAAAAAGGGTACATTCTTATTAAAAGAATGCACCCCATTATGCAAATAATTTGTTTTACAAGACTATATGTCTTTTAATTTATTTGATATCTACAGTTGCTGCATAAGCCTGAGAAAGTTTTCCGTTTTCCTTAACCATCTTAACCATTACAGCAGATTTAATAGGATTGCGTTTTTCGTCAAACTTAATGTGACCTGTTACATAGTCAGCGTCAGTTGCTTCAAGAGCTTCTCTAATTTTTGCAATATCAGTAGATGTTCCTGCTTTAAGAATAGCATCTTTTAACATGTAAACTGAATCATAACCAAGAGCAGCAAATGAGTTTGGTTTTTTACCATATTTTGCTTCAAAGTTCTTTACAAATTTCTGAACTGCAGGTGAATCAGAGTCTTCTGCATAGTGATTTGAATAGTATCCGTTTAATACAGAATCATCTGCGTTTTCTGTAAGTCCATCCCAGCCGTCAGCACCAACGATTGGAGTATTTACTCCCTGTGCACGAAGCTGTTTTGCAATAAGAGCTACAGTTGAATAATAATCTGGAAGATATACAACATCTGGATTAGCAGCCTTTACTTTAGTAATGATTGCATTGAAGTCTTTTTCTCCAGCTCCATAAGATTCTTTAGCAACGATTGTTCCACCGTTCTTTGTGAATTCTGAAACAAAGTTGTCTGTTAAACCTACTGAATAATCGTTTCCAATATCATAAAGAATTGCAGCTTTTTTAGCTCCAAGATTTTCAGAAGCGAATTTTCCACCAACACGACCCTGGAATGGATCAATAAAGCAGGCACGGAAAATGTAGTTTCCGGCATCTGTTACGTTTACTGCAGTTGCTGCTGGAGCAATCTGAATAACTTTGTTTGCCTGAGCCTGTTTTGTAATGGCAATTGTACATCCAGAAGTTAAAGAACCAATGATGATTCTTGTCTTATCTTTTGTGATTAATTTTTTATATGCAGAAACAGATTTAGCAGCATCGCCTTCATCATCTTCGCAAATAAATTCAATTTTCTGACCATTAATTCCGCCTGCAGCATTAATTTCTGCAATTGCAAGATCAATACCATTTTTACACTCTACTCCGTAAACAGCTACGGCACCAGAAAGAGGAGCAATTCCTCCAACTCTAATGTTGTTTGATTTTGGAGCAGCAAAAAGCATTCCGCTGGCAGTACAAAGAGCTGCACCTGCTAAAACTGATTTTAACATTTTATTCATTTTTAAAACCTCCAGATAAAGTTTTATTACTTATTCAAATAATATTAAAATTTTAAGAATTAGTAAAGAATTTCACTATTTGTTAAGTTCTTCTTTTATTAATTCAAGAACCTCTTCCCTGTGTAAAGGAAGATTTTCTACATATTTTTTCTTATTTTCTTCAATTACTTCGCGGGGCCAAAGCTTTCCCTTGTTCATTCCAGGACAGTCCTTAGCACATTCATTCCAGCTTTCTTCAGATTCTATCATCCAGCTCCAGAAAGGATAGGTTGAACACTGAACCGGTCTTGCTTCATAGCAGGTACAGCCCTTATCCCACAAAATGCAATCGTAATTTTTCTGTTCAATAAGGGCCAGAACCTGTGTACCGTAATAGTAATCTGCCCAGCGGCAATACCGGGCAACAAAATCCTGGATTGTCATCTTTTTAAAGTCGCACAAGGCAAGCAAATCTCTTTTAGAAAGATAAACAAAACCGGGTGAATGCCCGCAGCAAAAGGAACAGCGCTGACATTCAAAATTTAATCCATTTTCGTAAAAATTCCCGCACATCTTTTAGTTACTCTTATTTAATCTTTACTTCGTCTAAGGTTATGATTAAATCGCTGTCGTAAACTTCTTTTTTATGAGCGTTTGTATTGTGATATTCACCTGTCCAGAAGTTACTCTTGTCTGAAAGTCCTTCCTTAAAGTTCTGTTCACCGGCATCATTCCAAACCATAAAGAATGACCACCAGGCACCGTCTTCTTCCATTTTTGCTGGAGAAGGAATATCTCCTGTTTCGGTCAAAGCAACCATTTTTGGAGCTCCTTCCGGATCATCACTCATGTTTACACATTTAAGCCATTTACCAACCTTACTTGAATAATCCTTTGGTGTGTCGTAAATATCAGTTCCAATGATATCAACATATTCATCTCCAGGGTACCATTCAGGATCCTGTGCATTCCATACCCAGATAAGATTATTCAGGCCTTTTGTATTTGTAAAATAATCATACATAAAAATGTAAATTGCTTTATAAGCGGCAGCCTTTTCAACTTTAGAATTTCCAGATGCACCCCACCAGAACCATCCGCCTGAAGCTTCATGGAAAGGACGCCATAAAACAGGAATTCCTTCGTCCTGAAGAGTCTTTAAACGGTCAGCAACCTTGTCCATATCTTTTACAAGTTTTGCCCAGTCATAAGGACCTCTTGCAGAAGTTTTTGTTTCCATATCGATTTTATCTTTTTTGTAATCATAAGGAATTTTAAAATCTGTTCCTTCTTTGTTTCCAGCACTATAAGTGTAGAAGGCAGTTTTTCCGTTAGGTCCGCGAACATTCCAGTGCCAGCAGAAAGTTACAATTCCACCTTTTTTAGCCCAGTCAATTGCTTCTCTTACCTGATCCTGACCATAGTTTGCACCTAAAAAATCATAACCCATAATTGCTGGATATTTTCCAGTATCCTTATAAACACGGCCCTTCATATCAATCTGAGGAGCCCAGGTTAAATCCATCTGACCTGAAAGAACTTTTTTTCCATAGTTTGCAGCCAGATAAGACATAAGCTCTTTTGTTTCCTTTGTTGCATTTTTATTTACAGGTTCAGAAACAACATTTAAGCCATAATTCTTATCGATTGCAAACGAAGAGCCACATAAAGACATAAAGATTAATCCCATTAAAATTATTTTTTTCATACTTTCCTCCACCATGATTTTCGCTGTTAAATTTTTCTGCCTTAGCAGATTTTTTATTTTACATAACCCATTGCTACAATAGTAAAGCCTTTATCTTCATCTCCCTGGGCCATTTTTACTTCAACTGTATGCTTTTTAGCTTCTTTTTCGTCGATTATCAAACGGCTTTCGCAGTTATTCCAGCCATTCTTTGCACCGCCGTCATAAGTTGCAAAAAGTTTTCCATCAACATAAACTTCTGCTTTTCCAAATTTTTCGCTCAACCAGCTTCCCTGAACCTTGTAAACCAGAATCAGAGAGCGGCATTCTATATCCATCTTAAAGCTGTCGCCTTTACTTCTTGAAGAACGATACCAGTTCTGAGGGAAGTTTCCCTTATTTGTCTTTTTTAAAGACTGGGTCTGTGAATCATTTTTATTAAATGCTCCTGCAGAAATTTTTACATTTTCATCATCACCAAGAATTCTCTTAAGACCACTCAATGAAGGATTTTTTAAGCATTCTGCTGGAAGGGTGTTTTTCTCGTCTGCAGAAGCCTTTTTTGTAACTCCAAGCAGATTCATTAAAGCATCAGCCATCACTTCGTGTCCTGCTGGCTTTGGATGAACATAGTCATTAAAAAATAAGTTTTCATCCACGGCAACACCACTGTTTTCTACTGCATCCTGAATTGAAATCATTGGAAGTGAATAATGTCTTGCAATAGGAATCATATTAGGCTGCTGATTTTTGTAGCTTTTTGCATCACTAAAGAGGGCAATAACTGCTGTATCATCGTTCTGAATTAAAGCATCGCGAATAAGAGCTTCAAATCCCCTCTGACAGAAAAAATCACCGCTGTCATTTACTGCAAATTCTATTACGAGTAGATCTGGAACATGACCAAGAACATCTACTACATCACTCTGATAACGAACAAGACCTAATGTCGAAGGTGTTCCGCTCAGACCTGCCCCATCAAAATGAAGATTTGCACCCTTTGTTTTTTTTGCATAAGTCTGACTCAACTTATCAAAAAACTGATATGCATATCCCTGATGGTAATCTCCACCACATTCACCTTCTGTAACAGAACCACCTAAACAGGCAATGTAAACCTCTTCGCCTTTTTCCATCTTAGAGATTACAGCCTTTAAACGGGCATTATTGCCCTTACTCAGTAAAGATTTATCTAACAGCTTCTGATAATCGCCCTTAGACAAATTCATAGGAATCGCAAATGTCATTGCCATACCTGCCAATAAAAAAAATGTTGAAACTAATCCTTTCCTCATATTTTCTCCAAAGTTTATCCTGTTTTGATATTATCATTTTCCATAAACTTTATGATAGGTTATTTTTCTTAAATTATAAAAATTTATTCCAAATCATTTTTATAAGTGATAAAGTTAATTGAAAGTTACAATTTTAATTATTTCTACAGGAAAATTTATATGAAAAAATTTATGGATAAAAACTTTATTCTGGAAACAAAAACAGCACGCTCTCTTTTTGCTGCCTGCCAGAATGAACCTTTATGGGACTATCACTGTCACCTTAGCCCAAAAGAAATTGCAGAAAACAAGCAGTTTAAAAATCTTACAGAAATCTGGCTTGGCGGAGACCACTATAAATGGCGCCAGATGAGAACCTACGGAATCGAAGAAAAATACATAACCGGAGATGCACCAGATTATGAAAAGTTCTTAAAATGGGCAGAAACCATTGAACATCTTATTGGAAATCCTCTTTACCACTGGACTCATCTTGAATTACAAAGATATTTTGGTATTTACCAGCCTCTCAGCGTAAAAAGCGCACCAGATATTTGGGAAAAAGCAAATAGTATGCTTAAAAGCCCTGAACTTAGCGTAAAAGGTATTTTTAAGAAATTCAATGTTTATGGCGTAGGAACTACAGATGACCCAATTGATTCTCTTGAATATCACAAGGCTATAAAGGAAGGAACAGCTCCAATTGGAAAAATTGACACTTTAGTATGCCCTTCCTTCCGCCCGGACAAAGCCCTTTACATACATAAGCCAGACTTCAAAGACTACATTGAAAAATTAAGCCAGGTTGCCGGTATGCAGATTAATAATTCTGATGATGTTATCAAAGCTCTTGAAAACCGCCTTGATTACTTTGTTCAAAACGGTTGCCTTGTTGCAGACCACGGTCTTTCTTATCCACCTTACACTCAGGCCCGGGATGAAAAAGCCAGAGATAAAGCCGCAGATGAATTGTTTAAGGCTGCAATGGATGGAAAGCAGATAAGCGAGGAGGAAGGGGAAGCTTACATTACTAAAGTTTTAAGCTCTCTTGCCGTTGCCTATAAAAAACGTGGAATTGTAATGCAGCTTCATATGAATGTTATCCGCAACATTAATCAAAAAGCTTTTGAAACAATTGGACCAGATACCGGTTTTGATGCCGTTCACGATAATTCCATGGCAGAAAAACTCTCGGCCTTCCTTAATCTTTGTGAACTTAAGGGCGGACTCCCAAAAACAATTTTGTACTCTTTGAATCCAAAAGATTATTACTCTGTAGCTACAATTATGGGTTCTTTCCAGGGGGACGGAATTAAAGGAAAAATCCAGCTTGGTTCCGGCTGGTGGTTCTGCGATCATAAAGACGGAATGGAACAGCAGCTTAAAGTTTTAGGCAATCTTGGAATGCTTCCAACCTTTGTTGGTATGCTTACAGACAGCCGTTCCTTCCTTTCTTATACAAGACATGAATATTTTCGCCGCATTCTTTGTAACCTGATTGGTAATTGGGTAGAAAACGGCGAATTCCCTAATGACAGATCTCTGCTTGAAGATATCGTAAAGGATATCTCTTTTAGAAATGCAAAAAATTATTTTGCACGAAGTTAATGAAAGCGCCGACTTCTAAATGCGGCATCTTTCATTTGGGGCCTAAATTAAATAAAGGCTGCCTGCTATAAGTAACTGCCCTGTGTAGTATGTAACAAAACTTATTACTCTCACAGGGTATATTTTTTTAACTCTGAAAGTATTAAAAATCAATAAAACATCGCTGATTAAAAAGAAGACTGCTCCAAGGGCAAAAAGCAGATAGCCGGTGGAAGGGGCATTTTCTTTATAATTTCCAAGGGCCATAGCTGCCATTACAGAAACCATAAGTATATAAAAAACGCCGTATATTTTATAAAGCAGGCTTACGTCTTTTAGAGCAAGGGCAAAAAAGATTTCTATAAGGCAGGCTAAAACAATTCCTGTTGATAAATAAATCCACCAGGCATTAACCTGAGGAATAAGTGCTATAAGGTAAAAAATGTGGCCGGTAAAAAATAGGAAGGTTCCCGAAAGAAAGGAAAGTTTTTCTATTCTTTTATAAGCAAAGCGCAGATTAAAAACTACATCAGCGGCAGCATCAAAGATGAGCCCTACAAAAATAAATACCGAAAAAAATTTATTCTGTGTATAAATAAAACTGAAGGCGCCTAAAATAACAAAAACAGAAGAGGCCAGCCATTTTAAGAACAAGGTCTGAACCATCTTCTGTTTCTTTTCTAAAATCAGAAATATAATTTGAAAGAGATAACATAAACTACAAGAAATTATAAATAAACTACTCATAGCTTAAATTATATCACTTAAAGTAATTATTTAGAACTTGCTAAATCAATATTGATTCCCTGTAAGCCTACAAAAGCACCGTTTTTAGCTTCGCTTGAATCTGCATGAGCAATAAGCCATTTGTTTTTTGCCCAAAGAAGTTTGTCTTCAAGATTCTTTTCTGTGATGGCAGGTTTTTCTGTATTTGTATCTTTTGGAAGAACAATTACAACTCTAAAGCCGTCTTTAGAAACTTCGCCGCCAGATACGGCGTTGCATGGTGCATAATGTAAGGTAGTTTCGTAAATCTGAACTACAGTTCCTGCAGGAACATAAAAAGCTTCTACACAGGAAGTATTAATTTTTCCATTTTTTACAGACTGAAGTGGTGCAAGTAAAAGAACAATGTCGTTTGAAGGAATATTTAATTCTGATCCTCTGTGATATTCCAGACAATTTAACTTTGTATTAAAGCCGTTACAATATCCTACCTGAACAGGCATTCCGCCATAAGCATTTGTGCTGAATTCTTTTGCAACAGGAAGTGCTTCCAGACCTGCATCACCTGGTTCATAAATTGTTGCATTTTCAGGTTTTTTTGTTGTTTCATCCAGCTTCTTTAATAAATCTGTTACATCGTAACCGGTTAATACCTTTCCATATTTTTCAAAATTATGTGAAAAAACTGATTTAATTCGCATTAAATTGCCTCCTATTTTTTACATTCTATCACTCATATTTTTATTTTTCATTAGGATTTTTCCCTAAAATCATTTTTTATTCTTCTTTTGAAACTCTTCATCCTCATAATTTGTATATAAGTTTTCGAGCTCCATTCTGCACTGTAAGAATATTGCTCCTAAATCAGGATCAAAATGAGTTCCCAGGTTTTCCCTGATAATTCTAAAGGCTTCGTCATAAGTAAAAGGTTCTTTATAACAGCGCTTGCTGACCAGAGCATCAAAAACATCGGCCAGGGCCATAATTCTTGCTTCCAGAGGAATGGAATCCTTTTTTAATCCAATAGGATAACCTTCTCCATCCCAGTGCTCATGATGAAAATGAGCTACGTTTACCGCAATATGTCTGAATTCAACATCATCAACATTCTGTAAAACAATATTTACAATCTTGGCACCTTCTGCTGCATGTTTTTTCATCTGGGCATATTCTTCCGGTGTATATTTTCCCGGTTTTCGAAGTATAACGTCATCTACCGCAATTTTTCCCAAATCGTGCATAGGCGCTGCCTTTATTACTTTTTCACAGAATTCCGGTTTTAAGGCACTGTATCTTTCTGTAGTTTTTAATTTTTCAATAAAGATTTTTACTGTATCACTTGTTCTTTTAATGTGACCGCCGGTAGAGTTGTCGCGGCTTTCTACCATGGTTGCCATACCTGAAATAATTGAATCCTGAATTTCGAGAATTCTCCTGGTCTTATTTTCAACTTCCTTATGCAGCTTCATATTATAGTTGTTAATAAGGTCTATGTATTTTTGCTGCTGAGTTGTATCACGTAATTCAACAAGATATCCAATTACCTTTTTTTTGTATTTTATTTCATTCAGATTGCAGGTAATTGTCTTTTCAAGATTTACCAGCTGCTTCTGTTTTTTCTCGCCTGCAATCCATTCATCAATCCATGGTAAAAGTTTTGTACAAAATACTGCTTTAGGATCTACGTCCGATACATAAGTATCTGTTCTTACATCCCTTAAAATTGGAAAAAGCTGTTTTGCAAATTCATTGGAAGTCAAATATCTGTATTTTTTATCAAGCGCAATGTATCCGTATTCGAATCTTCTTTCGTAAACATTGAGCAGATTCGAAGTCATATCATACAGATTTGCTTTTCTGAAAAGGAAAACCAGGAAGATGTCGATTACGCTGTAAACAAAAGGCATAAAATCTAATGGTGCATGAATTAACTTTGGAATCATATAAAGGATAGTTGCAACAACCATTAAGATAATTAAAGCCCACAAGGTAGATCTTGAACTTTCCTTTGTTCTTAACAGAGATGAAACTACATAATAAATTGATAAACCGTTTACGAGTAAAATCAGGGCAAATAAAATTCCGTGACATGGTCCGTAAGTTCTTTTTATTGAAGAAATACCAAATACTTTTACGAACTCCATTGTCTTGTAATATAAGTGATTATCTTTTGTTGTTGAATAAAAAATGATGATTGCAAAGCATAAAGAAACCAGAAGCAGTCTTACAATCCATATAACTTTATGATTACATAATTCGGCAATTACAAAAAGGAAAATAAGAAGAGAGAAAACGTTTGCGCAATAATAAATCTGGCTTGCAACATATACTCCTTCAAGATTATCAGCAAAAACGCTCAGGGAAAAAGCATAATTTGTGATTGCAGTCAGGACAAGAACCATAATCTGCTTAAGATTTACCTTGGAAAATGCATTTTCAAAATAATATATTAAACATCCAATAGAAAATAAACAGTTTAATAAATAGAACACTTTTAACATACATCTATTATACTCTACTTATTTAATATTTCTATTTTTATTTATTAAAAATCTCTGATTGAAACTTGAAAGGCTTTTTGGCATAATTTTCGCCAGAGGTACTAATATGAGTTCTAATTTTCCTTTAAACAAGGACCAGCTGGATAATCTTATTAAGAAGTTTCCAACCCCATTTTATTTGTATGACGAAGAAGCTATTCGCCAGAATATGCGTAAATTTACTAAAGCCTTTAGTATTTTTCCTAAATTCCGGGAACACTATGCTGTAAAAGCCTGCCCAAATCCTTACATCCTTAAAATTCTTGCTGATGAAGGATGTGGTGCTGACTGCTCTTCTTTACCGGAATTAATGCTTAGCGAAATGGCAGGAATAAAAGAAGATCACGTTATTTTTACTTCTAACGAAACTCCTGCAGAAGAATATAAATATGCTTACGAAAGAAAAAATATCATCAACCTTGACGATATTACTCACATTGAATTCCTTAAAAAGCATCTTGGAAAATTACCGGAAACTATCTGCTTCCGCTACAATCCGGGTAACGAAAAAACCGGATGTAACTCTATTATTGGAAAACCGGAAGAAGCTAAATATGGTTTAACCCGCCCTCAGATTATTGAGGCCTATAAGATTTGTAAGGCAGAAGGGGTTAAACATTTTGGTTTACACACTATGGTTGCTTCAAATGAACTTAATCCTGATTTCTTTATTGATACAGCAAAACTGGTTTTTGAACTTGCATCAGAAATTAAGGAAAAAACAGGCGTACGAATTGAGTTTGTTGACCTTGGTGGTGGGCTCGGAATCCCTTATAAGCCTGATCAGGTTGCAGTTGATTATGATCAGATTGCTCAGGGTATTCGCAAAGAATATGACAGAGTTATTGTTCCTGCCGGATTAGATCCACTTGCCATTTACTGGGAATGCGGACGTCCAATTACAGGACCTTACGGCTGGTTAATTACAACAGCAATTCACGAAAAACACATTTACCGCGAATACATTGCAGTAGATTCCTGCATGGCAGATTTAATGAGACCTGGTATGTATGGTTCTTACCACGAAGTAACTGTAAGCGGCAAGGAAAATGCGCCTAAAACTCAAGTTTATGATGTAGTTGGTTCGCTTTGCGAAAACTGCGACAAGTTTGCCGTTCAGAGACAGCTTCCAAAAATTGACCTTGGAGACCATGTAATTATTCATGATGCAGGTGCTCACGGTCGTGCAATGGGCTTTAACTACAACGGAAAACTCCGCTGCGGAGAAGTTTTGATGCGTCCGGACGGAAGCTTTATGCAGATCCGTAGACGCGAAACTATTGATGATTTATTTGCAACCTTAGATTTAGCAAACGTAAAGAACTTTAATTAGAATTTAGTTTGCTTATATTCTTGAATTCGTGATTTATCATTAAAAAAGTAATGATAGATGACACAAAATCACTAAGAGGTGCAGCAAACATAATTCCATAAATCCCCATAAAATGAGGAAGTATTAATACTAATGGAATTAAACAAAAGAACTGCCTTGATAAGGCCAGAACTGCACCTTTTAGTGGCTTTCCTATTGCAGCAAAAAAGTTTGAAGAAATCATCTGGATTCCAATTATTGCTTCCAGAGCCAGGAAAATCCTGCAATATCTAACGGCAAAATCCATATACAAAGTCCTTATAGACTCATCATTTGACGAACCAAAAAGACTTAAAATCTGTGACGGAAAAAGCTGAAACATTATTGTTGCTATTAAGCCAATTATAAATACTGATGTTAATGCCTGTTTATAAACAGCCTTTACCCTTTCAAATTCTCTGGCTCCATAATTAAAGCCGATTATTGGCTGGCTTCCCTGACTAATTCCAATAAAAATTGAAATGATAATCCCATTTGCCTTCATTACAACACCGGCCGCACTTAATGGAATATCAGAACCATAAATTGACTGGGCTCCCCAGTAAACCAGGGAATTATTAATTACTACGTGTACAAAAGTAAGAGCAACCTGATTAATACAATTGCTTAAACCTAAAGACCAGATTTTTACCGCTTTTAAGATATCTGGTCTGAACATATGTTTTGAAAGTTTGATTCTTTTAAAACGCCACAAATATGAAAGGGCAAAACAGAAGCTTAAAAACTGGGAGATGATGGTAGCCAGAGCGGCCCCTGCAACTCCCATTTTTAATACAAAAATAAAGATTGGATCTAATATTGTATTAACAACAGCTCCAACAATATTACAACCCATAGAATACTTTGGCGAACCGTCTGCACGAATTAATGCACTAAATGATGTAGTAAACATCATTAGGGGAAGACCATAATTAATTATGGAAACATAACTTTTGGCATAGGGAAAAATATTTTCTGTGGCACCAAAGGCTTTAAGCATTGGACTCAAAAATATTTTTACTATTAAAAAAAGGATAAGTCCAAAAAAGACAACTGAATCTATAGCTAGTCCAACACTATTCTGGGCTTCTTCCTCATTACCCCTTCCCAACTCCAGCGAAAACTTCGAAGCGGCACCAATTCCAACCAGCAGAGAAATAGCCAGACAGATTGTATTAAAAGGGAATGCCACGTTTGTTGCGGCATTTCCCAAAAATCCAACCCCCTGCCCAATAAAAATCTGATCTACTATGTTGTATAAAGAATTTACCAGCATTGCTACAATGCTTGGAACGGCAAATTTCCTTAATAGAGTTCCGGTTTTTTCGTATCCTAAAGGGTTTTCGTTATTCATAAAAATTACAAACCTATTTATACAGAGGAGAAAGTGTTTCTACCATCTTAGAGTATTCTGCGTAAGCCTTATTGTAAGCAGCAACATTTTCTGCAATAGGATTTGCATTTTTACTTTCATCAAGCTTGATATGTTCTGCACAAAGCTGAGCAATATCACACTTTCCATTCTGATTTTTTAAGCACCAGAGAGCCTGAACTGCACCACCAAGAGCTGCTGCTTCGTCCAAAGCAGGAACACGGATTGGCAGGTTCATAATATCTGCAGCAATCTGACGCCATACAGGAGATTTTGAACCACCACCAATAAGGCGGATTTCTTTTGGCTGGAAGCCTAATTTACGGAAGGCATCTAATCCACCACGCATTGCAAAAACTGCAGATTCAAGAGAAGCACGTGCAATATTTGCTCTGTTTGTATTTGCAGCTGTAAGACCTGTAATACTTGCTCTTCCGTTTGGTAAGTTTGGTGAACGTTCACCGTTAAAGAAAGGAATTACAAGTACCCCTTCCGAACCGCAAGGAGCCTTAGAAGCTTCTGCATCAAGTTCTTTTACATCCATCTGGAATAAACCGCGTACAAATTCTGTTGCTACTGTACAGTTCATTGTACAAAGGAGTGGTAACCAGCCGTCTGTAGAAGCACAGAAACCTGAAAGTCCGTTTTCAGGATCAGAAATAGGTTTATTTGAATAACCGTAAAGGGTTCCGGAAGTTCCCATAGACATTGTTAAGAAGCCGTCAGCAACAGTTCCTGTTCCAACAGCACCCATCATATTGTCTCCACCACCGGCAGAAACTAGAATACCGGCAGGAATTCCATATGCAGCAGCGGCCTGGGCAGATACTTTTCCAGCAGGAGCAGCAGGATCTATCAGTTTTGGAAGAAGGCCAAGAAGTTTGTCATCAATAATATCACAAATCTTTTTTGACCAGCAGCGGTTCTTTGAATCAAACAAGGCAGTTCCAGAACTGTCACCATATTCCATTACATATTCGCCTGTAAGTTTCCAGTTCAAATAGTCGTGTGGAAGCATAATGTATTTTAATGCGGCAAAAGCTTCTGGCTTGTGTCTTTTAAGCCAGAGGATTTTTGGAGCTGTAAAACCTGGAAGCATAAGGTTTCCTAAGGCATCTACAACAGCTTTATCTCCGCCTGCTGCTTCAGTAATAATCTTACATTCTTCAACAGTTGCTGTATCACACCAGAGTTTTATGTTGTAAAGAGCTTTTCCATCTTTATCGAGAGGAACAAAACCATGCTGCTGACCAGAAACACCAATAGCTTCAATTGTTGCCTTATTTGCAGCACTTAATTTTCCAAAACAAACTTCGAGACCCTTATCGAACCATTCTGTTTTCTGTTCACGAGTTCCGTCGCTTTCAGAAATTAAGTCCATAGGACAAGATGCTTTTTCTATAATTTCTTTTTTTTCGTAATCGTAAATTACGACCTTCATACTCTGGGTACCTAAATCAATACCTGCAACTGTTTTCATTTTTTTCTCCTGCTTTTTTTTAAGAAATAAGATTTCTTTTATTATAATTCTACATCCAGACCAGTAGCCTTAGCATCATCTGCCAGCTTCTGACGGAATGCCTTCAATTTCTCTTTTAATTCCGGATATTTTATTGCCAGAATCTGAATGGCCAGATAAGCTGCATTCTTTGAACTGTTAATTCCAACTGTGGCAACAGGAATCTGTGGTGGCATTTGTACAATAGAAAGAAGAGCATCCATACCGCCTAAACCATTTGATTTGTCAGAAACGCATTCAAGAGGAACGCCAATTACAGGTAATGTTGTGGCACCTGCAATTACACCAGGAAGGGCGGCAGCAAGACCTGCACCTGCAATTATTACTTCACAACCGTCTTTTTCTACCTGAGCGACAGTCTGATGTAATAATTCTCCTGCACGATGAGCAGAAATAATATACGCTTTGTATTCCACGCCGAATTCTTTAAGAATATCAGCACCTTTTTTCATTGTGTCTTTGTCAGACTTTGAACCAAAAAAAATTGCTACTTTCATATTTTAGTTTTAACATATTACAAATCTAAAATAAATAGTGCATTTTACGGAAATTATATTTTTTTTGGACGGCCTGTAAGCAGAATTCTAAGGTTTAATTTAACGTAGGAAGCAATTTCCCTTACATAAGTATGCAATTTTTTAATAAAAGGAGTCTTGCAGGCAATTCCTTTTACTTTTGTAAAGCCCAGCCTTGAAGCAATTCTTTCTGCCCTTCTTAAGTGAAAATCACTTGTTACAATAACTATGCGGCTTTGTAAAACCTCTTCCAGGGAAAGCCCGTAAGTTTCTGAAAGCAAAGCCGCAGATTTTTCAAAATTCTCAATTGTGTCTACAGCCTTGTCTTCCAGTAAGATTTTTTCTTCTGCAATTCCTCTTTTAATCAGCTGATTTTTAATTTCGGGTGCTTCGGCATATTCCTGGTAATCTTTTCTACCGCCTGTAACAACCACACTCACCTGAGGATTTTTTTGCAGATATTCGGCAGCTTTTTCTACTCTTAACAACACGGAATCAGGAAGTTTTCCGTTTTTGTCTATACCGCCGCCAAGAAGTAAAAGATAATCGGATTTTTCTTCAAGCGAAACAGTTTTTGGCCTTAATATAAAAGATAAATTTATAATGCAGATTAACAGGATTATAGAAAAAAGCCAGACTATAAAAGTCTTAACTTTTGGGCGGAAGGTGGACCATAAGGAGCGGCCTTTTTTAAGACGGAAAATGGCCGTAAAAATACAAAACAGACCTGCCAGCAGCCAGATGTGGGTAAAAGATTTTAAAAAATCTATAAAGGATGGCGGGCAGGAAAGAAGTAATACAATATCATAAATAATAAAAAGGAATCCCAGAAAAATTAAAACAGATGCGATTATTTTATTTTTTACAGAATTCCTTATCTTCATTATTTAATTCTTTCAAAAAGTTTAAGTGCGTTTTTGTATAAAACTGCTTCTCTTTCTTCTGCAGTTAAATCAAGCTGATTAAATCTTGATAACTCATCTTCATGGTCCCACATAGGATAATCAGAACCAAAGAAGAATTTTTCGTAGCCGTGAGCCTTAATCATCTGATTTGCTTTTTCCAAAGGCAGCTTCCAGAGAGTACTTGAAGTATCAAAATAAATATCTTTTCCAACCAGATTGTCTAAAGATTCCTGCCATTCAGTATAACCGCCAAAATGGGCAGCAATTATAATTAAAGAAGGATGTTTATTATAAACATTTAATATGCGTTTTGGACCGGAAAAATCAAAACGGCAGTCTCCCACGTGGAACAAAACCGGCATTTTTAATTCTGCAAGCTTTTCATAAATAGGATCCATTTCTGGACAGTCAACCTGGAATTTTTGAAAATCCGGGTGAAGTTTGATTCCCTTCAGGCCTTCTTTTTTAATTCTTACAAGCTCTTTTTCAAAATCTGTATAATTTGGATGCATTGTTCCAAAGCCAATAAATTCGCTGTGAGCACTGCATTCTTTGATTATAAAATTATTTATACTTTCTACCTGAGCTTCTGTTGTTGCTGCTGAATGAACAACATATTTATCTACACCAATCTTTGAACCGCTTTCAATAAGCTTTAGAGAAGTACCATTATATGCTATTGGAGCATCATAAAAGAGTCCAATTGCCTTTGCTGCTTTTTCTGCTATTTTTTCTGGATAAATGTGCGCATGAAAATCTATAATCATAGAAAAACCCCATAAAATATGAAGATTATAACAATATTCCATATTTTATGAATAGATATTTTAAAAAAAAGATTTTACATTTTTATAATCATAGAAATAATTTTATAATACCTTTCCCCTATCCTATCTTGAAAAAAGAGTGTTAAATCTTTATTATTCCTTTATATGAGCAAAGAAGAGTTAATCGAAGAATTTTTAGATTCAGACACAATTTCAGCATTACAAACTTTTATCAATAAAAATGATAAATTCAATAAGGCAGCAGATTTAATTGCTAAAGCTTTTGGCTCAAATGATAATTTTACAAAAATGAGCGAATCAGATATTCAGAAGCTTGTTGTCAGTTTTAAAAACAATCTTACTCTTTTAATTCAAAAAACCTGGGTTGAAAAATCTGATATTGCATTAAAAGATCAGTTACTCTTCAAGATGGATTCTTTCCTTACAAAGGAATCTTCTTCATGGGCAGAAAACTACACATTATTCAGAAGCATCATTGATCAGGCAGTATTTTTAATGTTCGGACAGCCAACTAACACTTCAGACTTCGCAGAATATACTTTAAGAATTGACCCCGAATTTGGAATTTTCTGGTGGTATATTTCTTCATTACCCAATGAGACTAACTGGTCTGAAGAAAAGTGCAAAGTAGCTATGATGCTCGGAATGTTCTTCTTAGCAAACTACTAACCTTTTCTTAATAATTCTAATGAATTATTTATATAGGCCGGGACAATTAAGTTCCGGCTATTTTTTTTAAGGAGATTTTTTATGAATTTAGACCTCTTGACCTCATCACTTAGAAAAGCAAGTCAGACACTGGCCCTTCAGAATGCTCAAATAAAAAACAAAGCTTTGCTTGCCGTGGCCGAAGCCCTGAATAATAACCGCACATCAATCCTTGAAGCAAATAAAAAAGATATAGAAAAGGGACGTAATAACGGAATGAGCGAAAGTCTTTTAGACAGACTGCTCCTGACCGATTCTAGAATTGACGGAATTATCGAAAGCCTTAGAAATGTAATATCTCAGACAGATCCTGTTGGAGAAGAAGTTGCCGGTTGGAAAACCCCAAACGGATTAAATATAAGACAGGTTCGCGTTCCTCTTGGAGTAATTTCCATTATTTACGAAAGCAGACCAAATGTTACTGTAGATGCCTTCAGCCTTTCTTACAAAAGCGGAAACGCAATTTTGTTAAGAGGTTCGGCTTCCGCTTACAACTCAAATAAAGAAATTACCAGAGTTATTAAAGAGGCTCTGGCTAAGGTGGAAGGAGGAATTCCAGAAGCCTTAGAGCTGGTTGATGTTGTAGAAAAAGATCATTCTGATGTAGACCAGATTTTGAACGCCGTAGGAAAAATAGATGTTGTTCTTCCAAGAGGTGGAAAAAAGTTGATTCAGAATGTTGTTCAGAATGCCAGAGTTCCTGTAATTGAAACTGGAAGTGGTGTCTGCCACCTTTATGTCGATAACGAAGCCGATTTAAGCCTGGCCTGCAGAATTGCAGAAAATGCCAAGATTCAAAGACCAAGCGTTTGCAATGCAATTGAATGCATTGTAATTAATAAGGATATTGCAGATAAGTTCCTGCCCGTACTTCAAAAAACCTTTAATAAGAGAGTAAAACTTCACGCAGATGAAGCGGCATACAAAATCCTGCAAAAAGATGAAACAGTATGCCTTGCAACCCCTGAAGATTTTGGAAATGAATACCTTGATTATGAATGCTGTATAAAAACTGTCAGCACCCTTGAAGAGGCAATTGAATATATCAACAGTCATAATACAAAACACAGTGAATCAATAATCACAAATAATTACAGTAAGGCAAAATTGTTCCAGAGTAAGGTGGATGCCAGCTGCGTTTACGTTAATGCTTCTACCCGTTTTACTGACGGTGGAGAATTTGGCTTTGGTGCAGAACTCGGAATCAGTACCCAGAAACTTCATGCCAGAGGCCCGATGGGCATTAAAGCTCTTACAACTACAAAATATTTAATAGATGGAGAAGGTCAAATAAGATAATTTGCATACTAAATTGCAGATACAAGGATTTTAATATGACAAACATTGCTGATACAATAAAAAATTCAAGAAAAATAGTTATTAAGATTGGTTCAAATACTCTTGCAAAAGAAGACGGAACTCAGAACACAGAATTTATGGCAGGCTTTGCAAAACAGTGCAGAAACCTTATAGACTCCGGCAAGCAGATTGTTCTGGTTTCTTCCGGAGCTCAGGTAGCCGGCATTTCTACAGTAAACGGCTGGGCAAGAAAAAAGGACGTTCATTATAAACAGGCCCTTTGTTCCATTGGTCAGGTTGAATTAATGCACCAGTGGAGAAAAGCCTTCCAGCAGCAGAATCTTCATATTGGTCAGTTATTACTTACCAAAGATGATTTTGAAAACGATCACAGAAGCCTGAATATCAGAAATACCCTTTTTACTCTGGTAGACGAAGGTATTGTACCCATCATTAACGAAAACGACTCTGTTTCTTTTGATGAAATTAAAATTGGCGATAACGATAACCTTTCGGCATTAACCGCTATTTTGTGGTCTGCAGATACCCTTATCTTATTCAGTGATATTGATGGTATTTATACAGATAATCCAAAAACAAATCCACAGGCCCAGTTAATTGATACAGTTACTTCAATTCCAGATTTAAGAAAATCAATTAAAATAGGCGAAACCAATTCCTTTGGAACTGGTGGAATAGAAACAAAAATTCAGGCCGCAGAAAAAGTCACAGAATATGGAATTGAAATGATTCTTGCAAACGGCGGAAAAACTGATGCACTTGAAAATCTTGCAAAAGGAAACCAGAAAGGAACCTTATTTGCTATAGAAAAATAAAGCACAAAAAGTGCAGGAGGAAATATGAAAATTACTTGTATTGGTGTTGGTTCAATGGGTAGCGCAATAATGCGCGCTATTTGTAAAAAATACAATCCTAAGGATATTACTGTAACTAACAGAACCCCTGGAAAAGGAATTGATTTTGCAGCCAGTACAGGTTGTAATTTTTGTGATTCAAATGCAGAAGCTGTAAAAGAAGCAAAATATATTTTTGTAGCAGTAAAACCAAATGCACTGGAAGATTTGTTCAAGGAAATTAAAACTATTATTCCAAAGGATGCCGTAATTATTTCTATGGCTGCCGGAGTAAGACTTGAAAAACTTGAACGATTTGGTGATGATGCCCGATTTGTAAGAATTATGCCAAATGTTCCAGCCTTAATTGGAAAGGCTATGATTGGTTTTACCTGCAATGATGATATTGATCAGAATGAAATTGCAGAGATTAAAGAGCTTTTAGGCTGCTGTGGTGTTGTTGAACAGGTTCCTGAAAAACTTATGGACTGTGTTACTGCAGTAAGCGGTTCTGGTCCTGCTTTTGCCTTTATGTTTATTGAAGCTATGGCAGATGCTGCTGTTCGCTGCGGAATGCCAAGAAGTCAGGCTTATACTTATGCAGCACAAACCCTTTACGGTTCTGCCGCCATGGTTTTAGAAACTGGAAAACATCCTGGAGTATTAAAGGATTCTGTAACTTCTCCAGCCGGAACAACAATTGAAGGTCTTGCTGCCCTGGAAAAAGACGGCTTTAGAAATGCAGTTATTGATGCTGTTACAGCCGCTTATAATAAATCACTCTCTATGAACAAATAAGGCTTTTATATGACAATTTTAGAAACCGTTATTCCCGTTTTTTTAATGATTTTTCTGGGAAAATTTTTAAAATCAAAAAACATCATTTCTGATTCGGGAATATCCTGCATAAAATCGATTTCTACAAATGTGTTTTTGCCGGTTATGGCTTTTGATACCTTAATTCACGGATCTTTCAGCCTGGATTCCCTGCTTTTAATTGGCCTGGAAATTTTTATTCTTTTTACTGCATTTGGACTGGGCTTTTTATTTAAAAGATTTTTTGACCCTTCTATAAACGGCTATGTTCCTTACGCTATGACAACTTACGAAGGCGGTCTTTTTGGATGGGCTCTGATAGCAATTCTGGTTGGTCATAAAAGCGAAGCAATGTTCAGCATAGTTTCCATGGACATTTTCAGCGGTATTTTCTGTTTTACCGTAATGGCCACCGGGTTAAAGTTTCTTGCCGGCCAGCAGATGACTAAAAAAGAAATCTTTATTTCAATCATCACAAATCCTTTGATAATTGCTGTTATTCTTGGTTTTATAGGAGCTGCCTTTAATTTAGGCGAAATTATTGATAACTCAAAAGCGGCAAACCTTTACACTAAAACTGTAAACATGTTTATACAGCCTCTTTCACCAATGATTTTAATCTGCATTGGTTCAGGCCTTGTATTCGACTGGAATGTTCTTAAAAAAGGCTTAAAACTTGCCTTCCTCCGCTACGGTATACAGATAATTTTGTGTCTTATTACTCTGCTTGTAATTTCCATTACCGTTGGACTCAGCCCGGAATTAAGAGTGGCCCTGCTTGTCTATTTCTTTGTTCCAACATCTTTCCTTTTAAGCATGTATGCAAATGATAAAGAAGCAATTGAATTTACATCAGGTTATTTAAGCTTACAGATTATTATTTCTCTGATAATTTACAGCGCAATAAGTATTTACGCCTCATATTATTTATAAGATTTATAATCCCAGTTGTGCTTTGGATAGCGGGCTTTCATTTCCTTACAAATCTCCGGCCAGGTTCCGGTCCAGAAAGATTCAAGATTATCTGTAATCTGAAGGGGCCTCTGGGCTGGAGAAAGCATTTTAAATAAAACATTCATACCCATAATTTTTGGACTTTCATAACATTCAAATAATCTTTGGATTATGATTTCTATAACCGGTCTTATAACTTTTTTATTTTCGCCAAGCAGAGTCTGAAGCTCATAATTTACCTTTGCCTTTACTCCGTTTGCAAGAATTAAAAGCGGAGGAACTTCCCTGTCAATTTCTGAACCCTGTAAGAACCAGTAAAGGGCATTGTAAATGGTATCTTCATCAAGTTTTTTACAGTCCTTTCCCTGAATAAATGGTAAAAGCCATTCCTCTGCCTTTTCCTGTAAATCGGGCTTTTCTATTTCTTTCTGCTGATAATAAAAATCAACTCGTGATAAAAATTTTTCTATTTTTTGACCGTAAGGCAGACATTTTAAGCCTTCTTTTTTGATCTGACCAATCCAGGCCTGCTGATAATCTTCTTCTGAAGCTGTAAGTCTTTTTTGCGAAAGAATAATTTTGCCATATACTTCTTTTCTGATTTTTACTATTTTGCCATTTTCAAAATAGCATTCATCTTCGCATCTTATTTTATCTTTTATAAAGTCTTCCGCTTCATCATCACCTATATTTTCATATTCAAAGATTTTTCCTTCCACCTCTCCGCCATTTACTTCCATTGCAACAATCCACTGACTGTTTATAAGATTTTCGCAAAAAGCTTTTCTTCCAGACGCAAACTGGAATATGGTTTTTGAATCTTTAACTTCGATTCTTTTTGCAAGGCGGTCATAAAAACCTTCAAGACAAATGCGGCCGTCAGAGACATGCTTAAAACTTTCGGTCCAGGCGTCTCCCTTACTTGCAGCCTCTTCCTCCCTGCAAGTCCTGCTTTTTTCTATCTGTTCCCTTAATCTGCTGATAAATTTTTTTTGAATATATTCTTCACTTCTTGCATAACTGGAATATTTTAAAATCAAGCTCAGTTTTCTTTCCATTTCATAAGGCGAAAGAGCAAGGGCTGCAAGATTTACATTAATTCCAAACTTTAAAACTTCACTACCCTTTTGAGTAATATGATTATTTGAATCAAGACATTTTAATTCCTTAAGATTTATTATCGCCTTATTCCACTGGGCCTCTGAGGGTTTAGTTAAAAAATCAATCTGATTAAGCTTTACTGCCCCACGTTCGGCACACTCAAGTACAATATTATTTAAATCAGTACGTAAAATTTCTGCTTCTATTTCTTTTTTAAGAGGATTTTTTTCTTCCCAAAGGCGTATGCAAAGTCCGCTTTTTTCTCTCCCTGCCCGCCCACAACGCTGCCTGGCACTAAACTCACTTTCCCGCTCCGTCGAAAGGCTTTCAAGGCCGTTGTTCAAATTAAGGCGGTTTATCCTGCAAAGGCCGGAATCTATTACTACATCAACCTCTGGAATTGTAAGAGAAGTTTCTGCTATAGCCGAAGAAAGAATCACTTTTTTTCTGCCCTTGTTTGCCGGATCTTTGAGAATTATTTTCTTTTGATTTTCCAGACTGATTGATGAATGTAAAATACAAATTTCAAAATCACTTATATTTTCTTTTATAAACAATTCATTAAGCTCGTTTTCATATTTTTTAATTTCGTAAATGCCGGGAAGAAAAACCAGTATATTTCCCTGCGTATAAGACATGGCATACGAAATTGCATTTATTACATTTGTAGTTGGCTTATATTCAATTTTTACAGGAAAGGTTTTTCCTTCAATTTCAAGGACAGGCGTATTATTACCAAAATAAGCTGCAATTTGAGAGGCATTAATTGTAGCAGACATTACAATCACATATAAATCATCACGCAGCTGCATGGCTTCTTTTAAGAATGCCAGAGCAAGATCAAGATTTTTAGATCTTTCATGAAACTCATCAAGAATTACAAGTGAATATTTTTCAAGAGCCTGATCGGCCTGAAGTTCCCTTACAAGAATAGCTTCCGTAACAACTTCAAGCCTGGTTTTATCACTTTTTTTTGTTTCCAGCTGAATTCTGTATCCTACCGACTGTCCGCATTCTTCATCCTTTAAGGCGGCTATGCGGTTTGCAACTCCAAGAACCGCAAGTCTTCTTGGTTCAGTCATAATTACATTGCCGGAAAAATTTTCCATAACTGCCAGTGGAAGTATTGTCGATTTTCCGGCTCCGGTTTCTGCTGTTAATACAAGTGCCCTGCTCTGAGAAGCTTTTAACTGAGCGCAGATATTTTCAAGATGCCTGGTAATTGTAAACTGTTCTATTTTGCTATAATCCATCTTTAAACAAAAAATTCAGCAATAAAGACTACGAAACAGCAGACGCAGGCTACAGGAAATAATCCTGCTCCAAAGAAGGAAAGTACAACGCCTGTTATTAAAGCTATAATTCCCGCTATAGGAGAAGAGGTTGCTTCTACAATGGCAGGAAAGGTCATTACAGAAAGAGTAACATAAGGAACATAATACAAAAAGGATTTTATAAAGGTATTTGTTATAGGTTTTCTTATTAAGGTAAGGGGAAGAACTCTGATTAAATATGAAACAAAAAATGCTGTAAAAATTGAAAGATAAATTCTAATCATTTTCTTCTTCCTCCTTCACTGGTTTTATTAATGCTACAATTGCAGAAATTATAACTGTAAGAATAATTGTTCTGCTTCCACTATTCAAATGATCTTTAACAAAAGGTGCAATTGATGCAAGATAACTTGCCAGCATACTTACAATAACTGCAATTGCAATTGTAATATTCTTTTTGGCAGGTGGAATAATAATTGCAAGAAACATTCCATACAAGGCAACTGACAGAGCACTTACGATTCTGGCCGGTAAAAAGTTTCCCGCAATAATTCCAAAGGAAGTACCTATACTCCAGAGGGGAACGGCAATCAAAATTGCTCCGTAATTGTAAAAGGGATTTATAAATCCTTTTTGTGCAATACTTATTCCAAAAATTTCATCTGTAATTCCAAAGCCTACCAGAAAACGATGAATCAGTTTTGTTTCCGGATTAAACCTCTGACTTAAAGCACAGGACATAAGAAGATATCTGGCATTTACAACAAAAGTGATTAAGGCAATTTCTATATAACTAACGGCCGCTTCAATTGATGTGAATAAGGCATATTCTCCGGCAGAAGCTACATTAAAAAAACTGGCAATAAAACCTTGCAGAGGAGTAAGGCCGGCTTTTTTTGCGACAATTCCTAAAGAAAAGGCTACCGCAAAATATCCAAGCCCAATTGGAATACCATCTCTCATGCCATTTAAAAAGGCTATTTTATTTTCACTTTTGAAGCTCATTATACTGTCTTACCATCCCAGTTTACGGAATTCTCTCTTTCATATTTTATGGCTGCATCGAAGTCTACTTCAGGCGCACAATTTTGTTCAATACTCAAAGCTGTATTGTGAAGTCTTCTTATACAGTCAGATTTATCTTTGTAACCTAGTTTAGATTTTTCAATACTTTCGCGCAATACCCTGATTGATTCATCATAGATTTTCAGAGGAACCGGGAAAGGATGACCATCTTTTCCACCGTGAGCAAAAGAAAATCTGGCAGGATCTGTAAAACGGCTGGGAGAACCGTAAATAACTTCGCTCACCAGGGCAAGGGACTGCAGCGTTCTGGGACCAAGGCCCGGGGTCAGCATTAATTCTTCAAAGTCTTTAGGCTGCGACTGGTAGGCGGTTGCAAGAACTCCTCCAAGCCGCTTCAGGTCTACGTCCTGGGCAAGAACTTCATGGTGGGCCGGCATCACAATATTTCTTGAATTTTCTACTTCAATTTGTATTTTCTGTCTCTGTCTTATTTCTGCATTAGATTCTGCTTCTGCAAGCTCAGGAAAAAGTTCTCCCTGTTTATATAATTGTTTTTCAGATTCATTATTAAAAGGCCCCTTATTACTGATTGATTCTACTTTTCCGCCCTGAAGCAAAATGATTTGTGAGGAAGGTTTTCCAATCTGAACAATTTCGCCTAAAACTTTATCTGTCTGCATTGTACTTAATTCCAGAATAGAATCGCGGGCAGACTGGGCCTGTTTATCGGTCAGGTTTAATATTGTTCCACGGTTTTCGCCTACTATTGCGCTGTGAGGATTTTCTACAAAAGAACGAAGTTCACTTGAACACCAGTGATACCTTCTTGCAGTTTTCTGATTTACATTCATTCCCTGCTGCACAACCGCCCAGTTACCGTTTTTGTTTAAAATAAAATTATGCTGGTAAAGCTGAAAGCCGTCCTGCAGGGCATTGTTATCTATTTTTGCAACTAATTTACTGTTGCGAACCAGCTGGTCTCCATTTAAGCCTTCTTTATCTGAAATCTGCAGAAGTTCATCCGGCGTCATTCTTGAATATTTTCCCCGGCCTCCGCAAATATAAATGCCAAGTTCATTGGCGCGGGGATTAAGACCTCTTTTTAAGGCATACATTACGCTGGTTGTAATTCCGGAACTATGCCAGTCCATTCCCATAACGGCACCAAAACTCTGAAACCAGAGAGGATCGCTTAAGCGAACTAAAACCTCGTCTGGTCCAAAGTTTTCTATTAGTGATTCAGTTATTAATGTTCCCATTACCATCATGCGGTCAGCAAGCCATTTAGGAACCGTTCCCGTATGTAAAGGTAAATCTGCATGTCCGGAATTGCGCATATAAATTAAAAAGCCGTGCGAAGCACGGCGTAAATTTTATTTTACTAATTTAACATCAAATACTATGTAAGAGTTAGCTGGAATTACTCCAGGGTAACCCTGTTTACCATAAGCAAGTTCTGGTGGAATAACAATTTTTCTTACTTCACCAACTTTCATCTGCTGTACCATTAAATCAAAACCTGGAATCATCTGATGAGCTCCGGTTGTGAACTCTAATGGTTCGTGTCCCTGTGGATGGAAGCCCTGTGAAGCATCAAAAATAGAACCGTCTAAAAGATAACCTTTATAATCAACTGTTACCTTTTTATTTTTACCGGCTACTGCACCACTTCCTTCTTTCTGGATATTGAAATAAACACCTGAAGCATCTTTTTTACAGTCAGCAATCATATCGTTGAATTCTTTCTGTTTTCTTTCTTCTTCAGATTTTTTTACTTTTTCAACGAGAGTATCAAAATCTTTCTGGCTGCAGGTAAATTTTTCTGCATCATTTCCCTGTCTGATAATTTTAACAGACTGGATTGTATCATTCTGTAATACTTTGTTTACAACATCCTGTCCTTCAATAACCTGTCCAAAAATTGTGTGCTTGTAATCAAGCCAGGTAGTTGGAACATGTGTAATAAAGAACTGACTTCCGTTGGTGTTGGCACCTGAGTTAGCCATAGCAAGTTTTCCAGGTGCATCAAAAGTTAATCCCTTTACAAATTCATCAGGGAATTTATATCCGGGACCGCCAGTTCCATTTCCTAATGGATCTCCACCCTGAATCATAAAATCCTGACCATCACCATTTGCAACACTAATTACACGGTGAAATTTTAATCCGTCATAAAATGGTTTGCCATTTGCTGCATCCAGTGTTCCTTCTGCAAGACCAACAAAGTTTGTTACTGTCATTGGTGTCTCTTTGTAAAAAAGCTCTAAAATAATCTGACCTTTTTCTGTAGTAAGAACAGCAAAAACACCTTCTTTACCTTTTAATGTTTCCATATAATTCCCCTTTGAACTACATGATGCAGAAGCAAATACAGCTAACGCAAACATAAGTCCTATAATATATTTTTTTAATTTCAAAATTTTCCCCCTTGAAATTTTTTTACTCTTTTTTTATTAGAACATTGTCAAAATCCATTCTTTTAAGGCAACCATTCTTGCCTTTAAGGAATCTGACATTATGCTTTCTACACCAGGAAATTTTTTACAGTTTGTATCCATGCACATATAAAGAACGAAATCATCTCCGCAATCAATAACAATAATGGAAATTCCAAGATTTTCAGGTTTGATTGCTTTAATAAAACCCATACCCATTGTAGTTAAATTATTAAAATTACAATATATGGAATTACCTTCCGACTTTATAGTCTGCCTGTAAACTGTTTCTCCAAAGCTGGCATCATCCTGTAAAACATAATAAGTTTTACCTTCTGCTGAACCTTCCACAGGATCTGCTATAGGCTTACGTGATTTTTCATTTTCAATCATATAAACCTTTTTATACAGATTCATCACCTTTTTTCTTGTATTGGAATAATACTTTGCAGAAACCATTTTTGAAGCACTTCGCATTATTACGGAACAGTCTTCAATTGTAAAATTTTCCTTATCAGTTTTACTGGTCTCTTTAATTTCTTTTTTTGGAATTAAATATAAGTATTCAAGAGTATATGCAAAGTTTCCCCTGCTCTTTTCGATTTTATTGGAATTACATTCCTGTGTAAGCTCACATTGTGGAACTAAAGAATAGTCTTCATCGGTACCGTTGTGGATTTTTATAACAAGGCCCTTTTCCTGTAATTCCTTTAAGTATTTTGAATTGATTACATCTTCTACATTTGCAGGAGCTGCCCATACAAATGTAGAAAGACTAAAAGCCATTCCTAAACAAAATGCTTTTAATTTTTTGGTCATTAACGGATTCCCTTATAAATAACACGAACCTGTTTGTATACTCCTTCGCCTTCACTTTTTGTTTCTACATCTGGAATATCATTTAAGGTTGTGTGAATAAGTCTTCGTTCAAAAGGATTCATTGGTTCAAGCAGGATAGATTTTCTATTTGAACGAACCTTATCTGCTGTTGTATATGCAAGGCGAACTAAAGTTTCTTCACGTCTGATTCTGTAGTTTTCTGTATCAAGAATTACGCGAACTTCTTCGTGACCTAAACGTCCTGCATAAATATTTGCCAATAACTGTAAGGCATCAAGATTTTTACCTTTACGTCCAATTAAGATTGAAGAATGAGATGATTCAAGTCTGATTCCAAGCTTTTTATCTTCGCGGTAAGCTACAGAAACTTTAATATCGTATCCCATTTTTTCAATTACTGATGAAATAAACTCTATTAATTTCTGTTCAAATTCTCCTTGTGGAAGAGGATCAGCAACAATTCTTGTGTAGTTTTCTGTTCCTTTTGAAGTATCAAAAGAATTTCCTTTTTCGTCATCAAAAGTATGAACGCGGATTTTTACATATCCTTTTTTGAATAATGAATTTTTCTGTGTTTCCAGAATTTCTACATCAAACTGGTCTTTTTCTAATCCCAATTCGTTTGCTGCAATTTCTATTGCCTCTTTTTCTGTTTTTCCTTCGTACTCGTAAGTCATTTATATAATCTCCTGAAAAGTTATTTGTTACAGTTTTTTAAGATATTCATTCTCTGAATATTCTTATTATTTTTTTGCTTTTGCCTTTGATTTGGCTTTTGGAGGAAGTACTTTGTTTTCATCTCCTCCATTTGCAAGCTCTGCCTTTTTTTCTGCCATCATTTTGTTAATGATAACCTGCTGAACCATCTGGAATACGTTACTTACTGTCCAGTAAAGTAAAAGTCCTGAAGGAGCATTGTAGAAAAGGAAGAAGAACATGATTGGCATACCATAAGTCATAAACTTCATAGAAGCTGCGCTCTGACCCTGTGCTGCACCACCATACTGAGTTACCTTTCCATAAAGCAGCTGTGTTCCAACATAAATGATTGGTAAAAGTCTGAGTGTATTTGCTGTAAAGGCACTAATTAAAGGAATTTCTTTATTCCATGACCATACTGAATCACCTACCGAAAGGTCAGGAATCCAGTGTGGAATAAACATAGAACCGCGGAATTCAAAATAGTTATTGAACAAATTATACATGGCAAATAAAACCAGGAACTGGAAAACCATTGGTAAACATCCGCTTGCAGGATTATATCCGGCTTCCTGATAAATCTTTGACATTTCTGCCTGCATCTTCTGCTGATCATTTGCATATTTTTTCTGTACAGCCTGAATCTTTGGCTGAAGCTGCTGCATTTTTAATGTACTTAATGACTGCTTCTTAGAAAGAGGGAACATTGCAAGTTTAAGAAGAATTGTAAGAATAATAATACAAATACCCCAGTTCTTTATAAACTTGTGAAGAAGTTCAAGACACCATTTAAGAATTGTTTCAAGCCAGTTTAACCAGCCGCTTGTCTGTAAACATTGGGTTACTTTTTTACCGCCAAGACCCCATGCATTATTTTCTGCAATGTTATAACGTTTAAGTTCTTTGTCGTTTCTTGGACCAAAGTACATGTAGTAAACATCGTTTATATCATTTGTAGAAAAAGCTTTTCTTGAAACTAAAGCCTGAGCATTAGCATAATCATCTGTCTGGATTTCTGTTGTGTAAAAAGCTGCATCCATTGTTTCTGCAGCAGAAGGAATTATAAGTTCAACAAAGTATTTACCGGCAATTCCTGCCCAGATAAAGTCTTTTTCAAATCTTTTTATATTCTGATTCTGACCTAAAATCTTTTTTGTATATTTGTTGCCGTTGTAGGTAACAAACTGACGGTTTTCGTATCTGTTCTGTTTTGCAATAAAGTGTGGTCCAATCTGTGGAGAAGTTCTGAGAGTATAAGAAGTACCATCAATATTGATTCCACTTCCATCTTCGCTGTGAATTAAAACTTCTAACTTGAAAACGTATTCATCATCTTTGAAAGTATAGCGTTTACCAAGAACATAATTTTTTCCTTCAACTTTTACATTTTTTGTAAAAAGCAGGGTTTTGTCATCTTCTTTTGTAAGCTTAAAATTCTGATTAATGATTTTTTCTGTAGCAGGACCAATTGATAAAGCACAGGTTCTGTTAAAGTCGTTTATGCTGTCTGAAAGCTCAACACCTTCATTTGTTTTTGTATCGATATGATTTTTTAATTTGTAGCTGATTATATCTCCGCCTTTGTTTGTTAAGGCGATTTTTGCAAGATTTGTTTCAACGTAAACAATTTCTTCTTCAATATCTTCAGTGCTTTCTTCTGTAACTAAAGCTTCTGAATTATCTGCAAGAAGATCAGAAAGTTCTGGAACTTCGGCAGAAGTTGTTTCTTCATTATTTACTTCAACTGGAATTTCTTCTGTAATTTTATTTTTGTTTTTAGAAAAAACTGCAGGAAACATAAAGGCACATACAATTACGATTGTAGAAAGGACAATTGCCCATATCAGATTCTTATCCACTTTTTTTCTCCTTTTCTATTCATCACAGGGCAGTAAGACTGCCTAACTAAGGAACAGGATCATACCCGCCTTCGTGAAATGGATTGCATTTTAAGATTCGCTTGATTGATAAAAAAAGACCCTTACCTGGTCCATATTTTTTTATAGCCTCAATTGCATAGGCAGAACATGTTGGCGTAAAGCGACAGCATGGCCTATGTAAAGGAGAAATACAAATTTGATAAATACGAATTAATGTACAGAAAAACTTAGTTAAAAAGAGTTTTAACCATTTCATAAATTTTCCCTGATTAATCCTGCCTTTTCACACAATAAACGAATTTGGTCACATCGCGAATGGAACGAATCATTTCCGGGATATATTAAAAACAACATATCATAACCGGTGTTCAGATGTGATTTAATTAAACGATAGACTTCTCGGCTGTATCTTTTTGATAAGTTCCTTTCAACCGCGTTACCGTAGCCACGAATTAAAGGAAAACCTACACGATTCATTTCCAGATTATTTTCTAAGAAAAATAATTTTGCGCCTGGAATACTTATCTTTTTTCCATTTTTAAACAGGTTTTTAAAAGCAGCGGGATTTTTTATTCGCTCATCACGTTTAAAAAATCCCGTTTTTATTAAGTCTGTTTCCATCCCTATTAATTATTAGTATTTTTTCTTTTCATCAGATACTGATAATTTTGCACGGCCCTTAGCACGTCTGCGAGCTAATACCTTGCGTCCGCCTTTAGTTGCCATACGAGCTCTAAATCCGAACTTTCTATTGCGTTTTACTTTACTTGGTTGATATGTTCTTTTCATGGAACGTACTCCTTATATATTTATAAAAAAAATTTCTTATTAATAAAAATAGTAATCAAATATATCATTATTTTTCGGAATTGGTCAACATATCAGCCTTTAACCTTTCAAAGCGGGCTATCATTTCAGGAGGCAAACCGCCCTTATTACTGCTTTCTTTTTCAGCCTGTTTTTCGTTAAGTTTATTAAGAAGCTTTTCCTGCTCCTCCATTTTTTTATCGCTTTCTGCCGCAAGCTTTTTCATGCTTGTATCATAATCATCACAAATATTTGCCTTACTGCCGCTTACCCTGAATGCCAGATTTTTTATATTCAATTCCGGACTTGCCCACTGCAAACCTTTAAGAATAAATTTCTGATTCATTCTTAAATACTGAATCCAGCCGGAATGTGTTGTTTCAACAAGAAGAATACCGTTTTTTAAATCCACAACATGAGAATTAAGTGCAAGCTTTTCTCCAATTGTTAGGCTTTCATCATCCTCTTCATCTTTTTTGCCAATTTTTGAAACAACCTTTTTCCAGGTATTAGAAATACCATAGCTGTTATTTGATGAGGCAATAGCTTCAAAAATTGAAGTTAAATCTGAACCTGTTTTAATATCATTATCCTTCATACCATTGTCCTCCCTCAATTTTATAAACTTTTGTAGTATCGTGCATATAGCGCTCGTAAGGTTCGCCCGGTAAAAATGTACAGAAAAGCTGATCATAATCCGGCAGTAAAGAAGTTAATTTTGCCCTTTTATTTGGATCCAGCTCAAGTAAAACATCATCCATAAGCAGAACCGGTTTTAAGCCTGTAGCCCGCGATAAATATACTGCCTGGGCAACTCTAAGCAAAAGAGAAACAAGCCTGCACTGGCCCGTAGAAGCCGTTGGAATAAATAATTTATGATCTTTTACAAAATTAATTCTGTCTCTATGAGGACCACTTAAACTGGTTTCCAGAAATTTATCGCGGTCGCGGTTTTCGAGCAGAAAGGCCTGAACATTTTCGCTTTTCCAGCTTGGATCATACTGAATTGAAACTCCCTCAATACCCGTAATCTCCGCAAAAATTCTTGAAAAAATCTCATTGAATTCAAAAATTGATTTTTTTCTTTTCTGCTGAATTATAACACCATAAGCAGCCAGCTGATTGTCAAAAGTATCGAGCATTTCGTATTCATGATTTTTAAGAATCAGATTTCTGCTTTTAAGAATTTTTTTATAATTTCTTATTTCGTCAATGTAAGAAGAATCATACATTGTTAATGACTGGTCTATAAAAAATCTTCTGTTTTCCGGCTCGCCGGTCGCAAATTTTAAATCATCATGACAAAATAAAATGCAAGGTATTGTATTAATTAATTCTTTTCTGTCGCTGATTCTCTTGCCGTTTTTTTCAATTCTTTTTTTATTGTTTTCAAAAATTACAGAGATTTTCTGAACATCATAATTTTCGTGCTTATACAGAGCGTTTAAACTAAAATTTTTTTCATTAGTTTTTACAATCTGCAAATCAACATGAGTTCTAAAACTTATTCCATAAGCGGAATAATAAAGCGATTCCAGAATGTTAGATTTTCCCTGTCCATTTTCACCAACAAAATAGACCTCTCTGTTCGAAAGGTCTATTGTATCGTTTTTAAGATTACGGAAATTATAAAAAGTCTGATATAAAAACGGCATTAAAAGTTACTCTGCAATTTTAGTAATTCTGCGAGTTTTTGCAAAAGCAAAAACTCGTTGATGAACTACTAAAATCTGGCTCTGCCAGATTTTAGTAGTTCATCGGCATAATAACGTGGATATAATCACCTGCTGGTTCACCACGTACAATAACTGCCTTTGTAATACTAGCCTCTTCGTTACTCTGTGCATCATTAATATTAAATTCAAAAACTACATTTTCTGAATCTATTACTTTTAATGGATCTGTAACATAAGTAAAATTCAAAGCCATAGAAATATCCTGTCCGTCATAGCGGCATGGAATTTCCTCATCAGCTGTACCAATATCAGATTCAGGAGAGATTAATTTTAAAACTCCGGAAGAAATTCTAAAAATAATTCTGCTTACTTTTTTATCAACCATGATTGTTGTTCTCTTTAATGCAGCTTCAAGATCTGCCTTATTTACCATAATTGACATTGTAAGATTTTCTGGAATTACCTTCTGATAGTTAGGGAACTGGCCTTCAATAAGATTTGAAGAGAATTCTACATTTCCAAATTTTACAAAAATTGATTTGTCTACAACACCAATGCTTAAGTTTCCTTCATCCGGAGCATTTTTTAAGATTGTAGTTAATACTTTTGTAGGAATGATTGCAGGCTGGAAATCTGGAACACTGAAACCTGTTTTATTAACACATGAAAGTCTTCTTCCGTCGGTTGCAACCATAGTTAATGTGTCGCCGTTTTTTATAAAATAAACGCCGGTCATAAAGAAGCGGTTTCTGTCATCAGATACTGCAAAAACAGTCTGCTTAATCATTTCTTTAAAATCTTTTGAAGGTAATTCAAAGAAAGGAACGTTTTCTGAAGAACCCATTTCTGGGAATTTATCTGATGTCTGACTCTTGAGCTTAAAGTTGATTTTTTTTGCAACAGGTTTAATTGTTACAATGATATCTTCCTGAGAAAATTCAATATCACCAGAAGGAGATGTAGAAAGGATATTCATAAATTTGTCGCAGTAAATAGTTGTGCGTCCTTCCTGCTGAATATCAACCGGAATACTTGTTGTAAATTTAACTGTAGAATCGGTTGCCCTAATTGTTAAAGCATTGTTTTCTGCAATTACTAATATGTTAGAAAGAATAGAAGCAGGACTTTTATTTGTAATTATTTCCTGAGCAATTGCAATTTCTTTAATCATTGCATCTCTATCAAAAGTGAATTTCATTTAGATCTCCTTTTTATAAATTTTTTACACATCGTTTATTAATTATTAAATTTAAATAAATTTAGTAATAGTAATAATAAGGTCTGTAGATTGTGTGGATAACTTACTTAATCATATATAATATATAGATTTAGTTAAGTTGATTATTCAGTAAATTTTATTTACATTTTATCCACTTTTCCACATTTTACTTTAATAAAGTTATTTTATCCACAGTAAAACAGGAGTTAACCACTTTAAATCTACTTTTTATACTCCTTAATATCTTTTATAAATAATTGAATTCTTGCTTCAAAAGAAGAATCAAGTTTAATTTCATCTTCAATTTTTTCGCAGGCATTCATTATTGTAGAATGATCACGTCCTCCAAATTCTTCACCTAATTCAGTAAAAGAAATTTCTGTCAGTTGTCTTGCAATATAAATTGCAATATGACGTGGAGTAACATATTTTTTATCTCTCTTTTTACCTTTCAAATCTGAGACAGAAATCTGGAAGGCATCTGCAATAACCTTTTGAATGATATCAAGAGAAATATTATTGTTTTTATTTGTACTGATTAAATCGTTAAGCTGGGTCTTTATATTTTCAAGAGTGATTTTCTGTTCCATCAGCTCTTCAAGACCAAATACTTTATTTAAGGCAGCTTCAAGGTCGCGGACATTTGTTTCAATGTTTTTTGCAATATAATCAATAATTTTTGGATCCAGGGTCTTTCCCATAAGATCAACTTTTTTCTGAAGAATTGCATAGCGGTTCTCGTATTTAGGAGCCTGAATATCAATACATAATCCGTTTGAAAGTCTGCTTACAAGTCTTTCTGCAAGAATTTTTGTTTCTCTGATTGGACGGTCACAGGTAAAAACCATCTGTGCTTTTTTTTGAGAAAGGGCTTCAAAGGTATAGAAAAGTTCATTCTGCATTCCTTCCTTTCCCTGTAAAAAGTGAATGTCATCAAGAAGAAGAACATCAAGATTTCTATATTTATTTTTGAAGTCGTTTGTTTTTTTAGAAGTAAGGGAAGATGTAAAATCATTTCCAAAGGTTTCTGCAGAAACATAACAGATTTTAAGTTTTGGATTTTGTTTGTAAATATAATTTCCAATTGACTGCATAAGATGGGTTTTTCCTAAACCGGAACTGCCATAAAGAAGAATTGGATTGTATTTATTACCAGGATTTTTAGCTACAGCAATTGCTGCGTTGTAAGCGTAATTACTGTTATCTCCCGGAATAAAGGTTTCAAAAACAAAATTTTCATTAAGCTGAGGATGCTTTTTGATTTTTTCTGTAGTTTCAATATTTGTTTTTACAGGTGATTTTTCTGAAGTTTCAATTTTTTCTTCGCCTTCATCATCATTTTTTGACTCTGTTTTTACAGCAGCTGCAGGAGAAGAGGAAGAAGTATTTTTTACAATGCATTCAATTTCAAGATTATTAAGACCGGTAATTTCTTTTAATTTGTTGGATAAAATTTCAAGGGAACCTCTTTTTACTACCTGATTCTTCATAAAAGGAGAGGCAACACTTAAAACAATTTTATTATTTATTTCTTCTACGTAATTGATATTAAAATTAAAAATGAACTCGTTTTCTCTATTTTCTGAAATATATTGATTATGAATCTCACTCATAGAAGCGTTAAAGGCTTCTTCTAAAAATTTTTCTGACATAATTACATTATTCTAGAACTCAATAAAAACTTCAACAGAAATTTTGAATAAAATAAACTACCAGTCGGTAGTTTGTACAATCATTGAATTTTACCTTTTTTTCAGTTAAAATAAATAAAATATTCATATCTTTATCTGGTTATAGAGACCAGATTTTTAGAGGTAAAAATGTCTGCAGATAATTATGGCGCAAGTAATATACAGGTTTTGAAAGGACTCGAAGCTGTCCGCAAACGACCTGGTATGTACATTGGTTCAACAGGTCCTAGAGGACTTCATCACTTAGTTTACGAAACAGTAGATAACTCTATTGATGAAGCTATGGCAGGCTTTTGTGATAACATTGTTGTCGCACTTGAAAAAGATGATGTTTGCCGTGTAGAAGATAATGGACGTGGTATTCCGGTAGACATTCACCCTACAGAAAAAATTTCAGCCCTTGAACTGGTATTAACCCGTCTTCATGCCGGTGGTAAATTCGACAAAGGTTCTTATAAAGTTTCCGGAGGTTTGCATGGTGTTGGTGTATCCTGCGTAAATGCCCTTTCTGACTGGATGGAAGCAACTGTAAAACGTGATGGTCATATTTATCATCAGAAATATGAAAGAGGAATTCCAAAAACTAAAGTTGAAGTTATTGGCGATTCCGATGAACACGGAACAACAATCCGCTGGAAGGCAGACAAAACAATTTTTACAGAAACAACAACCTATGATTATGATGTTTTAAAAGAACGTCTTCGCGAACTGGCCTTTTTGAACAGCGGTATAAAAATCACATTTCGCGATGAACGCCTTGAAACTCCAAAAGAAGAAGTTCTGCAGTTCTTAGGCGGTATTAACGAATTTGTAAAAAGTATTGATATTGGCAAAACCGTTGTACCTCTTGAACCAATTTACATAAACGAAAATAAAGATGATGTAATCACAGAAATCTCAATGCATTACAATTCATCATATTCAGAAAATGTTCAGTCTTATGTAAACGACATTCACACAAGAGATGGTGGTACTCACCTTGAAGGTTTTAAGAACGGTCTCCGCTTTGTATTAAACAAGTTTTTAGATTCAAACGAAAAATTAAAAAAGCAGTTGGATAAAGACGAAAAACTTACTTACGAAGATATTTCTTCAGGTTTAACTGCAATTATTTCCATGAAGGTTCCTGAGCCAGAATTTGAAGGTCAGACAAAGGAAAAGCTTGGAAACACAGAAGTAAGAACAATTGTAGATCAGATTGTAAAAGAAAAGCTGACAATTTATTTTGAACAGAATCCTGCAGACCTTGAAGCAATTCTTAAAAAAGGTCTTGATGAAGCTAAGGCCAGAATTGCAGCCCGTAAGGCAAAAGACAACATGCGTAAAAAATCATCTCTGGATGGTTTTGGTTTACCAGAAAAACTTTCTGACTGTTCAGAAAAACATGATCCTGAACATTGCGAAGTTTACATAGTCGAAGGAGATTCTGCCGGCGGTTCTGCAAAGAAAGGACGCGATCCAAAACATCAGGCCATTCTTCCTCTCTGGGGAAAAATGCTGAACGTTGAAAAAGTTCGTCCTGAAAAAGTAATCGATAACGACAAGCTTCAGCCGGTAATTGCATCACTTGGTGCAGGTTTTGGAAAAGACTTTAATATTAATAAATTACGTTATCACAAAATCATCATCATGGCCGATGCCGATGTTGATGGTTCTCATATTCGTACATTGCTTTTGACTTTCTTCTTCCGCTATATGCCGGAGCTTATTGAAAAAGGATATGTTTACCTTGCTATGCCTCCTCTGTTCAAAGTTAAACTTGGAAAGAAGGAACCGGTATATTGTTATTCGGACGCGGAAAGGGATGCGGCGCTTGAGGCGCTTGGCGATCAGCGCGATAAGGCAGAAGTACAGCGTTATAAAGGTCTTGGTGAAATGGATGGTGACCAGCTTTGGGAAACTACTATGGATCCTTCAAGAAGAAAAATGCGTGTTGTAACAATTCCAGATGCCATTGCAGCCGATAAGATTTTCTCTGTTTGTATGGGTGAAGAAGTAGAACCTCGCCGACAGTTCATTGAATCAAATTCAAGCTACGCAAATCTGGATATATAGTCTAATAACTAACTAACGATAATTAGTAAAAAAGGAAATAAAAATGGAAGAGATAAAAACAGCCGAAGGTGGCTCTCTCATTAAAATCCCTATTGAGGATGAAGTTAAGCAGGCATATATTGACTACTCAATGTCTGTAATTGTACAGCGTGCTTTGCCTGATGTTCGTGATGGTCTTAAACCTGTTCACAGACGTATTATGTACGCAATGGATACCCTTCATCTTGCAAGCGGTGGAAAAACAAAAAAATGTGCTACCATCGTTGGTGAAGTTTTGGGACACTACCATCCACATGGAGATGCTTCTGTATATGATGCCCTTGTTCGTCTTGGACAGGATTTTGCCCAGCGTTATACAACAGTAACTCCACAGGGAAACTTCGGTACAATTGCCGGTGACCCTGCTGCGGCTTACCGATACACCGAAGCAAAGATGTCTAAAATTACGGAAGAAATGGTTGCCGACATAAACAAAGACACGGTAGACATGATTCCTAACTTTGATGATTCTACAAAGGAACCTGCAGTTCTTCCTGCTGCCTTCCCTTTCCTTTTGTGTAATGGAACAACAGGTATTGCCGTTGGTATGGCAACCAACATGCCTACACATAACTTACGTGAAGTTGCTTCTGCAATTTCTGCATATATTGATAATCCGGAAATTTCCATTGACGAACTGATGACTCACATAAAGGGTCCTGACTTCCCTACCGGCGGTATTATTTACGGTACAAGTGGAATTAAAAAAGCTTATACAACCGGACGTGGAAAAATAACCATCCGTTCAAAGTTCAATATTGAAACCTTAAAAAATGGAAAAGAGCAGATTGTATTTACAGAAGTTCCATACGGAGTAAATACAACAAATATCATCAAAAGAATTAAAGAGTTAAACCGCGATAAGCAGATTGATGGAATTGTAGATTGTAACGATGAAACTTCAGACCGTACAGGTATGCGTCTGGTTGTTGAACTTAAAAAAGGAGCAATCACAAAAATCGTTCTTAATCAGCTTTTTGCCAAAACAGATTTACAGTCTAACTTTGGTGTTATAAATCTTGCCCTGGTTCCTCAGGTAAAAGAAGGCTGTGAACCACGTTATAAAGAAGCAGAATTAACCCTGCCTCAGACATATCTTAAACCTGAAGTATTAAACTTAAAGCAGCTTATCATGCACTTTGTAAATCATAGAGATGAGGTAATTACCCGTCGTACAATTTATGATTTAAAAGTTGCAAAACATAAGATGCACATTCTGGAAGCTTTAATTACTGCAATCAACAATATTGATGAAGTAATTAAGATTATCCGTTCGAGTAGAAATACAGAAGAAGCAAAACTCCGTTTAGGTGAAAGATTTGACTTTGATGATGAGCAGACAACAGCAATTGTTGAAATGCCATTAAAGAGACTTACTCACCTGCTCATTGAAGATTTACAGAAAGAAATAAAAGAGCTCCAGGCCTTTATTGATTATCTGCAGGATTTATTAAATCATCATGAAAAAATCTTACAGCTTATTAAGAGTGATACAAATGCTCTTGCAGAAAAATATGGAGATGACAGAAGAACTGATATCGTCTTTGATGAAGTAGAACAGATCAACGTAGAAGATATGATTAAAGACGAAGACATGGTTGTTATGATTTCCCGCCTTGGTTATATCAAGAGAGTTTCTGTTGATAAATATAAAAAGCAGAGCCGTGGAGGAACCGGAAGTAATTCAACAGCCTTGCTCGAAAATGATTATATCAATCAGCTCTTTATTGGTTCGACAAAAGAAAAGTTGTTATTTATAACTAACATTGGCCGGGCTTACTGGTTAAAGATTCATGAAATTCCTGAAGCAGAAAAAACAAGCAGAGGTTCAAATATTAAAGGCTTACTGCAGGTTTCTGCTGATGAAGAAATTACAACAATTGTTTCCTTAAAGGAATTTACAGACGAGCAGTATATCTTTATGACAACCTCTAAGGGAGTTGTAAAGAAGGTAAGATCTTCAGAATTCCAGAACGCAAAAACAAAGGGAATTATTGGTATTAAACTTAATGACGGCGACAAGCTGGTAAGTGCAATTCTTACAGACGGTAAATCTGAAGTTATGCTGATTACCCGCAGAGGAAAGGCTTTACGTGTTACAGAGGATTCTGTCCGCTGCATGGGAAGAGCCAGCTGTGGTATAAAGGGAATGAAGCTTTCTGAAGGTGACGAAATTGCTGCCGCAGTAAAAGTTGAAGAAAATTCAAACATTATCCTTCTTACAGAAAAAGGTGTAGGAAAACGTATTTCTTTTGACTACTTCTCTGTTCACGGAAGAGGAACCGGAGGTCAGCGTATATTTGGTAATACTGACGGTAAGGGAGAAATTATTGGAGCCTTAAATGTTGCAGATAATGATGAAGTCGTTTGCATGACAAGTCAGGGAAAAACTTTAAGATTTAAGGCATCCGAAATTAAGGAACAGGGCCAGGGAGCATCTGGTGTTAAGATTGTAAAAGTCAATGAACCGGATTATCTTGTTGGAGTAGACAAAGTTCAGGATAAGGATGAATAAATATTAACTACCGTTTGTTAGTTTAAAATTTAATATTTTAAGTTGACAAAAAAGTAGAATTATTTAATAATTAAATTATTACAAAAGGGTATGAATTAATTTGAATTAATTCTAGGGTGATTATACATCAGGCAGAAGCTGATCGATTAATTTCGGTCAGCTTTTTTTGTTTTAAAAAATTTCCACAGAGTCCACAGATTTATCCACAAAACAAAGGATGAAAAAAAAGTTATCCACAATTTATCCACGACGGTGGATAAGTCCAGGTCTGTCTGCAATGTCATAAAGATAAGGTCCATAACAATGTTTCACGTGAAAAGTCCAGTATAGCAGATGAGCTTTGTTTTTATGTTTTATTGTGTTTCACGTGAAATATGTAAAATATCCGTGGAGTATATAAGCCTGCCTGGTGGAAGTGACTGTTTCACGTGAAACGGTTTTTTGGAAAGAACTTCCCGGGAGTTTGAAGTTTAGCATGTTTCACGTGAAATATTTCTAATTTGAAGACCTTTGTAATGTGATAAGTAAAAGGATTGTGTTTCACGTGAAAAGTCCTGGACATTTCTCATGAACGTTGATTTGTGTTGCACTGTGTTTCACGTGAAAACTTTTAAGCGTAGAAAGATTGCGTATCAATAAATACTAATCCTGGTTTCACGTGAAACAGTATTAATCCGGGGTTTTAATTATTAATTTCAAATAACAACCGTTTGTTAGTTTAAAATTATTTCTAACAATCGGTTGTTAGTTCGTATGTTAGTTCATATTTGTAATATGCAAAAAAAACGGGGTAAACCGTCCGGCCTACCCCGCTTATCTTATGCTTTACTAAAAATTATTTAGAAAGCAGTTTATTTAAGCTGTTTACAAAGTTAATAGGATCTTTTACTTCCATACCGGCAATCATTAATGCCTGTGTAAACAAAACTTCAGAAACATCAGCAATTCTTGCTTCGTCCTCAGTATCTTTAAGAGCAGCAACAATTGGATGATCTCCATTTACTTCAAGTATAGGTTTTAATTCTGGTCCAGGCTGTCCCATAGCTTTCATCATCTGAATCATCTGGTAACTAGGATCATTTTCATCTACAACGATACAAGAAGGGTTTTCTCCGCTAAGGGTCTTGGAAAGTTTTACATCCTTAACCTTGTCGCCAAGTGCTTTTTTAATCTTTTCTACAACAGGTTTGAAAGCTTCTTCCTTCTTTTTGGCATCTTCTTTGTTTCCAATAAGATCTTCATCTGAACCACTGCGGTTTACAGCTTTAAGTTCATATTCGTTCTTATACTTACCAAATCCTGGAATAACAATGTCATCAATATCATCATCCATGATAAGAACTTCGAAACCTTTGTCTGTATATGCTTTTACAAGAGGATTTGCCCTAAGATTCTTTTCATCACTGCCAGAAATGTAGAAAATTGCTTTCTGGTCAGCCTTCATTCGCTGAACATAATCTGCAAGGCTTGTGTAATTTCCTTCGCCGCTTCCACTTGCATCTGTAGACTTAAAGCGTACAATTTCTGCAATTTCATCGCGGTTTGAATAATCTGAATAAAGACCTTCCTTCATAGGGCGGTTGAAGTTCTTTACGAATTTTTCCCATTTTTCAATGGCTTTCTTGTCTTCATCCTTTCTGTCAGCTTCTGCAATCTTCTTTGCTTTATCTGCAGCCTCGCCCATCTTCTTAAACTCGCTTAAAAGCTTTTTAACACTTGCAGATTTAATATTATCAAGAATTCTGTTCTGCTGAAGGATTTCACGGCTTACATTAAGAGGTAAATCTTCAGAATCGATAATACCGCGTACAAAGCGCAGATATGAAGGTAAAAGTTCACGATCATCATCAGTAATGAATACACGTTTTACATAAAGCTTAAGTCCGCTCTTGTAATCTGCCTGGTACATATCAAATGGGGCTGTCTGAGGTACAAAGAAAAGTGTTGTGTACTCCTGAGTACCTTCTGCGTGTGTATGAACATAGTGAAGAGGATCCTGGCCGTCGTGACCAAAGGTTTTATAGAACTCATTGTAGTCTGCTTCTTTTAATTCACTCTTTGGGCGTTTCCAAAGTGCACTTGCAGAGTTTACCTGATCAACCTTACTTTCACTGCCTGTTTCTTTTCCCTTATCATCATATTTCTTCTGTTCGTAGTGAAGATAGATTGGGAAGGCAATATGATCAGAATATTTTTTAATAAGTTCTTCAATCTTCCATCTTGAAGCAAATTCTTTACTGTCATCATTTAAATGCATTTCAATAGCAGAACCGCTTAATTCTGCATTATCAAAACCATATTTTTTTGCGGCTGCACTGTCAGCGGCAACTTCTTCAATTTCGTAAGAGTTTGTTCCGTCTGAAGACCAGTGCCAGATTTTTCCGTCACCGGCAGCTTTACGGGTGTAAACATCAATTTTATTTGCTGCCATAAAAGCAGAATAGAAACCTACACCAAACTGACCGATTAAGGCAGAATCTTTAGAAGCTTCTGCAGTAAGCTGTTCCATAAAAGCTTTGGTTCCGGAACGGGCAATAGTTCCGAGGTTATTTGTTAAATCCTCGTCAGTCATACCAATACCAGAATCCTGTACAGTAAGAGTGTTGTCTTTTTCGCTGAAAGTGATGTCGATTCTTGGGTCGAATTTTACAGACTTGTAAGCATCATTTGAAACAGTAAGATACTTAAGTTTGTCCAAAGCATCAGAACCGTTAGAAACAATTTCCCTAAGGAAAATGTCTTTATTTGAATAAAGTGAATGAATGATAAGTTTTAGAAGTTGATTGACTTCTGTCTGGAATTCATATTTAGCCATCTAAATAACTCCTGAAAATTTAAAAAATTTTATGTTAACTTTTAAAATAATAAGAAATTTAGTTAATCGGCAAATTTATTTTTTTTCAAAAAGTGCTATTATATGCAGTATGATTAATAGTTTGATTAATAATGAAATCTTTATTTCTATGGTATCTAGTATCCAGTTGCAGCTTGTTTCTCTCGTTTTTCTTATTATTCTTGTAATCAGTTATTTTAAGAGAAAAAAACTTCCAATACTTTCTACAAAGTGTTTTTCGTCAATGATGATTTTTTCTCTGGTCTTTGTAATTTTAGATGCCTGGTCTTCTATTATTCCTTTCTTAGAGCTAAAACAGTTCTGGCAGATAAGAATGATTTATCAGCTTAGAAGTTATTCATATTTGTCTGTAACAGTTTCCATTTATCTTTATGTTACCCTCCTTCTTGGAAGAAAACAGAGGCTTACTCCGAAAGAACGTATTCAGATTTTTGGAGTTTATATTCTTGGGATTATAGCAATTATGCTGGCTCAGTTCCGTTCTTCGGTTGATACAAGCGGACACTTTTCTTTTACAGCAATGAACATTACTACCAATGTGGTAGTGCTTATTTTTGCCTTCAGAACTATATTTGATACTGTTAAATATTCTATAAAAAATCCTAAGGCATTTTTTAAAGGAAAAAGAAAATACATATTCTGGACTACAACAATCTGGATTGCAGATTCTCTGCTTCAGCTGGTAAATCCCTTTAATACAGTTTTAAGCCTTGGTATTGCTTCCATGAGTTTTATAATGTACCTGGGACTGGAAACTCCCGGAGATTTTATAGACAGAGAAACCGAAGCCCTGAATGCCACTGCCCTTCGCCTTATGCTTGAAAACCTTACAACAAGAAAAAGGCGCTTTTTTATCTTAAATATTGATATTGAAGATTTTGAATCTATTGAAGAAAAATTCGGCGAAGCAATTGCCAACCAGTTAATTGCTAATGTTGGAGACTTTATCAATACTTCTTTTGATTGTCCTATCTTCCGGGCTGAACCTAACTCTATCACCATAATAGTGATGCAGAACAAAAAAAATGAGCACTTTTATTTAGTTGATAAAATGCTTAATTTTATAAAGGAAAGAATGGATCAAAGCTGGTGGGTTGGAGAAAACAGCTTTTACATTTCTTCTCATTGTGACTTTATTTTCTATCCAAATGATGTTCCTGAAAATCTTTCAATTCATGATTTTATGCGTCTTATTGATGACTGGCATTCTTATTCAGAAGAGACAGGCTTCTTGCGCAGAATAGACAGCAAACTTATTGAAAATAGAAACAGAGAAGCAAAGATTGTTCAGCTTCTGTCTGATGCAATTAATAGTGATGGAATTGAAATGTACTACCAGCCTATCTACGAAATCAAAACAGAAAGGTTTTCTAATTTTGAAGCCCTTGTAAGATTAAAGAATACCAGCACTCTTGGTTTTGTCAGCCCTGAAGAATTTATTCCAATTGCAGAAAGACACGGCTTAATTATGAAACTTTCCAATATGATTTTTAATCAGGTTTTTAATTTTGTTAGTTCAAACAAACTAGAGCAGGCAGGACTTTCTCACATTGAAGTAAATCTTTCCGGCCTTCAGTCAGTAGATGCCCAGCTCCCTCAGCAGATGGCAGCCCTGATGGAAAAATATAAAATTAATCCAAAAATTGTTAATCTCGAAATTACGGAATCAATAGCCATTACTTCAAGTTTTATGCTTAACAAAAATATGGATGAACTTAAAAAAATGGGCTGCTCTTTTTCTATGGATGATTTTGGAACCGGCTACTCCAATCTTTCTCAAATAGCAAAAGTAAACTATGAATTAATAAAAATTGATAAGAGCCTTTTGTGGCCCTGCTTTGAAAAAGAAAATACAAACAGTGCAAATGCAAAAGTAATTCTGGAAAATATGATTAAGATGATTTTGATGCTGGGCAGGAAGATTGTTGTAGAAGGGGTTGAAACTAAAGAGCAGTATGACTACCTTAAAAAGTTAGGAGTGACTTACATACAGGGTTACTATTTTAGTAAGCCACTCCCTTCTTCAGAATATCTGGATTTTTTACGACAAAAATAAATTATAATTTATCTGCAATATCGTAAATGAGTTTTTCTGATTTTTCCCAGCCAAGGCAAGGGTCTGTGATTGATTTTCCGTAACAGCCTTCGCCTGGTTTCTGGGCTCCGTCTTCAATGTAAGATTCAATCATGAAACCTTTTACCAGCTTGCTTATGCGGTCAGACTGCTTGCAGGAATTCAAAACATCAAAAACAATTCTTGGCTGCTCCAGAGGTTTTTTGTTAGAGTTAGAATGGTTAGTGTCTATGATTACTGCAGGATTTGTAAGGTCTGGTCTTGCTTCATAACAGTCGCATAAACGAGATAAATCTTCGTAGTGGTAATTAGGAAGATTGTTTCCATGCTTGTTTGTAGAACCTCTGAGAATTGCATGAGCCCAAGGGTTGCCCTGTGAATGAACTTCCCATCCGCGGTAAATGAAAGTGTGTTTGTGCTGAGCTGCCATAATTGCGTTCATCATTACGCTTATATCACCAGAAGTAGGATTCTTCATTCCAACTGGAACTTCAATTCCAGAGGCTGTAAGTCTGTGCTGCTGGTCTTCAACCGAGCGGGCGCCTACAGCAACGTAACCAAGAATATCATCCAGGTATTTGTGGTTTTCAGGATAAAGCATTTCGTCAGCAAAAATTAAACCGGTCTGTTCAACAGCTTTCATATGCAGTTCGCGGGTTGCAAGAATTCCCTTGTACATATCTGGTTTTCCGGTTGGATCAGGATTGTGTAAAAGTCCTTTATAACCTTCTCCGGTTGTTCTTGGCTTGTTTGTGTAAATGCGTGGAACCAGCATGATTTTATCTTTTACTTTATCCTGAACAGGAATGAGTCTGTTCATATAATCTAGAACTGCAGTTTCGTTATCTGCTGAACAAGGTCCAATAAATAAAACCTTACGGTTATCTCTTCCTTCAAAAATTGCCTTTAATTCAGCTCTCTTTTTTTCTACAATTTCTGCAACCTTTGCTGTTACAGGAAACTGTTCCTTTACCTCTGCCGGGATTGTTAATTTTCTTTCAAATTCCATGTTCATATTTTTACCTCCAAAGTGTTTTTTATTTTTTATTAAATAAAGCACGACGTTTTGTAGAAAGCTGCATTTTTGCTTTTAGGCCTTCCTTGTCATCCTGTTTGAGCATTGTACGAAGAGTTTCCATTTCGTTAATAAAAAGATCCATCTGATGTAATAAGGGTTCCTTATTCATTAAGAAAAGTTCACTCCACATTTTATCGTTGATGTTTGCAATTCTGGTTAAGTCTCTGAAAGAGTCTCCAGTGTAGTCTACCAGATGGGTGTTATCGCTGCAGTCCATAAGGGCAACTGCAATAACGTGTGTTAATTGTGAAACAAATCCAATCATCTGATCGTGTTCTTCAGGAGTCAGAATAGAGATTCTCTTAAAGCCCAGAAGTCTTCCTAAATCTTTACACCATTCAATTGCATCTGAAGTGTTCTGAGGAGTTGGTGTTACAATATAGTTGGCATTGTGAAAAATTGAATCATCACTGTTTTGTACTCCATAAACTTCACGTCCTGCCATAGGATGGGCTGCAATAAATTCTACATCCTTACGAAGAACCTTTTGAATGTCATAAACAACGCAGGCTTTTACACCGGTAACATCAGTAATTTTAATTCCGGGTTTGAAGTAATCCTGATTATCTTTTATCCACTGCAAAAAGATATGCGGATAAAGGGCAAAGATTATTACATCAGCCTTTTTTATTAATTCAGGATTTGGAAAATCATCACCTTCATCAATAATGTTGTTAGTCAAAGCAAACTGTATTGATTCCTTGCAGGTATCAATTGCCATCAAATGGTAGCCTACCCTTTTTAATCCTTTTGCGTAGCTGCCGCCCATCAGTCCTAAACCTACAATTAGAATGTTCTGTTTATTTATCCATTCCATCTGATTCTCCTTCTATGTCGTAATCAAATTTAATTCCTAAATTTTTAATTCGCTTAAAGTAATCGGGAAGACTTTTTTTAACGGCAGAAATGCCTTCTATTCTTCCTCCTGTTTGTGTAAGCAAAGTGGCAAGGCTCATAACAATTCTGTGATCATTATGTCCCTGTAAAACTTCTTCCGGCCTTTTTAATTCAGACTTATAGATGACTATGCGGTTTTCTTCCTGCAAAGTTTTTATGCCGAATTTTGCAAGTTCCTGACACATTACCTGGCCACGGTTGCTTTCTTTAATGGCAAGTCGTTTTGTGCCGGTGAATTCGCCGCCATTATGAGCTGCGGCTACAACAAATAAAACCGGGCCTAAATCCGGGCAGTCTGAAATATCAAGGCGGGCAAAATCTTTGCAGAGCGCATTGAAGTATGGAAGGTAAACTTTATCTCCCTGTAAAGAGTCTTCCCTTAAACCATTAATTTTAACCTTTCCGCCAAGAGTATTCAGGGCTTCAAAGAAAGCGGCATTTGAATAATCACCTTCAACGTAAGTGTCTGTATTTTTGTATTTTTGATTTCCTTTTACTAAAAGGGTGTTTTCGTTTATCCAGGCAGCTTCAATTCCAAAATCCTTTTGAACCTGAAGAGTCATATCGATGTAAGGTTTGCTTTCAATAGATTCTGTTAAGATGATTTTGCTGTCTGCATTTAAGAGTGGCAGGGTGAATAAAAGTCCTGTAATAAACTGGCTGCTTATGTTTCCGGGAATTTCAAAATCAGCTGCGTGAAGTTTTCCCTGCAGGTAAACTTTTCCATCTTTTTGTTCCAGCTTTATTCCCTGGCTTTGGCAGATTTTTTCGTAAACAGAAAGCGGTCTTGTCATTAAGACCTGGCTTCCAGAAAAGACTGAAGGCTTGCCCTGCAGCATGGCAAGGGGGATAAAGAAGCGTAAGGTGGAACCTGATTCATTGCAGTTAAAGTTCAGGGTCTGGGAAGCAGAGTGGGCTTGCGACTGGCCCTGGGCAGGAGTGTGATCCTGGGTCTGCGACTGAAGAGCAAAACCGGGATTTCCTCTAATGGTTACTGTATTATTTTCTATTGTGTATTGGGCCCCCAGTTCCTTTATGCAGGAAAGGGTTGCCTTTATATCTTCAGAAAAATCAACATTCCGTATTATACTCTGGCCTTCTGCAAGTGCAGCACAAATGAGGTTACGGTGGGCCATACTTTTGGAAGGCGGGCAAAGCATTTCTCCATTTGCTTTTGATGGATAGATTCTCATTTATTTATCTCCCGCCTTGGCAGCACTATTTTTGAAATCATTTTTAAAAAAATCCAGAGCCTCTATATAGCCTTGAATTCCGTGGCCTGTAATTGTTTTTACACAGGCATTCCTAATGTAACTTACCTGTCTGAAATCTTCCCTTTCTTCTACTTTAGAAATGTGAACTTCAACCACAGGAATTTTAACAGCCTTTGCTGCATCCAGGATTGCGATGCTTGTGTGCGTATATGCTCCGGGATTAATTACAATTCCATCAAATTTTCCAAGACACTTTTGAATCTGAGTAACAAGGTCTCCTTCGTAATTTGACTGATAGCAGACAACTTTTACTTTATTGTCTTTACCCCATTTTTTAATGTTGCCAATAAGGGTTTTAAAATTTTCTGAACCGTAAATGCCTGGTTCTCTGATTCCCAGCATATTGATGTTTGGGCCGTTGATAATTTTAATCTTCATTTTTATATCTCCTGGGTAAAAGCGGTGATGATTGATTGAACTGTATTCTGTATATTGTTGTCGCTTTTTATGTGAAAGTCTGCTGTGCTGGTGTAAATTGGATAGCGCACCTTGTATAAAGCTTCGAGCTTGTCTTTCGAATTGGAAAGGGGTCTGTTTTTTGTAGGGCAGATGTTTTCAAGATCGCGGTCTATAAAAAAGATTTTTCCATTATGCTTCAGGTGAATGATATTTTCCTTTTTAAGAACTGCTCCGCCTCCGGTTGCAATAATTACATTATTTTTGAGGGAAAGTTCCTTACAAACATCACTTTCTATCTGGCGGAATTTTTCTTCACCTTCTTCTGTTATGATTTGAGAAGGAGCCTTGCCCGTAAGGCGAAGAATTTCTTTATCTGTATCGAATAAGGTCATATTTAATTTTTTAGCAATTTCTTTTCCAACGGTAGATTTACCGGAACCAGGCATTCCGGTTAAAACAATATTCTGTTTTTTTCCAAGAAGATTTTTGTAAATTGTATCTCCCCTGGAATTAAAAAGTTCCCTGTCAAAGAAAAGTTCTGCTGCTGCAATAGCCTGCTGTACCAGCATGTAAAGGCCGCCCTGAGCTTTTATCTTTTTTTCCTGCGCAGCTAAAACCAGATTTGTTCTTAAAGGATTATAAATAACATCTACCAGTCCCTGCAGCTGTGTAAAAGAAGATAATTCTATAGGACATCCTTCAATATTTGGGAACATTCCGCATGGAGTTGTATTAATTATTATCTGAGCATCTGAATGCTGTTTTACAGCTTCTTCATAGGTGATTGTATTTTCTGATTCTTTTCTGCTGACAATAAAAATACTTGCAGCGCCAAGATTTTTTGCAACGGCTCCCGCTGTTTTACTGGTGCCTCCGGTTCCTAAAATTAAAACCTTCTTCTGATTAAGATCCAGTTTCATGCTTAAAATAAGACGTTTAAGACCTATAAAGTCTGTGTTGTAGCCGTAAAGTTTTCCCTTTTTATTTACAACTGTATTTACAGCCCCTATCTGTTTTGCATTTTCATCAACAAAATCAAGATATGGAATTACATCGCTTTTATAAGGGATGGTTACGTTAATTCCCTTAAAGTCTTTGCCTTTAATAAAAGAAACTAATTCTTCCCTTGGGATTTCTTTAAGGACATAATCATAATCGCCTATCTGATTATGAATTTCTTTTGAAAAGCTGTGTCCTAATTTTTCTCCTATAAGACCGTATTCCATTATCCTGCTCCTCTATATGCCGAAAATTAATTTATCAATCCTTAGAATCCTGACAATCTAAAGCGAACCAGTTTGACCCAAATGTGCTTTGCAGTATGTCATACAAAACAAGGGCTGTTACAGAATCAATTACAACTCTGGCCCTGTGAATAATTGCAGGATCATGTCTTCCTTCAATTTGAAGTTCGCTGTTTTTATGTTCTTTAAAATCTATTGTGTTCTGCTTTTTATAAATTGATGGGGTTGGCTTTACAGCGCAAGAAAAAAGTACAGGCATACCATTTGTAATACCACCGTTAATTCCGGCATTATTGTTACTTGTGGTAATAACCTTATCTCCGTCCATTCTAAACTCGTCGTTATATTCGCTGCCTTTAAGATTTACCTTATCAAAACTAGAACCAAACTGGATTCCTTTAACAGCTGGTACGCTGAATACAGCGTGAGAGATAAGGCTTTCTAAAGAATCAAACCAGGGCTCCCCTACCCCGGCAGGAAGTCCGACTATAGCAGTTTCAAGGATTCCTCCCACACTGTCGCCTTCTGCTGCAACTTCCTCAATTCTGGCTTTCATTTTTGCTTCAGAAGCTTCTTCAATTACAGCAAAATTCTTTTGATTTAAAGCTTTAATCTGCTTTTTAAGCTCTTCTGTATTTTCAGAAAAAGAAAGGTCTTCTATTCCGCCGCAGCTTTTTACATGACTTCCGATTATGATTCCCTTTTTATTCAGGGCAGGAATAACAATAGCTCCGGCCGCAACTAAGGCAGCTGTAATACGTCCGCTAAAATGTCCGCCTCCCCTGAAATCCTGAAAGCCCTTGTATTTGCATTCTGCGGTAAAATCTGCATGGCCGGGACGGGCAAGGTTTGCAGTTTTAGAATAATCTTTACTATGCTGAACTGCATTTGGAATTAAAATACAAAGTGGAGTTCCTGTTGTATAGCCGTTATAGGCACCGCTTGCAATCTGGAACTGGTCGGCTTCAACTCTGGCAGTAGAGATTTTTCCGGAAGGACGGCGTAAATCTAATTGATGATTAATAAAATCTGTATCAATTTTTAAGCCTGGCATAAGGCCGTCTAAAACACAGCCGATATATGGGCCGTGACTTTCACCAAAAATTGTGTACTGTAAACTGTTTCCAAATGTGTTTTTCATCAGCTTATTCTCCTTGAATTTGAGGGAGCAGATTTTTTATATCCTGAATAGACATGTCTTTCATTTCAAAGCTGCCTGCTTCATTAACAACAATTGTTGAAATTCCGTTTTCGTTAGATTTTTTATCGTGTCCGATTGCGGAACAAACTTCTTCTTCATCAAAAGTGTATTTTACCGGAAGCTTTAATTTTTTAAGGACAGGGATAAGTTCTTCTTTTACTTTTTCCGAAGACATACAAATCATGCCAAGGGCAACGCACTCTCCGTGGTAAAGTTCCCCTTTAGACGAAAGTTCAATTCCATGGCCTATTGTATGACCAAAGTTCAAAACTTTTCTTAAGCCGGCTTCTTTTTCATCCTGTTCTACAACATTGGCCTTAAGCTGTACGGAACGATAAATAATTTCTTCCAGCATTTCTACCGGGTCACCATTTTTAAAAAGATTGAAAAGTTCTTTATCGAAGGTAAGGGACATTTTCAGGGCTTCTGAAAGTCCGTTTGATATTTGTCTTTCTGGAAGGCTTTTTAATAAATTAACATCAATTAAAACTTTTTTAGGCTGCCAGAAGGCACCGATTATGTTTTTTACATTTCCAAAGTTGACGGCAGTTTTTCCACCGACAGAAGAATCTACACAGGAAAGAACTGTGGTTGGAATATTATAAAAATCAATTCCCCGCATGTAAGAAGCGGCTGTAAAGCCTGCCAGATCACCTGTTACTCCTCCACCAATGGCAACAACGCAGTCCTTACGGTTGAAATTATTTTTAAGCATCAGGTCAAAAAGATATTCCATGGTGCTTATGGTTTTATGATCTTCGCCGCATTCAAAAACAGCGATTACCGGCTGCTTACATTTTTTAGAAAACTCTTTTGCATATTCAGCAGGAACCTGGCTGTCGCTGACAATTAAAACCTTTCGGTTCAGATTTAATTCTTCTTCTGCTTTTTTGAAGATTCCTTTTTCAATTACAACATCATATGAATTTTCTTTTAAATTAACTTTTACAATTTTCATATTCAGGTCCTTAGATTTCTATTTCCTTAGAGTAATGACCAAGTATTTTTACCTGCTCACATTCTTTTTTTATAGCCGAAAGTAATTTTTCTCCCTTATCAGAAAAGAGGGAACCCTCGCCTTCAACGTAAAAATAATACTGCCATGGAATATCTTTGATTGGACGGCTTCGCAGAGATTTTAAGTTGAAGCCTAAATCTCCAAAAGATTTAATTGCCCGCGCAAGAGAACCCGGAGTATTTTTGATGGTGAACATCATCTGGAAAATACAGTCTGCTTTATCACCAATTTCTTTATTAAGAACTCTGCTGAAAACGGCAAAGCGGGTTGTATTCTGGGCATTCTGATTTATGCTTTCTTTTATTATTTCAAGTCCGTATAATTTTGCAGCATCAGAACTTGCAATTGCCGCAATTGATTTATCATTTAATTGTGAAACTTCTCTGGCGGCCATGGCTGTATTTACGGTGGTTTCTACGCTGTAGCCCTGGCTGTGTAAAAATTCTGTACATTGGTCTATTGCCTGCTGATGGCTTATAACTTTTTTGATGTCCTGTAATTTGCTGCCCTTTATTCCAACCAGGCACTGGGTAATTTTAAGATTGTACATGCCGGTAATAAATAAGGGACCATTATGCATTAAGTCAAAAACCTGTCCTACATCTCCGGCAAAAGAGTTTTCGACCGGAAGAACTGCAAAATCGCAGGTGCCGTCTATAACAGACTGGTAGGCCTGGTCAAAAGAAGAATAGGTTGAAAGATTTCCTTTTGGGAAGATTCTTTTTGCTGCTATGTTAGCCCAGGCGCCTTCAATACCGCAGTAAGCAATTTTACAGCCTTCAACAAGATAAGACTGATATTTTTTTGAAACATTCATCAAATCTTTGATGAATTCAAGATAGTAGTTTTTGTATTCAGGATTTTTTATGTAATCAACTTCCCTGGAACAGATTTCTTCTTCACGGCTGCTGTCAAAAATTTGCAGACCAAACTGTTTTTTATACATAGCAATTTTTTTTGCTGCATCCATTCTTTCTTCAAATAAAGATGCAAGCTTCTGATCAATTGTATTAATCAGTTTTCGGCTTTCTTCCAGGTCTGTCATAAATCGCCTTCCTTAAAAAAAAATTTACAAAAAAAAAGCGGTTCTACTCTTCGTAAAGAATAGAACCGCTTATTATTCGCATGTTAGTAAGCTATCTGTTCTTTACTGAACTGAGGAGAAATAAAAGTAAAAATAAAAGGAATAAGCAAAGTGTTTCATAAAGTATTTTTACCTCCATTTCTATAATAGCTTAAATGCATTATATATTTTTTAATAAAACTAGGTCAACAGAAAATAATAATTATTTACTTGCAGGATGTGCTTTTTGTGCAGCAAGAACATCTTCTTCTGTAGCCTGTACCCAGTACTGGAATACCTGAATAGGTCCAACTGTTCCTGCCATTGCAAGAGTTGGCTTTGTTGCCTTGTATTTTTTATTTACTTCGCCGGCAGCTAAATATTTAATAACACAACCATACATTTTTCCATTACTAGGATCGATGATGTTTCCGTTTTTCCAGTTTCCGTCAGATTCTTTTTTCATATTGAAAATCCATGGAGTTCCAACTGTAGTCATTTTGTTTACAGCACCAGAACGTGGGAAACCTTTGTAAGATTCCTTACATTTGTCTGCAATTACATCCTGTGGATCATTTGTAGTTGCAGCAATAGTTCCAAAAAGCATTCCGTTTTCTTCGTAGATTCTCCAGATAGCAGTAACTTCGCCGGTTTTGTCGTCAATACTTTTCCATAATCCGCATGCTGGATCAGCAGCAAAAAGAGCAGCTCCTAAAACTAGTAAAGAGCCTACCATAGCCAATAATTTTTTCATATTCATCTCCTATAAAATAATATGTCTATATTCTAACAAGGTTTTTGCTATTTGACTATTGCTAATAAAAAATTTAATATTCAAATAGTCATGGATTTGGAATTTATAAAAAGTGTTATTCCTATGTATGTTTCAGCAGCAGGATTAACTCTTAAGCTGGCTTTAATAGGAATTTTATTTTCTCTTCTGCTTGGCCTTGTTTGTGCCCTTATAAAATATTTTAAGATTCCTTTTTTTTCACAGTTATGCAGTATCTACATTGAATTTTCAAGAAATACCCCTCTTTTAATTCAATTGTTCTTTCTTTATTTTGCCTTCCCAAGAATGGGAATAAAACTTTCGTCGGTACAGTGTGCCATAATTGGTCTTACCTTTTTAGGCGGTAGTTACATGGAAGAAACCTTCCGCTCAGCCCTTGAATCAGTTTCAAAAATTCAGATTGAAAGTGCCCAGTGCATTGGTCTTACCAGAAGACAGATAACCCAGTATGTAATTCTTCCCCAGGCTATTTCGGTTTCTATTCCGGGCTTTTGTGCAAACATAATGTTCTTAATAAAAGAAACCTCAGTATTCAGCGCCGTAGCTCTGGCAGACTTAATGTTCGTTGCAAAAGATTTAATAGGCTTATATTACAAAACTGATGAAGCTCTTGTTTTGTTAAGCATCGCATATTTAATTTTATTACTGCCGGTTTCTTTACTGGCATCGTTTGCAGAAAGGAGGTTACGTTATGCTCAATTCGGAAAGCGTTAAAGCAATAACAGATGCCTTTTCTGTTTTAACAATGGGAACAAACTTTCAGCGTCTTTTAGGAGGCCTTTGGGTTACAGTCTGGATAGCCCTAGTTTCTGTAGCCTTTTCCATCATTCTTGGCATGCTTCTTGGTATGCTGATGACCGTAAAAAATAAGGCTGTCAAAATAATCTGTAAAATATATCTGGAATTTATGAGGATTATGCCTCAGATGGTTCTGCTCTTTATAGCTTATTATGGCTTAACAAGAATGTTTAATATTTCTTTAAGCGGGGAAGCAGCAAGTATCCTTGTTTTTACCCTCTGGGGCACAGCAGAAATGGGAGACCTGGTAAGAGGTTCATTAGAAAGCGTACCAAAACACCAATATGAAAGCGGTCGTGCGCTCGGCCTTACCGAAAGACAAATCTTTTTCTATATCATCATACCCCAGACTCTTCGTTCCTTAATTCCTTTAAGCATGAATCTTATTACCCGAATGATAAAAACAACATCACTGGTAGTTTTTGTCGGTGTTATAGAAGTAGTAAAAATCGGACAGCAGATTATTGAAGCAAACAGACTTACAAAACCTACGGCAAGTATTGCAGTTTATTTTGTAATTTTCATGATGTATTTTATTGTCTGCTGGATTTTAAGTCTTGCAGCCAGAGCAATAGAAAAAAGACAGAAAAGATAAGGGGGGCAGAAAATGTCGCTTTTGGAAATAAGAAATATTAAGAAAACTTATGATCAGAATACAATTATTAAGGATATTTCTCTAAAAGTAGAAAAAGGCGAAGTTATTGTTATTCTTGGCCCTTCCGGCTGTGGAAAATCTACCCTGTTAAGATGTATAAACGGCCTTGAAAGTATTCAGGGCGGAGAAATCCTTTTGGACGGCGAAGTCATTTCTAACCGTAAGAAGGATATGCATCTTATCCGTCAGAAAATTGGAATGGTTTTCCAGAGTTATGATTTATTCCCTCATCTTACAGTTATGAAAAATCTGCTGCTTGGACCAAAGCATGCTCACGAAATGAATTTTGATATGGCCGAGGTAGAAAAAGAAGCTAAGATGCTTTTAGAGAGAGTTGGCCTTGCAGATAAGGCAAACGCCTACCCTCGTCAGCTTAGCGGCGGACAAAAACAGAGAGTTGCCATAGTTCGTATGCTTTGTATGCATCCTGAAGTTATGTTATTTGATGAAGTAACTGCAGCCCTGGATCCGGAAATGGTAAGGGAAGTTCTAGATGTTATGATGGATCTTGCAAATGAAGGAAAGACAATGCTCATTGTAACTCATCAGATGCAGTTTGCCCGTGCAGTTGCAGATAAAATCATTTTTATGGATGGCGGCGAAATTGTAGAAACAGGAAGTCCAGAAGAATTCTGGACAAATCCTAAAACTGAAAGGGCTAAAAAGTTCCTGGAGAACTTTGAGTTTAAGCGCAGGAACTAATCATAACAATTACTTCTGGCAATTATTCAGATTATTTCTTTTTAAGCTGTGAAATGATGATTGCGGCAAGCATAATCACACAACCCAAAAGTTCCCAGAGACCCGGAATTCTATGAAGTACCAGACCTTCTGCCAGAAGGGCAAATACAGATTCCATACACATCAATAAAGAAGCTATGGTTGCTTCGCAGTATTTTTGTCCCACAATTTGTAAAGTATAGGCTATACCGCAGCTTAAGATTCCGGAATATAAAATGGAAGGCATAGCGTTCTTTATAATCATTAAATCAGGATTTTCAAAAATAAACATTAAGATAAGGGAAATCATTCCGGAAACAAAAAATTCTACGCAGGAAAGTTTAATACCATCGCATTGTGGAGAAAATTTTTCCAGCAGCAGGATTTGAATGGCAAAAAAGAGGGAGCAGCCTAAGGTAAGGATATCACCAAGATTAATGCCGCCAAAGCCTTCGGTTTTTATGCACAAAAAATATAAACCTGTAAAGCCTAAAATAATGCTTATCCAGGTAAGTAAAGGTACGCGTTTTTTAAAAAATAAACCGATGATTGGCACCAGAAACATGTACATTGCAGTTATGAAGGCAATTTTACCGGCACTTTCTTCGTAAACGAAAGCCCACTGCTGCAGGTTTGTTGCAACGCATAAGGCAAGACCGACAATACTTCCATAAAGCCAGATTTTTTTATTGTCCTTTTTATGCTGAAGTTCCTGATCTTCTGAACGATTCTTTTTATCTATTTTGTGTCTTATATAAATAAAGGGAAGCAGAACAAAGGAACCCATCAGAGTTCTGATAGCCTGAAAAGTAAAAGGGGCGACTCCCTGGTCTGTTCCAAACCTTTGAGCCAGAAAAGATGTTCCCCATATGAAGGCTGTGAGTAAAAGAATAAGAATTCCTTTAAAAGATGTTCTAACTGCAGGCTGATTTTCTAAGTTTTCCATAATAAAAAATTATAATGAATTTTAGAAGGAAGGGCACTATACTATTTATATGAAAAAGATATTAACTGTTTTTATATTTTTAAGTTTTTCACTTTCTGCATTTTCGCAGGTGTTTAAAATCAGCAATACTTTTGGTGCAAATGAAAATACACTTTCTGGAGTAAATTTTTTTGAAGGTGATTATTTAAGTTTTGCAGACAGGATTCAAAGCGACTTAAAGACTAAATATGTAAGTGGAAGGGCCCGCCTTGATTTTTATAATTTAAATTTCCTGGATAAGAAAAAATGGACCGGCGATGAATATAAAGCCCAGATTCTTTTTAAGGGTTATTTACAGGCCGGAATTCCTTATATTTCTCTTGTGGCAGGTAATTCCTTTTTTTCTAAGTTTGATATTAAAGCCTCGGAAGTTTTTCCTCTGGATGAGGTTCCAAATTACGGAAAGGTATTAAAAGACGGTATTGGGCTTTATTCTGAAATTAATTTTGATAAGAAGAATAAACTTTCGCTGGGTGCTGCGGTTGAGTCCGATACAATTTTTGCAGGCGAAGATTTTGCCCTCGATTTTGGTTTTGATTTTGTTCAGAAAAATACTTTCAGCCTGGGAGCCAGTATTCGTGATGTAACACAGGGAGCTTTTGGAAAATATTCGCTTTTTGGCGGCTATTATTTTAAGGATTTTAAGATAACTTCCGGTTTTATTTATAATAATACAGATGAAGATATTCTTCCTTACGAAGCAAAATATTCTTTGCAGCTGGGCTTCTTATATAAAAACAAAGATAATGGAATCAGGGCTTCGCTGGCACTTGTTTCTGCCCTCAATTCAGAATATCTTGCTGCTAAAAAGCAGGTAACCAAAAATTATGATTATGATGCCTTCCCTTTTATGGCTGCAGCTTCTTTTGATTATGATTTTTCTAATGGACTTGAAGCGGGTCTTTTATTAAAGTTTTCTGATCTGATTGGTGAATATAACTGCGGAAGCTTTGTTTTGTATCCGCACATAAATTATGTTTTCTGTAATGATTTGCTTGAACTGGACGGCGGTCTAAAGTTTGATTTTAATAATTCAGGTGCAAGCCGTCATTTAGATTTCAGTCTGCCATTATCATTAAAGATAAGCTGGCAGACATCAAAGTAAGAGATTATAAAACTGCAATGCCGTCGTAGTCATTGATTGCGACGGTAAGGTTTCCGTTTCTTGTTCTTATTTCGTCTATAAAAGCCTTAACATCGGTTTCAGGCTTAAATACAACATCATAAGAGATTGTAAAAAGAGTTCCCATATTTGTAGTTTTTACTTCTCTGATTGAATACTTTTTCAGATTCTTTTCAAAAATATCATCGAAGGTTCCCTTGTAGTTCATGTTTTCAGGGATTGTGATTTTTAAAAGCTGGTTCTTTTTTTCAGGCCATTTCTGCTCACAGAAAACAAAGAGAATTGTTACTACAATAGTAAGAACAAAGCCTTCAACATAGTTGCTCAGACCTAATACAATTCCAACTGCCAGAGTAAAGAAGACATAAAGAATATCTTTAGAATCACCTGGAATACTTCTAAAGCGTACTAAAGCAAAGATTCCGGCCAAAGAGACTGCTTTTTTTAAGTCTGTGGCAATAAATGGAATAACTACAGTCATAATGACTGGTAATAAAAAGACTGTAATAGCAAAATTTTTAGAATAGTTTTTATTTTTATGTCCCAGGATATAACCTGACATAATTACAAAACCTGCTATAAAGCCCATAAGGATGTTGAAAAGAATTTCTTTTTCTAAGGCTCCAATCTTAAAACCTTCTAAAAAATCCATAAATTAATGCTCCTCTTGTTTATATAATTTATATTCTGCACCATATTTAGAAAATGATGTATTAAAAATCTTCCTTGAAGATAAAAACTGAACAAACCATAAAGGAAAGGCCTTAAAAGCCTTTGCTTCCATAAGCCAGGTACCTGGCGGAAGAAGCTGAGTGCCACCTGCAGGCAGCTCTAAGCCCAAATCAGTACGCCTGGTTTGTATATTTTTATCAATAGTCAGGCGGAAGTCGGAATTGTTCTTTTCGAAGAAAGCCAACCGGTCGTAAGAAATAAAGACTTTAGGTTGCAAATTATAGAATTTCATAATGTAGTCTATTTCTTTAAAAACCTGTTCATTAAGATTTGAGTTTTCCGGTTTTTTGCCGTCCTTAAAATAAGCATAGGCATCTTTTAGAATAACCGGAGTTCTTCTTTTATTTACAAGACTGTTAAATTTCTTTTTGCTTTCTAAGTAAACTGTATCGTTAAGCCCTGCCTGGCCGTAACTTCGTAATCTGATTTTCTCCTTAAAAGCAGGCTTTTCAAGAGATCTTACAATGAGTTCGTCATTTATAGTATCCAGATATAGATTACAGATGGAATAAGTCTGGCCATCTTTGTTAAAGGGGTCGCTGTCCATGTGCTGATCAATTATGGAAAGCAGGGCCTCTTTATCTTCATTTGAAAGCAAATATTTAATTTCTTTTCTGTTAAATACTTCTATTGCCATTTCTTATATTATACATGATTCTAAAAAAAAGTAGGTATAAAACTGATGTTATATAACACCTCTTTATTTTACGGATGGAGTTGATTTACTGCTTCCCAAAGTAACATTTTCTAGGGTATCTTCTTCCAGACATAGTCCGTTAAAATCACTCGAAGGAATGGTTGGTGATGTATAAACAGAATATGAGGAAGAAGAAGAGCTTGTAAAGGAAGGACAGCTCATTACAAATAATCCAAAAGATGAAGCTGGCAGAGAGTATGCATAAACAGTTTCAGAAGAAACCTGGACAGCGACGTTGCTAAAGCTTGAACTTGAAGAAGAAGAGCCTGGTCTGTTGTTTCCGCCGCTGGAAGAAGATCCGGAAAAATAAAGGATTTTCTGGCTTCCGCTTGTATTGTATTCACTGATAGCCATAGAAGAGCCAGATGTTCCTGCAATTATTCCTCCGCTTACATAGATTTTACTTCCTGAATCAAAGGAGTCTTCTGAACCGGTTGGTGCATAGGAAACAGCAACTCCATCCTGAATATAAAGATTTCCGTTGCAGTCTATTCCATCACCCTTTGCTGAATATACATAAATACGGCCGCCCTTCAGGTAAAAAGAAGCAGAAGAATCACTTACGTTTATACCATCATCAGTTGCTTCTATACTTGTACTTCCTCCACTAATATTTACTAAAGATGCTCCTTCAATTCCTTCTGCAGCAAAGGTCACAGACTGACTGCTATAATAAGTACCGTCTGCATCATAGTAAGAGGCAGTTTTCTGAGAGTCATTTGTATAATTTGTTACTCCGTCTACAGAAAGAGTATTAGTACCTCCGCTAATATAAACTAAAGAAGAATGAATTCCTTTTCCGTTGTAAGTACTTATATTAATCTGGCCGCCATTTATGTAAACAGAACTGGTAGAATCATCGGTCTCGGTTGCAATGCCGGAAGCTTTTCTAAAAGATGATGAAGAAATATCTCCTTCTCCGCTAAAAGAAATAGTTCCATCATTAATAACTACAGAAGAATCAGCATAAAGGCCGTTTTTACCATCTGAAGTTAAAGTGAGGCTGCCTCCATCAATAGTTAGAAGGGCTTTACTGGCAATACAGTTTTTATAAGCTTGTGTAACAGAAAGGCTTCCGTCACCGCAAATAGTCATAGAACCCTTACAATAAAGACTACCCTTGGAATCACTGCCGTTTGCATTAGCAATGCGGGAACTTGCGCAGGTAGAAGCAGAATCACCATAACCATAGCCGAATTTTCTTCCGTCCGTAAAAGTATTACTGCCTTCAAGCATTACAGATGCGGGAGCCCCTTTTGTAATTTCAAGGCATGGAAAATCTGTGGAAGTAAAAGTTATATCTGAAAGGCAGACTCCAACTTCTGTACTTCCGTCTGTCTGAATCCTGATTCCACCGATTATATCTGTGTCGTTTGTGCCGGAAAAAGAAATTATTAAATTTTCGCTTACGTTTTCAAGGTTGATGTTTAACTGTCCTGTTGAAGTGCCGTCAGAACTTTCAAGGGCAATAAGGGCGGCCAGAGATGTTTCTGCCTCGCTTGTAGAAATTGGGGTAAAAGTCGAGTTATCTTCGGAGTAAGTACAGTCAGAAACATTTATATAAAGATCTGCCTCGCTTGAAAAATATGCGGCTCCACTTGCAGATGGATAAGAAGTGCTGGGACTAATGCCTGTTTTACATGAAATTGATAAAAAAGAAATAAAAAGGATAGTGATAAAATATTTATAGAGACCCTTCATAAAAACTCCTTATATAAAAATCTTATAACTATAATTATAAAACCGGATTTTTTTTAAAGAAATGCAAGACAAATTACTTTTTTTTGTCGAAAAAGTTGAATTTTTATACAAAAAATTGATAAAGTAAGAGATATATATAAAGTAATAAAACATGAATTAGGAATTTGTGATGGAAACAATTAACGATCTTGGAAAATATACTTTTCCAGCTTTGCTTGCAAACTCAATCAAAAAATTCGGCGAAAGGCCGGCTTTAACTCTGGTAGGAGGAAATCCTGTTACTTATGCAGAAATTGGTCAGAAAAGTCTTGAACTTGGAAAGATGTTAAAGGGACTTGGCCTTAAGCCGGGAAACAAAGTTGCCATTTATGGAACAGGACGCCCAGAATGGGGTATCAGTTATTTTTCAATTGTAAATTATGGAATGATTGCAGTACCTTTACTGCCAGATTTTTCTGAAACAGAAGTTGCAGCAATTTTTGAACACTGTGGCGTAGATGCAATTTTTGTAGAAAGCAGATTATTTACAAAAATTGAAAAGCTTGGAGACAAACTTCCAAAGATAGTTATTAATCTTGAAGATTATACAATTATAAAAGGAAGTGATGGAGTTAAGAAAAATCCTGAAGATTTTAAAGATGTTTCAGAACCAGAAAGTAATGTTCAGGAAGAAGATACAGCATCCATTATTTATACTTCCGGAACAACAGGACGCTCAAAGGGTGTTGAATTAACTCATAAAAATCTTGTATGGACCAGTATACAGAGTCAGCATTGTCACCGTGTTTACAAGGTGGACAGAACTCTTTCTTTCTTACCTTTAAGCCATGTTTATGAATTTACAATCAGTTTTTCAATGCAGATCTTAAACGGTGCCTGTATTTATTACCTTGGAAAACCTCCTGTTGTAAGTGCCTTGCTTCCAGCTTTCAAAATTGTAAGGCCAACAATTGTTTGTTCAGTTCCTCTTGTAATGGAAAAAATCTACAAGTCATCGGTTCTTCCAACTTTTAATAAAAATGGCCTGATAAAAATAATCTATAAGATTCCTGTGTTTAGAAAGCTCTTAAACAGGGTAGCCGGTAAAAAACTGATGAAGACTTTTGGCGGAAGTTTAATCTTCTTTGGCATCGGTGGTGCCATGATTGATCCAAAAGTTGAACGCTTTATGAAGGAAGCAAAATTCCCTTATGCAATTGGTTATGGACTTACAGAAACTTCTCCATTGCTTGCAGCATCGGGTCCAAAAATTACAGTTCCGGGTTGTATAGGAATTTCGGTTCCAGAAGTTGATTTAAGAATTAATAATCCAAATCCTAAAACAGGAGTTGGCGAAGTTGTTGCTAAAGGTCCAAATGTAATGAGGGGTTACTACAAAGATCCTGAATTAACAAAGGCTGTATTTACAGGTAAAGAAGATTCTGCCGGCGAAGGTTATTTTAAAACCGGAGATCTGGGCTTATTTGAAATGCATCACAAAAAGCCTTATCTGGTTTTAAAGGGTCGTTCAAAAAATATGATTTTAGGTCCTAGCGGCGAAAACATTTATCCTGAAGATATTGAATTTGTATTGAATCAGCATCCTTTAATTTCTGAATCTTTAATTGTAGAAGATGACGAGGGGCTTGTTGCTTTAGTCCAGTTTGATGAAGAAAAAGTAAATGCAGAAGCAGAAAAGCGTGTAAAAGAAAAATTCAAGCTGTCTGATGTTCCTGAAGCTGTAAAAGAGATTGGAGAAAATGTTTCACAGGCTGTACAGGAAAAGGCTGAAATTTTTAAACAGAATGTTGCTTACGAAAAAGAACGTATTACCGGCGAAATTAAGTATTATGTAAACAGTCGTGTAAATAAAAGTTCTAAGGTTGGTAAAGTAAAAGAAGTAGCAGGATTCGAAAAAACTGCTACTCAAAAAATTAAACGCTATCTTTACGATTTACGTACTAAAGTACAGGATAAGAAAAAGAAATAATTATTTTCTCATTAAATCTGCAAGAGTAACACTGTCCAGGTAGTTTTCAACAAGTTCATCAAGTTTAGACCACAGTGGCAGTGTTCTGCAGACTGACTCCCTGCTGCAAGGTTTGGCATTTTTTTCCAGGCAGGCAACAGGAGACAGAGTTCCTTCGGTTAATCTTAAAATATCACCTATTTTATATTCAGAAGGCGCACGGTTTAATTTGTAGCCGCCGCCTTTTCCATGAACTGCATCAACAAGTCCGCTTTTAGAAAGCATAGTCATAATAGCTTCAATATATTTTTGGGAAATATCCTGGCGTTCTGCAATTTCCTTTAAAGGAATTCTGTCTTCTGAGGAATGTTCTGCTATATCAATAAGCACTCGTAATGCATAACGTCCACGGGTTGAAACTATCATTTATATTGCCTCCTATAAAACCTATTTTAAAGCTTTCCACCTTCAACGACAAGAGCATCGGCATCTGAATTTTCGCCGTAAGTCTTGCGCAGTGTAGCTTCGTAATCCTTGTGGAAGAAGTTTTCTGAACCAAGTTTTACAATTTCATCATTAATCCATTTTAAGAGACTCTCGTTTCCTTTTGTAACTGCAGGTGCAATTGTATCTAAAGAACCTAAAGAATCAATTCCAACAGCAAAACCAGGATTTTCAATAGCCCATGCTAAAACTTCTGTGTTGTCTGTAGAAAGTCCAACTCCGCGGCCATCAAGAAGAGCGTTATATGCTTCTGAATACTGGTCAAACTTAAGAAGGTTTACTTCAGGATAATTGTTTGTAAAGAAAGTTTCTGCAGTAGTTCCCTTAGAAATAATTAAGGTTTTGCCTTTAAGCTGTTCAACACTTGTAATAAAGTCTTTTTCGTTAGAAACAACGCCAAGAGCACATTTCATATAAGGGAGTGCAAAATCAACTTTTTCGCCGCGCTCAGGAGTAACTGTAAAGTTTGCCAGAACAAGGTCAACCTTACCAGTCTGCAAAACTTCTACACGTGCAGCAGCTTCAACAGGAACGTATTTTACTTTTACGCCTAAATCTTTTGCAATGCGGTCTCCAAAGTAAACATCATAACCCTGGTATTTACCATACTCATTAACATAACCAAAAGGTTTTTTGTCGCTGAAAACGGCAATCTTAATGACACCAGATTTTTTAATCTGCTCTACACTTCTGAATTTTGCCTTTGAAAAAGCAGGAAATGTAATTAAAGCCAATAATAAAGTAACTAGAATTTTTTCGAATGATTTTTTCATATTTTGCTCCTTTATTTGAATGTATCTGAAAGATGTCTTTTTTATACTCTTTATAACCTACTATGTCAATAGGTTATGTAAAAAGAAATTCCTGCATTTTTGTCTTGTTAGCATAACTTTTTTGGAGTAAATTTAAGGTGATGATAAAAATTGAAAATCTGTCAAAAAGTTTTGGAAATCATACTCTTTATACTAATCTTTCCCTAACAGTCGAAGATGGAGAGATTCTTGCAATCATAGGGCCTAATGGCTGCGGAAAAACTACCCTTCTTAAAATAATTGCAGGACTTATAAAGGCAGATTCAGGAAGCATAGAAAATACATCAAAAAAGGTTGCCTTTGTTTTTCAAAATGACCGTCTTTTACCCTGGCTCAATGTTTACGAAAATATAAAGCTGGTAAACAATAAAGAAGACAAGAAAAAAATAAATGAATTAATAGAGCTTACGGGACTTTCCGGCCTTCAAAATTACTATCCTGAGCACTTGAGCGGGGGACAGAAACAGCGCTGTGCAATTGCAAGAGCCTTATATTACAGCGAAGAATTGCTGCTTCTGGATGAAGCCTTTAATAATCTTGACCAGGAAATTAAAAAGAAACTGATTGCAGATGTAAAAGCCATAAATCAGGCAAGTAAAACCAGTATTATTTTAGTTACACACAATATGGAAGAAGCAGAGCTGCTGGGGGCACGCATAGTAAGACTTTAATAAAGATTTGAAGTGCGATAGCCTTTAAAAAAACTAGGGCTGCCCGTTTAAGAAACTCTTTTAAGGCAGCCTTAGATCCAAAACTGTGAATAAAACATGAAAGGTTGTTTTTGAAATTATTATTAAATCTACTTTATTAATTTATTCTTAAATTGTTATTAAATCTAGCTTTCGGGTATCGTTTCCCGTCCACGTTTATTATATTAAGTCTGAATGATGTAATTGCGAACTACATATTTATGTAAAAAAAACAATTTATTATACTACATTAAAATGTAGGGGGTGATGTAGTAATCTTGCAGTTTTTTTGTCATATGTTATAATTATTTTATGGAAAAGTCTGAATACAGTTACGAAGATTTAATAGATATAGTTCAAAACTTGAACTCAAAGTATTATTTAACTGATCTTTGGGCCGCTAAAGACGCATTTTTAGAACTTCCGAAAGAAAAATGGGACCCTATTTCTATTATTCCAGGCCTTGTTTTAATTAAAGTCATGGAAGGAAAATATGATGAAGCCCACGAATTCCTTGAACTTATTCCCCACGATGTAAACGCAAAAAAATCATATAAATATACTTATAATAATACAGGAATTGCTATTCCAGACAGCAATAACGAAGTTTTTCATGACTATATATTTGAACTTGGAGTTTTACATAAACGTGTTACCTGTTTTACTTTTACAATTGGAAGACCCAGTGTAATAAACGGATTTAGAGATTTTTCTCCTTTCTGCTCTGTTATGAATAACTATAAAAACTTATTTTTGCAGGTGCTGAACATTCTTTATGGAAGACTTGCAGGTCCAATGTTTGATATTGCAGAGGCTGAATATCTGTATTTAAAAAATGAATGCATGTCCTCCCTGCTTAGTATTGTTTCGCAAATACCGGTTCTTGAAAAAAAAGGAGATTTCAGGCTTCTCTTTGTTGCCCTTTCTTTACAGATGAAGCTTCTTCTTGCAAACGGCGAAATTGATTCTGCAGAAAAAATGATTGTGCAGATAAAAAAAAGAATGGGGAAAGAAGGTAATAATGAGCTTTTTTATAATATAAAAGCCATGGAAACAAAGTTTAATCTTTACGAAGGAAAAATAGATAAGGTAGAAAGCTGGATTGAAAATGACGGTCCGGATGAATTTACAAACTTTAACATGCTTGATTTGTACCGCTATCAGGTAAAGATGCGCTATTACGTTTTAAAAGAAAAATTTATGGCGGGAATCTCCCTTGCAGAAAAGCTGCGTCCAATTTTACAGAAAAGCCAGCGTTATATGGATTTATGTGAGATAGACCTTCTTCTTGCAATGGGAGGCTACAAGGCAAACATGGAAGATAAATGCTTCGACTGTCTTGAGAGGGCTCTGGACTATATTCAAAAGTATAATTATCTTCGCCTGGCTGGAGATGAAGGCGAACCAATGTTGAAAACCTTAAATCTATATAAAAAGAAGAAACCGGATACAAAATATCTGCCCCTCGTCAACGAAATTATTGAAATATGCAGGAAAACAGCAGTACTTTATCCTAATTATTTAAAAACACCATTTACAAAAGAAGTAAACCTTACAATTTATGAAATTGAAATATTAAATTTATTGTCTCAGGGCCTTACTTATGATGCCATAGCAACCCAGTCAAACATAAGTATTAATACAGTACGTTACCACATAAAAAAGATATACGAAAAACTGGAAGTTAATTCCGCACAGGAAGCTGTTGCAAGGGCAAAAAGCTTAAATAAATTATAGATTATGTAAATTGCAGATTATGGAAAAAACAGAACTTAGAAAGCAGATAAAAAAACTGGCAGAAGAAAATCAGGACAGTATTAAAAAAGATTCAGAAAAGATTTGCAAAAAAATACTGGACCTGCCCCTTTATAAAAAATCAAAAATCCTTCTTGCTTATATGGCTTTAAAAGATGAGGTCGGGCTGGAAATTCTTATTGAAGATGCCTTAAAAGATAAAAAGAAAGTATTTCTTCCAAAAATCGATTTAGAAAAAGGGAAGATGGATTTTTACCGCTTTTTTAATGAGGAAAGGCTTTGCCAGGGGGCCTATGGCATTCTGGAGCCGGCTAAAGACAATGCTTTTAGGGAAGAGCTTTTCAGGTGGGACGAGATTAGTGCAAAAAGTGATGAGATATTAGTTTTAGTTCCAGGAAGGGCTTTTTCTAAAAAGAAAGACAGAATGGGCCGGGGAAAGGCTTATTATGATACATATTTTACAGGTCTTAAGGATAAGGTAACTTTGTGTGGAATTTCTTTTGACTGGCAGCTTTTTGAAGATATCCCCTGCGAAGAACACGATTTGAAAATGGATTATGTAATCAGTCCGGGGGAAGTTATACTGTAAAAGCCGGAAGATATGAAGATAGAGCTTTAAAACAAGGAAGCCGCAGATACAATAAAGCATAAGCTTACTAATATCTGCGGCTTCTTTGTCGCTTACTGATTATACTTTACTGCTTTTAATGACTAAGGTCAACTTTATCTGCTTTTCCTTGAAAAAGTGAATTTTTTTTATTACCTTTAAAGGTATATATACTTTTAATAATAGAGAAAAAGAGAAATCAAAATGACTGAAAAAATTGATGACGATATTATTATTACAGATGGAACTATACAGGATGTAAACGAAGACAATATTTTTGATACTCTTGCACCCATAAATAACAAGCAGAAAGACAGTAATAATGCACTTGCCATAAATGATGATTATTTTCAGCAGGCAATGAAGTTTCAGCAGATAATGATGATTTATGAAAGTGCCATTAAGCAGATAGAAACAAAACTGGATATTTTAAATAAAGAAAGCAAGGTTGGAAGAAAAAGAAATCCTATCGAAACCATCAAATCAAGAATTAAAACTCCGGAAAGTATAGCCAATAAATTAAAGCTGAAAAATCTTCCTGTATCTTTTGATTCTATGACAGAAAATCTTAATGATATTGCCGGAATCCGGGTAATTTGTCCTTATATTTCAGATATTTATAATGTGCGTGATATGCTCTTAAAACAGCCGGATATAAAGCTGATTCTTGAACATGACTATATTTCAAATCCAAAGGAATCCGGTTACAGAAGCCTGCATATTGTAGTGGAGATTCCTGTATATCTTTCTAAAACAGTTCATCTTGTAAAGGTAGAAATTCAGTTAAGAACTATTGCCATGGACTTCTGGGCAAGTCTGGAGCATGAATTACACTATAAAAATACTACCAAAGTACCAGAGAGTGTCAGACGCGAACTATACCGGGTCGCCGAAACAATAGCGATGACCGATCGCGAGATGGAAGAAATTGCCCTTGAATTACAGGCCCTGGATTAATCATGACAACAAAAGACAAGGTATTAAAAATCTTATTAGACAATAAAGACAGCGTACTTTCCGGCGAAAAAATAGCAGACCAGTGCAGTGTAAGCCGGGCTGCCGTTTGGAAGGCAGTAAAGGCCTTACGGGAAAGCGGCTACACCATAAAGGCAGCAACCAACGGAGGTTATGTATTAGTTTCCGGAGACTATTTTTCTACAGAAATCTTAAAGGCCGAAGTAGAAGAAAACTTTCCTTTCTTAAAAAATGCCCGTATAGAAAGCTTTGAAGAAATAGATTCAACGAATTCTTATGCAAAAAGGCTGCTGGCACAGGCAGAAAATCAAAAGGATTATCATAATTCAATTATTGTAGCGCAAAGTCAGACGGCTGGAAGGGGAAGACTTGGCAGAAGCTTTGTTTCGCCGGCCGGAACAGGAATTTATGCTTCCATGATTTACTGCCCTCAGGGTGGAATCCAGGACCCGGCAAAAATAACGGCTTTTTCTGCGGTTGCCGTATGCAGGGTCCTTAAAAAGCTTTACAAGGTGGAGCCAAAGATTAAGTGGATAAACGACATCTACGTAAACGATAAAAAGGTGTGCGGAATTTTAACGGAAGGTTCTGCCAACTTCGAAACGGGAATGATTGAATCAGCAATAATAGGAATTGGAATAAATATAAATAATAATGCCCTTATAGAAACGGAAGAATTAAAAAATACCGCGGGTTCAATCCTCGGTAACGAAAAAAACACGGTGTCGCGCTGTAAACTTGCTGCCCTTGTTGCAGGAGAAACCCTTGCCATACAAAACGAAGCTCCTGAAGAATTAATAAAGGAATATAAGGCTCTTTCCTGTACAATAGGAAAAAAAGTTCTTGTTCATCCTGTGATTGGCGATAGCAGGGAAGATTATTATGCAGAAGCAGTAGATATAGATATCAAGGCCGGATTAGTAGTTTTACTGCCCGATGGGACAAGAAAAACTCTTAATTCCGGCGAAGTATCCTTACATAAATAAATTATAAGAAGAATAAAGAGAAGAAAAGATAAACGCTTCCTAAAAGGAAAATAAGGTTTCCAATCATATGGAAGTATTTAATTTTTCTTGCGTAGTAGAAGAAGAAGCCAATAAAATAAAAGAGGCCAGAAAGAATTAACATTGTAAAGCTGATTGTAGAAAGTGATTCGAATAAGTTCTTAATAAAGATAAGTCCTACAAAGCCGGAAATGGCAAATAAAAGACCGTTTACTTTTCCGAATTTATTTCCTGCAATAGCATAGAAAAGAATTCCTGTAAAATCTAAAGCCCATACGATTCCAAAAAGAACCCAGCCAAGAACACCCTGAATCTTAGTGATTGTATAAGCGGTGTAAGCAAAGCCGATTATTAAATAGGCAAAAACGTGAGAGAGTCTGTCAAAAACCTGTTTTGCTACAAAATTTGTAAGGGCATGGCTTAAAACAGAGAATAAATACATTAAGAGCATTGATGCACCAAAGAGAGAGTAGCATACAATTGTTAAACTCTTAAAATCCATTCCATCACGAATACCGATTGTATCAAGAATAGCTGTTGCTGCAATAAAGATTGCAACGCCAAGTCCCTGAATGATGGCACTTCCAATTTCTTCGGAACTTGTAAATTTACGTTGTTTTTCTGAAAGTTCTATTTCTTTTCTTTCGCGTTCAATACGTTTTTCTGCCCTTTTTCTGGCTTTTTCTGATTTTGCAAAGTCAGCGGCTGCATATTTTGCCTTTAATCTTTCAGGGTCTTTAGCATATTGAATGTTTAATTCCCTAACCTGCTGTTCATAATCATGTTTAAGCTGCTGCAGTCGGGATTCCTTCTTTTCTTTTATAGAGCGTAATGTTGATTTTCTTATTGCTTTTGCTGCAATTTCATCTTGTCTAGACATATTTTTCTCCATTTTTTATTATGACATTATGACAAATATCAATGATTTTGTCGACAACAAATTATATGCAAAAAAGAAGGGAATAATTTATCGGCGGAATAATTCGTAGAGTAAAACGCCGGCTGCTACAGAAACATTAAGACTGTCAATTTTACCGCAGGTTGGAATAGAAACAATTGTATCACATTCTTCTTCGAGCAGTTTACTTATTCCGTTTCCTTCGCTACCCATTATGATTACAGATTTTTTAGAAAAATCCACCTTACAGCAGGATTCTCCACCTGCATCTGCACCATAAATCCAGAAGCCTGCTTTTTTAAGGCTTTCTACGCAGCGCACAAGATTATTTACAATTGTAACAGGAACCCAGGCATTTGCTCCTGCGCTGGTTCTGCCTATTACTTCGTTTTCTGTAATATCATTTGCAGAATTATGTTCAGGAATGATAACCAGAGAGGCACCAAACTGATCGCAGCTGCGCAGAATGGCACCTACGTTATGAGGGTCAGTAACTTTGTCCAGAATAACAACCGTAAGCTTTTCTTTGTTAGCGCTTTCTTTTACCCAGGAATCAAAATCAATCAGATTGCTTTGAGAAGGACTTGTATTTTCAATTTTCATTACAATTCCGCGATGATCCTGTAAAGTTTCATCAAGATTTTTTACAAGATCATCAAGCTGGGAATCAGCTACCTGAAAAACCTTTATTCCAGTTTTTTTAGCTTCTTCCAGAATCTTTTTAATTCGGGGACCTGCTTTGCTGTAATAAATTTTCAGGTTAGGCTGATTGCTTCCTGCCTTAACCTTTTCTTCAATTGAATGAAATCCGGTTATTATTTTTTCCATTTGTATTATCTACCGCAGCATTGTTTATATTTTTTACCAGAACCACAAGGACATGGGTCGTTTCTTCCAACTTTAGCACCAACGCGTTTTACAGTTGTTGGAATAACGTTTCCGGCAACATATTTCCAGTCACCATCAATATTCTTAAACAAAGAAATCTCATGATGGATATCATGCATGTTATGAAGTGTATAATCTGCTTCGAATTCAACAATAGCTTCGTCTTCTTTTTCGCCTTTTTCTGTGCGGAGAATTTTAAGACCATTCCACTGAGACTCTTTAGACCAGTCTTCTGTAGCTTTACGGTCAATTTCTGCAATACCTTCACCCTGTTCGCAAGAATTGATGATGTAGTCAATTTCATGTTTTACGTATGAAGAATAGCGGGCTCTCATACAAGCTTCTGCAGAAGGAGCTTTTGTTTTTCCTTTAATAACTGGTTCGCAGCATTCGCTGTAAGTTTTCCCTGAACCACAAGGGCATAAATCTTTATTAGTACTCATATTTTTATATTACTGAAAAGTTCTTTACTCCGCAATATAAGTATATATTTATAAATTTAGTGGCAGCTGCTTTATAAATTTACTGGCAGCCGGCCGGAAAAAGTATTACCTTTATTATTATGAACAGAAAAGATTTTAGACGTAATTACTGGATGTTAAATGGAAAATTTGCCAGACAGGGATATGACTGGTGGTGGCATAATTTTACCGGAATAAATGAAGAAACAGGCGAAGAAAAAACTTTCTTTATAGAATATTTTACCTGTAATCCTGCATTAAAAAACCAGCTGGGAAAGGATGAAGCAATTTTAGGTCAGCTGAAAGAAAACCGGGAAAAGGGAATTAAGCCTTCATATCTTATGGTAAAGTGCGGCTGGTGGGGAGAAGATGCCCTGCAGTTACACCGCTTTATTCCCTGGAAGGATGTAAAAATTACAAATAATCCCAGAGGATTTATATTACAGGCCCTGGACTGCGAAGCCAGTGATGAAAGGCTTAAAGGTCAGGTTCAGGTTGAAGATGCAGAAAATCATCCTGAATGGATGTGTTCTAACGGTTCAATGAGCTGGGACCTTTCTGTAAATAAAGAAATTGCTTTTAATGTTGGTTATGGGGCGTCAAAGCTCTTCAGAGACCTTAAGGCCTACGAAATGTACTGGCATGCAGAAGGAATGAAGTCAAAATATTCTGGGACTATCACCGCAAATGGAAAAAAATACCTTGTAAAGCCAGAATCTTCTTTTGGATATGCAGATAAAAACTGGGGCAGCAATTTTACAAGTCCCTGGGTCTGGCTTTCTTCGAATGATTTAGTAAGTAAAATTACCGGAAAGAGGCTGGAAAATTCTGTCTTTGATATTGGAGGAGGAAGACCAAAGGTATTTAACATTGCTCTGGAAAGAAAACTCCTTTCAGATTTTTACTATGAAGGAAAATCCTACGAATTTAATTTTTCAAAATTCTGGACCGGCTGTAAAACTGAATTTAACTGCAGCGAAACAGAAGATAAGATTATCTGGTATGTAAGGCAGGAAACAAATAAGGCTGTAATGGAAACTCATGCAGAATGTCTTAAAAAAGAAATGCTGCTTGTAAATTACGAAGCTCCGGACGGTCAAAAAAGGCACAATTGCTTATGGAACGGCGGAAGAGGAAGTGCTAATATTAAGCTCTATAAAAAGAGCAGAAAAGGTTTGCTTTTAATTGATGATGTAATTGCAAATCATCTTGGCTGCGAATATGGAGAATACGATAAGTAGGATTTTTTTATGACTGAAGATAATGGCGAAATTCTTATTAAAATAAAAAACTGCAGGGTCGAAGGTTCTAAAGAATGTAAAATTAAGGCTTTAGACTGGCAGATGAATAAAGGTCAGAGCTGGCTTATAACTGGTCCGAATGGCGGTGGGAAGGCTGACTTTATAAATGCACTTTCTAAGACAAAGGGCTTTGCCATTATTCCAAATCAAAATGACGGGGAATTTGCAAACTGCTTTGAAAAATCCTGCGAGCTGGTTTCTCTTGAAAGGGCGGCCAGTCTGATTCAGGAAGAAAGAGAAAATGATGAAAGTGAATATCTTCCTGGTGGAGTTGATATTGGAAGAACTGCACGAAAGTTTCTGGGCGAAGTTGAAAATTCAGAAAAAATTGAAAATGATCCTGTAATAAAATTATGTGGAATAGAAAAGATTCTGGACAGGGGTTTGAAATATCTTTCTACAGGCGAAATCCGCCGAACTTTGCTTGCAAGGGCCCTTTTAAGCAGAAAAGAACTTATTATTCTGAGTGATCCTTTTGCAGGTCTTGACCAGCAAAGCAGAACAATCCTTCTTGATTTTATTAATTCAATTCAGAAAAAAAGAAATACAAATATTATTCTTTCTATGGAGCGCTGGAACGAAATTCCGGACAGTATAACTCATGTTCTTGAGTTTAAAAACAGGGAAATAAGCTTTTGCGGAGAAAGAAAAGAATACGAAGATATTATTATTCAGCGCCAGAAGGAAGAAAACACAAAGAACGAAAAAGCAAAAGAAGCTCTGGCAGAAGATTTTAAATCCACCTTACAGGAAGGAGCCCTGGCTTATTCTTCGACAGCTCCTGCTCAGGCCGAGAGCCTTATAAAAATGACAAAGGTAAACGTTGGCTGGGGCGACAATCATGTTCTTAAAGATTTAACCTGGGAATTAAAAGAAAATGAACACTGGCTTATAAGAGGGCCAAATGGCAGCGGTAAAACCACCTTTCTGGAATTAATTACCGGCGACAATAAGCAGGTTTATGCCAACGATGTAAAGATTTTTGGAATACAGAGAGGAAGCGGCGAAAGCATCTGGGATATAAAAAAACACCTTGGAATAGTTTCTTACCGCATGCATGTTGAGTACAGGATGTTAGGGGGCACTTCCATTCTGAATGTAATAATTTCAGGCTTTAGAGATTCTATAGGACTTTATGCCTCCCCTACCGACCTTGAAGTTAAGGCCGCAAAAAAATGGCTGAGCCTTGGCGGCTTCGAAAACCGGGAAAACGAAACTTTTGGAAGTTTGAGCTATGGTGAACAAAGGGCAGTCTTAATATTGCGCTCAGCCGTAAAATGTCCGAAGGTTTTGATTCTTGATGAACCCTGCCACGGTCTGGACGAAGATTTTAGAAAGAAGATTCTTAATTTACTGGAATTGATTGCAGAAACAAGAACAACAACCATGCTGCATGTAACTCACGAAACAAGTGAAGTTTTACCCTGCGAAAAGCATATTCTGGAATTAGTGCCGGGACAAGAGCCAATGTATAAAATTATTACACAAAAATAATAATATATCCGATAAACTAATTATGAAAAAAATATCAGCCTCTTTCATTTTAGTTTTTACATTGTTTTCTCTTCTTCCTGCAAAGGCAAAGAATTCATCCAAATATAAATTAAGAGAAGCATCCGGTAATCCTGTTGAATTCAGGGAAAGCTGGGGTTATGTAACTCAATCACGAATGGAAGAATATAATCCGGACATCCCCATTACAGATGTCTGTTTATTTGCAGCCGATTTCAACTGCTATGGAGAACTGATTGATGTTCCAAACAGAAAAAAAATCACCCTTAGGGAAGATGCCCGCTGTCATCTGGTTGTAATTTGCGACAGTAAATCTCTTACCCATTTTGTAATTAGTCCTGAGTATTCTGTAAGAGATTCTGCCATAAAGAAGATTGCTGCTTCCTGCAAAGAATTTGACGGTCTGCAGCTGGATTTTGAACTTATTCCAAACCGCGACGGAAAATATTATATGCAGTTTGTAAAAGCCTTAAAAAATGAACTGGACAGGCTTTACGGTAAAAATCAAAAAATGTATTCAATTTGTGTTCCTGCCAGAATGAGACTTCTTGCCGATGATATTTTTCCTTACCAGGAACTGGCCGGCATTTTTGACCGTATATTCGTCATGACCTACGATGAACACTGGTCAACAAGTAAACCAGGAGCAATTGCATCTGTAGAATGGAGTAGAAAATGTGCCGAATACGCAATACAGACAGTTCCTCCCGAAAAACTAATTATGGGAATTCCTTTTTATGGCCGTACCTGGGCAGAAAAAGCAAGTGCAGGTGCCTGGTATTTTAGCGGAGTAAACAGAATCCTTACAGAAAACAAGGTAAAGACCATCACTTATGAAGATGATATTCCTTCTTTTGAGTTCGAAGACCGTGTTCAGGTAAAAGGCTATTTTAATGATGTATATTCTCTTTTAGCCTTGTGCCGTTTATATGAAGGAATGCAGGTTCAGAATATAGGTTTCTGGAGAATCGGGCAGGAAGATCCTGAATTCTGGAACTGGCTTTATTTGAAATAAAAGCATAAATTCAGTAAAATAATCAAAATTTACTATATAGGAGCAGGAAAATGTTATTTTCTCCAGTGGAAATTCAGGAAACCGTAAATATGTTTATGCGCCAGAAGCTGGATATTCGTTGTATAACAATGGGTATTTCTTTACTTGATTGCGCAGATTCAGACAGTAAAAAAGCATGTGATAAAATTTATGATAAGATTATGCGCAAAGCCGGTAATCTTGTAAAAGTCGGACAGGACATTGAAAAAGAATTTGGTGTTCCAATTATTAATAAAAGAATTTCCGTTACTCCAATTGCACTTGTAGCCGGTGCCAGTGAAGCAAAAAATTATGTTCCATACATTAAGACTCTTGACCGTTGTGCACACGAACTTGGCGTAAACTTTATTGGAGGCTTTTCTGCCCTTGTACAAAAAGGAATTACTCCTGCAGACCGTATTTTAATAGATTCCATTCCGGAAGCCCTTGCAACAACAGACTTTGTTTGTTCTTCGGTAAATGTTGGTTCAACAAAATCTGGAATTAATATGGATGCCGTAAAGCTGATGGGAGAAACAATTGTAAAAACAGCAGAAGTATCTAAAAGCTGCGAAGTAAACGGCTGTGCTAAACTTGTTGTATTCTGCAATGCTCCGGAAGACAATCCATTTATGGCTGGTGCTTTCCATGGTCCAGGAGAAGGTGACTGTGTAATTAACGTTGGTGTTTCTGGTCCTGGTGTTATTCTGGCTGCTGCAAAAGAATATAAGGGTCAGCCAATTAATGTTCTTGCAGACGGAATTAAAAAGATGGCCTTCAAAATTACAAGAATGGGTCAGTTAGTAGGCTCTGAAGCTGCAAAACGTCTTGGCGTTCAGTTTGGTATTCTTGATTTAAGTCTTGCTCCAACTCCAGCTGTAGGAGATTCTGTTGCCCGCATTCTTGAAGAAATTGGTCTTGAAGGTGCCGGTGCTCCTGGAACAACAGCTGCTTTAGCAATGCTTACAGATATGGTAAAAAAAGGCGGTGTTATGGCTTCTACAAACGTAGGTGGTTTGAGCGGTGCCTTTATTCCTGTAAGTGAAGATGAAGGAATGATTAATGCAGTTCAGAAAGGTTCTATCTGCCTTGAAAAGCTTGAGGCAATGACAACTGTATGTTCTGTAGGATTAGATATGATTGCAATTCCTGGCGATACTCCTGCAACTACAATTTCAGGAATCCTTGCAGACGAATTTGCAATTGGTATGGTAAATAATAAAACAACAGCCTGCCGTTTAATTCCAGCCCCTGGAAAGAAGGCTGGAGAATGGGTTGAATTTGGTGGCCTTTTGGGAGGATGTCCTGTTATGCCGGTTAATCAGTTCTCTTGTGCTGATTTTATTAACCGCGGAGGAAGAATCCCTGCCCCAATTCATAGTTTCAGAAACTAAACTATTCTTCTACTTTTTTATTATCTTCCTTGTCTTCTTTATCTAAGCGGCTTTCGAAGAAAGAGCTGAAGAAGGCAAGGAAAAAGCCTGCCAAAAGACAAATAATACTAACAAAAATAGAAAGGGCTCCCTTAAAGCCTGAAAATCCTGGGAAAACAACATAAAGCGAGCCTACTATAAGTCCAAAAATCACTGCATAGGTTGCATTTGGGAATTTCTTTAATAAAAAGCTGATTAATTTTGCTCCGGCAAGAAGTCCAATAAGAACTCCAACTCCATTTGGTAAAAGAAGAATAAGAGCGTGCAGGAAAGTTTCTGTAGAAAATAAGGCTGGAATGCAGGTTACAACTATTGTATAAACTCCCATCATCAGCATAATTAAGGAACCGGAAATGCCTGGAATAATCATGGCTACGGCACCAAGAATTCCTGCAATGAAGATTCTTATTTCAAGGGCAAGGGTTACCGGAGGCATGGACATTTCTAAGGTAGAAGAATCAAATTTGCCTTCCATAATGGTAAAGACAATTATAAGGGCAAGTCCAGCCAGGGCACAGATTACAATAGAAATAATCTCTTTTACAGAAAGTTTTTCTTCCTCTGCGTATCTTTTTACCATCATCTTGTAAAGCATTGGAAGGCTTCCCAGAATAAGTCCTGTAAAGAAGAAATTTGTCTGGAAAGGAAATTTTGTATAAAGAATATCAATTAATTTACTGAAAATCAGAACACCAAGTAAAAGTCCCAGAATGAGGGGGATTACAAATCTTTTGTTTTGCCAGAGTTTTTTAACATTAAAGGTAATTGCATTAACAAATTTGTCATAAATACCAAGAATAACTGCAAGAGTTCCGCCGGAAACACCAGGAATAATATTTACCATACCAATGGCAATTCCTTTAATAAATAAAATAATAAGATCCATAAAATGATAATAATTGTATTTTTAATTAGGGTCAATTATGGTAAAATCTGCTTGTGTTTGTTTCAAAAGCAGAAGAAAAGGACTTTGCTTTGCTGCAGGAATTCATAATTCCCCACGAATATTTATGTGCAGGCCTAAGTTCTTTTGTGCGAAAAAAGGATTCTCATATTTATTATATAAGTGAAAAGACCCGTGTTGAGAGCGTAAATGATATTAAGGGGCTTTTTTATCTGGAAGGGAGTCTTTTGCATTGCATTCCTCAAATTTCAGAGGAGCTGCTGCAGGCGCTGATATCTTTTTTAAAAGATAAAAAAGTAAGGGCAATAGACGGCGAAGAAAGTGTAAGCCTTAGGATTATTGAGGGTCTTGGCAGCTTTCAGAAACCTTTTCAAATCAATAAGTATCAGCTGATGATATTAAAGGAAGTAGCAAAAGCTTCGCCGGAAGAACTTTCTGAAGATGACGAAATTATCCGCTGTACAGAAAATGATATTGATTTGCTTTTTGATTTACAAAAGCAGTATTTATTAAAAGAAGTTGCCCCTCAGGGTAAAAAACTAACAGATCTTGAATGTAAAATGTCCCTGCGGCAGATTTTGAAAAATCAACTGGTCTTTGCCCTTTTTTCTGACGGGGAGCTTGTTTCTAAGGCAAATACAAATGCAATCGGCATTAATTATGTACAGCTTGGCGGAGTTTATACCCATCCTCTTTACAGAAAAAATTATTATGCCTGGAATCTTGTAAAGCTTTTATGTGACAGAATACAAAGAACTAAAAAAACTCCGGTACTTTTTGTAAAAGAAAAAAATACCCCTGCTCTATCCCTTTATAAAGCAATAGGCTTTTCTCAGGCCGGAAACTTTGTAATTGCATATTATTAAGAAAAATTTGTAACCTTTTTCGTCAAAATCCTTTATAATTAGTAAAATCAACAAACGAAGGAGTGTTTATATGAAATTTACAAATTTATTAAAAAAAGGCTTATTAATCACGCTTTCTTTATTTACAATCAATCTTTTTGCTGCAGAAGAAGTTATAAATATTGAAGCTGATAACGAAATAACTATTGGAAAACCTTTCCCTGGAAATTCTGAATTATTTTCAGAAACAGGAACCATTAAGGTAAAAGAAAAGAAGAGCGGAAGAAAAATTTTCCTTACAAAAAAAGGAAAAAAACTCTACCAGCTTAAGGCAAATGACCTTGTTAAAGCTGCAGATCTTTCAGATAAAGAGGGAAAACCACTTTTAAACATTGTTCCTGTAGATCTAGATAAGGTTATTGTAACAGAAGACCTGATTGCTTCAATGAAAGGAAAGGTTGTAAAAGTTACCGGAACCCTTGATAAAAAAGGAAAGGTTCTTACTGTATTTAATATTGTAAATATTACAGACGGTGGAACCTCATATCCTGATGCAAAATAAAATAAGCCCCTGTTAAAAACAAAAAGGCTGCCAGAGATGAAAATCATCAAAGGCAGCCTTTTTTTATAACTACGCAAAAGCGTAGTTATAGTTTTTCAGCTTAGTTCTTAGCTTTAATAACAGCCTGAGCACCGGCTAAGCGTGCTAAAGGTACGCGGAATGGTGAACAAGATACATAGTTCAAACCAATCTTGTAGCAGAGAGCGATAGAAGCTGGGTCTCCACCATGTTCACCACAGATACCAAGGTGAAGGTTCTTCTTAACTGAACGTCCCTTAGCTTCTGCAATTTCCATAAGAGCACCTGGACCATCTGGATCAAGTGTAGCAAATGGATCGTCTTCGAGGATTCTCTGATCGAGGTAAGCTTCAATGAACTTACCGTAGTCATCACGGCTGAAACCGAATGTTGTCTGAGAAAGGTCGTTTGTACCGAATGAGAAGAAGTCAGCGAACTGAGCAACTTTGTCAGCGATAAGAGCAGTTCTTGGGAATTCAACCATAGAACCGATAGCAAACTTAAGGTTTGTACCGCATTCTTTGTTTACGTTAGCAATTACTGCTTCTGCCTGTGCACGAATCTGTTCTACTTCACGGTAAGAAACTACGTTAGGAATCATAATCTGAACTTCGTGAGCTACACCTTCTTTATCAAGTTTAGCTGTTGCACGAGCGATTGCTTCAACCTGCATTTCGTAGATTTCTGGATATGTGATAGCAAGACGACATCCGCGGTGTCCAAGCATTGGGTTGTGTTCATCAAGAGCAGCAACTTTTGTAGCAAGAGCAGCTGGTTTCATATCAAGTTTTTCAGCAAGAGCTTTGAGCTGATCTTTTGATTCTGCCTGGATGAATTCGTTTAATGGAGGGTCAAGAAGACGAATTGTTACTGGACGTCCTGCCATTGTTTTGATGATTTCGTAGAAGTCTTTCTGCTGGTAAGGAAGAATCTTAGCAAGGTTTTCTTTACGAGCTTCTGTTGTTTCAGAAACGATCATCTTCTGGAATGCTGTAAGTTTTGGTTCATCGAAGAACATATGTTCTGTACGGCAAAGACCAATACCCATAGCACCAAAGCGGAATGCATCTTCAGCATTCTTAGGTGTATCACCGTTAGCGTATACATCAAATCCTTTAACTTTCTGTCCAGAAGGAGTTGTACGTGTAGATTTAGCACGAACTTCGTCTGCCCAGCCAAGGAATGTTTCGAGGTCACCAGAGATTGTAGCAGGTTTAACTGCAACCTGGCCTTCATATACTTTACCAGTAGCACCATCGATTGTAAGGAAGTCACCCTTCTTGTAAGATTTTCCTTTTACAACGATTGTGTTAGCGTCTTTGAATGTAACTTCAGCACATCCACAAACACAAGGAGTTCCCATACCACGAGCAACTACGGCTGCGTGAGATGTACGTCCACCAGTAGATGTTAAGATACCCTGAGCAACTGCCATACCTGCAATGTCATCAGGAGAAGTTTCTTTACGAACTAAGAGAACTTTCTTTCCTTCTTTAGCCCAAGCTTCTGCTTCGTCAGCTGTGAATACAATCTGACCACATCCAGCTCCAGGAGAAGCGTTAAGACCAGCAGCGATTTCTGTAGCCTTCTTTACAGCGTCTTTGTCTAACTGTGGAAGAAGAAGCTGGTTTAACTGTTCTGGTTCTACGCGGAGAAGAGCCTGTTCTTTTGTGATGAGTTTTTCAGCAACCATATCAACTGCCATTTTAACAGCAGCTGCACCAGTTCTCTTACCATTGCGGCACTGGAGCATATAGAGTTTACCTTCTTCAACTGTGAACTCCATATCCTGCATATCGTGATAGTGCTTTTCGAGACGAGCACGGATCTTGCAGAGCTGGTCATAAACTTTTGGATTTTCTTTTTCGAGCTGTGAAAGCTTCTGTGGAGTACGGATACCTGCAACAACGTCTTCACCCTGAGCGTTCATAAGGTATTCACCCATGAATACGTTCTCACCAGTTGAAGGGTCGCGAGAGAAACATACACCAGTTCCAGAAGTGTTACCCTTGTTACCGAATACCATTGCCATTACAGAAACGGCTGTACCCTTAAGAGCACCTTCCTTAATGTTGTTGAGCTTGCGGTACTTAATAGCACGTGGGTTCATCCAAGAACCGAATACGGCACCGATAGCACCCCACATCTGTACTTTAGCATCCTGAGGGAAGTCTTCTCCCTTTTCCTTTTTGTACATTTTCTTGTACTTTTCAACGATCAATTTGAGTTCATCAACGTTCAACTCTGGGTCATCTTTAATACCACGGATAGCTTTTACTTCGTCAATGATAGCTTCGAATTTATCATGATCTACGCCCATAGCAACGTCACCGTACATCTGAATAAAGCGGCGGTAAGCGTCCCAAGCGAATCTTTCGTTTCCTGTTTTTGCAGCAAGACCAAGAACAGCCTTGTCGTTAAGACCGAGGTTAAGGATTGTATCCATCATACCTGGCATAGAAATAGCAGCACCTGAACGTACTGATACGAGAAGAGGATCCTTCTCATCACCAAGCTTTTTGCCCATAGCAGCTTCAAGCTTTGCAAGATAAACATCAACTTCTTTTGCCAATCCAGCTGGGTACTTGCGACCGAGCTTGTAGAATTCCTGACAAACGTCTGTTGTGATTGTGAATCCAGGTGGAACTGGAAGACTTAAAGGCTTTTTAGCCATCTGTGCGAGGTTTGCACCTTTACCACCGAGTTCAGCGCGCATTGACTCATCGCCGTCAGCATCGCCGTTACCAAAAAAGTAAACATACTTTGTTGCCATTGATTTTTACTCCATATCTTTTAAAAGATTTACAATGTTAATAAAGACATTTTATAGATAAAAGAGATTACAGTCAATGTAGTAAAATGCAACTTACAATTTGCAAAAATCAAACACAAACGAGAAAAATGAAAATTTTTGACTAACTAACGATAGTTATCTAGTTAGTTTAACCTAAACACTTTTGAATTTCGCTGCGGTGTCCAAATTTCTTTTCGCTCAGCCGGTAAAGAATCAATAGAATCTTCTTTAAAACCAAGTTTTTCAAACCAATCAGCAGTTTGCGTTGTCATAATAAAAATAGAAGAAGCTTTTTGATTTTTAGCTTGAGTTATAAGGCTTTCCATTAGTTTAGGGCCAATTCCAATATGCGCGTAATTTTCATCAACAGCAACAGCTGCAATTTCGGCTTGTCCATCAGAATATGAATGAAGCGCTGCACAAGCATGAACTCCACCGTCAAGCTCAAAAACAATATAATCTTCAAGCGTTGCAGAAAGCTGAGCTTCAGTACGCGGCAAAAGTTTTCCTTTTTCAACAAACGGCCGCATAATAGAAAGCACAGACGGAATATCAGTTTGAACCATTTTGCGAACTTTTCCGTAATTTCCAGTATAAATCATTGTTCCCGAACCAAGTCCGCTGAAAATTTCACAAGGAAGAACGCCATCAATATTGCCGTCCAAAATATGAACACGAGTTACGCCAGCGCGGCAAGCTTCTTGCGAAGCTTTTAAAAGATTTTTGATTTCCTGGCCGGCAGAAGAATTTTTTTCTATAAATTCATCAACTTCTTCGAGATTCATTGCAGGAATATTTCCGCTTTCCGAAAGAGAAAACCCTTCTGGAATTAAATAACGCTCAGAATTAATTTCTTCATCAAACATCATAAAAAAAAGTTTGTCGGCTTTAAGATTTATAGCAACCTGTTTTGCCAAATGCATAGAAGAAATATTGTAAGGATGACCGGCAGCATTCCAGCCAATACAAGGAAAAATCGGAATTAAACCGTCATTCAAAACAGTACGAATAACATCAGTATCAAGTTTATCAATTTCGCCGGCAGTTCCAAAATCAAAACCATTAAGAACACCACGACCGCGAGCACGCACCCAGTTTCCAATTACCGCAGTAATATTATTAGCGGCAAGACTTGTCATCACAATATTAGAAACATCAAAGGCCGCCATTTTGATTAACGGCATAGCTTCCTGCGAAGTTACGCGAAAATTTTCGTTATAAGACCATTTAATGTTTGCATTATTTAAAACTTCGTCAATTCTTTGCCTTGCACCAGGAATTAAAACAACCTTAAGCCCTGCCTGATGTAAAAAGGCAATATCACGAATATGCGAAGAAAAAAGCGGCGAACCAATAGTTTTATCATCAAGATAAATAACCAAAAGAGCGTTCTTAAATTTTTGAAGATAGCGAATTACATCGCGTACATTTTCTGCCTTTTTTGAAGTTGTCATTTTTCCATTATAGCAGTTTTTATAGAATAAATACATCCGCAATATTCTTGCCGATACATTCCGTATTCCTCGCTGATTTCAAGACTTCGCTTAAAACCGCCTTTTTTCTTAAAATCAGAATAAAGCCAGCGTGGAATTTTTATAGCTTCATCGTGCTGCGCTTTTAATTTAGCCTGTTCTTCCAGCTGCTCACCAATAATATTTAATTTTTCGGCGT
>JAEEGH010000349.1_pt1 | contig 259669 bp, 221 predicted proteins | sample 9134181 | NCBI WGS metagenome assembly JAEEGH01 (sample SAMN16246544, study PRJNA631951) | gut metagenome | biome: gut microbiome; feature: rumen; material: DP-attached | host: Bos | place: Iran: Karaj | collected 2018-10 | reverse complement strand
CTGATATTGCTGAACTTTACAAAAGTCGACGATATGAACTAGAAAAGTAAAATTGCTTTTCAAAGAGAATTTCTCTTTACACACAAATTGGTATTGATGGGGATAAGGTTGATAACCCTCCAAAAATAGCGGGTCGTTATACAAACATAGCATCAGATAATATGAAAGAAAACATTATATCATTTTTTATACTGAGCATTTTCCTACTTACAGGATGTTCAAGTGACAACAATAGTTCGGAAGTAGACGAAACGTTTACTGTTTCAGGAAAAGTTGTTGATTCGGATGGCAGTGGACTTGCGAACATAAGACTAACAATTGGAAACCAGACGGTCTACAGTTTAGCATCGGGCGAGTGGAGCGTATCCAACTTGAAGGGCAGTGTGAAAATAACTCCTATGGCCGATGGCTACACCTTTACGCCAGCATCGGCAACAGCGTCATCGACACTGACTGTTACCTTTGTTGCTGAGAAAACAGCTATCAACCTGTCGGCTGAGGCCGAAAACATCGTGGCATGGTTTGAAAATGTGCAGTACTCCAACGGACTACTGCCAAGCACCGAGAGCAGCAGCACGATATCGCTCTACGACAACGCCCTAGCAGCACTTGTGTTCACTGCCACGGGCAAGTATTCCAAGGCTGAATCTATTTTCAATTTCTTTAATCAGCGCATAGGTAGTGAGCTCACAACCAATGGTGGTTTTTATCAGTTCCGCAGTACCGACGGTACCACTTCGGGCGACCGATGGCTTGGTGACAATGCCTGGCTGCTAATAGCACTGAACAACTACACGGCAAAGGTAGAGACTACAAAATATGACAAACTAAAGTCGACGCTGGAGATTTGGATTCGTTCACTGCAAGACAAAGATGGTGGACTTTGGGGAGGCATCACTGCAAGCAATAGTACTATACCGAAAAATACCGAAGGTATGATTGATGCCTACTGTGCAGTGCAGGGATATGACGACTTTCACAAAAAACTCCTCGCATACCTTAAAGAAAACAGATACAACAGTACTGATGGCTTGTTGGTGTCATGGCCAGGAAATTATTATGAATATGCACTCGACAACCACAGTTGGGGATATTGCACATTTGAGGATTTCCCCAAAACAGTGCTCGAAAAAACAACAATGTATGCAAACACCCAAAGAGCCACAGTCAATGGCGCCTTGATAACAGGGTTTGCACCCGACATCGACAAAGACATTGTATGGCTTGAGGGCACAGGACAGATGGTGGTGGCTTACCAAAAAGCTGCCGACTCCTACAAGTCGACAACCTATTTGGCAGAAATGAGAAAGTTACTGATATCAAGCACGCTCTATCCTAATTCCATAGGATTGCCCTATGCATCAAATCTTGGCACTACTTATGGCAGCTCGCAACTTTGGAAGGGAGCAGACACAAATATTTGCATATCGTCGAGCGCATGGTATTTATTTGGCTTGTTGAATTTCGACCCAATGGCTGTTGGTTATAGCCGAGGCACACCTGATGTCGATAAATTTTGGAAAGACTGAAGTGATAGGCAAAAGCAAGTTTGCCCCTGTTTACATAGCCATTGGGTTGATAACCCTCCAAAAATAGCGGGTCGTTATACAAATAAGAGAGTGGAATTCCACTCTCTTATTTTTTATATCTACTATAAGTATTTTTTTAAGAGATTTCATATAGTCTTCTGGTAAAGATAATTCATTATCTCTTGATAATTGTTTTATTACTTCAAATGAGTCCATTGTATTATCAGTAAAAATACCAACACCTTCTATATGATTATGGTCATCTTCTGTAGAATTGCTTAATTTTATTGTAGTTTTAATTTCATCATTATACCAAATAAAAGTTTCTTCACCATTCTGCGAAGTAATATAAGCTCCATGTGTAGGGTGTCCTATTAAAAGTAAGCGTCAATTTTACATGATAATTGACGCTTACTTAGTTTTTTTGCTCCAGCATTATTTCTTCTACAAGATAGGCATCACTCAAACAATGAAAGTCGCTGATGCCTTTACTCATGAGCATGTAAGTGTTTGATTTATAAAAAAGCTCCATAGCTTTTTCTTCATCCACATTTGCTTTTTTTGCTAGAAGCGAAATTATACGTGCGTATTTCATTTGCAAAAGGGTTGCATCGGCAGTCATGCTTGCTCTCCTTTTGCTTCGTAGCTGGATTCAAAGTGTAAAAGATTATCTATGACTTCCTGATTAATAAAACAAATCTGATTATTTGGTTTTTCAAACTTAAGACGTTGCAAGGCAGTTGATTTATCTATGAGGCCTGTAAAAAAAAGTTCCACAGTGTTGAAGACTTTATCGTTTGCAATTCCGCCTTCGATGATGTCGTAATTCTGATATTCCTTTGAACCGCCACGGCAGGCAAGAACGAAATCAAGCCATTCTTCATTGTATTCAAGAAATTTCTTATAGCGGTATTTTTTCAGAATGTCAGTATCATCAAAATTGTAGATATTAATGATGCCTTTTTTACCAAGGGAAATAAAACGCTGAACCCATTTTTCTGCCTGGCTCTGCATACTTGTTGTGTAAAAGCCTTTGCCAAAATCAAGGTTATCACGACCGTAAGAAACAAGTGGTTTATCTACAATAACTGTTGAACCGTGATAGAGCTTCATGCAACAAGATTCCTTTCTTTAAGGACAGAGATAATTTCGTCAACTATGTACTGCTTACTTTGTGTATGAAGTGCTTCATAAGAAGGAATAATATATGAATGAAGGAGGCCTGAAGAATTGAGAATCTGAAATAATTCTGAACCAGATTTACCAAGTTCTTTTGCAACATTTTCAATGCAGAAAACTGAATATTCTATCTGTTTATCACTCATAGGGTACCTCCTTTCAAAAGTATCTATATAAATAATATATCACATTTTTTGATTATTTGCGATAACAAAATAAATATATAAAACTTCGCATTATATATAGTAGTTTGTAGTTGTAATGAGTTGTATAGAGTTGCATGGTGCTGGAGTCATTTTATGATTTGACTCCCTTTGCCGCTCTTCAAAAGCTCGTCTAATTGACGAGTTTTTTTTGCCTAAATGCTTACTTGTGGATATTCAAGTCCACAGGAGATTTTTATGCGTCAATTTTATCTTGGTAAGACTAGCTCTGGCTATTACAAGGCCCATTTTATTGCCCCTGTAACTGGTATCCGCGTTTACGGTAAGAGAAAAGCTTTGTTGACCGCCTTTCTTAAAGTGATGCTAAGACTGTTGTGTCTATGCTTACGGAAAAATGAAGCTTGTGAAGGACGAAAAACCGGCTCTTAAAGATGGCGCAAGTTTTGTGCTAAGCATTTTTTTGACTCAGGACGGAAAGCATCTTCTCTGTGCTAATCTTGAGAGCTTCTGGGATTATGATACTTTTGTGTTTATTAAAAGGCAGCTGTACCGCGGGCATAGTCTTTCGAAAAAGTATGCCTTTTGCATGAAGGCTTTTGTTCGTAATTAGTGGAGACCTTATTTTGGCGATGATATGAGCATAATGACGGAATTATTATTAAACCTTTTCAAAACACTAAACTTGATGAAGATTGTCTGCAGCAGCCTTGTTTAAAGTTTAAGATGGAAGAGTCTGAATATTTAGAGAAGGACAGAATTATTGAAAACACTGTTTTCATTGTAAGTTTTGAAATAAAATTAATGGAAAACTAAAAGAAGAAAAAAAATTCTTATGGCGTTATGTAGAAGCAATTAATCGAATGCTTAAAGAAATTGAATCCGAAACAATTTTTAATATAAGTAAAATAAAAGATTTAAAAATATTTATTCGAATTATTTAATCATCTGAAAACTTTTAGAAAATCTGGTATACTAACGACATGGCAAATGACAAGCAGTTTAAGACAGTTGATGAACAAATACTGTTGCTTAAATCAAGAAAATTACAGTTTAAGGATGAAGCAAAGGCAAAAGCTATCCTTGAAAAAATCAATTACTTTGATATTATCAACGGAACCGAAAATATTCTGCTGAAAACAATGAATCCAAAAGTTTACGATAATGTTTACTTTGAAGATTTTTATGAGATTTACAAGTTTGATACAGATATAAGGATTCTTACTCTTAAGAAAATTTTTGAAATTGAAGCTAGATTAAGAACTTCACTTGCTCATAATTTTGCAAGTCAATTTTGTACACAGATTCCTGATACATTAAATTACAGAGAAAAACAATATTATCAGCAGCCTGCGCAGACTAATACTTATCTTTATAACACTTTTATGAAGTTTGATTTATTCAAGCGAAATGTAAGAATGCCAAACGGTACTGTAAAGCTTGGTTTTGTTGAAAGTAAGAAGCGTGATAAAGATTATATCAGAACTTATAACAGACCCCCGTTTTGGGTAATCATCAAGGATTTTAGTTTTGGAGATTTGTATTTTACATATTGTTTTCAAAAAGATGTTGTAAAAGATAAAATTCTGAAGGATTTTGGATTAACATTAAATGATGATGCGATGTTCCAGCAGATTTTACACACTCTGAAATATGCAAGAAACTGTTGTGCGCATCTTGAACTTATTACTCGATTTAAGCTTCTTGGAGCTCCATATTTGAATAATTACAAAGAATTGAAGCAGGCAATTAATTGTACCCATAAACATCTGTCTTATTATGACTTACTTAAAATTATTCAAAAATTCTGTGATACAGAAACTATATCAAAAGAAGTTAATGACTTTCATAGAAATATGTATCTGATAAATAGACTGGAAATTGCAGATAAACTTTTGAAACGAATGGGAGAAGCTGATATAAATAACTGGTAAATTTTGGAAAGAAAAAAATAGATACTTTTTACTTGACAATTACCGTATTGTACATTATCTTAACAGTGAAATGCTGAGTGAGGCTTTGCCGACAACCTCAGTGGTCATCTCGGATGATACGAGCACCCCTTGTTGGGTGCTTTTTTTTTGTGATTTTGAATTTTTATAAAAGAATACAATTACAAATAATTTAAAAGAAATCTCAAATTCACTTAAGGTCTGTTTTTTTTCATGATTTAATAGATATAGATTTTTAATAAAATGGAGGATTTTTGATGAAAAAATCTACTAGTATTACTTTTGTATCACAAACTTTGGTTGGTTTGCTCTGCATTATTGCTGTAGCATTTTTATTTGCAGCGTTTATTATTAATTTGTACTATAAGGCTGAAACAAATCAATTTATTGTAAATTGTCTTATAGGAGTTGGGACAAATGTCTTTGGAATAATTATTACTGTAATATTTGTTCAAAGACACTTGGATAAAACTTCTGATAAAAAAGCACAAATTTTAGAAAAAGAAAAGATTATTAGATTTAACACAATTTTTGAACGCTACAATAGAGAATATGAAGTTTTCGTAAAAGCTCTTTTTATTCCAGTAAATGAGAGAGCGGAAAGATTAAATGATCCATTACCAGAAAAGCTTACAGTTCATGATTTTAAAGATATTTATTCTGAAACAAGACTTGTAAATTATGGAAGTGATTCAGCAATAGAAAAATATTATTTTGCAGAGGAAAAACTTAGGAATTATGTCATAAGAATTCTGGAAGAAATAAATTTCGAATATCATCCTGAATTGAAAAATATTCTTGTTGAGCTATTAAAAGTTTCTATGGATTACCATTCAAAAAGTAAGGTTTTAGAGTTAGCAGCTAATGAAGAACAATTAAACCGAATAAGCTTCATAATAAAAAATGAATCTAATGATTGGGAAGCTGATTTTGATAAAGGCATATATAATAACGATGTATCAACTTTTGTTCTTCTTTTAAAACAAATAAAAGAAGAAAGAAAACTGATTGATAACTATCAAAAATATATAAGCAAAATTATGGAATAAATATTCTCAATAGAATAAACTCACTCTAATTGGAAAGCCTATGACTTTGAGCGAGTGGGCTCACAGTCTCTTATAATCCAAAAGTTATCCAATGTTTGATGACATCAGGATTAATGCCATATTTTTTGCCGATTTTCTTATAGCCGTAAACTTTGGGTATATACTCTGCAACTATAGCTGCTTTAATTTCATTAGGGTATGCATCACCGAATTTTCGAGTTTTCATATATTCGACAATTAAAGGGTTCTTTTCTTCACTAGAAGCATTATTAGTCATTATTTTGATAGAATTGTTATTTTGTGAACTTTGTTCAATTTTTTGTTTTACATTAGAAACTCTGATTCTATATTTTTCTGGAAGTTCTTTAATATCTTCATCAGAAAAAGAAGTATGAACACGATGAACTTCAATGGCTTGTTTCTTATGATGAACTTCTTTTAATAACCCCTCAGGCAAGACATTCAAGAAATATTGAGTGCGCAAATAATATAAAGCATCTTCATCTATAAAATCAGATTCAAAATTGTTTCTTGTAATAATCAATTCCTTTTTTGCTCTTGTCAAAGCTACATATAAAACACGACGTTCTTCTTCGCGTTCATCGATTGACGAATCACGTATCGATGGATATTTACCAATTGAAACATCAGAAACATAAACAATATCTGATTCTGTACCTTTTGCTGAATGAATTGTGGATATTACAAGAGTGTCTTTTTTTTCGTTATTCTGTGATGAGAAAATAGGATTTAAAAGAAATTCTTCTATGAGTTCATTTATTGATTTAAATTGTGGCGAAAGTTGCTTCAAGAAAGTAAAATCATTTTTTCTAGCTAACCATTCATTCTTTCCATATTTGAACATAAGTATTTCATCTAGAAAATCTAAAGCCATATCTATAGAATCTTCTAAAGACTCTATTTCAGTAAGATTCTTATATATTTCCTTTAACCCAAAACTTTCTTGTATCTTATTATTCAATAAATCCAATACTTCTGATTGCTTATCGCAAGATGATATTTGATTAATAATTTTATTCGCTGTTACCTCTCCAATCCCTGGGAACAAATTTAAAAATCTAAACCATGCTAAATCATCCTTATAATTTGCAACAATCCGAAGTAATGAAAGTAAGTCTTTAATATGAGCAGACTCCATAAGTTTCTGGCCGCCAATGAAAATATATGGAATAGACTCTTTCAAGCATTCAATTTCAATATTGCGACCAGAATATGCAGAGCGTACAAGAACAAGTTTGTTTGTCCATAAACTATCTTTTTTATAACGTGTCAATAAATCTTTAACAATCCAAGAAGCCTCATCAAAAATGTTTACAAACGAATGTAATTCAGGTTTGATTCCTTTTCCTTTTACAGCTTTCAATTCTTTGTTGTATTTTATTGGGCTTGATTTTAACAACCAATTTGATACATCCAGAATTTCTTGTGTTGAACGATAATTGTCTTCAAGTTTGATTATTACAGAATCAGGAATCCTATTTTGAAAGCTATGAATATTTTCAAAATCTGCACCACGGAAACCATAAATTGACTGGGCATCATCTCCAACACAGAATAATTTGGCATATTTAGAAAGTGGTTCTAGCAATTCCCATTGAAGAGGATTTGTATCCTGCATTTCATCCACAAGAATACAATCATATTTTGAGCCCAGCCATTTGCAGACTTCTTCATTTTGATTTATTGCAGTTGATACAATATCAAGAATATCATCATAATCAAGATAATTTCTATTACGTTTTTCTGTTTCATAGTGCTTCATTATTAAAGCAATTCTATCTTGCGAAGAAAGGAAATCTGAAAGTTGAATTTGCATTACTTGTGATAATGACTTTCTGGTATTGCGAGCGTATGAATAAGCATCTAATATCTTTGCATTTTTTGGAAATTGAATCTCTTTTGAAATCTTCATTTCTGTTCTGATTCTCTTAAACAGCTGAAGTTGCTCGTCTCGATCAATAATTGAGAAATTCTTATAACCAAAGATTTCGGGTGCTGATTTCAATATATCTACGCACCATCTGTGAAATGTCGATGCATTGAGACCGTATAAACTTTGTTCAAGACAATTATTAACTCGTTCAACAATTTCACTCGCGGCTTTCTTTGTAAAAGTCAGAATTTGAATTCGTTCTGGAGCAATATTTTGGGAAACAAGCCAGGCTGCACGAGATATAATTGTTTTTGTTTTACCACAACCAGCTCCTGCAAGAACAAGAATATGTTCAAGAGGATATGTAACGGCAAATTGCTGGCTCTGATTTAATTGTTTAATAAATTTAGGATAGCTTTTTTCTTCTTTTGAAGAGAGTTTGTTTAGATTTTCAGGAATATTTCTGTATTTTGCAAATATTGATTTTGTGAAATGTATTTTCCCAAATTCTATTATTACGTCCTCGGTTGATTTATCACAGGTAAGTTTAAGAATATTCGAATCAATAACTAAGTAAGGAATTATATCTATATCATTTGAGTATTTTTCAAAGATTTTTGTTGTTGTATTTTCTATATCCTTTTGAAATCTAACTGCAATGGATTCTAGATTCTTTTTATTTTGCTTATATATCTCAACTTCATTATTCGGAATATCTTTAATTAAATTACTTAAAGTATGAAAATCAAAATTTTTATACTTTTGATATTCTTCATTATTGATTAACAATGCTTCTAAATTTGCTTTTTCTTCTCTAAGACGACGAAGAGTTGCATTTGAATCCTGTAATGTTTTACTAGTATATTTATTTAATTCAACTGCAATTGAATCTTCTAATTTTTGCAATTTATCTGCATATGCCTTTCCTTCGTTAAAAGACTCAAGCGCAATATTTGTTTTTATGAAAGTGTTATCATTGCATAATATTGTAAACAGAACCTTTGAAATATGTATTTTAAATTTTTCTTGTGGAATATAAATATCTTTCTGATAATCAATAGTATGAGAATCTGAATTAAGATTATTATGTAATACATCCACTGTATAAAACCTTTGTTATGAGAAATCTATACCAACTTTTATATTCAGAGGTTTTCCTGTTTTAAATGCAGGTGGTAAATCATCAACTTTTTTATGACTTACAATTTTTACTAATTCATTCGGGAGTTCATTAAGAAAATACATTTCCATAAGTTTACCCGAATCACTTGAATCATACGCAAAATTTGCTTTGAGAATTCTTGTTATTATTAATTCGTTCTTTGCGCGGGTAAGAGCAACATATAAAACTCTTCGTTCCTCTTCAATTTCTTCAATGGTATCTATATCTCGACTGTTAGGATAAGTACCAGCAGAAACATTTATAACAAAGCAGCGTTCTTTTTCCATTCCTTTAGCACTATGAATAGTAGAAATTGTAACCAGATCTTTTTCTTGTTCAGGAATTAAACCGGCATCATTCATTGGTTCACAAATACAACTGTCAATAAATTCTGTAAGATTTGAATATTTTTCTGAAAGGCGAAGTAAGCTTTCAAAATCCTTCTTTCTTTTTTCCCATTGAGAACCTTTGTATTTTTCTATAAGTTGAGGTGAAAGATATTGCACTGCTAAAGTTACAGCTTCTTTAGGTGCAAATTCTTTTTCACATATTGTTTTTATTGCAGCTGAAACTTCATTTGAAAAATTATATTGATTTTGACATTTACCAATATACTCTAATACATCAGCGTTAGACGTGAGTGTAACAGCTTCTGTCGTAATTTCAGAAGCTGTTTTTTCTCCAATTCCCTGCCACAACAATAAATATCGCATCCAGGCAATTTCATCTTTTGAATTAACACATATCCTTAAAAGAGAAAGAATATCTTTTATATGAGCTGATTCAAGAATTTTCATTCCACCAATAAATACATAAGGAATATTCTTTTGGATAAATGCCGTTTCAATAGGTCTTGCATCTGAGGACGAACGAACTAAAATAAGGTTATCAGAAAAAGCATCACCTTCAGCTTTTTTATTTTCCAAAAGCTCTGCAACAAAACGACTTTGTTCCCATTCATTATCAAAATCATGGATTTCTGGAATATTTCCAGGACCACGAACAGCCTGTAGTTGTTTATTGTAATTCAATGGACTTTTTGAGAGCATCCAATTTGATAATTCTAGGATTTCCTGTGTAGAGCGATAATTATCTTCAAGTCGTAAGATTTCAGAATTTGGAATTCTTTCAGAAAAAGAATGAACATTATTAAAATCTGCACCACGAAAACCATAAATTGATTGAGCATCATCACCAACACAGAATAAAGTACAATACTTGGATAATGGTTCAAGTAGAGTCCATTGAAGTGGATTTGTATCTTGCATTTCATCAACTAAGATATAATCGTACTGTTTTCCGATATACACTGCGATTTCAGGATAACCGTTTATTGCGGCAGAAACAAAATCAAGAATATCATCATAATCAATGTAGTTATTCTCTTCTTTTTTCTGTTCATAATTTTTCATTATGGTTGCAATCTTTTCTTTTAATTCTGCATATTCTGGAAGATTTAAATCAAAGCAAGATGACAAAGATTTCTTTGTATTTCGGGCAAAAGAATATAAATCATTGATCTGTTCCGCTGTGGGAAAAGTACCTTTTGCATGACGACCTCGGTATAGTCGGAAGATTTGTAATTGATCATCTCGGTCAAGAATAGTGAAGCCTTCTTTTCCAAAGAGTTTTGCATTTGCTCTAATTATATTAAGACACCAGGTATGAAAAGTCGATGTATGAAGTCCTTTTGTTTGTTCTTCACCAACAGAAATACGAACCCGTTCATAGATTTCAGAAGCTGATTTACGTGTAAAAGATAGTATTTGAATTCTATCAGCAGGAATCCCTTGGGAAATGAGGTAAACTGCACGAGCAATTATTGTTTTTGTTTTACCACAGCCTGCACCAGCAAGAACCATGCAATGTTTGTTCTCAAATGTTGCTGCTTTATATTGGCTTTCATTTAGCTCAGCAAGTAAGGATTCAAATGTGTTCATTATTCTATTATACCATGAAATCATATTTCTGGGCAGATAATAAATCATAGCCCAAAATAAAGTTTTAGACTTTTTATATATAGTTTACTAAAAATTCTCTAAAACTTGTCTTTGTATATTTTTTTTTATTAAATTTTCAATATGACAGAAAAAATCTTTTATAAATTCAAGAATATTACTGATTATTCACTTGATAGTATGAAAAACAGATACTTCTATTTTTCAATACCACGTCAATTAAATGATCCTGCTGATTGCAGAATACCAATTTGTTATGATGCTACAGATGAAGATATAAATAATTGGATTGCACACATAAAAGCACAGTCTATTGCACAAAATCGTGTTCCAGAAGATATAGAATTATGGACACCAGAAGTTATAAGACAAAGACTTAATAACAAAAATCTTGATTTAGAAAAAGCAGTACAAAAAACTTTTGATCACTTTCATATACTTAGCTTGACAGATAAAAACGATAAAATTGAAATGTGGAATCATAAAGATTATTGTAATAAATTCTCTGGAATATGTATTGGATATAAAGCTTATCGTCTTGATGAAAAATTTCCATATTTTTATATTGAAACATTAGAATCTGAAAGAGAACCATTTTTTCAACAACATGAAGGAAAATATTACATTCCATTACAGAAAATAAAATATGATAATGATGGCAAACACTATTATTATCCATTTGTTGAGAATTATGAGACAGACCTTATACATCCACTAATGGGTAATACCCGCAATAACAATAACATAATGTATAATTTATTAAATAAAACTCGAAAATGGAATTATGAAAATGAATATCGTGGATTTTATCAAGACCTAAAAAGAAATGGAGAATCTATAGTTAGATATCCTGATAGAATAATTGAAAGTATTACATTTGGAAAGAAATGTTCTCTGGATGTAAGAAATGAAATATATAATATTATGAAATCTTATTCAAACTTTGATTCGATAAAATTCTATGAAGCAAAACCACATTGCAAAAAAATAAAAGCAATAATAAAACCAATAGAAAAAAACGAATTAGAAAAAATGTAACCCCATTTCCCCCTGTATTACATATATTTCCCCTAGAGTGACATTTATTTCCCCTTAGGTATTGGAATTCCGTTTTACAATTTCCCTATGATGATTCAGGGAAAGAGCTGCACACTGACTGTGGCAAAAGACGGTTACTATTATCCACTACCATACAGCGAGGAAACTGTACGCACTGCGTCTAAAGGCTACGCTCTGCCTGGCGTTATTGGCATTAGGAACAGAAAGAAACTTGTTGAAACCGGCAAAGTCATTACAGGCTGTGTGGTTACAAAACTTGAATATAATAATATTCTTGCTCTGTTCCTTTTGCTTTTTTATTTCAACTAAATCATAGAGAAGTAATTTAAGGTATGGTATAATTCATTTTAAGCTTTTTTATGGAAAATAAAACAGAGATTCACGATATCATTTTTGTTTCAGATAAATATGGAAGAAGAAATAAAACTGATTTTATTGAACAGTTACAATTTGACAAGAATAAGAATATTTACATTATTACTTATAAAGACGGAAAACAATATTTTTATAAAAAGTCTGATGTTCAGATAATCAAAAATACTCTTAAAGATAAACATTCAGCAAGTGTTTTTGATTATCTTTTACAAATGGCAGAATTCAGTGATATTAAAAATGATGACAGTCAGACTCTTCTTGTAAAAAATTTAGAAAAATCCCGCTTTGTAAATGAAAACTCTGTACTTGCAAAATATCTGAATCCCAAAACAGGGAATCCAGAAGAAAAAGTAATTAAATCGTTTATTTTTCCATTTGGTTGTAATAGAAGCCAATTTAAAGCTGTAGATATTGCCTTAAATAATCAATTAAGCATTATTCAAGGTCCTCCAGGAACGGGTAAGACACAAACAATTCTAAATATAATTGCTAATCTTTTAATGAACAATAAAACCGTTCTGATTGTTTCAAATAACAATGATGCAACAGCAAATGTTTACGAAAAATTATCTTCCGAAAAATATGGACTGGGATTTATTTGTGCAACACTGGGTAAGAGAAAAAATACAGAAGATTTTTTACAAAATCAAAAACAGTTTTATCCGTCATATTTAAAAGAATGGGATAACAAACTTTCTGGCATTTCAATTTTTCTTGATGATGAAATAAAAAAACTTGAAAGATACTTTGAAGCAAATGAACGAATTTCAATCATTAATACTCAATTAGATTCACTTAAAACAGAAATAAATTATTTTTCTTCTACATCTCATGATATTTACTATAATAAAAAACTATTAAAACAAAAATCTGATGTATTAATGGAGCTTCTTCAAAAAATTCAGTTTATATACACAGAAAAAGAAAAACTTGGATTTTTTACAAAACTCAACCTGAAATTAAATTACGGAATTGGAACTTATAAGTTCTGGGAAACAGAGCCTGAAAAAGTCATAGATACAATTAAGACTATCTATTATCCTCTTATCCAAAAAGAACTTGAAGCTGAACTTTCCGAAAATCATTCAATTGTGGATAGTTTTTATCCATCATCTATTTATAATGAATGTCTTGTAAGATTAAAATCAAAAATTGCTAATAAATATTCCAAAAAGACTGAACGTACTAAGTTTGAAGATGGAAAAGATATCTATTTTCATCCTTCTGCATTTACAAACGAATATCCTGTTATTCTAAGTACCACCTTTTCTTCAAGAGGAACAATTGGTCCTGACGGTGATTTTCTTTTTGATTATGTTATTATGGATGAAGCATCTCAGGTTGATATTGTGACAGGAGCTCTTGCATTGTCCTGTGCAAAAAATGCTGTAATTGTTGGTGACAAAATGCAGCTTCCAAACGTTATTGAAGAAAATAAAAAAAAGACAGTCGAAGAAATTTTTAAGAAAACGGGTCTTGCAGAAGGTTATAATTATACACACAGCTTCTTAGCTTCGCTTGAACATGTTCTTCCAGATACACCTCAAACTTTACTTCGAGAACATTATCGATGCCATCCAAAAATCATCAATTTCTGTAATCAGCAGTTTTATAATGGACAATTATTGATTATGACAGAAGATAAAGGTGAAAAAGATGTTTTGCAGGCAATAAAAACAATTCCCGGAAATTTCTGTACTAATCATTACAACCAAAGACAGATTGATGTAATAAAAGAAGAAATTCTTAAAAATTATTCAGAAGCTAAAAAAGAAAATCTTGGAATAATTGCTCCATACAATAATCAAACAGATGCAATTCAGAATCAAATTCCGGGGATTGACGCTGCAACGGTTCATAAATATCAGGGTAGGGAAAAAGATAATATTATAATTTCAACAGTTGATAATGAAATCACAAGTTTTACTGATAATTCAAATATGCTGAATGTAGCAATATCACGAGCTAAAAAGAAACTGTCAATTATAATTTCGGGGAATAATCAGCCAGAAAACTCAAATATAATGTCTTTGCTAAAGTATATTCAGTATAATAATTTTTCTTTAGAAGAAAGCAATGTCAGTTCAATTTTTGACTTTTTTTATACAAAAGACACTGCAGCTAAATTCAAATTTCTTACTCAGACAAAAAAAATTTCAAAGTATGATTCAGAAAATGCTATGAATACTCTGCTTAATCAGATATTTGCAGAAAAAAAGTATTCACGATTTGGTTATGTCTTTGAAATGCCTTTAAAAAATATTGTAAATAGACAATTTATAAGACAACTTCCTCTTGAACTATCTGAATTTGCATCAAGAAGCTGGTCTCATGTTGATTTTACTATATTCAATAAAGTAACTAAAGAAATTCTTTTTGGAATAGAAGTGGATGGATATAAATATCATAAAAAAGGAACAAAACAGGCTGAACGTGATGAAAAGAAAAATCAAATATTTGAAATAATCGGATTACCACTTTTAAGGTTCAGTACGAAAGGATCTAATGAAGAGATTAGGATAAAAGAAGAACTTAATAAATTCTTAAATTAATTTTTATGGAGCTGATCGGACTTGAACCGACTACCTCTACAATGCCATTGTAGCGCTCTAGCCAGGTGAGCTACAGCCCCAAAAGATTTTTTGATTATAGCATAAAATTAATTTTTGTACATATATCATACGAAAAAATATAAAAAAAAACTGATGCAACTTTTTTATCTCCCCGCACATCTGCTATAATATTTGTATGAACATTTACATTGATTTTGATGACTGTATTTGCGAGACTGCAAGGTATTTTTCTGGTCTTGTGAAAAAACTATATAATCTTGATATTCCCTATGAAAAAATAAAATATTTTAATCTTCAAAAATCTTTTTCGCTCACAGATAAAGAATATGAAGATATGATGATTTATGCTCATAAGAGGGAAGTTCTTTTATCTTACGAAGAAAGTCCCGGAGCCATTGCAGGAATTCAAACTTTATTGAATAAAGGACACAATGTAAAAATAATCACAGGACGGCCTTCGGCATCTTACGAAGCCTCCCGCCAGTGGCTTGATGAACACGGACTTACAAATGCAGAACTTTACTGCCTTAATAAATATGGCCGCGACACTTTTATAAAAGGCTCTTCTTTTACCCTGGAACTGGAAGATTACTACAAAATGCATTTTGATTATGCCATAGAAGATTCGCCTTCAGCCTTTAAGTTTTTTAATCACCTTAAAGATTTAAAAGTTCTGGTTTATGACCGTCCCTGGAACCAGACCTGCGATTTTCCGAACGATAATTATCAAAGATGCAGTAACTGGAAAATTATTCTAAACAAAATTTCTTCTGAACAATAAAAATGAAAAATCTAAAGATCCTTGATATTTTATTAATCCTCTTTTTTTTAGCACTTGGAAGCTTTCTTACATTTAAAAGTTTTTCTAAAAAGGGCAGCATAGTAAAAGTAAAGGCCGGAGAAAATCAATACGAATATTCTGCAAAAAAAGATGGAATCTACAAAGTACAGGGAAGTCTTGGTATTACAACTTTTGAAATAAAAGAAGGAAAGGTAAGGATTATTGATTCCCCCTGCCCAAATAAAACCTGCGTTAATCAGGGCTGGCATTCCCCCCTGGTCTGCCTACCAAATAATGTAATCATAAGCCTGGAAGAAGAAGGAGACTTTGATGCAATCTCGGAATAAATTAGCATACCTTTGCGCCCTGACACTTCTTTTTTCTTATGCAGAAATGATTCTTCCCCGTATTATCCCTTTTTTCAGGCTGGGTCTTGCAAATACGGTTATACTTCTTGCACTGGAGCTGGATCCGCTTTCTTTTATACTTCTTTCCATACTAAAAGCAACGGCAGCTTCCCTTACAGCAGGCACTCTTTTTTCGCCATTTTATATAATCTCCCTTTTACAGTCCCTCTTGAGTGCGCTGCTTATGAAAGTTCTTTATAAAGTGTTTTCTAAAATAGCAGTCAGCATTTATGGCATCTCGCTTGCAGGCTCAGAACTTAGCGCCTTTATTCAAATTTTCCTTGCAGCCATGTATCTTGGAAAAGGAACTTATTCTTTACTTGGCCCCATGCTGATCTTTAATATTCTAAGCGGATTATTAACAGCATTTTTTTGCGAAAAATCGGGCATAAAGGAAAGTCTTAAGAATTTTGATGAGATTTCCTTCCAGTCCGCCGCCGCTGAAGAGAAAGGCGCCGCAGACTTCGACGCCTCCGCTGAAGATAAAGCCGCCGCGAACTTCGACGCCGGCGCTGGAAACAACGAGGCAGGCGAAGAATCCGAAGATAAGGCCCCCGCAAAAAAAGTCAAAGTTAAAGTTCCAAAAATTCTTGCAGCCATTTTCATTATTATGCTTTCTATCTCGCTTTTCTTTATAAAAAATCTGATAGTCCTTGCTGCTGCTTTACTTTTAAGTTTTACAGCCCAGAAGCTTTCAAAAAGAAAGATTTATATTCTTCCTCATCTTTCCCTCTGGCTCTTTATATTTTTTTCAATCCTATTCATACCAAATGGAAAAGTGATTTTTAAAATCTGGAATATTTCTTTAACTCAGGATGCTTTAATTATGGGAATTCAAAAAGCCCTGACTCTTTCCAGCGTAAGTGCCTTAAGTCAATGTGCCGTAAGCCTTAAGCCCGGCAAAGAAACTTTACTAGGTCAAAGTCTTGGCTATTACAAAATTATGAATGACCGCTTCAGAACTTCTAAGGGTTCCATAATTCAAAGAATAAAATATTCTTTATGCCTTAATCTTTTTGAACATATTCAAGAGAATCAAAATGATAAAGAATCTCTATAGAATCTTTTAAGCCTTCAGAATAAATTAAAGCTTTTTCTTTTGTAATAAGAATAAAATCAAAATCAGGATTCTTTTTCCAGTAATCAATTGCCCTGTCTTTTCCCATAACAAAAAGGGCAGTACTAAGACAGTCAGCATATTTTCCGCCCGAAATAATCGGGTTAATCGAAGTAACCGGAGTAATGATTGTTACACTTTCTAAATCACTTTCAACTGGCCGCCCGGTCTTAGAATCAAAAATATGAATATAGCGTTTTCCGTCTTCTTCAAAAAATCTTTCATAACCACCGCTTGTAACTACAGCTTTAGAATCTACCTTGAGGGCACAGGCAGCTTCTCCATTCCAGGGATTTTTTATTCCAACTCTCCAGAAAGACTTATCAGGCTTTTTTCCAAGAACCTGAATGTTTCCCCCTAAATCTAAAAGGGCAGATTCAATTCCGTTTTCTTCAAGAAGCTTCTGGACCTGGTCGGCAGCATAGCCTTTACCAATGGCACCAAAATCAATTTCCATCTGACTGTTTATGGAAGCTCCGTTAGTACAGGGCCAGTCACAAAGTTTAGAAAAATCAGTATGCAAAAGAAGTTCCGCGATTTTTTCCTCTGAAGGAACTTTATATTCTCCCTGTGTAAATCCCCATTCGCGAATTAATGGATAAAGGGCCGGATTGTAGGCTGCATCAGTTTTTTCATACATGATTTTTGAAAAATCAAGAAGCTCGGAAAGCTCTGCTTTTAGAGGGGAAGGGAGTTTTTTATTATGATTTATGTAGTAAACATCACTTTGAGGAAGGGTAGTAGAAAGAATTTCTTCCAGCTGTATGATTCTCTTTTTTATTTTTTCGCAAACTTCTGCCCCTTGTTTTTGAGAGGATGCATAAAGGCTTACTGTCATATAAGTATTCATGGCAGTAAAAGATTCGCTGCTTTTTATCTGATTTTTGTTTGCATGATTGCAGGAAATAAAAAAAATAGAAATTAATGATATTAAAAAAAGTTTTTTTGGCATTTTGATTTTAACTGTCCTGTATTTTTATAATATCAGATTGATGAAGATTTTTATATTCCTTACTTTTTTTTCAGATTCTTTTTGTTTTCGTACATTTCTTTATCTGCACGTTCAAAAATATCTGAAACAAGGGTGTCCTTTTCAGGGTCGTATTCAGCCATTCCACTGGCTAAAATTACCCCTTTTTTATTCTTATTATTTTCAAGGACAAGTTTGTTCATTTTATTTAAAAGCTCATATCTTACCGAATAATCATCCCCGCACAGAAAAACAACAAATTCATCTCCGCCAATTCTAAATACCGGGCTGTGAACAAAAATATTGCACACCATCTTTGCTGCAGCAATAAGATATTCATCTCCGGCAGCGTGTCCCTGACTATCATTTATCTGCTTAAGATTATTTGTATCGCAAACAACCAGTGCAAAATTAAGATAATCAAGCCTTTTATCAATGTTTCCCTGAACCGAAGCAACAAGTTCGTTATATGCAGTCTTATTCTTAACTCCGGTTAATTCATCGCGTCTTGCAAGTTCTTTTTCTGTTTTAAGTTCTTTAAGGTGCTGTTTTTCTCTATTAACTTCTTCATCTATATTTTCAACACAAATAATAAAATGACTGCCATCACTGCTTTTTCTTATTGTCATTCTGGTATACTGGGCTTTACCAGATACCATAATCCTGTAACTTATACTGCAGTCTTTATGACTTTCCATTGTAGAAATCATATTATCCCTATTTATAAATTCTATTATCTGGTCACAATCCTGTGCATGAATAACGCTTGGGATATTTTTAACAGATTCCTCAAAGAAATTGTCTCCGGAATTATTTACCTGCAATTCTCCAAAAATTTCATTTGCCTGGTAACAAACATAAGAAGAATCCTTAATATCTACATAATAAATAACGTCATAGTTGGAAGCGAGACTTTCTGCAATCTGACTAAAAGTAATTGTCTTCTTTTGATTTTCCTTCTGTTTTTTCTCTGCAATAAGTTCATCTTCAATATCTTTTTCGTAAAAAATAAAATATTTTCCAGAGCTTTCGCGCATTACTGTAAAAAGGAAGAACCTTGGTTTATTATCAATTAAAACTCTGTACTTAAAAGAAAAGGATTTTTTTCCTTCAAGATTTTTAAGCATTGTTTCCTTATTATAAAAACTTTTTGCATATTCCCAGTCATCAGGACAAACACAATTTTCAATACTTTCCAGTGCATCCTTAAAAAAATCTTTTCCGTTGGCTTTTGCTTTCATACTCATATATTTCTGACTTTTAGAAAAAGAAAGATATTCGCCCGAAGCTATATCAATATAAAAAATTGCTTCGTAATCTTCAGCCATGGAAGAAGCAATATGATCATGAATATCCTTTTCTTTTTTTTCATCCATTTCTACAAAAGAATGAACAAGACTGATTCCAATTGTAAGTCCCATTGCGTAAAAAGGATAAAAGGCAAAAAGAATCTGTAAAGTCAGGAATATACAAAGCACCATACTTGTTGCAGCAACGGCCTGGTATCTGATTTTTTGTCGTCCTATTGTTTTATGGGCAAGAACGAACATATAAGTTGTAATTATTGTATAAAAGGCAATTTGTAAAAGAAAGGAAATATTTCTTCCGTTAAGACCAACGTATACATGTTCTTCGGTATAATAAAACATGAAATGGTAAAAACGGTTTGCAATAAGACATAAAAGACCTATTGTAAATAAAGCCCATACTGTATGCACTAGTATTGAACTTTTAAGTCCTTTATTATAAAGATATGCAACTATATATCTGGCCCAGCTTACAATTGTAAGCAGCATAAAAATAAAATAAAAAACAGTCAGGCTATAAATAAATGGAAAGAGGGCAGACCTTTCATGATGTTCATAAAGAAGCCCCCATGACATATCAATAAGAAGGTAGATGTTTGATGTAAGTAAAAACCAGTTATACCGAACATGTACATTATCTTCGTCTTTCTGTTTTTTACTGATAAAGCCGTAACTCAAAAAAAGTTTATAATTTAAAATTATATTAATAATAAAAAATGCAAGTGGTATAATTGAGTATAGCAATTTTTTTCTCTCCCTTCAGAATAAATAATTTTATCACAATTTTAATCTTATTAAAAGTAAGATTTTTTACTTAAGTTTTTCTTTAAATTTCTAATATTAATAATATAATAGAATATATTATCTTCTTTCAGGATTTTATTAATGACAGATTTTACAAGAATTATCAGCATAATAACACTTACATTTCTTTCCGTATTCTGTTTTCAGGTAGGAATCTTTTTATGGTCAGGGCACAAATTAAAACAAAACGGCCGCCGCACCCTTATCTTTATTGAATTTTTTACCGGCTTTTTAATGCTTTTTGATGCTCTTGCTTATTTTTACAGGGGAAATACCAGTCCTGCCGGCTACTACATGGTAAGAATTTCAAATTTTCTTGTTTTTGTACTCAATTCTTCTGTATCTTTTTTCTTTTGTTTTTATGTTTGTGAATTTATTAAGTCCAGCCGTTTAAGTTTAACAATTCTTTTGCATCCAAAAGATTCTGTTAAGAAGGGACTTCCTATTCAGCTTTTTATTGTTTTTTACATAAGTATTTTTAGTATTCTGCTTACAATAATTAATCAATTCAACAATATGTACTATTTTTTTGATGCAAATAACATTTACCATCGAAGTGCACTTTATTCTGTCAGCGTTGTTCTTGGACTTTTACCTGCTCTTATTACTTTTACCATGCTTTTACAAAACAGAAAGAAGATGGCAAAGAATGTATTTATTTCCCTGATTGTCTACTTTGTTATGCCTTTTATTGGAGTAATATTAATTCTTTTTGTTTACGGTTATTCCTGGATTAATTTTTTCTTAGGCATTGGTGCCCTTCATCTTTTTTATTCATCCTTAAAATTAATGGAACTTCAGTTTTATACAGGAGAAAGGGCAGCTTCTATTTCAAGTCCAATATATAAAAGTAATAATGAAAGTATAAAAATTACCAGCAAAAAAAGGGTAGTTAGAAGTCATTTCTGGCAGACACTTACAATAACTCTTGCAGGAGTTATTCTTATTCTTACTATTATTTCCATTACAGGACTTAGCCTTCCAGATAAAACTCTTACTATTAATCAACCTTACACCGCCAATGATCCTACAAAAGCAGTCTGCGTAACCTTTTTAAGAAATGCAGATAAACAATGGGTTGATGGTGAAGATCCTGACAGAACCGGTGCCCAGTATGATGGTGTTATCTTTAATAATATGAAAAGTACCATCATTACTGAATGGAGTTTTTCTATTAATCTTCCTGATAATTGTTCAGTTGATCCGGGGCCATGGAACGGAACCTTCTCAATTGCCCAGAATCATCTTAATGTTCAAAAACCTCACGAAGAAGATAAAGAAAATATTCACGGTGTAGATTTTTATAAAATCACTCCTCTAAAAACCCTTGGCTTTGGCTGTATTATGTACACACCTCACGATTATCAGCCGCTTGAGCAGACAATAAATTTTACCTATTCAAGCACATTAAAGCCTCTTTCAAATACACTTTTTAAGGTTTTCCTTTCTCTTTTAATAATAGTTTTTATTATTTCGATTACTATTACAATGCTGGAAGATAAACTTATTAGAGTGGAACAGGAGAATAAAAAACTTGAAAACACAGTAAAAGAACGAACAAAAGAACTTGAAGCTGAAAAGAATCGTTCAGAAAGCCTCCTGCTTAATATTCTTCCAAAAGAAGTTGCACAAGAACTGACTGCACACCCTGGACGAACAATTGCTAAAGAATACCCTAATGTAACCGTTCTCTTTACAGATATTGTCGGTTTTACAAATATAAGCGGAAGCCTTAAGGCAGAAGAAGTCGTAACCATGCTTAATCATCTGTTTACAATGTTTGATGAAAGGGCTCAGAGTGAAGGGGTAGAAAAAATCAAAACTATCGGAGATTCTTATATGGCAGCTTCAGGTCTTACCCAGAATAAACATAATGACGGGGCTGTAAAAATGATTAAATTTGCCCTGGGCCTTGTTGAAGATGTAAGGAAGTTTAACGAAGAATCCCCTGTAAAGCTCGAAATAAGACTTGGCTTAAACTCTGGTCCACTTGTTGCCGGTGTTATTGGTAAAACAAAGTTTATTTATGATATCTGGGGTGATACTGTAAATGTTGCAAGCCGAATGGAAAGTACAGGCATACCTATGAAAATACACGTTACAGAAACAACTAAGGTTCAGACTTCAGAACTCTTTTCTTACAGCGAAAACAAAGATACTGATGTAAAAGGCAAGGGTATGATGAAGACTTACTTTTTGTAAAAGAAAAAATGTGATATAATTCACAATATTTAAAAAAATCTATCCATAAAAAGGAGGTCATTAATTTATGGAAAAGCTTTTTAAGCTGCAGGAAAACGGCACAACTGTTAAAACAGAAATTATTGCCGGTCTTACAACTTTTATGACAATGGCATATATTATTGCCTTGAATCCAAATTTGTTGACAGGCTTTGGTGCTAACGGCGGCCAGGGCTTGTGGAATGGTATCTTCCTTGCAACATGTATTGCATCTGCAATCGGTATGTTTGTAATGGCATTTGTTGCCAACAAACCATTTGCAATGGCACCAGGAATGGGATTAAACAGCTTCTTTGCATTTGTAATTGCCCAGATTGTTTCAATTACAGGACTTACTTATGCTGAATCATTCCAGGCTGGTCTTGTTATTATTCTTATTGAAGGTATTATCTTTGTACTTCTTTCAATTTTTAACATTCGCGACAAAATTGTAAATGCCATTCCTCTTGGAGTAAGACTTGGTATTGGACCTGCAATCGGTCTTATGCTTATGAACATTGGTCTTGGTTCAAATGCCGGTATTTATTCAGAAAAAGGCGGACCTTTCTTTGTAATGAGAGATTTCTTTGGTGCCCTTACAGCATCTTTTGCTAAAGGCAACATGGGAAGCGGATATGGAGCAATGGTTCTTACTGTTGTAACTATGTTTGTTGGACTTTTTGTAATCATCGTATTAAGCCATTTCAAGATTAAGGGATCTGTAATTCTTGGTATGCTTGCTGCCAGCATTCTTTACTGGGCAGGACAGGCTATTTTCTTCCATGTAAATCCTTTTGCAACTCTTGCAACAGCTTCATGGGTTCCACCATTCAAAGATATGGCTGAAAATACCTTATTCAAATTCAATTTTAAAGCTCTTCCACAGATCGGATGGTTCACAATCATCACCCTTATCATTACTTTCTGTATTATTGATATGTTCGATACAATTGGAACTCTTGTTGGAACTGCTGCTAAAGCTAACATGCTTGATGAAGAAGGAAACATGCCACAGATGAAGGAAGCTCTCCTTGCCGATGCAGTTGGAACTGTAACAGGTGCTTGTACAGGTACTTCTACTGTAACAACTTTCGTAGAATCTGCTTCTGGTGTTGAAGCCGGCGGACGTACAGGTCTTACAGCCCTTACAACAGGAATCATCTTCCTTCTTTGTATGTTCATTTCTCCTATCGCTGCAATTATTCCTGCTGCTGCTACATCATCTGCTTTAATTTACGTTGGAATTATCATGCTCAGCGGTCTTAAGAAGATTGACTTTGAAGATATTACACAGACAGCTCCAGTATTCATCATGCTCCTTGCAATGCCAGTTTCTGGTTCAATTGGACATGGAATCGGACTTGCTTTGATTACTTACACAGTAATTAAGCTTTGTACAGGAAAAGGAAAAGAAGTATCAGTTCTTACATACATTCTTTCTTTAATTTTCTGTGTAAAATTCTTCCTTGCTATATAATTAATTTATAAAGCATAAAAAAAGGCTGCCCGCTAAGTTCATTTTGAAGAGCTTAAACGGACAGCCTTTCTTTTTTAACAACCTTAAGAAAAACCTTCAGTTTTTTTAAAACTAGAGGTTAGCTAAAAGCCATTTCTTAAATTCTTCGTAATCATTTTCCATTGGAATTGCATTGTCTGGAAGGCGTAAAACTTCTTCAAGGCGGGCAGGCATTGGTGGCTGACGACCGATTGCATCAGTTACAATGCTTCCGAATTTTGCAGGAGAAGCAGTTTCAAGAATAATTCCAGAAGCAGTATTATCAATTACTTTATTTGCCCAGTCAGGTACATTTGGTGTAAGACCAGGTTTTGTATAATCATTTTTAGAGCCATTAACAAGGTCTTTTAATGCACCTTTTTTAATGTCATCCCAGGCTTTATAACCGATTGCTCCATGAGGATCAATAATATAACCTGTATTTTTATAACATTCACTGATTGCTTTTGTAATTCCTTCGTTATCAAGCCAGTAAGAAGCAAAAAGATGACGAACTTCTTCAAGACTGTACATAGCCTTAATTCTTTCGTAATTTGAAGGAGCACCAACATCCATTGCATTTGCATAAGTTTCAACAGAAGGTCTTGCATTATAGTCACCAGTTGCAATCCAGTCCGGAATTGTGCGGTTAGAGTTAGTTGCAGCAACAAAACCGTCAATAGGAGCACCCATTTCTCTGGCAATTAAACCTGAAGTAAGATTTCCAAAGTTTCCTGAAGGAACAACAACTACAACCGACTGTTCCTTGTTTTTTGTATCCATTGCAAGTCTGTTTTTTACGCTTAAAGCAGCAAACATGTAATAGAAACTCTGAGGAAGAAGTCTTGCAATATTAATTGAGTTTGCAGAAGAAAGTCTTAATTTTCCTCTTAATTCATCATCTACAAAGGCAGTTTTTACTAATTTCTGACAGTCATCGAAAGTTCCGTTTACCTTTAATGCACGTACATTTCCGGTAAAGGTAGAAAGCTGTTTTTCCTGCAAAGGAGAAATTTTTCCGTCAGGATAAAGAATTGTTACATCAAGACCTGGAACACCGTGGAAGGCAGAACCAACTGCAGAGCCGGTATCTCCTGAAGTTGCAACAAGAATATGAAGTGGTGTAGATTCACTTCGATTAAAATATGACATAGCTCTTGCCATAAAACGGGCACCAAAATCTTTGAAGGCGCAGGTTGGACCGTGGAATAATTCAAGAACATAGGAATTATTGTCTAAAGGTACAATCTTAGGATTAAAAGGATAAGCATCCTGAATTATAGCATTCAAATCATCATCTGGAATTTCGCCTTCTGCATAAGGCTTTGCCATATTAAATGCAATGTCTCTAAAAGATGGAGCAGGGTCCTTTTCTAAAAAAGCCTTGTCTAATTTTGGAAAAGATACAGGTATATACAATCCACCAGTTTTGGAATTCATTCCACCCATAACCGCAGTCTTAAAATCAACTTTTACATTACTGTCTCTTGTATCTGTGTATATCATATTAAATCCTCAAGTATTTTTAACAACTTTATGTTATTTTATTAAAAAGAAAACATTTATACAATATAGATAATTTTATATAGATATTGAGATTTTTTTGTCATAATCATAATATATAGAAAGGTGGAATATTATGAGTAGATGTACCAGAGCAATTTTATACAAAGAAAATTTAAAATATAACATAGAACAAATAAGAAAATATATAAAAGCAGAAACTAAAATCTGTATGGCCGTAAAGGCAGACGGATATGGTCATAATGCCGTTCTTACTGCAAAAATGGCCAGCGAAGTTGGCGGAATTGATTATTTTGCCGTTGCAACTGTTGATGAAGGAATTGAATTACGTAACGAAGGAATTAAAGCAAACATCATCCTTTTAAGTTTAAGCACTCCATCAGAATTTGAAGACCTTATCAAATACAATATTATTCCTCTTGTTTTTGACAAAGAATACATTTCTTTATTTGCAAAGGCAGCAGCTGACCATTTTAAGAATTCCGGCGAAAAATATCCTGTTTTTCTTGCTGTAGATACCGGAATGGGAAGAATTGGATGTTATTCAGAGCAGGCAGGCCAGGAAGCAAAATTTATAGAGGATACAAATCATCTTGTTCTTAAAGGAATGATTACCCACTTTTGTGTAAGCGACAGCACAGTAGAAAAAAATCAGGAATTTACAAAAAAGCAGTATGAAGATTTTAAAAAGGCTGTAGAAAATGTTAAAAAAATGGGAATTGATCCGGGCATCTGCTCCTGCGGTGCAAGTGCAGCCCTGCTTAATAACCAGGACATGCAGTTTGATATGGTTAGACCAGGTATTATTACTTACGGCTATTATCCTGATGAAATTACAAAAGAATATTTACATTCAGTTCATAAAGAATTTGATATAAAACCTGTCCTTTCTCTTGAAACTCAGGTTGTTGCAATAAGACACTTTAAAAAAGGTCAGACAATTTCTTACGGCCGTACTTATACCTGCCCGGAGGATACAGATATTGCCGTACTTCCAATAGGTTATGCAGACGGGCTTTTAAGAAGATTTTCTCCTGGACTTGAAGTTACAATCAAGGGAAAGAAATACCCTGTAAGGGGAAGAATCTGTATGGACCAGTGTATGGTTGACCTTGGAAAAAACAATAAGGACGTAAAGGTTTTTGATAAGGTTGTAGTTTTTGGGCCAAAAGAAAGCGGGGCTTTATGCACTGCAGACGACCTTGCAAAAATTGGAAACACAATCAGCTACGAAGTTTTAACTTCGCTCAGTAAAAGAGTAAAAAGAATTATTCAGTAAAGCGCTTATCTTTTTATGATTTTGCAGACTTCGCTTACAAGGTAGAAACTTCCGGTTACCAGCAGTATTGAACCTTCTTTTTCTGACTCGCTTAAAGCCTTTTTAATCATCTTTGTGTAATCAGGATCAACGCTAAACTTTAAGCCTGCATTTTTAAAGGCTTCTGTCTCTGAGTTAATATCAGATTTTTTAACAGATCCAGGTTTTGTAACATAGATATTTTCAAAGCGGTTCTTAAACAAAAGGGATATATCTGCAATATCCTTATCTGCGGCACAGGCAAACAAAAGATTAACCTTTTTATCATCATACATTTTGTTTAAGGTATCGAGAGTTAATCTTATTGAATTTAAGGTATGTGCTCCGTCAAGAATAAGATGAGGAAGGTCAGGGTAGTTTTTGATATTTTCTACAATCTCAAAACGCCCCGGAAGTTTTGCCTTACTCAAGCCTCTTTCTATAATTTCTTCACTTAAGTTTGGAAGCACCTTTCTTACGGCAATTGCGGCCTGGCAGGCATTTTCCAACTGCAGGGTTCCAAGTAAAGACATATCGGTTTCTATAGGACGATTAAAAATTTCGCTTTCAAAATGAACATGCATTTTGTGATTTTTTTCGTCAAACTTGTAGGAACAGTTTTTAGTAAGTTCATCAACAAAATAATAGGGAGCATAGCGGGTAATGGCCTTTTCTCTGAGGATAATTTTTACATTTTCATAATTCTGCTTGGAAATTATAACCGGCGTACAGTTTTTGATGATTCCGGCTTTTTCTGCAGCAATTTTTTCTACAGTGTCGCCAAGAAATTCGGTATGTTCCAGTTCAATTGGGGTAATACAGCAGAGTTTTGGTCTTACAATATTTGTAGTATCCAGGCGGCCGCCTAAACCTACCTCAAAAACATTCCAGTTGGTTTTGGCCTGTCTGAAAACCAGGAAGGCGTAAAGGGTAACCAGCTCGAACCAGGTGATCGGGCGTTCGGCAGGGAGATTTTCGGGAATAATGGAATCAATGGACGGCATCATTATTTTTAAGGCATCTGAATAAACCTTTTCTGAAAAGAATTTATCCGGCATAGAAATTCTTTCCCTGAAGTCTGTTATATGTGGAGAGGTATAAAGTCCTACCTTATAGCCGGCTTCCTGCAGAATACAGGAAATCATTTTAGAAACAGAGCCTTTTCCCTTGGAACCAGCAATATGAATACAAGGGGCACAATCCTGTGGATTATCAAACCTTTTACATAAGTAATCTATTGTATCAAGCCAGAAAATATTTTTTTGCGGATTTCTTTCAAAATTCAGATAATCATCCAGCCATTCTTGTAAAGCCTGTATTGCATTTTCCATTTTTTTATTATATCACCTATAAGTTTTTTTTGCGATTGTTAATAGAGCTTCTTTGCTATTCAACTGAGGATCTTCAAGTACACAATCCATCAGATGATTAAGAATTATACCGAGTTCTTTACCGGAAGGAAAACCTGCTTCCATTAAGTCACGGCCGTTTACTGCAAGATCTTTTAAGGTCAGGGCATTCTGTTTTTCCAGCTGATTTTTGATTCTGTCTTTTAATTCAATTAAAAGCTTTATGCTTTCAGAATATCTTATATCAACTGCTTCATTCCACATACCGTACATATCTGCAAGTCTGATATCATATAAATCATCAATATTTTCTTTTCCAATTCTTACAATGAATCTTCTTACCGCAGCGTCAGTCCACTCCGACTGATAATGAAACATATGTTCTTTTACCAGATGGCAGACTGAGTTTATCTGATCATTTGAAAATTTTAACCTTGTCATTATTGTACGGCAGACCTTTTCTCCCTCAATTTCGTGATTGTAAAAAGTAAAGGTTTCTACACCGTCTTTAATAATAATCTTCTTTACAAGTGGTTTGCCAATATCATGAAAGAGGGCTGCAAGCCTTACCATAAGCTTGTCTTTTGGAGCCCCGTCGCAGGTATAAAAAAGATGATCAAGAACATCGAATTTATGAAAGCCTCTTGAATCACTTTGTATACAGCCCCTGCAGATTTTAAATTCAGGAATAAAAATATCAAGCAGACCGCTTTCTTCCAGAAGTTTCAGGCCGACAGAAGGTTTTTCAGACTGCATTATTTTTATAAACTCATCCCGAAACCTTTCTACCGAAATGCTTTTTACTTTTTCTTTTACTTCGTCCTTGAAGATTTCTGAATATGTATACTTTTCTATAAGGAAATTTAGTTTAGATGCAAAACGGATTGCCCTTACAGGCCTTAAACCATCCTCCATAAAGCGCTCATGAGGATTTCCAACGGTCACAATCAGCTTCTTTTTAATTGCTTTGCGTCCCTTAAAGGGGTCAACAATTTTTCCATTACTTAAATTTACGGCAATTGCATTCATTGTAAAATCGCGCCTGCTTAAATCTTCGTAAATGGTATTGGCGTATTCAATTTTGTCAGGATGTCTTCCATCCGAATAATCACTTTCCGTTCTGAAAGTTGTAACCTCAATTTCTTCCTTTTCAAAATGAACAGTAACGGTTCCGTGTTCAATTCCTGTAGGTACAACAAATTTAAATAATTTCATTACCTGCTGAGGATTTGCATTTGTAGCAACATCCCAGTCAGAAGCCTTTTTATGTAAAAACACATCTCTGACAGCACCCCCTACCAGGTAAGCTTCAAAACCGGCCTCTGTAAAAATCTTTCCAAAACGGATTAATTTTGCAGGGAGGATTATCTTTTTATTGAACAAATTAAATAAACTCATATTCTAAAAACCAACCGAAATAATCTCTATCATGCCTGTATAAACAAGACAGAAAGTACAGAATAAAATTGTAAGCAGCATAAGCACTAATGAAACAATTCTTCCGGTTTTCTGCTTAATTACAAAGAGCATTATAATATCTTCTACAATTACCGGAACAGTCAGAAAAAGAGTCAGGATTGCCGTGTACATTAAAACATTTAAAATTGTTTTCTGGCTTAAATCCTGAAAATTCTGATAGTTTCCTACAACATAAAGGGTAATTAAAAGTAATGAAAAAATAACCAGCGACAATATGATGGTTCTGGTGATTCTGTATAAAAGGGGAGTTGATATCTTTTTTGGTATTGTCGTAATTTCCAGTTTATTTTTTTTCATAATTTATAAAGATATTTTTATTTTATTGTTATATTATAATATAATTAAAGTTAATAACAGAGTTTTTATTTATGAAGAGATTTTTTATTTGTATTTTTATACTTGGAGTTTTTGCCGCCTTTGTTTTTGTTCTGGGCTGGACTCAAATAAGAATCAGTCCCGATTCAGTTGGAATTGTTGTTTCAAAGACCGGAGGCGTAAATGATCAGCCTGTTATTCCGGGTCTTTTTTCCTGGCATAAAGAGTTTTTACTTCCAACTAATGCAGAACTTAAAAAGTTTAAAATTAATCCTGTAAATATAAGCAAAAGCATCAGCGGGGAACTTCCTTCGGGAAACTTATATACTTCAATTTTTAACAGCAGCGATAACTTTAAATATGACTTTACTTATTCCATAGGCATCACTTTAAACGCAGAAGAATTGATTGACCTTGTAAAAAGCGGAAAGGTAAGTAAACAGGAAGATTTAGACCTCTATCTTGAAAAATGCGGAGAAGCAATTGCCCAGCTTACTACCGATTACATCTTAAAAAAGGCAAAAGAAAATCCTGACTTTAGGGCAGAAAGCATAAGACGGGAAGATTTAACAAAAGTCATTCAGTTTTACAAGGAATGTCCTCATGTAGAAATTTCTGTTTTTGCCATTACCCATTCGGTTTTACCGGATTATTCTCTTTATAAAAAGCTTCAGGAAGAAGTAATCAGCCTGAATCCTACAAATCAGCCTGTAATTCAAGCCACAAATGAATAAGGAAGTAGTATGAAACTTTGGATAGTCAGCATGGAATGTGCCGGTATTGCAGAAGCCGGCGGAGTAAAAAATGTAACCTTTTCTTTATGCAAGGAATTTTCGCTTTTAAATCATTCAGTTACTCTTTTTATTCCGGTTTTTAAATGCAGCAGCTGGGATTTAATAAAAGACAAGAAAAAATTATTTTCTTCCCAGATTCAGATTTGCGGTCAGGTTTACACTGTAAATTATTTTTCTGCAAAATGTATTGACGGCAACTTTGACATTATCTTTATTGACCACCCGGTATTTTCAGAAAAAGAAGCAATTTACACTTATACAGAACATGAATTTCAGCTGAATAACGAACATAAAAAGGGTAACGGCCATACAGATTCAAAACTTATGGACATTATGTTTCAAAAGGCTATAGCAGAATACGGAAGCAAAATTGATAAAAAATTCATTCCTGATATTGTTCACTGTCAGGATGCTTCTACGGCAGTTTTACCTGCCTTTTTAAATGAAAAGGAATTTTTTTCTAAAACTAAAACTGTAGTTACAATTCATAACTGCGGCCCTGCCTATCATCACGATTTTTCAAGTATTGGAGAAGCCGCCTGGTACACAGGGCTTGATACAAATCTCCTCTCCTCATCGCTGAACGGCCTTCGCTGCGAACCTTTCCTAATCGCCGCCAATTCCGGTTCTTACCTTACAACCGTTTCCGAAGATTACGCAAAGGAACTGCTGGACCCTACAAATACAGAACAAACTGACGGCCTTTCAAAAATTTTTGCAGACAAGAATATCAGCATAAAGGGAATTACCAACGGCTTTGATTTTGACCGCTATAATCCTCAGTCTAAAAAGGAATCTTTACTGCCTTTTACATTTAATCCGGAAAAGCTTGAGCTGGAAGGAAAATACCTTTGCCGCCAGTACTTTTTAGATAATATAAACAGCGTAGAAAATGAAAACCTGAATATTCCGGGCATAAAAAAATACGGCTTTCTTGAATATTCCCAGGATCCAAAAAAGGATATTTACATCTGTTACCACGGCCGCATTACCTTCCAGAAGGGAATTACAATTCTTCTGGATGCAATTCCATCGATTATTGATAACTTTGATAATGTAAAGTTCATTATCGCGGGGCAGGGGGAACAGAACCTGGAAAATAAAATTATTCACGAAGCAGAAGTTCTTGTCGGCCGCCTGATTTTTATAAACGGTTATGACAAGGCCCTTGCAAGACTCTGTACCGCCGTAAGCAATTTTGCAGTTTTACCATCCTTCTTTGAACCCTGTGGTCTTGAAGATTTTATTGCCCAGGTTTACGGAACTATTCCGCTTGCACATAAAACCGGCGGTCTAAATAAAATCATAGACAGCGAAAGCGGATTTTTATACAAAAAAAATAAATGCGAAGCTTTAATTGCAAAGCTTTCTCAGGTAATAACAGTAAAAATTTTAAAACCCGGCCTCATAAACAAAATCATTAAAAATGGAGCCGTAAAAGTTCATAAGGAATATCTTTGGACCAATATTGTAAAAAAGCATTACCTGAAATTTTTTACAGAAATTATTAAAAAAAATTAGAAAATTTGTCATCTGACTATTGACCAAAAATTCTAAATAATATATATTACTTTACATCGCAACGAAATGTTGCCCCATACGCTGCCTTAGCTCAGCTGGTAGAGCACGTGATTTGTAATCTCGGGGTCGTGGGTCCAAATCCTACAGGCAGCTTAAACGGGGAGTTTCTAGAGTGGTCAAATAGGACAGACTGTAAATCTGTTGCCGTAGGCTTCTGAGGTTCGAATCCTCAACTCCCCAATAAAGAGTTAGATTTTTATCTAACTCTTTTTTTTTCTTCAACAGCCTTTATTTGTACCTTGAAACTTATATAACTTTTCTTTAAATTAAAAATAAAAGAAGAATTGAGGGGAAAAGTGAAAATTCATTTTTGGGGAGTAAGAGGGTCTTTACCAACTCCTTTGCTTCCGGAACAAATCCAGTCAAAAATTATGGCCGTAATTCAAAGAATTCAGCCTTCAGATTTAGAATCAGAAGAAAGCAGGGCAAAATTTGCAGCCCAGCTGCCTGATTATATTATGGGAACAAGCGGTGGAAATACTCCCTGCGTAGAACTTCAGGATGATAAAACCGAAATCATTTTGGATGCAGGAACAGGAATCAGAGTTCTTGGAAAAAACACTTCTTCAATGGTTTCAAATCACGTACATCTTTTTCTTTCTCATTTTCACTGGGATCACATTCAGGGCCTTCCATTTTTTGATTTAGCCTACAATCCTTCTGCTGTTTTTGATGTTTATTCTTTTTCTGACAAAACAAAAGAATTTTTACAAAGACAGATGAGTCAGCCCTTTTACCCGGTCCCTTTTGAATCTTTTACAAAAAAGTTTACCTTCCACAACGTAACAGACCTGGAAGAATTCAAAATTGACAAGCTGACAGTAAATTACTGCAAAATGTCTCATCCTGGCTCTTCCTACAGCTATTCTTTTGAAAGGGACGGCAAAAAGATTGCTTACGCAACCGATGTTGAATTAAAATCGCAGGATTATATTTCAACGCCGGAAACTGACAGGGTATTTAAAAATGCAGATGTAATCATTTTGGATTCTCAATACACAGTTGAAGAAGCTTACCGTAAAGAAAACTGGGGACATTCAGCTTTCTGCTATGCGATAGATTTTGCAATTCATTATAACATTAAAAAGCTTTATCTTTTCCACCATGAACCAACTTATGATGATAAAAAACTTGAATCAATTTTATCTTCAGCCCGCTGGTATGCAACTCACATAAATCATTCAGATATACAGATAGAAATTGCTAAGGAAGGAGTTGAATTTACTTTATGATAGGTTATAACTACAAAGAACCTCCACAGTTTAAACTTACATACAATTTTACTTCTGATGAAATTAAAATTCTTGCCCGTTTTTTACGTTCCAAAGAAAGCGAACTTCCAAAAGGACTTGAATTTTTTACAAAAGCCTTAGATGATTCAATCTACTCAAGTCTAACCCTTGATGAAATTAAGGATTTTTATTCATGAAAAAAGCAAAAATTATCTCTTTATCAATTTTGTTTTTATTTCTTTTATCTGCAGGCGCTCTCTTTTTATTTATAAAGGTGGAAACCAGTCCTATAGCTTCTTCAAAAGAAAATGCCCTGGACATTAAAGTTGAAGTTCCTTACGGCGAAACAACTTACAGCATTGCAAAAAAACTTAAAAAAAGCGGAATTATCAGAAATGCAAGACTCTTTTATTATTCTGCAACAAGATCTTCTTTGTTCAATATTTTTTACAGGGAAAAACTTCCCCAGAAATTTGTTTTAAAAAGCGGAACCTACACACTTAATTCTTCCATGACAAACCCTCAGATTTTATCTGTACTTTCTTCAGGTCAGGCAGAATATGTAAAGGTAAGCATTCCGGAAGGCCTTACAATTTCTAAAATTGCCGCAATCCTCGAAGAAAAAAGAGTCTGCAAGGCAGATGATTTTATACAGATTTGCAAAAGCGAAAACTTTGCAAGAAGCTGCCGCATTCCTTCTTCAACTGTTGAAGGCTACCTTTTTCCAGATACCTATTATTTAAATCTTGGAATGGATGCAAAAAAAGTTGCACAGATTATGATTGATACCTTCTTTGAAAAAATTAAGGAAGTCCCTGGCCTTGCAGAAAAAAGTCAGGGGGACTTAAACGATATAGTAATTCTTGCTTCAATTGTTCAAAGGGAATATCAGATTGATTCTGAAGCAGCTTTAATTGCAAGCGTATTTAAAAACAGAATCAGACAGAATATCGGCCTTTATTCCTGTGCCACAATTGAATATATCATCACAGAAATTCAGGGAAAGCCTCATCCCGGAAGAATCCTCATTGAAGATACAAAAATCGATTCTCCATACAACACTTACAAATGGGCAGGCCTTCCACCTTCTCCAATTTCTAATCCGGGACTTGTTGCCCTTGATGCCTCAACAAACACCCCAAAGACATCTTATTATTATTTTCAGGTAGCAGACGAAAGTAAGGGAAGTCACGTATTTACCCAGACTTTTGAGGAACATAAGGAAAATCACTAAAAGATGGCAGGCTTTATATCCGAAGAAACAATTGAAGCAGTCTCAAACAATACAGATATTGTCAGCGTAATTGGAGAATACACAAAACTCGAAAACCGGGGCGCTAACGATTACTGGGGCTGCTGTCCTTTTCATGGAGAAAAAACACCTTCCTTCCATGTAGATGCAAGCCAGAAATTTTACTACTGTTTTGGCTGCCATGCTTCGGGAAATATAATAAAATTTGTAATGGAAATGGAAAAACTTTCCTATCCGGATGCAATTACCACACTTGCCAAAAAGCAGGGAATTCCTGTCAAATACAAGGACGGCTACGAAGGCGTCAAAAACTTTCAGAAAGATAACAGCAGTGAACTTTACATAGAGCTTTACGAAAGAACTGCTTCTATGTTTCATTATCTTTTAACGGAAACTCAGATGGGTAAGGCAGCCCTGGACTACATTACAAAAAGAGGACTGACAGCTGACACAATAAAAAAGTTCAAACTGGGCTTTGCTCCTGCAGATCCTAAATGGCTTAAAAACTTTTTACGCCAGAAAAATTTCAGCGATGATTTTTTAAATAAATCAGGTCTCTTCAGCCAGAAATATCCTGATTATTCTTTTTTTACAAACAGACTTATGTTTCCGATTTTTAACAGAAAGGGACAGATTGTTGCTTTTGGAGGAAGGGTTATTCCACCGGCAGACGAAAGTCAGCGTAAATACCTGAACTCCGGCGATTTACCCCAGTTTAAAAAAAGAGAAACACTTTTTGGCTTTAACTTTGCAAAAAATTCCATAAGACAGAATAAAAAGATTATTTTCTGCGAAGGAAATATGGACGTAATTGCCTACCACCAGTGCGGCCTTGATTATGCTGTTGCAACTCTTGGAACAGCCCTTACCCAGGAACATATCAAAATGATTCAGGGCTTTGTTGCGGACGGATACGTATATCTTTCCTTTGATTCAGACGGAGCGGGGCAGGAAGCAACAAAAAAAGCCATCAAACTCTGCCGGGAAAACAATCTTGCAGTCAAAGTTATAAGGTTAAAAGGCGGAAAAGACCCTGCAGAAATAATGCTTAAATTCGGCGCAGAAAACTTGACTTCTCAGGTAAATAATGCTATATTAGATAGCGACTATTTTTTACTTAGACTAGGTGAAAAATACCCTATTGACACACCTGAGGGTAAAACAAAGGCTGCGCTTGAATACTTTGAATATGTTGATTCACTGAGGTCTGACATACAAAAAGAGTCCTGTCTGGAACAACTTTGCCAGACATACAATCTAAAACCGGAGGCTGTAAAAAGAGATTATATAAATCGTAACCAAGCCCGGGAACGCATAAATATCCGGCCACAAAATAATAATCAAAGAGAAACAAAAATACAGATTAAACTCGACGCTGAATTAAGAGGTTTAATTGCTGTAACTGCCGATATAGACCAGTTTAAGGTATTACGTTCCGAACTTAATGAAAACGATTTTTCTAATCCCGCTGCCAAACGTTTATTTAAAATTTTGGAAGAGTGTTTTGATGAGCATAAAACTTCTGTACCGGATATTCTGAACCACTGTAATGATGAAGAACTTTGCCGGCTGATTTCCAGCGATTTGTCTGAAGGTGTTTATAAAAAAGATGATGTGGCAGCAGTAGTGACTGATACCATAAAATTCATTAAAAGAAACAAACTTGAAGACGCAAGAAATAAGCTCATGCAGAGAATAAAAAATTACGTAATAAATACAGAAGACGACAAAAGGCAATTTAATACACTGCTTGCAGAAAAAATGGAACTTGATAAACAGGTTCAAACATTATTAAAGTAAGGTGAACAAACTTATGGAAGAAGCAATTAATTCGGCTGTTGAAAAAATTGTTGAATTTGCTAAAAACAAAAAAGAAAAAATTGTATCCTGGGATGAAATTACCCCTGTATTAGGACAGGATTTTGTTAATTCCCCAGACATGGAAGCTGTACTTAAAATCTTAAGTGATAAAAAAATCCAGTTGATAGAAACAGATATCATAGGAGTTGATGATCAGGAAGAAGATGATGAAGAAATCATGCTTGATCAGGACGACGATGATGATCTTATGAAGGATGACACCGTATCTGAAATCGAAAAGGCAGAAAAACAGGTAAATTCAAAAAGCAGACTTGTAAATTCTGACAAAGATTCAAATATTGATGATCCTATCAGATTATATCTTCGCGAAATTGGTAAGGAAAGCCTTTTAACTGCCGATCAGGAAGTTGAACTTTCTAAAACCATGGAAGATGGTAACAACATCATTAAAGATGTAATTAAAAACTCAGGTATTATGATTCCTGAATTCTTTGCAATTGCCCAGAAAGCCTTTACAAGAATTGATATTCATGAACCTGGAAAAACCCGTAAAGAGATTAATGAAGAAATGGCAGATAAACGCCGCCTAAAGTCTTGTTACGGTGAACATATTAAGCCTGTACTTCCAGAAATGAAGCAGTATATGGCTTTGAAAAAATCTCTTTTTGACGAAGAACAGTCAAGTGCTATTTTTAAGGACGAAAACCTTACTTCTTTAAGGGAAAAAATTCTTCCTGAACTTAGACTAGTAGATATTCAGACAGAAGAGCTTGATAAATTTACTCAGAAATATCGTGAAGCAACAATTAAAATCGAAGACTATCATCAGAAACAGGAAAAAAAGATGAAAGAGCTTCGCATTTCAAATCCTACTGAATTAAGAAATCTTGGTAGAAAGATTTCCATCCGTTCACAGGCTTCAAAACTTGAACAGGATTTGAATATGTCTGCAGACGAAATCCGTGAGATTTACACTCAGATTCAGAAAATTGACAGAAAACTTCACCGTCTTGAATACGAATTTGAAAACAGCGTAGAAGACATTCTTAAAATGGCAGAGCAGATTGAATACGGCCGCCAGATGATGGAAAAAGCAAAGAATCGTCTTATTAACGCAAACCTTCGTCTTGTTGTTTCAATTGCAAAAAAATATACCAACCGTGGTTTACACTTCTTTGACCTGGTTCAGGAAGGTAACATCGGTTTAATTAAAGCTGTAGAAAAATTTGAATACCGCAAAGGTTTTAAATTCTCTACATATGCAACCTGGTGGATTCGTCAGGCAATTACCCGTTCAATTTCAGATCAGGCAAGAACAATTCGTGTTCCTGTTCATATGATTGAACAGATTAACAAAGTTGTACGCGAAAGCCGTCAGCTTATGCAGAAGCTTGGCCGTGAACCAACAGACGAAGAAATTGCACAGCAGCTGGGCTGGCCTGTTTCCAGAGTTAAACAGGTTAAGAACGTTGCAAGGGAACCAATTTCTCTTGAAACTCCAATTGGAGAAGAAGAAGATTCTATTCTTGGAGACTTCATTGAAGATAAGGAAGTTGAAAATCCTGCAAATCAGACCTCATACACCTTATTACAGGAACAGATTAAGCTTGTATTAAATACCCTGCCACCAAGAGAGCAGGAAGTATTAAAGATGCGTTTTGGTCTTGAAGACGGTTATTCACTTACCCTTGAAGAGGTTGGACTTTACTTTGATGTAACCCGTGAACGAATCAGACAGATTGAAGCAAAGGCTTTAAGACGTCTACGTCACCCAAGACGTGCAAACGGTCTAAAGGATTACATAGAAAACTAAAGGCTGCCGGCGGCTATTTATAGACTAAAAGAGTCAATTATTTTATACTTATATATTATTTTTTTAATGAGGACCATATATGGTAACAACAAACGATTTTGATAACTTAAAGGAATTACAGGGTATTCTGGTAGAAAAATACGACTTAGAAAAAAAGGTTGAAGAAACCCCAAAACAGCTTTCAACACAGGAAGCTCTTCTTTCCAGATTAAAGTCTGAATTCATTGAAAAGAATACAGAATACGAAGATGTAAAAACTAACGTTAACAATCTTAAACAGGAACTTGATGAAGTTGTTAAAAACCGTGAGGCTGATGAACAGAAATTAAGTAGTATCGAAACTCACAGAGAATTTGATACTCTTGAAAAAGCAATTAACGAAGCTAAAGGCAAGGAAGAAAAGGTAAGGGGAAATCTCCACGAAGCTGAAAAGAAACTTGCCGGCTTAAAGGAAGTAATCAAAACTTCTGAAGATATGATTAAATCTCAGGAAGACGATTTAAACGAAAGCCGCAAAGCTTTAAATAAACAGTTAGACCAGTACAATAAAAAACTTGATGATCTTAAATCAAAAGAAACAAAACTCAGCTCTAAGCTCGATCAGGAAATTCTCTTCAAATTCCAGAGAATTATTCAGAGAAACTCTGAAGGTATCGTAGCTGTAAAAAACGGTGTTTGTACAGGTTGTCATATGATTCTTCCAGCTCAGTTTGCTAACATTGTAAGAACTGGCGAAAACATCATGTTCTGCCCATACTGTTCACGAATTCTTTATTACGAAGAAATTGCCGAAGACGAAGCAGAAAATTACTTCGATATCAGTGCTGTTGGTTCTCTTGCTGATCTCGATGATGATGACTTTGAAGACGAAGAAGACTTAGACGAAGACGAAAGAGACGAAGATTCAGAATACAATGATGAAGATTCTGGTCTCGACGACGAAGACCTTGATGGTGACGAAGATCTTGATGATGAAGATCTTGATGACGACGAAGAAGAAGAACCAGAAGACGAAGAATAGTTAAATTATACAGATGGGATATGACCGCGTTGCCATATCCTGATGATAAGATATAGTAATGAGATAAAGTCCGGGCTCCTTCGGAAAAAATGCCGGATAATAACCGGGCATCAAATGGAAGCTGCATAAGATTAGTAATACTAACGTAAGTTAAAGGTTATTTTAAGCTTGTAAAGCCCATGCGATGACAGAAAGTGCAACAGAAATATTACCGCCAGTAATAACTGGTAAGGGTGAAAAGGCAGTGTAAGAGACTACCGCCTGGCTGGTAACAGTCAGGGCTTGTAAACCTCATTTGGAGCAAGATTAAGTGGCAGTAATGTTTTTCCGAGCAATACTGCGGGTAAATCGCTGGAGTTGAATGGTAACATTCAATGCGGATAGATGGTCATTAGTATTAGGGGGCAACCTTTAATACCAGACAGAACCCGGCTTATTATCCCATCTGTTTTATTTTATAAAAAAAATGAATGATTCAATAGTAATTGAAAACAACACAAAAGCTCATAAAAAAAGTTATCTCCTTGCAAAAATCATAGGAATAACACTGGGACTTCTTTTAATTGCCGGTCTGAGCATTGGCGGAGTTTTTTTATACAATAAACTTGAATCAAATAAAGTCACAATAAAATCAATCAAAAAAGCCTGGTCACAAAATGATTATTCCTTAGTTTATCAGCAGGCAAAATATTTTCTTGAAAAAAATCCCTATAACAATACAGCCTTAACTTATTACGCTTATGCAAGTTTTTATCTTGCTCAGGCTCAGACAGATACACAGCAGGCTCAGTCTTACCTTGATGAATGTATTAACAATTTAAGAATTGCCCTTTACGATGCATCAGACTCCCTGAAACCACAGTTATATTATGTTCTGGGTAAATCCTATTTTTATAAAAATACAATCACAACCTACTATTATTCAGATTTAGCTGTAAAATATTTATTGATGGCTAAAGAAAACGGCTATGAAGCAGACGATATTGCAGAATACCTTGGCTTAAGTTATGCAGCCCTTGGAAAAACCATGGAAAGTATTTCTGCCTTTACTGAAGCTCTCTTAGTCAGGGAATCAGATACACTTCTTTTAGCCATTGCAGAACAGTACTATAACGCAAAAGAACTTTCTGCAGCAGAACAATATCTTTTTAGAATTATAAGAAACAGTCAGAATGAGGAATTAATACTTAAAAGTTTATACCTTTTAGGTTCCATATATATAGACCAGGAAAAATATGATCAGGCGATGGAAGAATTTAATAAAGTTTTAACAAAAAATGAAAATTCTGCTGACGCACATTATGGAATTGGTGTAATATATGAGAAAGAGGGAAATATAGTAAAAGCAAGGGCAGAATGGCGAACAGCTTTAAGGCTTCAGGTAAATCATCCTCTTGCTTTACAAAAAATTAATAATTATTAGACGATTAAAAAAAATGGGAGGAATATATGTCATTATTAGACAGTTTCAAAACTGATATTGGAATTGATTTAGGTACATGTAACACTTTGATTTATGTACGTGGAAAGGGAATGGTTATTGATGAACCTTCTGTAATTGCCGTAGAAAAAGGAACAAAAAGAATTCTGGCAGTTGGTTCAGAAGCTAAATGTATGCTGGACCGTACACCTGGAAATATTATGGCAATCAGACCTCTGGCAGACGGTGTTATTGCAGATATAGACAGTACCGAAAAAATGATTAAATACTTTATTTCAAAAATTATTCCCCGCCATCAGTTTTTTAAATCTGTAAGAATGAAAATTGGTATTCCTTCCTGCATTACAGATGTAGAAAGACGTGCAGTTATTGAAGCAGCCCTTAAAGCCGGTGCAAAGGAAGTTGAAGTTATAGAAGAGTCAAGAGCAGCCGCTATTGGTGCCAAGATTCCTATTTTTGAACCAGCCGGACATATGATTTGTGACATTGGTGGTGGAACTACAGAAATTTCTGTAATTTCATTAGGCGGTATGGTTGTTACACACTCAATCAGAATCGGTGGTGATAAGTTTGATGAAGCCATTGTAAAACATGTAAGAAGTGTACATAACCTTATTATTGGACAGCCTGCTGCAGAAAGATTAAAGATTCAGATTGGTAACGCAGCTCCAGAAAAAACAATCGAAAAGATGGAATTAAAGGGAACTGATGCTATTACAGGTCTTCCTAGACGTCTTGAAATTGACTCTGTAGAAGTAAGGGAAGCTTTAAAAGATCCTGTTACAAAAATTGTAGAAGAAATTAAAATTGTATTAAGCGAAACACCTCCAGAGCTTGCTTCAGACATTATCGAAAGAGGTATTGTTATGACAGGTGGTGGTTCTATGCTTCGACGTTTACCAGACCTGATTTCTAAAGAAACTGGAGTTCCTGTTATTCTGGTTGAAAAACCTCTTGAATGTGTTGCTCTTGGCGCTGGAGAAGCTTTCGAATTATTTAAGGATTATTCTTCAGAACGTTCTGTATACGACAGTCTTAATGACTAGTAAAAAGCTAGAGCAATGGTCAAAAAAAACAAAACTTCGCTGAAATTCCGTATTTCTGAATTTCTCTTTGTAATTCTTATTGCAGTCTCTTCAACTATGCTCGCTTTTAATTCAGGTGCTTTTGTTCTGAATTTTAAGCGGATTGGTTTTTCTGTTATTTCCTCTATGGAAAAAGGTGTAAATTACGTTACAAGTGGAGTAAAAAATACATTTTCTTCAATTGGTGAATTAAGAAAACTTAGAAAGGATTACGATGCCCTCTTATTAAAGCTCGAAAATTATGAGCAGATGCAGAGAAATAATGCAGATATCCGTAAGGAAAACGAAAGGCTACGTGAACAGCTTGATTTTTCTTTATCACTTGATGAAAAAAATATTCCTGCCCAAATTATTGCAAGAGACTTAGATAATGCTTATGCCTATATAACAATTAACAAAGGAAGTGTAAACGGAATTAAAAAGAATATGCCGGTTCTTGCCATTCAGAACGGAAGCCAGGCGCTGGTAGGAAAAATTGTTTCTGTAGGCACCTTTACCAGTCAGATTATGCCTATTTACAATATGAACTGCATGGTTTCTGCAAGAATTCAAAATACAAGAGACCTTGGACTTGTAAATGGTATGGGTAGTCACGAAAATCCTCTTTATTTACGATATATCCGTAAAAGGGTAGTTGACCAGCTTCATTATGGTGATATCGTTGTAACTTCCGGCGAAAACGATAATTACATGAGGGATATTCCTATTGGAACCATATCAAAAATATCTTCTCAGGCTTACAGTTCCACCCTTGATATAGAATTAACACCAATTATCGATTTTTCAAAACTTGAAATAATCATTGTTGTTAATCAAAAAGAATTAAATGACAGAAAGAATACTGACAGACAAGAGGCAGACTGATGATTAAACCTTTTTTTATTAGTACCTTTATTTTATTAAGTGCAGTAATTATAGAATCTTCAATTCTTTCAAATATCAGTTTTTTACTTGTCGTTCCCGATTTAGTATTAATCTGTTCAATATATTTTTCACTTTTGAACGGAAAATTCTTTGGAGAAACCCAGGGCTTTATTTCAGGGCTCTTCCTTGATTTTTCCACAGGCATACCATTTGGCTTTAATTGTCTTTACAGGACGATAATCGGCTATGTTTATGGTTTCTTTTCTGAATCCATAATTCTTAAAGGTATCTTTATGCCGGTTTTAACCGTTGGAATTGGAACTATAGTTAAGGCTCTTCTTATTCATTTAACAGCCCTGCTGTTTCCAAACACCGATGTTTACGTAACAAGCATACTGTCTTATAAATTTTTATTTGAACTGCTTGCAAATATAATACTTGCACCTATAATTTTCAGATTCCTTAATCTTTTTATTAAAAGTCTGTGTATTACATCTACAAAGGATAAAGTAGACAATGTTTAGAAATCAGTATGATTCAAAATTATCAAAAACAACAAAGCTTCTTATTCTTTTTTTTATAATATTAATATCATTTGCTTTATATGCTTACAGACTTTTTACCCTGCAGATTGTTCAGGGAGAAGATTACCGTTCCCAGTCAAAAGTTTTTTCCAGTCAGATTAAGGTTTTGCCTGCCCAGAGAGGAGAAATTTTTGACAGAAATGCAAACCTTCCAATGGTTATCAACACAGAGCACTTTGTTGTTTCCGTTACCCCTGGAGAAATTCCTTCAGACCGCTATGATACGGTTATATCAAAACTTGCAAAACTGCTGGATATTCCTAAATCTGACATAGATGTAAAAATTCCTAAAAAGAGGTCTTACGCCTCTGTAGAAGTAAAATCAAATGTAAGCTTTACAACAATTTCTAATATTGCAGAAAATAAATACGATTTACCCGGGGTTTCCTGGGGATCAAAACCATTAAGAAACTATCAGCATACAAAATCACTTTCTCATATTGTTGGTTATGTAGGCGATATTTCCCAGGAAGAATTTACACTTTTGTATAATAAAGGATATTCGAAGAACTCCATTGTCGGTAAAACCGGAATTGAAAAACAATATGACTCTTTATTGCAGGGTACCGAAGGCCGGGAAATGGCTACCGTAGATGTTCACGGCCGAATTCTTTCTGATGTTCCTATTATTGAACCTCCAAAAATGGGAAATAACCTTGTTTTAACAATAGATTCCAGGGTTCAAAAGCTTGCAGAAGAAGCCCTTGGAAACAGGGTAGGAGCTGTAGTAGTTTTAAAACCTGCTTCAGGCGAAGTTCTTGGAATGGTTAGTTACCCATATTTTGATTCAAATATTTTCAGTTCGGACGATGCAGGAAAGGAATACAATAAATTAAGAAATGATGAATATAAACCCCTGGTAAACAGGGCTGTACAGTATTCTTATCCTCCGGCCTCAACCTTTAAAATTATTATGAGTGCCGCAATGCTTCAGGAAAAAGCCTTTCCTTCCACAACAAGAATCGAATGTAAGGGCTATATGCAGTATGGTGGACGAACTTTCCACTGTCACGTGCATGAGCCTGGTCACGGCTGGCTTGACATGAAAAACGCCATGGCCCAGTCCTGCGATGTTTATTACTGGACTATTGGTCGAGATTATCTTGGTATTGATAAAATTGCTTCGTATGCACGAGAATTTGGCTTTGGAAAAAGTGCCCAGATAGACTTACCAAGCCAGGTTTCCGGCCGAGTCCCTACAGCTGAATGGAAATTCAAAACCTATAATGAACGCTGGCTTGGTGGAGACACAATGTCCTGTTCAATTGGACAGGGCTATATGGAGGCAACACCTTTACAGCTTGCAGATATGATGGCTATGGTTGCAAACAGCGGTACAATTTACAAACCTCATTTGCTAAAAGAAGTCCGCGACTCAGAAACCGGAGAAATCTTACAGACAATTCAGCCACAGGTATTAACAAAGTCAACAATTGACCAGTCAATCTGGAAAGAAATACAGGAAGCCTTAAGATACACCGTTACAGACGGAACTCCACAGTATCCAATGCACAACAAAATAGTTCAGATTGCCTGTAAAACAGGTACAGCCGAAGTTGACGGTTACAAAAACAGCTGGCATTCCTGGCTTGTTGCCTATGCGCCTTACGATGCGCCGCCGGAAGATCAGATTTGTGTAGCAACTGTAGTTGAAGCCTGCAATAAATGGGAATGGTGGGCACCTTATTGTACAAATATTATTATTCAGGGATATTTTGCCGATCAGACTTGTCAGGAAGCAATTACCGCTTTAGGCTTTGATTATTTACAAAAACAGGGCAGAAGAGAATAGGGGCTTTATGAAAAATAAATTTTTATCAATTTTTGATTATACACTTCTTTTAGCCATATTGATTTTAGTCAGTCTTGGTATAATGTTTATCTATTCTTCATCTATAAACTCAGAAGGAATTTCCGTAACAAACGAATATATCAAACAAATAATCTGGGCCTCCCTTGGAATTGTCTTATTAGTACTTGTTTCTTTGTATGATTACAGAAAAACAGAAAAAACCTCAATCTACCTTTACAGCATTTTAATTGGCTTTTTAGTTTTGGTTTTAATTCCACATATTGGAAGAAAGGTAAACGGAGCAAGAAGCTGGCTTGGTATTGGTGATTTTGGTATTCAGCCTTCGGAACTTGGAAAATCCTTTTACATATTATTTCTTGCAAAGTATTTTTCAGATTCCGAAAATGAAAATCCCTTAAAACGCTTTATTATTGCAGGTTTAATTTTTTTAGTTCCTTTCGGTTTAATTATGATTCAGCCAGATATGGGAACTGCCAGCGTTTACTTTCCGATTTTTATTGTAATGGCCTTTATGGCAGGCATCCCGCTTTCTTACATCTGCTATATCCTCTTAATGGCGGTCTTTACAATCTTTTTCTGTATTGCGCCGGTCTGGAATGAGGAAATTGCAAGAACGCCGCTAAAAATCATGTCTATTTTAACAAACATGAAGCTGCGCTTTATTTTAACAGCCGCTATTGTGCTAATCGGTTCCATAGGTTTTATTGTAAGAAGATATTTTAAAGGACCAAAATACTTTTTCTGGATTACCTATTTCAGTTCAGTTTTAGCTTTAGGCCTTATTCTTGCCATTGCGGCAGGAAAGGTTTTAAAACCATATCAGATTAAACGTCTTATCATATTTATGGATCCAAACATTGATCCTCGTGGTGCGGGCTGGAATATTATTCAGTCAAAAGTTGCCATTGGTTCTGGTGGTATTTTTGGACGGGGATTTTTAAATGGAACCCAGAGCCACTACCGCTTCTTACCTCAGCAGAGTACTGACTTTATTTTCAGTATTCTTTCAGAAGAAACCGGATTTATTGGCGGTCTGATTGTTTTTGGACTTTATCTCTTTTTATTAATTAAAATGCTTTTATTAATTAAACGTAATTCAAATCATTACGGAACCTATATTGCCTCCGGCATTTTTGCCATGTTCTCCTTCCACTTTTTTATTAACGTTGGAATGGTTATGGGAATAATGCCTATTACAGGTATTCCACTTTTATTTTTGTCTTATGGAGGCTCATCTTTGTGGAATTCCATGATTTGTATGGGAATCATAATGAACATAAATTACCGTAAAAACGATTTTAAATAATAAAATAATAAAATATATTGTATTAATTCTGAATATTTGTATAATATTCTGCAACTAGGGGAGCTTGGTAAAACCTTGCTGAGAGTAGACTGTATGTCTTGACCCATAACCTGATTTGGATAATGCCAACGTAGGGAAACAGTTTCTGGCCGTTTTCGGCAAAAAGCATTCTATTCAAACAGGCAACTTTATTTAAAAAGAGGCTTGTTATGTTCTCAAAAATCTTATCTAATGTGCGGGAAAAGTGCCCGCTGATTCACAACATTACAAATTATGTTACAGTAAACGATGTTGCCAACATCATTCTTGCCTGCGGGGGAAGTCCCATTATGAGTGATGATGAAGGTGAGGTTGAAGAAATTACTTCAATTTGTAATGGTCTTAACATCAACATTGGAACTTTAAACAAAAACACAATTCCTTCAATGTTTCTTGCAGGCCAGAAAGCAAATGAACTTGGCCATAAACTTCTTCTGGACCCTGTTGGAGCTGGAGCATCTGCCTTACGTACCAATACAGCCCTTGAACTTCTTAAAAAAGTCAAATTTGATGTAATTCGCGGAAATATCTCCGAAATTAAAACTCTAGCTGTTGGAAGCGGCAGTACAAAAGGGGTTGATGCAGATGTAAATGAGGCTGTAACAGATGAAAATCTTGAAAAATCAATTGCCTTTGCAAAGGACTTTGCGTCTAAAACAGGAGCTGTTATTGCCATTACAGGAGCCATTGATTTAGTCTGCAATGCAAAAAAATGCTATGTTATCAGAAACGGACGGGCAGAAATGGGAAAAATTACAGGAACCGGCTGTCAGTTAAGCGGAATGACGACGGCCTTCATTTGTGCAAATCCTGATAATATTCTGGAAGCAAGTGCTGCTGCCGTATCTGCAATGGGACTTGCAGGCCAGCTTGCCTGGAAGAAGATGCAGAACGGGGAGGGTAATTCAACTTACCGTAACAGAATAATTGATGCAATTTACAATATGACTGGCAAAGAACTGGATGAAGGCGCAATTTATGAAATCAGATAATTTTAATCTTTCTTCTGCACTGCTTCTTTATGCAGTTACAGACCGCCACTGGACCGGAGAAAAAAGCCTTATAGAACAGACCAGGGAGGCTTTGACTGGTGGGGCAACAATGGTTCAGATTCGCGAAAAAGCTCTGGACCAGGCTGCTTTTGAAAAGGAAGCAGTGGAACTTCAAGAGCTCTGTAAGGAATTTCATGTTCCTTTTATTGTGAATGATAATGTTGCTCTTGCAAAAAAAATAAATGCTGACGGAGTTCATGTTGGACAGGAAGATATGAATGCTCTTGAGGTTCGTAAACTTCTTGGACCTGATAAAATTATTGGAGTTAGTGCTCAGACGGTAGAAGAAGCTCTTCTTGCACAAAAGGAAGGGGCTGATTATCTTGGTGTTGGAGCTGTATTTCCTACAGGAAGTAAAGCAGATGCAATAGATGTGCCTCTCGAAACTTTAAAAGCTATCTGCTCTGCAGTTAAGATTCCTGTAGTTGCAATCGGCGGAATTACAAAAGACAATCTTTGTCAGTTAAAGGGAAGCGGAATTGCAGGTATTTCTGTAATAAGTGCCCTTTATGCTCAAAAAGATATCTCTTCTGCAGCAAAAGAACTTGTAAAAAAAACACGGGAAATAACAAAATAAAATGAAAAAAATTACTGCTGCCATTTTTGATCTTGATGGAACTCTTTTAGATTCAATGCCTTACTGGATGTCCTGTGCAGAAAAATACCTTTTATCTTCAGGTATTGAAGCAAAACCTGGACTTAGTGAAAAACTTTTTTCCATGACCATGAAAGAAGGTGCTGATTATTTAAGAAAAAACTACAAGGTGACTTTTTCTGATCAGGAAATTTTTTCTGGAATTAACTCAATTCTTGAAAAAGCTTATAAAGAAGAGATTCCTTTAAAAAATGGCGCAGAAAGTTTTCTTTCTGAGTTAAAAGCAGCAGGAAGTAAAATTGCTCTTTGTACAAATACAGACAGAATTCTGTTTTTTCCATCTTTAGTACGCCTAAATGCGTTAAAATATTTTGACTATATTTTTACCACGAGCGAGTTAGGCATGAGTAAAAGCCGACCGGAAACTTTTTTTAAGGTGTGCAAAGAGATGGAAAGCAGGAAAGAAGATTGCTGGGTATTTGAAGATGCCCTTTATTCCATAAAAACAGCTTTCCAGGCGGGCATAAAAACCTGTGGAATCTATGATGAAACTTCAAAGGCCGACAGCCAGCAGATAAAAGCATTTTCTACAGTCTACTGTAACAATTACAAAGAAGTGCAAAATTATTTCTTTGCATAAAAAATACGTCGAGTCAAGGCACGCTCACGCTTAAAGCCTTGACTTCGCCGTTTTGAGGATTTTTTAATAAATCCTCAATAAAAAATCTTCTTGAGGGCACCGCCTGAAGATTTAATACATAAATAAGTAAAACTAAAAAGAGGTATTTATTATGAAAACCGCATTAACAATCGCAGGAAGCGATTCTAGCGGAGGCGCCGGAATTCAAGCTGATATCAAAACCATGACCTGCAATGGCGTTTATGCCATGAGTGCAATCACGGCTTTGACCGCACAGAATACAACCGGAGTTACCGCAATTAAAGAAGTGGAGCCTGAATTCCTTAAGGAAGAAATTAAGGCTGTTGTAAGTGATATTTTTCCGGATGCAGTTAAAACCGGAATGGTTTCATCAAGTCCACTTATAAAAGTTATTTCAGATTCAATAAAAGAGTTTGGCTTAAAAAATCTTGTAGTTGATCCTGTTATGGTTGCAACCAGCGGAGCAAAACTTATAAGTGATGAAGCTATTGAAACTCTTAAAAAAGAATTACTGCCATTAGCCACTGTAATCACTCCAAATATTCCGGAAGCAGAAGTTTTATACGGACAGAAAATTTCAAGTGAAAAAGACATGGAAGAAGCTGCAAAAAAAATCCATGAAGCTTTTGGCTGCGCTGTTTTACTTAAAGGCGGTCACAGCTTAAATGACGCAAATGATTTTCTCTATTCTGTAAAAGAAGATGGCAAAAGGCCTGAGGGAGTCTGGTTTAAGGGAAAGAAAATCGATAATCCTAACACCCATGGAACCGGCTGCACACTATCTTCTGCAATTGCTTCAAATCTTGCAAAAGGCTTAAGCCTTGAAGAATCGGTCCGTAAAGCTAAGGACTATATAAGCGGAGCTTTAGAAGCCATGCTTAATTTGGGAAAAGGTTCTGGACCTCTTGCACACAACTGGAATATTAAATAAGGATTTTGATTTATGGAAAAAGATAAAAAAGGAACAGGAATTCTTTCGAATTCAATAATATGGTTTGGGGCAGGGGTTTCTATAGCAGAAATCCTTACCGGAACTTATTTTGCACCTCTTGGTTTTGCTAAAGGAATTTCAGCAATTATAATTGGTCATGTAATCGGCTGCTGTCTTTTGTTTTTTGCAGGATATATTGGAGCTCTTTCAAAAAAATCAGCAATGGATTCTACTGCCATAAGTTTTGGAAAAATCGGTGCAAAAATCTTTGCATTTTTTAATGTAATTCAGCTGCTTGGCTGGACTGCTATAATGATTTATGATGCCTCCCTGTCATTAAACGGAATATTTGCAGCCTCAAAATGGATATGGCCTTTAATTACAGGCCTTCTTATCATTTTATGGGTTCTTGCCGGAATCACAAATATTGGAAAATTTTCTTCAGGCGTAATGATTGCACTTTTTGTACTTACAATTGTTATGTGTAAAATAATATTTTCCGGACAAAAAAGTCAGCTTTCACAGGATTTTCAGGATGCAATATCATTTGGTCAGGCAATTGAACTTGCAATTGCAATGCCTTTATCCTGGCTTCCATTAATCAGTGATTATACAAAAGAAGCTGAGAAACCTTTTGCTGCAACTTTTGCTTCAAGCCTTACTTATTGTCTTGTTTCTTCCTGGATGTACATAATAGGTATGGGCCTTGCAATTTTAACAGAAGAAAGTGACATTGCAAAAATTATGGCAGCAGCAGGTCTTGGAAAACTTGCACTTGTAATCATTATTTTATCTACGGTTACAACAACTTTTCTTGATGCCTGGAGTGCAGCAATTTCCTTTAAAACAATTTTTGAAAAAGTTCCGGAAAAGCTTACAGCAATCATCGTTACAGTTATTGGAACTCTTGCAGCAATCTTTTTCCCAATGGACAACATTACAAATTTTCTTTATCTGATTGGTTCTATTTTCGCACCAATGATTTCAATTCTTCTGGCAGATTATTTTATTCTAAAAAGTGATTTTTCTGAAAAGAAAATAAAAGTTTCCAGAGTAATTATCTGGCTTACAGGTTTTATCATCTATAGACTTTTAATGCTTACAGATTTGATAAGCGGCTGTACAATTCCAGATATGCTTATAACTTTTGCAATTACAGTTATAAGTGGTTTGATTATTAAAAAAGATAATTAAATATCTGATAAGAAGTATCTTAAGGGGCTGAAATTGATATGCCCTGACATGAACCCATTTTAGGTGACTGTTTTGCTATATATACAATAATCCTAAAAATTGTTGTTTAGGTCAACATTAAATTCTCCCAAAAGGGTATTTTTCAAGAAACATTGTAGGGGAGAGATCCCCTAAATCTTTCTTAAGACGAAAGTTATTGTAGTACAGGATGAAGTTTCTGACTCTTTCAAATACTTCCTGTGAAGGAATCTTACATTCCTTAAATCTCTTCTTTGTCCATTTTGCGTAGAATCCCTCAGTTTTTAATATCGAATTGAATGATTCCATAGCCGCATTATCCCAGCATTCTCCAACATCAGAACAGCTTTGTGTAACGCCTAAGGATAAAAGAAAATCTCTGTATTCATAACTTGTATATGACGAACCTTGGTCTGAATGAATTATAGCATCACTAAGATCTACAGTTTCAGCGAGTAAACGTACTGTCTCAACACAAAGATATGAATCCGGACTTGCTCCAATTTTCCAGGCAACGATTTCTCTGTTATACAAATCTTCGATGATATTTAAATAATAAACACCGTCACTTGTGTACAAATATGTAATGTCAGTTACAAAAATCGTTCGTGGCGTTGGACTATAAAAATTCCGCTGCAGAACATTTTCTGGAACAGTTTCTTTTAGCAGTCTACGTCTCTCATATACTTCAGGACTGTATTTTTTCCTTCTGACAACCGAATTAAGGCCATTTTCACGCATTATACGGCTTATTTTCTTATGATTTACTTCATGTCCCATAGAAACAAGCTTTTTTGTCATCTGGCGGTATCCGACAGAATAATCTAGTTGCGTTTGAATATTACCTATAATCTGAATAAGTTCAGCATCCGGATTTACTTTTTCTCGTCCGATGATGTATTCGTAGTAACACTTCTTTGAAACTCCGGCGATTGAGCAGAGTCGGGTGACGTTGGAACATCGTCCTGATCTGAGAAGATGGAAAATGCATTCGAATCTTTTTTTTTAGGAATCTCTTTGGGATTATATCCCATCAATTCTGTGAGTGTTTCCAGATAAGCAACTTTGTCTCTGAGATATCGAATTTCTGCATCTTTCGTTTTAAACTCAGGTTCTTCGCTTTCCAATTCATTCCTCTCAATAAGTCCTGTATAATTGCTTTTAGAACTTTCTAATTCAATTATACCTTTTTGAGACGATTGGTTTAATGCTTTCTCCGGTGATTCAACCCATTTTTTTAAGGTAAACGGACTGATTCCATACTCATTAGCAATCTGAAAATATCCGCCTTTACCAGCCAGATAATCAGAAATTGCTGCCGCTTTTGTTGCAGGACTTGGTAACATAAAAACTCCTTGCAAAAGCGTCACCTGTAATTGGGTTCAGTACTTTTTTGACCGTAACCTTGTTTGGGGTTCACCGATTAAAAATAGTAACGTTAACGGGGTTCAGACCACCCCTTGAAACTCTTTTAATTATATACTTTCCATAATGTATATTCTGTCTACCCATAACATTATTTTACAAATCCTTATCTTTTAAGGTAAGGCCACCCTTCTATTACTGCAGTTTAGATAGTTTTTCCCTGATAAACTCAGATTTTTCCTTTAAACCAATCTTACCAAGCATTATAAAGATTGCATTAGGTTGAGTTGGATTCATCTTTACAGTATCCGGATTTTCGCTGATTAAGCGCAGCAGTTTATCTATATTTATTTTTGTTGTCTGTTTAAACTCAATCTTTACTTCGCCTTTCTTTTCTTTAATTGATGATACAGACAGTTTCCTGCATAAAATACGGATTTCTGCCAGTGCCAGAAGACTTGATACCTCATCAGGAATTGGACCAAAACGGTCATTTAATTCGCCTAAAACAGCATCAAATTCTTCGTCTGTGGTAACGGCCGCAATCTTTTTGTATATTTCCATCTTAATCTGAGGATTTAAAATATAAGTATCTGGAATAAAGCCGGTATATTCAAGTTCCATAAGAACTTCGCTCTGTTCCTGATAATCATTCTGTGACATAAGTCTGTTTACAGCTTCATTCAAAAGCTTTACATATAAATCAAAACCTACAGAATAAACGTCACCCGACTGATCTCTTCCTAAAAGATTTCCAGCTCCTCGAATTTCCATATCCTTCATGGCAATCTTGAAACCGCTTCCAAGTTCTGTAAAATCACTGATAACCTGTAAACGCTTCATTGCAACTTCAGAAAGAGCCTTATTTTCAGGATACAAAAGATATGCATAGGCTTTTCTGTCACTTCGTCCAACACGACCTCTAAGCTGATACAACTGAGAAACTCCATACATATCGGCCCGGTCAATTATGATTGTATTTACATTTGGAATATCAATACCGTTTTCAATAATGGTTGTTGCAATAAGAACATGAAAACCACCCATCTTAAAACGATGGAAAATATCATCAAGTTCATTACTTGTCATCTGGCCGTGGGCAATATCTACTAGTACGCTTGGACAAATCTGTTCGATTTTTTTTCTTATTTCGGTAAGAGATTCAACCCTGTTATGAAGATAGAAAACCTGCCCTCCACGTTCAATTTCGCGGTTAATGGCCATAGCTACCCTTTCATCAGAATATTCATCAATTACAGTTTCAATAGCCTGGCGGTTATGTGGCGGAGTTGTTAATAAAGACATATCACGGATTTTTAACAAACTCATATGCAGGGTTCTTGGAATAGGAGTTGCAGACATGGTAAGGCAGTCAATGTTATTTTTCATTACCTTTAATTTTTCTTTATCTTTAACACCAAAACGCTGCTCTTCATCAATAATCATCAGTCCAAGATTTTTAAACTTTACGTCCTTTTGAATAATACGATGAGTTCCAACCAGAATATCAACTTCGCCGGCGGCAGTTTTTGCAAGGATTTTTTTCTGTTCTGCAGGACTTACAAAACGGGACATTCTTTCAATTTTTACAGGGAAATTCTTGAATCTTTCCTTACAGTTATCGTAATGCTGCTCGGCAAGAATAGTTGTCGGAGCAAGAAATGCTACCTGTTTTCCTCCCATAACGGCTTTAAAAGCTGCCCTCATGGCAATTTCTGTTTTACCGTAACCAACATCACCACAAACAAGTCTGTCCATTGGAACAGGTTTTTCCATATCCTCTTTAATCTGTTCTGTAACAAGAATCTGGTCCGGTGTATCTTCGTAAGGGAAAGCAGCTTCAAAAGCGGCCTGCCATTCAGTTTCTTTTGGGAAGGCATATCCTACAGAAGCTTTTCTTCTTGAATACAAATCAATCAGCTTCTGGGCAAGTTCCTCTACAGCTTCCCTAACCTTATTTTTACGGCTCTCCCAGGACTTACTTCCAATTCTGTCTAATCGTGGATTTTCCCCTTCATTACCAATATAGCGCTGAACAAGATTTACCTGCTCAATTGGAACAAAGGCAAATTCTTCATCAGCATACTGAAGTTTAATATAATCCCTTTCGTTTCCAAGAGATTTTACCCTTTCAATGCCAAGGAATTTTCCAATTCCCCAGTTTACGTGAACAACATAATCGCCGGGATTCAGCTCAACAAAGGTATCAATAACCGAAGAGCGGGCTTTATTTACAGTTTTTGAAACATATTTTCTTCTTCCAAAAATTTCATTTTCCTGAATTACAATAAGTTTTAGTTCAGGAATACTGAAACCGGAAGAAAGCTTATCAGGAATAAGCATAACAGGATTTTCAAGATCCGGATTTGTAAAATCTTTAAAAATTTCGTTTATTCTAAGCTTCTGGTTTTCGTTATCTGTAAAGATAAAAATATTCCATTTATCCTTCTGGAGTTTTGTAAGCTCATCCTTCATAAAATTAATGTTTCCAAAGAAACTTCTTGAAGGATTGGTTTCCAGTTTTATTGCTTTTGAATTTTCTGAAAGCTCTGTAGAAATACTTTTAAATAAAATTGATTTTTCGTGGGCTTTTTGCAGCTGGTCAAAGTTATTTAAAATTTTTGAAGGAGGAAGTACACATAATTCTTCCCTTGCCCTTCGGTACATTCCATTATATTCCCTTTCGATTGTAAGCTGTCCGTTTACAAGGCGGTTATAATCATAAAAAATGATATAGGAATTCTGGGAAATATAATCAAGGATGGTATATTGTTTATCCCACAAAAGATTGTAAAAAAGTTCTTCGCCTTCTGCTTCTCCGCATGTTCTAAGCTGATTTATAAGGTTTTCCTTAAATTCCAGAGCCTTTTGTGTAAATTTTAAATGTACATCAGCTTCCGGACCGGAAGGATTTATACTTTCTTCGATTCCATTTTTATCATATTCGTTAAGTTTGTCTTCAAGTTTTGATACAAGTTCATCGTTCCAGATAACTTCCTTGCAGGGGTAAATTATGATTTTTGAAAGAGAATTTATAGTAACCTGATCGCTGACATCAAAGTATTTAAGTTCCTTAATCTGGTCAAAGTCAAATACAATTCGAATGGCATTCTGATCGTTTGGAAGGAAGATATCTAAAACTTCACCCCTTAAACTGAATTCTCCCCTTACATTTACTTTAGGAACCCTTGTATAGCCGATCTGGCTTAATTTTTTGGCAATTTCTACAGTATCGAATAAATCATCCTTTTTAAGTTCAAAAGAAAGATCTTTTAGATATGACGGAGGCGGCAAAAAAGACAGAAAGGAACGCTGGGTAAAAATAAAGATTCTTGCCTTAGAATTAAAAGTAATCTGCTGCTTGCTGTAAATAAGGTTTGAAAGAACCCCTGCTCTCTGTCCAAAAACAACCGACCCCTTTGCCATTGGACGATAAGGAACGGTTCCGGTACCAGGAAAAGTGTAAATTTCATAATCCGGACAAATTGTCTGTAAATCCTGGGAAATTTCTATAGCATCTTTTTCAGAAGGCAAAACAAGCAGCATATCTGAACTGATAAATTCATAAGCTGGTGCGCTTTTTGATGAATTCTGATACTGACTTGCCTGTAAACTTTTAAAATGAGAGGTCTTACAGATTTCTTTTACAAGAAAAGAAAAGAAAGAGCCCTGAACCCCTTCAATATCAAGAGGATAATCCCGGCTTGAAGATATAAGATTCAGACAGTTTTTAAGCCCATCCCATTTTTTTAATATTTCTTCAATAGATGTTAAGGAATTCATTTTATATTACCGATAATAAAATAAGATTTAAGTATTTCAAGGAGAAAACATTGAAACTTAGAAAACTTGGTACAATTATAGCAGTTCTTTTTACTTTTGCACAGATAGGACTTTTCAGCCAGACTCTTGATGCAGATAACTTTAAGGATGCAAGCGTTTCCATAAAATATTACAATAAATCAATTTATTATCCTGGAAGTTCCGAAGACTTCCCTATCTTTGTTCATATTACCATCAAAAACAATGGACAGGATACTCTTCGTTTTAAACTTGCAGATGACAGAGCTTTCAGCCTTGATTTTAATGCTTATACAGTAAAGAATAAAACCTTAAAACAGACAGAAAAAATCATTGAAAAAAGAACAACTTACCAGACAGTTTACTTCAGGGAAATTGCCCTTGAAACCGGCGAAGAATACTCTTTTGTAGAAAATGTAAAAGATTATCTTAAAATTGAAAATTCGTCAGTTTATTATCTTGAACTTGATTTTTATCCTGAATTATATAAAGCAAAACAGTTAAAACTTAAATCAAACCGCCTTACTCTTGAAGTAAGACCTTCTCCTTCCAGTGCTTCATCAAATTATATTCCGGTAAAAGACCAGACAATTGAAATTTTAAAACCTCTTGATCTTTCTCCAGATAAAATTGTTGAACAGACTATTATTGCAAGACAGAAATCTTTATGGGACCAGTATTTCCTTTATATGGATGTAGAAAGTCTTCTTAAAAGAAATGCTCCACTTGCAAAGAAATATGCGAGTGTATCTGCAGAGGAAAGAGAAAAACTTTTACAGTCATTTAAGGCTGATTTAATGCAGTCAAGAATTGAAAATGACATTATTGCAGTTCCAGAAAAATTCCAGATTGAAAAAACAACTTATACACCAACCGAAGGTTCCGTTTCAGTTGTTGAATGGTTCAAATATCCAAACTTCAGCGAAATTAAAAGATACACTTACAAAGTAAGACAGCATGACGGAATCTGGCAGATTTACGATTACACTGTAGTTAATTTAGGAACAGAGTAAAAAAAATGAGAAGCAGAAAAAAAGAAGCAAAGTTTTTTTGCGAAAGCTGTGGAGCTGAAGTTGCTAAAAATGCAAGGGTCTGTTCCACCTGCGGAAAGTTTTTTTCTTCGGTAAGATGTCCAAAATGCGGCAGAACAGGAAGCAATGAAGATTTTTCAAACGGCTGCCCTACCTGCGGTTATGCCGTAAATCCTGATAGTCTGGGCCGCTCTAATTCTAATATAAAATACAAAAATAATTTATTTTCTTTAAAAGGCGGAAAGACTTCAGCTAAGAGCAGCAGATTTTTCAGCGCAAATAAAAAAAGAACTCCCGGTCGAACAAATACAGATTCAAGTCTGCCCCTTTGGGTTTACCTTGTTTCTCTTTTTGTCTTAGGAACTCTTATTATTATTTTGTATTCCTGTCTATAATTATTACCCGGAAGGAGACTTGAACTCCTATGAATTGCTTCACCTGGACCTGAACCAGGCGCGTCTACCAATTCCGCCATCCGGGCATAAATAAGTTATAATTAAATATACCAAATATCTCCAGAAAGTTCAATTTGTGTAGCAAAAAATTTCATATCTTCTTCTTTATTTTTATAGTTATAAAGTTTATCTCCTGCTACAGGAAGCCCCATCCAGGCCAGGTGACAGCGTACCTGATGGCGAAAACCATTAGAAATTCTTGCTTTTACCTTAATCTGATTATTTTCTATAGCCTGACATTCTATATTTGTCTGGTAAATTACGGATTTTCCAACTTTTTTTTGAATGATTTTACTTGAAGCTTCTGTAACCGGCCTGACTTCCTTTCTTCCATCTCCATAAGGACGAAAAAAAGACTGCTGACAATAGAATTTTTCTTCCGGCCGGAAGCGATTTTCACAGGGAGGAAAAGAGCCAAGCTTTTCTGCATTTTCTAAATATACATTACAAAGAGCAGTATAAGTTTTTATTATTTTACCTTCTTTTTGCAGCTGTAAAAGTTTTTCATAATATTCCTGATTTGCTGCAATAATTAAAAGCCCGCTGGTTTCTGTATCAAGCCGGTGAATTAGTCCATGTTCAATTTCTTTTTTTCCTTTTACATCCAGAAGACAGGGATAAAGTTCAGCTGCCTTGGAAAAAACGTTATTTTTGTCATCGGGGCTTAGAGGAGCTGAAGGAAGACCTGAAGGTTTATAAAGAACAAGATAGGGTTTATCTTCTGTAATCTCTTTTATAATTTTCATTTAACTTCCTTTTTGAACTTTGCCTTTAGTTTTTTTTCAACTTCCTTAAATCTTTTTGGAGTTGGACTTACAAAAGAGGTGTATTCATTTGTAAATGGCAGGCGGATTTTTAATTTTTTTGAATGCAGCATCAGCGTTGCTTTTGAAAAATTATTGTCGACCTTGTTATAAATTGAATCGCCTAAAATCGGGCAGCCCAGATACTTCATGTGCACTCTAATCTGATGAGTTCTTCCGGTTTTTAGTCTTACCCTTACAAGTGAATAATTTCCATAACAGGCAATGGTGTGATAAATGGTTCTTGCAAACTTACCTTCATCGGTGTTTGTTACAGCCTTAAAGCGCTGGCGGTATTTTGGATCCCTGATAATCTGGGTTCGGATATCACCGGCTTTTGCAGGAGGACGTCCTGTACAGATTAAAATATATTCCTTTTGCAGCCATTTTTGTAAAAACTGTTTTTGAAGCCATTCTTCAGAATCCCGGTTTTTTGCAGTGATTATAAGGCCGGAAGTATCTTTATCAAGGCGGTGAACAATACCGGGTCTTCTCAGGGCTAAAATCTGATCATAACTCCCCTCTTTTATCTGGGGAATACTTTCCCGCCCCCAGTGGTATAAAAGGGCATTTACAAGGGTTCCATTCCAGTTTCCACAGGCAGGATGAGTTACCATTCCCTGTTCTTTGTTTACAACCGTCACATTTTCATCTTCATAAATAATATCAAGCTTTATGTCTTCCGGTATTATATTATCAGGAATGTTGTCTTCCCATTTTATATCAATCTGATCAGAGGCTCTGATCTTTTGCGATAATTTGGCTTTTTTTCCGTTGATTAAAATTTCTGTAACACCGCTTTTTAATTTAGAACGGTTCATTCCGTTTGGTAAAGAAGCGATGTATTTATCAAGTCTTTCATCTTTCAGATAATCTTTTGGAACTTTATTAGAAAAAAAAGGCATTATTCTACATCCTTTGCATCCGGAGGATTTATTTTTATGGCGTCCGGATCTTCTTCCAGAGGTATTACCAGAACTGATTTCTGATCTTTTAAGTTATTCTTTTTATTCTTTTTGCTCACTTTAATCTTTTGTACAATAAAATCTGTAAGGCCTATTCCCACACAAATTGATAAGGAAGTTAATATCAGTCCTTTCTGCTGGTCTGTATCATAAGATGACATATCTAATGGATTAAAGCTTGAAGTTTCTCCTTTTGCATATTGGATGCCGGAATAAACAATGTTACAGTCAAGCATAACAAAAGGCATTGAACCAAGAGTGATTATTTCAAATCTTCTTAAATCCTTTAAAGCCTGGGGAAATTCCTTATCATCATAAGGCTCAGGAGTCGTAGAATCTGCCGAAAAGAGCGGTTGAGTAAGATTAAAAGAAAAAATTAACAGTGTTAAAAATGTAAATAACTTTTTCATTTGTTATAGTTTCTTTCTCCAAATATAGCAGTTCCAACCCTTACAAGCGTTGAACCTTCTTCGATTGCAATTTTATAATCACCCGACATTCCCATAGAAAGTTCAGAAAGCATCAGCTGAGGATATTTTTCCATTGCTTCTTTTTGAACTTCCTTTAATTTTCTAAAAGCATCCCTGATTTTATCACTATCATCTGTAAAAGGTGCCATTGTCATAAAACCACAGGTTGTAATATGGGGGGTATTTCCCTCTGCTATATATTCAAGAGAAGCAAAAAGCTCCTCTTTATTCATATAGCCGGATTTTGAATCTTCTGCCGTATGATATTCAAAAAAGATTTTTATATTCTTATTTATTTTAGCACAGGCTTTTTCAATTTCCTTTATAAGTTCAATTCTGTCTACAGACTCTATGCAAGAAGCGTATTTTACAGCATTTTTTACCTTATTGGTTTGTAATTGTCCAATAATATGAAGTTCAATATCCTTTTTGTATTCAAATAAAAGGTCAAATTTCTGGCATACTTCCTGTACCCGGTTTTCGCCAAAAAGGGTCTGACCTGCATCAATTGCTTCTTTTATTTCTTCAACGCTGTGAAATTTACTTACAGCCATCAGTTTTACCTGACCTTCTTTTCTTCCGCTTTGTAAAATACTTTCTCTTACACTATCCCTGACTTTTTCAAGATTTTCTTGTATGCTCATTTTACTACCTCAATTCATTAATCTTATCACTCAAAGAAAGCATCTGCTGAATTGTCAGAACTTCTGCTCTTTTATTTGGGTCTATATTACACTCTGATAAAACCTGCATTGTTAATTCATTGTTACACAAAAAGTTTGAAAGATTATTTCTTACGTTTTTTCTTCTTGAAGAAAACAAAGCTCTCTGCATTTTTATAAACAAAGAAGGATCATTGCATTGAGGAAAATCTTTTTTCTTTGTAAGAACAACAGCCCTTGAATCTACATTTGGCTTTGGCCAGAAATTACCGCCTGCCAGATCTATAAGAGGCTTTACATCATAGGCCCAGTTACACAATACCGAGAAAGAAGAATAATCTTCACTTCCCTCTTTTGCACACATTCTCTGGGCCACTTCCTTTTGAACTGTAAAAACGCATTTTTCAAATCTTACGTTATTTTCGATAGTATTTGCTATGATTGTGGCTGCAATATTGTAAGGGAGGTTTCCAAAAAAGCGGTCTGCCTGGCCGTTTTTTTCGTAATAAGCTTTCCAGGTCTTTAAAACATCACCTTCTACCAGGGTAAACTTTCCTTCTTTCTGATAATCACTAAAAAATTCCCTTATTAAAGAGGCAAAGCCCTTATCAATTTCAAAAACCGTTAAATCGGCTCCCCTTTCCAGTATTCCATTTGTCATAGCGCCAAGACCAGGGCCAACTTCCCAAACCTTTTGACCAGGGGTAATGTCAAGAGCATCAATAATTTTATTTCTTGCGTCTTCGTTGATTAAAAAATTCTGTCCGAATTTTTTCTGCATTGAAAAGCCAAAAGAATCTAATAAATTTTTAAGTTCGGAAGGTGAATTATAGTCAGGGTGTTTCAAATACTTATCCTTGGAGCCTTAGCAAAAAAACTCACTATTTTATTTAATACAGTATACTCAAAATTTAATAAAATTCCACTATAGTCAACTAATGAAGGAAAAATTAAGGAGATAATAATTAAAAGCAGACCAGAATAAATAAAAATAGTTATCAAAGGGGAAACTATGCTTGTTGCAATTATTCCAACCGGACTGTAGGAAGAAAAGAATTTTAATGACATTGGAAGCGTAAAAAGCTGGGCACCGCTTGAAGAAGAAAGACTTGAAGCAAAATACTGGGGTAAAAAGAGATTGAAAAAGCGGAAAAAGAATTTATTTGTAAATAATATTCCAAACAGGGCTCCGTAAGAAAGCATAAAAGCATAGTTATAAATATCTTCCGGTCGTATTACTGATTGCAATAAAAAACTAAAGCATAGAATCATTATCATATCTATATTGTTTACATCTGCCAGTAAAGAAAAAATAACTAGCATGGCACAAATAAAAGCTCTTAATAAGGAAGGCGAAAAACCTGCAAACCAGACAAAAAAAATTAAAACCGTAATTCTGATTATAAAAGAAAGTCTTTTTCTTCCAATTCTGTTTCCTATAAATAAGGCAATCGCAGAAAACATTGAAAGATGCATACCGGAAAGAGCAAGTATATGAGAAAGTCCTGCATTTTTAAATGAATCGCTTATAGATTTTTCTGTATATTCTCTTTCTCCGCATAAAAGAGCCAGTAAAAGACCTCCGGCATTTTTCCACCGGTACATTAATCTCTTAAATTGAAGACGGCTTTGGGCCCTTATAAAATCAAGTTTTCCGCTTAAATTATTTTTCCAGAAGCAATTTATACACTTTTCTGCCATAAAATTTTCCTGGTAAAACTTTCCTTTGAAGGTGTAAAAGGCTCCAGCATCATAAAGATATTGATTTTCGCCCTTAGCCTTTGAATATAATTTTCCCGGAAAAAAGGCTTCAACAGCCTCAGAAGGAATAAAAAGGCTGCATATTCCCCGGGCCGAGGCTTTTATAGATAAGTCGGAAGAAGAATCAAGCTGAATTTTACAAACATAGTTTTTTCCGCTGGCTGATTTTACAGGTGAAGATATAATTTTTCCGCTGATAATTCTGATTTTATCCTGAGGGATGACTGTATTTATTCCGTTTTGACCTCTGACTTTAAACTTTCCGAAATAAAAACAGAGAACAAGAATAATAACAGAAAGAAAAACCGGATTTTTTACATACCTTATTACCATCTCAGTCCTGCAAGTGCATTACGTGCAGCAGACAGGACAGCTTCAGGATAAGATAAATATGTAGTTGCCAGTAAAGAATCAAAAGCATATTTGTCGCCTATTGCACCTAATGAGTTTACTACAGAAAGAACTACTTTTGTAGAAACAGCAAGATTCTGTTCCTTCTTAGCGTTCAACTCTTCCAGGTACTTAGACAAAGGTGTAACAGCGTTTAAAGGGGCAATCTGAGCCAGGCTTTGAACAACTATTACCATCTGATCTTCATTCATAACTTCAAGGCCAAAGAGAGTCTTTGAAAAGTCAAAGTAAGTTAAAGCATTAGAAGATGCTCTGGTCCATCGGTTTTCGCTCAAAATATTAAGTGAGTTAATCTGAAGCTCCAGTATTTTGTCTGAAACCTTAGAAGAATCCTGCATTAATATTATTGACTCATTTAACACGTTTTCGGCAATTTCGCAGATAAAATTCTTGGAAATTTTATTATTATTTTGAACTAAAGAGAAAATTGAATAGATATCATCAATATTTTTATTATGAATTATGCTGATAATTTCATTCATGGAAGCAGGAATTAAGGCTGAAAGTGTATTCTTAATATCCTGATTATAATCTTTGTAAAGGGGATTATTTAACATTTCAAAGAGAATTAAGAAAGACTGATTGTTGCCGATTTCTTCATAGGCATGAAAAATTTCCTTTACAAGGCTGTTATCAATATTATTAATTCCCTTTTTTGAAATATATGAGTTTAAGATATCTACAAAATCAGAATATGGAAGTTCTTTTTTAAGACTGATGATTTTATTGATTAATGTAGACTGTACGGTTGCACTGTTCTGAAAATTAACAAATAAATCCTGGAATTTATTCATTAAAATATATTTTTGTTTTTCTGTTAGATTCGAAATATATGAATTACTGAAAGAAAGCACGGTTGCAATTGCAAGCCCATCCAGTTCACGGTCATTTCCAAGGATTTCTTTATTTGTTAATACAAAATCAAGGGCCTGTTCGCAAAGCCAGTTTTCTTCTTCGCCTGAAGCTTCCTTTACCGCAAGTGTTTTATCTGAAATATTTCCCTTAATAAATTTAATTTTATTATCATTTGCAAAAATTACTGCAGCCTGAATTGAAATTAAAAATAATAAAACTGATTTTTTAAACATATTTAGCTGTCCCCTTTATTATTAAACTTCGTCTATGTCGCCCAGGTCTTCTATATTTTCAAAAGAATCTAAATTAGAAAGAAAATTTCCATCCATAGAAGGAAGTTCTTCTGTAGAATTTAAATTATTTTTCTTATCAGAAGTTACAGATTCTGAACTTGTGTTAGAAAGACTTTCCATTATATTTTCTGCAGGAGCCTCAGAAGGCTTCTTTTCTTCACCATTCTGATTTTCTGCTGCATTTCCAGATAACAGGTTTTCGATTTCTTCGTTATCTTCATCTGTTTGATCAAGAGCTTCAAGAATTTCCTTTTCATTTTCAGGTAGTGTATTGTATACAAAACTTAGAATTTCGTTTCTCATCGGCTGTTCTGTATGAATACACTCAAAATGCAGAATGGAAATGTTTTCACTTTCATTATAATCGACAGTTCTTACAATACCAGCCATAACAATAAGCATTTTATTGATTGTAAACTGCAACTTTATCTGAATATTTTCAAGGCCTTTTCCGCCAATTTTAATCATGGCTCCGGATTCAGAAATATCCATAATAAGACATTTATAGCCGGCTTGAGTTTCTACCTGACTATAGTCTGTCTGATTTTTTCTTAAAATAAATAACTGGGCATAAATTTCACAGTTTGCGCGAACTGCCTTTCTTTTCTGGGTTCTTATAAGATTAGTTGAATGCTTTAAGAAAAGGGATGGCTTACCAATATAAAGTCCGCTTTGAGTAACGGTGGTATCGAAGACATAACGGGCATCCCCCTTACGCCATAAGTAAACACTGATAACTTTTCCAACCCACTCTTCAGCGGTAATTGGAATCATGTTTTTCTGGCGGGGAACATTAATTACCATTTGAGAACCATTTTCTACAATTTCAGAAGCAAAAACTCCCTTACCCGGCAGAATTATTCTTAATTTCTGCCCCTTATCAAGAGACATTGTAGAAGTAAGGCCTTTTTTATCATCCGTATCGTTCTGAACTTTTGTTCTGTAATTGTAAAGCTTGGTCATAAGCTGCTGATATTTTGGTGATAAAACTTCGCCGTTTGCAGAAGCCTGGGTATTAATTTGAGCCATGCATTTGTTCAGGGATGGCATTGACCAGTACAAGGAAGTTGGCTGTTCCAGTTCACAGATTTCTGCAACTTTGTAAAGAAGAAGGATGTCTGAAATAGAAAATCCTGCATCAAGACCAGAAATGATAAAATTAATCTTATTCTTAAAAACAGAATATAAAAGTCCTAATGCAGCTAAAGCTAAGATAATTACTATGATGGCAATTAAAATATACACAACTTTTCCTCTTTTCTATATAATATCATAATTCTTATGAAAAAACATTTATTTATAGTAGATTTTCTAATATTTTTATTAATTACAATCTTCTTTATCCTTCCGCCACTCTTTTTAGGAGCAGGAAATTATGAAACATCTCCCTTTACCAGCTGGAAAATGCCCCTTGGACAGATAATTTTAAGCCTTTTTTTCCTGCTTTTTTATTTTTTTTACATTAAAGAAGAGATTGCACAGACTAAAGCTTATCTTTTTGTTTTTAACAGCCTTTTTGTTTTTTCATCTTTATTTTTTATTTCTTTGATTTTTCAAATAATTTCGATTTTTTTTCAAAGTGGACAAGCTTCCCTTGCGGTGCAAAAACCACAGGGACCTTTTGAACTTATAAACTGCATTTTTCTTTTTTTAAGTGGTGCCGTCTATGAAGAATTGTTATACAGGCTTTATTTTCCGCACTCCCTTATTTTATTATTTTCAAGAATAAAAGTTAAAAAAGAAAAGCTTGCCCTTATTTTTATAATTCTTGCAGAAAGCCTTTCTGCCCTTGTTTTTTCTCTGGCCCACTTGTATGAAGGTTACCTTTCTGTCTTTAATGCCTTTATTGCCCATCTTATTTTACGTTATGCCTATAAAAAAACTCATAACATATGGTGCAATATAAGTGCGCATTTTCTTTATAATTTACTGGTTTTATTCATATTTTAATTTACCCAGAGTCCAGGCGCTTATATTAAAATAAAAGAAATCTTTCCGGTTATAAATAATTTTACAAAAATATTCAGATTCTAATTCTGTTTTATAAACATATAAATCAATTTGATTTTTGTTACCCAGTTCCAGCTGGATTTTTTCTGCCACATCGCCATCCGCAAGCTGACTGAATGAGCTCTGACCAGCCGCACTCTGACCGTCCGCACTGCTAGCAGTCTGATAAAAGCCTCCGTGCCTTAATTCCAGAAGTTTTGAAGTATAAGAAGAAAAATCTTTTGAAGAAGGAGTATAAACTTTATTATTGATTATTACCCTTTGAATATCAGAAGCTTTTATGCCACCGCTTACATACTGTGAAATTATAAAAGGTTCACTCCAGAATTGAATGGAAGTTGAAAGATAATTCTGCATAAAATCTTTTGTTTCGTAAACAGTAGTGGAAGAAGCGCTTTTTACATATCGGTTAGTTTGAGAAAAATCATTTTTTCCAAATAAAATTTCACCGGCCTTTTCTTCTGCACAGTAAAAATCAAAAATAAAGGCCTCCTGCCCTGTACTTTCAAGTCCAAAATCCTTAAGAACTTTTCCACCTTTGTCTGAAACTTTATACACTTCTATTACAGAAGTTAATTCTTCAAGCATTTTATTAACAAGAGAAGAATCTGCGGCAAGTTTTATGTATTCATTTTCATCATCAAGAAGCTGCCAATATCCAGAAGATTTATCAAGAGTAAGGCTTTTACCCCCGTTAAGAATGCTGATTCTTGAAATATCATCCCTGTATTTTGGATTAACAAGGGCGGTAGAAAGAGCTTTTCTTTGTTCTGCTTCCGGTTTTTTAAATACCGAAAAACTATATAAGATAACTAAAAGAATGCAGGCAAAAATTAAATATGCATTAAGCGGGATTTTTTTCTTATCCATACTAAAACTCCGGTTAAAATTATTAAAAGTGGAATTACCATGAAGATAAAGGCATAGGTTATAAGCTGATATTTTACAAAAGATGACATATCAGAAATCTTATAAAGGGAATTATCCCTCAAATTCTTGGAATGAATTTTTGCAAGCTCTTCTTCGTTATTTAAAAGCAGGAGTTCAGAAGTAAGAAAATCATAATTTCTGTAATCTCCGTAATCTCCGCCAATGTAACCTGTCATAAGGCTGTTTACAAAATACTGGTCAGAAAGAACAAAAACCCTTGCTTTATCTGTTGAAGCATAATTGTATAAGCCCTGAAGAGGACCGGAAATCTCCACACCAAGAATCTGGCTTAAGCGTTCCTTTTGAGAAATATCAGCATTTTCAAGTTCAAAAGGATTTGTCATAATCAGATTCTTTGGAGAATCCTTATCGCATTCATAAAAATAACTTTGAGGACTTGTAACAAGTTTTGGAAGAATCTCTGCTTTTCCGCTGCTTTCACCTTCCTCTGAATCCACAGTCACCGTAATCGGACTTGCCCAGAAAAGTGTTGCTCCGTTTTTACAGTATTGCTGGGGCAGAAGATTAATCCACAAAGGATAATTCAAAACTCTTGTATAAGTGCTGGAAGGATTCAAAGGATCGCTTTCTTCCTGACTGTACATGGTAATTTGACTTGAAGAAATATCTGCGGCAATTTTATTTTCAAACCATATGCCCCAGTTTTCGGCCATTTCTACCAGATTGGTGTTAAGATTTGCAGTTACAGCCCAGTCCTGAGAAATATTTACACTGTAAGGACTGATGCACAAAAAGGCGTTTCCCCGATTGTTTAAGATATAATTTTCAATTGCAATGGCATTATCAATATTTATATTTGAGTCCCCGATTACAAGAAGAGGACCGCTGCTTTTTAAAAGACTGTTTGTAAAATCACTGTCTTCTACATTAATAACATTGCAGATAAAGCCCTGAGAATTAAGCCATGGAACTAAATAAGCATAATCCTGGTCCAGGCTCATTCCGTTTCCAATTACAATGTTTACCAGGCGGATTTTATCAAATAATAAGGCAGAAAGCTTTACATTCAGGTCATATTCCAGAGAATCACAGTTCATTATAAAGGGAATTACAGTAAATTTTCCAAGATATTCAAAGACCAGGGCTGAATAAACATTTAAATATTCAGTTCCATTATTCTTTACAGTCTGCATCTGCTGGCTTGTAATTCCATAATTTTCCAGCAGTTTTGCTAAAGAAGAATCCTTGTCAGGATTTTTTATTTGAAAACTTATATTTTTATTAAGGTTTGAAAAATCAATCATATAGTCTTCCACCTCTTTTATCTGAGGATAAAGACTGCTTAAGGAAGATGAACGGTAATAGGTAATTTTCAAAGGCTGAATTATTTCTTTACTTAAAGTCCTGCTATCTCTTGTAAGGCTGTATTTTTTATTTTTTGAAGTATCAATTCTAAAATGATAAATTCCAGAATTAACAAGAAGTAAAAAGAGCAGAATAAATGTAAATATATGAGTGATTTTCTTAGATTTTGTAAAAACCCTTCCCTTTTTTACTTCATTGGAAATAAGGGCTGCTTCAAAAAAAGTGAAAGACAGAATTATAAAGTAAAGAATATCACGAGAATCTATGATTCCTTTTGAAGCCGAATTAAAATGCCAGGCAAAGGAGATTTCCTTCAAAAATGAAGAAATAAGATTTGAAAAAGAAAAATAAACTACAAATAAATGGGCCGAATTAAAGACTGCAAGTATTACAACTTCTGTAATAAAACTTACGAGAGGCAGGCTTATTAATTCATTTATAAATACGCATAAGGTGATGAGGGTAAAACCGTAAAAGAGCAGCAGCAGGATGCTGCAGAATAACTGGGAAGGCGCCAGACTCCCAAAGAAATTTACACATAAAGCAGATGGTAGTAAAAGTAAAATAAAAAAGAGGTAAATTATAAATGAAGCTGCTATATGAGAAAAAAGGATTTCTGACGTTTTGAGGGGGATAAAGGCATCATAAATATAAGAATTAAACTTATAGGTAATTGCAGGAATGATGATTATTAAAATGTAAGGAACATAAGAGAAAAATAAAAGTAAATCTGTATTTCCGTTTCCTGTAAAAAAGCCCTTTCTTATATAAAAATTTGTAGATACGAAAAGCTCAAAAAGAATGGCCATAAAATAAATGACCGGCTCATGCAAAAGAGTTTTGAGGTTAAAACGTAAAAGACTTGTTTTTTTATTCATCACTGCCCCCGCAGAGCTTTAAGAAGGCTTTTTCAAGACTTTCTTCTTTAGTCTCTCTTAAAATATCCTCTTCTTTACCTGAGGCAGCAAGCTTTCCTTTATTAATTATAAATATGCTTGAGCAGATTGAATAAACTTCCTGTAAAATATGTGTAGAAAGCAGGATTGCCTTGTCTTTTGAAAGTTCTACAATAAGATTTCTTAACTGAATTATCTGGGCCGGATCCAGGCCCGAAACAGGTTCATCAAGCACAAGGTTTGGCGGATTATGAATAATCGCCTGGGCAAAAGAAAGCCTCTGCTTATATCCTTTTGAAAGGGTTTTGATTTTATCTTTGTAAACCTTTTGAAGGGAACATTTATTTACAACATAATCAATTCGGTCTTTTTTGTCTTTTAGATTATGAAGATTTGCGCAATAGTCTAAAAAATCACAGACATAAAGATCCTGGGGAAGAATAAAGATTTCCGGAACATAACCAACATACTCCATAACCTTTTCCCGATTTTCCAGTATGCTTATTTTTGAATTTATGTTGTCGCTCAGGTAGATGTTTCCACCTGTCGGATAATGGAAACCTGTAACGGCTTTTAAAATTGTTGATTTTCCGGAACCGTTCACTCCAAGAAGGGCTGTAACACTTCCCTTTTCTACAGAAAAAGAAATATTTTCTACAGCGAAGCTTTTTTTATTATAAGACTTTGTAAAATTTTCTAATTCAATCATAAATAAAATTAATCTTCGTAAGGAATAGTTATCTGCATTCTGTCCTTAGAAAGCTCTGCTTTAGGCCATACAGCCTGGGCCTCTTCAAGTAAAACGTGAAGTTCCTTGTCTGTATAACGGGGACTATAATGAATAAGACACATTCTTTTTACATCAGCATCTTTTGCAATCTGTGCAGCCTGAGAAGCTGTCATATGTTTCTTTTCTTTTGCCTGATCAAGTAAGGCGTTTTCAAACATACCTTCGCAAACAAGAAGATCTGATCCTTTTACCTCCTCAGCAATAGAAGGAAGATATAAGGTATCGGTTACAAAAGAAAACTTTCGGCCGCTTCTTTTTGGTCCAAGAACATCTTCCGGCTTTACAATGCTGCCGTTTTCTGCACTTACTTCAAAACCTTTTTGCAGCTGAGACCATAAAGGACCACATGGAACCCCCATTTCTTTAGCCTTTAAAGGATTAAACTCGCCTGGACGGTCAAGTTCTTCCAGGGTATAACCAACGCAGGTTTTTGTATGAGATAAAGGAAAGGCCCTGATATAAAAGTCTTTTCCTGAATGAACAATGCAGGGAGCTGTAATTTCTTTTACAATGATAGGATAATTAATATACATATCAAGAACATTACGGCTTGTTTCTATGTATTCTTTAATTTTTGGAGGCCCGTAAATATACAAAGGCTCGGTTCTGTCAACCTGGGCACTAAGCATTAAAATACCGGGAAGACCTGTTACATGATCAGCATGAGTATGAGATACAAAAATTGCATCTATTTTTTTCCATTTAAGATTAAGTCTTTTTAAGCTTACCTGGGTACCTTCTCCACCGTCAAAAAGGAATAAATCTCCGTCGCGGCGAAGTAAAACCGAAGTAAGATGTCTATAAGGTAAAGGCTGCATTCCGCCACAGCCTAAAATAAAAGCTTCCATATTCATAGTTTGTACATTCTACTTTATTTTCTTAAAAATCACAATGAAGCATACAAGGTGAATAAGCCAGGTAATGGTCCAGGATATAGGATAAGAAAGGAAGACTACAAAAGGCGTATGAAACTGAGGTATCATAAAGACTGTAGCCAGCCACATGATTCTTAATACAGAGGCGCCGAATATAGTTACAATTGCAGGCAGTAAGGAATGACCGCAGCCCCTTATAATATTTGCCATGGCATCCATAATTCCACACATAAAATACATGGAAAAAATTACCCATATTCTTATTTTTCCAACTTCTATAACTTCCGGAGTTTTAGTGTAAAAACTTAAAAGCTGGTCATTAAAGAGGATTCCGGCCCAGCCTAAAGCAAGTCCTATAACAATAATTGAAAAATGAGAAATCCCGACAATCTTTTTAATTCTGTCTTTTTTACCTGCCCCCAAATTCTGAGAGGTAAAGGTTAAAGCCCCCTGAGAAAAACCGTTCATGGAAGTATAAACAAAGCCTTCAAGGTTTATGGCAGCGGAGTTTCCGGAAATTACCACCTGCCCGAAAGAATTAATTGCAGACTGAATGATAACATTCGAAAATGAGAACATAATTCCCTGAAAACCTGCAGGAATTCCAATCTTTATAATTTTTGCAAGAATATGAGGAACAATAGTGATTTTTTTAAAGTCCAGCCTGAAGTCATTGTCTTCCCGGCACAAAATTAAAACCACCATTACGGCAGAAAAAATCTGGGAAATTACAGTGGCATAGGCAACGCCCGCTACATCCAGGTGAAGGAAAATTACAAAAATCAGATTTAGAATTACATTTATAATTCCCGCGATCAGCAGAATAATCAGCGGCCGCTTAGTATCGCCCTGTGCGCGCAGTAATGCACTTCCAAAGTTGTAAATCATGGAAGCGGTAATTCCGCCAAAGTAAATACGCAGGTAAACCGCAGAAAGATTTAAAACATCCTGGGGGCTCTGCATTAAATATAAAATAGGCTTTGCAAAAATAACACCGGTAAAGGTTAATATCACACCGCTTATTAAAGATAGCAGCATCGAAGTATGAACGGTATTCTGTAATTCTTCCCGGTTTCCCTGTCCAAAGTAATTTGCAGCAATTACATTTGTTCCAACAGAAAGTCCCATAAAAAGGTTTACTAAAAGATTTATAAGGGAACTTGTAGAACCTACGGCAGCAAGAGATGTGTCGCCGGCAAAACGACCGACAACAATTATATCTGCTGCATTAAAGAGAAGCTGAAGGATACTGGAAAAAATTAAAGGAACCGAAAATTCCAGCAGTTTGGAAAAAATCGGTCCCCTGGTCATGTCAATTTGAGTTTTTATAGACATGTTTAATTTATAGCATTTTATTAAAGAATTTCCAATAAATCTTTGAAAAAAGAGTTTTCCACTCTGGCTGTATTTAAAAATTCTCCCAGAGAATAATAATTTTTTTCAAGGAAGACTTCTCCAAATCTTAAATATTCTCCTTTTTCGTCGGAACCATATCTAAGATTGTAAGCTTTTCCCTTGTAGGTAAACTCTAATACTTTTTTTATATCAACGATGTAGCGGAATTCTTCTAGTGTCATAAATTATTTGTCGTGATTATGGAATGTAACAGAGTAACTTAAAACATTTCTGAAAGTTTCTCCATCAATCTGTAAGGCACAAGGTTTTTCAAAAACAACCTTTATGGAATGACCGGATCTTACTTCATATGCTTTTTTGTATTTTACCTGTTTTCCAGTGTAAACAGTATTAAATCTTAATAAAGTACCAAGACGGCTTCCCCTCCAGACAACACAAGAAACAGTTTTTTCTGCATTCTTTCTGTCCTGCATTGGGGCAATCATCATACCACCGCCATAGTATCTACCCATCATACAAGGAACCATAAATACGTTTTTATAGGTCTTTGTAACGCCATCTACAGTTACTGTAGCATTTGCACGTTTATAGTCGTAAAGACAGCCCTTAATGGCAATCTTTGTATAATTAATTCTTTTTGTTGATTTTTCGCGTTCAATATCTGCTTTTTCGCAAACATATCCATCAATACCAAAGCCAATACCATTAATAAAACGACGGTAAGTTCCGTTTACAACAACCTCCGGAAGATCCTTCATATATTCATTTAATGGGAAAAGTTTTGTGTCAGGCGGATAACGATCTTTAATGTCGTTGTAAAAATCATTTCCACTTCCAGCAGGATACAGATAAACCTGCTGTGTCAAATTCAAATCATAAACTGCATCAATAAAGCGGGCAACTGTTCCGTCACCACCAGCAATTACAATTTTGTCGTCAGCTGCAAGTTTTGCAATAAAAGCCGGAACATTGGTAATGTGTCTTACATCAACAATTTTTACACTCTGCTGATCAAATAATGTTTTAGCTTGTTCTGTTGCTTCTTCTCCTTTGTGGTTGTTTGCCAAAGGATTCATAAAAATATAAACCATACTTCCTCCAAATTACATTTTTATATAACAAACATTTATATCTTGCTATTATCTTATTTTTTTAGATTTTTCTCAACTATTTTTTGACACCTTTCGGCAATTTGTATAGTATTCATATCAGAAAAGTCTTCGGGCTTAATGACTTCAACTATATCAAAATAAACATCAGATTTTCGTAAAGGAAAATATTTATGGATATTTTCAGTTCCCTGAATAACCCCTACAACAATTGGACAGTTTGCCCTTACCGCAATTTTAAAAGTTCCGGCATGAAACTCGTGTACCTGTAAGTCATTTGATCTTGTACCTTCAGGAAAAACGCCAATATTAGTTATACCTTCCTTTATATAATTAATAGCAGTGGCAATAACTTCTGCCCCTTGCCTTACATTATTTCTGTCCAGGCTTAAGTAACAGTTTCTTGCCATATAATGCTTTCCAATTGGAATCTTAAAATTTTCTTTTTTTGAAATAAAAGAAAGATTGTATTTTTTCATGCAGTAGCTGTGAATCATATTGTCAAATTTTGAACGATGATTCGAAATAAACATAAAGTTTTCACCCTGAGGGATTTTTTCAAGCCCTGTAACATGAACTCTTGTTCTTGAAGAAAAAATCAGATACCAGTAGGCAAAATTAAAAAGATTGTGATAAAGGGGCGATGGTTTATCGTAGGTCTTTTTTGTACTGACTGGAAGTGCAAAAATAATCAGAATTAAAATAACACTTAAATGAAATAAAACAAATGCTCCTGCCATTATTGAAAGTAGAGCAAGTATATAATAAAATAAATTCATAAAATCTCCCTAGATTTAATTATAACATATTATTATGAAAATTATACTCTATAATTCAAATTCAACGAAATACGATGCAGAACTTTTTCACTACGAATTCTATCCTTCCTGCAAAAATAAACTTAAATCCTTTATTGCTTCTTACACATCATCATCTTCTTCCTCTGCTGCTTCTTCTGCTTCCAGCGGCGAAAATGAAATTATTATAATTTCTCAGCTGCCTGCCCTTTTTCTGCTTGATTTAGACAGGCAGGGAAAGGTTGACCGGCTTCCAAACGTAAAATATAAAATCCTGAATCAGAATATAAGCAGCCGCGACTTTGCAGAAGAAATAATAAAAGAAAAAGCAGACCTGGCCGTTTCTTTTTCAGCCTTTTATAAACCCTTTGACTGGCAGGGAATAAAAGATGCCCATATTGCAAAATATTTAAGGCAGAAGAATATCAAAGTTATTACAAACAGCATCACATGTCAAAACATTTGCTTTGACAAAAAATTAACCAGCGGCTTTTTAGCTTCCAATAATTTTATAAGCCCTGAAAGTCTTTATGTAAATCATGAATTATTTCTTGCCCATAAAGCAAAGCAGGATTTAGTTGAAAATGTTTATGCCGAAGATATTCTTGAAAAAGTTGAAAATCTTACTTTTCCAATAATTATTAAGGATTCATGCGGGCTAAGCAGTTATGGAGCAGAAGTATTAACCACTTATAAGAGCGCAAAAGCCTATCTTTTATCTAAAAAAAATAACGGAGATAAAATCATACAGGAATTAATAAAGGGCCAGCACTTTGGTCTTGAAATATACGGAAGCCGGGGAAATTACTATATCTCGTCACCCTTTATGCTAAGCCTGAACCAGTATATGATTACAAGTCCAAAACAGAGCATAAAAGCAGGGCCCTTTAACTCTGAATCTTATAAAATAAAGGAATTAAAAAGCGAAATAGAAAGACTTGCAGAGCTTTTAGAGATTGATGGAATTGCCCAGGTGGATTTAGTTTTTGACGGAAGCAAATGGTTTATTATTGAAATAAACCCAAGATTAAGCGGAATGACAAATCTGATTTGCTCTTCCTGCAATAAAACTTATTTTGATCTTATTATTAATGCTCAGGTAAAGGATTATTATAAAAATATTAGAGAAGAAAAAGTCTTTTCGATTAAACTTCCCCTGCTGGATGAAAAAACTAAAAAAGAGCTTGCAGCCCTTCCCTTTATAAAAGAAATCAACCAGACAAAGAATGACGGGGCAAAACAAAAAAGAGAAGAAGGCTACTGCGATGTAATCATCTGCGAAGAAGGAAAAAGCCTGAAAGAAAACCTTGATTACCTGAAGACCAGTTTTAAAGCTTTGATTGATGAAAGTTTTTATGAAAAAGCCCTTTTAATGCTTGAAAAATTAAAATAAAATAATTTATAAAAGGAAAAAATATGACACTTGAAGAAAAAAAAGAATTTTTTAAACAGGACCGTTTTGCAGTAGAAACTACGGGACTTGAAATTATTTCTGTTGGAGAAAACACTGCAAAAGTAAAGCTTAAGATTGAAGACCGCCACCTGAATGGACTTGGCTTTTTAATGGGCGGAGCTTATTTTACCACTGCAGATTTTGCCTTTGCTGTAGCAACAAATGATAATATAAATAAGGTAGTAACAAGCAGCAGTACTATAAATTATCTTCGTTCGGTAAAAGGAGATGAATTATATGCCGAGGCAAAACTCCTTAAAAACGGAAGAAGCATCTGTTTTTACCAGATAGATTTAACAGATAAAGAAGGAAATCTGGTTGCTGTAGTAAATACTACAGGCTGCAGACTAGCGCCCCTTTAATTTTTTAATTACCTTTTTATGCCACCAGGCTCTGGTAACTTCTGCCATTTTGTATAGGCCGTAAACCGCCTTCAAAGGATAATCCCAGCTGCCTGTGCGGTGTATATTCTGGCCTCCAAAATTAGCCTTAAACATGTAAAGTCCATGCATAGGGTGCTTTTCGTCTTTTCCTTCCGGAGGCATACCATACATATCATAGTAAGAAGAACCATATGCTTTTGCATCTTTCATGGCAGTCCACTGCAAAAGATGATTAGGCATAAGATTTCTCTTTTTATTTGAAGAAGCCCCATAAAGGTAAATACTTTCTGTTTTAGTGAAAAGAGTCATTATTGAAGCAATTTCTTCACCTTCGTGTTCAGCTATATATAAAGAAACTAAAGGAGAATCTTTTCCTTCTTCTATTTCTTTAATTGAAGAGATAATTAAATCTTTGTAATAAGACAGGGCATGTCTTGCATTTCCGTCTCTGGCGTTTGTTTCTTTGGTTAATTCATAGAATTTGTCCAGTTTTTCAGACAAGTTCATATCATTTCCCAGGTATTTTTTTACAATTACGCCTTTTTTTTCGCTTAAACGTATGTTATAACGCCATTTTGCATGCATGCGGGAAAGCATTTCGTCTTCGCTGCAGGTTAAATCTACCAGAGTTGAATCTGGCGGCTGAATATCCACCTTACTCTTCTTAAGCTTTATCTTATCGGCAAAAGCCACCGTTCTTAAGCCATAATTAAATAAATCTCTGTCTTCCGTATTGTAGAAGGTAATATCAGGATCGTATCTTATAAGGATTGTATTTGCAGGAAGTTCCTTTTTAAGCTGCAGGGAAAGTTCTTTGATAAAATGAGCAAACTCAATTGTCTGTGTTTCAGGGGTAACCAGTTCTTCCTTAAAAACAGAGTTTTCATCCCCCTCCAGAGCGGCATCAATTTCTTTCTGGTCTGTACATTTAAAAAATAAAGCAGGTGCCAAAGGAATATAACAGATATTAAAAATACCTTTTGCAAAACTTCTGTTTAAGATGGCAAGTTCAAAAGTTTTTTTATAAATATTATCTGCAGCAGAAGCTCTGGAACAGCCTTCATCTTCAAGCATCTTCTGATATTCAGAATTCAATTCTGCTTCAACCAGAAATCTTGAATAAGACCAGCCGTGTCTTTGCTTAAAAGAACACCAGAAAGGTGTCTGTAAAAAACTGCCCTCATTAGGCTTTTTAGATTCTGCTATTGGTGTTACTTTTATGTCAAACATGGCTTATTCGTGTGTTATTCTCCAGTCTATAGTTTTATGAAGATACTCAATGTAGGCATCATCCTTACACATTGTCTTACTGTCTGCATTAGAAAGTTTTGCTACAGGGCGTCCATTACATTCAGAAACCTTCATAACAATATTTAAAGCTTCTACATCTGTATCGTTGGCAATATAAGTTCCAATTCCAAAGCCTACCTTAATTCTGTCTTTAAAGTGAGAATAGAGGGCCGAAGCTCTTGGGAAGTCAAGACTGTCGCTGAAAAGAAGAGTCTTGTTTTTTGGATTTACCCTTTCATCATGATACTTGTTGTAGTAGCTCTGATAGTGTTTAATCCATTCTTCGCCCCACTTGTAAGGGTCTCCGGAATCGTGTCTTACACCACCAAAGAGGATTGAATAAGTATATTCCATGTCTCTATGGCATACTTCATCACCAATTGTATCTGTAAGGTATGTTCCGTTTAATACACCGTATTCATCTGTCCAGGACTTCATTGCAAGCTTGTTGGAATATGCAGGATTATACATAGGATTTCCCTGCCCTACACACATAACAAACTCATGAGCCATGGTTCCAACAGGAACAACGTTATACTTCATGGCAAGGTAAACATTTGAAGTTCCAAGACATTTTGAATCTTTAAAATTCTTATTATTTTCGCATAGAGTTTTAACGGCTAAATCCTGGGCTTCTGCAGAAAGTCTTCTTCTTAAACCGAATTCAGAGAAAACTCCAATATTGTAAGTTCCGTCAATGAGCCACTGAGTTTTTTCTTTGAGTTTTCTTTTATACTGTTCAAAAAGTTCATCATAATTATAAGCCATTCTAAAATAGACTTCATTTATAATGGCAAGAACAGGAATTTCATACATTGAAGTATTAAGCCAGGTTCCGTTTGCTTCAAGGAAAAGTCCGCAAGGAGAATCTGTAGAAATTTCAAAATCTTCAAAGCGTGGCTTCCATATCTGAAGATGTTCAATATAATCTTCATGCAGCCATTCAATTTTAGCAAGATATTTAAGCTCTTCTTTATTGAATCTTAAAGAACAGTAAGTGTGAATCTGTTCTTTAATTTCTTCTACCATTTCTTTAGTGAACTTTACGTCTGTATTTCTGCATTTAAAAGTCCACCTTGTTTTGTAAGAAGGATACTGATGATATATTGCCTGACCCATTGAAAACTTATATAAGTCTGTTTCCAGAAGACTGTTTATAATCTGATGTAACTTCAATTTATACTTCCTGTTAGCCTATTTCAGAATTAAGGGCATTCTGAGTTTTTATTTCTTTACCATCTGCAAGGAGTTTTTTACCTGCAATCTGAACAAGTCCGTCTTTAGCCATAATCTGTACAGAGAAGAATTCTCCGGCATTAATTTCTGCCTTTTTCTGAGCATTTACATCTGCACCTTCGAGTACAACCTTTGTTCCAGGCTTAGCCCATGAAGCATCAAGAACTTCAACACAATCTTTTCCGTCTGCATCTTTGTAGTCGCCTGCAAGAAGCATACCGCGGCTTTCTACCCCTCTCATTGTACGAGGAGCAAGATTACTTGCAATAATTACATGCTTTCCAAGTAAATCAGATTCCTTTAAGTACATTCTGAGTCCTGACTGAATTGTACGTGGACTTCCGCTTCCGTCATCAAGAGTTTCAATGTAAAGTTTTTCTCCTTCAGGATTTGGCTTTACATCTGTAATTTTTGCAACAGTAAGTTCGATATTTGCATTAAAGAAAGCAGCCTGCTGGTCTAATGGTAAAACTTCAGGTTCTGTATTTTTCTTTTCTGCCTTTTTAGGCTGTTTTTCTTTGTTTTCATTTGAAGCCTTATTGTTCTTTCCGCTGTATTTATCGCGTAAAGCAATCATAGTTTTCTGATCCATTGGTTTGAAGTAAACTTCGGTTGGTCCAATGTCAGAAAGGCCTTCCAGCTTACCAAGGTCGTTCCAGGTAAGTCCTTCAAGAGTTTCCATTCCAACTTTCTTTTCCTGAATAGTCTTACCAAAGTAAGACATAATCTTCTGTGTATATTCAGGCATGTATGGATTCATCATAATCATTAAATCTTTGATTACGTAAGAAAGATTGTAAATTAAACTTTCTGCCACCTGTGGATTTTCTGTTCTTGCCTTCCATGGTTCAGTTGCCTGGAATTTTTTATTACAGATATCTGCAATTTCGAACATTGTGTGGAAAGCATCCTTTAATTCTGCCCATTCAAGATAGTCGGTTGCTTTTTTCTCAAGTTCCCTAACCTTTGTCCAGAGTTCTGTATCTTCGCAGGCCTGAGGAATCTTTCCGTCATAATATTTATTTACAAATAAGAGAGTTCTGTTTACAAGGTTTCCAAGATTTCCAATAAGTTCACTGTTTAATTTTTCCATGAAATCTTTCCAAGTGAACTGGAAGTCCTGTTTTTCTGGTCTGTTATAGAAAATATAGAAACGCCATGCATCTGCAGGAATTCCTGTTTCAATTGCATCACTTCCAAATACACCTACTCCGCGGCTCTTAGAGAATTTTCCGCCTTCGTAATTCATGTATTCGGTTGAAGACATATGATAAAGTTTTGTCCAGTCGTGAGGAGACCCCAGCATAGTTGCAGGGAAAATAACCGTGTGGAAAGGAATGTTATCTTTTCCAATGAACTGGAACAAATCTACCTTTTCTTTATTTTTAGCTTCTTCACTTTCTGAAGGAATCCACCAGCTCTTCCAGTCAAAGCTTTCTTTTCCGGCCTTCTTTAATTCATCTGCCAGTTGTTTTGTAATGGAAATGTAACCGATTGGGGCATTAAACCATACATAGAAAACCTTGTTTTCATAGCCTTCTTTTGGAACCGGAATACCCCATTTTAAGTCGCGGGTAATTGCCCTTTCATTTAAGCCGTCGCGAATCCAGGCTTTTGTAATGTTGATGGCATTGTCTGACCATTTTCCTTCTTTGCTGACTCCTTCCATCCATTCATTTAATTTTCCGCTTAAGTTTGGAAGGTCAATATAGAGATGTTTTGTTTCGCGAACTTCTGGAGTTGAACCGCAGGTATGACATTTTGGTTCTTTTAATTCAACAGGATCCAAAAGAGAACCACATTCATCACACTGGTCTCCGCGGGCCTTTGTAGAACCACATTTTGGACAGGTTCCGTCAACATAGCGGTCTGCAAGGAACATATTACAATGTGGACAGAAAAGCTGTTTATTTACATGTTCATGAATAAGGCCAGCTTTATCCAGGTCGTTAAAAAGGCCCTGGGTAATTTCTGTACACTGTTCGTTAGATGTACGGCCGAATTTATCAAAGTTGATGTTAAACCACTTGTAGATTTTTAAATGCTCGTTGTAGTAATAATCACAAAGTTCACGTGGAGATTTTTTTTCTTCAAGTGCCTTTGTTTCTGTGGCAGTTCCGTATTCGTCTACACCACAAACATACAAAGTATCATAACCGCGGTTACGGCAGAATCTTGCAAAAACATCTCCGGAAAGAGACTGAATTATATTTCCTAAATGCGGAATATTATTTACGTAAGGTAAAGCGGCTGTAATAAGTCTTCTATTCATTTAAAAACCTCAAAAATTATATTTTCTTGTCTTATTTTTTGTAAATTATGGTCTAGATAACCATGTTCATTCTTTCGCGAACTTCTTCAAGAGTCTGAATACCAATTTCGCGGGCGCGTTCTGCACCCTTAAGAAGAACCTTGCGGATATACTCAGGATCAGCTTCGAGTCTTGCTCTTTCTGCTCTTAAAGGTCTGAGTTTTTCGTTCAATGCTTCGGTAAGCTGGGCTTTTAACATTCCTCCACCACCGTCACCAATTCTTGCAGCAATTGCATCAGGTGCTTCTCCTGTACAAAGAGAAATAAGCATAAGAAGGTTTGCAACTTCAGGTCTGTTTACAGGATCATAAGTGATGTTTCTGTCCTGATCAGTTTTTGCCTTTTTAATGAGTTTTGCAGTTTCATCTTCTGTAGCAGAAAGCATTACGGCATTACCGCGGGACTTACTCATTTTCTGGCTTCCGTCCAGGCCAAGAATCATTGGAGTTTTAGAAAGCAGGGCCTGTGGTTCAGGGAATACAGGTTCTTTACCTGCATCAAGACAGAATTTTTTATTAAAGCGGTTGGCAATTGTTCTTGTCATTTCAAGGTGAGGAAGCTGATCTTTTCCTACAGGTACAACATTTCCCTTGCAGAAAAGTATATCGCAGGCCTGATGAACAGGATATGTATACATTCCGGCATTTACGTTTTTAAGACCGGCAGATTCAATTTCTTCCTTTACGGTTGGGTTACGGCTCAGTTCTGCATTTGAAACAAGAGTCAAGAATGGAATCATAAGCTGGTTACATTCAGGAACATAAGAATGAGGATAAATAATTACATCCTGTTTTTCAGGATTAATTCCGGCTGCAAGATAGTCAATTACAAGCTGTTTGGTGTTCTGGCTGATTTCCTGGTATGCATCATGATCTGTTAATACCTGGTAATCTGCAATTAAAATCATGGTAGGAACACCCATGTTAGCAAGGCGAACTCTATTTTGAATAGAACCAAAATAGTGACCAATATGAAGACGTCCTGTTGGGCGGTCGCCTGTAAGAACTCTATATTTTTTTGGATTTTTGGTTAAATCTTCTTCAATTTTGCGGCTTCTTTCTAAAGCTGCTTCAAAGCTTTTATTTATGTCTGTGTACTGGATTTCTTCACTCATAGCATCATCCTTACTTAAAATTTATGCAAATATTATAGTAATAAAAAGGATTCATTTCAATGTCATTTGATTTTTTGTTCTTTATGCTTTAATTCCGCCGCGGGAAACCCCTGTAATTATGTATTTTCTGGCAATTAAAAATAAGATGAGCATAGGAAGAATGATGACGGTAGAAGCGGCCATTAAAAGCTCAGGATAAGAACCTGCTTCTGTAGTAAAAACCTGAAGTCCGTAAGGAAGGGTTCTTGAAGAAGCATCTGATGTTATATATAGAGGCCACATAAAGGAATTCCAGGAAGACAGGGCATTTAAGAGGATTATTGTAAAAAGTGATGGCTTTGCAAGAGGAACCATAATGCGCCAGAGGAATTTCCAGTTGGAAGCGCCGTCTATTTTTGCAGAATAATAAAGGCTGTCTGGAATTGTGTCAAAAAAGTTTTTTAATATATAGGTATAAAAAATATTAGAGATAAAAGGCAGAATTAAGGCCGGCAGTGTATTGTAAAGATGCATTTTTACAATGGTTGTATAGTTTGTAATAATAAGCATCTCAAAAGGAATCATCATTAAAGAAAGGAGCAGAGAAAATACAAAAGATTTAAATGGAAAATTTAGTCTTGAAAATACAAAAGCGCCGAATATTGTTGTAAGAGCAGTAAGCAAAGTATTTGCAATCATTACAATGATGGAATTAAAAAAATATTTTGCAAAGGGAGCCTTTGAAAAAGCTTCTGAAAAATTAGAAAAAGTAATGTCGTGAGGAAAAAAGGTCGGAGGATTTGCAATAATTTCTGCACGAGTTTTAAAAGCTCCAAGCAGCATCCAGATAAAAGGAAAAACCATTATAAGGGCAAAAAGAGTTAAAACAATATAAATTAATGATTTTCTAAGCAGCTGACCTTTCATATTATCTTATTCCCCGCCTTCTCATCTGTTTTTGAAGATAAAGCTGAATTAATGTAAAAAGGAAAACACATAAAAATAAAATTACAGCCGCTGCAGCCGCAACTCCATATTCACGTCTTTCCATCATTGCATATCTTATATAATAAACAACTGTATACAAATTGTAATAAGGCCCGGGTTTACCGTTAAAAAGCGGATAAAGTTCACTAAAAACCTTAAAACATGAAATTGTATTAATAATCGAAACTAAAAAAATGGTAGGAGAAAGAAGAGGAACTGTAATTCTAAAGAAAATCCTCAGGCTTTTTGCTCCGTCAACTCTGGCTGCCGTATAGTAAAGGGGATTAATATTCTGCAGACCCGAAAGAATCAGAATGATTGTAAAGGGTAAAATATTCCATACACCAAAAATAATTAAGGCGGTAAGGGACCAGGAAGAATCTACAACCCAGCCTATTTTTTCTACTCCAAAAAGGCCTAAAAACCAGTTTATAATTCCGTAGTTTTTGTTGTACATAAAACGCCATATAATTCCCACGGCAGTAATACTTGTTACCATGGGCATAAAAAAGGCAGTTTGAAAAATTGCAATTCCCTTAATTTTTGAATTAAGCAGGGTTCCTAAAACTACGGCAAGAGCAGTGCTTAAGGGAACAACAAATAAAACATAAAGAAAGGTATTTATCATGGCAGAGCGGAATTTAGGATCTGCAAAAATTTCGTGATAGTTTTGAAAGTTCCAGCCTGCGTAAGTATTTCTTAAGTAAGAATATTTTTCTTTAAAAGAAAGTAAAAAAACATTTATGACAGGATATAAAATAAAAATCAGGATTCCCAGCATAAAAGGAAAAAGATAAACAAAGGGTTCAATTCTGTTATAAAACTTTCTTAGTTTTAAGTTCAAAATAATCTTTCTCCTGTAGCCTTATCAAAAAGGAAAAGTCCTTTCTCTTTAAAAGAAAGATTAATTATTTGACCGTCTTCAAACTCATCATCACTGTTTAAAATTGCCCTTACATTATTTCCATACAAAGAAAGGGTTAAAATCTGCTCTTTTCCCATCTGACTTATGTTTAAAACCTTTGCTTCAAGGCCTTTTTTTCCAAAAAGAAAAGACTCCGGTCTTACAGCAAGAATAAGGGAATGTGATTTTTTTAATTCTGCAATTGCAGGCAGAGTCTTTTTAAGGGCTTTTTCCAGTTCTTCAGTAATTTCAATTTTATTTACAGGAGGGTTTCCAAGAAAATCTGCAACAAACTGATTTGCCGGATTATTGTATAAGTCCTGGCATTTACCTTCCTGCACCATCTGCCCCTCTTTTAAAAGGATGATGTTATCAGAAATGGCCATAGCCTCATCCTGATCATGGGTAACAAAAACTGTTGTAACGCCGGTTTCTATCTGTATCCGTCTGATTTCTTCCCTCATTTCCAGTCTTAATCTTGCATCAAGATTTGAAAGAGGTTCATCCATTAAAAGAAGCTTTGGCTTTTTTACAAGGGCTCTTGCAATTGCAACCCTCTGCTGCTGTCCGCCGCTTAATTCCCCCGGAAAACGGGAAAGCAGTTCTTCAACATGCACCAGACGGGCAATCTCCTCTGCCCTTTCTTTTCTTTCTTTTTTGGGAACTTTTTGAACTTCCAGCGGGAAGCAGATATTTTCTAAAACAGACATGTGGGGGTAAAGGGCATAGTTTTGAAAAACCATTCCAATACCCCTTAAATCTGAAGGTAAAGCAGTAACATCTTCATTATCAAAAAATATTTTTCCGCTTGTAGGATTAAGAATTCCGCAAAGCATATTTAAGATTGTAGTTTTTCCGCAGCCAGAGGGACCTAAAAGACAAATAAGGTTCCCGTCCGGTAAAACTGCAGAAAAATTATTTACAGCCTTAGTGTGACCAAAATTTTTTGATATGTTTTCTAAAGTTACTTTCATTTATTCTTAGAGATTATTTAAAGCTTTGTTACAATCTTCTTCAAGCTTTTTAACGGCTTCTGCAGCAGAAAGTTTTCCGTCAACAACATTATTAAGATATTCTTCAAGATAGCGTCTTACAGCAGCAGAACCGGTTACGTTAGGGAAAGAACCTGATATATCGAGGTTTGCCTGAACATAAGGAAGTGCCTTTGTTTCAGGAAGGTTGTCTAAGTATTCCTGGTAAGAAGGCAGCTGCTGGGTTGTTCCGTATGGAGAAAGTGCCGAGTTAGACATTGCCCACTGAGCGTTGTTTTCCGGTTTAAGGAAGAACTTGATGAATTCATAAGCACCACGGTTTACTTCTTCTGACTGCATTAAGAAAATTGGACCACGGTTCCAGCCAGTATAGAAAGTATTATCGCCGATTGCACGTGGTAAAGGAGCCATTCCTAATTCACCGTTTGCAATCTGAATATACTGGTCATTTACACAGGAACCAGAGAACATGGCAATATCACCATTGCTTAAATCTTCTGAAGCATAGCGGCCGATTGTATTAAAAGAAAAATATCCTTTTTTACACATATCAGCATACCACTGGTAGATTTCTACCATTTTGTCGCCGGCAAAAGTAACCTTTTTATTTTTTGTATCGATGTAGCCAAGATTATTCTGCATGATTAAAGTCTGGATAATATCAACAAGACCATCTGCATGGAAGGCTGGAATGTTGAGCTTCTGGTAGATTGTTTTACTTACCTTTTCGAGCTCGTCCCAGGTGGCAGGTGGATTTAAACCAAGCTGGTCAAAATATGTTTTGTTGTAAAAAAGAACAGGACCTGTTGTACAGCCTGGAAGATAATAGTAACCGCCGTCGGCAAAGCCCATAACGTCAGTTTTCATTGCAGGAGGAAGAGAATCAATAATATCCTGCATTGAAGTATCACCCTTCTTTTTATCTTCTTCAATATATTTACGGATATCAACTGCAAGACCTTCGTTTGCATAATCTACGGCAGTAGTTCCGTAATTAAAAATAATGCTTGGACCAATTTTATTTGCAACAGCATTATATACACTATCAGCGAAACCTGTGTAATCCTGAGCCATTACTTTTACAAAGTATTTGTTCTGTGATTCATTAAAAGCTTCTGCAATTTTGTTTAAACCTTCTTCCTGACTACCGTTGTAGGTATGCCAGATTTCTACAGTTACAGCTTTTTGTGAACTTTTTGCACAAGAAACAAAGGCAAAAGATACAGCAACAAGAATAGTAAAAATTTTAAAAATCTTCTTCATAATATTCCTCTGAAGTGAATATAACACTATTAGAAATTTTATACAATTTGTTTTATATAAAATTATTTTTCTCTTTACTTAATATCCTTTCTCTTGATTTTTCCAGAAATTGTTTTTGGCAGTTCTTTTACAAAATCAACAATTCTAGGATATTTATAAGGAGCTGTTGTTTTCTTTACAAAGTTCTGAATATCCTTTACAAGTTCATCACTTGGCTCATAGCCTTTTGCAAGAATGATTGTAGCCTTTACTACCTGACCTCGAACAGGATCAGGAGCTGCGGTAACAGCACATTCAACAACTGCAGGATGCTGCATAAGAACTGATTCTACTTCAAAAGTTCCGATGCGGTAACCTGAACATTTAATAACATCATCGTTACGGCCGGTGAACCAGAAATATCCGTCTTCATCGCGCCATGCGTTATCAGATGTGTGATAGTAACCGTCATGCATTACAGCCTTTGTTTTTGCAGGATCTCCAAAGTATTCCATAAAGAGGCCGGGGAAATTACCCTTAGACATATCTACAACAATTTCTCCAACTTCACCGTCTTCTACTTCGTTTCCGTCTTCATCAATTAAAGTTACGTTGTAATATGGAGCAGGTTTTCCAAGACTGCCCGGCTTTATGCGTTCATTTCCATAGTTGAAAAGCGACAAAGTTGTTTCTGTCTGACCAAAACCTTCGCGGATTTCTTTTCCGGTAATTTCCTTCCACTTGTTGAATACTTCTTCGGAAAGAGGTTCCCCCGCTGTAGACCAGTGCAGACAAGATGAGAAATCATACTTGCTCAAATCTTCCTGAATTAAGAAGCGGTAAATTGTAGGTGGCGCACAGAAAGAGGTGATATGATGTTTTTCAATCTGTTTGATAAGATCGATTGGCTTAAATTTATCGTGATAGTCATAAATAAATACAGAACATTCAGCAATCCACTGACCATAGAGTTTTCCCCATACAGCCTTTCCCCAGCCGGTATCTGCAACTGTAAGGTGGAGACCTCCCTTCTGAACCTGCTGCCAGTAGCTGGCTGTAACAATGTGTCCAAGAGGATAAAGATAGTTATGAGAAACAAGTTTTGGATGACTTGTTGTTCCTGAAGTAAAGTAAGCAAGAAGGATATCATCATTTTTACTGATTTCTTCACGTTTGAGGGCGTGAAATTCCTTTAAGTCGCCCTCGCCTACATTTTTACAACCCTCTGTAAAGTCCAGCCATAAAGGATGTTTTGCCTTAAAATCATCACTCATTCCCTGGTCAATTCCAAAAGGAGGAACTGCAACAAGAGTTTTAAGCGAAGGACATTCCTTCTGAGCTTCTTCTATGTAGGTAAAAAGTTCACGATGGTCTACTGCCACAACTGCCTTAATGTAAGCGGCATTACAGCGGAAAATGATGTCTTCTTTTGTAAGCATGTGGGTTGCAGGAATAACGGCAGCTCCAATTTTATGAAGGGCAACAATCGAAATCCAGAATTCATAGCGGCGCTGTAAAATAAGCATAACAAAGTCACCGCGTTTAATTCCTATGCTGCGGAAATAAGCAGCAGCACGGTCTGTTCTTTCTTTAAGTCCGCCAAAAGACATGCGTAATTCTTCATTATTATCATTACACCAGATAAAGGCGGTGGCATCCGGACTTCTTTTTGCAAGAACATCAACAACATCGTAACCGAAGTTGAAATTCTGTGGTACCTTTATTTTGTAATTCTCAAAAAAATCTTTATAATCTTTAAACTCTGTTCTTTCTAGAAAATCTTCTAACATATATCAATATCCTTTTGAAAAATCTGTCTGCGGGTCCCAGCGACGGCAAAAATCAAGGTATCTCCCGCCTGCGGGACCTCCTTAATTTTTGCCTGCGTCCCACAGACAGATTTTTCACAATCTATTTCATTAGATAATTATCGCTAAAAATTTAGCTTTCTTATCATTTAGAGCCTGCATACCATGTGGCTTTGTTGCATCAAAATATACAGAATCTCCTTCTTCAAGAACCATTTCTTTTCCATCAATAACCAGCTTCATGGAACCTTCAATCATGTATTCAAATTCATGACCAGGATGAGAATTAAAATGAATTTCTCTTGTTTCTTCCGGTGTTATTGAAACTATAAATGGATCTGCCTTTCTATTCTGGAAGCCTGCTGCCAGTGCCTGATACTTGTAATCATTTCTTCTGTCTACAGAAAGCCCCTTATCTTTTTTTGTAAGACAATAAAAATGCATATGAGGTTCTTTACCAGAAATAAGAGTACCAAGATCAATACCGTATTTTTTAGACATAGACTGGAGAATTCCAACAGGAATATCTACAGTACCACTTTCGTATTTTTTGTACTGCTCTATTGAAACACCACAAACACCTGCAGCTTCTTCTACAGATACATCCATAATTTCACGCAGACCGATTAAACGGTCTGCTACAGCCTTGATCTCCTCGTTCATATATTCTCCTTTAAGACACAATTATTATGTCCGTAAGTATAAGTCTTTTAGTATAATATATAAAAAAAGAGGAAATTTCAATAGATTTTTTAAATAATATTAAATATTTTTAGTATTCTTAAAGTTCTTACTTTTTCTTTTCTACAAATACCCAGTTATGCTGACCAAGATAATTTACAAAGAAGGTAATTACGTTGGCGGTAAGTTTTGCCAGAGCAAGAGGCAGGAAAAGTTTTTGCAAAAGGAAAACAATCAGGGAATTTACAACTACAATAAAAGCCCATAAAAGGAAAAACTTAAAGAACTGATAGCCCTTCTTTTTTGTTTTCCCCCTTCCCTTAAAACTCCAGAGGGCATTTATAAGGTATGCAACTATACTCGAAATAAAGCGGGCCATGGCGGTTGCAATAAAAATGACTCTTACACTTTTTATACCGTAACGTTCAAGCCAGGCATTCAGCTCTAAAAAAACAAAAAAATCAACAATAAAGGCAATAAAACTTGATGTACAGAATTTTAAGAAGCGGCCATAAAGGCGGAAAGTATCTGTAAGCGGTTTATAGTGGCTGTAGTTTCCGTTTGTAAAAAATATACCCGTAACAGGAACTTCTACAAGGCCGGTTTTTATTACAGAATCGCTTAAAAAATTAGTTTCGTATTCATAGCGGCTTCCTTCGTCTTCGCAGGCAAGCTTAAACAAAGACTTTGGAATTCCCCTTAATCCTGACTGGGTATCGCTGCATTTTTTTCCTGTTGAAAACCTGAAGAAGGCAGCTGCAAGCCGGTTTCCTATTCTTGAAGTCAAAGGACTCTTTTTATCTTTTAAATCCCTTACACCAATAATTAATTTTTGAGGATTTTCATTTAAAGCCTGACTGATTTTTAATACATCTTCACAAAGATGCTGACCATCGCAGTCAACAGTAATTACTCCCTGACATTCAGGAAAGTTTTCTACAATGTAATTAAAACCTGTTTTTAAGGCCTGTCCCTTTCCCTGATTTTTTTCATGATGTAATAAAAAAGCCCCTGCAGCTTCTGTCCTGTCAAAAATTGCCTTATATTCATCTGATTTTTTACACTGACAGTTTCCGTCATCTACAATGATGATTTTCATAAAATCATTTTTTATGAGTTTTTCTACCAGTTCAAGAAGAACCGCTTCCGGCTGGTAAGAAGGAATAAGGACTATAAAATTAGAGTTCATAAAAAGCTGTATTTCCCAAAAATAATATTTTGTTAGATTTTACAGATATGTCTAGAATAAGTCCAGCATAGAATCAAGGTAAAGAGCTTCCCTAACCTGCAGATGAGCTTCCGGCTTTGTAAGATAATATAAAAGGAATTCCAGAACAAGGGCAGAACCAAGTCCCCGGCCTTCAATCTTAAAATTAGAAAAGCCCATTGGAAGGTAGACATTTTGAATATCTTCTATGCTTATAAAAGAAGGATTTTTCATTGCAAGAGAAAAACGATAGCCACCCTCGCCGTCCGGGGCCCTGCAGCGGTGTTCAGGCACCTCTTCCCCAAGATTTTTTCGGCTCACATTTTCGTAGCAGAGCTTTCTTTCCTTGCAGTAAAAGTCACAGCATTCGTTACAGAGAAACTCCACTTTATCTTTATAAGCCTGATTCAAAGCCGAAAGTTTTTCAAATGCCTTATTCAGGCGAAAATCAGGAACAACGTAAGAAAAATCTTTTCGACCTAATTCAGCTTCAAAATCTTTAAAATCTGTAAGAACTTTTGTGGTAGAAGAAATAAGATAAAGAGACGGATAAGAGCTTTTTAAATATTCAGCCAGTAAATCAGAATGAACAATTACACCGGAGGGAACTTCAGTTTTTTCAAAAGCCCGGCACAAGGCATTGCACTTTTTATCATCAAGATGGTCTTTAGTTAAAAGTGAATTGCTTAAGGTAAGACGGGCAGAAATTTTGTATTCATTTACAAGTTCAAGAACCTCGTCTGTTTTTGCCTGACCAAAAGCTGCCCTGCCGCCAGCCCAGAGACAATCTGAGGGAGAACCGTAAATTGAATCTATCGTGGCCCAGGGGTAAAACCATTCGCGTTTGCTGCGCCACAAAGGAAGAAAGAGCCTGTAAAGTTCATAAAATTCAAAAAGGCCCGGCAAAGAATACCGGGCTAAGGGATAGCAAAGACTCCCCCTGCTTTCGGTCATATTTAATCCTGAACCTTCAAAACTTCCCGGCGGTACTTTGTACCAATTTCGGTAAGTTTGAATTTCTGGATTTTACCTGAACCTGTCATTGGGAACTCATCCATGAACATGATAAGCTGAGGCCACTTGAACTTAGAAAGCTTGTCGCGGCAGAACTCAATTACATCCTGTTCAGTAAGAGTTTTTCCTTCGTGCAGGATAATAAATGCACCGGTAATTTCACCGTAACGTTCAGATTTTACAGCCGCAACCTGTATATCTTTAATTTCAGGCATCTGAGCCAGGAACTCTTCAATTTCGCGAGGATAAATATTTTCACCACCACGAATAATCATATCTTTAATACGGCCGGTAATGCGGTAATTTCCGTTTTCGTCTTTTACGCCAAGGTCTCCGGAATGAAGGTAACCGTTAGCATCTATTGTTTCTGCAGTAGCTTCAGGCATTTTGTAATAGCCTTTCATAACGTTCCAGCCCTTACAGCACATTTCTCCCTGCACTCCAACTGGACACTCTTTTCCGGTTTCAGGATCAAGAACCTTTACGTCAATTCCTTCAAAAGCATCGCCGACAGTTGTGGCACGAACTTCAAGACTGTCATTCCAGTGGGTCTGAGTCATACCAGGGCTGGTTTCTGTAAGTCCATAAACTGATGTAATTTCTGTCATGTGCATTTCGTCATTAACACGCTTCATCAGTTCAACAGGAACTCCCGAACCGGCCATAATTCCAGTACGTAAAGAAGACAAATCAAACATGCTGAACATAGGATGATTTAATTCTGCAATGAACATTGTAGGTACGCCATAAAGCGAAGTACATTTTTCTTTTTGAATTGAAGCAAGGGCAACAAGAGGATCAAAACTTTCAAGAAGAACGTGAGTACCGCCATGGGTAAGAACGGCCATAACGCCAAGTACAATACCAAAACAATGGAAAAGAGGTACTACAAGGCAGAGCTTATCTTTTGAAGTATAGCGCATACGCTCACCAATAATAAAACCGTCATTTATGATATTGCGGCTTGTAAGCATAACACCTTTAGGAAAGCCTGTGGTTCCGGAAGTATACTGCATGTTTACAACATCTTCAGGAGTAACGGCAGCTTCAATATCGTGAATAATTTCTATATCAACATGCTGTCCCAGAAGCAGAAGTTCCGGAGTTGAATAAAGACCACGATATTTTTCAGGTCCCATAAAAACTACATTTTTAAGGCATGGGAATCGTTTTGATTTTAAGCAGCCGCGCTCGTATTCATCAAGCTCTGGAACCAGCTCTTTAATCATGCTTACATAATTTGAATCTTTTACACCGTCGGTAAGACAAAGAGTTGTAAGATCAGCCTGTTTTACAAGATATTCAAGTTCATGAAGTTTATAAGAAGTATTAACTGTAACTGCAACTGCGCCAAGACGGGCACATGCAAACATATAAGTAAGCCAGTCCGGAACATTTGTTGCCCAGATACCAACATTATCACCTTTTCTAACACCAATTGCATATAGGCCGCAGGCAAGATCATCAACACGCTTATCAAACTGAGCGTATGTAAAACGTAAATCGCGGTCAGCGTATACCATAAATTCCTGAGATGGATTTTCCTGTGTTTTTTCACGTAATAATTGGCTTAAAGTTAATTCTATCATAGGTCAAATAATATAAAAAAATTACGGAATGTGCAATATAAAAGTTTAAATATATTAAATATTTTTAGTATATGTAAATTACAAACCACCCTTACCCGCACATTTTTATCTTTTATTTTTCTACTTCTTACTATATAATAATTTGTTAGGAGATAAAAAAATGTTTAAATCAAAATTTTTACCAGTTTTTACCTTTTTATTTATTGCAGTTCTTGCTTCGTGCAATTTTTCTGCAAACAAAAGTGGATCCATTTTTTTAGATTTTACCAGCCTAAAAGGCAGTCCATCCACTTCAAGGAATCTAATTGATACATATCTTGAAGAAGAAAAAGATGTATATGCTAAATTAACCATTGACGGACTTCTAGACGAACCTGTTACCCTTAATCTTACGGAAAAGCCATACTATGAACAGGACGAAATTCCGGTAGGAACAAAAATACAGGTAACTGTTGAAGCCTATATAATTACAAATGATGATGACCCTGAAAATTCAAAATACATACTTTACAAAGGTACAAGTAATAAAAAAACAATTGGCGGCGGCCCAAATACCATAAAGATTATTATGAAGGAATTAACCAAGAAGATTTACGTAAGGTATGATGAAGGATTTCAAAATGAATCTTCTTTTATTGAAAATGCATTAGAAAGAGAAACTTATGGAATCGAAGATGAGAATGGAAATTTAGTGACTATCAAAAATGATGGAAAAACTCCATCTACAGGCTTTGTTTATATTCAGTCAGCTATAGACTGGATTGCTGAATACGGAAATCAAAATGACAATTACGAAATTATTCTTACAGGATATGGGGAAGAAGCCAGTTTTAATCAAAGTATATTCTTTGGAGATCCAGTAACAAAGGGTGACAATTTATCTGGAAAGGTAAAAGAATCTATTACAATTTCAAGCCTTAATCCTGACATGACAGCTATTAACCAGGATTCAACAAATATAACAATAGGAACAACTACTCCGATTATTTTTACAAATATAAAAATTCAGTCTACTAGTGGAAGTCAGGCAACAATTCAACTTGGTCAAAATGGAAATACTTTAAGCCCAGATGTAACGCTTGCTTATGGAACAAGCTTAGAAGGATTAAGTACTGAGATAAGAGCTGTCTTGCTTTGGAGAGGATCTCTAACAATGCAAGGTAATGCATCGATAAATGGCTATAATAACACGGCTATTGACATAGACTATGGTTCAGTTTCCATGAAAGATTCATCTTCAATTACAGATTGTCATGCTACTTCCGGGGGCGCTATTTATATGACAAATTTACACAATTCATTTTCTTTAAGCAATAATGCTTTTATTTCAGAATGTTCTGCAACAAGTACATCAGAAGGTGGTGGTGCAATTTATATGAAAGGAGGAAGCGTTTCTATTAATGGAGGAAGTATAACTTCTTGCTCTGCATATAATGGAGGTGCAATTTACTCTAACCTTGTTAGTAATACAACTTCTATTTATTTAGCTGGAGGGGAAATAAAAGATAATACAGCTGACAACAATGGTTCAGCAATTTACAGTGATAATAGTAATTCTGGTCAAGTTACAAACCTTCATTTTTCAGAAAATGCTTATGTAGACCCTTCAAATGATATATACTTAAATTCAAGTATAAATATTACACTGGACAGCGAATTAACAACCGATGCAGAAACCGCGGCTTTAATAACTCTTTATTCTGCCAATGGAGGTTCAACAATAATCAATTGTGCAAACTCTGACACATCAATTCTTGAAAATTGCTTTTCTAAATTCTGTGTAAATCCAACAGGGGGTGATACTCAAACAAACTGGTACATCAACGAAGAAGGAGTACTAAACGAAGTTGATTACATACTTGAGGAAGCGGATCCAGTTCAGATTGGAGACCTTGTATTTGCAGATAATAGCCGTGTAAGACCAGAAAACTACCCTTACCTTACCTACCAGATGAGAAGCTCACTTGCAGGTATTGTATTTTATGCAGGTACAGAAGATGACTTACTGGGAGCAGTAAATTTAATGGTTGGAACAAAAACCTATAATAATTACTTTACTACGCAAACAAAGATATCAAACAATGGAGACACAAGCTTTGATTTAACTCAAGTAGAAAATTTTCCTACATATGAAATTCCAGCAACCAATAATGATGTCATTATTCAAAAAGAAACAAGTTCAACATTACCTATTTCTGAAGCGACATTTGCTAACGGGCTTTCAACAGGAAATACATCTTTAACAGAAGATATAATTAACAGAATTCTTAATGGTTATTCTATGAATGGAAACAATTATCCACTTTATAAAGATATTATAAACTATGGAGCACTTTTTTCAGATTCTTTATATTCAACTAATCTTGAAGAAAATTTTACAAACAACTGGTATATTCCAACAATTCCAGAATATACACTCTTTGCCCAATTCTTAAATAATTATTCAGATCTTTATAAAAAATTATGTGGAGAAATTCGCACAACATATATATCAGCCACAAGTGTAAAAGGTCAAAGCACTTACCCACAATCAGATTCTGATAACAATGTTTATCATTACGCAATTGATACAGAAAATCAAATTATAAAATGTGTATCTACTTCTGGATATTATTATTACAACAGTATCCCAATCCACACATTTTCATTAAATTAATTTCATTGATATAAAAACACATCAAGAAAGGGATGACTAATTAATTTTAGTCATCCTTTTTTTGCGTCAGGAAGTATTTAATATTTTACTTTATAATGTATTGACGCCTTGTATAAATAAGTATTAAAAAATCCTATATCTATCTTATTCCAGTCTTTTTCACTTCCTGCATAATAAACGTCTGTTAAATTAATTGTATCTTCAAAAGCTTTATCAGGGATTGTATTTAAAGATTTTGGAAGGTAAATTTCTTTTAATTTTGAATCTCTATCTACAGATATTAAATTAATATTGCTTTGACCTTCTTCAATAACTATTTTTTCTATAAGATCAAAATCTCTTATTTCGTGAACACTACCAGGTATTCTTAGTTCTTTAATTTTTGTAGTTTCCAAACCAGTAAGAGAAAAAGCTTCTAAACCAGCGGGCAAAGAAAGATTTTCCAAAGACGAACAATATCCAAATACAGAACGGTTTATAGTTTTCAATCCTTCATGAAATCTTACATTTTTAAGTTTTTCGCAGTAAAAAAAAGCGTCATTATAAATAATTTCAACACTATCAGGAATATCAATTTCTTCCAAATTTTTACAACAGGCAAATACCCCCAGTGGTAGATATGTTAATTTAGCAGATAATTTTACTTTTGTAAGACTTCTACAGCTATCAAATACTTCTGGTTCCATTTCTACAACACTATCAGGAATTATAATATCTTCTAAATGTAAACATTGAAAAAAAGCAAATTCTTCAATAGATTTTAAATTTGAAGGCAATAATATTGTTGTTAAATAATTATTATCAGTAAAAGATTCTTTTCCGATTACCTCACAAGTATCAGGAATTGTATGTGTTGAATTATAATTATAAAAAATTAATTTCCTTAAATCGCCAGAATAAATACTATTATCAATTGTTTTATAAAATAAATTTTTTTCATCAATTCTTATATTTTTCAGTGCATAACATCTGACAAAGGGATTTCCATCTATTGATTTTACTTCTGAACCAATATATACATTTTCTAATTGTTTGCATTGTCTAAATGCATTATTCTTAATGCATTCAACATTATCTGGTATTATTAATGATTCAAAACTTGTGTTATAAAAAGCATACGAATGTATTTTTTTTAAGGTAGATGGAAAATTAATTGATTTTAAGTTATTACAATTTGAGAATGTACTTTCACCAATTTCTTCTAAACCTTCATTTAAAATTACATTTTTTAAAGAAAAACAATCTTCAAAAATTCCTGATAATACGTTATCAGCTAAATTACCAAATTTATCGTAAGTTTCAATCCCAAGTTTTATTATAGCTGAAGGAATGTTTATAGATTCCAGGTATGTACATTGTCTAAATGCAACTGGCTCTATTGAAGTAATGCTTTCTGGTAAAATAATAGATTTAATATTATTACAGCATATAAAATCTTTATTATTTATAATAATCAAATCAGTACATTCAGATAAATCAATGCTAAGCATTTTGTTTTTATTAGCATCAAGTCCTTTTCTAATTATACTTAAATCAGGATCTTTATCTAAAATATGAACGGAAACTTCTGTTTCTTCGCTGTTTTCTACATAAGTGGAAAAATCTTTAACATAAATATAATTTGAAGGAAGAGGATTTTCTGCAGGCTTTGGAGTAACATTGATTTTACATGAACAAAACACAATAGAAAAAACAACAATACTTTTTGAAACGATACTAAATAACTTTTTATAATTAATCATATAAAAAGTATATTAGCACTTTTTGCAGTTTGTCAAACTTTCTTTTTTATTCGTCTTCTCTGGCCTTTTCCATTAGCATCTGGGCGTCGGCGCTGCCCTGCAAGGCTTCAAGGTGGGTATATGATGAATTGCCTGCAGAAAGATTATCTGCAGGCTTTTTGTGTGGATTTTTGTTTTTCTTTTTTAAAGCCTGCTGAAGCGCCCAGGAGGAAGAGCGGTTCATAAGGCTGTAATATTCTTTGTCGTCCATATGAAAGGCCGATTGCCTATTAAGCTGGAGTATAAATTACTGCCAGGATTTTTGCCTTTTCGCTTCCATGTGAATGAACATGATGAGCAACTATAGATTCATAATAAATTGAATCTCCCTTTTCAAGCTCATATTTGTCTTTTCCGTAAAGAATTTCGACCTTACCTTCAAGAACGTAAATAAATTCTTCACCTTCGTGGGTAGAAAGCTTTACTTCTTCTTCTGAACCTGGGAAAATATCAATAATAAATGGATCCATGTGACGGCCGGCTTTGTTCTGGGAAAGAGTATAAAAATCAAGATCAGAATTAACTGCGTTTCCTCTGTCAGAAAAGCGGGTAACTTCCTTTTTATCCTGTGCTTTTGTAACTACAGGACCAAGATTTTCATCATCATCCATAAAGGTTCCCAGTCTTACACCAAGAACGCGGGCAATTTTAATAAGTGGAGTTAGATTTGGTACCAGAGAACCGTCTTCAATGCTGGCAATCTGTTCAACGCTTAGATTTGTGCGTTCAGAAACATCTTCAATAGAAAGTTTGCGGTTTTCGCGAACCAGTTTTACTTTAGCACCAATTTTGTTTTTTTCACTCATATTTAACCTCACTTAATATATTATTTTAAACAAGATAGACAGGATAAAAAGGATGTATTGTATATCTTGTTCCGAACATTAATATCCTAAACATCCTGTATATCTTGTTCCCAATATTAATATCCTGAACATCCTATACATCTTGTTCCTATTTTATATCGTAATCCTTGTTATAAGCAGCCTCAATTGTTGCAATATTGATTGGATTAAACTTCTTGTTGCGGGCAGAAATTGCTTCATCAAGGGCATATTCAAATGGTTTTACTCCGCTAATCATACCAGGGCATACTTTTGCAAGACAGCCAAGAACAACCATGTTAGCACCACGGGCATTATTTGTTTCTGCTGCAATTTCGTTTGCTGGAAGTGCCAGTGTGCGGATATCTTTACGGCTTGGTTCAATATCAATTAATGATGAATTGTAAATCAAAAGTCCGCCAGGTTTAAGCCACTGTTCAAACTTGGTCATAGAAGGCTTATTCAAGGCAACAACTACATCCGGCTTTTCAATTACAGGAGAAGCAACTTCTTCATCACTAACAATTACAGAACAGTTAGCTGTTCCACCGCGCATTTCTGCACCGTAAGATGGAATGTGTGAAACGTATTTATCTTCGCTCATTCCGGCAAGTGTAAGGATTTTTCCGGCAAGAATAACACCCTGACCACCAAATCCCGCAAAAATTATTTCAGTTGTCATATATAAACTCCAAAAAGGCAAAACAAAATTAACTAAATTAACTAAATTAACAAAGATGAAAAGGATAAAAAAGATTAATTAAAAACAAGATGAACAGGATGAAAAGGATTTATAATTATTTATTATTATATAATCTCTTTATCTCAATTTTTGGCTTTCCAAAATTTATCAGCAAGCCTGTGTTTATTCTGGCAGCCTTTAAATAATTGATAACCTGTGCAGAAAACTCAGGAACAAGTTCTCTAACTGCTTTTAATTCTACAATTACAGAATCTTCAACTAACAAATCAGCAAAATAATTACCAACAAGTTGGTCTTCATAATAAACCGGAAGTGAATATTGTTGTTTTACACTTAATCTAGATTTCTTAAGTTCAATCGCAAGTGCATTTTCATAAACCTTTTCAAGAAATCCAGCACCTAAAGTATTCGCAACTTTATAAGCAGCCCCTATTATTTTTTCTGTAATATCTTCATCTATCAAATCTCTGCTAGTCTCCTTTTATCTTTTTAATCTTTAATATCTTTTGTATCTTTGTTAATCCTTATCTTAGATATCCTAAATATCTTTATATCCTGTTCCTATTATTTACTTACCACACCAGCTTTTGGTGTGGCAGCTTCTGGCACTACTCCAGCAGGAATATCACGGAAAACTCCAAGAGGATAATAAGGTTCCATCTGATCTTTTACCCAGTCTGCAGCAACTGTTGGTGCAACACCCCAGTTTGTAGGACACATAGAAAGAACTTCTACAAAGCTGTAGCCCTTTCCTTCTTTCTGATAAGTCAAAGCCTTTTTAATAGCAGCCTTTGCCTTGTTAATATGAGGAACATCGTAAACTGCAACGCGTTCAATATATTTTGGTTCAACCAGAGTATTTAAAAGCTCACAGGCACGGATTGGATATCCTACTTCTTCAGCATTACGGCCAAAAGGTGTTGTCTTTGTAACCTGACCAACCAGTGAAGTTGGAGCCATCTGACCGCCTGTCATACCGTAAATTGCATTGTTAATAAAGATTACGGTGATGTTTTCTCCGCGGTTTGCAGCATGAACTGTTTCTGCAGTACCAATTGCAAGAAGGTCACCGTCTCCCTGGTAGCTGATTACCAGCTTGTCAGGATGAACGCGTTTCATACCGGTTGCAACTGCAGGAGCACGTCCGTGAGCAGCTTCGCAGGAATCTACATTTATATAGTTGTAGGCATATACTGCACATCCTACAGGAGCAACTAAAAGAACATCCTGTTGAATATTCATTTCATCAATTACCTGACAAATAAGTTTATGTACGATTCCATGTCCACAGCCACCACAGTAGTGTGTAGGCACGTCAATCATTGATTTTGGAAATTCATATTTCTTAGACATAGCTCTTTACCTTCTCAATAATAGCATCTACAGAAGGAATAATTCCTCCTGGTTCACCATAGAAATCAACATCACTTACTTTGTGACCTGAATAAAGTTTGATGTCCTGAACCATCTGACCCATAGACATTTCTACTGTAAGAATCTTTTTAGCTTTTGCACAGGCAGCTTCAAGTTCCTTCTGTGGGAATGGCCAGAGTGTGATTGGACGGAAAAGACCAGCCTTAATTCCCTGTTCGCGAAGCATTTTTACAACTTTTTTACAAACGCGGGCACAAGTACCGTATCCTGTCAAAACAAAATCTGCATCATCACACATAAAACTTTCAGACATTGTTTCATTGTCCTGAATCTTCTGGTAATTTTCAAAAAGTGCTTTTGTATGAGCGTTTAATTCGCCGTCAACGCCAGAAAGCTTTAAAGACATAAGTTTATTCTGTTTGCGGTCTGGAGTTTTTCCTGTAAGTGCCCATGGTTTTTCTGGAAGCTTTTCTACAAAGTCTGGAAGAATACAAGGCTCAGACATCTGTCCAAGATAACCGTCTCCTAAAATCATACAAAGTACGCGGTATTTATCTGCAATTTCAAAAGCTTTTACAGTACAGTCTGCCATTTCCTGAACAGTTCCCGGTGCAATAACAACTACATGATAGTCACCGTTTCCACCACCGCGGGTTGCCTGAAAGTAGTCTCCCTGGGCACCGGAAATGTTTCCAAGACCAGGTCCACCACGCATCATGTTTACAACAACTGCTGGAAGCTGGGCTCCGGAAATGTAAGAAATACCTTCCTGCTTCAAAGAGATTCCTGGAGAAGAAGATGATGTCATACAGCGGGCACCGGCTGCACTGGCTCCCATTACCATATTGATTGCGGCAAGTTCACTTTCTGCCTGAAGGAAGGTTCCCCCTACCTCCGGAAGTCTTTTTGCCATATATGCTGGAATTTCATTCTGTGGAGTAATAGGATAGGCAAAATAAAAACGACAGCCTGCTCTTACTGCAGCTTCGCCTATTGCCTCATTTCCTTTCATTAAAACTTTTTCTGCCATTATTCTGCCTCAATTTCTATAACGCAGTCCGGGCACATAGTTGCACACATACTGCAGGCAATACAGCTTGCCTCATCAATACATACAGGAAAAGATACTCCCTGTCCGTTTGTTTCTTTTGACATTTCAAGAATCTTTTTAGGGCAAACGCGGTTACATAGACCGCAGCCCTTACAACGCTCTTTGTTGATTAAAGGTCTTCCTTTAGCCATACAAACTCCTAATGTAAGGCCCACTAAGGGCTATATTCTAAAACTATATATAATATACAAAAATACCCGTATTTATTCAATACAGTTTTACTAAATAACTTTAGTATTTTTAAATTCCTTAAACAGAAAGGCCAGCATCAGCCCGCCTCAAGGCAGGCTGTTTAATCCCGCCCCTATGCGCCAATCCAGTTGGCCGCTGTCTGGTCGGCAAGCTGCAAGAGAATTACCAGAGGATTTTCAAGAAAATTTGAATAATTATATTTTTCGCTTTCGCTTAAATCACTAAAGCCCATATGACGGCTTACAGCTTCTAAAACCATGCGGTTATCTATATAAGACGGAAAAATCTTAAGCATCATTAAGACAGATTCATTTCCGTGGCCTAAATTACGGTTATCTGAACGGGACTTAAAAAAAGGCTGTTTAATCCAGTTTCCGGTAATATCCTTTACATTTCTGTATTCAACGCCATAAAAATTTGTCTTACAAAAATCGTGACAGAGGGCTGCAAGAAAAATATCTTTTGCAGTTATGCTGATTTTTTCGCTTCCCTTACTGCTAAAATAATTTTCCAGTACAGGTTTTGCAAAAACAAGACTTTGTTTTATTACCATAAGGGAATGTAAGCTTAAGCCTCCCTTAAAATCTCCGTGAAAACGGGTAGAAGCTGGTGCTGTCCAGAAATCGGTTGTATCTAAAAAATTATTCAGGGCCTGCAGTTCAAGAGGCTCTTTTATAATGTAATTACACATCTGCTGAATACAGGGCTTTACAGACTCAACCACAAAGGTTCCGTTTGCCTGTACTGTAGTATATTCACTAAAAATATCCAGCATTTCATAACAATCGGTAAAAAGCTGGTTTTTATCTTCTTCTGTCATTTTTCCTTCCTTTTTTTATATTATATCTATTCTAAAATAGTAATTTCAACACGTCTGTTTTTTGCTCTTCCTTCCTCATTTTCGTTAGAAGCCAGCGGTAAAGAACCTCCGTACCCCTTGCAGATAATTCTTTCTGCAGCAATTCCTTTTTGAATCAGCGCTCCGGCTATGGCATGGGCTCTTTCTAAAGAAAGTTCATATTCTCCTTCCTCGCTTCCAACTCTTGCCGTATGACCTTCAATTAAGAACTGTGTTTTTGCCGGAAGTTTTTTAAGCAGATTTGCAATTTTATTAATTCTTTCTTCTTCACCTCTTAAAAGTTTTGCAGAATCCGGCTCAAACTGAAGATTTTGTATAGAAAGCCGTCTTCCCTTTTCTGTCTTTTCATAAGCGATATTTTCTTTTACAAGTTCCTGTAAATATGGATTGATTTCGTCTTCGTTTATTGCCGGAGGATATTCTGTAAAAATTGAAATTGTGCCTTTAAAATTTACATTTTTTCCGTCTTTATAAAAAAAAGTTTCATCAACTCTGTCGCTTACCAGTAAGGCATAGCCGGTCTTTTTGCTAAGATAGATTTTTGCATCATGCTTTCCAAGAGCCTTTTCAAGTTCAGAATCTCCATCCGGGTCAAAATAAACAGAAGGTGCGGTATTTCCGTATCTTGTGGCCCAGACTGCATGGAGCTCCATACACTCTTCATTATGGAAAATCAAATCATTTGTATAAGTATACTGAACATAAAGGGGAATTTTTGTAAAAAGGCCTTTTTCAAGGGGGTCTACCGCTCTCTGACTATAAGAAGACCAGGAATCTCCTTTTACAAAATCATTTTTTGTTATGGACGGAAAGTTTCTTAAAGAAGGATATCCATTATCTTCCAGCATTTCGAATTTTCCATCCTTATAGATTTTAAAAACTGAATCAATATTATCGTTTATTCCCTTGTTTACATCATTTGCTGCTCTTTTTGTCTGCTGTTTTATAAAAAAGTTTCCGTTATAGAGGGAATAATCCTCTTTTAAAGATGGACAAATAAAGGCAGAAACTTCCCTGCTTACAAGTCCCACATATTTTGAATTATCATAACGGCGTAAATCTGTTCTTTCTGTATAAATATAATTTTGACTGCTTAAAAGTGCCGTAAAAACAAAAAAGAAAAAAGTGAAAAATCCGTATCTTTTTTTCATACATTTATTTTATCATAAAACATAATCTTTTTCCCCTATGTATTTTTACATTTTTAGGTTTATAATAAAATTATAATAAAATGGAGGAAATGGAATGAAAAAAACACTTTTAGCAGGTTTATTCATTATGGTTTCTTTGTTTGCTTTTAATTCATGCAACAAAGGAAAATCATCGGCAACAACTGACGGTGGAGTAAAACTCGACCTTTCTACATGGGAAACAGTTGATGAATTTGCAGTAAAATACGATGCAAAAGCTGATAAACTTACAATCGATGGCGGTGAATATTTCCAGATCAGATTACCACAGGAAGTAGATGATGGTAACAAAATCACAGTTCACGTAAAGGGAACTAACAATGGTAAATCTGGATTCAGAAGCTGGACTGTTGATGACAACCAGACAACAAACTCAAATGTTGTTACAGACTTTGCATTTGAAAACCTTGCAAGCGGCGATTTTGATGTAACTTATGTTCTTGAACCATATGCACCAAGTACATACTTCTTCATCAAAGGACCACAGTGGGGAACAATGCTTGAAAAATTAACTTTCAGCTATATCAGTGTAAAAATTGAATAGTTTGAAAAAACAGTTTTTCTGATTACTTAAAACTGTCTGATTTTGAAGTAAACTTCATTTTCAGGCAGTTTTTTTTTATTTCTGCTTTTCTTTCTTTATTGAAGAGATAGTAAAGTTGATGTTTTTTTCTGTTTCCATTCCGGATTCAATGTTGATATCCCAGTAAAGTGTAGAAACAAAGGTATTCTGAACAGGTATAAGTTTTCCGTTTTTTCCGTCAGGGCGGTTAAAAATTATAGGATTAAAGTTATAGCCGCAGTTTTCGTTTGGCTCAAAGGCAAAAGAAACTCCGTTTTGTAAGTCACTGAGTCTTACTACATCTACATTCTTTAATTTGCCCTTTTTATATAAATCTTTTGTAGATTTTTTTGAATCGAGTAATCTTACATAATCGCAGTCTGCAACTTCTACGTTAAAATAAGCAGGATTTTCTGCATCAAAAGAAGGATTTGCAAAATTAGATTCAACGGCAAACTTTGCGACTAAAGGCTTATTACTCAGGTTTTTAATAATATACTGAACGTTCATTCCGTTTGAATTTACAATATATTTTTTTCTAAGGTAAATCGGCTGCTTTGTTGCACCAAATAAGGCATTTGCCGAAAGCTGAATTTCGTTATGATGACGCGAAAATTTTAATTCACTGTAACGGATTCTTGAAAAAACTCCGTCTCCCGAAGGAAGGGAATTAACATAACTTTCGAACTGAACTTCATTAAAAAGATGATCTACGAAGATTCCCCTCTGGTAAGCATCATCATAAGTATCATATTTTTCAAGCCGGCTTAAATTATCTGCATAATTTCCGGAGTTTTTAAAAACATCCAGTTCCCTGATAGCCCCGCTTATTAAAGAAACATATGCAAAATAATTTTCCATGCGGCAGACATATTCGTTATTACCGTCAAAATTATAATCAAAGCAGATGATTGACTCTTTAAAATTTCCGTCCTGGCGAAGTATTTTTTCTGCTTCTACAAGAGCTTTGTAAGAAGCCTGCCTGCATTTAAAATTCATCGAAACATTCTGGACAGAATATATTAAAGAAAGCCCATTCTGTGCCTTCCACAGCATTTCTCTGGCAGCAATTTTTCTTATTTTGTCCCCTTTATTCTGATTAAGCATTAAGGCAACATAAATAATTCTGTTGTATAAAGCACGGCTTAAAGGAAGGGAATCTAAAATCTCATTAATAGAAGAAGCATCATTGTAAACCTGCGAGAGTTTTTTATTTACTCCGTTATGAATATAACATGGAAGCTTGGTCTGATGATTTTTATGAAAATCGCCTGTAGTTGCAAGCTTTAATTTTGTATCCGGATTATCTTTTAAATAAGAATCAAGTTTTTCGAACCATTTATTTTCAAGTAAAATCTGAAGTTCTTCATGGCTTAAGGAAATATTTATAATTCTGTCCGGAGAAAACTGAAAATAATCGTCCTTTTTTTCTATTTTTTCGCTGTCCTTAATTATATTTAAAACAAAATCATCAACAGTCACTTTTGAAGAAGCAATCATGTTTGAGTATTCAGGATAAATATCTACCTTTTTTCCCAGATCTGACATAATTAAAGGAAGCATCTTTCTTTTTTCTGCAGGAACAATATTTGAATCAAGTAAAACATATTCAAAACCGCAGCTTTCTAAGGTTGCAACTAAAGAAGAATCCCAGATATCTGCGAATAAAACGGCTCCTCTTGGTCTTTTTCCAAAATTCTGTCTTATTTCTAAAGAAAGTTTATCAAGCTGACCGTTTCTGTCTACAGAAGAAAGCAAAGGAAGTATTGGATTATAAAAACCGCCGCCTAGAATCTCTATCTGATTTCTGTCTATAAGGGTTTTACATACTGTAAAAAGTTCGTTGTGACGCTTTTTAAAATATTCAATTTCCGGACCGGTAAAAGATAATGAGAATTTAAAATTTGGATGAGAAAACAAAAATTTTATAAGAGGCGCATAAATTGTTTTGTAATCTTTATCAAATGAACTGGAAGTCTCAAAACCTGATTCATTTAACTTTAGACTGAAGCTGACGTATACAAATTCCATTTCTCATACAGACTGCCCCACCAAAACAATCCTGACTCATTTTTTTTAATATTAAACCTTTCCCCTTAAGGCTTAAATTTATTTTTTACCTTTTAATATTCTATAACAATATTCCCAGATTTTAAAGCCTTTTGATGCATTCCATGAAACATTTTCTGTCTTTCCAAAATCTGAACAGGAAGTAATTTCCTTTGCCTGATTGTTATTACATAAAACAATGCTTTTTGTATCTTTTGGTACAAGTTTTATAATGTTCTGAGGACAAACTGTAAGACATTTTCCACAGCCTATACAAAGACTGCTTACTACTGCCGTTCTGTTTACTATGCTGATTGCCTTTTGCGGACAAACTTTTGCACAGTCTCCTAAACCAATACAGGCATATTTACAGTCTGTTCCAGAACCATGCATGGATTTTACCATAAAGCAGGTATACTGTTCCTTAAAATTAATTGAAGGAAGCTGAAAAGTCTTTTTGCAGGAACAAAGCACCAGAGCCTTTGAATCAGAAGACTTAATCTCTGTATCCAGAGTGATTTCGTAATACTTTTCTGTAGCAGAAACAATTGAATCTGAAGTTTTATAGCCCTGTTTTTCGAGAGTTGGCAATAAAATGTAAAATAAAAAAACAATTGTTACACAAATAACCAGTATGATTAAAATAAAAAGTAAAATTGGTAAAATCATTCTATTACCCCCGCATTAAGCCATGAAACATCAAAAACAGAAATGATTATAATTAATAATGCAAGGAATAAAAATAAAAGACTGTAGTAACTTGCATTCAGGCTGTTTCCGTTAGAGCGAAGTTTGTTACGGAAAGTTGTAACAAATGGCCAGAGTAAAAGGAAAGAAACAAAACAGCCGGCACAAATAATCATAGAATTCAGTAAGGAAATACTTTCTGAAATGGAAAGCAGAACAATCAGATAAGAAATGATGAATTCTGAAGAAACTTTTCCGCTTACAAGCCTTACAATAACTTCAAAAAGTACATTTACACAAATAAAAATTAAAAGTGCAATTAAAGGATAAAGCTCAACAAGTTTTAAAGGAATAAGAACGATTTTTATAACTCCCCAGCTTAAAAGTGATGTAAGCATAATGGTGAGAATCATTTTGATTAAGAGGGATATGTTATTTCTTAAATCGCTGTCAAAATCAGAGATTTTATTTATTCCAATTCCATAAAATAATACTGCCGAACTGAATAAGGTATAAAAGGCAAAGGTGTCTAAATAAATCATTTGTTAGCCTCCCCTTTTTCAAGAATATCCAGCTGCTGGCGGGCCAGAATGTTTACAAAAAGAGCAAGACCCGAAAGTATAAGGGCTCCGGGAATAGAAGCAAAGAAAGTAAAGATTCCTACTGTCTCTGGATTAAAAAGTACCTTTTCAATAATCTGATGGTTTGGACCGTAGAAAGTAAAGGTTCCAAAGCCTGCAATATCACGGAATAAAAAGAAGAATAATCCCGAAATGCAGAAGATGGCAACCTTGGTAAATAAAAGCCCTGCTCTTTCGATTATTGTTTTGTCTTTATCTTCGTAAAGTAAACCAATGGTAAAAAGAGAAACTGCAGGCAGATAAAAAATATAACCTAAAGTTAAAGATAATTCGGTCTGAAAAATTGTAAATAACTGACGGTAAAAAATAGAAAAAGCAACCATAGTTGTTAATAAAATTGCAGTTCTAAGTTTTTCCATTTTAAGCTGTTTTATAAGGGCGTTCATTAATAAGCCTACGGCTGCAAGAAGAAGTATTTCGAGCATTATGGTTAAGCCATAAACAAATCTTCCTGGTGTGGGAATTAAAATTGCAAGGTAAGCTGCTATGTAAATTTGTGTTTTATTCATCCTCATTTTAAAACCTACTTTAAGATATAAGGAATTCTAGTTTCCCAGTACTCAATTCTTTTGGAATACTTATTCAGAGACAAGTTTGAAGCAATTCTTCCGTGTAAGGAAGAAACACCCTTAAACTCAACATTTTCATCCTCATCAATTGTAAAAACCAGGGCTACAGGACCATAAAAGGTTGTAACTCTAATTATAATTGCCTTGTAAGGAAGGCCGGATTTTCTGTTATTTACTTCGTAGCAGGCAGCATTAATTGTAAAGGTATTATTAAGCGGTACATAATTTCCAACAATCCAGGTATTGGAATCAGCTTCGTCTAAAACCTTTTCTACACTGCTTCTTAAATTTTTCTGCCAGGATTTTCTTGAAAGTACTGAAGAATAAATCAGAATTCCAAGAATTATTGCTATAAAAAGAGTAAAAATTCCAAGCTTAATAAAATATGTCTTATAAATCTTGTCGTCCAATTTATTTTTCCTCGCTTACGGCAACAGGATGTGTTAATACAACGTTATCCATAATTTTTGTATTTTTCTGCTCTTCAAGAGATCTGATTATAAGATTAATGATATTCATAATAAGAACGGTATAAACCATACCTATAGGGCTGGTTCCAAGTCCAACGATTATAAAATATAAAATTCCAGATAATATTCCATAGGCAATTTTTCCGCCCAGAGTTACCGGTGTTGTACCGAACCACTGAAGCATAAATACCAGGCAGAAAAGAGTTCCGCTTGAAAGTAAGGCAAGAATAATATCTCCCTGGTTAAAAGCTCCCCCGTTAATTAAAGGTGCAAAAAGTCTTACTAAAAGGCTGTAAACAAGGAGGAAAAGACAAGGAATGCTTGAACTGAAAGCCTTGTCTGAAAAAACAATGATAGAACAGATTATTGTAAGAAGATTAAATCTGAAGGCAGGAATTGCAGATTTTGAATCCCAGAGCAGAGAGACAAAACCTTCGGGAACTGTTACATGCAGCAGTGAAAAAATCTTTTCGTTTAAGAAAGAAATTACAGTGCGGTCAAAATCATAAATTGGGAAAATTCCGTTTTCGATAAGATAAACGGAAGGATTTCTTACGGCAAGTAAATCTGAAGTTACCAGAAAGGAAGGGAAATATTTTTTTCCTACAAACCAGGCCATAATTACCGCAACTGCCGCAATATTCAGCCATGAATTTATGCTCTTAAAAATAAGACAGCGGGAAACAAAAAGAGTAAAAAATGTAAGAAAGAAAACAACCAGAACCGGATAATGCTCAGGCAGTAAAAGGCCGATTATTAAGCCCTGATTAAGGATTGTTATTGCGTGGAAAGGAGGCTCCTTAAAAATTAAAAAGTTTAAGGAAGCGGCACAAAGAGAGCCTAAAACTGAAGTCAAAACAACAAGAAAGGCAGAATAGCTTTTTGTGCACAAAAGCATGATTACATAAAGAGACAATAAAACTAAAAATCTTATGGAAATTTCAGAAATTGAAGGTCTTAAATAGACAAAGGGACGCATGGAAATTTCGCGGCTTTTTAACTTATTCTTTTTTGTCATAGTTATTCCTTTTATTGTTTTTCCTCTTTATTTTTATTGATTAATCTCTGTTTTACTACCGAAATTGACTGGCAGAGAGGAAGACGTGCAGGGCAAACTGTATTACAGCGGCCGCAGTCTATGCAGGCAAAGGTAGATTTTTCTATCTGCTCAGGTAATTCCTTAAAATTTACTGCATTGTTGTAAATAATATCAGGAGAAATATGTACCGGGCAGGCAGCACGGCAGTCTCCGCAGTTTATGCAGGAATAAATGTGTTCATCTGTAAAGGATTTACTGCTGTTAAAAGTAACCGATTTTACGTATTTTGTAACAGGAACATCTAAATCTGAAACAGAAACTCCACTAAGGGCACCGTTTACAATAACTAAGGCAGGCTTTTTAGCAAAACCTCCCAGCTGATTTACAATATCCCTGAAGGTAGTTCCAATTTTTACTTCAAGCAGGCAGGATGCATAAAGGCAGTTACCGGAAAAATGCACTAGCTTACTCATGGATGGAATATCCATTACAACAGCCTTATAAATATCGTAGGCAGTTGATGAATCTATAAACAAATCATTTTTTGTAATTACAAAATCCTTTGTCTTTTTTAGGTTTCTTGAAAAAGCAGAACAGATTTCTCTTGGAGTTCCACAAGGATAGCGTACAATTCCCATCTCAAGAAAATGAATATCAGAAAGTTCTTTTGAAAGATATTCATCCTTATTCTTTAATTCCTTATTAATTGCAAAAACAATTTTATTAAAGCCCATTGCCTTTGCAAGAATCTGAGAGCCTGTAACTATCTGGTCAAAATAAAACTTAAAAACAAGGGAATCTGTAATTCTGGTAGGATCTTCATCAAATAATCTTACAATAAGTGCCTGTGCTTTTTTTGCCTTTTCTATCTGGGATGCAAGATTCACAGGTTCATTAGTTTTAAAGGTGTTTACCAGGCTTTTTTCCCTGATTTTTCTTATGATTTCGGAAGAAGACATTTTCTGCCAGTCTGCAGCTTCAAGTTTTTTACCAAGGTAAGAAAACTTTCCTTCCATTTCTATTCTTATGGCATGCTCAAGTTTTCCGTTTGGACTAACACAGGCTTCTACATCAAGTATGGTTCCCGGAAGAGGAGAATGAATTGTAATATCTAAATAATCATCTGCCCTTGCAATAATCTGACCTTCAGAAACCCGGTCTCCGCTTTTTACAAGACTCTTACAGGTATGGCCTGAATCCTGGGAAAGAGGAACAAGAAGATTATGTGGTAAAAATGCAGTCTGAGTATATTTATAATCCTGCAGTGAATTATTGGCTGTATATGTTATCATCCTTTTGCACCTTTTCTTATAATACTAGAAATATAAATAAATAGTAATATGGATAGACTTATAAACATCATTATTATTGCAAAAATTCCTGTTGTTAAGGAAGCACTCTTTGTGTAGCCGGCTTTTTCAAGATTTTTCTGAGATTTCAAGACCTTTTCTATTGCATTAAAAGGCAGTAAATCTATCTGGTCAAAAAGCTGATTTTTATAATTCTGGTTATAAGCTTTTATAAGTTTATTTTCGGTAATTTTGTTTCCGTTGTCGCTGTAGCGGGGATACTCAATATAATTTTTGTCGGAACTTTTATTGAGCGAACGGTATGGCAAAGCTGAAACATTCCAGGCAAAATCATAATAATCATTAAGATTTACAAGTTCCCCCTTCCCACCGTTAGCGGCCGGTAAAGAAATTTTAGAAAAACCAGCACTTACCAGACCCGTATTAGAAATAATGGAAATTGCAGTCAAAAACACAAGGGAGCTGATTAAAAGAATCATTGTCTGTGATTTTTTTTCTGCATATAAAGAAACCTTTCTGGCCGGCCTGATATAAACCGGAACAAAAGATTTTTTATTTTTTAAATAATCTTTTATGCAGACAAGATAATAAATGCCGCTTACACTTGCACACAGGCTGATTATAAACATAAAAGCGCATTTTAAGCTTGAAGCAAAGGCAAGCAGAAGGGCAAAAAAAAGTAAAAGCGGAATAAAGTAGTTTGCAAGCAGGAAGGAAAGCCAGCCCTTTCTTTCAAAAACGTTAGAAAATAAAAAGAGGCTTAACACTATAAGACAATAGGCTGCGGCAGCAGAATAAAAAGGATTTGTAAAAGCAAAGACAAGCAGAGGAAAAGCACCCGCAATAAAAATTGTCCTGTTTTTTGAATAAAGGCTTAGAAAGATAAAAAGCAGCAGGCTTATCAGGGCAACGGCAAAAGGATAGGAAGCTGAAGCATCAATACCGGCCTTAATGCCCTTTTTGGCAAGAAGAGTCTGACAGTTTTTTAAGGATTTTTTATATTTTGACGGAATATAAAATAATTTGTATTTACCCGATTTATCAAAAAAATATGCATTGCGTTTTGTAAGGTAAGAAAAATCCTGAGAGGTGGAATTAAGACGCAGCATTGTAATTTCTGGAGAAAAGGCTGAATAATTAAGTGGAATATACTGATTCGAAAGTTCAAAATGCTCATTAATTTCAAGTTCTTTAAAAACTTCCAGAACCTGGTCCTCGTGACTTTCCAGGGGCATGTAGAGGATGCTGTAACTGTCCCACAATTTACCTTTTGGTACTGTTTTAAAACAGAAAAGCATTACAAGGGAAAGCAGAAAAATGAGGGGCGAAATAAAGATTAAATATTTTTTCATTTAAGTAAGGTACAGCCTAAAGCAATGAACAATCCCAAAAAACAGCCGCAGACTACTTCCATAGGTTTATGCCCGTTTACTTCTTTTAAAGGTTTATAAGGTTCTATAAGATTTTTTTTAGAAAGATCTTCAGATAATTCGTTAATTCTTTTTATGCCCATTCCGTTTGAGCGGCGTACACCAAAGGCATCTCTGATTACAACTGCCCAGAAAACTGCTGATACAAAAAAGATATCTGAGTTTAATCCATTTCTGATTCCAATCGATGTTGCAAGGGCTGTAACAAGAGCTGAATGGCTGGAAGGCATGCCTCCGGTCTTAACCATCATCAGTTCTATAAGCTGTTTAAATGATTTTACTTTTCCGTAACAAAGATTGATGGCAGTCTTTATGAACTGGGCACCAAACCAGCTGCAAAAACAGGCAACAAAAATAGGACTTTGAAAAAACAACTTTATTTGAATGCTAATTAAGGGCAACGATTTATCCATAATGATATAACAATTTTATCACCCAAACTCTATTTTTACTAGTAGCAATAAAATATTTTAGAGTATTATAATAAAGTATGGATTACAAAAATTTTAACACCTCAGAAAACGATCTGGACAGAAGAATTGATAAAGTAATCAGGAATTTTTTACCCGGACTCCCCCTCTCTCTTGTTTATAAAAATATAAGAAATGGTTTTATTAAGGTAAATTCCAGAAAAACAAAAGAAAACTACCGCATACAAAAAAATGATGTCATAAATATAGCTGCTCATCTTTTTTTACAAAGTGATGATAAAAAAGACAGTACAAAAAAAGCTCATCCTCTTGATAAAAAATACATTATTTTACAGACTCCGGATTTATTATTCATAAATAAACCCTATGATCTTTTAGTCCACGGTTCAGAAACTTCGCTGGACCAGCAGGTAAAGGATTATTACAGGGAAAATTTTACAGATCAGTCTCTGTCCTTTAATCCGGGGCCCCTGCACCGCCTGGACAGAAAAACCACAGGCATTCTGACCTTTTCTTTAAGCCTTAAGGGAGCAAGATATTTCAGCGAAAACATAAAGACTCATAAGATTAAAAAAGAATATCTTGCCGTGCTTGAAGGTCACTTAAAAGATACTCTTCAAATGGAAGATTACATTTCAAAAGGCCAGGAAACAGAATACGGCTTTAACCGGGTAAAAGTAAGCCATACAAAAGAAGATGAAAACGAAAAGCTTGCCCTTACAAGGGCCATCCCCCTTACACAGGCTTATTTTAATAAAGTCCCCGTAACACTTGCAAAAATATTTATAGAAAGCGGCAGAACCCACCAGATTCGCTCCCAGTGCGCAAGCAGGGGCTACCCACTTTTAGGAGACACCGCCTATGGGGGAAGTAAGCTTACTGCTTTTAAGCAGGACTTTTTTTTACATGCCCGCTGCCTCACTTTTGAGCCAAACCTTCAGCCGGAACTGCCACAAAAACTTCAGCCGGAACTGCCACAGGGCCTGCCCCCGGAAATTACAGCTCCCCTGCCTTCCGAGTTCGAAAATTTTTTAAATTATTGTGGAATAAAAAATTACAGATTATAATAAAAATATGTCTAACTTCATGGAAAAACTTAGTATGAAATTCTCAAAAATTGTTGTTTACGCCCTGGTTGGAGAAAGCGGCACGGGAAAAAGTTATCATGCTAAGATACTTGCAGAACAGAATAATATTCATGCCATTATAGATGACGGTCTTTTAATTGAAGACGATAAAATTATTGCTGGTCGTTCGGCAAAACGCGAAAAAACTTATATGGGTGCTGTAAGGGTTGCCCTTTTTGATGATAAAGACCACAGGGATTCTGTAGCCAAGGTTTTAAGAAAAAATCACATTAAAAGACTTCTTTTAATTGGTACTTCAGAAAAGATGGTTTCTAAAATTGCAATCAGACTGCAGCTGCCCCAGCCACAAAAAATTATCCACATAGAAGAAATTGCTACTCCGGAAGAAATTGAAAAAGCTCAAAAATCACGTCATGTAGAGGGAAAACACGTTATTCCGGTTCCTTCCGTAGAAGTAAGAAAAAAGTATCCTCAGATTTTTTCAGATTCCATGAGGGATTTTTTTAATAAGCACAATTTCTTTAAAATTAAGGGAAAGGGAAAACTGGTAGAAAAATCCATTGTCCAGCCGGAATTTTCTAAAAAAGGAAGAATTGAAATTTCTGAAGCGGCTTTAATTCAAATGACAATGCATTGTGTAAACGAATGTGACAGCGAAATAAAAGTCAAAAAAATAAATATTAAAAAAGATTCCAGGGGCTACCGCCTTGTTGTAATTCTCGATGTTCCTTTTGGAACCCAGCTTACCGGTAAGGTTCACCGCCTGCAGCAGCATATCATAGACAAAATTGAGTTTTGTACGGGTATTCTGATTGAAGAAGTAAGTATCGTAATCGATAAAATTACAATGACAAAAGAAGAAAAAACAGTTTAGAAAAGCAGAGATGCGCGGGTATGAAATGCGCGGGCAAAGCCACGCGAACATAACTAAATCTTCTTAAGCGACTTTAAACTTATATTTACACCAAGGTCTTTCAAACTTGATTTTACAGCATATTCCAGCTCTTTTCTTACAGGATTCATTGGCAAAACAAAATTTCTGCACTGCTTCCAGGTTTTTGCAAAAAGCTCTGTTGAAGAGGTTTTTCCCTGAATCTCTTTTGGCCAGTCTGTTAAAGTTTCTATAAAATCTCTGATAAGATATTTTAATTTAATTCCAAGCCTTACACCTGAATCCTGAAGGTTTAATTTTGCAAGTTCAGATATGCTCGAAAGGTATTTTCTCTCGTATTCCTTGTTGGCGTCCAGTAAGGCTGCTGCAGAGGGCTGCAGGTAAATAAACAAATCTGTCTGAATGGCTTCAGAAATGATTTCGTCCGCGTAAGGGCTGTTTATGATTTTTAAAAGTTCTTCGGTCAGGCGCGAAGGAGAAATCTGAGTTAAAAGTTCTGCCGAATTGCAGATCTTTTTTCTGAGATTATGTCCCATTTTTGCATGAGTTGTAGCGCTGTATTTTATGGCCCTGAGCATTCTAACAGGATCTTCCACAAAAATTGTATCGATGGAAATTACCGGTCTTAAGATATGTTTTTTTATATCTTTCATTCCGTCTACATAATCTATTACAACTTCCTGCAGAGGATCATAATAAAGGGCATTGATTGTAAAATCTCTTCTTAAAACATCCTGTTCAATAGTTCCAAATTCGTTACCTACGGAACCTTCGGCATTAGAACGGAAAGTACTTACTTCAAAAATCTTTGTGCCAAAAACAACGTGAACCAGACGGAATCTTCTTCCAATAATTCTTGAGTTTCTGAAAACCCTTTTTATTTTGGAAGGAGTTGCATCTGTAACAATATCAAAATCTTTTGGCTTATTTCCGACTATGAGGTCGCGGACAGCACCCCCTACAATATAAGAAGTACAGCCCGCATCTCTTAAGCGGTTTATAATTTGAAGAGCATCAATATCTATATTTTCCAGGGAAATCAAATGTTCGTCTTTTGTATAAACGACAGCTTTTTTTACAAGCTTTCCATTTTTGTCCGTTCCATATCTGTATAACACGATGAAAAATAATACCTTTATGACCTTTATTTAGTCAAGTTAGCAAGATATTCTAAAATATCTGCCTCGACCTTTTCTTTGTCTTTTTCGTTCAAAATTTCGTGGCGGTCACCCTCATATTCTTTAATACAAAGATTTTTGATTCCCTGCTTCTCGTAAATTGAATAAAGAGTCTTTATTGACTGGCCGTAATTTCCAACAGGATCTTCTGAGCCGTAAATAAAGAAGACCGGTAAATCCTTACGGATTTTTTTGATATTCTTGATTTTTCCAATCTGATTAAGACCATAAGTTAAATCGCAGAAGAAAGAAGTTGTAAGGGCAAAACCACACCATTTATCTGAATCATACATCATTACATTTTCTTTGTTTGCAGAAATCCAGGCATTTGGACTAAACTTATCTTCAATTCTTTTATCGTAGCCGGAAAAAGAAAGTTTTGAAAGCAAAGGGGAATAATGATTTTTTCCTGTAAAGAATCTTACGGTGCAGGCCATTGCATGTGCTGCATGAGTAAGAGCCTGAGGCATATATGAAGTTCCGCACAAAATACAGGCATCTACTAAATCACTGTATTTTTGAATAAAGCGCTGTGTTACAAAGGAACCAAAAGAATGTCCCATTACAATAACTTTTTTTCCAGGATATTCACTTTTAACCTGACTTATAATTTCCTGTAAATCTTCTACGGCCCGGTTAAAACCATCCTTATCCTTTAATTTTCCGAATTTTCCGGTATTTTCTCTTTCTGCATTTTCTGCAGTGTAGCCGTGGCCCCTTACATCATGGGCAACCAGCATATATCCGTTTTCTGTCAAAATTGAACCAAAGCGGTCATATCTTAAAGAATGTTCTGCAAGTCCGTGGTGCAGTACAATTATTCCTTTTAATTCAACATCTTCATCACAAAGCCAGTAATTAACCTTGACTTTTGCATCATCTTTCATTGTTTTAAAAAAGCTTTTAATTTGCATAACATGCTCCAAAAATGATAAAATTGAATATATGAATATTGTAACAGAAAAAACCGTTTTTGGGGGAAATTCAATTGCAAAAATTGACGGAAAAACAATTTTTGTTCCCTTTTCAATGCCTGAGGAAAATCTTGAGGTAGAAATTACTGAATCAAAAAAAGATTACGATAATGCAAGAATTCTAAAAATCCTTAAGGCATCCCCTTACAGAGTAAGCCCCGCCTGCCCTTATTACGAAAAATGCGGCGGCTGCAATATGATGCATATTGATTACGAATACCAGCAAAAGCTCAGAGCAAAAATTTTAGAAGATATCTTCATAAAAAACGGAATTGAACTTAATACAGAAATAAAAATTATTTCGGGACCACAGTTTAATTACCGTTCCCGCTTTCAGCTTAATAACGGCGGACTTTCCAAAAAGAATTCCAACATGGTTGTTCCAATTGAAGAGTGTCTGTGTGCAGAAAAACCTGTAAACGAATACCTTGAAAGTACCAGTGCAGACAAAAGACCACAGGGACGAATACATCTTTTTGGAAGCGAAAAGGTTGTAAAGGCAGGCTGTACAGACAATAAAGTTATAATAACTGACGAAAAACCTGTAGAAAAAACAATACAAGTTAATAAAAACTCTAAAAAGAAGCTCAAAATCAAGCAGAATCACTATTTTGCGGGTACAGTTCAGAGCGAAGAAAATACCGTAAGTGTCCTGCTCAATGATAAGGAAATCTCTTTTGATGTAAGGGGCTTTTTCCAGTCAAATCTTTTTGTCTTTGAAAAAGTAACTAAACTGATTTGTGATTGTCTTAAGGGTGGAGCTTCTGTTTTAGATTTATATGCAGGCTGCGGTTCAATTTCCGCCTTCCTTGCAGATAAATATGAAAATGTCGTGCTTGTTGAACACAATAGAGACGCTCTTGTTTTTGCAGAAAAAAATCTTTCCGGCAAAAAACATATAAGTTATGGTTTAAGCGGCGAAAACTGGGTAAAAACCTGCGCCTCTTCTCTGCCTCCTTTTGATGCCTGTGTAGTAGATCCTCCAAGAAGCGGTATGGAAAAGGCTGTTCTGGATTATTTGTGTAAGGCAAAAATTAAAGAGCTCTGTGCCCTTTCCTGCGACCCTGCAACTCAGGCAAGAGACTGCGCCGCTCTGGTAAAGGCAGGTTATAAAATAAAGGAGATTTATTTCCTTGATTTTTACCCTAACACCAGCCATATAGAAAGTCTTGTAGTATTTGGAATATAAAATGATTAAACATAAATATTTAAAAAAGCTTTTCTTTATTTCTTTTTTTCTCTTTCCGGCTGTGACCGGCCTTTTTTCAAACGAAGTTTTGAATAATCTGAACACCTCCTGGTCAATCGTCCTTCCGGGTAAAGTTATTACTGAGCCGGTAGTCACTTCCTACGGTTTTACCCTTTTAACAGATTCAAAACTTTTACAAAGCTATACAAATTCCGGCCTGCTTTTATGGGAAAAAAGCATAAATAAAATCCGGGATTCAAAAATATATCTTTTACCAGATAATTTTTTACTCATTGTTACAGACAACAATAAAAAACTAACGCTTCTGAATCCAAGCGGCTGCGAACTATGGACAAAAAATCTGTCCTTCCAGCTATCCAGCGAACCTTCCTACGGCTGGGACGGCCGCTTTTATATCTGTGGCAACAGCCAGATTGAATGTCTTGGAATTACAGGCCTTACAAAATGGAAGCTTCAGACTGAAGCTTTATTAAAAATCCCTTTACAGACTCTGCCTGACGGAAGTCTTGTAGCCTTCCTGGAAAAAACTATAGACGGAAAAACGAAGGGAGTAAGAATCTCTCCTTTTGGAGAAATTATTGAGGAAATCATATTTTCGGGCCAGGTTTTAAAGGCCGCTTCCAACGAAAAAGGCATCTTCCTTACCTTTGCAGATGGCGGAGCCGGTTACTTTTCGCTTGAAGACAAACTTTCAAAAAACAAATGGGTTTTACAAAAAGAAAATCAGGGAAGTTTTGACGCTCTTCAAATTCAAAAATCAGATTTTTTAGTATGCAATGATACAGATTTTGTATATTACCTGCTGCCATGTTCCTCTTCCCTTACCCTTTATAAAATTAATCCCGACGACGGAAGTATATTAGCTTCATTTAAGGTTTCAGACATAAAAGGCTATGAACTTACAAAAGTGATTTTTAATTCTTCCGGCATCTTCCTTGCAGACAACAGTAAAGGATATTTTTACAACCATCAGGGCTTAGAAAACTGGAGCGCTCTACTGCCTGCAAAAAAATCAAAACTGGACTGGAATTATCTTTTTTACAATAACGACAATTATCTGACTTTCTGCGGTACAAACTGGACCCTTAATTCCTACAGGGTAAGCCAGACAATCACAAGAAAAAAGACTAAGGCAAAAGATAAAACTTATTCTGACTGGTACAATATAGATACTTCAGATTTTGAGTATATTTTCCAATCAAAAATTGAAAGCGATGTGGCTTCAGAAAAAAGACTGCAGGAGCTTAGTAAGGGAAATTATGGTCCTAAAGAAGCAGAATATATTTCTGAATTAATGTCAGCTCTGGAAGTTTATAAAGGCTACGTAAACACAAGCCAGAAAACCAACAAAAATCAGTCTATTTTTGACCTGGATTCAATGGCAACAGAAAACCTGGTAAAGCAGATTACTATGTTTTCTTCCTCAAGTTTTATAAATTATGAAGCAAACTTTATACAAAAAATCCAGAACAAGGGTACACTGCAGAATCTTCTTGGCGGAATAAAAAGCTTCGGCTATGATCCGGAGGGCAATATTCTTGCAGCCCTTGAAGTTCTTGCAAAAAAAACTAACTACCGGGAAGAAGCCCTTATAGCGTCAATCTGCGACTCTGTATATTCTGTCTGCGCTTTTATGGGAAGACCGGCCTTTAACAGCAAGGGCAAGGAAATTCTTCAGAATTTTCTCTTTCCAAACTACTCTGCTTCAACAAGAACTTATGCAAGAGATACGCTAAAAAAAATCGGTCAGCTTGATTTATAGAAGATAAAGGAAAGTAATACTTTTAGTTTAAAATAATCTGTGTTATAATATATGAACTGAATATCTTAAAGGTGGATTTATGAAAAAGAGTTTATTAATAACTTTAGCAGCTCTGTTTGCTTTATCATCATTATTTGGTCTTGAAGTTGATGAAGAAGAAATCAAAAGTACTTCAACAACTATTGAATTTATCAACTATAACGGTCCCCACAAGGTTATAGATTCTATTTCTGCAATTAAGGGAATTGGTTCAGGAATGGGAATTGTAATTTCTAAAGACCTTAGTCAGAATACAAGCACTGGAAACAAAGCAAAATATTACGTTGTTCACGCAGTAGATAATAATAGCGGAAAACTTGATGCAGATATTATTTTTATTGGTGCAGATGCTACTGTTGACCATATCAATAACCTTAGAAGAATTATAAGTGCTTACTTATCATCAGCTTACGGATATTCAGAAAAAGATGCAGACACACTTGCAGTCTTTGTAACAGTTTACAATGCTGTTTACCGTTCAAATCTTGATTATTTCAAAACAAAATATAAAGACATTGTAATTAACAATCTTTCTGCTTCAGACTGCGGTCTTTCAGTAAACTACAAGGACTGGCCGGGACATTCAGAAATTGTAATTCCTTTATTCAATGTTACTGACGGCGGTCTTTCAACTGTAGATACATCTGTAATCAGCGACACAAAAGTTGTTGAATCTATGAAAGAAGATGATGATAAAAATATTGAAAGCCGAAAAGACATGGTTGACCTTAAGGAAAGAGAAGCTGAAGATGCTTCAGAAAAAGCAAAAGAAGCTCAGAAACAGGCAACTGTAGAACAGAAAAAACTCGACGAAGAAAAAGAAAAGACTGAAGAGTTAAAGAAAGAAGCAGAAGAAAAGAAAGAAATTGCAGAAAAAAATCCTGAAGATAAAGCTGCCCAGCAGGAAGCAAAGGAAGCTGAAGAAAAGTTAGAAGAACAGGAGAAAAAAGAAGAAGAACAGGCTGCAAAAACTGAAGAAGCCAGACAGGAAGCTTCAGAACAGCAGACCATAGCAGATAAAAAACAGACTGAAGCCCAGAGCGAACGCAAGGAAATTGCTAAAGACCAGCAGGAAGTTCAAAAGGCTCAGGCTGAAGCAGAAAAAATGCCTTCTGATTATGGTATTATTATTTCTAACGAAAGCAGTCTTCTTTCCCGCCTTGTTAAATTCAACTCTGATACTGGTGTGGTTATTAAGAACTCACCTATCACAGAAATCAGAAGCCGTACAATTTATAAAGGTTCAACAAACTTTATTGCAATTGCCGGCGAAGAAGGTTCAAACACTGCAATTAAGCTTGTTACAATCGACGTTGAAACAATGGAAATTAACGGTGAAAGTAACGAAAATATTGCGGCAAACTCTGTTCTTGTAAAAGAAGGAGAAGATTATTACTGTGTAATTAATAAAGACGGCGAATATACAGTTGGAAAATTCGACGAAAACCTTACCCTTAAGTTAAATTCAAGCGTACAGGTTATGTCGGCAACACCAATTACAGTAACAGATTCAGGAATTGTTGTTACAGGAACTAACGGAAAACTTCTTTTACTCGACTTAAAAGACCTTTCTCCTATAAGTCCTGCTTCAAGCACTGTAGATGCTAAATAAAGGCCAAAACTAAATTATATATAAAATTAAGCACGCTTCATAACAGGAGCGTGCTTTTTTTAATGAGGAAAACATGAACATTACATTACTGAATGGAGAGTGGAATTTAAGCGGAGAAAAAATTAAAACTAAGGCAGCAATACCTGGAGATTTTCACTCTGCCCTTCTAAAAAACAATCTGATTCCAGACCCCTTTTACGGTTTTAACGAAAAGAAAGTCCGCTGGGTTGGCAATACTGACTGGACAATTGAAAGAACTTTTGAATTTAATCAGATTGAAAATGCAAGGGCAATTCTACAGTTAAGCCAGGCCGACACCTTCTTTACCCTTTACATTAACAATAAAGTTGCCGGAAAGGGACAAAACGCCTTTACCCGCTATCGTTTTGACATTACAGATTATGTAAAAAACGGTGCTAATACAATAAAAATTCTTTTTGAATCTACAGAACGAAAAGCCGAAGAAATTGAAGACAACTTACCTTATCCTGTTCCTTACATGAAGTATGATGTTTATTCACCAAACAGAAATCTTGTAAGAAAATGCCAGTGTAACGGCGGCTGGGACTGGGGTCCCTGCATTATGGTAAGCGGAATTTACGATGATTTTTTTATTGAACAGGTAAAAGACGGCCAGTTTGATTATGCCCTTATTGATTACGAGCAGGGCAAAAAGAATATCTGGCAGGCTCATGTAAAAGCAGCTTACTACGCTTTTGAAGAGCAGAAAAAAGTCTTTGACTTTACAATTTCAGGTTCAGATATTGAAAGCGTTACTGTTACAAAAGAAGTAAATCTTCATAAGGGACTGAATACTTTTGAAGCAGACCTTACAGTAAAAAATCCGAAAGTCTGGAAAACAAGTTCGCAACTGCAGGAAGAAGGCCTCAAATACAATGAGATTTATAAACTCAATATCTGCACAAACGATTCCGCCAGCGGTAAGCTTGAATTAAATAAAAATATTTGTTTTTCAACACTTAAATGTGTCAGCGAAAAAGATTTTGATGAAGGAAAACCGGGCAGAAGCCTTTATTTTGAAAATCTTGGAAGAAAGATTTTTGCAAAAGGCAGCAACTGGATTCCTCTCGATTCCCTTCCTTCCCGCTACACAAAAGAAAACTACCAGGATTTACTGGAATCTGTAGTAAAGGCAAATCAGAACTGTATCCGTGTATGGGGCGGTGGAATTTACGAAAACGAAGATTTTTATGATTTGTGCGATTTACTCGGAATTATTGTATGGCAGGATTTTATGTTTGCCTGTGCCACCTACCCTGCAAGTGCAGACTTCTTTGGCGAAGTAGAAAAAGAATTAACTTATCAGATTCCCCGCCTTCAGTCACATGCCTGTATAGGCTTATGGTGCGGAAACAACGAAAACTTCGGAGCCTTAGGCTGGTTCCCGGATTCTATTGCACACAGAGAGCGCTATCTGGCAGATTATATAAAACTTTACTCTGTTCTTATACCAAATAAATTAAGGGAATACGATAAAAAAAGACTCTACTGGGCAAGCTCTCCTTCTGCAGGTCCAGATGATTTTGATGATAACTGGCACACAGATAATAAGGGCGACATGCACTACTGGTCTGTATGGCACGAAAAGAAAGATAAAGAAAACTATATGACTATCAGGCCAAGATTTGTTTCTGAATTTGGTTATGAGTCCTTTCCTTCTCTTGCCTGTATAAATAAATTTGCCTCTAAGGAAGACCAGAACTTTACAAGTCACCTTATGGAATATCATCAGCGTTCGCCAAGCGGAAACTCAATTATGCTCGAAAACTTCAGCCGCTACTTCCAGTTTCCAAACGGCTTTGAAAATATGGTTTATTTAAGTCAGTTACAGCAGGCCCTTGCCATAAAAACAGCTGTAGACTGGTGGAGAAGCCTGAAACCTCACTGTATGGGAGCTTTAATCTGGCAGACAAATGATGTATGGCCGGGTCCTTCCTGGAGTTCTATTGAATATGGAGGAAAGTGGAAGCTTCTTCATTATGAATCAAAAAAATTCTTTGAAAATGTTTATCTTTCTCTTTTTATTAAAGATAAAAAGCTTCATGCCATCATGCTCAATGACACAAATTCCAGAATAAAAGCTGATGTAACAATCAGTTTTATTAAATTTGACGGAAGCCAGTATGCAAAGCCTTTAAAAAAGACAGTAAATGTAAAAAAAGATGATAAAACAGATTTCTTTACAAAAAATATTGATACAAACGATTCTGATTCATACTTTATTTACGCTGAATACAGTTGGACAGATAATCTGGGAAAAGTTCAAAAAAGAGATGCTGTAGTATTTCCTGCTAAATACAAATACTGCAAGCTTCCAGAAACAGACATTGAATATCAGATTAAAGAAAAAGATGATGAATTCGAAATCACCCTTTATTCAAAACTGCCGGCCTTCTATTTAAGTCTGGACAGTGACAATATAAGGGGTATTTTCTCTGACAATATGTTCTGTCTTAAAGGAAATGAAAAAAAGACTGTAAGCTTCAAAGCAAAAGACAAGATAAGCCTTTCACAGTTTGAAGCCTCGTTCAGTATTAAACACTTAAGGGAAACTTATTAAATTATTCGTTCTGACTGTTCTCAAATTTTGAGTAAGCCGGAATGAACATAATAGGGATATCTCCTGTCGCACCGTTACGCTGCTTAGCCAGAATAATTTTTGCCTCCTGCGCAGGAGTCTCTTCCTTTAAGCGGTCCCTGTGCAGGAACATAACAACATCGGCATCCTGTTCAATGGAACCCGATCCACGTAACTGGGCAAGGTTTGGCTCTTCACCTTCGGCAGAACGGGCAACCTGACAAAGGGCAACAATAGGAATTTCCAGTTCACGGGCAAGAGCTTTCAAAGATTTAGAAATATCAGAAATCTGTTCCCACTGCTCTTTTTTAGTATCATCCGAGGTAATTAAACCAATATAGTCAATAAAAATAATTTTTACGTGCTGATGAACTACCATTCGTCTTGCAACTGCACGTAATTCGAGCAGCCTCATATTTGGAGTATCAACAATGTACAAAGGTGCTTCATACCAGCGGCCTGCTGCATCCTGAATTTTCTGAACATCTGCCGGTTTAATTCTTCCGGTCCTGATTTTCTGCATAGGAACTCTTGCTTCCTGAGAAAGAATACGCATACCAATTGATTCGTAAGGCATTTCAAGAGAAAAGAAACCGCATTCAATTTTTCTTTCAACTGCAATATGCTGCATCATGGAAAGAGCAAGGGCTGTTTTACCGATGGAAGGTCGGGCACCAATAATAATAAGTTCTGATTTTTGAAAGCCTGAAGTATAGTTATCAAGGGTGGCAAAACCGGTAGGAACACCGGTAAAGGTATCCTTACTGTTATATCTTGCTTCAATAATTTCAAATTCCCTGATCATTACATCTTTTGCAGAATGAATCTCTGCAGTTTCATTTTTTTCTGCAAGGGAGAAGATTTTTCTTTCTGCTTCATCTACAATTGTGGCTCCTTCACGGCCAATTTCAAAAGCAGAAGCTTTTACTTCAGAAGAAATTTTTATTAATTCGCGGCGGATTGAACGGTCAACGACAATGCCGGCGTAGTATTCAATATTTGCGGCAGAAGGAACAACATCAGTTAAAGAAGCAATATAGGCAGCTCCACCTGCCTGTTCCAGTTTTCCTTCTATGGTAAGTTCATTAATTAATGCAAGGGAGTCAATTGTAACATCCTGTTTATTTAATTTTTCCAGGGCTGCATAAATCAACTGATTTTGAAGAGAATAAAATTTTTCTGGACGCAGTTTTGCTACAACATCTGTCATTCTTTTTGAATCAAGTAAAATAGCACCCAGTAAGGCCTGTTCAGCTTCAATGTTATGTGGTGGTACTTTATCTTTTAATATGTCGTCCATTATTTTCTCCTCTTTTTTAATAAAACTATTTGTTGATAAAAAAAGGCTGGATAAAATAAAATCCAGCCCTTATATTTTACAGCATAATTAAAAAAACTGATAAATTATTCAGCTTTTTCTTCTGCTTTTGCTTCAGCTTTTTCTTCTACAGCTTTACCGTCAGAAGCCTGAGCTTTTACAGCAATGTGAATTTCTGCAACCTGAGCTTCGTAAAGTTTTACAGAAGCCTTGTAGTTTCCTACAGTCTTAATTGAGCTGCCAGGAATTTCGATGCGTTTGCGTTCAATATCAAAACCAAGTTTTGCAAGTGTTTCTGCAACAATGTTTGATGTAACAGCACCAAAAAGTTTTCCGTTAGCTGCTGCTGGCATTGTGATTTCAATTGCGGCTGCTTCAAGTTTTTCTTTAAGGCTTGCAGAATCTTTTCTTTTCTGCTCTTTGCGTGCTTCAATTTCAGCTTTTTTAGCTTCAAAAATTAATACTGTAGCTTCGTTGTAAGGTACAGCAAGATTTCTAGGAAGAAGATAGTTACGAGCATATCCGTTTGCTACGTTTTTTACGTCGCCTTCTTCACCAAGACTTTTAACATCTACGTTAAGAATTACTTTCATTTCAAGCTCCTGTTTATTTTATCCGGCTCGGAGTATGAACCGGACATTAATTTGCAATTTAATTAGTCTGCTACGAATGGTAACAAGCTGATAGAACGTGCACGTTTGATTGCTTTTGCAAGTTCGCGCTGATGTTTTGCACAAGTACCAGTAATGCGGCGAGGAAGAATCTTACCTCTTTCTGTCATATAGCGGCGAAGTGCATCTGCATCTTTGTAATCAATTTTTGCTTTGTTTGCACAGAAACGGCAAACCTTCTTGCGGAAGTAAGTCTTAGACTTTGCACGACCATCTCTTTCATCTTCGCGGCCATCAGATACAGTTGCAACCTGTTCCATTGCAGCTACCTGATCCTGTTTTTCTTCCATTTCCTGTGTATTTTCTTCAGACATAGTTATTCTCCTATATATCTCTTAATGTAATTAGAACGGTATATCTTCAGGGAAGTCGTTTCCTGTATCACCATATGGTTCTGGTGGATAATTATTCTGGAAATTATTTGCTGGCTGTGCATTTGCAAACTGTCCGCCAAAAGAAGGAGCACCAGAAGCACTGCCACCATCACGACCGCCTAACAACTGTACGTTATTAGCAACGATGCTTACCCTGCTCATTTTCTGACCGTCTTTTTCCCAGCGGTCCTGTTTCAGGTAACCATCTACAGCAATCATTTTACCCTTTGTTAAATAAGGTTTAAGATTTTCTGCTGTTTTTCCCCAGATAGTAACGTCAAAATAATTAGCTTCATCAATCCATTGATCACCATTTTTACGGCTTCTATTAACAGCAATACTCACATTAGCTCTAGCCTGACCATTAGCAACGTATCCAAAACTTCGTTCATCAGTACCAAGATCTCTTGTAAGACGACCAATAAGAACTACGTGATTTAAATCTGTCATATAAACTCCTTATTTTTTTACAATGGATTTTTAAAAACTAAGCATCAATTTTTACAAACTGATATTTTAAAATATTCATATTGATTTTGAATTCTTTCTGAATCTCAACAACTTTTGCAGGATTTAATTTCATTGTGTAAAGAATGAATTTACCTTTCTTCTGTTTCTGGATTTCGTAAGTAAGATCACGTTCACCAATAACTTTTTCTTCTTCGATTTCAGCACCAAATTTTGTTAATGTTGCTTTAAGGTCTTCGGCACCTTTTTTTGACTTTTCATCATCTAATGGATAAATAGTCATAAGTTCATACTTCTTCATAAGTATCTCCTGAATATTTTTCTGACTATGCAGAAAAGTTCGGAGGACAATAATACAATCCTCAAATCGACGATTCTAGACTGTAAATAAAAGCTGCATAAAGCAACTTTTATTCCTCCTTATGGACAAGGAAAATCATCAACGTGATTTCCAAGGGGTTCTAATAATATACTTAAAATCCTTTTTTAGGTCAATAATAAGTAGAAATATAGTGTTGTTACAAAATCATTAATAAGTTATAATTTTTACTATGAATAATAGGAAAAGATTTATTACATCACTTATTTTGATTTCTTTTGTATCAGTTTTTTCACTTACCGCAAAAACAAACCTTGAAGATGATAAATATTATATAAACAGAGTTTCATCAGATAAACCTTCCACTGTAGTAAAAGGACCTTTTCTTTCTCTGGAAGAAACTGTAGCAGTCTGGATTGCTGAAGGCATAAGTGAAGACGGCTTTACCTGTATTTCATTTAATTCAAAAATTGTTACCGACAAACCTTCTAAAAAACTTTCAGAAATTTATAACAGAATCTGGGAAGAATTCTTTACAGACTATGAAAAAGCCTGTTCTAAATACAATGCCACACCAAAAGCTTCAGTACAAAAAAAGTTCCAGAAAGAAAAAGACAAGCAGGCAAAAAAAGAAGCTTCTAAAAAAACTTCTTCAGAAAAAGAAGCAGTAAGCACAAGTGTTTCTTCGACAAAAGAAGAAAGCAGCGTAAAAGAAGACAGTAAAAATAAAAAACAGGCCGAAAAAGAGGCAAAAGAAAAGGCTAAAGCCGAAGAACTTGCAAAACAGAAAGCCGAAAAAGAAGCCAAAGAAAAAGCTAAACAGGAAGAATTAGCAAAACAGCAGGCAGATAAAGAAGCAAAAGAAAAGGCTAAAGCCGACGAACTTGCAAAACAGAAAGCCGAAAAAGAAGCTAAAGCAAAAGCTGACAAAGAGGCAAAAAAAGCAAAGAAAAGCAATACTCCTGCAGCAACAGAAAATACCGATCCTGCAGTAAAACATGAAGGTTCAAGATCTACTGCAGATTTTGCTACAGACCTTGCCATAGAACTTGAAGAAAAACGTCTTGAAGAAGAAAGACTCGAAAGGGAGAGACTGGAAAGAGAAAGGCTTGAACAGGAACGCCTTGAAAAAGAGCGTCTTGAAAAAGAACGCTTAGAACAGGAAAGATTAGAAAAAGAACGCCTTGAAAAAGAAAGACTTGAACAGGAAAGACTCGAAAAAGAACGTCTTGAACAGGAGAGACTGGAACAGGAAAGACTTGAGCAGGAAAGACTGGAACAGGAAAGATTAGAAAAAGAAAGACAGGAGCAGGAAGAATCCATAAAAAAAGCTCTTGAAAATGTAAATCAGAATACAGAAGTTCCACGCTACAAAAAGGAATATCTTCAGGATTACATGAAGGATGAACCTGCAGAACTTCCGGAAGATTATGAATATGAGGAAGCTCCATTAATTGAAAATCCTGATGAAAAAGATATAAACGGCCAGACTCTTGCCATGAAGGCTGCAAAAATTGGAAATGAATGGCAGTTAAAACTTCTTATAGATTCGGGAGCAGACATAAATGCAAAAGACAAAGACGGCTGGACTGCCTTAATGTACGCTGTAAGATATCAGGAAGGCGTTCAGACAGTTTCTTTACTTCTTAATGCAGATGCAGATGTTAAGGCAAAAAATAATTTTGACTCCTCTGCCCTTTTAATAGCTGCCTGCTATAATAACAATCCTCAGATTTTAAAAATGCTTCTGGAATATTATTCAACTTCAGAAAAAGAATTATTAAAGGCTTTTACCCAGATTCTTTCATCATCATTAATTCCTGAATATATTCAGATGGCAAAAATCAAGCTCTTCCTTGAAAAATCATTGCAGCTCAATACCTTCTACGAAGGAAAAACTCCTTTAATGTATGCCGCTCAATATGGAAATTCAACAAATGTAATAAAACTTCTTCTTGATAACGGCTGTATTACAACAGTCCGCTCTACAGAAGGAAAAACAGCCTTTGAATATGCTTCAAAGAATTCAAAGCTAAAACACGACGAAAATTACTGGGCATTAAACAAAAAGTAGGTTTAGCAATGAGAATTACCGGTGGAAAATTAAAAGGAAGAATTATAAAGTGTCCTGACGGAGTAATCAGACCGGCCATGGACCGAATGAGAGAATCTGTTTTTTCAATTTTAGGAGATTTAAGCGGAAAATCCTGGCTGGATTTATTCAGCGGTTCAGGAACAATAGCAATAGAAGCAGTAAGCCGTGGTGCTTCAAAAGTTGAACTTTGCGAAAAAGACAGAATCAAAGTAAATACTGTTTTAGAAAATGTAAAAGTTGCACAGGAAGAATGCGGAGTGAAAATACAGTGCCATTTTATGCCTGTTGAATATTTTATAAAAAGATGCAAAAGCAGTTTTGATTACATCTTTTTTGATCCGCCCTTCCCCTACAAATTTCACGAAGACCTGGTATTGCAGGCCGACACAAACGGTTTATTAAATCAGGGAGGAACAATTCTGGTTCACAGACCGGAAGAACACTTTATGCCTGATACAATTGGAAAATTAACAAGAAGCGACCAGAGGGTTTATGGCCGCTCTATAGTTGATTTTTATACATATAAATCCTGAAAAGATTTTATTAACTTTTGACATAATTGAATTTTATGATATTATTAAGTAAGAATAAGAAAGTTTATCAATAAATGAAAAAGAGAGACGAGTTAGAAAATAATTTAAAACAAAATATTTCTCAAAAGCAAACTCCTGATGGTTTTATAAAAGTCACAGACAATCCTGTTTCTGGACTATCTTCTGATCAGAAAGTAATTCTAAACAGAAAAGCCAATGCAATGTTTAACAATGGAAATATAGAAGATGCCAGACGTATATTTATTACGACAGGCTATTCTGACGGTCTTACAAGGGTTGGTGATTTCTATATGAATCAAAACCAGAGCCTTAAGGCCTTAAAAGCCTATTATCTGGCCCATAACAAAAGAGACAGCGAACCTATATACGAAAATATAGCAAAAGTTATCTCTTCTTTAATAAAAGAAACTGAATAAAAAGTGAATAAAATATAAAAAAGATGAAAGGATAAAAATTATGCAAAATAGTATTACAGAAAATGACAATTACTTACCAGATGATTTTCAGATGCCACAGATGCCTCCAATGGAATCGGCCGACACAAATGAAACCCTGGCAAAAATCACAGAAATCTCTAAACGCGGATATCAGCTGATTAAAGAAAACGATTTTGAAGGTGCAAAAAGCGCTTTTGAAGAAATTCTTGAAATTGAAGAAAATAACAATTACGCACTGGTAGGACTTGGTGATACAGAAAGAAAACAGAACCACATGGATCTTGCTATTAAGTATTATCAGAAATGTCTCAACTACTATCCTTCAAATAACTATGCTTTATTTGGACTTGCTGACTGTTACAAATCTCAAAATCAGTTCAGCAAGGCTATTGATGTATGGCAGCAGTACCTTGTTCACGATGATAAAAACATCACAGTAATTACAAGAGTTGCAGATGCCTACAGAAAAATCCACGATTTTAAGAAATCTAAAGATTTATACCTGAAAGTTCTTGAAATGGAATTAAATAATCCATATGCCTTAATTGGTCTTGGTCACTTAAACTATGATTTTAAGGAATATAAGGATGCTCTTTATTACTGGACAAAAGTTTATGACATTAATAAAGACAGCGTAGATATTCGTGTTCTTACTTCTATTGGAAACTGCCATAGAAAATTAAAGACTTTTGACAAGGGAGTTCCATATTTTGAAAAAGCCCTTGAAAGAGAACCTCATAACTTCTATGCCCTCTTCGGTCTTGCAGACTGCTACCGGGGTATGAACCAGCAGTACAAATCAATTGAATACTGGAATAAAATTCTTGAAATTGATCCTAACAACAAGGTAATTCTTACCCGTGCAGGAGATGCCTTCAGAACAACAGGAAACTACGACAAGGCTAAAGAATATTACAACAAGGCACTCGAAATTGATTTTGATATTTATGCAGCAATTGGACTTGCCTTAATCTGTAAGGGGGAAGGCAATATTGAACAGGCTGCAGCCAGATTTGAAAATCTTATTAAAAATGATCCAAGAAACGGAAGATTATACATCGACCTTGCAGACTGTTATGTAAGTCTTAACAGAAAGAACGATGCTGTAAAACTTCTCGAAGAGTACTTGAAATCTGACGGACGAAACAACATAATTAGAACTGCACTCGAAAAAATCAATCGAAGTTAGTTTTTAATTATGGATAAAATAGTTCTTACAGGTTTACTTAGCGATGAAATTACTCAAAAGCTTGACTTAGGTCAGGCTTTTAGAGGAAAACAAATTTTTAAATGGGTTGGTCAGGGAGTTGAAGATTTTGATTCCATGACCAATCTCAGTCTTGATTTAAGAAATCAACTTAAAGAAAAAGCCCTCTTACGTTCCTCAAAGGTTTCTAATATTTTAAAAGATCCGGACGGAACAATTAAGCTTCAGATTACCCTTTCAGACAATAATGCAGTTGAAACAGTTTTACTTACCGACAAAGAAGACAGAAAAACTGCCTGCGTAAGTTGTCAGGCCGGTTGTGCCATGAAATGCGCTTTTTGTATGACAGGAACTCTTGGACTTTCAAGAAATCTGGAAGCTTACGAAATAGTAGAGCAGTTTTTGTACCTTGAAAAAATTGCAGGCAAACTCGATAACATCGTTTTTATGGGAATGGGAGAACCAATGCAGAATCTTTCTGCCATAAGAAAGGCAATTCAGATTCTCTGTCATAAAGATGGAAGAGCCCTTTCTTCCAAGAGAATTACCCTTTCTACCTGCGGCATTGTAAAAGGTATTTATGATCTTGCAGATAACGGCCCCCACATCAGGCTTGCAGTCTCCCTTACCACCGCCAACGAAGAATTAAGAAAAGAAATAATGCCGGTTACAATCGGAAATCCTTTAAGCGAGCTTAAAAAGGCAATTGACTATTACGCAGAAAAATCAGGTAAAAGAGTCACCCTGGAAGCAGCCTTACTTCATGACACAAACACTGACGAAAAATCAGCCAGAAACCTTATAAACTTTGCAGCTGATTCTGATGTAAACATAAACCTTATTCCCTGGAATCCGGTTTCAAGCCTGCCTTTTACAGAACCCGGTAAAAACGAAGTACAAAAGTTTGTCAGTCTCTTAGAAAGAGAAGGCTTAAATGTTACTTTAAGAACCCGTCGCGGAAGAAAAATTGGCGGTGCCTGCGGTCAGCTGGGAGTCAGTAAAAAAGCAGATAATCAATAAAAGCAAAAAAAAATCATTGACAGCATTTTTAATTATGATATTATAGTAAGTGATAGTAATACTATCACTTTTATTAAGTCTCTATCATTTCAATAGGAAGCTGTTATGGTTACATTTAAAAGTCCAGAAGATTATACTGCTAAAAATAATACAATCGCAGGCCTTTTTAACATCCGCGACTATAGCGAAACTATAGATGCAAAAAAAGCCTGGATAAACCTGGGTGGCTGGCAGTCATGGAATCCTGCCTTTGAAGTTGAACCGGGAAAAAAACAACCTTCTTTAAAAAATAAGGCAATCAGACAGTGGAACACCTGGCTTACCTTCCCTTCATCAAAATTTGAATACTCAAAAAATATTGTTCTTGCCCAGTTTATAACTTATTTAAGATGCGAAGAGGAATATCTTATTTTTGCTTCCCTGAATAATCTGAATCAGAAACTTCCACCGGTTCAGTTTGTAATCAACAGAAAAGAAAACACCGTAACAGTAGAACTTGCAGATAAAGACAAGGAATGGAAAAAAGGAGACCTTATGGCTCAAATAGAAGTTATCAAGGCCTCATCTTATTTTGACGCAAGAGAAAAGCTTGAAAAAATCTTTGGAAGCAGCAATAAAGAAAGTCCCTTTTTCAGTCCACGTTTTGAACAGATTTCTTTTCTTGGAAAAAATGCCCTGGGCTGGGAAAGCTGGTACAATCACTATGAGAAAATCAATGAAAAATTAATTACAGATGATTTAATGGCCTTAAAAGATACACAAAATCTTATAAAAGTTCTTAATAAGTCTGATTATTTTGACAAGCCGGTTTTCCAGATTGATGACGGTTACCAGATTGCCTTAGGAGACTGGGAATGGAATAAAAAACTCTTTCCTTCCGGACCCGAAAAAATCACTCAGATGATAAGTGACGAAGGTTACATTCCGGGCCTCTGGATTGCACCATTTATTGTTGACTTACGTTCAAAACTTGCAGCCGACCATCCACACTGGCTTTTACGAAATAAAAAAGGTAATCTCGTACCTGCAGGAATGAATCCAAGATGGGGTGCAAACTCAACCTTCTACTGCCTTGACTTAAGCCAGAATGAAGTTCTTGAACATCTTGATAAACTGATTGATAAAGCAATCAATACCTGGGGCTTCAGATATCTTAAACTTGATTTTCTTTATGCCGGCATGCTGGAAGGAGTACATAAAAAGGCCTGCCCTTCTTACCAGGCCTTTAACAATGCCATTCAGGTACTTACAAAAAGAGTTTTTAATAACAAGGGCGAAAATGTAGCATACTTAGGCTGTGGAAATCCTATGGAATTAAGCTATAACAACCTGCCACTTTCAAGAATCGGCTGCGACACTTTACAGCACTGGGAAAGTAAGCTGATGAAGTTTATCGGCTGGAATGGTAGAACCTCTGCATATTTAAACTTAAAGGACACACTTGGAAGAGCCTTATGGAATAAAATCATTTTTGCAAATGATCCGGATGTAATTTTTATTCGTAAGGAAAACTGTACATTAACTTATGCAGAAAAACTTCTAATTGCAACTGTAAATATTCTTTTTGGAAGCCAGATTATGTATGCAGATGATCCTGCTACCTGTAATTCAAAAGAAGAAATTGAATTAACAGAGAAAGTTGCAAAATTAATCAAAATTTTTGATAAGGAAGAATTTGCAGTTTACCAGACAGGAAAGGATATTTATAAGGTTTGGTCAAAATCGGGAAAATACAGGGGCGAAATAAGCCTTGCTAAAAATAATCATTACGTAAGGGGGTTATATGAAGATTTTTAATAACGAAATTTCAAATAAGGACTACAAAAAAGCCTTAAAAGAACAGAAAAAATTCATCAGAAAATTTTCAGATGACAGAAAGGCAGAATATCATCTTGCCTTACAGGATAATCAGGTTTTAACACCAGCCTTTAACTGTAAGACCATAGTAACCAAAAAAGATGATAAAAATGACACTTTTGCTTCAGAAATGAATGACAAGAGCCTTGTTATCGGAAATATCCGCATGGGCTTTGGTCATTACAGAATCTCAATGGCAATGGCAAGTGCGGCAGCTTCTCTGGGCTACCAGCCTTTATGGTTTGATTTGAACTCTTTTTCAGAGACCACCTGTACAAAAATCATAGGCTACCAGAATGATTTATATTCTTTAGGCTCAAGGCTTTCTCAAAAATCAAAACTTTTTAACAAGCTTTTCTGGGAACCTATGAATTATGAAGGCTTTAAAAAACTTTCTTACAATGCAAAAGATCAGATAAATGCCCAGCTGATGACACCACTTTTTAGAGAAATTCCAAAGGAAACACCTTTTATTGCAACCCACGTATGGCCAAGCCAGGCTGCCATTCATGCGGGAATGACAAATGTAGTAAATGCAATTCCGGACAACTGGCCAATGGGACTGCACTTAAGCGAAGGAGCCGTTCATACAATTCAGACTCACAATGCCTACTGGGGCTACAGAATGCTCAGCGGTTTTGACGGAAAAAAGATTTTGAATCCAATGGATGAAAAAAGTCTTGTCTGGACCGGCCACTATATTGACCATGAAATTGTAAGCAATATTGAAGCTGACTGCGCAAAACGTATTGCAAGAATTAAAGACGGAAAACCTTTACGCTTTTTGTTTACAATTGGCGGAGCCGGAGCTCAGGGCGAGTTCTTTGCCGCAATGATAAAAACTCTTTTACCTTATGTAAAAGAAAACAAAGCCTGCATATACATTAACTGCGGAGATTATGAAAATGTCTGGACCATGCTGAACAATATGATTCCTGAACTTGGTGACAAGAGCGTAATGGTTACAAGGCACTTTAACGACTGGAAGGAGGAACTTGATTTTGCAAAGGCTGCAATTGACGGTTCAGATAAAGACAGTGGCTATGGTATTCATGCTTTCTGCAATAAAGATATTTTTGCTGCAGTTTATATCACAAATCTTCTTATGAGGGCCAGTGACCTTCTTATTACAAAACCAAGTGAACTTGCCTTCTACCCTGTTCCAAAACTTTTTATACGCAGAATCGGCGGTCACGAAATGTGGGGTGCAATTCATTCTGCAGAACTTGGAGACGGTACAACAGAATGCGAAAGTCCTGAATATGCAAGCGCAATGGTAAAAAAGCTTATTGAAGAACCTGCACTTATTGAAGGTATGTGTAATTCAATTATCGCTCAGAAGAAAATTGGAACTTATGACGGTGCCTACAAGGCTGTAAAAATTGCTCTTGGCATAAATGATTAAAAAAAAATGATTAAAATAATAAAAGGCTAAAAAAAATGACAGCAAAAGAAAAATATAACGAAGAAAAAGATGAATTAAGACTTGCCCGAATGAACAGAATTCTTTCCTGTGCCTTTGAGCTTTTTTCTGTAAACGGTATAGACAATGTTGCCATGACAGATATAGCAAAAAAGGCAGAAATTGGTGTTGCATCCCTTTACCGTTATTACGAAACCAAGGATGAAATTGCCATAAGAACAATTATCTGGGCCTGGGAAAACCAGAGGGAAAGCATTATTCCACCGATGCTGGAAGAAACCTTTAAAAATGCTTCAGGACTTGAGCAGTTAAGACAGGAACTTGGAGTATTTTCTTCGCTTCTTGAAAATCAGCCGGCTTTTTTACGTTATATTTACTTTTTCGATTCTTACGCAGTAAGAACCCAGATTGATCCTCAGAGACTTGCTGATTACGAAAAAGAAATTCAAAACGTACAGAATGTTGTTGTATCTTCTATAAAAAAAGGAATTGAAGATGGTTCTGTAAAAGATATTTACAAAGAAAAAGAGGTTCAGCTTTATTTTGCTCTGACCCACGCACTTTTTAATTCTGCTCAAAAATTAAGTTTGAGCGGCAAAATGCTTAATATGGATTCTTCTAATAACGGAAAAATTGAACTTGATAATCTTGTTTCAATTTTAATTGAGGGTATAAAAAATCAATAAGTGACTAAAAAAGTCATTATGGAGGAAAAAAAATGAAAACCTTATCAAAAGGAAAAATGTGGTGTTATGCCATTGGACAGCTTGGCTGGTCCATTATCAGCGGATTAATCGGTTCCTGGCTTGTATATTTTTACCAGCCAAATCAGGAAGCAATTAATGATGGTATGAAAACTTTAATTCCACAGGGACGCGTTGTTCTGGGAATTTTAACTTTTATAGGACTCGTTACTGCTATAGGTAGAGTTTTTGATGCCGTTACAGACCCTTTAGTTGGTAACTGGTCAGACAACTGCAAGCATAAACTTGGCCGCCGTATTCCATTTATGCGCTGGTCTGCAATTCCTCTTGGTTTAGTTTTCCTTCTTGTATTCTGTGCCCCACTTCCAAAAGTCAGTGCAATTAACACAGTATGGCTTTTTGTTACAGTTTTAGCCTATTACTTCCTTATAACCTGTTACTGTACTCCATATACCTCTTTACTTGCAGAACTGCCACATAATCAGGAAGAAAAACTTAAACTTTCTATGTGCATTTCCCTTACCTTTATTGTAGGTACCTGTATTGGTTACACAGCTCCAATGATCTGGGGAGCTTTAATGAACAGCTTCGGTCTTGAAAGAATACCAGCCATGAGAATTACCTTTGGCTTCCTTTCTTTACTTGCAACAATCTTTATGCTTGTTCCGGCCTTTGGAATTAATGAAAAAGATTATTGTGATGCAAGTCCTTCAAGTTCAAACATGCTTTCTTCTTTAACAAAAACTTTCAAGAATAAAGACTTCAGAATCTTTGTAGGTCAGGATATTATTTACTTCTTTGGCCTTGCAATGTTCCAGACAGGACTTCCTTTCTTTGTAACAAGTCTTCTTCAGTTACCAGAAAGCATGACAACAATTATGTTTGGCGGACTTACCCTTCTTTCTCTGCTTTTCTATCCATTTGTAACAAAAATGGCAGCAAAATGGGGAAAGAAAAAGCTTTTGATTGCGGCCTTTATTGGTTTTGTACTTACCTTTGGTTTTACCGCTATCTGCGGACAGAGCATTACATTTATTCCTGTAAAAGTTCAGGCAATATTAATTGTTATTCTGGGCTCTTTCCCACAGGCAATTTTCGGTATTATTCCTCAGACAATCGTAGCAGATATTGCCCTTGAAGATGAAGTTATAACAGGAGAATCAAGAAGCGGAATGTTCTATGCTGCAAGAACCTTTGCCATGAAACTTGGACAGTCCCTTGCTATGCTTTTATTCACCTCTCTTGCTACAATTGGCGCTGCAAAGAGCGCAGGAATGCTGGGCGAAGAAGCTGCCGGTTCACCACTGGGTTACAGAATTGTAGCTCTTGTTGCCGCAGTATGCTGTATAATTGGAGGTCTTATTATGGGCTTCTTCAACGAAAAGAAGGTTATGCAGACAATTGCTTCTGTAGAAGATTCTTCAAAAGATAAAGAATAAAATTGATAAAATCCCTACTATAATTTCCCTAAATCTAGTAAGTTTAGGGAAATTATATTTGAACAAAACACTAGTTATAGTGTATAATATATCAGTGAAAAAATAATGAAAGCGAAATTACCAGATGAGGTGCTTCAATGCAAAAAAAGATTTACGTTGTAGGGATGTTTGATGATGGTACAGCTACAAAAGTACAAGATGCTGTAAAAGCAGTTGCAGGCGTAACAAACGTTGTTGCAAATTGTGACAAATCACAGGTACTTGTAGATTATGATGATGCAGGTGCAGAAGCCGCAATTAATTCTGCTATCTCTTCATGTGGCGTAGAAGTATTGGGTTAATCTCTATATCATGATTAAATTAACAATTTTAGACGGTCATGCAGTAAATCCTGGTGATTTATCCTGGGATATTTTCAGACAGTTTGCTGATGTGACCGTTTATGAAAGAACAGAAGCAAATCAAGTCATTGAACGAATTGCAGATTCAGATGCAATTTTCCTGAACAAAATCAACATTACAGAAGAAGTAATAAATTCCTGCCCTAATCTTAAATATATTGGGGTTCTTGCTACCGGCTATAATGTAATAGACCTTGAGGCAGCAAGAAAAAGAAATATCATCGTTACTAATATTCCGTCTTATTCAACAAATTCCGTCGCCCAGCATGTATTTGCCTTTATATTAAACTTCACAAATCTTGTTTCAAGCCATAACGAGGCTGTTCACAAGGGTGACTGGTGTAAATGCCGGGATTTTTGCTTCTGGAATAATTCACTCAGCGAATTAAGTCAAAAGACTCTTGGTATTTTTGGTCTTGGTAATATTGGAAAAAAGGTAGCAGAAATTGGAAAAGCCTTTGACATGAAGGTTATCTGCCATACAAGAAGTCCAAAACCTGAAATCTGCGAAAATGTTTCTTTTGAAGAGCTTTTAAGAAGGTCTGATTTTATTAGCCTTCATGCACCTCTTACAGAAGCAACAAAAAATATAATTAATAAAGAAAGCCTTTCTTTAATGAAACCATCTGCCTATTTAATTAACACAGCAAGAGGCGGTTTTATTGATGAAGAAGCACTTGCAGAAGCTTTGAACAATAATCAGCTTGCAGGATATGCAGCAGATGTTGTAGCAGAAGAACCTATGGCAGAAAATAATCCTTTATTAAAGGCAAAAAACTGTGTAATTACACCTCATATTGCCTGGGCTCCTAAAGAAACCAGACAAAGGCTGCAGGGCATTGCTCTGGACAATCTAAAAAACTGGCTGAACAATACCCCTGTAAATGTTGTATCCTGATTATTTTTCCGGAATTAGATAACCAAAGAGGTAAGCATCTGTATTAAAATACAGGTTCAATAACTCTTTCATCTTTTCCGGAGTAATCATATCAGGAATTACATTTTCAATATCATCTATTGCAGTTTCTGGTTCTGATTTGTCAAAATAAATACTTTTAATTCTTTCAGACCACCAGTCGTTATCACGCAGAGATTTTTCTGTATTTCTCTTATAAATCTCTCTTAAACTATTTGTGTAAGATTCTGCTACAAGATCCTTCTGCATGTCTTTAATTGCAGTAATTACAGCGTCTTTTAGTTCCATTACACGCTCTGGTGCACAACCAAAATTAATTTCAAAGGTAAACTGTCTTTGAGGATATCCGTCTGAAAAAGCAGAAACTCCAACACCATAAGTACCACTCATATCTTCACGAATAATTTCCCTTAATCTTGTCTCCAGAAGTTCGGCAAGCTGAGCAGCAAGTTCATTATCAATAAAAGATGAAGTTACATCGACGGCAGCTTCAATATTCTTTCTGAATAAAAGCCTTACATTTGCCTGAGGTTCACTACCCTTTTTAATTACCGAAGTTTTTATAGATGATGGCTCAGAAAAATAAATAAAATTACATTCTTCTTTTTTATCTTTATCTCCCTTGAGGCTTCCAATGTACCTTTTGCAAAGCTCCAGCAGTTTTTTCTCGTTGAAATCGCCGGTAAAAATAAAGGTAAAGTCTGCCGCATTAGAAAATCTTTCTTTTGTAATTTTTTCAGCCTTAGAACGGTCCACCTTTGCCATAAAATCTTTATCAATAATTATGGAAGCATAGTAAGAATCATCCTTAAAGAATTTTTTATACTGAGAAGAAAGGGCATCCTGAATGCTGGAACCAAAATTGTTTGCCTGAACATTATAAAGCTGGTAAACATAATTCCAGCCCTGGTCTGTAAACTGAGGATTTTCAAAGAACTGATACATAAGCTGCAGGGCTAATTCAAAATCCTGATGATTACCGCTTCCGTAAAAATATTCTCCCCAGCGGTGGAGTCCCCAGTTTGCATCAAAAACCTTATTGGAAATGATTTTCTGTACCTGAGAAGAATCAAAACCGTTAATTCCTGAATACCAGAGATAGTTTTCGCCAACAAGGGCAGATGGGATATCTTCTTCAGGGTAAAGAGAATATCCTCCCATACTTAAAACTGACATATTAATTTTATCTTTTTCAAAATCAGTTTTTTTCATTATTACTCTGGCACCGTTTTCAAAGATATACTCTTTTGCATCAACATTCTTCAGCTTTCTTTTTGAAATTATTTTACCTTTTACAGCAGGCGCAGTCATAAGTTCCTGTGGAAGTTTTTCTTCTTCGTAGGCAGTAACTTCATTATTTAAAGTCTGCTTCCATACAGAAAGAAATTCTTCTTTTGAAGGGAGTTTTACGCTGGAATTTGAAACCGCAAATAAATAATCTCCGCAGTTTCCAAAATACTTTTCTGCAATTCTGATAATATCTTCCCGACTTATTTTATTCAGCATTTTAAGGCTGAGTTCATAATAATTCTGAGGAGCAAGGGAAATATCTCCATTAACAGAATAACTTACAAGTTCATTTATATAGGCTGAAGACTCAATCTTTTCTATCTGGCTTTTATATTGTTCAAGACTTGCGGATAAAGTTTTTTTACTTCTTTCAAACTCAGAATCTGTCATTCCAAACTTTATGAATCTTTGGATTTCTGTAAGGGCAAGAGAAAGAGCTTCCAAAGCTTTGTCATCTTTTGGAAGAAAGCCCAGAGACTTGAACTTTGTATAATTTGTATATGAAGAATTAAAAACATAGGCTTCAATAAAAGGAGAAGCTTCAGTTTTAGAAATATCAGACAAACGCTGGTTAATTACAGAAGCAATCATCTCTAAAGAAATATTTTCAAAAAGTTCTTCTTCAGTATCAAAAGGACCTTCTTCCTTTACACGACTGTCAACCTGTACAAGGCTATATTTCCATTCAGAATCTGCTGTAACCAGGGCTTCTTTTTTTTCTGTAAAAGGAACTTTATAAAGAACTTTCTCCATTTTCTTTTCGCTTGCAGGAATTGTAGACATAATTTTCTTTACTTCTTCTTCCATTACATTTTGAGGAAGATCTCCAACAAGACAAACTGACATAAGTTCAGGTCTGTACCATTTTTTATAAAAATCGAGAATTCTCTGGCGGCTTACATTATCAATTACATCCATTAAGCCTATTGGCATGCGGTTTAAGAAAACAGAGTCCTTTAATTCCAGATTAAAAAGTTCATCACCAATTCTCTGATTGGCTCCCTGTCTTAATCTCCACTCTTCTTTTACAACTCCCCTTTCCTTTTCTATTTCATCTTCTTCAAAAGAAACTTCGCTTGCCCAGTCGTGCAGAACAAGGAGGGCTTTTTCTAAAACTGCAGGATCATCTGCCGGAATTTCAAGCATATAAACCGTTTCTTCAAAGCTGGTATAGGCATTCAAATCTGCTCCAAACTTCATTCCTACAGATTCAATAAAAGAGATGATTTCATTCTTTTTGAAGTTTTTAGTACCATTAAAGGCAAGATGTTCAATAAAATGTGCAACTCCCCTCTGGTCTTCCTCTTCCATACAGGAACCGGCATTTACAACAAGGCGTAAAGAAACCCTGTTTTTTGGCTCCGAATTTGACTGAATATAATAAGTTAATCCGTTATCAAGCTGCCCGCATTTTACGGCAGGATTAAAAACTAAAGAAGATGCAGCATTTAAGGCTGAAAAGACAAAAAATAAAATTAGAACGAATAAAAGACTTTTAGTTTTGTGCATAAAATTACCTCTATATTTTTCAATAGAGGTAATTATAATGCCTTAGTATAAAAATTTAAAGTTTATTTCTTTTTGAATACAGGAATCTGGTCAATTGGTGTGGCAACTTCTACAGTTTTTCCACCTTCACAAATTTCTTTAGTGTTGATGTTTTCCCATTTTCCCTCTGGAAGATAAACTTTACGGCTCTTGCAGCCGGCTTCAAGAACAGGAGCAACCAGATATTCTGAACCGAACATGTACTGATCCTTTAATTCCCAGCATTTTTCATCTTCAGGGAATTCGTAGAACATAGTTCTCATTACAGGACTTCCGTTTTTGCTTGCTTCTTCCATAACCTTTGAAATATAAGGAATAAGGCTTTCGCGGAGTTTTATCTGTTTTTCCATAATCTTCTGGGCTTCTTCGCCGTAACTCCAGATTTCGTTTGGACGACCTGTATAAAGGTAGCCGCCACCGTATCCGCGCTCCGGATCTTTATCCAGTGGAGGAATATCGTGTGGATCGCGGTCGCCGTGTAATCTTAAAATTGGAGAGAATACAGCCCATTCAAACCATCTTTCAAGAAGCTCAACAAATTCAGGATTTTCAGGATTTCCATACATAAATCCGCCGATATCGGTTGTCCACCATGGAATACCTGCAAGACCAATGTTAAGACCTTCTACAATAGAAGTTCTTAAACATTCCCAGGTTGACTGAACATCACCATTCCACAAAACATTGTTGTATTTCTGAGAACCTACCCAGCAGCAGCGTTCAAGGTTTACAAAATCCTTTCTTCCAATAGCTTTCATTCCGTCATAGAAAGTTTTGCTGTAGAAAAGAGGATAAATGTTTGAACATGAAAGTGCAGATCCCAGCTGATAGCGGTAGTTACCATAATCATATACGTTAAAATCAGGTTCTGCATTGTCCATCCAGAACATATCAATGCCGTAATCAGCATAGTTTTTCTTTACAATGTTCCATAAATATTCACGGGCTTCAGGATTTGTTGCATCAAAAGTAAGACAGTCACCCATAAAGTCATAAGTCTGGTTTGTTCCTCTTTCTGTACGAACTAAGAAGCCTTTGTCCTGCATTTCGTAAAAATGAGAACATTTTTTATCAACTGAAGGCCAGATAGAAACCATAACCTTTGTTCCCATTGCATGAAGTTCATCAACCATGGCTTTAGGATCAGGCCAGTATTCCTTGTCGAAGCACCAGTCTCCCTGGCGAGGCCAGTGGAAAAAGTCGATTACCATTACGTCAAGGTGGATGCCCATTTCCTTGTATTTTCTTGCAACTGTAAGAACTTCATCCTGAGTTCGGTAGCGGAGTTTACACTGCCAGAAACCCAGATAATCCTTTGAAAGAACTGGAGCGCGACCTACCGCAGCGGTAAAGTTTTCCATAATCTGGGCAGGGGTGTCGCCGGCGGTAATCCAGTAATCCATCTCTTTTGTACACTCTGCAACCCATTCTGTAAGGTTTTTAGCAAAGTTTACATGTCCTACAGCAGGATTATTCCACAGGAAACCATAACCAAGATTTGAAACTGCAAATGGAATAGAAATCTGACTGTTTCTCTGAGCAAGTTCAAGAGTACAGCCTTTCATATCAAGGTAAGGAGCAGGATACTGTCCCATACCAAAAAGTTTTTCATCATCATTTGGATCAAAACGTACTGTAAGTTTATAATCTCCACCAATTATTCCCTGCCAGTGACGATTGATAATCTTTGTACAGCAACTTTCTTTTGTGGCAGAAGGATCATAAGAACGGAAATATTCGTGAAGAATCTGTTTTCCGTCTTTTAAGAAAGTGATTACACCACCGTGATTTACTTTTGCAGTTAATTTACCGTTTGTAATTTCTGCACCACTATCTGTTTTAGAAATCTTTGCATTTCCATGATTTATTTTTTCTGTTAAAGCCCAGTCGCGGTCTAAAAACGCCGGCTCTAAAGTTGAGCGAACTCTGAAGGAATCTTTTCCCCATGGCTCAATCATCATTGTTTCGTTTCCCTTTTTGAAAACTAAAGCATTTTTTGCTTCTAAAAACATAAACTTAAGCTCCTGTCTCTTTGTTTACTGTTTTATTTAAACAGCAGATATGATTTTTTATATCCTTGCCATTATAACACGAAATTGTAAAAAATCACTTAAAAAATCCTTACATTTTACTATAAAAAACATACAGCCTTTTTCTTTTGACTTTCGTTATTTCTGAAATTATAATAAATTTATTAAATAATACTAAATATTTCAGGGGTATCCTTATGGGAAAAACTATTGCTCAAAAAATTTTTGCTTCGCATATAGTCGATAATCCATTTGAGGGAACTTACATTCTCAGTCTTGACCGGGTATTCTGCCACGAAATTACAAGTCCCATTGCAATAAATGACCTTAAAGAGAGAAATCTTGATAAGGTCTTTGATAATACAAAAATAAAGGCAGTTATTGATCATATAAGCCCTGCAAAAGATTCAAAAAGTGCAGAACAGGGAAAAATCTTAAGAGACTGGGCAAGAAGAAATGATATAAAGGATTTTTTTGATATTGGTCAAAACGGCGTCTGCCATGCCCTCTTTCCCGAAAAAGGTTTTGTAAGGCCGGGCTTTACCCTTGTTATGGGAGACAGTCACACCTGTACTCACGGAGCCTTTGGAGCCTTTGCCGCAGGAGTTGGAACAACAGATTTAGAAGTTGCCATATTAAAGGGAATCTGCGCTTTTAAAGAACCACAGACCATAAAAATTGAATTAAAGGGAAAACTTAAAGAAGGAGTTTATGCAAAGGACGTTATTCTTTTTGTTATAAGTCAGCTTGGAGTTAATGGAGCTACAAACTGTATTCTGGAATTTTCAGGACCTGTAGTTGATAATTTTTCCATGGACGAAAGAATGACAATCTGTAACATGGCTGTTGAAGCAGGTGCTACAAGCGGCATATGTCAGGCTGATTCAACTACAGTAGAATATTTATGGCCATTTATAAAGGATGATTTTATAAGAAAAGAAGCTGCCTTAAAAGAATACACAAAATGGAATTCAGATTCTGATGCTTCTTATGTAAAAACTTATTCCTGGGATCTTTCTGCTCTTGAGCCTCTTGTAACCTATGACTATAAGCCTGATTGTGTAAAAAGCGTTAGAGAAATGGAAGGCACAAAAATTGATCAGGTTTATATTGGTTCCTGCACAAATGGAAGACTTTCAGATTTAAGGGTTGCAGCAAGAATTCTTAAAGATAAACATATTGCAAAAGGAATCAGAGCCATACTTTCTCCTGCAACACCTGAAACCTACTCAAAAGCCCTTGAAGAAGGCCTTATTAAGATTTTTATAGACGCGGGATTTTGCGTAACAAACCCAACCTGCGGCGCCTGTCTTGGAATGAGTAATGGAGTTCTTGCAGATGGCGAAGTTTGTATTTCTACAACAAACAGAAATTTCTTTGGAAGAATGGGAAAAGGCGGAATGATACACCTGGCAAGCCCTGCAAGTGCTGCAAAAGCGGCTTTAAAAGGATACATTAATTAATTTTCTTATAAATATCTTCCACTTTTCTGGCTTTTAATGTTATATTTAAATATATATGAAATAAGGGATTTCCCGATAAGGAGATAAAATTGAAAACATTTGGCGGTTCAGTGCTTTTTTTGGATCGATCAGACATTAACACTGACGAAATTATTCCCGCAAAGTATCTTACAGAACTTTCTAAACAGGAATTAAAACCTTACCTTCTTGAAGATTTAAAACTTGAAGGCTTTAATCCCAAAACTGATGTTGCAGGAATGAAGGTAATTATTACCAGAGAAAATTTTGGCTGCGGTTCTTCAAGAGAACATGCACCATGGGCCCTGGAAGTAAATGGTATATATACTGTTGTAGCACCAAACTTTGCCCGTATATTCCGCCAGAACATGTTTAACAACGGACTTATGGCTATTGAAATGGATAAAAAATCTGTAAATGATATGTTCCAGAACTTCAGCGATAAGGACACAGAATGCAAGGTTGTAATAAATGATGATGGAAGTGCAAAAGTAAAACTGATTGCAGGTTCTTTCTCAAAAAGTTACCAGTTCAACTTAGATGATTTTGAAAAAGCCCTGATTGAAAAAGATGGCTGGGTTGGCTTTGCTGAAAGTAAATACTAATTTGAGAGTTTTGTAATAACCCCTCAATAAATAAGACTGATTTCCGTAAAGGTAATCAGTCTTTTTTTTACTCTCTTGCTAAACCCCATTTTATGGTAGCAAGACAGTCATTATAATTACACTTATGCCTCAACAAAATTTCTTTTTTTAAGTTCAGAAATGATTAAATCAACAATCTGCTCAGGGGTATATTTTGCTGTATCAATAAATAAATCTACAAAGTCATAATTGTTATTGTCTATACCGTAAAATTCTTTATAGCGGGCAGTATCTTCCCTATCGCGCATTGCAGTAAAGTCTTTTATCTGCTGTAAATCGCCGCCTTCGCGATTATATATTCTCTGGGCACGGGTTTCGTCGCTGGCAAAAAGATATACCTTAAAATCTGCTTCTTTAAGCATCCAGATTGCAAGACGGCTTCCAAGAACACAGGGCTCAGCGAGGGCAAGCTCTACCTGATGTTTATCTACATATTTATCGTAAGAATCATCGTTTTTTGCAGCTTCTATTACCTGAGCCAGGGTCATTCCTTTTTCCTGGGCAAGCTGTCTGAAGGTATAGTTGATTAAGGTAACTCCAAGTTTCTGGGCAAGAAGGCCGCTGACGGTGGTGTTACCGCAGCCCGATTTTCCGCTTATGGCTATACGTAAGTCTTTATTTAATTTCATAAAAATCTAATTCTCCTGATTAAAATTTTATTTACAATTTTTGCATAAAGGATTATTAAAAGAAATCATATTATTAATTTCCTTCCCACATTTATGACAATAATTTTCAATGTAATCATAATTCCTAAATTCACGCCATATTTCATAACATTTTTCACACATAGGTCGAGAAGTATTAAAGTTCATCCTTTTCCCACAACGAATACAAGTTCCATCAAAACATGGAGTTTCACCAGTTTCTTTTTGATTTAATTGAAGTCCCATTGTCTTTTTTATATCATTTATCACTTTATCTAATTCATTGCGAACTTCAGAAGTTGTATATCGTAATACTGTATAACCTAAATTCTGCAAATCACGATCAATACTTCTATCTCTTACAGCCTGATATTCAGTACGTTCATGATATGTATGTCCATCTGTATAAATACAAATCTTTTTATCTTTTGTTTCTATATAAAAATCTGGTATTGTTAAAATAGTATCAGGATTAACAGGCTCCGGATAATGAGAAATCGAATTATCTTTATTAATTCTCATCTGTAATTCAACATTGATTTTATTTTTTATTAATTCTTTAAATAAAATCTGTTCTAAGATACTATCTCCACAAATTATACCACACCTGTAACATTCCTGAAGTTTTAAGGAACAATCTTCACAGTCAGAATCTCTATCAATTTTTTTCTTTAATTCTTTTGCTTCTTCCACTTCGCAATTAAACTTTTCTACAATTTTTTTTAAATTAAGAATATCTAATAAAGAATCAAGTAAATCATTTAAGTCTCTTTCAGACATACATTTGGCAATTTGTGTATCATTTGAAAGTGGTAATATCATTTTATATTCTAATCTAGAAGATTGTTTGTTTAATTCAAATTCGATATCCATATATTTGTACTCTCCCACAGAATAGTAACTTTAACTTATTATATATAGGGCAGCTCGATAAATCTCGCTGCATAGACATTCTTTCGTTGAAGCTAAACAAAACGTTGTCACGTTTTGTTTTTAACGCTTCTTCGATTTTCGTCTACTCTACATTCTTGCTCTGTTCTCTGATATTTTCAAGGCAATCTTTGGCTATAATTACCATCTTGCCAACTTCGGCGAACTGATTTTTACTGCCAATAGTATTAATCTCTCGGTTCATTTCCTGGCAGATAAAATCAAGTTTTTTACCCGGAGCCGGATTATTTTCAAGCTCAAGCTGCATTGATTCAATATGACTGTGAAGACGAACTATCTCTTCATTAATAGTATATTTTACAAGCATAGCAGCAGTTTCGGTCATAATTCTGTTCTGGTCTGCCTTTTCGCCTAGAAGTTCATTAAATTTCTGGCTAATGAGATTTTTAAAATATTCATCCATTTTTGGCTGAAATTCCTTAAAAAAGGCAGCACATTCCTTTAATTTCTGAAGGTGATTTAATAAATCCTTCTTCATATTCTGACCTTCTCTTTCGCGGTCTTTTATAAACTTTTCAAAGGCAGAATCAAAAACAGGCTGAATCATCTGTTTATATTTTTCTACATCATAAGATTTATTCGAATTTAATACGCCGTTTTGTGAAAGTATAAGACTTAATGGAATTTCATTTTCATTATAACCACAGGCAGACGCAACACTTTTTATAGCATCATAATATGATTTAGCCGCACTGGTATCTGCAATTATCTGAATATCGCTTTCCAGTTCCTTTATCTTTATAAAAATATCAACCTTACCGCGTAAAACTTTTTCGCTTATTAAATTTCTATAATAACTCTCCAGTGGATTTAAAAATGGAGGAAGATTAATAGATAAATCTAAAAATCGTGAATTTACAGATTTTATTTCTACACTTACAATTGCTTTTTCTAAAGATACTTCTTCGTAAGAATATCCTGTCATGCTTGTCATTTATATTCCTCCAGAACTGCTTTTCCAAGTTTCCAGTTATCGCCGGCACCCATTGTTACGAGTAAATATCCGTCAGGATAATCAGGTCCCGGATTTTTTTCTATTTCATTTATTACAAAGTCTTTTGCATCAAGAATTTCTTCAAAATAATGGGCATCGAGATCTTTTTCATTTTCAAGAACTTTTTCGTAAAGGCTACGGCCGTTAATTGAAAAATCAATGGCATTTTCGCGGGCCGAAGAATAAATTTTATGAAGAATAAGAAGATCTGCAGAAGAAAAAGCCTTACTGAATTCTGTCAAAAGGGCCTGTGTTCTGCTGTAAGTGTGACTCATAAAATCAACAATAATTTTTCTTCCTTTATAAAATTCTCTATAGCCCTGCAGTGTTGTTTTTATTGCAGTAGGATGATGACCATAATCATCAATTACAATTACTGAATTACCTGACTTTGAAGTAAAGCGGCCAACAACTTCACTTCGTCTTTTTCCACCGTTAAAATTGATAAGGCCTGCTTTAATTTTATCTGCATAATCAAGTGGATTTTTTCCATACTCAAGTAAAAGTCTTGTTACAAGAACCAGAGCTGCAAGAGCATCCATAACCTCGTGCTTTCCCGGAATGGAAATTGCAAAAATCTGATTATTAAAATATTTTACAGAAAATTGATTTTCTTCATTTTTAACGCCTTCAAATTTTAAGGCAAAATCCCCGCTGCTTTTTGTACCGTATGGAATAAAGTTTATATCACTTCTTTTTCCCTTTACAATTTCTGCAGTTTCCACAGCACCTTTGTCATCTGCACAATAAATTAAATCACCACCCAAAGGTAATTTACAGGCATAATCAACAAAAGCATCTCTGATTGATTCATAAGACGGATAATAATCCTGATGATCACTTTCAACCGAAGTTAAAATAATTTTTTGAGGACAGAAAGACATAAAATGTCTCTGATATTCACAGGTTTCTGCAACAAAAATTAAATTTTTATTGTCATCATTATTTTCTTTTACTAAAGGCGAAGTATATGTACAGGTAGAACCAAAAGAATTTATGACAGAGCCCGCTAAAACCTGGGAAGGTAAATCAAGCTCCTTAAGGATTGTACCGGCAAGACCTGTTGTTGAAGTTTTTCCATGAACTCCACAAATACCGCAGGAAAAAGCATTGCTGCTGTAGGAACCTAAAGCCTGGGTATAAAGCAGACATGGAATCTTCATTTTTACAGCCTGAATTAAATCCGGATTCTGGTCTAATTTATAGGCAGAAGAATAAACTACATAATCAATATCTTCTGTAATATTAGACTGACTGAAAGGAAGGGCTTTTATATTAAGTTTTTCAAGAATATCATCAGTATAAAAACGCTCACTTACATCTGAGCCGGAAATTACAGCACCATTATGAACGAATATTTCTACAAGAGCTGCCATTCCGGTTCCTTTTATACCAACAAAATGTATACGGACACCTTTTAAATTCTTAGGTAAAGTTATTTCATTCATAAAAACATTATAATTAAATCATAAAAAAAAATCACTACCGGCCAACGACCAGGCAGTGATTAAGGATGTAAACAAAAATATAAGAGGAGAAATTAAAATAATTTATAATTCCTTCTATATTTATTAAAATTTATTGTACCAGACTAAGATAAATCTGGTCGGCAAGGCCAAAGCCGCCGTTTTTTGTCATGGAAACTGAATACTCATCGTAAAGCATATCTTCATAAGTTTCTTTTGCAAAATCATTTTCTGAAGATTTCATTACAGTTTTTCTCATTGAGTTAAGCATCTGCTTTACAAAATAGCTTTCAAGCTCCATAGATTTTTCGTAAAGAGTACTTGTTTTATCAATTGTCTTTTGCTTTACATGGTCATTTGCCTGGTTTGCAGCGGCTCCTGAAGGTTTTGCATTTTTGTTCATTTCCCCACTAAACATATCATTAAAACCTGTAATATATTCGCCGTTTAACCTGCCTTCCTGACTGATTTGAGAAGATGACAGGGTGCTTTTTACTTCATTTTTTTTCTGAAGCCCCTGCAAAAGATCAGCAAATTTCTGACTGTCAGCATTACTTTTTGCAGAAGATAAAGCTCCCTGACCATTTGTTATAGAACTAAAAGTATTTGAAACTAATCCCACATTCATTTCAATATCCTTGTTTTTTTATTTACCGCTTATTTTATCTTTTAAGATTTACAGCAGTTGAAAGCATATTATCAGAAGTCTGAACAGCCTTTGAATTAAATTCGTATGCTCTCTGAGCAACAATCATCTGAACCATTTCGTTTACAACAGAAACGTTACTCATTTCCAGGAATTTATGTCTTGTATCACCAAAACCTTCATAACCCGGACGGCCTGCAATTGCTTCGCCGGAAGCATTTGTAACCTTAAAAAGATTATCACCTTCAGCTTTTAAACCTACAGCATTAGGAAATCTGTATAATTCCATCTGACCAACTTCAACAGGATCATTTCCGCCGTTTACCTTTACACTTACAAGACCGGTCTGAGTGATGCTTAAAGTTGAAACATCATAACCTTCCGGCAAAATAATTTCAGGCATAACGCGTAAACCGTTGTTAGTTACCAGCTGACCGTTTGAATCAACCTTAAAAGAACCATCGCGGGTATAGGCATAACTTCCGTCATATTCCTGAACTCTGAAGAAACCTTCACCAACGATTGCAACATCAGTATCAACACCGGTATTCTGCAAAGAACCCTGATTCATAATTCTCTGGGTTGCACCAACTTTTACACCGGTACCCTGCTGAATTCCTACAGGAGTTACAGTATCTTCTGTTGCAGGTGTTCCTGCCAGTTTTATATTCTGATAAACAAGATCTTCAAATTCAACTCTCTGCTGTTTATATCCGGTTGTATTTACATTTGAAAGGTTATTTGAAATTGCATCAATATTTGACTGCTGTCCGTTCATACCGGTAGCAGCTGTCCAAAGTGATCTAACCATATACAATTGCAGAAGCGTAAAAAAGGTTGCGAGCAGTGCGCAGCAAGCTTTTTAGCTTCATCCTCCTTTTATTTCTATTTCAAAACAGCAACTTTCTGCCAGAGAGTTCCCATCATCGAATCTTCAGATGTAATTGTTTTCTGATTTGCTTCATAAGCACGGTTTACTTCAATCATCTGAACCATTTCGTTTACTACATTTACATTGGAAGTTTCTACATAGCCCTGTAAAAATGAAGGTCTTTCATTACCTTCTGCAATATGGGCCGGACCAGAAATATCATTTTCTGAATAAAGGCTTTCGCCCATCTTTTTTAGGTAGCGTTCATTATCAAAACGAACAACCTTTAATCTGTCTATTTCTTCTCCTTCTTCTGAAAGGAGGATTCCATCTTCATTTACTGTAAAACGGTCATTTTCCAGACGAATAATTCCTTTTTCGCCATAAACAGGATAACCGTCTTTTGTTTCCAGAATTCCTTCTTTTCCAAGATGGAAGGTTCCGTTACGGGTGTACCGTTCTCCAACTGGAGTTTCTACAACATAAAAGCCCTTTCCACTTAAAGAAATATCTGTTTTAGTATTTGTGATTTTAAATGAACCCTGTGAAAAATCTGTATAATTTTCATTAGTTTCTACACCAAGGCCAAGTTTTCCTATAACAGGTGCAGAATCGGCACTACCCATTCCGTTTGGAATATTATAAACGCCGTCAAAATTTGTTCTTCTTATTAAGAGCTCAGGAAAAGATTTGCTGACTGCAATATCTCTTTTATACCCAGTTGTATCAACATTAGCAAGATTATTTGAAATTGCATCAAGTCTGTTCTGCTGAGCGTTCATACCAGAAGCACCGGTATACCAGCCACGAATCATTTTTTCCTCCAATATTTTTATTTACATCTATTTATTTCATCGGGAAATTAAAAAAAATATTTAGATATTTTTTCTAATACGCTATACTAAAAATTAATTATGACATTAGAAGATTTACCAATAGGTTCCTCTGCCTGCGTAATTAAAACCGGCGGAAACGGAGAACTAAGACAACACTTTCTCGATATGGGAATTATCCCGGGAACATTAATAACCAAAGTAAAACTGGCTCCAATGGGTGACCCTGTTGAATTTGACGTTAATGGTTACGAACTTACCATGCGCCTTGACGATGCAAGGAAGATTGAAATTTCTGATGATATTCAGACAGAAAAAGAAGACGAAGAAAAGGCAAAAGAAAAACTTCAGGATTCAAAAACAGAACATCCGGGACTTGGAGAAGATGGAAAATTTCATTCAAAGCAGGATGAAAGCCCCCTTCCGGATGATACACTTCTTACCTATGCCCTGGTTGGAAACCAGAACTCAGGAAAAACTACCCTCTTTAATCAGCTTACCGGCTCTAATCAGCATGTAGGAAATTTTCCGGGAGTTACTGTAGACCGCAAGGACGGCCAGATAAAAGGCTATTCCAACACCCTTGTAACAGATCTTCCCGGCATTTACTCAATGTCTCCATATTCGAGCGAAGAAATAATTTCCAGAAACTTTGTATTAAACGAAAAGCCATACGGAATCATAAATATTGTTGATGCCACAAATATCCAGAGAAACCTTTACCTTACAATGCAGTTACTCGAAATGGATATTCCTATGGTAATTGCCCTTAATATGATGGATGAAGTTACCGGAAACGGAGGCTCCATTGATGTAAACAAGATGGAGGAACTTCTGGGAGTTCCTGTAATTCCTATTTCTGCGGCAAAAAATCAGGGAGTAGATGAACTTATAAAACATGCCCTTCACGTTGCCCATTATCAGGAAAAACCTGTCAGACAGGATTTTTGCAGCCAGAGCCATGCAGGAGGTGCAGTTCACAGAGCTCTTCATGCAGTTATTCATCTTATTCAGGACCATGCAGATAAGGCCGGTATTCCGGTTCGCTTTGCAGCAAGCAAGCTTCTTGAAGGCGACAAGCGCATCTTGTACCAGCTTGACCTTGACGTAAACGAAAAAGAGATTCTTGAACACATTGCCTTACAGATGGAAAACGAAGGCGGCTTAGACCGCAGCGCCGCAATTGCAAATATGCGCTATTCCTATATAAAGAATGTATGTAATCAGACTGTAAAAAAGCCAAAAGAAAGCAAAGAAAGAATCAGGTCGCAAAAAATTGACCGCCTTTTAACCGGAAAATACACTGCCATTCCATTTTTTATTTTAATCATGGCTTCGGTTTTCTTTCTTACCTTTAATGTAATCGGTGCCTTTCTTCAGCTTTTACTTGAAAATGGAATAGAAGCCTTTACAAATCTTGTAGATTCAGGCCTTACAAAGCTTGGAACAAACGAAGTACTGCACAACCTTATTATAAACGGGGTCTTTACCGGTGTTGGAAGCGTACTTTCCTTCTTACCAATAATTGTAACCCTCTTTTTATTTCTTTCCCTGCTTGAAGATTCCGGTTATATTGCAAGAGTTGCCTTCTTTATGGATACCCTGCTTAGAAAAATCGGACTTTCCGGAAGAAGTATAGTCCCTCTTTTAATAGGTTTTGGCTGCACAGTTCCTGCCATTATGTCTACCCGCATTCTCCCCAGCGAAAGAGACAGGAAAATGACAATTCTTCTTACCCCTTTTATGAGCTGTACTGCCAAACTTCCGATTTATGCATTTTTTGTTTCAGCCTTTTTTCCAAAACACGGCGGCCTTATTATGACAGCCCTCTATTTCATAGGCATACTTGCAGGAATTCTTGCAGCACTCTTGTATAAAACAAGTCTTTTTAAGGGAGAACCGGTTCCTTTTGTTATGGAACTTCCAAATTACCGCCTTCCAAGTCCAAAAAATGTAGCCCAGCTTTTATGGGAAAAGGCAAAAGATTTTTTAGAAAGAGCCTTTACTGTAATTTTTATTGCTACAATACTGATCTGGTTTTTACAGAGTTTTGATTTACACCTTTCTTTTGTGGAAAATTCTTCAGAAAGTATTCTTGCAAAAATTTCCGGCCTTTTTGCTCCTCTTATGAAGCCAATCGGTTTAAATGACTGGAGAATCTGCACCTCTCTGATTTCCGGAATTATGGCAAAGGAAAGTGTTGTTTCCACAATGGAGATTTTATTCGCAGGAGGAATCACAAACTCCCTTTCCAGTCTTTCTGCCTTAAGTCTGCTTATTTTCAGTCTTTTATACAGTCCCTGCATTGCTGCTATAGCATCTGTCAAAAGAGAGCTTGGAAGAAAATGGGCGGCAGGGCTTGTTGTCTGGCAGTGCGCCATAGCCTGGATAGCCTCCTTTATTGTTTACACAATTGCCGGATTTTTTATGTAATGCAGATTCGGCGGCCGTTTTTCTACGCAGATTCCGCGGCCGGATTTTTAATTCAAATTATTTGCAAAAGAGAATATTCGGACTTATAATTATTTATAAGAAAAAAAAGGAGACATAACTTATGGCACATGAAGAACCAAGAGTACTTGCAATAATTTTAGGCGGCGGAAAAGGAACTCGTCTTTACCCACTTACAAAGGAAAGATCAAAACCTGCTGTATCTTTTGGTGGTAAATACCGCATTGTAGATATTCCACTTTCAAACTGTATAAATTCAGGATACAAAAAGATTTATCTTTTGACCCAGTTCAATTCAGCCTCACTTCATCTTCACATCACAAATTCATACAACTTTGACCGTTTCTCAGGTGGTTTCGTAGAGATTCTTGCTGCTGAACAGACACTGGAACACAGCGGCTGGTATGAAGGTACTGCTGATGCTGTAAGAAAAAACTTTATACATTTTAAATCACAAAAACCAACTCATTACGTAATTCTTTCCGGAGACCAGCTTTATAAGATGGATTTAAGGGATTTTATGGAAGCTCATATTAAATCCGGGGCAGAAATTACAATTGCAACCACAGCCGTAAACAGAAGAGATGCTTCAGGCTTTGGTATTATGAAAATTGATGAAAATTCCTGCGTAAAAGAATTTATGGAAAAACCAAAGCCAGATCTGGACATTTCATCATGGAAAATTCCTGCAGAAGCAAGAGGAGCCCTCCCTCCAGAAAAAGAATTCCTTGCCTCTATGGGTATTTATATTTTCAATGCAGACACAATGGAAGAATGCCTTTTAGGCGAAAACGAAAAATACACTGACTTTGGTAAAGAAATTTTACCTTTAGCAATCGGTAAAAAGAAAATCTGCTCTTATGTATTTGACGGCTACTGGGAAGACATTGGAACAATCAGAAGCTTCTACGAAGCAAACATTGCCCTTACAGAGCCTTACCCTGCCTTCGATTTCTACGGCAATACAAATCCTATTTACACTCATATGCGTAATCTTCCACCTTCAAAAATCAACAAGGCTGATATTACAAGTTCATTAACTTCTGAAGGTTGTATTATTACAAACTGTAAATTAAACAAGTCTGTAATTGGTGTAAGATCAATTATTGAAGACGGAAGTGAACTTGACGGCGTAATCATGATGGGTGCTGACTATTATGATGATGAAAACGAAAAGCAGCAGAACAAAAAGAAAGAAATACCATGTACAGGTATTGGTAAAAACTGCAAAATTGCCAATACAATCATCGATAAGAATGCAAAAATCGGAAATAACTGCCAGATTGGTATAAGCGGCAAAAAATACGAAGACGGTGATCATGGTTCATTCTACAGTGCAGATGGCATTATAGTTATAAGAAAAGGAGCTGTTATTCCTCCGGGAACTATAATCTAATTAAATATTAAAACATACATGCTGCCTGAAGAATAAGAATCTTTGGGCAGCATTTTTTTTGAGGAAAAATTACGTCAGATTACTTTGAAAAACTTGGAAACTTATTAAACGAAGCCCTGGAAAAGGGTGAGATTCCCCAGAAGAAAGAAAAAAAAGAAAATTCAGAAGCAGAAACTAATCAAAATGAAGAATCCTTCCGAGAATCCTCTTTAGATAAAGAAAAAAAAGAGGAAAGCAAAAAAGAAAAGATATCATATTCATCATTTTTTAGAAAAAAAGAAGAAAAAGCTACTGCTCAGGTAATAAAAATGCATAATTATACAGAAAATATGCATATACCGGACTATATACTAAAAGCTATGGGTACACTAAATATAGCGTACCCATTTACCGAAAAAGAACTTACCCGGCAGTATCACAAAATGGTAAAAAAGACTCATCCTGATACCAAAAATACTATACAAGACTCTCAGGTTGTATTAAATAATAGACAGATAAATGATTTACAGGCCTCTTATAATACGCTTAAAAACTGGTTAAAATAAAGAATTTGTATGATTTTTTATACAGAGTCTCGTATGTCTAAATTATAATACAGTACAATCACTGTATTAATTTTTATACACTTTATTCTTCAGTCTCGCCTAACTTACGGTGCAGGGTCTTCCTTCCAATCCCAAGAATCTCCGCTGTTTTGGACTTGTTTCCATTATTGTAAGCAAGGTTTTCATTTATAATAATTGTCTCTGCTTCTTCCAGTGTAATTCCAAGAGGAATCTGTATTGTTTTTTCATTTGAACTCTGCTGTAAAACAGGTGGTAAATCTTCCAGTTTGATTTCGTTTTCTGTACACATTACCACTGCACTTTCCACACAGTTTCTTAATTCCCTGATATTTCCTGGCCATGAATATTTTAACATTGCAGCTTTGGATTTAGAATCGAAGCCCTTAATTTCTTTATTATTTTCTGCAGCAAATTCTTTTAAAAAAGCATGCATAAGTAAAGGAATATCATCCTTCCTTTCTCTTAAACTTGGCATCTGAATTCTTACGACATTTAATCTGTAAAATAAATCTTCCCTGAAGTTTCCTTTTTTTACTTCTTCTTCAAGATTTTTATTTGTAGCAGCTACTACTCTTACATCAACATCAATATCTTTTTCGCCGCCTACCCTTTCAAATTTTCTTTCCTGTAAAACCCTCAAAAGCTTTACCTGGGTAGCCTGATTAATTTCACCAATTTCATCAAGGAAAATAGTTCCGCCATTGGCCCTTTCAAAGTGACCTTTATGACTTGTTTCTGCTCCTGTAAAAGCTCCTTTTTCGTAACCAAATAATTCACTTTCCAGCAGGGTCTCTGACATAGCTGCCAGATGCACAACTATAAAAGGCATGTCTTTTCTGTTTGACTGCTGATGAATTTCTTTTGCAACCAGTTCCTTACCAACTCCGCTCTCGCCTGTAATTAATACGTTGGCTCTGGAAGGTGCTGCCTTGTGAATAAGATTTCTTACCTTGTTTAATTCGGCACTTTTACCAACCATCAAATCATCAGAATCTGACTTTAATTTCTGCTGCAGTTCCTTAATCTGTTCAGCCTGGATTTTTCCTTTAAGAGCATTTTTAACAATTAAGTTTAAGTGATCAAGATCAAGGGGCTTTGTAAGAAAATCAAAGGCACCAGCTTTTATTGCGGCAGTAGCATCATCAATACTTCCGTGCCCGGTCAGAACAATAATCGGAATTCCCGGGTTTTCTGTTGTAACATGTCTTACAACTTCCTCTCCACTCATTCCGTCCATTCGTAAATCTGTAATTACAAGATCTACATTTCCCTGGGCAATAAGCTTAAGTCCTTCCTTACCATTAGCAGCTTTTAAAACATCATAACCTTCAAGTTCAAAATTGTCGGCAAGTCCGTTTCGTATATTTTCTTCATCATCAATTGTTAAAATAGTCATATAAAAATCCTAATTATATTAGTTGTTAATTGCAAGTTTTTCGCGCAGATGCAGAGGGAATTTTATTGTAAAGCAGGAGCCCTGGCCTAAAGAAGAATCAACAGAAATTTCTCCCGAGAATTCTTTTATGATTTTATAAACAGTAGTCATGCCAAGGCCTGTTCCATTTGACTTTGTTGTAAAATATGGCTCAAAAACTTTTGAAACAGTTTCCGGACTCATACCGCAGCCGTTGTCAAAAATTCTTAAAATCATTTTATTGTCGCTTATCTGAGAAACAATTTTAAATATTCCCTGGTAATCATCTGCTGAATTTTCTTTTTGTGATTTTAAGGCACTCAGTGAATTTGTAGCAAAATTTAAAATTACATCCTTAAAAAGCTTTTCATCAATCATAATCTTCTGATTATCAGACAAATCTTCAAAGGAAACTGTAAAACCGTAATCAGAAAATTCCGGACTTATAAAATTGACAACAGAATTAATTACAGTTGATGGAGATTTTAACTCCAGATTTGCATTAACTGGTCTTACGGCAAAAAGAAAATCCATAACAAGTCTGTTTAAATAATCAATTTCGTCATTTACGACGTTTATATGGTCTTCAACAAACTTTTTTTCAGGAAGGATATTGTCATTTTTTCTGGCTTTTTCGAGGGCCTTTTGTATAAGCTGAATGTGAATTGAAATGGCTCCAAGTGGATTTTTTATATCATGAGCCATACCGGCTGCAAGATTTGTAAGTCCGGCCATATTTTCCATACGGTGAACAAGAATTTCCTGATTTTTTTTATCGGTAACATCACGTATTATAATAATTCTGCCGGTGGTTTTACTTGCATTCATAAGTGGGGTCATTGTGATTGTAATAAATCTTACAGAACCGCCTTCTGTTACAATAGAAAAATCTTCATTACAGTTTGTAATCGACTTTGAATAACACTTTTTGAAAAAATCCGCAATTTCAGCATCTTCAATTATATCCCACAGCTGCTGCTGGGAACTTCTTGGATCATCCAGGTGGCAGTTGAATTTTAATCTGCTTTCAGCAATGGAATTGGACTGCTTTAGATAAAAATCATTGGAAATAATCAGAATTCCTGCACTTATAGAGTCAAAAATGGAATAAAGATTGTCATTTTCCTGAACAATATCATCTATAAGATTTAATAACTGCTCTTTTTCAAGCTTTTGAGCCTTTAAACTTACCTTTTTATAGTATGCTCTCATAATATTGCGCTAAAACTCCATTATTTTGTATATTTATCATTGATAAATCTCTTAAAAGAATTTCTAATGAAGAAAGAGGAGTAAGATTATAAAGGGTCACGTTGTCATAGCATTTTTGTAAAAAGGTCATGGTCTGTGCTATAGCTTCGCAGCCCGGCTGATTTTTCTGAAGATTCTTTATTTCCAGGGCAATAAAATTTAAAAAAAGTTTTAATTCTACTCTTGGAATAAAGTTTTCGCATTTTTTTACAAGTTGAGAAATATCAGGAATATTTTTTGAGGCAATTTCCTTTATAAAATATTGAGCCTGAGCCTGTAAAACTTCAGGTTTTACCGGCAGGAAGGTCAAAAGATAATCTTTTATTGAGCCGGAATAATCTGTATGTAAAATTCTGCTTATAACATCTTTCTGATCTTCTATACTTCGGTCGCTGAAATTATAGGTTCGAACTCTTGAAAGTATTGTCTGCATTACTGCATTTCTGTTATTTGTAAGAAGAATAAAAATACAGTCGCGTGGAGGCTCTTCAAGAATTTTTAAAAGGGCATTTCTTACACTTGCCTGCATTTTTTCTGCATTTTCAAGGATGATTGTTTTTTTGCCGTTTTCGCTTTTTATGTAAGCCCATTCTTCCATATTCCTGATCTGACTTACAGGTATGGAATTATAAAGTTCATTATCAAGTTTTTTACAAAAATCGTCTATTTTTTCGCAGGATTTTTCAATTTCTTCAATATTATTTAACTGTCTGCTTAAATCGATTTTTTCTATTTCTTCATTTAACTCTTCTATGATGGCAGAGATTTTATTAAGACTGGAATCCCCCTTCCAAAGTATAGAATTAAATCGCAGTGTAAGTTTTCTTACGCTTCTTATATAAAAATATCTTGCTGCCAGAATATATGGGGCAGATGTTTTCAAAGCCTGTATAAAATATTTTTTTGCACTATAAATTTCTAAAAGGCAGTCTCTTGGACCTAAAAGTAAAAGGTTTTGCGAGGTTAATGCCTTATTTTGTAAACAGGAATTACATTCGCAGGACCAGGCTCCTTTTTTTTCATTCTGACAGGATAAAACTCTTGCAGTTTCAAGAGCTGCGGTAAGTTTTCCGGAAAACTGTGGACCCGCAAATAAAACTGCACCCGGAAATTTTCCAGCTCTTATATCAGAAGAAATTAATTTACCCGCATCCTGTTTAATCAAATTTTCAAACATATTTTACCCTAATAATGCTGCGAAGAAACTTCCTTCAAGGTATTTTACCTCAAACCAGGTCTGCCAGTTTAAAAAATGAACAATTAAACTTACAAGGGCAAGGCCTTCGCCACAGCCAAGCAAAAAGCCCAGAGCTCTGTTTAAACTGCTTAAAATATCGTTTTCTACAAATTTTGAAAATATTATTTCCAGCAATTTAAAAATCATAAATACAACAATAAATATTATGACAAAGGCAACCAGGGCCCGCAGAAATCCGTTTGCAATTCCTGTAAAAAGAGGAGAAAAATCATCATATAAAATGAAAGCTGCAATTAATCCTATAATCCAGGAAGCCTTTCCAAAAAGTTCAGAAATAAAGCCTCTGATTGTGCTTATAACGACACAAATAAGAATTAAACAAAGGAATACAAAATCTACTGTTACAAACTTCATCATTTTTCCTCTATTTCTTCATAAAGAATTTCTGCAATTTTTTTAGCAGGAATATTATCCCCTACTATCTTTATAAGATTCTCTTCCATATTTTTTCTTACTTTTTCATCAAGTAATTTTTCAAGGGCTTCCTTTAATTTTTGAGCAGAGGCATCTTTACCTAAAAGCATCACTGCTCCACCCTTTTCTTCAAAATATTTTGAATTATCTACCTGGTCGCCTCTGGTGCCGTTACCGCATAAAGGAATTAAAAGCATAGGTTTGTGAAGTACTGCTGCTTCCCAGATAGAATTTGCACCTGCCCTGGAAAGAACAAGGTCTGCAGAAGAAAGTAGATCTGGCATTTCCTGATAAATAAATGGGAAAGGTTTATAAGAATCATATTTTTCTTTAAGCTTATTTTCTTCTTCCTCATTTGCATTTACAAGGCCAGTCTGATGAACTACATAAAAATTCTGACATAAAAAATCAAGATTTTCATAAACAAGTTCATTTATCTGTTTTGCACCAGAAGAGCCGCCTAAAACAAGAAGCAGTGGCTTTTTATGGTCAGAAGGAACTTTTGCAAATTCCAGTCCCTTTGACGGATTTGTATTATAAAAAACCGGTCTTATAGGATTTCCGGTCACAATAACTCTTTTCTGGTCCTGACTAGAAAGCGAATTCTTAGTTTCTTCGTAAGAAAGAAACATTTTTTTTGCAGATTTAAAATTAATTTTATTTGCAAGCCCTAAGGTAAAATCGCATTCATGAGTATAAACCGGAATTTTTAATAATCTTGCTGCAATGCAGGGAGGCACACTTACAAAACCGCCTTTTGAAAAAAGCGCACAAGGCTTATTTTTACGAAGCACATGGTAAGATTTAAAAAAGCCTGCTGCAATATTAAAAAGATCGGTAAAGTTTTTAAAAGAAAAATATCTTCTTAATTTTCCCGAAGGAATAGGATAAAATTTATCGGCAGTTGCTTTATTATCTGGTCCAATGGCTTTACTAACAATATTACTGTCCATTCCTTTTGAACAGCCAAGCCATATAATTTTTATATTCTGATTTTTTGATTTACAAAGAAGTTTAAGCTGGTCAGCTACAGCCAGGCCCGGATAAATATGACCTCCGGTTCCTCCGCCTGTAAAGGCAATTATTTCGTTATTTAATTTCATATTTATATTGTAACAAAAAACGGCATAAAAAAAAAGACCGACTCTTGCGAATCGATCTTTTTTGCCACCGGTTGGAATCGAACCAACGACACATGGATTTTCAGTCCATTGCTCTACCAACTGAGCTACAGCGGCTTGATGAATATTAATATATACAATATGAGCATTTGTGTCAATAAGTGAACCTCTTTTTTTTAAAATATTTTTTTTTAATTTCCTTGTTTAATTTTAAATGTGCATTATAATTGTTCTATGAACTTTTTAATTATTAGTGATGACATCGCCCTTACAGAAGAAGTAACCTGCTTAGTTCAAAAAGTAGAAAAATCATCTAAAATTTATAATTCCGATTTTTCTTTAGAAAATCTTAAGAAAGTAAAAAAATATTTTGATAAAACTTCTTTCTGTATTATTTACTCAAAAGAAGCTGATAAATTAGTAGAAGAAGATATAGCAAGACTCTGTTCAATGAGTGGTTTTTTAATTGCAAGTCATATTTCTATTGTTACTAATTTAGCTTTTATCAGTAATTATCATATTTTCAGTAAGGATTCCATTAAAAATATTTCTTCAGATGCAGATATATTAAAATACATTACTTCAAAATATGATCATATTTACAGTGCAGACTTAAAACGAACTGCAAAGCAAACCCTGCTTAACAAAGGAATACCATTTACTCCAGACTGTTTTGCCCTCTATATATCAAAAAACAAAAAAGAAATTTTTGATTTATTTATTGCTGCAGACATTGATGTAAATGCAACTGATGATCTTGGAACACCAATGCTTAATATTGCCGTCCGTAATGATAACGAAGAATTTGCAAAAGAAATTATTGAACAGGGTGCAGATATTAATGCAGTTTCTAAAGACAGAGGTTATACAGCTGTTATGGATGCAGTATGGCGCGGAAATGAAGAGCTTACAAAGTTATTAATTTCTAAAGGTGCAGATTTGAATACAATCAATAAAGAAGGTCAGAATAATCTGGTGCTTGCAGTTGGTGCAAATAAAGAAAAAATTGTAGAACTGCTGGCAACAAATGGAGCAGATCCTGATGTTCCGGATATGATGGGTATGAGTGCCTATAATTATGCTACCCTCTTTAAAAAAGAAAGAATTGTCGAAATCTTGAAACCTTACCACAAGGCCTGATATCCAATTACATTTTTTTTAAGCAAAAAAAATCCCTTACAGATTGATGGATTATCTGCAAGGGATTATTTTTTTTATTTAAGGTAACACCCTCAGAATGTTACTAACTTAAAACTTAGCGTTTCAAACTTAATACTGTTTCAAGTAAAGTATCTGCAGTTTGAATTGTTTTGGCATTAGACTGGAAACCTCTCTGGGTTACAATCATATCTGTCATCTGTTCAGAAAGGTCAACGTTAGACATTTCCAATGCACCTGCCATAAGGCTTCCTTTTCCTGCAATTCCAGATTCTCCAATTCTTGCCATACCAGAGTTATTAGATTCTACATAAGTATTGTCTCCGGCTTTTTCAAGACCTCTGTCGTTGGCAAAAGTTGCAAGAGCAATTTTACCGATTGTTCTTGAAGTTCCGTTTGAATATACACCTGTAATAGATCCGCTTGAATCAATCTTAAAGTTATCAAGATATCCTAAAGTATATCCATCCTGATAATAAGCTTTTGTAGTTGAAGTCTGTGCAGACTGGGTAATTGTATTTTCAAAGCTTCCGATTGTTCCTAAATTAATGTTCATTGTCTGGCGGTAAGGATTTCCGTCAGCATCTGGATTTGATTCAGGAACAGCAAATGAAGTCTGAAGAACAATCTGGCCGTTTGGATTTGAAACATTTCCAGCTGAGTCTGTTACTGACTGTAAGGCACCCATGTTATCAAAAGTTACAATGAAAGTATTTTCCATACCATCTGTTGTTCCAAGACCAATTCTTGTCTGGGTAAATTCTGCGTTGTTAAGGTCAACATTAACTGTTGCCTGCCACTGGTTAGGAGTTCCAGGAACTCTTCTGAAAGAAACTGACAAAAGGTGTTTGTTACCAAAAGAGTCATATACTTCCTGTTCTGTAGCCCAGGTACCTTTAAGAATATCGCCTTCACTTGCACCTTCAAGAATTTCAGGTGTATTTTTGTTTAAGTTACAGGCAAAGTTTACGTTCTGAGTTGCTTTTGCAGGATCTTTTGAACCTACAGGAATAATTAAATCTGTTGGTGTTGCAGCGGTTGTAACAATCTGTTCACCGTTTACTTCCTGGGCCATCCATCCCTGTACACGCATACCGTTTGCAGGGTTTACAAGAGTACCGTCCATATCAAGACTGAAGGCACCGTTTCTTGTATAGAAAGATTCTTCACCATTTTTTAAGATAAAGAAACCGTTTCCCTGAATTGCAATATCAGTTGAAACACCAGTTGACTGTAAGTTTCCCTGATTAAAAATATTATCAATAGAAGCAACGGTCATACCAAGACCAACTTCTTTAGGGTTTACACCACCAAGTTCATCTGTTGGCTTTGCAGCTCCAGACATCTGCTGACTAATCATATCCTGGAAGTTTACACGACCACGTTTAAAACCTACTGTATTTACGTTAGAAATGTTGTTACCGATTACATCCATTCTTGTCTGATGATTCTGAAGTCCTGAAACACCAGAATAAAGTGATCTCATCATAAGTCTTACGTCTCCTTTTTTTTATTTACATCCTAGTTGCCATAAATGGCATTTATTTTATCCATGCTGTAGTACATTCCATTAACAAGAACCTGTGGATTTTCGCCACGGGTTGCCCCTTGTACAAGGCCTACAGTAGTTGTGTCACCAAGGTTAAGTTCAACAGTTTTTCCGATTGTTGAAGCAGCTTCCTGAGAATTCAAAAAGTTGGACATTTTCTCAAAAGCTGTACTCATGTTTGTCATCTGTTCCAGAGAACTGAACTGTGCCATCTGGGAAATAAACTCAGTATCTTCCATAGGATTTGTTGGATCCTGATTAGATAACTGGGTAATCAAAAGTTTAAGAAAATCGTCTTTTCCCAGTGTATTAGACGATTGTCTTCCGGAAGGGCCTGCATTCTGTTTGTTGAAAAAATCTACAGCCTGATCAACCATAGATTTGTCTGCAGCGCTCATTTGTGTGTTTAGTAGTTCCATCATCAACCTCACATCCAAATTTATCGACGCTTTACGCAACGATGTTTACATTATAATTTCCAATTTTTTCAACGTATTCATAATTTGAAGAAGAATCAGAAACCTGTTCAACTTCAAAATTACTGTACATTTTATTTCCAAGGTAACGGTTTGAACTTTCCTGCTGTTCAAAATCAAAATTAGAATTTGAGTTTGTACCGGCACCAAGCGAAACATCAAAAGAAGCATTTTCAAATCCGCTTTTTATAAAAGCTTCCCTTAAAGTTTCTGAATTATCCTTAAAAACCTCCAGGGCTTCTTTACTGGCTACACTGATATGTCCAGTTAAAGATTTTCCATCCAGGCTTAACTGAATTTTTACATTTCCTAAATCATCCGGATGTAAAACAAGATTAATTGTTCCCTGATTGTTATCCTTTAAGACAATATTTCCTGCCTTTACAAACTCAGGCACCTGCATCTGAACCTGATTGTTCAGCATTGTCTGGAAGGTTGAATTTGTTGAGGCAGCACTCTGATTATTTAAAGAAAGAATATCTGAATTAGCATTCTGCTGGGCATAATCCATTGTTATGGTTGCAGTATTTTCTGAAGTAACCTTGAGACTTGTCTTTAATTTAGGATTTTTTTCAGTTTCACTTTCCTCTGGTTTTTGAGTTCTTAAATCTTCAACTGTTATTTTTCCTTCTTTATCAAGCTTCTTTGCTTTTACTTCCTTAATGTTTTTCTGATTCTGATCTTTACTTTCCTTAAAAGAAGATTTTGAATCCTTTACTTCTTTAATCTCACTAAGAGACTGTCCGCTTATAAGAAGCTCAGAAAAATCTTTCTCCTGCCCCTGCTCTTTTAATTCAGGATTTTTGATATCAGAAGCAGTTTTTTTAATCTTTATTTCTGATTTATTTTCGCTCTTATTTTCTGCCTTATTCTGAGAAGATTTTTCAATAATCTGATTATAATTTCTGTAATCTATTTCTTGCTTTTGATTTTTATCTTCGTTAGAATCTTTAATCTTCGCATTTTTTGGAGATTTTTCTTTATTTTTATCTGATTTTTTTTCTGTCTTTTCTGTTTTTTCAGACTTTACTTCTTCGCCTGAACTTTCTTTTACAGATTTTTCAGTTTTTTCTTCTTTTACTTCTGCTTTATTTTCTGATTCGGAAGTTTTTTCTACAGCTTTTTCTGCATCAGGAGTTTCACTTTTCTCTGTTTTTTCAGGTGCAGAAACTTCTTCTGAAGTCTTTTCAGTCTGATAAAAAGAAATTAAATCTTCAAAAGACTGTGATCCTTGTGAAGACTGGGCTTTTAGAGTTGAATTAAAGTCTTGAGATAACTGTAAATTATCAGATGAGGAATTATTTACGATGATATCTGCTATTGCGTTCATATGCACTCCAAAAAAGTTTTATAAACGAAACAGGAGTGCAGTTCTAAAAGGCTAATCTAAAGATTCTGGTTTACTTATCATCTTACGCTGTATTTGAGCAGCCCGGTCAGATGGCATTAAAGATAACCAGTAAGATCCCATAGATGAAGAGCCTTCCGCAGCGGCAATTTCTTCTACTTTACGAAGGACATCAATTACAGTCTGATCATCCATTGCAACAAGAATATCTACCGCAGCCTGTGGTCTCATACCATTCAGATTTCTAGCAATCTGTTCTACGTTTATATTCTTATCATCGTATTTTTTTACAGTAAGGTTAAATGTTTTTTCTCTTTCTTCCTGATTTTTTTCGCGTTCAGATAACTCGGCTGCTATCTGTGCATTCTGATTTTCAAGGGCCAGAATGTCCTGTTCCCTTTTATCAAGTTCTTCCTTGAATAAATCATTTGCTTCCCTCTGTTTGCGAAGTCTGTCTTCATCAAGATTCGAAACAAGAGGTTTAGACTGTGTAACAGTGGTAGAAGTTTGAGGAGTTTTTCCCATCATTTTATAAAGGGGCGAAAAGACTGACTTTACGTTTAGAACTCCTAAAAAGTCAAACCATAAAAGCCCGCCTACCAGAAGAATAAGGATTATTATTAATAAAACTACAGATTTTCCCAGACTCTTTTTAAATGACATATCCCCTCGCTTAATAGTTAATTATAACATACATAATTTATTCTATCAAACCAGAAATTGCAGCCCCAAGAGTAATGTCATTATCGCAGGAAACAATTCTCCAGTAGATTCCAAGCTGATTTGTAAGAATCTGATCCAGATAAGCAAAAACTCTTTCTTTTATATTATATGTTTTAAAGAAGGTTGTTCCATCGCACAAAATACAAAGTGGCTTTGCTGCATTATTTCCCTGACCAGTTTGAATTGCACAGGCAATTAAGATTGCAGCAGAATAGCGGGCTGAACGTTCAACAACGCTGTCTAAAACCTGGAAGATTGTATCTGTGTCAGCAGCACTTGCTTTAATGGCTATTTGTCCTAAAATACAGTCAGAATTAAATGGACCATGAAGGAATTTATCCATTTCTATAAGAGAAAGACTTTCTATTGAAGTAATTTTTTCTGCTGTTTCTTTTTCGAATAATCCGTCTTTTGCAGCCATTTTTAAGGCAATTAAAGAAACAGGTCCCAGGTAAGCTCCTGAACAGAGTTTTTCAAGGAAGAAGGTTCCTGGTTTTACAGTGCTTTTATCAAATTCAATATCAAAATCTGAACGGTTTACATTCAGGAATTTTCCGCTTTCACAAACTACAATCTGTTTTTTAATGCCGCAGCATTGGCAGTCTGGCTGAACATAGGCGGAATTCATTCCCGTTCCTAGAATAAAACCAATGTATGAAGAAAATTTATCGTTTTCTGATTCGCAGGCAGCACCGGCAAGTAAAGCAGCAACTGTATCATTACAAAGAGTAATGCGTTTGATTGTGTTCCAGCCGCGTTCAGTAAGAACTTCTTTAAGGCATTTTCCAATCTGAGCACCTACAACCTCAGGTGCCTTTACTTCTTTAGAAAAGCCTAAAAGGATTCCGTCTCCGTTTTCCTGAATCTCCATAGGATAAGAAAAACAAAAACCTATTCTGTCTGCTTTATTTTTAAGATGTTCAAGATTATCTGCTATTTGATTAAAAAAATCTTTTTTAGAAAGTTCTTTTTCAACTCCAGGCATTCTTGTTTTTTCCATTTCGGAAATCTGAGGCTGTCCTTTGTTATCAAAAGTTACAAGACAGGAACGGAAATTTGTTCCACCGGCATCTATAACAATAACGCTTTTACCTTTTGCTGAAGTTTCAGGGGGATTAGAAAAAGTCCTGATCATATCCTGATCGGCTTTTTCTTTTTTGAGCCCCTTTTTCATATCGTCTAAAATAGCCTGAGCTACAGAATAAATATCTACGTGATTAACAAAATTATGCTTAGATAAAAAAGAACTAACAGAAGCTTTCATTTATTTTCCTCAATAACAATTTTCATTTATTATAACGTGTATATTATATAAAATCAAACCGTGAGGAAAATAAAATCTGTACGAAAATAAATTAAACTTTGAACTCGTCTATCTGGTTTCCAATCTTTATGATAGATTCCTTCATTCTGCTTGAAACTTCTGTAAGTACTGCACCAGTTTCGTTAATTTTCTGTGCACCAATAGACATTTCATTCATACTGGCTTTCATAGATGCAGTAACATTCTGAAGCATCTGAACTTCTGATAAAATAAGCTTGTTTCCTTCCTTCATCTCTAAAGAGGCAGTTCTTACTTCTTCTGTATTATTGTTCATCATCTTCAAGGCATCAATAATCTGTTTTGAACCTTCGTTCTGCTCTTCCATTGCAGTCCTAATCTGAATTACCAGCTGATCTGTGTCTGAAAGTTCATCAGAAACCTGAGAGAAAGTCTTACTTGCCTCATTTGAAGCTCCAACTACCTGGGCAATAGACTCCATAATCTGTGTCAGCTGGGTACTAATCTGGTCTGACTGCTGGCTTGAAGTTTCTGAAAGTTTTCTGATTTCGTCTGCAACTACAGCAAAGCCCTTACCTGCTTCGCCGGCATGAGCCGCTTCAATTGCCGCATTCATTGCAAGAAGATTTGTCTGCTCGGCAATATTTGCAATTGCAACGTTGGCATCCTTAAGCATCTGAGACTGGCTTTCAATTTCCTGAACCTTTATGCTTACAGCTTCAAGTTTAGAGAAACCTTCCTGGGAATGACTCTGCAGACTTCCAAAAGATGAAGACATTTTTTCAACTGAAGATGAAACTGAATTAATATTTCCAATCATCTCTTCAACAGCAGAACTGGCCTGAGTAACTCCGGAAGACTGATTTTCAATCATATGATTTAATGAATCAATATTTGAAGAAATTTCGTTTACAGCACCTGCAGTCTGGTCAACACTCTGTTTCTGGTTGTCAATCTGCTGACCAAAAGAATCTATATTTGCAATAATCTGGGTAATTGAACTTGCAGTATCTTCTGCAGAAGAAGACATATCCTCACCTGCGACTCCAAGTTCATTTTTTGATTCTTTAACATCGCGGATAATTGCCTGGAGTTTTTCTGTAAAACTGTTAAAGCCCTGAACAACCTGACCAATTTCATTGTTAGATTTAATATTAATTCTTTGTGTCAGATCTGCATTACCGCTTGCAATTCCATTGATGGCATTTCTTACAATCTGTAAAGGTTTTAAGGCAAAGAATAATACCAATCCTGAGAGAAGAATAAGAATAACTAATACTCCAACTCCCATCAAAATAGTAAACTGAGAAATCTTATTACCAAGCAAATCTACCTGATTTTGTGGAATAGAAAAGGCCATAGACCATGGTGTTCCCGGCATATTTCCATAAATAATAAGATCTTTTTTACTGTGTTCAAAACCATTAACCCAGGCATAACCACTCTTTCCGGCTGTCATGTCCTTTGCTACAGCTGACATATCTTTATGAAGAGAATCTGTTATGCCTGTAATAAAGTTCATTGTCATAATATATTGACGCTGTGGATGCTGCATTACAACACCAGTACCATCAATAACAAAAGCATAGCCCTTTTCTCCAAGTTTTATATTTCCAATTCCTTCAGTAAGTTTATTAACACTCACTGTTCCACAAAGCATGGCAAAAGTCTTTCCGTTTCCATCTTTTAAGGCTCTGGTAATATGTACTACCGGCTGTCCAGTTGTTCTGGAAATTACAGGATTATCAATATATGACTCTTTTCCCTGCTGCATAATTGCCCTGAAATAATCGCGGTCTGCAATATTTGTACGGCTTCCGTTATCGTTCCAGCTGTAACCGTCAGGACCTGCAATCATAATAAAATCAAAATCTTTATCACGAATATCTTCCCTGGTCTGCAGCCAGAGTCCAGCCTTTTCAGGGTCACCTTCCTTCATAACTTCATCATAAGCATATAAGTTTAAGGCTTTATTATATCCACCTAACTGATTTTGAACGGTATATCCAAAAGACTGTAAAATGAACTGGTAGTTTTCTATATTTTCAGTTCTGGTATCATTTTTTACAACTGTTCCCAAAATTAGAGCTTGACTTCCTGTAATTATTAACAATCCAATACCAATTACAAGAGTTATTCTTACAATAAGACTTGATTTTTTTTTCCCTGTATTCTCCATTTATATTCTCCTAACAAAAAATTATATATGAAATAACCAAAAAAAATCCACTATATTTAAACTTTTTTTTTTGTAATTGAAGATTCTTTATTCATTTGTTATATTATTGGCCTATGTTAGATTTGGAATCACTTAAAAGAGAATTGAATCCCCAGCAGTTTCGTGCTGTTACAACAACTGAAGGCGCAATTTTAATTATTGCAGGAGCCGGAAGCGGTAAAACCAGAGTAATCACCTTTAGAATTGCCCATATGCTTGATAAGGGAATTCCTCAAAGCCAGATTCTTGCCCTTACCTTTACAAATAAAGCAGCAAAAGAAATGGCAGACCGTATTAAAAATCTAACAGAAAAAAAACTTCAGCTTTTAACAATTTCTACCTTTCATGCCTTTGGTGTAAAAATTCTTCGTGCCGATATTGATAAACTTGGCTACAGGGAAAATTTTTCCATATATGATGAGACGGACCGGGTTGCCTTAATAAAGGAATGTGGTCGCGAATTAAAATTTTCTCAGGATGCAATGGATATCTACACCATCGGTAACCTTATTTCGAATATTAAAACCGGCCGTAAAAACTGGGACAGCAGCAATGACATGTACCGCCCCCTTTACGAATTATATCAGGAAGGCCTTAAGCTTTATAATGCCGTTGATTTTGATGATCTGATTGTGCTTCCTATTAAACTTTTTAAAGAACATCCTGAGGTTCTGGAACGCTACCGGGAACGATATAAATATATTATGGTAGATGAGTTTCAGGATACCAGTCATCAGCAGTATGAATTAATGCATTTAATTGCAGACCAGAATGTTGCAGTTGTAGGTGATGATGACCAGTCTATTTACAGCTGGCGTGGTGCAGATTATCAGAATATCATCAACTTTGAAAAAGATTTTAAAGTTACCGAAATAAGACTGGAACAGAACTATCGTTCTACAGAAACAATTCTTGAAGCAGCAAATGGTGTTATTGCCCATAATACAAACAGAAAAGATAAAAAATTATGGAGTGGTAACGGAAGCGGAAAGCCTATAGAAATCTTTATGCCGGAAAACGAAACTGACGAAGCAGATTTTATTGCAGAAAGTATTCTGGGAATTGCTCTGGAAGAACACAGAAAATATGATGAATTTGGTGTTTTAATAAGGTCTAATACCCAGTCCCGTTTTATTGAAGAGGCCTTTCTTGAAAATAACATTCCCTACACTATGAGCGGCGGAACTTCTTTTTTTGAAAGAAAAGAAATTAAAGATGTAATCAGCTATTTAAGAATTATTTCAAATCATGATGATGATATAAACTTAATTCGAATTATTAACACACCAAGACGGGGAATCGGACGGGCCGCAATACAGCTTTTAAATGACGAGGCCCAGCTTCAGGGCTGTACTATGTGGAATGCCATTATTTCTTTAATTGGAAGACAGGATTCCCCGGCAAATGATGTATTAAAAGAAGACTTACAGGAATTTGTAAATTTAATAGAATCTCACCGTCAGAAATTACTCAGTGGCCGCGGTCTTTCTGCTAAAGTAAGGGCTCTTGTAGAAGATATTAATTATAAGGATTATCTCTATACAGAATATGCAAAAAACGAAAAGGCGGTCAGTTTTAAACTAAAAAACATAGAATATCTTTTGACTTCTATGGAAAACTGGGAAAATGATCCGGAAAATACAAATCCTAACCTTTATAATTATTTAAATAGAATTACTCTTCTCAGCCGCGATGACGGAGATGATGAAAATGATAAGGGAAAAGTAAACCTTATGACAATTCATGCTTCTAAGGGACTGGAATTTCCTGTTGTATTCATTGCAGGAGCAGAAGAAGGTTTAATTCCACATGCAAGATCTGTTGCAGAAAATGACGGTAATGTTGAAGAAGAAAGAAGGCTCTTTTACGTTGCCATTACCCGGGCCCGCGATAAACTCTTTATTTCTGCCTGCCGCCAGAGAAAACGCCAGCAGCTTGTTGCAGAAACTGAACCAAGCCGCTTTTTAGACGAAATTCCTTCAAACCTGGTTGAATATCACGAACCTAAGAAAGAATTAAGTGATGAAGAAACCGGAAAACTTTTCAGCGATTTTCTTAATAAAATGAAGCAGTCCAGGGACCAGGACTAGCCTCAAAACGGGCTTATGAACAAGAGTCAGAATCTGGACAAAAAATTACCCCGGGAAAGCAAATCCCCGGGGCTAAAAACTATACTCTGTATTTTATCTTTTTACCTGTACCTTCATACATTCTTGCACGAAGTTCAGATACCTGTTTGTCTGTAATGTAGTCATCAAAACTCATCATACGGTCAATAATTCCGTTTGGAGTAATTTCTACAATACGGTTTGCAATAGACTGAATGAATTCATGGTCATGAGAACTGAACAAAAGAACACCAGGGAAAGAAATAAGTCCTTCGTTTAAAGACTGAATTGCTTCAAGGTCAAGGTGATTTGTAGGGTCATCCATTGTAATACAGTTGGCACCAGAAAGCATCATCATAGAAAGCATACAGCGGACTTTTTCTCCTCCGGAAAGAACCTTTACTTTTTTCAAAGATTCATCACCGGAAAAGAGCATACGGCCAAGGAAGCCGCGCACATAAGCATCATCCTGTTCTTTTGAATACTGCTTGAGCCACTCTGTAATGTTCATTTCATTATTAAAGCTGTCAGAATTATCGCGTGGAAGATAAGTCTGTGAAGTGGTCTGGCCCCAGAAGAATTCTCCGGAATCAGCCTTTTTAGCTCCGTTTACAATATCAAACAATGCAGTAATTGAATTGTGTTCAATACCAACAAAAGCAATTTTATCTGTACGGTTTACGGTAAGACTAAAATCTTTTAACAGCTGGTTTCCATCTGCGTCCTTGTAGTTAAGATTTTTAATTTCAAGAACATTGTTTCCAATTTCTCTGTCTGCCTTGAAGTTTACATATGGGAATTTACGTGTAGAAATAGGAATATCTTCAAGACTGTCGGCAAGTTTATCATAAATCTTTTTACGGCTGGTAGCCTGTTTTGCCTTTGAAGCATTTGAAGAGAAGCGGAGAATAAATTCGCGTAAATCCTTCATTTTTTCTTCTGTCTTCTTCTGCTGGTCATGAGCCTGTCTCTGCATAACCTGTGTCATCTGATACCAGAAATCATAGTTACCGCTGAACTGAGTAATCTTACCGTAATCAATATCACATATATAAGTACAAACTGTGTTCAAAAAGTGACGGTCATGGGAAACTACAATTACAGTATTTTCAAAATCAAGGAGGAAGTTTTCCAGCCAGGTGATTGATTCAATATCAAGACCGTTTGTAGGTTCATCAAGAATAAGGGCATCAGGATTTCCATAAATTGCCTGGGCAAGTAAAACGCGAACTTTCTGAGATTCATCAAGTTCACTCATCATCTTATCATGATGTTCTTCTTCAAGACCAAGGCCGGAAAGCATCTGTTCAATCTGATTTTCTGCTTCGTAACCACCAAGTTCTCCAAACTCAGCTTCGAGTTCAGCAGATTTAATTCCGTCTTCCTCTGTAAAATCGGCTTTAGCATAAATTTCATCACGTGCCTTAGAAACTTCATAAAGACGTGGAAAGCCCATCATAACAGTATCTTTTACAGAATATTCATCAAAAGCAAAGTGGTCCTGCTTTAAAACAGCCATTCGCTCGCCTGGTGTCATAAATATTTCGCCTGAATCTTTCTCAAGTTCTCCCGAAAGAAGCTTCAAAAAGGTTGATTTTCCGGCTCCATTAGCACCGGTAATTCCATAACAGTTTCCTTTATTGAATTTTAAATTAACATCTTTAAAGAGAGGTTTTTCGCTGAAAGATACACTAACATCACTAACTGTAATCATTGTTTACTCCATTTACATTTTGTAGAGGTTATCTTATAAACCAAAGAAAGATTTAACTTTCTGCCAGAATGATTTTTTAGGGGTAGCCTGAACCGGTCTCTTTCCCTTATTCTTATTTTTGTTCTTATATGAAGATTTTTTAGAAGCAGGTTTTGAAGCATATACTTCCTTGTACATTTTCATGCGCTCTTCATAAGAAAGTCCTGCAAGTTTCTCCGGATCAATATAATTTGGCTTTCTCTGTCGGTTATCGTAGTTACCTTTTCCGCCTTTCTTATAATCATTCTTCTTGTAGTTGTTTTTCTTATAATCATTCTTTTTATAGCCGTTATTTTTGTCGTATTTGTCATTTTTGCTGTATGGCTTTTTAGAAGAATCTGAATATTTTTTAGAAGAGCCGTTTTTATTTCCGCCCTTCTTTCCCTTACGGTAGCCGCCACGGTTATCGTAATCATCGTCGCCACGCCAGTTTTCAGTTTTAATATACATGCCTGCAGATTTATCTTCTTCCATCTGCTCAGGATAAGCAACGGTAGCAGAAATCTGCATTTCAATATATCGTTCAATTGCAGGAAGATTGTAAACATCCTGTTCAGAACAGAAGGTATAGGCTTTTCCGCTTTTTCCAGCTCTTGCTGTACGGCCAATGCGGTGAACATAGTTTTCTGCTTCTACTGGAAGGTCGTAGTTGATTACCATTGCAAGGTCATTTACATCAATTCCACGGGCAGCAACATCTGTTGCAACAAGAATCTTAATTTCACCGGCTTTAAATTTCTTTAAAATTGCAAGTCTCTTTGACTGTGGTAAATCACCAATCATGAACTCAGCTTTTATATCATTTAATACAAGACGTTTTGCAACAACTTCGCAGGAACGTTTTGTATTACAGAAAATAATTGCACTTTCAGGATTTTCATGTTTTAAAATTCCAATAAGAAGCTTCATTTTTTCATCACTTGAAACATGAAGTAATTCCTGTTTAATTTCGCTTACGGTAATATTTTCTGCTTCAATTGTAATTTCTACAGGATCGCGGGTATATTCCCAGGCAAGATTTTTTACATAGGTGTTCAAAGTTGCAGAGAAAAGCATTGTCTGACGTTTTTCTGCTTCCGGCAGACATTTTAAGATTTTTCTTAAATCATCATAAAAGCCCATATCGAACATTCTGTCTGCTTCATCAATTACGCAGAAATTTGCATCGCTTAAGTTAAGATTTCCGCCTTCCTGCAAATCAATAACACGGCCAGGAGTTCCAATTACAATATCAACACCCTTTTTTAGGGTATTAATCTGTTTTTCGTAACCTACACCACCATATACAGAAAAAGCTTTTAAGCCGCTGTTTCCTACAAGAACTTTTGCTTCTTCTTCAATCTGCACAGCAAGTTCACGGGTTGGTGCAAGAATAAGACATTTTTTTCCTGCATTTACTTCTTTTAACATTGCGCTTATAACAGCCACCAGATAAGCACAAGTTTTTCCGGTTCCAGTCTGAGACTGAACATACAAATCAGAGCCTTTTTCTCCCTCTGTCTGGGAAGCCTTAATAACCTGCTCCTGAACCGGTGTACAAGAAACATAACCGGCATCGGCAATTCCCTTTAAAAGTCTTTCATCAAGACCAAATTCTGTAAATTCCATAATGGATTCCTTAAAAAAATAATTAATATTTCTACCGCACAAGCATACAAGCTGTGGGATAAAGTCTAAAGAATAATAGATTATTATACCGATTTTTTTTAATCATGTATACGAGGAGGAATTGTATATAAATTTTGAAAAGGTATCTTATAAGTTTACTTATCTGTACGAACTACTCTAAAGCCTACGTTATCAGCTCTTACATAAACCTTTATAGAATCTCGTGCACGTACTGTGCAGACAGGGGCATCCACCGCCATATTTCCACCACGGCAAACCCTAGTTTTCCATGTGCTTTCATTCGCTCCACTTGCAGGGGTAGTTGCTGTTATAGAAGTATCGCTCCAGTCCCAGCATATTTCACTGACATTTCCGCTTAAATCATATATACCAAGAGAATTAGGAGATTTACCTTTTACAGGTCTGCATCTAAAATTTGCAGTAATATCATACCAGGCAACTTCTCCAATTGTATCACTTCCGGCATAAGTGGTCTGTTCAGGAAAAATGCCTTTATTTCCGCCCCTTGCAATATATTCCCATTCTGCTTCGGTAGGCAGACGGTAACCATTTGCTGAAATATCCATGGTAATTGTATCTAAAGAATTACTGCCATTTGAAGGTCCGCAGTATTTTCCAAAGGAGTTTTTTGTTACTTCCGGCCATTCTTCAGGATTTGTTTTACTTCCATATTTATATACAGGATCAAAACCTTCTGCCATAGAACGTAAATTACAATAAACAATAGCATCGTACCAGTTAACGCCATAAGCCGGATAATTTGTTCCTTTTCCGGAAGCAGAACCAGGATTTGTGTTACCATATCTACAGTATGTTGAATACTCATTTTGAGTTACTTCGTGATCACTGACAAGTAAATCATTAATCTGAATGGTTCTGTTTTCTATAAAAACGAAAGAGTTTGCTACTTTACCGCTTACAACGCCACCATTTACCTTTATAAAAGTTGCAGCCACCGGTACAGCATTCTCTTCATCTGTCTTTTGATTTGTTTCTTTGTTTGTAGGGAAAAAGCAGGAAGTCAGCAATAAACTTACAACAGAAATTCCTAAGGCTTTAATACAAGTTCTTTTCATTTAACTCTCTCCTTTTAATTAATTACTTTGTTATTATTGTTTAACCCGGGTCTTAACATTATTGAGTTCTTTATAATAATCCAGGTACTGGCATAAAATGCCAAGGGCTGCTTCAACACTTTTTTGAACATTTGAATCTTCTTCTGCCTCTTCTACATCACATTCAAAAATAGCATCTCTTAAACGGCAAAACTCATTATTCATATTTAAGTATTTTTCTGTAGCAGTCATATTAACCTCGCTCTTCTATAATAAAATACAATTCCCGGTATAACAAGCATATTCTTTTATAAGTTATAAAATTTGCTACTGTTTATTGTTTATTAAAAGCAGTATTATAAAGATATGGAAGATAATAAAACAGAATACCAGGCAGAGATTTTTGCCAACCGACTCAAAAAAAAATATAAAGAACTTAAAAAATGGTCCAGAAAAAACAGAATTACTTCTTACAGGCTTTATGACCGTGATATTCCCGAAGTACCTGTAAGTCTGGATCTTTATGAATTTTTACCAGAATACATAGACTCTCCCCTGGAAGCCGCCAAATTTATTTCTGAACAAAATGCAAAGCTTTCTGCAAATGTTGCAGGAATAGAAACTGAAATAAAAGAAAGAACTTATGCCGTTTTATATTTATATGAACGTCCTTATGAAAAAGATGAAGATGCAGAAAAAATCTGGCTGGACACAATGGCAGAAAAAGCAGCACAGGCACTTGCAATAAATAAAGACCACATAATAAAGAAAACAAGAGGTCACAAAAGCCATAAAGGAAGTGATAAGGCCCAGTATGAAAAAAACGAAGAAGAAACTGTAACAGGTTTAGTTATGGAACAGGGACAGCTTTTTAAGGTTGATCTTTCTACATATCTTGATACAGGCCTCTTTTTTGACCACCGGCCTCTTAGAACCTTAGTCCGCGATAAAGCTTCAAATAAAAGAGTATTAAATCTTTTTTGTTATACAGGAAGTTTTTCTGTTTATGCAGCCCAGGGAAATGCCCGCTTCGTAGAATCTGCAGATCTTTCCAATACCTATCTTGACTGGGCAAAAGAGAATATGAAACTCAACGGCTTTTTTGATAAAAAAAAGTATCTTTTTACCCGCTCTGACTGTATTCGTTTTTTACAGGAAAAGGCAACCGCTGCAAAAAAGGGAGATTTAAAAAAAGAGGATTTTTATGATTTAATCATATTAGATCCCCCAACCTTCAGTAACAGTAAAACAGCAGTAAATATCCTGGATATAAACAGAGACTGGCCTCAGCTTGTAAAAGACTGCCTGAATATTTTGAGCCCGGGCGGAAGCCTGTATTTTTCGACGAACTCAGAAAGAATAAAGTTTGACCTTGAAAAAATCCCGCCTAAAACAGCAGCGGGACTTGATTTTAACTGCGAGGAAATTACCGCATCAACAATAGATAAGGATTATGAAGGAAAAAAGCCGCACAAGGTTTGGCTCTTTACAATTTCTTCTAATCAGAATCAGAGGCCATAATGGTCATAAGATCCTTTGCAGTCTGACGGGTTCGGTCTGCAAGGATTCTTAAGGATTCAACCTGCTTTGTTAAAGACTGGGCTCCTGCAGAAATTTCAGAACTTGCCGTATCAACCTTTTGAGAAGCCAAAGAAAGTCTTTCCATATTTTCCAGAACGTGAGATGAGTACTGAGTCTGCTTATTGATATTATTTCTCATAATCAGGGCAGATTCAGCCATCATTTCCGATTCATGAGAAATTGAATTTCCAGCCAGTACCTGCTCTTTAAGACTCTGAGCGGCAGCAGTAACCTTTTCTACACTCTGGGAAGCTCCCTGCTTAATTTGTGAGAAAGCCAGATTTACCTTTTCTGTTAAGACTGCACTTTCTTCAATATTTTTAATTACAGCACTAATAATTTCTCCAATTTTAGAAGCATAGCGCGAAGAATTTGCTGCAAGGTCTTTAATTTCGTGGGCAATTACGGCAAAGCCTTTTCCTGCCACACCTGTGTGAGCAGCTTCAATTGCGGCATTCATGGCAAGAAGGTCTGTTTTTTGAGCAAAGGTATCAAGTGTTGTTACAACCGACAGAATTTCTTTAGAAGACTGCTGTATTGAATCAATAACATCAAAAAGATGTTTCATATCTGTAGAACCATCTGAAGTAAGGGTATTTAATGAACGGGTAAAATTTTCTGCAGTAGAAATACCGTCGCTTACATTTGCAATTCCGTCAATAACCATTTTGGTTCCGCTGGCAGTAGTCTGGATACTTTCGGAAGTTTTATCAAACTCAGAATTAACTGTCTGTAAAGAAGAAGTTAAATCTCTTACGGTTGACTGGGTTTCATCATGAATTAAATGCTGCTCTTTAATAGCCATATCAATAATATCAACTTTATTTTTTGAATTTATTGTGGCCTGCATAACGGCATTTACAGAATCTGCCAGTTCATCGGCAATTCCAGAAGTTTCTTCGGCCAGCTCTTTTGCACTTGTAAAGATTTCTGCAAGTTTCTGATGCTGACTTTCATTTTTTTCTGCAAGAGTTTCAAGAACCTTTTGAGAATGAGCAGAACGCATGGACAGGGTAATAAAGATTGTAAGATCAAGGCCAAAGAAAGCGAGGGCCTGGGTCCACATATATGGAACCTTTCCAATTAACATGTATACAACATCATGCAAAGAAAGAATTGAACCTATTGTAAAACCTATAAAAAGATTTATTGCGTAAGGCTCATGCTTTTTTAGAGCTTTGATTGTAGTTGTAAAGCCATAAATAATTACAAGAACAACCGGCAGCAGCATGACATTGAACATCATATCCATTGCATCCTGTTTTCCACATACAATAAAATATGCTGTAAAATCTATAGCCATAAAAATGCATGTTGCCAGCAGAAGTCTTTTATAGCCGCGAAGATTAAAGAAACGGTTTAAGAAGATTGCCATAAAACAGGTACTTATTGGAAGACAGGCACGGCAAAGTGAACGGTTTATATTATAAGGTAAGAAAATTACTTCTGAACCAATATCAAAAAAATATGGAACTATAAAGAACATACAAAGAGAATAAAATAAGTAAGCCTTGTCATTACGGTTTCCAAGATATACGGCAAAAGAATAGAACATAATAAAAATACAAAGGAAGGCAAGAATTAAAAACAACCTTAATCCAAACTGATTATGAATTACAGTTTCACTATATGCAGCCTTTGTATTTCCAAAATAAAAAGTCAGTTCCTTTAATTTATCTGTAGGACAATAGATTCTTATGGCAATTTCTACAGCTTCATGAACATCAAGATTAAGCGGAACATTAATTGAATTATATTCTTCTATTCTGACCCTTGTACTTGGAGGAAGATTTCCCCTGCTTCCGGCAAAAATACCGTTAATGTAAAAATCTGCTGCTCCGTTAAATTTATCCATAAGGAGCCATAAATCACCATTTCTTACATTTGAATCAACATGAACGTTTGTTCGAAGCCATACAAAATGACTGTCATCTGTATGAACAAAAGTTTTATCAAGAGTCTGCCAGGTTGAATCATCATAATCCAGAGCAGCATATTCCATGTTATCTCCAAGATGATATTTCCATACAGAATCTATTTTTTTTAATTGCTTTGTGTTGGAAAAAATTGAAAGAAAAATAAAATTAAAAAGAATCAGGGTAAAAACTTTTTTAGAAGTATACTTCATAAACTCTCCAAACTTTAAATACTAATAATTTATCTAATATCGTATTTTTTAATTATAAGGTATTATACCTAAAAAACAAGATAAATGTATAAAATGTAAAAAGTTTAACCGGGCAAAAAAAAACTGCTTTTCTAAAAAAAGCAGTTTTCATATAATATTAAAAAGCTGAATATTTTTTTAAACTATTTGTCGCTCTTAATACCATAACGTTTGTTGAAGCGGTCAATACGTCCTGCAGTATCTACAAGTTTCTGTTTTCCAGTGTAGAATGGGTGACATGCTGAACAAATTTCAACGTGGATGTTTTCTACAGTTGAACGTGTTTCAATAACGTTACCGCAAATGCAAGTAATTTTTGTTAATTTGTAATCTGGGTGAATTCCCTTTTTCATTTAAAAACTCCTGTATCTTGCCCGATATTACGCCCGGCTGCCCCTAGCTTGTAAACAGATATTTACTTCTATCATTCCGCTACCGTCAACAAAAAATAAAAATAATATCACAAGATAAAATTAATATTGCAAAGATTATATAAAAAATATAAATCTTTATCAACCTGGTAAAAGGCGGCTGTAAAAAACAGTTTTATGCTGCCTCTTTTATTTTTCTAATCCTGCAGTTCCTGCGTTCATGCTGGCAAGGAAAGCTTCGTTAGTCTTACTCTTCTTCATCTGCTGCAGAATAAGTTCAGTAATATCTACATCTTCCATAGGATTTAATACCTTACGTAAAATCCAGATTTTCTGTAATTCACTTTCGGTAAGAAGAAGCTCTTCTTTTCTTGTTCCTGACTTTTTAATATTAATGGCAGGGAAAAGACGTCTTTCTGCAAGCTTACGGTCAAGGTCAATTTCTGAGTTACCGGTTCCCTTAAACTCTTCAAAAATAACTTCATCCATACGGCTTCCGGTTTCGATTAAAGCTGTAGAAATGATTGTTAATGAACCACCTTCCTCAACGTTTCTGGCAGCTCCAAAGAAGCGCTTTGGCTTAAAGAGTGCATTTGAATCAACACCACCAGAAAGAACTTTTCCTGAAGTCTGTACAGTCTGGTTATAAGCGCGGGCAAGACGGGTAATTGAGTCAAGAAGAATTACAACATCTCTTTTGTGTTCAACAAGACGTTTTGCCTTTTCAAGAACCATTTCTGCAACCTGTACGTGGCGGGTAGCCTGTTCATCAAAAGTAGAAGAAATAACTTCACCCTTAATTGCACGTTCCATTTCGGTAACTTCCTCAGGACGTTCATCAATTAAAAGTACAATAAGATATACTTCAGGATTGTTTGTTGTAATTGCGTTTGCAATTTTCTGCATTAAGATTGTTTTACCTGCTTTTGGAGGAGCAACAATCAAAAGACGCTGACCTTTTCCAATTGGAGCAAACAAATCTACAATACGGGTTGAAACTTCTGTAGAAACAGTTTCAAGTCTTAATTTTTCATTAGGATATAAAGGTGTAAGATTTTCAAAAGGAATTCTTGTCTGGGCAACACGTGGCTCATCAAAGTTTACGCTTTCAATTCTTAATAAGGCAAAGAAGCGTTCACCTTCTTTTGGACTTCTTGTCTGTCCGTAAACTGTATCACCGGTTTTAAGATTAAAAAGACGAATCTGACTTGGAGAAATATAAATATCGTCTGGACCGGTAAGATATGAGTTCTGAGGAGATCTTAAGAAGCCGTAACCATCAGGAAGGATTTCAAGGGCACCGGAAGCAAAAATAATTCCGCCATGTTCTGTATGTGCCTTTAAGATAACAAAAATCAAATCCTGTTTTTTCATTGGAGCCAGATCATCTGCTGTAAAGCCATACTGCATGGCCATTTCTCGTAATTCCGGCATAGATTTAATTGTAAGGTCATTGATTAAAAGACGAGGCTTATTTGCATTTTCTTCTGAAAGAGCTGCATCATTTGCGGCAATTGCCTCTGAAACTTCTCCGCTTGGAGTTGGATAGCTTCTTGTTGCGTAAGGTTTTCTCTGATTAGTATTTTTTTTGAAGTTTTTTGTCTGGGTTCTGATTTTTACTTTAGCTGTAGTCTGTTCACCTTCTGCTGCTGCTTCGCCGGAAGCTGCTGAAGTTTCTTCTGTTTTTTTTACGACAACCTTTCTTGGAACAACAACTTTTACAGGTTCCGAAACTTCAGGAGTTTCAGTTTTTTCTTCTTCAGTACTTTCGCTGGTCTGAGTGCTAACCTCTTCTACCGGACTTTCTTCGGCCTCTGTTCCAAAATCAAAACTAGCCTGATTTTCTGTCTCTGGCAGATTTTCACTTGCGTCCTGTGTACGACGCTTACGTAATGTTGGCATTACAATTTCTCCATTAAATTAGTCTATAAAATATATAATTGATTTTTTAAAATATGCATAAGGGATTTTTTCTAAAAAACATGATATCTGATAATTAACCAGTGAATTCATTTTAACTTCTTTTATTATCTAATGTCAATAAAATTTTTTTTCATTATTTTACAACATCAGAATGTATTAAAAGTGCTTTTTTAAACTCTGAAGATGCAACAGAAAACAAATCTACATCAGGCTCTTCTTTTAACATTTCTACCTGTCCGTTGTAATCAACATTATTTGCAATTCTGAATCTTGCTGTAGAAATATCTGAATGAACTGTACTGCCTGAACAAATTTCGACTCTTTCTTTAGCAGTAATTTTTCCTTTTACGTTTCCACTTATTATCAAAGAATTTACGTTAAGACTTTCAACTTCACAAACAGCATTTTTAGAAATTTCAAGATCGCCGTCAGGAGCATTAATTTTTCCTGAAAATTTTCCGGTAATAACAAGACGATTACTAAACTCTAATACTCCGTCAAAATCGGTTTCTTCTCCAAAAACAGTGATTGTTCGTCTTTCTAATTCTTTTTTTTCTGCCATATTTCCCACTCTAAGAAGTCAAGTCTACTTTGTTCTAAGTTTTTTAATTATACAGTTTATTATTTGTATTATCAATAAAAGAAAACTCAAAATTACAGACATATAGCCGGCATAATCGCCATATCTGTTATAAAAAGTTTCTTTTTGATTTTCTGACAGTAAAGGTACATAGCCTGCTAAAAATCTTTCTGCAAAAGCTTCTGTCTCATAAGTGATTTTTCCGTTTGGATCTATAATACAGGATTTTCCGCTTGTTGCACTTCTTACAGAAGGAACCCTGTTTTCTACGCTTCTGAATAAAGCAATTGAAAGATGCTGATTCTGACATACCCTGCTTTTAGACCAGGAATCGTTTGTAAGGCAGACAAAACAGCGGGATTTTTTTTTGTAATGCTGTCTTGCAAGTTGAGGGAAGGTATCTTCATAACATATCAGACAGCTGAATACCAGACCATCATTAGTGAAAGTATTTATTTCTTCTCCGCAGGTCCAGTTTACAAGCCCCTTTCTTAAAAGCCATTCATATACTTGCGGCAGCTGCTTTTTATAGGGAAAATATTCACTTAAAGGAACCAGCTTCATTTTAGAATAAATTAGAGGCTTGGGCGGAATAACATTTTTTTGGGGATAAAAAACAAAGGCAGAATTATAAAGCTTACTTGTAAAATCATCCTCTTTCTTTGTATAACCGTTACCAATTACAAAGGTAGCCTCTTTTGAATCAATAAAATCTAAAAGAGTATGGATTAATTCATAGCGTCGTTTATCATTCTTATTATAATAATTGAATAATATATCAGGAACTACTGATGTTTCCGGCCATACAACAAGAGCAGCATCTGAATTAAACTCAAGCCCTTCCTGGGTAAGCTGCATTAATTTGTAAATATTTTTTGTATATATATCAATTCCGTCAAGCCAGGAATTTTCATTATTCTGAGCAAGAATTACCTTTTGTTTTTCATAATTTGAATAATCCTTTACCCTGTAAAAGCCATAAAGATAAGATGCGGTAAATAATAGAGTCCAGACTGCAAGCATAATAAAACTTGAATTCAGCGAATAAAGATTTAAATTATTCTGTTTAGAAAGATATGCTGTATAACTTGATTTTTCCCCGCTTTTACTATTTTCCTTAATTTTTTCAAGTTTTCTTTTATCAAGCATTTTTTGAATAAAGCTGTAAAGAATTGCGGAAGAAAATATAATCAGAAGATTTAATCCGTAAACTCCTGCAATATCACAAATTTGTATTAAGTAAATATTTTTCCACTGGCTGTAGGCTGTTACTCCGTACGAAAGTCCTAAAAAACCCAGGGTTTTTAAATATTCAAAAGCGGCTATTATAAAGGCCTGAACTATAAAGGCATTTTTCTTAAAAAGAAGATCTGTAAGCTTTAATATAAAAAAAACAAAAGTCAGAATTAAAGCATAGCCTGTTATTACAATTCCAAAAAAATGTCTGTAGGAATTCCAGAGCCAGTATGCATAAAGGCCGTAAGATAAGGCACCGTATAAAAAGCCGTATATCAGATTTTTTTTTATTGAATTAATATGAATACATAATAAAAGAGGAAGATATATAAAAAAGGCAAAAAAAGGAAGACCTTCCTCTGCTATAAGATTTGGATGCGAAAGTAAAAAGAAGATAACTGCAGACAGCAGTAAAACTAAACTTGTTATTGTTTTTTTAAATGAATAATTATTTAGATTCATCAATTTTGTTTATAAGATTCTGTAAACTTTCTTTTAAATCTTTTCCGGGCTTAAAAACGGCAGTATATCTGTCCTGTACGCTTACGCTTTCTCCAGTCTTAGGATTTCTTGCCTTTTCCCTACCCTTTCTAAGTTTTGGTTCAAAAGTACCAAAACCACGTAATTCTACTACATTGCCTTGTATTAAGGCATCTTTTATCTGGGCAAAAAAAACATCAATTAAAAGAGAAATATCTTTTTTACTTAAATCTGAAGAATTAATTGTTGCGTTAATTAAATCTGCTTTTGTTATTTTTCCTGCCATAATTTTTTTCCAAAAAAAAACCAGTTGAAGTTTAGCCCCAACTGGATATTCAAAATAATTTGAGAAAAGTTATTTTGCAGCAGTAAATGTTGCATTAAAAAGATTCATCATTCTTGACTTTTTGCGTGATACAGCATTTCTTGTCAAAACACCCTTACTGCGAGCACTGTCAAGTTCTTTCTGAAGCTGTTTATATTTATCTTCAGCAAGTTTCTGATCTTTAGCATGACAAGCTTCTACAAACTGTTTTGCATAAGTTTTGCAAGTGCTTTTAATAGCTTTGTTATGAAGTCTTCGAACTTCACTTTGAGCGTATCTTTTCTCTGCAGATGTCTGTTTTCCAGCCAATTGGAGACCCCCAAAATAAATTAGTTAACTTTTAGAATACTACCAAAATATCATTTCAATGTCAATTGAACTAGTGCTTTTTATTTGGAGTCTTATTGACACTTCCCCCTTATCTCATTATTATCAATAAATACGAATATTCGATTGGAGGCATGTAATGGCTGGAGCTAGTAAAAACTCTCGTACAACTGTTGCAACACAAAAATTCATTTGCCCTGATTGCGGTGGCGAAATCATTATGAAAACAATGATCGAAAATGGCAGACTTAAGAATCAGGCAGAATGCCAGAAATGTAAACGTGTTGAAAGACGTCCTAAGGATTTCAAATAAGACTTGAAGTCGACAATCTTTTAGATTATCGGCAGATGGATAAAGCAGGATTTCCTGTACTTATTCTGAAAATCAATGAAATAACCCGTTTGGAATCATGAACCAGACGGGTTTTTCTTTTTAACTGATTTCTTTTATTTTACTGAGGAAGGAAGCTGACGCCACTGGTGAACCTGTTCATTTATTAAATTGCGGCTTTCTTCCAGGAGATTAAGACAATCTTCCTTGGTCTGAGGACAATCATAAATCTTCATAATCTTTACCCGGTAAGCCCCACGGCTAAGATTCTTAAAAAATTTTGTTAAATCTCTTAAATTATAACCACCCTCAATTGCAAAACTCACTACCGGAAGATTTGTAGACTCAACAAGTTTTCTAAAACCTGCTGAATAAAATTTTCCAACTTCGCCGTCTCGGGTTCTTGTTCCCTCAGGAAAAATTACTGGAATCTGATTTTTTTCTTTTACTCTTTTTCCAAATGATGCCATAAGATTCATTGCATCCATAGGCTTTGCCCTTCTTGGAATAATACAATGCTGCTGAACTTTAAGCATTCTTGAAACTAAAGGAACGTTTTTCCCTAAAGCATCTTTTGCAACAAAACGCAGTTCCTTTTTTTGAAAAACATTCATAAAACAGGGAATATCGAGCAGACTCTGATGATTTGCAATTACAATAAACTGTTCGGGTAATTTATCAAAATCATCTTCATAAATCCAGAAATTAAAATTTTTATAGGTGTGGAGAATTTTCCATAATCTTGGGCCAAGAACAAATTCTACATAATCAGAAACTTTTGAACATAATTTTGTAGAAAAGGGATATAAAAAAAGCTGTCCTAAAATTGGAAGAATCAACATTCCAACTAAGCTGGTAAGTGTAATAAAATTAATCAGCATACTATCTCCAAACGATTTTTATTTTTTATTATTATAAATTATTCTCTGTTAAAAATAAAGTTATGAATTTTTTCCGTCAAAAGGTCAAGATTTTCGTATAACTTCTGACATTCATTCATACTTGAAATAAAAATTGAACCATAACGCTTTTCGTAAATTCTTCTGTCCAGAACGACAACAACACCCTTGTCCTGTGTACTTCTGATTAAACGGCCAATTCCCTGCCTGTATTTTATTACAGCCTCAGGAACACTTAATTCCATAAAGGAATTTCCACCTTTTTTTTCTATAGCCTCTGCCCTTGCAACATAAACAGGATCGTTTGGCACAGTAAAAGGAAGCTTAACAATAATGACCTGCGATAAAGATTCTCCGGGAACATCGACCCCCTGCCAGAAAGAATCTGTTGCAAAAAGAACGCTTTCCTTTTCATTTTTAAAGTATTCAAGCAGTCTTGAGTTTTCATCATCCCCCTGCTTCATAAGCCTTCCTTTAAAACCTCTCATTGAAGCAGAGACTGTTCTAAAGGCACTTTTTAAAGATTCATAGGAAGTAAATAAAACCAGTGTACGGCCCTGGGCAGCGCTGATCAGCTTTGGAAGGGCCATTTCAACCCATTGCTGGTATTCCATCTTTTCAGGTAAAGGAGCATCCAGAGGAACAGCAAAAAGCATATTATCACGGTAAGAAAATGGTGACATAAATTCCCGGCACATTACCCTGCTTCTTTCAACATAATGAATACCGTTTCTTCCGGCCCAGTACTTAAAATCGCGGCCGGTTTTTAAGGTTGCAGAAGTACAGATAACGCTTTGCATAGGCTCAAAAACTCCCTGATTCATCAGGGAAGAAATATCAAGTGGAGTCTGATTGAGGACCACAAAATTTTCATCGCCCTCTCTGGCAAGTTCAGGCGAAAGTTTTTTCTGCTGAATCCAGAAAACATAATCTCTTTTTTCGTCCCACTGGCAGAAATCTTTTAACAGCAGAACATAATCATCCATTCTGCGAAGAACGATTTTTGATTCCCAGAAGAAAGGTACATCTTTATCATCATTATCAATACCCTCCATAACAATTCTTATTAAATCTGCAAAAGTTCCTAAATCCTGGGCAAGGTTATTTACCGTAACTAAGAAAGGACCAAAATCTCTTGCGCTTTCATCACAGAGTCTTTTTGTATAATCGTTCTGCAATAAATCTTTGGCGGCAATTTCAAAATTAATTATGTCGTTCTTAATTTTATTGGTAAGATCATAGGCAATAGAAGCCTTTTCTTCATTAGCAGATAAAATTGCAAGACTGCATAAAAGACCTGTTTCTGTTTTTTTCCTCTGCCTGTACATTTGATTTATTAATTTATTGATTTTAAAACGGGTTATACTGGAACTGAAAAAGCTTGTTGCAGCATTTTCTATACCATGAGCTTCGTCAAAAACAATGTGTCTGTAAGGGGGTAAAACAGCCGCATCCTGATAGCCGGAACCGTTCATTCTCGCTTCAATATCAGCAAATAAAAGATGATGATTTACAACAATTATGTTTGCGGCCGTACTTGCCTTTCTAACCTTCATAACAAAACATTCGGTATGGAAGGGGCACTTCATCCCCATGCAGGCATCACTTTCAGAATTAACCTTGGACCAGACATTTTCACTAGGCATAAAAGTCAATTCAGATTTATCACCCGTATCGCTTGTATGAGCCCAGGCACTTATCTGTTTTAATTCATCGCTTTCTTCTTCAAATAAATCAAGAACTGAAGCAGCATCACTTAATCTTCTAAGGCAAACATAATTCTGCCTTCCCTTCATTAAAATAAAATTAATATTCTGATTCAGTATTTTTTCTACTGCAGGCAGGTCTTTTTCACAAATCTGCTGCTGAAGATTAATTGTTCCGGTTGAAATTACAACTTTTTCGTTATTATTTATGGCCCATAAAGCGGCCGGAATTAAATAGGCATAAGACTTACCTACCCCTGTTCCAGCTTCAAAAATGCCGATTTTATTTTCGTTAAAGGCACTTGCAATGGATTTTAAAAGTTCAATCTGCCCTGGCCTTTGTTCAAAGTTTTCAGAAAGTTTTGAAAGAGAGCCCCCATCAGATATATAATTTGCAGATTTCTCAATTTCCAGTTTATTGATCTTTTTAGGCCTTACAGCTTCAACTACAACATAAATATCGCTGACTTCGTTGTTAATGATATAAAAGCCCTTTGCATTAGCGGCCGAGTTTTCTGCAACAGCTAAATCTGCTCCGGAGGGTTTTAAGTTTCCGCCAGGATGATTATGAATAAGAACTGAACAGTTTGATAAAAGGTCAAAGTTTACAGGGACTTCTTTTTCATTTCCACGGCTTCCAACATGAACTTCGGTTACAAGTCCGTCTTCATTAATATTTCCTGCAAAAAAAACTTCGTTTCCCTGGGCTTCTTCTATGGCAGCCGCAAGAATAGAGATTACTTCTTTGGTAAAATAAGATTCAACTTTCATAATAATCTCCAAGGCAAAAAAAAACTCACCGTTTGAGGTGAGTTTTTGCTTTTCATCTCCTAGCAGAATTGAACTGCTGTTGTCGGGATGAAAACCCGATGTCCTAACCACTAGACGAAGGAGACTTAATCAATTCGTGATTGATGTTGATAATATATCAGTTTGAATAATTTTAGTCAAGTGTTTTACATCGACATTCCAAATTTTTTTGTAAGTTTTTCCTGTAAACTTTTGCATTCTTCAGGATTCATGCCAAGTTTTAAAGCAGTATTCAAGTCATTCATAGACTTTTCATATTCCTGTAATTCAAAATAAGACATAGCCCTTCTGAAATTTGTATGTGCCTGGAATTTATTTATTTCCAGAGACTTTGTAAAACAGTCAACAGCATCTTCGTATTTCTTTAAGATTGCATAAACAATTCCCTTATAATAATAAGTTCTGAAGGCTTTTGGATCATAAGATAAACTTATATCAAAATCTTCAAGAGCTTCATCGAATTTGTTCATAGAAAAATAAGCCATACCCCGATGCTTTCTGATTACGGCAATAATATTTTTTTCGCTCTCATCGGTTGCTTCAATAATTTTTGTATAAATTTCAACAGCCTGTTCAAGATTACCCATATTGTGGGCATGAATTGCCTGCAAAAGCATATCATCAATTGTACCCTGAACAAATGGTGTAATTCTGTTAATCTGTTCCTCTGCCGGCTTTTCAATTTTTTCATTCAGTAAATCATCAGCCATATGGTAGAAGGATTTTCTTCTTTCTTCCATTTCGCGCTGTAATTTATTCTGATAGTCTCTGATTTCCTGGAAAGTAATATCTGCCAGGGTAAGAGATGCATTTATTGAAGCAAGTTTTCTTCTTAAAGGAATATCAAAAGGATTGAATTCTGTTTTATATATTAATTCATGTTCTACTTCTGCCCAGGCATCCTGAAGGATGGTTCTTATTTGAATTTCGCAGACAAGCTCATCGCTTGGAGGTTCCAGGTTCGAATATTTTTTATTTAATTCATCACTGATTTCTTTAGGAATTGCAATTAATACGTGGGTTGATTCATAGCCGAATTCACTGAATTTTTTTTGTGAACCTTTTACTTCGACTTCTTTAATTTCAAAAATCTTTTTAATCTGATCAACCGCAAAATTTATATCTTCCATAAAGGCACAAATCATTCTTATACCCATCATATCGGTAAGATAAATGATTTTACCTTCTTCAAACTGGTCTGATTTAAGTTTGAGGATTTTTTTATAGTAACTTTCGAATCTTTTTACACGGCTTTTATAGGTTGGCTGTGAAGAAAGTTTTACATTGGCTTGTAAAATTTCTACTACCTTCTGCATTATTTCTGAAAAATAAGAATGGTAAGCCTCATAGTTTTGTTTTAATAGATTCTTTGAAGGTATATTTATAACGTCAATACTCATATCTCTCTCAAAAAAAAAAGGGCTGCTACATTGAGCAGCCCTTTACTTTAGCATAAGCTAATTATTTTGCGTCTGCAGAAGAACCTGCGTTAGACTGTGCATTAGAATCTGAATCTGAGTTCAAGCTTGAAGTAAATTCATCTTCTGAAGCAAGTTTTGCTTTTTCAAGGTAACGATTAACCTGTTTGTTACCGAATTTCTGCATTTCAGCATTCTGACGTGCAGTTTCTTTCTTTCCGATAATTCCCCAGAGGTCTTCGTCATCAATGTCGCGGTCACTTGTAAGAAGTGCTTTGTCATAAATGATTTTTACGTCTTTGAAGTAACCGATGAAGTCTCCACCAATGTGAGCTGCATCACGAGTTACCTGGAATCCCTGGAATTTAACAAATGGTAATCCACGTGGATAGATTGGGTAAACACGAATTTCGCGGTTACGGATTTCTGAAATGTACTGTGGGTTATTCCATCTTAATTCTTTCCAACCGTCAAAACCAAGGTATCCCATGAAGTATCTTCTTGTTACGTTGTCGTTGTCAGACATAAGAACATAAAGTCCGTGTGGATAGTTCATACCCATTGTTGTAACAGCGATTGCTTTTACAGTTCCAACATTTTTTACAACACCATATCCATCTTCGAATAATGTTTTTCCGCTTGCTTTTTCTTCGTCTGTAGGATCCTGACGGTTTCCGTTAGCATCAGCAGATGAGAGTGGTTCGTAAGCTGGAATGTCAAATGGAGGTACGATTTTAGCGTTAGCGTTTGAATTCCATTCAGGGAAAACAACACGTACACCCATTACATTTGATCCGGCAAATGGAACATCAGCAGATTCCTTTACAGGAGCAGAAACAACTTGTGAATCAGCTAAACTTGCAACTGATTTTGCAGATGAGTTCAACTGAACTTCCCATTCTGGAAGTGCTAAAGATGTTTTCATAAGATCTTTCTGATCGCTAGTAAATGTAGCACCAGCAGCTGTAGAATAGTCCATTACTGTGCGTGAATTCTGCTGTGGATTTCCGTTAGCATCTTCAACACAATCAGCGTCCAACAGTGTAAAATCGATGAGAATTGCTTCTGAAGCGAAAGCAAATCCACCAACGAGCAGCATTGCTGCTGTAAATAAACCAAAAGTCTTCTTCATTTTGAAGCTCCTTTAAATACTAGTTCGATGTAGCCTTGTAATAAATATTATCCAATAACCTCACCGTTTTGTCAACGTTTTTCACTCAAAAGCGAAGCGTCCATTAACAAAAATTTGAATAGTTTTTACTTTAGGAAAGTTTATTCGAACATTCTTTTTCAGTAATTCTACCCCTTCTTCTATATCTAATACCCCATCTCCCATCTGCATTAAATCATCTGACAAATTCAGGTATAGTATATCCTTTCTTAGAAAAGCTGATTCCAGTCTTGTTCCGGAAGTAAAAAGAAGCTTTGTTCTTTCTACGCCAGAACCTAACAAAAGTTCATCTATAAAAAAAGTGATTGAATCTTTTTGCGGATTCTTCTGTAAATATCTTGTTTCAACAATTAACTTTCCGTTTTCTACCGAAGGAAAGATAAAAGTTCTTCTGTTTCCTTTTAATTTAATATTATAAGTAATTACAGAAAAAAGCAAAATTACGAGAAGTATTCCTGACAATACAATATGAATCTTAGCTTCTTTTTTTAATTCAATTTTCATTTTACCGCCGTAAATCCTTGCGAACGCTCAAAGTGTGAAATAAATGCAGATAAGCCATTATATATTCCTAAGGTTGCTTTTTTCAAGTATTTATCATCATTTAAAAGCAGGGCCTCTTTTTCGTTTGAGACAAAACCGAGCTCTACAAGTACACTAGGCATGTTTGAATTTTTTACAACAAACCATTCTTCGGCTTTTATGCCCCTGGCTTTTGATTCTTTTCCAATCTGAGACTGAAGACCATCCATAATAAACTTTGCTATCATAATACTTTCAGTTGTGTATTCTTCTTCCAGCATAGAATTTAATATTGGATAAAGATTCTGCTCATCAGATTCCATTGAAGTTTTATCAAGAACAGAGCGGCGGTAACCCGGAGAAAGATACCATACTTCATAACCAGATGAAGTCTTATTAAGCGAAGAATTTACATGAATTGAAATAAAAAGTATTGCTTCGTTTTCTCCAACTTTTACGCTGTTTGCAATATCGGTTCTCTGACTTAAAGACAGAAACACATCTGTAGATCTAGTAAGGATGATTTGTTTTTCCGGATAGTAGGTTTTTAATCTTTCGTAAAGCATTTTTGCAACTTTAAGATTAATATCTTTTTCCTGAATCGTTACGTTTTTACCGGAAATCTTATAGGTTTTTGCTGCTCCCGGATCTTTTCCTCCGTGTCCGGCATCAATTAAAATTGCGCCGACTTTAAAAGGATTTTCTGATTTTTGATTTAAAAAAGCTGCAGCATCATCATAAAATTTCTGAGTAACATAAAGCTGATTGTCTTTTAACTGGGGAGCATCGCTTATTTTTAAAAGTACAGAATCTAAAACAATAATTTCCTTATCAAGGCTGAAAGACAACTGATGTCCGTTTTTTTCAAGTAATCCTGCCTGAGAAAGAGAATCCCAGTAAAGGGTAAAACCAGACTCCTTAGCTTTATTAACAAGATTTATAGATGCCTGGGAAAAGGCTGAGAAAAAGAAAATGTTTAATATAAGGGCAAAAATAAATCTTTTATTTTTTATCACACAAAACCTCAGTACTGTCATTTATATAAACGGCTGCCTGTATTCCGCCTCGTAAAACCGCACGCCAGAATTTATTTGCATCCAGACATTTGTGATGAGGACGTAAAATATCAAATTTTCTGGCTGTATCAGAAATTGTATTGTAATTCCAGTCCACCTTATTCAGTTTTTCATTTTCTAAAATTACAGAAGGAATACAGTCCGATACTTTTTGATTTTCGGCTATCTGGCCCTGTATTTTACTAAAATCTTCACTGCTCAATGTTCCATAAGCGTCCGGCGGAAAGGCTTCTTCATCTTCTAAAGTTTTTCTATTCAAAAAATCATCTGTAGCAGGATTATTAGCCTTTAAGGTAATAAAGACATTTGAAACAGCATCCTGAGCAGAAGAAACTGCAATTTTTTCTGAATTGCTTACAGAAATTATGTTACCGCATTTTTCGACGTTATTTCTTGGAAAATCCACCTTGCAACCGAGACTTACCGTTGCTCTTGGTAAAACATCAAACACGGCTTTATCTGTATATTCATTAATATTTTCTACGTATTCTACAGTTCCAGGAATACTGAGCCAGGCTCTTTCTGCAGAAGTTCTCTTTGAAGGAACTTCAAATAATTCATAAGGTTTTTCTGCTTTCTGGCACAAAGGTCCAGGCTGATAATCAACCTTATTTCTGCGTGAAATTAATTCCTCAGGTTCTTCGCCGCAGGCGATCAAAAGACCTTGTTTTGTAAGGTTTAAATCTGAAGAATATGGATAAGTCCAGCCGGACATGTAGCCGCCCGAAAGTCTTCCTGCAATTTCTCCAATCATAGGGCCATTTTTTGTATATTTGATATCTGCTTTTGCGGCCCCTGCAGTAAGACCTAAAGCCTTTGCCCCCAGGGCAAAAACCGAAATTAATTCATCGTGAGTTTTTTTATCTAATACGGCAGGCATGGTATGACCTGTTTCTATAAAATATGGAGGATACTTTATATGGCGTAAGGCAAAACCTGTAACGGTAAAGGTATTATTGTAAACAAGGGCATCAATAGAATACTCAGGACCTTCCATATATTCTTCTACAATTGCAGAAGCACTTCTTGAACATTCTATTGCAGTTTTTACAGCCTTTAAAAATTCCTTTTTTTCCCTTACCATACGGCAGCCTCTGGCTCCCATATTATCTACAGGTTTTACTACCAGCGGAAAGGACATTTGTTCGAGGACTTTTGGCAGAAGATTTTCATTTACATCTGAAGGTGTGACTTTTACAAAGGCAGGAGAAGGAACCTTTTCTTTTTTAAAACATTCCCTCATCTGAGTTTTTACACTTGCATTTATACTGGCCTGGTAAGAATGGGCCTTTAAGCCTAATTTTTCGCAGACATAACTTACACTGCTTGAAAAATCTGTTCCGGCGGTAAAAACAGCTTTTAATCCACCGTCAGATTGAAGTTCCCTGGCAAATTCAAGGATTTTTTCTTTATCTTTTAAATCTATCTGTCTGAAATAATGAGCATAAGGAATTGAAACGGCATTTTTATCTGCATCAATTACATTTACCTTATAGCCAAGTTCTTTTGCACTTAAAATTGCAGGTTTTTGCATTAAGCCTGCACCAAGTATTAAAACATTCATAATCCCACCCTTTTATTTTTCTATTTTTTTACAATAGATTTCTACTGTATCACCCAGTCTGAAGATTTTACTGATTAATAAAAGAAATTTCCAATGCAGAGATTTACTGCTGATTTTTTTTCCTTCAAGGATTTTCTTTCGCATGGAAGGAAAACGTTCAGGATGATGACCGGTTGAAACTATTTTTTTTACCCTGAAACCATATTTTCTTAAAATTTTATCTGCCTTTGAATATTCCCACACAGAACAATGATCAGATGGACTTTGTAAGAAAAAGTTTTCGCGGTTACTTTTTGCAGAGACTCCCTGGGCACTTGGAGTTGAAAAGGCAAAAAAGCCCTTGTTTTTTACAAGACTTGAAACCTTTTCTAGAACTGCATCAAGATTTTTAAAATGTTCAATTACATACCACATTGAAACAATATCAAATTTTTCAATATTGAATTCTTTCTGACTGTCAAAATCAGGAAAAGAAGATACACAGGCTTTAAGTTTTAATTCATTATTTACATAGGCAATGGCATCATCAGAAATATCTGTTCCATAAGCTTTCATTTTGTAATCGCTTGCAGCAGACAAAAAAGGACCGTAAGCACAGCCTATATCAAGGGAAGTTTTATTATTTAAGGAAGATTCAAGTTTTTTTAAAACATCAAGTCTTTTAAAGCACTGCTTTTTAATTGAAGCAAAATCTTCTGTATAAGTTTTTCCATACTGCTTCTGGTATTCATCAAAGAAGTAGGATTTTACATATTTTTTTTCTTCTTCACAGGACCAGCTCAGATATATCATTCCGCATTTACTGCATCTTCTGTAAGTTTTATTGTGATTTCTTGCAATCAATATATCCTCTGCTTCATTTTTTTCTTTGCGGCACTGGCAGACAGGACATGTGATTTTTTCTCCGCCTGCAATTTTATTTAATAAACTGTAAATATTATTTTCGCCGGAAGAATTTTCGCCAGCAGTATTTTCGCCAGCAGTATTTTCGCCGGAAGAATTTTCGTCAGCAGCCACAGGTTTTTCTGTTGTAAGAAAAGGTGATTTTAAAGCATTTCTGATATTTTCTTCAGCACAGTCTTTTGAAAAGGCAAAATTATATTTTTGTGCAAGCTGTAAATGAAGTTTTGTTGTAGGTAATAAAACAACTCCAAGGCCTGAATAAAGGGCTTCATAAGCAGTAAGGCCGTAATGAGTAAAAAGCAGATCAAACTTATAAAGTTCGTTTCGTAAATCTGGGATTTTTTCAAAAATTGAAAGCTTAGGGCAGGCAGGACAATCTTCCTTTTTTAATTTTTTACTGACAACTGTATATTCTGCATTTTTATATATATTAGAGAGGCTTTTTAAGGTTCTTAAACTCAAGTTTGAAGGATCTTCTCCGCCAAAGCAGATAAGGATTTTTAAGGCAGAGCCTTGGTCCGTATTTTTTATATTAAAGCTTTCTTTTCTGATATTTTCAGGTTTTAAGATTAATGAAGAATCTACACAGTTTGCATAATCATTATCCAGAATTGAAGGGATGATATTTAAAATGTAATCTGCGCTATCTATGTAAGGGGAATTGTCGTCAATTAAAATCAGAGTTTCTGCAAAAGACAAATCTTCTTTTTCTTTTTTTGTAAGGCTGAAGGTATCTGCAATTATTACAGGCCTGTAACTTTCATCTGGAAGGGCTGATATAATCTGAGTCTTTTTTAAACCCCTTGAAATAAATTCTTCAACTATAGAATCACACTCTTCAAGAGTCTTATTTTGGGGAATATAAACAAAATAATTATTTTTCAAGGCTATATCAAGACATCTGTAAAGATGACCGGTTCCCCTGCCCTTTAATACAGAAGGCATCAGAATTACAGGTTTTTCTACACTTTTACTCTGGCAGGCACTTATAATCTGAGCGCAGGAATAAGACTGGTCCTGAGGACCAAGAAAATCGTATATTTTAAGGGCCCGTAAATAATCTGAATAAGTGTCTATTGTAGTTCTTAAAGAAGGATAATTATATTTTTTATCTGACGGAATAAATTCGCAGTTAAAATTTTCTTTATGATTGTAAAGGGCCGGACCTACATGCTCGTGGTCATAAGGAAGATCTGTTAAATCGCGAGCTTTTAAGAGGGAATCTGCACTAAAGACTTCGACCCCGCTTCCATGAGGAAGGCCGGTCAAGGTCAGGTAATCGCACTTACCCTCTTTATTTTTTTCTTCAAACATTAAAAGAGAATCATTTGCTGCCTCATAAAACAAATATGGATTATCAGCGGTTGCCCTTACAACCGTAGATATTTCGTACTTTTGAATGACATCACAAAAGCGTTTAAGAACATCATTCAAATCACCTGAAAAACAAATATAGCCTTCCGTCTGGCAAATATCTTTTAATTCTTCATAAGAAGCAGGATCGGTTGCAAGAATATATAAGTCTGCTTTTACCTTTTTCATAGCCCTTAAAACCCATGAAAGTACCGGGCTTCCGCCTAAATCTTTTAAGGCTTTTTGTGGTAAACGGCTTGAAGATAATCTGCACTGCACAACTACGGCTGTATTTTTTTTCATTATAGACTTCTCCATTCTTCAACAAGTTCTATGATATCTCTTTTGAATTTAAATCTGTTTTCATTTACCCATTTTCTTGCTGCAGAAAATTGTCTTCTGGCTTCCAGAAAACCGCAGGAAGAATTAAAGGCAAAGGTAAAGAACTGACGTTTTTTAATTATTGAACGGTCAATCTTAAATCTTGGAAGAATATTTTTTAAATAAAAACGAAGATAATCAAGATTTAAGGTTTTATCTTCAACAAAAGAATCTTCCGCATAGGTAAACTGCAGTAAAGTTGTGATTTTTGTTTCTTCGCCCCAGAGCCAGCTGCGTAAAGCAAGGTCAAGATTCTGCCAGTATTCAGACTGAATTGTATAATCAAAGCCGCCTAACTGAATGAACTTTTTTCTGTTATATAAGGCAATAAAATCATAAGGATAAAGGGTATTCATTCCGTCTGTAACTTCACCAGAAGCTTCTACAACAAAATGCTTTTTCATAATAAATGGCGAAAGATTTGCATCTATACTGATCTTTTTAGAATCTTTTACCCGGGGAACAATACAATAAGTTCCAGTCTGGGTTAATTTTTCTGCAAGATTTGTAAGAATGATGCCGGAAGGAATAACAAGATTATCGCGAAGAACAAGAACATAATCAGAAGTGATTTCTGACATTGCAAGATTTATCATTTCTCCCTGGGTAACTTTTTCAAGGGGCACAATAAATTTTATACTGGGAAAGCGTTTAACTAAATCATCAAGAGAAAAATTATTTGGATCGTGTTCAACAGAAACAATCTGTTCAAAGCCGCAGGATAAAAGATTTTCAAACAACTGGTCTTTAAAATGACTTCCGCTTGTATTTAATAAAACAACAGAAATATTAAGCGCATTGGAAGAATTATTTTTTTGACCGCCAAGAACTGTTCTGTTTATCTGATGTTCATCAAAAGTTAAAGGTATAGTATTCATCGCATTTCCTACACATTTGGTTATAATTATTTTTCATATGTTCTTCTAAAATTGAATCAGATTTTTTCCAGATCTGGCAAAGATCTTCTGTAAATACATTTCCAATAATATTTGAATAAAGACAAGTCCTGCAAAGAGGAACATCACCGTTAGAATAAATTGTCATATCACGGCGTAAGTGCCAGCAGACATTTCTTTCTAAAGGCGAAAGATCTGCAGGTTTTAAGTCTTCAAGCAGGCCTGCAAAATTATCGTATTTTTGTATGATAAGTTCTCCTTTTGAAGGACTTTCTTTTGAATCCCAGAATCTGAAAAAGGCTTCGAGTTCTTCTTCATTCTGATTAATTCTTGTAAAGGAAGGATATACGCAGGAAGGAAGATATTTTTCCAGCATTGAAAGATTTTCTACAGCCTTTTCAAAGGCATCGCTTGAGTGAAGCTCATGGTATTTTTCTTTTGTAAAGGCATCAAGGATTATGGCAAGCATAAACTTTGGCCAGCCGTTACATCTTTCTTTTGCAGAAGAAAGAAGACCTGCAATTTTTTCTGCAGCCTCTTCGCTTATATTTAATCCGTCACTTTCTATATATACAGAAAGACCTTCATAAGATAAAACTTTTTCTATAAATTTTAAAATGTCAGGATGATTAAAGGCTTCTCCCCAGGCAGAAAGACTGATTACCGCCTCTTTAGAAAAATCTGCTATGCGGTCTATAAGAGCTGAGAATTTTTCAAAAGGCATTAAGGAAGATGCATCTGCTTTTAATGGACTTTTTCCATGAACTTTTTCCCAGGCACTTTCATAAGGGGAATAGCTTGTTGAAATATTTATTTTGTCGCATACCTGTATGTTGTAAAAAGCAGGTCTTGTTTTTATGATGGCAGGAAGTTTTGACGCTGTAAGGCAAAGTTCTTCTGCATCATCACTATTTTTATTTAAAATAAGTTCACGGCAGGGAAGATAATTTTCGTATTTTCCGCAGTGAAAAGCAAATCTGTTCATGCGCCAGTCAGAATCTGAAAGTACAGTTTCTATTTCAAAGGAATTGATGTCTGTTTTGATAAGGTCAAAAAGAGCTTCTCTGTTTACCTTTTTATTTCCCATCTCAGCCTGACTGCTTTTACTAAGTTCCTTAAGAATGTTAAGGCTTCCGGAATTTATGATTTCTGGGGCAAAACCATAGGAATAACCATCCGCAAAAGTATACTCTGCCTTGTATTTTATATGAGTATCTAAAAGTTTTTTACAAAGAGCCTCATTCATTAAAGGACAGTCTGCAAAAGAGAAGATTATATTTTCTGCTTTAGCCTCAGCTGCAATATTGCACATAGCTTCAAGCAGTTCGTTGAGAGTCAGAGGTCCATTAAGACTTTTAATCTCATCTTCTTTGTAACCCGCTTTAAGAAAGACTTCCTTTGTTATAAGAAGGGCATTTTTATTCTGAACAAGTTCTAAACTTTCATATTTATTATTTTCGTCATATAAAATTACTATAGTATTCATCACTTAATTTATCGGCTAACCGTTGAACAAGTTTATTTAATTGATTAAATTATTTTTATGAATTTAATGGCAGCTTCAGATGAAAATGTTTTTTCTGTAACTCAAATTACTTCCTATATAAAAGAAATTCTTGAATCTTCCTTCCAGACTATAAAAATCGAAGGTGAAATTTCAAATTTCCGTCCAAGTTCAGCTGGTCATATTTATTTTACCCTCAAGGACGAAAATGCCCAGATAAAGGCCGTAATGTTCAGAGGAGCTTCTTTTTCCCTTGATTTTAAACCAAAGGACGGAGACAAGGTTCGCTGTACCGGAAGTCTTTCTGTTTATGCCCCCCAGGGAAGCTATCAGATAATCGTTAATAAAATGGAACCGGTTGGCAACGGAAACATTTTACAGATGCTTGAAATGCGTAAGCAAAAGCTTGCAAAAGAAGGTCTTTTTGATTCTGCAAGAAAAAAGCCTCTTCCGGAATTTCCAAAAACTATCGGAGTTGTTACAAGTCCAACCGGAGCCGCAATTCAGGATATTTTAAATGTTGCTGCCAGAAGAAATAAATCCGTAAACATTATAGTACTTCCTGCCATTGTCCAGGGGGAAGGCGCAGATAAAACCATTGCAAAAATGATTGAAATTGCAAACTTTTATAAACTTTGCGACCTTTTGATTGTTGGCCGCGGTGGAGGTTCTCTTGAAGACCTTCTTCCTTTCAGTGAAGAAATTGTTGTAAGGGCTGTCGCCGAATCTGAAATTCCTGTAATAAGTGCAGTTGGTCACGAAATTGACTGGGCTTTGTGCGATTACAGTGCAGACAGAAGAGCGCCTACTCCATCAGCAGCGGCTGAAATGGCAATTCCCCTTCAATCAGAAATTTATCAGAACATAAAATATTATAAAGATGATTTATATTTACAGATAAAAAATAAAATTGAAAACAAAAAACTTTTGATTAAGACTTTCAGTCCGGAGAATATGGAAATCCGTTTTAGAAATATACTTCATCCTATAAAAAATAAAATTCAAAACTGTATTTCGATTCTGGAGAATGCAAGTCCTCAGACAATTCTTAACAGAGGCTATTCTATGGTTACCGATGAAAACGGAAATGTTATAAGAGATTCAGATTCTGTTAATAGCGGGGAAACTTTATTCATAAAGCCTGCTAAGGGCCAGATTGAAGTTCAGGTAAAATAAAAAACAGGGGGAAAATTTATGAATAATTTTGAAGAAAACTTAAAAAAATTAGAGAGTTTAACATCAGATATAAAAAGAAGCGATATCAGTCTTGAAGATGCCTTAAAAGATTTTGAAGAAGGTATTGGACTGGCAAAGGAACTTGAATCGCAGATAAATGAAATTGAAGGTAAAATTCAGATTCTTATGAATGAACCAAATCCTATGGAAAAAGATAATCCGCCTCAATTTGATGATTTTTCTATTAATGAAGAAGTAAAGGGAACAAGAAAATAATGAGTTTAGAAAACCCCATCCGAACACTAGACGCCGAAGTTGCAAGAAAAATTGCCGCAGGAGAAGTAATTGACCGCCCGAATGCAATTGTCCGCGAATTAATGGATAATGCCATTGACTCAGGAGCCACTAACATTGTAGTGGAGATATATGGCGGGGGTATAGACAAAATCAGAATTGTAGATAACGGCTGTGGCCTTACAAAAGAAGATTTACAAAACTGTGCAAGACCTCATGCGACCAGTAAAATATCTACAGAAAGCGATTTATTAAATCTTTCTACACTTGGTTTCAGGGGCGAAGCACTGGCTTCAATTGCGGCGGTTTCAAGATTAACAATTCAAAGCGGCGGCTGGAGGATGAGGGCCAGCATCACTCAGGACCACCTTATGGACCAGATTCCCGACACAAAAACTACAATCGTTCAGTCGGAAGGATTATTTGAAAATATTCCTGCAAGAAGAGTCTTCCTGAAAAGAAGTGCAACAGAAGCAACAATGTGTAAAAATACCTTTGTAGAAAAGGCTTTGGCCCGTCCCGACATTGCTTTTAAACTTATAATTGACGGTCAGACAAGACTGAACCTTAGCCAAAACCAAAGCTTAAAGGAACGCTTTGTAAGTGCCCTGGGCTACAATGAAGATCCGGCCTTATTTTTTACGGTTTCCAACAAATCAGATTCCGCATCTTCCTTCTGGTCTTTTGACGCTATTATTGGAGAACCTGCCGTAAACAGAACAAGCAAAAAAGAAATAAATATTTATGTTAATGGCAGAAAAATACAGGAATATTCTCTTGTTCAGGCAGTTGAATATGGTTCCCAGGGCTTTTTTCCTAACGGAACCTACCCCGTAGCAAGTGTTTTTATTAAAGTAGATCCAAAATCTGTTGATTTTAATATTCACCCTGCAAAAAAAGAAGTCCGTTTTTATGATATTTCTGACCTGCATCACGGTTTAAGTTCAACAATAAAAAGCTTTTTTCAGCAATACACATATCAGAACTTTAAGGAAGAAAAAAACACAGACAGCATTAGGGAAGATAATTTTTACTTTACATCAAGGGCGCAAGCTTCTCCTGCAGGAATGCAAGTTTCTTCCGGCGGCCAGAATCATTTTTCCGGAGCGCAATCTTCTTCCGGAGCGCAAGCATACTCCGCAGGGCAATCCACATCTTCTTCCGGACCCCAGGCTTCTTCCAGCGGCCAGAAACACATCAGCTATAAGTTTTCGGAAACAGCATCTCAATCGCTGGGAGACTTCCGCTCAAAATATCTGGGCCTTACTTCCAGAAAAGATGACCAGGCTTTTAATAGCCAAAGCCTTGCCCAGCAGGCCCTTTTTTCACTTCCGGAAAACGAAGAAAATCCTGAAAAAGCAAAAGTTAAATTTATCGGTTTTACCCTGGGCACTTTCTTACTGGCAGAAAAAAATAATAACCTTTACATCATAGACCAGCATGCTGCACATGAACGCATTCTATTTAATAAATTAATGGATTCCCAGGGACAGGGAGCAAAACAGCAGCTTTTAATTCCTTACAAACTTCCAACAGAATCAAAAAGCCAGGATAATCAGCTTTTAAAACTAAAGGACCGTCTGGGCAAAATTGGTTTTACTCTTGAAAATAAAAGCGAAGGTTTATGGGAAGTAACGGAAGTTCCGGAACGCTGGAGCGGAAGTGAATACGAATTAAGAAGTCTTCTTTTTGTAAAGCATGTAGAACCCGAAGAAATTATCAGGTCAATTGCGGCTATGACAGCCTGTAAGGCGGCAATTAAAGACGGCTATATAATAGACGAAAAAACTGCCATAGACTTAATAGAAAAGACCTTTACCCTGGAAGACCCTCACTGCCCTCACGGAAGACCAATTTATACAGTTTTTTCCAGAGAGCAGCTTTTTGCCATGGTAAAGAGAACCTAGACCAGAGGCAATCCCGGGCCAGGGCAATCCCGGGCCAGGGCAATCCCAGGCCGGGGCTAGAGACTTAAAAGCAAAGCTTCAACTTCAGAAGCCTTGTAAGAGGGCATTTTTGTCTGAACATAAACCAGGTATTTTTCTGCAGAAGCATTATCATTTAACTGCATGCAGACTTTTGCAAGTTCAATATAGGCATCCCAGTTTGAAGGTTCAACTTTTATTAATTCAAGATATGTTGTTTTTGCATTATCGTAGTCCCCGTTTTTAGCATAAACCTTTGCAAGGTTAGCCCTTACTTCATTTACAGAAGAATCTATTCTTAAGGCATTCTGATAATACATAATTGAATTCTTATAATCTTCTTTTAAAAGATAGGCGCTTCCAAGATTATTGTTTGCCTCAAAGTTTTTACTGTCGCTGTCATAAACCTGTTTCAAGAGGGCCAGGGCTGTATCTACGCTAGGAGGCTCCAGGTTCATATACATAACGGCAAGGTTAATTTTTGTCTTAAGATGATTAGGATTCAAATCAAGAACTTCCTGGTAAAGCGGTATGGCACTTTCCTGTTTACCGTTTACAGAAAGTATCATGGCATAATTGTAAACAATATTTGCCTTATTCTTTAAATCTTTAATGAAGTTTTTTTCTTCGTAGGCTTCTTTTGCATATTTTTCTGCATCAAGAGTCTTTTCTTCATCAAACAAAACTGTAGAAAGATTATATTTTGTTTTTGTCTGTTCTTCGCCTTCGCTCATCATGGCAAGGGCCTTTCTAAAACTTTCTTCGGCTTTTGCAAGTCTGCCGGCATTTTTATAAACATTTCCAAGCTCTACTACCGCTGTTGTGTTGATATTATTAAGGGCAATTACACTTTCATAGGCAGAAATAGCTCCGGAAAAATCGTTACGGCGGTTAAGAGCACGGGCTTCTTCAAGGTAGGCTTTTTCGTAGCGGGGGTTAATATCAATACATTTTCTAAAGGCCGCAATAGCTGCAGTATCATTTTTTAATTTAACCTGGCTCAAACCAAGATTATAGCGGCTCTGAACATAATTTGAATTCAATTCACATGAAGAAGTAAAAGAAGCAACTGCTTCGTTGTATTTTTTTGTTAAATACTGAAGCTTACCCATATCATAATAATATAGATAAAGATTTGGATCATCTTTTTTTGCATTCTGTACGGCAAGTTTAAGTTCACTAAGTCCTGTTGCGTAATCTTTTTTATTTGCAGCTTCCTGAGCCAGAATATAATGTGACGGAGCATCTTTTGGATTTTCCTGAATAACTTTTCTGGCAAGATCCACAGCTTTATCCATCAAAACTTTTTTCTCTTCTGCATTTTCTGATTTTTCTGCAGCATCAAACAAAGCCTGGGCAATTTCTGATTTTTTATTTGCAGAATAATCAGGATCTCCCTCAACCGCAGGAATATTCTTTCCGGCATTATTAAAATGATTAAGAGCTTCTTCTATATTTCCTGTAGCCAGGGCTGTTTTTCCAAGTTGGATTTCATTATTAAGGTTATCCATTTCTTTTTTTAACTTTGCGTTCTTTCTGGCAAGTTCTTCTTCCTGAGCCTTTCTTTTTTCTTCCTGGGCTTTTTTTGCAGCCAGGGCAGCTTCTTCCCTTGCCTTCTTTTCTTCCTGTTCTATTTCAGCAGCCTGCTGTCTCTTTTTTTCTTCCTGAGTCTTTTCTTCCTGAATTCTTACAAGATTTTCCATGGCCCGTCTGTTTTCTTCAGCCTGTTTATTAGACTGTTCAAGAGCATCCTTCATACTGCTTATAGAATCCTGCATAACATCAGTTATGCCGTCAGTATTAATATTTAAATTAGAAAAATCAGGAATGGCACGGCCTTCTTCTGCAGCCTTTTTCATTTCTATTGTCTGATGCAGCATTTCGAGGGCAATTTTATCATCACCATTTTTAAGAAGGATTTTTTCAAGCACACTAAGAGCCCTGTCATATTCCCCCTGTTCTGCATAAGTTTTTGCAAGGTTATAAACATTCTGTTTTGAATTTTTTGCCGAGCAGGAATGAATTCCAAGGCTCAAAATTATGATTAATATAAGAAGTCCTGCAGCAGATGCTGCACAAATGATTTTCTGTTTTTTTGTTAAGTTCATATTTTTCCACCCTTAATTCTAGTCTAACTCACTTTCCTGATCATAATCAATCAAGTCTTCGGTACCGGCAGACATATTGGTTGAATCAGTCTGCTGTAAAGAATTTGCTACGTCTTCAAGCAGTTTTCTTCGGCGTTCAGCTTCTTCAGCTCTTCTTTCTTCTTCAAGTCTTCTCTGCTCAGCTTCTTCGGCTTCCCGCTTTTTCCTTTCTTCTTCCCTTATCCGCTCTTCTTCCTCCTTCTGCTTCTTTAATTCTTCTTCAAGTCTTTCTGCTTCTTCCCTTAATCTTTCTTCTTCAAGGGCTGCAAATTTTGCATCTTCCTCGCGTCTGTCAATTTCCTTCCTTAAAGCTTCAATCATAGCCTGAATTTCTTCCCTCTGAGGATCATCGCTTACAGAAAGAATATAAGACTGATAGTCTGCAAGAGAGGATTTTAATTCATCAGCCATTAAATAGGCATTTGCACGATTTAACAGGGCTTTTGTAAAAGCGGGGTCTGCTCCATAAGCAAGGGAATAACTTTTTACAGCCTGATCATATTGTTTTAAGGCAAAATAGGCATTTCCCTGATTATAGGCAAGTATTTTTTTATTTGTGCCGGCAGTTCTAAGGCCAAGAGAAAAAATTTCCACAGATTTTGTAAAGTTTGCAGTCTGATAATATGCAAGACCAAGAAAATTATAGGCCTGGACTGAAGCCGTTCCCTTTTGAATTTCTTCTTCCAAAAGAGGAATTGCCTCTTCAGGTCTATTTTCCTTAAAGGCACTTTCTCCCAGAGACTGGGCAGACAGCAGAGTCAAAATAGAAGAAAGTATTACCAAAGCAAATATTTTTTTCATCTTCATCACCAATTATTTTCAACATAATATATATCATTAGTTTGACATATCCAATTAAATTTAATAATCTTATTATCGAATTGTTACAAGTCTAACTTAATGTATCGGAGTAAAAAATGGGAATTATAGTTACAGTTGTTCTTGCGACTGTTGTAGTAGCTTTAATATTTCTTGTTTTAAAAATTACAATATCCCCAAAAAGAGTTGAAGCCATTCCAAAACTGCTTAAACAGGGAAAAACACAGAATGCAATCAAACTGGCAAAGCAGCTTCTTCAAAAAGACCCAAAAAACTATATGGCCCACTACTATCTTGGAAAAGCCTATGTAAAGGAAAATAAAACAGAACTTGCCATTCTTGAATATAAAAATGTAAACGAAAATGCCCTTTTTGGCGAAGGCCTTGATGAATTAACTTTCAGACGTGAATATTCAGAAATCCTTTTAAAATACAATCAGCAGAACGAAGCCTTAAAAAACTTCCTTCTTTTAACAAAACTGGATCCAAAAACTGCAGAAAACTATTATCAGGTTGGTCACATTTACGAAATGCAGAACCGCTATGATTTAGCCCTTGGTTTTATGCAGAAGGCTGCCATGCTTGATAAAAAACATGCCAAGGCCCATGCAGAAATTGGTCTTATGCTTTACAGAACAAAGCAGTTCAACGAAGCTAAAAAAGAAATTGACCTTGCTATTAAATTAAGCCCTGAAACCTATTCTTCATACTATTATCTTGGAAAAATCTTAAAGGATGCAAAAGATCTCCAGGGGGCCATAAAAGCCTTTGAAAAAGCCCAGAGAGATCCTGAAGTAAAACAAAAAGCTATTATTGAACACGGTTCCTGCTATATGATTGCCAACCGCTATGACAGTGCAATGCTTGATTTTTTACGAGCCATAGATTTAGACAAGAATAATTCAAATTCAGAAACTCTATATGCCCGCTATTTTCTTGCAGCCTGTTATGAAAAATCAAGAAAAATTGATAAGGCTATTACAGAATGGGAAGAAATCTATAAACGCAACAAATCCTTCCGTGATGTTTCTGCAAAACTTTCAGAATACAAAGATTTACAGACTAACGATAACATGAAAGATTATTTAACCTGCAGTAACGAAGAATTCTCAAATATCTGTAAGAATGCAATTCTAAAGGGCTTAAACCTTCAGATTCTTTCCTGCGAAATAAAACAGTGGGGCTGTCAGATTACCGGTATTCAAAAAGGTGATGATAACTGGATGAACGTTCGTAAACAGGTCCTTCTCATCAGGTTTTACCGGGAACCGGATCCTATTGATGAAAAAACAGTTATGCAGACTCTTGATGATATGAAACCTTTGAACAGTACAAAATCCTTTATGTTCTCAAGTTCAGGTTTCTCTCAGGCAGCTAAGCGTTTTGCCGAAAACCGTCCTGTTGAGTTAATAGAAAAACAAAAACTGGAAGCAATTCTCTCCAAAGCTGGTAATGACTAATGAAGATTTTATGCGTTTCTGATTTTGTAGATCCAATGATTTACAATCCAAACGTAAAAGAAGTTTTCTCTGATGTTGACGCAGTTTTATGCGCCGGCGATTTACCTATTGATTATATTGATTTTATTATTTCTGTAATGAACAAGCCGACCTTCTGGATTTTTGGAAATCACAATCTTGATGCCTATAAATCTTTCCATGGAGAACGCTCTGTTTTTCCCCAGCACATGACCGGCTCAGAAAACAAAAATTATCACGGCGGAACTTATGCAGGCTTTAAAGTTTTAAGATGCCCTAACCTTTTAATTATTGATCCTAAGACAGGTAATCAGCGGCCTTTACTTATTGCAGGAGTTTCTGGTTCCCGCCGTTACAACAAGGGCCTTTGCCAGTACACAGACAAGCAGATGAAGTTTAAGCTGATTCAGCTTATTCCACAATTAATCAAAAATAAATTAAAATACGGAACTTACCTGGACATTTTCCTTACCCATGCAAGTCCCCGTCACATTCATGACCACGAGGACCCCTGCCACATGGGTTTTGACTGTTTTAACTGGTTCCTGCAGAAATTTAAGCCTTCCCTTATGATTCACGGGCATATACACCTTTATGACATGAGGGAAGAAAGAATTGGAAAATACTATGATACAACGGTAGTTAATGCCTATTCGCATGTAGTCGTAGAATTTCCTTTAAATGAAAAACCTAATATTGAGAGCTAATACTATGAATTTTACACAATCACAATCAGAATCAGATTTTTCAAAAGCTAAAAACAAGGCATTTTTTAATGAAATTCAGCATCTTCTTTCGCCAGAAGAAGCTTCACTTATCTCATTAAATGATGTAAAAAAATTAATAAAACCTCAGAATGAAACTTACGTTGGTATGAAGGTCATACCAATAGAAAAAATTGTAGGAAGCGAAGGACGTTACAATGATTTTGATAACCGCTTCTTTCCTAAGAGTTCTCATTTAAAAAACCGCTGGCAGCATGTTGATGAAGCCGCCATTCAGTCCATTGATTTACCACCAATCAAAGTATATGAAATTTCAGGCCTCTACTTTGTTCGTGACGGAAACCACAGGGTTTCTGTTGCAAAATCAAGGGGAACAGAGTTTATAGATGCAGAAGTTGTTTCCCTTCAGAGCGAAATTGTCTTAAAAACACCGGACAATATTAACGACATGGTAAAGCAGATTATCAATTACGAAAAAAGAGTTTTCTACAGCGAAACCGGTTTTGGAGATATAACAGATTACTGGTGTCTGGACTTTTCAAGAACAGGCCGCTACGACGTAATTTACAACCACATTCTGACCCACAAATATTATATTAACATGAAGGAAGAAAAAGAAATCTCCATGGAAGACGCAATTCTTTCCTGGTTTAACACAGTCTACCTTCCTCTCGTCAGCATAATCCGAAAAAATCATATCATGCATTATTTCCCAAAACGTACCCTGTCCGACCTTTACGTATGGGTAGTCCGCTTCTGGGATGATTTTAAGCGGAAATACGGCGAAGAAATACCAATGGAAGAAGCCGTAAAGGATTTTACAAAAATTTACAGGATTCCATGGTACAAAAGATGTGTAAACAGAGTGAAAAGAATAATTCTTCGCAAACAGATAGACCTTGCAAATTCTGATAATGATTCACCGCTTGATGAAGCAGAATTAAAAAAATAAAGGTCTATATATCCCTCTTTTTCCGTTTTTTAAAACTTGACGGCTAAGAATTTCAATATTATAATTTATTTACGATTACAATGTATAATTGTAATATGTATATAAAAGGAGAATACTTTGTCTTCAATCGATTCTTTCATTAATTATCCTCTGCTAATTGGAGCTGGCATTGGACTTTTAGTACTACTTTTTTTGACAATTATAAGAATACGAAACACAGCAAAAGTTAGTTTTGTTTACTTTCTTCTTACCGCAATAATGGTTGTGGGTTCACTTGTTTCATATTTTAATGAAGTTCAAATATATTTTGTTTTTGCAGCAGGAATTGCCGGAGCAGTTGCCCTTTTGTATGCAATAATAAAAGCTTTTGATAATCCTAAAAAACGCGAAGAAAAAAGGGCTAAAAAGGCCGCTGAACTTGCAGCAAGTGCCAGCCAGGATACTATTACAAAAGCTCAGTTAGAAGAAATTGAAGCTAAGCATCAGCGTCTTTTACAGGTAAACAAAGACCTTATTTCTAAATTATCATCATTCTTCTCAAGCGATAACAGTATGGAAAACTTCCTTGACTACTGTAACGAGCTTATTACACAGAGAGTCAGTGCTGACGGTTGTGTAATTCTTATCGCAGATGATTATGATAATACTCTTGCCGTAAAATCTTTTAAGGGTTCTTTCCCTCCTCCATATAAATTACCTGATGATCTTCCTCATAAGCCAATCAGAGTTGAAACAAACCTTCGTTTCGCTCAGTTCCAGCTTAAAGGCAATATCTTCGGTGATATTTTTACAGAAGGAGAAGCAGTTTTAGTACAGAATTCCCAGAAGGATCCTCGTGTTTATCAGAATGGTCCTGAAGACTTCTTACTCTGCGGAAGTTACATTTTTGCCCCAATTAAACAGGCAGAAGGTACTTTAGGTATTGTTGCCCTTTCAAGAAATCCTGGCAAAACTCCTTTTACAAACGAGGATTTTGATATTGCTGTAATTCTTGCCGATGCAGTTTCAACAACAATGAAGCCTCTTTACAGCTTCCTTGATTACGCTGAACATACAGAATTAAACAAGGGTGGAAGCATTGCTTCTAAATACCAGAAAGATTTAATTCCTGCAAAAATACCTGTACTCCCTCACCTTTCAATCGGTTGTTTCTCTAACAATACAGAAGGTGTATGCGGAGACTATTACGATATCCTCTGTTCAAGAAAAGACAAGATTTCCTTTGTTATGGCAGATGTTGCCGGAAAAGGAATGAACTCGCTTATCGTAATGATTATGATTCGTGCAATTCTTCGACTTGCTGTTAATACTAATCAGTCTTCATCAACAATTATGTCCTGGGCAAACAGAGGCATTTGTGGTGAAGGAACCAAGATTGACCACTTTGCAAGTGTAGCTTTAATTAATTACAACGCCACAACAAAAGAGGCAGAAATAAGCACCTGTGGAAACAATCCGGTTATTTTATTTACAGCAGCCGATAAATCAATAAAACAAATTTCGGTACCAAGTGAACCAATGGGAGTTACAAAAGACACCGTTTACGAAGATACCAAATTAACATTGAATTCAGGTGATATTATAGCAACCTGTACTGACGGTTTGCTTGAAAGCCTTAATGAAAATGGTGTACAATATTCAATAGAGAGTTTAAAGAAAATTATCGTAAAAAACTGTGGTGCTAATGCCAAGGAAATTTCAAATAAAGTAAAAGATGATTTGAGAAAATACTGTGGTACTGCACAACAATATGATGACCAAAGCCTTCTGGTTATTAAAATACAATAAAAAGGAGCTTCAGTATGGAACTTAAAATACGCAAGAATGGTGATGTTTACATTATTGACGTAACCGGAGAAATGGATCTTTACAATTCTTACAAATTGAAAGAACTGGTAATGAAAATGCTTGAAAAGAATGTAAAAAATTTCGTTATCAATCTTGAACAGGTAGATTACATCGACTCATCTGGAATTGGTGCTTTAATTTACATTTGTTCTACTATCAAAAAAATGAATTTGAATCTGGCAATTGCTAACATTCATGGTTCAGTTAAAAAGGTTATTGAATTAACAAAGTTAATGGGATACTTCCCCATTGCAAACAGTATTGAAGAAGCTCTTTTGATGGTAAAAGAGTAATTTGCTTAACTTTATCAGGAGATAACCATGTCACAAGATTTTAAAGAACTCAGATCGGATGAGAATGACCCATTATTTGATAAAACTAATATGCTTAAAAAGGAGTTTCCTTCAGACTTCAGACAGATTCGTTACTTTACATTATTAATCGTACAGTCTGCTCCAACAGAAATTAAGGAATTAAACCTTTTGGAACAGCAGATTTCTGAAGTTATCAAAAATGCTGTAAAACACGGAAACCATTGCGACATCAATAAAAAAGTTACAGTATGGTATTCATTCAGTGCAACACATGCACATATTATTGTTCAGGACGAAGGTGAAGGATTTAAAGATCTTGACAAATGGAATGAATTCAATAAAAAGCGTCTGGAATGTCTTCATAATAATGATTTTATGCAGCTTGCAGATTATGTTTCTTTTAAAACTAAAGAATCAGACAGCCAGGATGGTGGTAATGCTCTCTTTGCTGCTCTTGAATACTGGAATGGCGGATTCGTTTATAATGGTAAGAAAAATGCTGTAGCCATGTTAAAAAAATATCAGCAGAAATACCATAACATGTCTGACGCAGAATAGAATTAGACAATATTATTATAATAATTTAAAAAAGGCTGTCACTTTTTATGTTTATCACACTGCTTAATGCTTTTTGAAGACATAAAAATGATAGCCTTTTTTTATGTGGTTTTTGTGAATAAACGTTCTTTTATCTTATTTTTTATTATCCTATTATTCTCGCAAGTTTATGGTAAAAGTCAAAAGAAAGATAATATAATTTACCTTGAAGATAACTGGACTTACTCAGTTTCAGAAGACTTTGTTTCAGAAATCCCCATAATCCCCGAAAAATTCGACCATCTGGCAGACCTGCTTCCAACAAGACGCGGCTACATCTGGGTTAGAACAACTTTTACAATTCCAAATCGCTTAAAGGGAAAAAATCTTGCAATTTATCTTGGCGTAACTAAAATTGCCCAGGAATGCTATATAAATGATCATTACATTGGAACAACCGGATCATTTCCTCCACATGCAATGTTTAACGGGGAAAAACCTTCTTACTATCAAATTCCAAGAGAAATATTGAACCGAGATGGAACAAACACTTTAGTTATTAAGATTTGGGTAGATACAGTCGGAAAAATAAATAAAAACCCAATGATAAGTGATATGCTTGAAATATCACAAATTGAAAAGGTAAATAATCTTTTTTCATCTGTAATTCCTTTTACAATTTCCATCTTTTTATTTTTAATAAGCTTACTTTATTTATTCTTTTATTTTATCAGACCGGCAGATAAGTCCAATAAATCTTTTGGACTTCTAACCTTCTTTTCTTCTTTTTATCTGGTAACAATTTCGTATGGAGAATATCCTTTTCCACTAAATTTTGGACTCGATTTTCTTGCTTTTCAAAAGGTTTTCAATTCGATGATTGCCTTTATTACCATGTATTATGCAGTTTCTTTTATAAGGGACTTTCTTAATAAAGTTTATAAACCTGCATATCAGTTTGTAAGAATAATTTCGCTTTTAATAATCTGTATAGTACCTTTTTTTGCTAAGACTTCAAAAACCTTCTATTTTCTTATGTATATTGGCTATGACATTGCAGCCATTCATTTTATTTCATCAATTGTTTTAATTATCCAGTGTCTCAAAAAAAGAAATTTTAAGGCAATAACTTTATTAATAGGTTTTTCTCCAGTTTTATTTTCCCTGCTCCTTGCTTCTCTTATTTACTTTTTTACAACCTTCCAGTATACACGCTTAATAATTATTTTTGGCTGGCAGCTGACAATATTAACTTTTCTGGGCTATCTGCTTTTAAGTTACGTAAAACTCTTTTCCCGGGTCGAATATGTAAATTCAAACCTTGAAAAAATTGTTAAAACTAAGACAGAAGAATTACAAAAGGCAAATCAATACCTGGAAGAAACAAACTCTGCCCTTGAATTTGAAAAGAAACAGACCGTTATGGAATTAAAGCTTGCTGCAAAAGTACAGGAATCTTTCTATACCTTAAAAAACACAAGTTTTAAAGACTGGGACGTAAACTATTATTTTAAGCCTTTTGAAAGTGTTTCCGGTGATTTATATGACCTTTATCAGGACAATAATAAGCTCAAGGGAATTGGAATTTTTGATATTTCCGGCCATGGGCTTGCCTCAGGTCTGGTAACCATGCTTGTAAAAAATATTATTTATAAAGACTTCTTTAAAGGTTATAAGGATGATCTTGTTGATGTTGTTTATAAAATGAATGACCATATTATTGAACAGAAAGGTCATATAGAAAATTATCTGACTGGAATAATAGGAAAGATAAAGGATGATGAAATAGAAATTGTAAATGCCGGACATCCACAGCCAATTCTTGCAAGAAGCAATGGTGAAGTTTCCTTTATCACAAAAGCCGATGACAAACAATGCGGTGTTATTGGAATTACAGATATTCCTCTCCTTTTTGCCAGTAAAAAAATAAAACTTAACAAAGGTGATTTTATTGTTTTCTATACCGATGGTGTTTCAGAAATAAAAGATACAAATAATAATTATTATGGTAAAACAAGACTTTTACAGATAATCGAACAGAATTATTCAATGCCGGCAAAAGACCTTACAGATTTAATTGTACAGGATCTTTATTCCTTCGGTAAAAATCAGGAAATTAAAGATGATATTACTTTAATGATTTTAAGAAAAAAATAATCACTTGACGACTCAAATATTTATTATTATATTAAATAATGCATTTGGGGATGTCCCGGTTTCGACGGAATTGGGAAGTCTTGTACTGCAGGTGAGGGTGAAGGTCCTCTGAACTGACAAAAAAATAACTGCAATTTTCGCAAGAAAAGAAGAAGAAGCTGAAGAAGCTTCTTTCGCAGAAGCACTCGCTGCGTAAGTAGCCGTGCAGGAACTTATCTGGCTCTGTTCCGCGCTGGATAATGTTCTTTTACCTACCGGGACTTGCCTGTCATAGTTTCTGTGATGTGACGGGGACTTTTTTACAGAATACGGAGGCGACGCTTGTTATGCTGCTACCGGCTCCCGACAACTACCTCGCATAACTAAACCTGTAGATGTGCCTGATTTACTTTTTCGGACGGGGGTTCAATTCCCCCCATCTCCAAATTTATTTTTCAAACAATTCCTTCAAAGAAATCTTATAAACACTCTTACAATTATTACAGGTAATTTCCAGCGGATCAGGGCCCTTCTTTTTTATATCCTCAAGCTGATCTGCAGGTAAGGTCCTTAAATAAGTAATAAAGTTTTCCTTACAACATGGACAATCATAAATAATGTCCCTTTTTACAGCAATAAGAGGGTTAAATTCACGGAAAAGACCAATGATTATATCTTCTGAATCAACTTCTTTTTCGCTGAATAAAAGTCCAAGACTTGGACAGGCCTTAAAAGCATTTTCTACTTTTTGCAAAAGCACATTATCATCATCACTTTCTGTCTGATGAGAATCTACACCACTGCCCGAAGAAGTATAACCGCCGGTTTTTGGCATAATCTGAATATACATTGCTCCGGCGCCAATTACCCTGCCCTCTTTATCAAACTGAATACTTGAATTAAAGGCTGTGTTTATCTGTTCTGACTGGGCAAAATACTGGGCAAAATCTTTTGCAATATTATTACCGTCAACTTCGACAGTAGATTTTTGTGGATATTTATCATCCTTATGAATTCTTGAAAAGGTAAACTGACCGCTTCCCAAAAAAGGCTGTAAATCCCAGTTCTCTAAAGGTTTGTTAATTGGAATGCTTTCGTTAAAAATAAGGGAACGAACATAACCTGTAGAATCTGCTTCAACGCTATAGCCCTGAGCAGGTCCAGAACATTCAAATTTAATGCTGTTATGTTCAAGGTCTTTCATCATAGGAATAGTAAGAGCTGAACAGAGAGATGCATGGCCTAAAATATAAGTTTCAAGTATTCCAAGTTGATGCTGGGCCCTCATCTGATTTACAAATCTTGTTCCATGAAACAAAGCTCCGCGGACACGTCCATCTGCAAGTGTAAAAATTCTTAATTTATCCTCTTCAAGAGAATCTAAATGTTTAATCAAATCTTTGTCTGTTATTTCTGCCTTAATCATACCTATAATATAACTAATTGTGTAAAATTATGCAAAAGAGTATACTTAATAAAATATATATTATAGGTAAAAGAGGTACTACTATGGCACTTGACGAAAATTTACAAACAATTAGACACAGCTGCGCCCATGTAATGGCTGAAGCGATTTTGCGTCTGTATCCGGGTACAAAGATTGCTATTGGTCCTGCAATTGACAACGGATTTTATTATGATTTTGACTTTCCAAAGGATACCAAATTTACCGAAACCGATTTTCCTGCTGTAGAAAAAGAAATGAGAAAAATTCTTTCTGGAAATCATGATTTTATCAGAAAGGAAGTTTCAAAAGAAGAGGCACTTAAATTATTTAAAGATCAGGACTATAAAATTGAACTTATAAATGATTTACCAGCTGATGCAGTTATTTCTACTTATGAACAGGACGGCTACTTAGATTTATGTAAAGGCCCACATGTTGCAAATACAAAAGAAATCAATGCACAGGCTTTTAAGCTTGATAAAATTGCCGGTGCATACTGGAGAGGCGACTCTGCAAGACCAATGCTTACCAGAGTTTATGCTTTATGTTTTGCAAAGCCAAATGATTTAAAAGATTATCTCGCAATGATTGCAGAAGCAGAAAAAAGAGATCACCGTAAGTTAGGCGTTGAAATGGATTTATTCCATCTTGATCCTGAAGACCCTGGTCAGATTTTCTGGCATCCAAACGGATGGACAATTTATACAACTATCCAGGATTACATGAGAAAAATGGTAAGACTTGATGGTTATAAAGAAGTTAATACACCTGCAATTATGCCACGTTCTTTATGGGAACGCTCAGGTCACTGGGGACATTATCAGCAGAATATGTTCATTACAGAATCTGAGAAACGCTTATTTGCTATTAAACCTATGAACTGTCCTGGTGCCCTTGAAATTTTTAAGAGCAGACAGCGTTCATACAAAGATCTTCCTTTACGTCTTGCAGAATTTGGACATGATGTTAGAAATGAACCTTCTGGAACTCTTCACGGTATTATGCGTGTAAGAGGTTTCGTTCAGGATGATGCTCATATTATCTGTACAGAAGAACAGGTTGCTTCAGAAGTTGCAAAATTCTGTAAACTGCTCAAAAGAGTATATCATGACTTTGGTTTTGATGACCTTGTTGTAAAATTCTCAACAATGCCAGAAGATCACGTAGGAGATCTGGCAACCTGGGAAAGAGCTGAAAAAGCCCTTGCTGACGCTTGTCATGAAGCCGGCTTAAATTACGAAATCCAGCCTGGTGAAGGTGCTTTCTATGGACCAAAGCTTGAATTTAAGCTTTTTGACTGTCTTGGAAGAGAATGGCAGTGTGGTACAATTCAGGCTGACTTCCAGTTGCCAAGTGCTGAACGTCTTGATGCTACTTATATTGGAAGCGATAACCAGAAACATCACCCTGTTATGCTGCACCGTGCAATTCTTGGTTCTATTGAGCGTTTCTTAGGTATTCTTATAGAAAACTTTGCAGGCGCCTTCCCTACCTGGCTTGCCTTTGAACAGGTTGCAGTTGTTCCTGTTTCTTCAGAATTTGATGATTATGCAAGAGAAATAAATGATCTTCTTACTGCACATGATATTCGTTCTAACTGCTATCTTGAAGATTCAAATATGAAGGCAAAAATCAAACAGATTTCTATGGAACACAGAACTCCTTATATTCTGGTTGTTGGCCAGAAAGAAAAGGATGAAAAATCAGTTTGTGTACGCTACCGTTTCTCAAGCGGCAAGCAGCAGGAAACAATGAAGATTGATGATTTCATCAAGTATGTTGAAGATAAAGTAAACAGCCACTTTATTGGAATCTAAATAGAAGCTGAAAAGAAAAAAAACAGAAGCCGCAAGGCTTCTGTTTTTTTTTTAACTTATACCATAGCAGAATCGTTAAATATCCGACAGCCGCAGGATGTCGGGGGTTCGACCTTAAAAAGCATTTTTTCGTTAAATAAAAAAGGCTTCCTTTATTAAAGGAAGCCTTATCGGGCAAGAGGGATTTGAACCCCCGACATCCTGGTCCCAAACCAGACGCGCTACCAGCTGCGCTATTGCCCGTTGCGTGATTAATAATATATAAGATTTTAAAAACTTAATCAAGTACTAATCATCTTTTTTTTAAACTTTTTTTTATTTTTTTTAAATTAATTCTGCAAGAGCTTCAATCTCCCCACCCTTTGTAATTCTTTCGTTCAAAGGCTTAATAATCTTAATCTTTACAGCCTTATTCATTTCCAGAACTTTAGAGGTCTGTAATTCACAGTGAATAAAGTTTTCTGTCATTAAATGATAAACAGAAAGGTTATTATTTGTTGAAAGAGCTTTTGGATTCTTTTTTGTTTCCAGCACTGCATCCAGTTCTTTTTGACACCACTGATTAATATAATTTATTTTCTGATTAATTGCCCACTGGCTTAATTCTTTTGCCCTCTGACCGGAAACTTCCTGGGGAACCTTATTTTTTAAGCTTATAGCAAGAGTCCCCTTTCTTTCAGAGAAAGGAAAAGCATGTACCCAGCTGAAGTTACAATCCCTGCAAAGCTGCATCGTCTGTTCAAAATCTTCCTTACATTCGCCAGGAAAACCTGTAATTATATCGCAGGCAATAAAAGGATTATTTTTAGCCTCTCTTATTTTCTTACAGGCAGATCTTACTGCATCTGCATTATAATCTCTGTTCATAAGGGACAAAATCTTATCTGACCCGCTTTGGACGGAAATATGAAAAAAGGGCCTTACTCTTGGCGAGGCAATTACCCTGCAAAACTCATCATCAACAATCTGAGGATAAAGACTTGAAATTCTAAAATTAATTTTTTCTGTTGACTGCAACAGCTTTTCCAGTAATTTTGAAAAATTAAAATATTTATCCTGATACTTACCCTTATATTGAGCAATATTTACACAGGTTAAAACAACTTCGGGGTAGCCTTTATCTTCCAGCTCTTTTACCCTTTCAACAGCAAGCTCTACATCAAGAGATACTGATTTTCCCCTTGCAAAATGAATTGCGCAATAAGAACAGCTGGAATTACAGCCATCCTGAATTTTAAGACTTGGCCTTGAATGGGCAATAAAGTTATTTGTTGTAAGTTTAAAAGGATTTTCAGAAAAATCTTTTTTTATAATCAGACGGTCAGAAACCTGAGTCTGAACTTCTTTAGAAAAAGAAAGAGGATCCCATTGGGTCTGCAAAGCATTTTTTAGCTTTAAAGGGACATCTTCAATTCTGCTTTTTATTTGTCCGCCAAGAACACAGATTCTCTGATCAATTTTTAAGATTTCCTCTTTGGAAAGCTGGGCATAACAGCCGGTAACCAGAATACTCGCATTAGGATACTTTTTCAGCATCAATCTGATAATTCTGCGGGCCTTCTGCTCTGCTTTTTGAGTTACAGTACAGGTATTTAAAATACACAATACTACATCTTTATCAATTTCTTCATTAGCGGTAGATGAGGATAAATCGACATTAAAATTTTCTTTTAAAAAAAGAGATGCTGCTGCTTCACTTTCAACCTGATTCAAGCGGCAGCCTAAAGTTTCTATTCGGATTTTATTCAAATTACTGTAATTTTGCATTAACTCTTTCCCTTCCTCTTGTAGCCTCATAAGAAGAAGAGTTTAATCTTAAAGCTTCATCATAAGCATTTACTGCTTCAATGTAATTACCTGCCATTTCACGGGCATAACCAAGTCTGGTCCACCAGGTATCAAGCAAAGGCTCTTTTTTTACGGCAGAAGACAAAGCTATGTCTGCATGCTGATACCGGGCCTGCTTAATAAAAATCTCCCCCATAAAATAATAGGCAGAACCTACACGGGCACCGCTTTCAGGAGCATTTGCTACATATTTTTGAAACTGCTCCATTGCAGCCTGATTTTTTCCAAGATAATATTTTGCTTCACCAAGAATCTCAATTAAGCGTAAATCATATGGACTTATAACAAGACCTTCATTTGCTCTCTGTTCAGCTTCTGCATACTGCTTATTTTTTACCAGAGACCAGCACATTACAACGTAAGATTCAACTCTATTTGGGTTTTCTTTAAGTTCTTCTTCGCAAACAAGAATAGATTCCCTGTATTTTCTGTTATGATACAAAACCAGTGCATCCTGTTTAGCCTGTGCAAAAATTTCAACAAATGAAAATAAGAATGATATTGCTATAACTATTTTTTTCATATTTTAACCCTGGATCATAGTACATTTTCCGGTAAATACGCAGCCCGGCTCTAAAACAACCTTTTGTGTTTTAATATCACCGTCCAAAGAACCTGAAGCAGTAACAAAAATCAATTTATTGCCGACAACATTTCCCTTAACTTTACCGCGAATTAAAACTCTTTCTGCTTTAATATCAGCATTTACTTCTGCTTTTGAATCTATGACTAAATCACTGACAGAATCTATATTGCCATTAACTTTTCCACGAATCATAAAGGACTTTTTAATTTTTATATTTCCAGTAAACGTAATATCTTCTTCCACAATAGTGTCAAAAGCTTCGTCTTCCATATCAAAAAAATCTGTATCTTTTACGTCAAACATATCTTTAATTTACCTTGATTATTGTTTTTTTTCAAGGTTCACAGGCTTTACATTAAAATCTTCGGGTAAAGGAATTTCGAAAGTCATGTTTTTTCCGTCCAGAGGAAGTACGAGTTTCTGGGAACAAAGAAGTAATTTTTTTATTTTTAAGTATTTTTTGAGGATTTTATTTAATTTGAAGTTTCCGTGCTGATCATCACCGGCAATTGGACAATTCTGTCTGGCAAGATGAATACGAATCTGATGCATTCTTCCGGTTTCCAGTTTTAATCTTATGAGGCTTAAATCAATTTTGCAGTCATCAAAAGAAAAAGTTTCTTCCTTTTCTACATGATAATTTGTTATGGCAGACTTTTTTTGTCCATGCTGAATTAATTCTTCTTTTATAACACCATCTTTAGCTGAAAGTTTTCCCGCACACAAAGCCAGGTATTCCTTCTTTACCCCTTTACTTCCAATTATTTTTGTCCACTTAGAAGCCGCAAAAGGACTTTTTGCAACAATCATTAAGCCTGAAGTATCTTTATCAAGTCTGTGAACTAAATAAATTTTGTAACCAAGAGACTGTGAAAAATCTTTATCTAATGAGTGAGAAAGGCCTTCTCCAAGCTGAACAGCAAGGCCGGAAGGTTTATTGATGACTAAAATTTCATCATTCTCATATAAAATTGGAATTGAATTCATCCGAAATATAATAAACGAGGTAAATATAAATGACAAGAGCATTTCTGACTAAGAACTTTTTCCTTTTTACATTCTTAATTTCATTATTTACTTTCTCTTTTGCAGAAAGTTTTACAGATTTTGATTTCGGCTACTCTCTTGATTTACCGGAAGACTACAATATAAAAGATTATACCGAAGATGGAAAAGCATATTTTCTTGAACACCCTAATATTCCAGTTTCGCTGGTTATAAAAGTTATAGAAAATGAAAAATCAGAAAAGACGGCTCTAAAAAGTCAGTTGGACAAACTTAATGCAAAAAGCCAGCTGGACACTTTCAAATGGAATGAAAAAGACTGCAGCTTTGGAAGTTTTTCCATGACTCTTGATCAGGATTATGCCGGCTGGGCAGCAGGAGCTGCTCTTAGAAATGCAGGAACTTATATTGTTTTACTTTGTTATGCTCCAAAAGATAAGGAGGAAGCCTGCCAGCAGTTTATTCTTTCAAGTCTGAACAGTCTTTCTACCTCTTTTGAAAACTTTATAAGCGAGGGACTTGTTGTTTCTTACGCCTTTCCTAAAGAAGGCAAAATACCTGTAAAACTTAATATTGACGGCTGCCAGATTAATTCCTTTTTAGATAAAAGTGATTCAGAGGCTGCAAAATGGCTTGTTGATATGGAGTATTCCGTACTCACCCTTTATGCAAATCATAATTTATGGAAAGAAGCCTGGCAGCGTTATTACAGAATTATTTATAAAGATGAAGCTCCAAGAATTGCAAATATAAGTGAAGATATTTACAAGGCATTATGGCAAAAAGCAGAAATTGAAAATCCTGAAAATCCTGATATTTCCTATGCTCAGAAACTTTTAAGCTGGGTACAGACCTTTGATTATTTGAGGGCAAAAACAGCAGAAGATTCAGATTTTACATCTTTACCAGATACTATTCTTGGAAAAGGTAACGACTGCGATTCAAGAAGCATGCTTATCTGTGCTCTTCTTAAAGCCTGCGGAACAGAATCTTTAATGCTGATTTCCAGGGAATATTCTCACGCTATGGCAGCCGCTTTAATTGAAGCTCCGGGTCAGACCTATAATCTTCCGGGAACAAAGTTGAATTTTTTGATGGGAGAAACTACTGCAAAGGTCACCTGGGGAATGATTGCTCAAGACCAGGCAGACCGCAGTAAATGGATAGAAGTTTTATTTCCTTAAGAATTATTTAGAATTCAGTAAAAGGTTATAAACTTCAAGAGCAGAAGAAGAGTTAAGAATCTGTTTTCTTAATTCTTCATTTTTGAATTTTACGCTGAAATTAGAAATTGTCTTTAAGTAATATGAATGCTGGTTATAAGCGGCAGCAATCATAAAAAGAAGATTAACCGGCTGATCATCAATAGACTGGAAATCTTCAATAGGCTTTTTACAAATTCCAATAGCCATTACTAAATCTGTAACAGAAGATAATCTTACATGAGGAACTGCAATACCACATCCAATTGCAGTTGACATAAGTTCTTCACGCTTTAAAATTTCCTGAGTCAATTCAGATTCATTTTTAATCTGAGGGGCAGTTGCAAGAGCATCTGCTAATTCTACAAGAGCATCATGTTTTGTTGTCTGTGAAATAAAAATAATTCTGTCTGGTGAAAGAATGTTCTTTATTTGAACCTGAATTTCGTTTTCTTTATTAGAAGCAGAAGAAAGACGAGCATTAACCCAGTTTTCAACCTCAGACTTTTTAAATCTCCATACAGTTCCAATTTTTCCTGCAGGAATTTCACCCTTCTGAGCCCAATCATAAACAGTTCGGTCAGAAACACGAAGATATTTAGCTACTTCTTCAATTGTAAGAATATCGTCTTCCATTGCATTTCCTTATTTTTACTTTTTTGCTTGAAATCTATGTAATATTTTGCATCCTTTACGGTATTTTGTCAAGCAAAAATACTTACAATTGAATTTTAAGCATATATGGTATAATATTGTAATATGAAATCAAAAAAAACCGGACTAATTATTACTCTTGTAATTATTTTTTTAACCCTTATATATATTTTTTTAGCAGTAAAACCACTAAGCAAAGAGTTTCACTTTGATCCTGAATGGAAAATCAGCATTGCCTCACCTGCCCTTTATGAAAATACAGAAAATAAAGATACCTTATATTTTAAGCTTGGTCAGACCCTTGGTTATGTTACAGAAGACGGTAAAGTAACTGAGTACAAAACTTTCCCTTTCCAGGCATCAATCTGCGATAATTATTATGCAATTTACAATGCAAATGCCAGTAATACTCCTTTTTATAACAAGAAGGGAGAACAGGCAGGCATCATTCATTCAAGCGGATATCCATATTTTATAGACAATAAAATCTTTAATTTTTTACCCGGCGGAACTTCTATAGAAAAACTTTATCCTCAGGGGAACGTAGACTGGACTTACGAAGGAATTCTTCCAATAACAGCCTTTGCTTCAAAAAACAGGTATACAGCCCTGGGGTTTAATGACGGTCAGATAAAGGTTTTCGATAACGATACAGGCTCTGCCCTTATAGAGTTTTCTCCTGGCGGCTGTGACTACCCGGTTATAATGGGACTTGATATTTCAGGCAGCGGAGATTACATTGCGGCCCTTGTAGGACATGAAAAACAGAGATTTATAATTTCACAAAAATCTGATAAACAGCAGAGAATTATTGTTTCTTACTTTTTTGAAGAATCTTCCCCTTTCCGTTCTCTGGTTCACTTTACAAAAGATGATTCAAGAGTTTTTTATATCCTCAAAAAAAATATAGGTATTTATGATTTTACAGCAAAAGAACAGACTCTAATTCCTTTGAATGACAAAATCATCAATATTGAAGAAGCTGATGATCTTGTTTTCCTTCTTGGAAAGTCAAAAAATCATTACACAGTTTATATGATAGACAAAACAAACACTCTGGAAGGAAAGTTTTCATTTTCTGCACAAAATGCCTTTATGAAGATTTTTAATAATAATCTTTATGTTGGAAACGATACTTCGCTTTCTAAAATTTCTTTAAAAAAGGAATAGAATATGAAAAAGTTTTTATTATTTTTTGCCTTAATTTCGCTGAATATAAATCTATTCTCTTTTGAATGGCCTCTTTCTGATGTTAATAAAGATTCCTTTAAATCTTATTTTTCTCAGTTAAGGGGAAAAAAGATTAGTACCTCTTTAATTTTTAAGGATCCTGAAGAGGTAAAATCTGCAGAGGAAGGAAGAATTCTCATTATTATAGAAGATCCGGAAGATGATTCTGATTTCTTTCCTTCTGTTCTTGGAACTGCTGTTATTCTTTCTCACGAAGATAATTTACACTCTGTTTATGCAAACTTAGACAGCGAAAGTCTTACCCTCAATTACAGTGATGACACCTTTATTGAAGAAGGAAGTATTTTAGGTAATACAGGAAATACCGGCTGGCAGGAAGATGAAAACAGTCTGGAATTTCAGATAATCGATACCAAGAACACATCATCCATCAATCCAAAAGTTTTAATGACAAGACTTGAAAGCGAAAATAAATACAATCTTAGTGATATAAGTCTTGTAAACCGCAATGGCGAAAAATTCCCTCTTAACACAAACAAAACTTTTCCTGCCGGTTTATATAAGGTTTACCAGAAAAGGAATCCTGTAATAACTCCTGCTAAAACTACAGTTTTATACAACGGAATTATTGTTGACGAACTTCTCTACAATACAATTATTCAGGAGAATGGAAAGGTTTGTATAAAAGGCAGCAAAAAGAAATATACCTGCAGTGAGATTTATCCTAAAGACAATATGTTTCTTTTAGGCGAAGCAATGCTTACACCCGGAAAAATTACCCTTGGAATTTCCATAACAGATTCCTTAGGGCAGTTCTATACACTAAATTACAATTTAATTACTTATTAGTTTTTTTTATAACAATTGGAGGTTTTTATGAAAACTAAAAAGATTTGTTTATCAGCTTTATTTTTGATTACTGCAGTAATGCTTTCTGCAGAAGAATCAAAACCATTATCAATGTCTTTGAGTACAGATTTACAGTATTCACCAAAAAATGAGTACATTGCCGGCGGCGACCATTATTCTCCAATTACAGGAGCCTTTGGTTCTGCTGCGGGAAGAGTTGTTTTTAACTTAAATTACAAAATTCCAACTCCTCTTGGAGAGAATTTTCTTTTAAGCGGTGCTAATGTTACTTTAAACACAAATGTTGAACTTACCCCGGTTACAATTCTTCCTGCTGTAAAGGCAACTTTTTCTCCCCTTCCTTTCTTAGAATTCCAGGCAGGAGCCGCTGCAGGTTCCGGCTGGAATATCGGAGGTATTCAGGGAATTGCAACTTATCAATACGGCGACATGGCTTATGAAACAAAAGATCCTTTCAACAGATTATATATTAAGGCCTGGGCACAGGGGCTCTTCCAGTTTGATACAGGTGCTATCTGGAGCGGAGACTGGACCCATGTACTTATTCAGTATACTTATCAAAGTTATTTTCTGAAACTTTCTGGCACTTCCGACAAAAAACCATGGGTTTGGCAGGCTTCTGGAAATAATTTTAACGGCTGGCATGAATATCAGTGTTTAATACTTGCTTATCAGCTTCCTTCTGTTGTACGCAGAATTGGTTGTATGCTTGAAACCGAAAGACTTTATTCAGATAAGAATATCAGTAGCAAATATCTGGCTTATAATCCGGAATTTAACAATATAAAGATTTCTCCTTTAGTTCAATTCCAGTTTGGAGAAAAAGATACTCTCAACGTTTGTATTACATTTGCTAACAGAAGAAGTTTTGAAGAAAGTCATACCTCTGCAGATGAAGAGCCTTTATTAACTTATGCAGGAAATGAATGGTACTTCAATAGAGTTGCTTTAAGCTATACTCATAATTTTTAATTAAAGACAGGATTTTTTAATGGCATTAGACAGTAACTTAATACTTTCTGCATCGGGCTGGCGAAAGGTTTTTGCAGCCGATGGTAATGAGCAAAGTTCTACCCGTGATATAAGTGATTCAGATTACAATATGGCATTAATTGCAGGAGACTGCTTTGTAGAATATTTGTATTCAAAATTAGATATAGATACTCCTGTAATTGCTGTGGGTATGGACGCCCGTCCTACAGGACCAAAAATTGCTGATGCCATTATAAAAATTCTTAAGGCCAAGAAAACTGTCATTCAGTTTCTTGGAATAACTGCCGCACCAGAAATTATGGCCTATGCCAGAAAACTGGATGGCTTTATATACATTTCTGCAAGTCATAATCCAATAGGACATAACGGACTCAAATTCGGCCTTAATGACGGCGGAGTTTTAAATGCTCAGGAAAATGCTCTTCTTACTTCTGAATTCAAAAAGAAGATGGAAGATGAAGATTATATTGCAGAAATAAAATATCTTATTGATAATCAGAAAAGTTCAGAAATCAAGCAGGTTGCAGACGAAGAATACAGTTCTAAACATAATGCCATAAAGGCTTATTATGATTTTATGAATACTACAATCACCGGAACAAATAATCCCGATGAACAAAAAATTGTTTTTTCTTATATCCATAAATATTTAAAAGACAGGGAACTTGGTATTGTCTGCGATTTTAACGGCTCTGCAAGATGTCTTTCTATTGATAAAGGATATTTTAAGGAACATGGAATTAACTTTTACTGCATAAACGATAATGCGGGCCAGATTGTTCATGAAATCATACCTGAGGCTGAAAATCTTACCTATGTAGCAGAAAAAATGAATGAACTTCATAAAGAAGGACATAAAGAAGTTATTCTTGGATATATGCCTGACTGCGACGGAGACAGGGGAAACATTGTTTACTGGGATGAAAAATTAAAACAGGCAGTAATCCTAAAAGCCCAGGAAGTATTCAGTCTTTCGGTTTTAAGTGAAGTAACCTATCAGATCTGGAAAAACCGCGAAACAAATCCAGATGTAAAAATTAATCCTGCTGTATGTGTAAACTGCCCTACTTCGATGCGTATTGAAGAAATTGTAAGTAAACTGGGCGGAAAAGTCTTCAGGGCAGAAGTTGGAGAAGCTAATGTAGTTAATTGTGCCCGCGAAAAACGCGAAGAAGGATATGAAGTAAGAATTCTTGGAGAAGGTTCCAACGGTGGAACAATTACCTATCCAAGTGCCGTAAGAGATCCTTTAAATACAATTTTTGCAATTATAAAACTTTTGACAATCAGGGAAAATGGCCTTTATGAAATCTGGTGTAAAAAAATCGGAATTGAATATAAACATGATTTTACCCTTAATGATGTTCTTGAAAGCTTACCAAAATATACAACAACCGGAGTCAGCGAAAAAAGGGCTGTCTTAAAAATTAAGACAAGAGATCACTCGGTATTAAAAGCAAATTTCCAGAAAATTTTTATAAAAGAATGGAATAAAAAACAAAAGGAACTTGTAAAGAAGTTCAACATCTGTTCCTGGGAAGCAATCATTACAAACGGTACAAAAGAAGTAAAAAATGTAAATGATTTTTCTCTTTCTGGAAAAGGCGGCTTAAAAATTCTCTTTAAAAATGCAAAAGATGAGGCAATTGCCTTTATCTGGATGAGAGGCAGTGGAACCGAACCTGTTTTTAGAATCATGTGCGATGTAAAAGGACAGAAACCACAGATTGAAAAAGATTTATTAAAATGGGAAAGTCAAATGTTGTTAGAGGCAGATAATTATTAACAGCTAACAGGCTTTATTAAGACCATTAAATTTAGTATATTAATTTTATTGAAAATAAATTTTATTTTTGGAGGATAAATTAAGTATGGATAAAGCAGAAATCTTGAAGAGAGCTCAGGCATATATTGAAGCTGAAGCAGATGAAAGATTCAGCAATGAAGTAAAAGAATTAATCGCAAAGGAAGATTATGCAGAGCTTGAAGACAGATTCTACCAGACTCTGGAATTCGGAACCGGCGGTTTAAGAGGTATTATGGGCGGTGGAACAAACCGCATGAATACAAGAGAAATTAATCTTGCAACACAGGGACTTGCAAATTACGTTATTAAAGCATTCCCAGAAAGAGCAAAAAATGGAACATTAAGTGCTGTAGTTGCATACGACAGCCGTTTGAATTCAGATGTATTTGCCGAAGCAACAGCTTTAATTTTTGCTGCAAACGGAATCAAAGCTTATCTTTTTTCAAGCTTAAGACCAACTCCAGAATTATCATATGCTATCCGCCAGTTAGGTGCCCAGACAGGTGTTGTAGTAACAGCATCTCATAACCCAAGAATGTACAATGGCTATAAGGCTTACTGGGATGACGGTGCTCAGGTTATTGAACCTCACGATAAGGGAATTATCGAAGAGGTAAATAAAGTAACAGAAGTAAAAACAATGACTCGTGTAGAAGCAATCTCTACAGAAAAACTTGTTATTATAGATAAAGAAATTGATGAAAAATTCTGGGATATGTGTAAGGCACAGTTATTCAGACCAGAATTAATCAAAGAAAAGGCAAAGGATGTACGTATTGTATACACACCACTTCATGGAACCGGTGGTATGCATGTTATGAAGGTTTTAGGAGATTTAGGCTTAAACGTAATTCCTGTCAAAGAACAGTTTGAACCTGACGGAAACTTCCCTACAGTTGAAAAACCAAATCCAGAAGAAAAGCCAGCCTTAAAACTTGCAGTAGAACTTGCTAAAAAAGAAAAGGCTGACGGTTTAATGGCAACTGACCCTGATGCTGACCGTTTTGGAACAGCCTTCCCTGACAAAAACGGAGAATGGGTATTACTTTCTGGAAACCAGATGGGTGCCTTATTAATGGATTACGTTCTTCTTTCACGCAAAGAATTCAACAAAATGCCTGCAAATCCTGCATGTATCCGCTCAATTGTAACTTCTCCATTCGGAGACTACATTTGTAAAAAATATGGCGTAACAATGTTTGATTGTCTTACAGGCTTTAAGTGGATTGCCGCTGTTGAAGCAAACTTTGAAAAAGATCATTCATACAATTATGTATTTGGTCTTGAAGAATCATACGGCTATAAAGTTGAAACAGATGTTATGGATAAAGACGGTGTATCTGCAGCTGCAATGTGTGCAGAAATGATTCTTTACTGGAGAAGCCAGGGTAAAGGACTTCTTGAACATCTTGATGATATGTATAAAGAATATGGATATTTTGAAGACCGTGCTATTTCTCAGAACTTCCCTGGCGCTACAGGAAGCGAAACTATGAAAAACATGATGGCTTCTATGCGTCAGAATCCTCCTGCAACTTTAGGCGGAGAAAAAGTAATTAAGGTTAGAGACCTTATGAACGATTCAAAACTTCCTAAGAGCAATGTATTACAGTTCTATCTTGAAAGCGGAACAATCGTTTCTGCCCGTCCTTCTGGAACAGAACCTAAGATTAAGTTCTATATCAATTCTATGATTCCTAGCGGAGACGGAAGCGACAAATGGCTTGCTGAAGCAAAGAATAAAGCCGCAGTATTATGCGACGGCATTTCTTCAGATATCAAAGCTATTATTGAAAAAGCTTCAAAATAATTTTGGTTCTGTAAAAGGACTTTAAAAGAAAAAAGGCCGGATTTATTTTATAAATCCGGCCTTTTTTTTTAATTTTTAATACAAAAAAAAGTCTGCTAACTTCGTGGAGCTTTTGCAGGGTCTATCGGCTGACCATTCTGGAATACCATTAAGGTAATCTGCGAATTTTTGGAAAGAGTATCTATTCCGGCAGTTCCTAAAACTGCATCAGATAAAACATACTCCCCTTTTCTTACATTAACAGAGCCAAGTCCTGTATAAGCATAGATTAAGCCTGTTTTATTCTGAACAAAAACAACCTGACCGAATCCCCTGTAAATACCAACATACATTACTGTACCTTCATTAATACATTTTACAGCTTCATTGGTTTTTGCACTTAACTGAACACCCCAGACCTTTCCCTTAATTTGTGTAACCTTTGGATTAGCAACAGGCCATTTTGTTGAAGAATCTGAGTTTATTGTTGAACCATAAGATCTTGTATCCGGAATATTTGTACTTAAAGAAACAGTTGTTTCGTTTACTGTAACAGAAGGAAGTTCTTTTTTGTATAACTTTAATTTTTGTCCTACCTTAATAACCGAACTTGAATTTAAATTATTCAAAGCCATAAGTTCAGCAACAGAAATTCCATTCTTTTTTGCAATTCCGTATAAGGTATCTCCCTTTTGAACCTGATAATTTTCTGTCTTAATATTTTTGTCTATTGTGACTTTCTTATTTGTTGATAAGGCAGCAGCAGTACTTATATCAGCATCAGGAATGATTAATTTTTGTCCTACTTTAATAATATCATTTTCTTTCAGATTATTTGCAGTTCGTAATTCAGCTACAGTAATCTGATATTTTTTACTGATAGAATAAAGAGTATCCCCTTTTTCCACCTTATAAACAGTTTGAGAAAAAATATAAGAAGTAAGAAAAAGAGAAATAAAAATATATACAAAAAATTGTTTTTTCATAGTTTAATTATCGGCAGAAAAAAATAATTTATTAGGCAGATTTATTGCCTTTTACACAACCTTATTAAATAAACTATTAACATCAATTCCGGAAATTATCTGACCTTCCTTATAATAATGAAGCATACCTTCCTTTCCACTTTCCAGATGAACTGAGGTAGTACCATGTTTTATAGAAATATCTGCTTCCATAAGGGCACTTAAATGGTCGCAAATGCGTACTAGCTTTCCGTCAACAGGATTATAAACTTCAAAATTATATTTTGTATTCAAATCCGCCCAGGAAACAACTTCTACATTTCCATCGGCAGAAATGATTCTGTCAGAAAATTCATCTGAGGTATAATACAAAATTTCATTCACATAAAAACTTTCCATAAAAGGAACCAGCTCTTTATTTACAATTTCATCTTCAATCTTCTTTACAATATTAGGAAGTTCATCTGTGGCCTGCTTTACTGGCGAAATAATATCTCTAGTAACGCTTTCCGGTAAATCATGAAATAAAGCACTGAAAAAATTATTTATAATACGGCGCTCACACATATGAGGATTTGATTCGCGTCCAAGAAGCAGAGTCATAATTGCAACAAAGAAACAATGGCCCAGAACAGAGGTCTTTGGAACTCTTGGTGTCTGATTCCAGCGGGTTTGAAAGCGAAGCTGTTCAATTTTTAAAAGAAAATTAAACTCCTTCTGGTGTGTTATAAATTTCTGAAGCCCTTCAAGGTCCAGATATGGCTGAATCTCATTTTTAAGCTGGGAATCTATGTCAGATATCCTTTCTTTTTCGTTTACAGGACTAAGCATTTCAAGTTCACGCATTGTAGAATATTTATGGGCAGCCTGGTAAACATGTACTGTATGCTGTAAATCCTCAGGAATAGAAAAGGAGCCTGCTTTCTGACCGACATAAATTGTAAAACGGGAAAATAAATCATCATCAGTAATAAGCTGTCTGTATTGATTTAAAACCCATTCATTTAATCTCATGTATTCGTCGGGAAACTCTTTTTTTAACATCTGCTGTACAGGAGCTTTTATGTCACAAAGGGCAATCTTTTTTAAAAGGTCAAATAAGGATGCATAAATCATCCAGCTCCAGTTAATTTTTTTACCTTTGTGTTCTTCATATTTAGCAAGAATATAGGCTATTACCATTTTTTCCCCGGCTTTATCCATTTCTACCAGTTCAAAAGGGCGAACAAGGTCATTCCAGCGTTGTATTGAGAATCCCTCAAAAATTTTTAGTGCAAGAGTCTTTTCCATAATGTATTGATTGTCTCTTAGTTGTTTGTTCCGGCCTTGGCATCAGCATCCATTTTGTCTTTCCAAACAACAGCCTTTTTCTTTATTTCTTCTGCCTGCTGAGAATTTCCTAAGGCAACATAAAGTTTTCTTAAGGCAAGCAGATATTTAATACCGTTTCGCATATCATCTATACGACGTGTTGAAAGTTCATATTTATCGCGGTAGGCAGTAGCCGAATCATTGAGAAGTTTTTGAATCAGTCTTATATACAAAACGGTTGTTTCGTAATCCTGGGAACGAGGATCAAAATAATCTTTTAAGGCTTCCTTCATATTAATGAAGTTTTTTGCAACTGTAGCAAATCTTCCTTCCAGCTCAACAAAAGACCATTTCCATTTAGAATTATCTCCGAAAGAATCTTTGAGCATATTTATGGCAAGTCCAAGTTTACGAATTATCATATAGCGTCTTGAAATTGCAACGTTCTTAATTGCCTCATGAAAATCTGATAAATCTGTAAAAGGACAGTCAATTACATTAGAAACAACTTCTTCAAGATAAATAATGGCTTTATATAAAACTTTTCTGGCTTCGTTGAGGGCATCATTATTTTTAACGTCCATAACTTTTAGAGAAAGACTGTTCTGGGCCATGTATAAGGAAGCGACATAAATCATATCTTCACAAAGGAGAATCTTTTTATTTTCAAAATCAATATCTCCCTTATGCATACCGTTGAGCATTGTTTTTTCTTTTTCTAAGGTTTTGGTAATTTTATCTTTGTAAGGCTGTATTGCCTCACTAAAATGAAGTCTTGTTTCTTCCGAAATTTTTGCCATCTTAAACCTCGCTATATTTACTTAGCATAGCACGAGCGTGTTCAAGAGATTGTTCCGTTGATGAATCACCAGAAAGCATACGGGCGATTTCCATTACCCTCTGCTCCCCTTTTACAGTATAAACATTTGATGATGTTATTTGATTAGACACACTCTTCTCTATCTTTATCTGATTATCGGCATAAACTGCGATACTCGCTAGATGTGTAATGCAAAAAATTTGTCTGTTTTTAGCTAATTTTTTTAAATGTGCGCCTACTGCAACGGCAACTTCACCACCAATTCCCGTATCAATTTCATCAAAAATTAAAGTATCCACCTTGTCGGCCTGGGCAAAAATGGTTTTTAAGGCAAGCATTACCCGGGAAAGTTCACCGCCTGAGGCAATTTTTGCAAGAGGTTGCAGGGGATTTCCAGGATTTGCACTTATAAGGAATTCAACGTTATCTTTTCCGTAAGGACCACATTTCTGTTCAACTTCGCTTTCATCCTTTTCTGTTATCTGTATTCCAAAGTGAGTTCCGCTCATTCCAAGTTTTGCAAGAATCTGATCTACTTCTTCGCTTAACTGACCGGCAGTACTTTTCCTTTTATTTGAAATATTCTGAGCCTTGAGTAAAACTTCTTTTTCAATTTTTTTAACTTCTGCAGCAAGTAAATCTCTCTGATTATTTCCATCTGAATTTTCCTCTATAAACTTTTTTGATTCTTCATAGAAAGAAAATAAATCAGAAAGAGGAACATTTACAGAAGCACAATATTTCTTTTTAAGGTTGTAGATTAAAGAGAGTCTGTCTTCAACTTCCTGCAGACGGGAAGGATCAAAAACCAGATTATTTTTATAATTTGAAAATTCGTCTGCAATATCCGAAAGTTCATAAAAAGATGATTCAAGTCTTTCTTCAATTTTTTCTAAGGATTTATCCATTGCGCTGGCATGAGAAGCTGTTCTTCTTGCATTTTTTAACTGACTTACAAGATTATTTTCTCCGTCGCTTAAAATCCCTGTGATTTCATCAATATCTGAAAAAAGTTTTTCGTAAGAAGAAAGTCTTGCTTCTTCCTCTTCCAGCTGAGTATCTTCATCTTTTTTAAGTTTTGCTTCTTCTATTTCTTTTACCGCAAAAGAAAGCATTTCAAGTTTATGGACTCTTTCGCCTTCGTTCATAGAAAGCGAATCATAAAGTTTTCTTTTACTTACAAGTAAGGCATAAAGATTTGTAAATTCCTTTACTTCTTCGGTAATGCCGGCTCTTTCATCAAGAAATTTTCTATGTTCACTAACCTTCATCAAAGACTGATGTTCATGCTGGCCGTGAATATCCACAAGAAAAGCAGAAAACTGAGCTAAATCGCTTCTGGTTACAGGGGTATTATTAATCCAGGCACCAGATTTTCCGTTTTCCCTTATAAAGCGTCTTAATAAAACTCTATTATTTTCAATTTCTATTCCATGTAAAGAAAGCCATTCAAGGGCATTTAAAGCTTCGTCCTCTTCCTGCAGATTTTGTCTGCACTGACAGTCTTTTATATAAAAAGTTCCGCTTACAGAGGCTTCGGTTTTTCCAGCCCTTATCTGAGAAACTTCAGCTTTTCCACCCAGCAAAAAAGAAAGGGCACCAATTAAAATAGATTTTCCGGCACCGGTTTCTCCCGAAAGTACAGTAAAACCATTTTCAAATTCAAGATAGTCTGAGTCAATTAAAGCAAAATCTTTTATTGTAAGATCCTCAAGCATGTGGTCCTCCTGTCCAGTTTAATTTAGATCGAAGAGCATTATAAAAGCTTTCGTGGGTACAGAAAAGCAGTTTTGCCATTTTTTCTGCTTTTTTTATAATAATCGTATCTCCCTGAACAATAGAAAAAGGTTCCTGACCATCTACTGTAAGGCAGATTTTTTTTGTACGGCTTTTATCTATAAAAACAGACAATTCTCCTTCCGGATTCAAAACAATTGGCCTTGAAGAAAGGGAAAAGGAATTTACAGGAGTTACAATAAGGGCATTCAATTCAGGTCCTACAATCGGTCCTCCCGCAGCGGCAGAATAAGCCGTAGAACCTGTAGAAGTACTTACTATTAATCCATCCGCCTTTAAATCACACAAATCAAGATTATTATATTTAACTTTAAGGCATATTGTTGTTGCTGTCTGCTCTGCACAAATTACAGAATCATTAAGAGCATAGGTAGAATACACTTCTTTTCCTTCTCTGATTACTGTTGTATAAGTCATTCCACGGTAAGAAAAAACAGCTTTATTTTCAAGCACTGTAAGCAGGGCATTTTTCCAGTTTCCAGGTTCAACAGTGGCTATAAAACCAAACTGCCCCAGATTTATAGGAAAAATTGGAATCTGAGAATCAAGACAGTTTCTTGCGGCCCATAAAACGGTTCCGTCACCTCCCAGGGTGATTGTTAAATCATAACCTGTAATCGGACTGTTATTGCAAAAACCATCAAAACTTATAAAATCTGACTCAATATTTTTCTCTTTAAGCCAGGTAGAAATTTCCTTAGCCAGATTCATTGAGTCATCTTTGCTTATGTTAATAACAATTAATACTTTTTTTACCATATGTAATTAAGGTAATGAACCTAATACTTTTACAATTTTTGCAGCTTCTGCGTGTGTTAATCTTGGGTATAAAGGAACATGTACACAACGTAAGTAAAGTGATTTTGCATGAATACAAGTTTCTGATAACTCTTCCTCTTTTAATGCTATAACAGAGTTTTCGTATGCAAGGGAGATTTCAATGTCTTTCTTTGCAGCATACTGTTTTACATCTTTGTATGGACTTGATAAAACCAGAGGGAATGAACTCATTGTACTGCCGTTGTCCATTTCTCTTGTATACATTTTATGCTTGCCAATCATACAGGCCCGCTGAAACAAATTAAACAATTCTTTTCTTGAAGCTTCATTACGGTTGTATTCTTTTACCTGAACCCAGGCCAGTGCACTATTGATATCTGGAAGTAAATCTGTTAAAGGCGCTGCGTCAACAAATTTTTTAAGGACTATCCATTCGCGGCGGCCAGGTGCCATTAAAATTGCTCCGCCCCCTGCAGTAATTACATCGCGCTCTTCAAGTCCCATAATGGTAAATAAACCAAAGGAGCCGGCCATTTTTACCTTGTCAGTATTAACACCGTTTTCGTCTTTTTCTGGAACTACAGCACCAGCACTAGAAGAAATATCTTCAATTAAAGGAATTCCAATTTGTGAAATAGCAGTAAGGTCAGGAAGGATTCCTTCTGTTTCATGCAGGAGTAAAAGTTTTCCTCCCTTTTGAATTCCTTCCTTAACAATTTCAGGATTTACAAGGCCTGTACTTTCTTCAACATCAAGAACTAAAGGCTCATAACCTAAATCTGTAACTGCCTGATACTGCCAGGCTGGGGCCAGAGCAGAAATCATTATTTTACTGCCCTTTTCTAAATCCAGGGCAAGCAGGGCATATTTTAAGGCAATGGCAGGACTTCTTAAAGCAACCGAACCATCACATTTTAAAAATTCCTTAACCTGACTGATTAATCTTGAATTTAATTCACCAGGTCCAATTTTTTCATCAACCATGCAGGTTAGAACTGCATCCATTTCTTTTCTTCTAATTGTAGTACTATATGTCTGTATCATTATTTTATGTCTGAAATTTTCTGTAATTCTTTTGCGTTAAAGAGCTTGCGGGTGTTTAACATAATTAAATAACCGCCTGCATCAGATTTTACAACTCCCTCAATATATTCGTTTCCAATTCCTGAAATCATCTGTGGAGGCTCTTTTATTTCTGCCCCATTTACAGGTATTACACGTTCTACCTTATCAATAATAATTCCAATACGGGTTCCATCGATATTAAGGATAATAAAACCACCATCCATTTCAATATCTTCAGGTCTATAAGATGCCTTAATTCTAAAGCGTTTATGTAAATCTATGATAGGTATAATTTCTCCACGCAAATTAATAAATCCTTCAACATAATAAGGAGCATTTGGAATGGCACGGACATTAGAAATACGAACGATTTCTTTTACATCCATAATATTTACCCCGTATAATTCTTCTCCAAGATGAAACGTTACTAACTGTAATTGTGAATCAGTATCAACCATATATAAGACTCCTCCATTGCAAATATAAAATACTTACCATTATATAATACCTTGAATTCTACACTTTTGCAATCTGAAGATTCAAATTACCTGAAACCTCCTTAATCTACCGTAAAGATAGTCAATGCACCCACCTGACTAAATCCGTATTCCTTGAGTAGTTTTGCACATGCTTCTAAAGTTGAACCGGTCGTGCAAACGTCATCAATAATACAGATTTTGTCAGACAGGCAGGTTTTCATTCTCTTTAAATTCTTTTCAAGCACTTTCTCCGGTAAGAGTCTGTAGGCAGATTCAATAGTGTTAAGTCTATTCTCTCTGTCCAGTTTTTTTTGCTGAAGCTTAGTAGTTCTTTCCAGTAACCGCAGTATCTTATGTCCAAAAAAAACATTAAGCAAAGTACACAATTCGTCAATCTGATCCCATCCATTTTTAGCGATTTTTCCCTTTCGCGGTGGCACAGGAACAATAAAACTTATTCCAAGCTTTTCCAAAGCAAGACTTACTTTCGCTGCAAAAAAATACGACAAAGACCTCTGGCCGTTAATTTTCCACAAGAACAATAATTCTTTATTCCAAAGTCTATAGGAATACATAGGAAAAATAAAATCCAGATGCTTAAGCACAGAATTCTCTCTACATTCCATACAGGTATCTTTCGTAGAAATAAGAATTTTTCCACAAAATCTACACCTTGAACTGGTAAAATCAATTTTAAAGGTTTCTCTTGCACAATTTCTGCAAAGAGGAAGAAGCAAGGTGTCTTTACCACAGACTACGCAAGTCTTATTTCCATTTAAAAAAGAAAATAGCAGCCTCAATAAGGTAAGCAGCAAGAATCTGAATTTAAAAAGAAATCCCACACCAATATTATTGACTTAAAAATTCACTTTTAACAAAAATTCTAAGAAATTTATTAAAAAATTAGCGGCCGGAAAGACTTTTTTTCCATCTTGCAATAGTCTGCAGGGCATTCATAGGAGTAATATTATCAAGATCAACAGAAAGAATTTCTGATATTATAATTTCTTCATCACTAAAGAGGCCTGGAGTTTGTGGCTGCGAAAGATTTTTTTCTTCTTTTTGAGGAGTTTTGATTTCTTCAAAAATTAAAGGATTTTCGTTCGCCTGATTCTGAATATAGGCAAGAATATCTTTAGCTCTTTCTATTACAGAATCCGGAATACCCGCTAAGGCCGCAACATGAATTCCGTAAGAATTCTGTGTTACGCCTTCAATAACCTTACGCAAGAAGACAACACTTCCACTCTGTTCATTTACTGCCATACAAAGCATCTTTAATTTTGGATGTTCCATTCTGGAAAGTTCATGATAATGAGTTGCAAATAAAGTTTTACATTTAACGGTATTTAAAAGATATTCACTTACAGCACGGGCAATAGCAAGACCGTCTTCTGTTGAAGTTCCCCGCCCTACTTCATCCATAATTACAAGAGATTTTTCTGTTGCAGAATGAAGAATATTTGCAGTTTCAGACATTTCTACAAGGAAAGTAGATTCACCTTTTGCAAGATTATCTGAAGCTCCAACCCGGCAGAAGATTTTATCTACAATTCCAATTCTTGCTTTTGAAGCAGGAACATAAGAACCTGTTTGAGCAAGCAGGGCAATTAAGGCATTCTGTCTCAGGTATGTACTCTTACCTGCCATATTAGGTCCGGTAATCAGATTAAACGAAGGGAGATGATCTTCCCCTGCACTTATAAAAGTATCATTTGGAACAAACTCTCCGCTTGGAATATGCTTTTCTACAACAGGATGCCTTCCATCTACAATTTCGAATACAGAAGATTCATCAACCTGAGGACATACCCAGTTATTTACACTGGCAGCCTGGGCAAGAGCTGCACTTACATCGGTATTTGCAATTTCTGCAGCAAGCTGCATAAGATAAGGAATATACTGATGAAGGGAATTTCTAACTTCCAGGAATAAATCTCTTTCCAGTTCAAGAATCTTTGTTGAAGATTCATTAAGCTCTTGCTCAAGCTCCTGTAATTTTTCAGTAGTATAGCGGTCGCCGTTTACAAGGGCCCTTCTCATAATAAAATGAGGTGGAACCGAGGAAAGTTTTCCCTTACTGACTTCAATAAAGTATCCGGCAGCATTATTATATTTTATTCTTAAAGTAGGTATTCCGGTCTTTTCTTTTTCTGAAGCCTCATACTCAAGCAGGACTGAATTAAAATTATCATGAATTTCACGCCAGTGATCCAGTTCTTCAGACCATCCCTTTTTAATAATTCCGCCGTCGGTAAGAGAGGTTGAAGGATCTTCTAAAATGGAATTAAAAATTAACTGACAGATTTTTTCCGAAGAATCTGAAGCAACAAAAGAAAAATCATAAGGATGAAGATATTCTTTAACCTTTTGCCAGGCTTCCAGACTTACCCTTAAGGCCTGTAAATCTTTTGGATGTGCCCTGTCCATGGCAATTCTTCCGCTAAGACGCTCAACATCAAGGATTTTTCCAAGGTCCTCCTGGGTTTTATTTAATAAGGCAGAATCTTCATAAAAAGTTGTAATTCTCTGCTGGCGGTCTTCAATCTGACGTAAATTTGTTAATGGGAACAAAAGCCAGTTTCGTAAAAGCCTGCTTCCCATTGAAGTTTTTGTATAATTTACACATTCAAGCAGAGAATATGCTGAAGTACCATCCCTCATATTTTCTGTAATTTCAAGATTTCTTCTTGAAGAATCATCCATAATTAAAAAATCATCATCAAAATAATTTTGAATGGACCTGATGTGCAGTAAAGAGGTATTGGTTGTTTTTTCAAGATAATCAAGTAAAAATCCTGCCGGGATAACTTCGCAGGAATTTTCTTCAAGGCCAAAGGCCTTTAAGTTTACGGTTTTAAATTGTTCGGTAAGCTTTTTAAAAGAATAATCATAATTAAAATCCCAGTCAGGATAATATGAAACAGAAATATTTGTATAAGAGGATAATACATCCTGAACTGTCTGATTATTCTGCAGCGATTTTGGAAGAAGAATTTCTCTTGGAGAAGAGCGGTTTAATTCCTTTGCAAAGTTTTCTGCCATTAAGGAAGCAGGCCAGGAAGTTACCTTAAAAGAGGAAGTTGTAACATCTATAAAAGCAAAGGCTGCCCTTGCCTTATAAATACAAAGGGCGGCAAGATAATTGGCCTTATAACCGTCAAGATACTCTGACTCAACGGCAGTTCCCGGTGTAATGATTTCTACAACTTTACGCTCGGTTATGCCCTTTCCACCGCGGGGAATCTCGCCCACCTGTTCACAAATGACGATTTTTTTTCCAAGGCGCAGCAGTCTTGCAATATAAACTTTTGCTGCATGATAGGGAATTCCACACATGGGCTGATTCGCTCTGTGTGTGAGGGTTAAATTCAAAAGACGCGATACTTCTACCGCATCTTCGTTAAACATTTCATAAAAATCTCCAAGGCGAAAGAACAATACCTCCGATTTATATTTATCTTTAATCGAATGGTATTGAACCATCATTGGAGTTAATTCTTCCTGTGCCATTATAATCCAAGCTCAGCAATAACCTGATTAGTTATATCTACAGATGATGAGTACCACAAAATAGAATTTGATTCCTGTAAACTCAAAATCATGGAATAACCACCGCTTTCTGCTATTTTTGTAAGAGTATTGTAAAGTTTTTTATAGAATTCATCAGAATTCTGCAGGGTTTTCTGAAGGCTTTCCAGCTCTACATTTTTTGCATTGGCATATTCTGTAAGGTAATCCTTCTTTTTTGTAATTTCTGCTTCGATTTTTAAAACCTGGGCATCATTACCGTTTTTTTCCATTTCGAGTTTTTTCTGCTGAAGCTGTTTCAATTCATCAGTCTTTTTATTGATTTCGTCCTGAAACTCAGCCTTCTTTTTTTCGTAATTTCTTACTGGAGTTGAGTTACGAAAATATGCATTATAAACTTTTGCTGTATCTACAACGCCGAATTTTGTAATCTGCTGTGAAAAAGCAGGAAGCATTGTAAAAAGAGCAAATAAAGAAAAAAGTGTAAAAATCTTAAAATTCTTTTTCATATATAAACCTCAAAACTAGCGATTAACTAAATTAAATGAAAGAACAAACTGGAATGGCTGATCATCAAACTTAGGCACTCCGGTAGCAGCATCGTGCTGATAGCGGAAAGCAAACATTAAGTGTAATGGGAACTGCTGAATAAGGATTCTTATACCAGGTCCAAAAGAACAGTAGAAATCAGACATTTTAAGAGTTGATAAATCTGCAACTGTGTCTTTAATAGCACAGGTATCCCAGAATAAGTCTGCACCAAGAATGTTTGGAACAATTGGGAAGCGGATTTCAACCTGGTTAGACCACATGGCAAGGCCTTTTCCATATTTATAAGCTTCTGTCCAGCCTCGTCCATGGAACATACCGTCAACATAAAGGCGGTTTGAATCTGAAACTGTTGTTGAATAAGTTGGGAAAATAGCTGTAAAGTTCGAATAAAGTGATAAAACTGCCTTAAAGTCAAAGTTTTCTGTTACTGGAATATTAAAGAGGGTCAGATAAGCTTCTGCTTTTGTATCTGTCTTTAAGAAGAATTCTTTTTCAAGGCCAGGAACTAAACCATACCAGGCAATATTCTGACTTGCGAACCATCCTTTTGAAGGATTATAGTTAATATCACGATGATCAACAGAGAAAGAAGTCCAGATAGAGTTTAACCATCCCCAGCGGTTAGCAAAAGTAGAAATACCCTGGTCAACCGGAACTGTACTTGCTTCATCAAAAATATTATTTTTCAATGTATTTGAAATACCGGCAGAACCTGTTAATACGGCATAATCAAAATACCATCTGCGGCCAAAAGAAGTTCCTAAGCTGGCAGACCAGCTCTTGTAATTCATATAATAGTAGTACTGCTGTAAACCAAGGAAAGGATCAAAATAATTCTGTGGAGTTGTTTCTATAGAATGAGAGAATGATAAAGACTGACTGTAAGTAATAGGCAGATTACCAATCCAGTTCTGAGAATAAGAAACACTGAAAGACTGCTCTGTACTTGAAGCATTAACAGAAGTAGAAATAGAGCGGCCTTCTCCTGCAAGATTTGAGTTTTCAAGTTTTACATAAAGGGAAATTGGCATTGGGTTTGTAGGATCTGCAGAACCAGAGAAGGTCATACCAAAGTTGATATTTGTGGTTGACTGTTCCTCTACTGTCCATACTAAATCTACAAGATTTGCTTCTGAACCAGACTGATACTCAGGCATAACGCTTGAGAAGAACTGAAGGTTCATAAGGTTTCTGTAAGCAGCCATAATTTTTGCACGGCTGAAAATATCACCGCTTTCAATTGGAATTTCACGTCTGATTACAAAATCCTTTGTTTTTGTATTTCCTTTAATGATAATGTTTTCAACATGGCTTCTTGGACCTTCAGAAATTACAAGAGAATAAGAAATTTCGTGAAGATTTGTATCTTTTTGAGGTACAGGATAAAAATCGTTTGACATATAACCGTACTCATAGTATTTTCCGGCAATTTCCTGAATTGATTCCTGTAATTTTGTTTCGTTATAAGGAGAGCCTTCTTTAAGCTTACACAAGTCCATAAGCTCTTTTGTAGAGAAAACCTCATTTCCGCTGATAGAAAAGCCTGTAAAGGTATATTTTGCACCCTCATTAATTATAAAATTAATTGAAAGTTCATTTCTCTGTTTCTGCTCGTTTAATTCTGTATCAATTTTAACGTCAATAATTTCTGCATCTGCATAGCCTCTTTCTTTACAGAAAGCTACAATTGCAAGTTTATCCTGTTCCAAAAGAGAAGCCTGAAAAGCACCATCCTTCATAAAGCCGGATTCTTTTAACTGAAGTTTACCCCTTAAGGCACGAGGAGAAGCAATTGTAAGCCCCGTAAATGAAATCTCTTTAATTACAGTGCTGGAACCTTCATTAATAACAAAGGTTACCTCCACCCCGTTTTCAGTTTCTTTACAGGTATGACTTACACTTGAGTTTGTATAGCCCTTCTGTAAGAAATAATTTCTAAGTGTGCGTTCATCAAGCAGGACTTTTGACTCAACGTAAACGTCTGTTGCCTTTATTTTTATCTGATCCCTTAATTCACCATTACGGATTTTCTTATTTCCTTCAAAGTTAATGGAAGAAATTACAGGACGTTCTTTTACCTGAAAAACAAGAAGAACTGAAGACTGATTTTTTGAATCGTGCTTTGCGTATGGAACAATGTCATCAAACATTTCCATAGAATAAAGTCTGTCTAAAATATCATTGTAAACTTCATCATTAAAAGGAAGTCCTACGAAATTTGAAACAATACCTGATAAGTCTGATTTTTTAACGTTCTTAAGACCTTCAAAATCGATTTTAGAAATCGGCTGATCCCAGAACCATTCGTCATCTGCTTCTTGAGCAAAGATTCCACACAAAGGCAAAATTAAGGCGAACAAAATAGCAAGCGCTCTACGATGCATCATTTACTCCTGTTTTTTAAATCAAAATGTAAACTTCCACGACAAGGTAAGCGAAGTGGAAGGAACATATTGTTTATTCATTAATGCGTTAATATCCGGAGCTACATTCCATCTGATATTACCCAGAGGAGACTCCAGTTCCATACCGAATTCCGGCTGGAAAATCAAATTACCCGAAGAAAGCTGCTGTGCCTGTTTTCTCTTGTCGAAAGAAAAATTCAACATGGCATCAACATATAAATCTCTTTCAAGGTATTTACCAATATAAACAGTTGAATTATCAAAAAGGTTACCAAAAGTCAGATCATTTGAAAGACTATTATTTGTACTTCCTAAGGCTGTACTTAATGTATTCTGAATTATATTAGTTCGTAATGATAATATATCGAAATTAAGCAACTCTCGCAACTTATTTTCTATTTTACGGCCGATGGCGGTCTGGAAGGCGTAATCACTGGCGGCAAAAATAAAGTCTGTGGCCGAGTCTGAGTCTGCAAGGGCAATCTGTCCCAGAAGGGAAAGAATTTCTGACTCTGATTTTGCCGGAGTTGACGAGAACCTTGGGTTAAGACTTAAAAGATACTGATTATCTACATTCAATATGATTTTTACAGTATTACCCTTATCATCCTTTTCTCTTGTTTCTGCCTGTAAGGTAATCTTAGGGTTAGAAAGTCTTTCCGTATTAAAATTAATGTTTCCCGATTTGATATAGAAGTTACGGCTTACATAGGCAATATCACCGGATTTTACATCTACATTACCATCAATATGATAATAGCGGGCCTTATTGTCGCAGGTAACCACAAACTTTGAATTAGGAGCTATAACCGTTCTGATTAAAGGCTCAAAAGAAATGGCCGCATGAGTTCCGGTAGTTAAATCAAGGGTTGAAACAAAGTTCAAAGGATTTTCCGGAGGCTCTCCTCCACCCGCTAAAGAGGTAATATTTGATGAGAAGTTTACGTTTTCGCCATTAATAGAACCGTCTATTTCGAATAAGGCATCATCACCACCGTAATAAAGCCAGAGATCTGCAAGCATATCAGTTTCTACTGTAAAGAGATTTACAGAAAGTTTTCCGTGTACCCTTTCGTTATTTACAGACTTAAAGAAGCATTCCAGGTAATCAAAGGCAAAACCGTTAAAGACGATTCGGCAGTCTGCGTCAAGGCAAGGCTTATTCTTTACGCTGTAGGTATTTTTATTTACATAAATCTCATTATTAACAATGGTTACAGGGGTTCTTTCTGCCTGCAGTTTTACCGGAATGGCAATTGGAACCCTGGCCGCAGGGCTTTCTACCATAACCATACCGTTCATTTTTGGCTCTGAAGCAGTTCCCGTAATTTGAATGGAACCGTTTGCATGACCATTCTCTACAATTACCCAGTTATCGTAATTTATATATTCAAATACCTTTGCAACATCTATATCAATATTGTAAAAATCAAAATCAAGCTTATCTTTAAAATTACCCTTCGCATTAATTGTCATAATTCCCGGAGAATTAATATCAAGATTACAATCTCCGTTAGAAAGATATGTAAGATAAAGACCTAATTTTGGCCCCGAAATTAAACTTATAATATCTTTAGAGTACAAGAGGGTAAAATCCAGGGGCACTTCTTTTTTAAAGTGACTTCCGGTAAGGGTTTTTGATTTTATTGTTGCTACCAGAGATTGAGGAAGCATTTTTCCTTCTTCCTTTACGGCATCCTGAATGCAGATTTCCAGAGGAGCATTTATATACTTACTGGCATAGCCGGTTTTATATAAAAGGTTGATTTTGCCGGTAAAGGTATCCAGAGAAAAATTACAGTGGAAATCCTGTATGGAAGAACGACCTCCCGACATATTAAAGGAATCTACAGTAAGTTCATAATCCTCTAATACGGCAGAAGCATTTATAGTCTGGGTTTTGTTTCCTTTCTGCATAGACATATTTTCTACATTAAGGGAAACAAAAGGATGATTTAAGGTTCCAAAAGCGTTGACTGACGCTGTAAGGAAGTTATTTTCGCTCTTTACATCTACAAAGCGGTTTAAGTCCAGGTTTTCTGTCTGAATCTGGGCATTATAGTAAAGGGAATCTTTTATGGTCTTTAAGGAAAGTGCACTTAATTCAGGATTAAATACATTAAAGTCTATAAGCAGGTCCCTTTTTCCAACCGGAGCATACATATGAAGATTAAGGCCTGCTGAATCAAATTTATTCTGATTAAAATTAATTCTGAAGTCTGCATTTCCTTCCATGCTTGTAAACAAATCTGAATAGGTAATGGAAGAAACCTGGGAACCGTATTTTGTAATATTTGCAGTTAAAAGAAGCTTTGGACTTGTAACAACCTTTGCCTTAGAATCATCTAAATCAATTTCCAGGGAGGCAATTTCAACGTTAGGGCCATTTTCTTTTGTATAACTGAAGCTTGAACGGGTTGATAGTATTACAGAATAGTCTCCAGCCATAACAGGAAGATTTTCAAAGTTTATGTTTCCAAAAAACTCTTTCTGGCCGTTCACTTCTACATCAACAATAGTATTGTAATCACCAGAAATTGAAATAATATTATTAAGACAGGTTCCGGTAAAATGATAGGGAACATTTTCAAAAACTATATCAGAAGAAAAGAAGGCTTCCTTTTCGGCATAATTAATATTTACTAAGGCAGAAGCTCCCAGGGCATACTTTCCAAAAACCAGATTCATCTGATTGAGCTGAATTTCTTCTTCGTTACCGTTTGCAGAAATCATTAAAACCTGATTATCTTTTTTGGTGTTAGCAGCAAGGATATAAGGTATATAGTAAGAAATAGACTTAAAGTCCGTAGAAAAATAAGCATCGCCTGAAAGCATAAAACCATCTGCAGCAGATGAAAGGCTTTTTAAGGTAGAAGCAAGATTACCCTGGGTAAGCTGAAGTCCAAAATCCGAAATACTTGAAAGGAAAAGTGAATTAAGAGACATACTGGACTGTATGTATTTTGACTTTGTAAGATAACTACCGTCAAACTCTATAAGGCCTGGTTCTCCTTCACTCAAATTAGAATAATCATAGGCTTCAAAGGCAAAATCATAGGAATCACTCTGGGGCATAAACTTAAACTGTATGGCAGTTAATGCCTTCTGACCCAAAAAGAGCTGAGGAGCAAAGGCCATAAAGCCCTGATCCAGAGGGTCAAAATAAACTTCGGTAGAAACTGCATTTCCGTTAGCCAGCATAAAGTAAGGAAGATCAAAGAGGCCGGAAAGCTGCAGGTTCTTATAAATAAAATTCAAATCAAGGTTTGCGCTGCAATATGGACCTTCTGCAGACAATTTTTTTACGGTAAGGTTCTTTTCATTTGCAAGAATATCATAGTCAATTTCTATTCCGCCGCGGAAAACTTCTTTTGGAAGGGAAATATTTCCGGCAGAAGTAAAGAGCAGCTGCTTAGTATCTATATTACCGCTAAGACTTGATTCGGTATTTATAAAAAGTTTATTTATCCGGTTAAAAAGCTGTTTATTTTTATTTGCATTTACAACCGTAGAAGGAGAAAGCTTATCTGTCTGCAATTCAAACTTATAGTCTTTTGTCTTTATATCATAGGAGGCTGCCAGATGCAGGGGGATTACAGACTGAATTGTGTGTATATCAAAAAGATTCTGATTATAGGTTACCAGAAAATTCAGACGGTTTAAGGTATATGTTCCGTTAGAAAAATTATTAAGGCGGATTTCTATTTGAGAATTATCCAGTTCCTCCTGAATAACACCGTGAATATTTAAAAGTCCGCTCAAATTCTGGTTAAGATTGATTAACCTGGCACTGCCGCGGCAATTCATCTGGAAAGTAATATTTTTATTTCTTTTATTTCCGCTGAGCAGAAGTTCACGAAGCATTAAGGTGGAATCTATTGAAGCATTTTTATAAGAAAGATAGATATTTTTTATCTTTATATTCTGCGGAATAAAACTGAGAAAATCATTTAATTCCAGAGGCGGAGATTTTTTTTCTTCCTTTAGCTTTTCTTCAGAAAGATTATCCTTATCATCAGGACTTTTTTTAGAAATTTTATTAAGAACGGTAAATAACTGTGTAACATCAAGGCGAATGCCGTCAACTACAATATTACCAAGTCCCTTTTGCAGCTGACCTTTCAACAGGGGAATAAGCTTGTAAGACGCTTTTATGCGGTCAATCTGTAAAAGTTTTTCGCCTCCCAGTTCAACAATTTCAACATTCTTTACGCTGAAGGTCGAAAGCAGAGAGGGAGAAATAGATTCATAACTGATTTCTATACCATATTCATTTACCAGCTTCTGCTTAAAATTTAAAACAGCATTACGAACACCTTTTGTAATAGCAAACTGTACAGGAAGAGCAATTGCAAAAGCTGTAATGAAGAGAATAATAAAAATGCTGCGTCGTAATTTGCCGAATTTAACCTTATCCATTTTAAGTATAAGAAGCCCGATTTTAATCAAAATATTATATCAAAAAAACATTAAATTATATATAATGGTTATATGGTTTTAAAAAATTTTATTGTATTTGAAGGCATAGACGGAAGCGGAACTTCCACACAGATTAAAAAACTAAGGGACAGTAATCCCCAAAAATATATTCAGACTGCAGAACCCACCACGGGCGAAACAGGCCGTTTTTTAAGAAGAATTTTAAGCGGAGAAATTAAGGTAGACGAAAAAACTTCAACCTTTTTATTTGCAGCAGACCGCTGTGAACATCTTTACGGCGAAAACGGAATTATAGAATTATTAAAGCAGGGAAAAAGTATCATAAGCGACAGATATTTATTTTCCTCCCTGGCATATCAGTCGGTAAAATGCGGAAAAGACTTACCACGTCTATTAAATTCCACCTTCCCCCTGCCAGAATACCTTTTTTATTTTGAAATCAACCCCGAACTTTCCCTTGCAAGGGTAACTTCCCGCGGCGAAAAAAAAGAAATCTACGAGAACCTTGAAACTCAGAAAAAAACTGCAGGACTTTACGAAGAAGTAATTCAGGAATACGAAAAAAATCCTCAGGGCATGAAAATCATCCGCCTGGACGCTTCAAAAAGCATAGAGGAAGTTTATTCTTTTATTCAAAACATATTAAATAAAAATTCCTAGTTTCCGATAATCAGAGTGTGAAAAAATCTACTCTAAGAATAATTTCGGGCCTTTTATTTTTTCTTATTTCTCTTTCTAACCTGAACGCCTATATGGTTAAATACAAGGAAGACTGGTATAAGCTTTATCACGTACACTACCAGCAGTATCCTGATGACTGTATAGAAAACATTTACTGGCTTGAACAGGCTGTAAAGGCAGATTTTTGTAATCCCCAGTTTTGTGATTTTAAAGTTACAAACGAAAAACAATGGGAAAAATACCGCTATCTTTTCCAAATGCACATAAATCTTAAACTGATTGAACAGCATCTTCGTCTTGGAAGAACTTACGACAAAAAATGCATTTATTTTTATGACAGTCCCTGGAAAGATGAATATTTAAGAAATATGCAGAAAGCCTTAAGCTGCTATCAAGCAGGACTTTATTACTGGCAGGAAGCAAAAATCTGGTATGAAAAGGCAAACGCCCCTTCCTTTAACTTTTTGTTCATTACAGAAAAGCAGAACTGGGAAGACGAAAGGGAACGCATCTATACCGGGGAACTAAATTACGAAAGAATGCTTAACCGCGAAATTGAACGCCTTGAAAAAAACATTGCAGAACTAGAAGAAATGGATAAAAAATATTAGAATACCCTTCTATGAAACATGAAAGCATTGTAATAAAGTATCCTGAGCGTATTTTTCAGCCGGAAAATTCAGAAGTAAACTTCTATGATGATCTGCCTGATTTATACGATTTTTTTTATAATGAAAAAAGTGAAAACAGACGTTTTTTTATTACCGACGGTAATGTAGCAAGTCTGGACTGTATGCAAAAACTCATTGAAGTTTTTAATGATGATGTATACGAAGATGACTGTTTACTGGTATTAGGTTCCGGAGAAAAATACAAAAATCTGGACTCGGTTCTTACCATTGTAAAAATGGCTATGGAACATGGATTTACCGTTAGAGATACCTTTATTGGAATTGGCGGCGGCGTTATCTGTGATTTAGTTGCCTTTGCCGCTTCCATTTACAAACGGGGAATAAATCTTCAGCTGATTCCTACAACTCTTCTTGCCATGGTTGATGCCGCAATTGGAGGAAAAACCGGCTGCGATGTAGATAATCTTAAAAACATGATAGGAACAGTATATCCTGCTTCTAAAATTCATATTTTTTCTGACTTTACACAGTTTACTTCAGACAAGCAGTTTAAGTCCGGCCTTGCCCAGGTTTTTAAAACGGCCTTTGTAAAAGATTCGGAACTTTTTGACCAGATAAAAAACAATTCAGATTTAATTCTTTCGCGGGATAAAGCTTTATTACAGAAGATGATTAAAAGCTGTATAAAAGCAAAGGTCCAGATTATGCAGGAAGAAGCAAAAAAGGATTCTGAAAAAGGCTGCCTTCACTTAGGTTTAACCTTTGCCAGTGCCCTTGAAACAATGATAGGCCTTGGAATTCTTACAAACGGAGAAGCTGTAGCCTGGGGAATAAGCCGGGCTGTAACAATCAGCTGGAACAAGGGCTATTGTTCTACAGCATTTAAAGACCAGATGCTTTCCCTTCTTAATTTATACGGCTGGGAAACCGGGGCCATACCTGCCTTAGTTACTGGCGGAAGCTTTGCAGAAAGACTTATAAAAATCATGCACAATGATAAAAAGAATCTGACAGAAAAAATCAGGCTTACCCTGCCAAAAGAAGTTGGACAGGTAGTCATTGAAGATGTTGATGACAGCGAAATTTTAAAGGCTTTAAAATAACAGGTTATAAAATGGAAAACATTGAACATTATTTTGACTGGGCTGCAACAAGTCCTGCAGATGAAGATATTTTAACTTCTTCCCTTAAAGAATCTATGGAATGCTGGGCAAATCCAAGCAGCGGGCATACTGCAGGAAAAAAAGCAAGGGAAGAGCTGGAAAAGGCCCGCAAAAGCATTGCAGCAAAATTGGGAGTTCCTGAATCGACCCTTTATTTTACAAGCGGCGGAACAGAAAGCGATCAGATTCCCCTTTTGTCTGTATTGTCAAAGCCTGTAAAAGGCAGTGTTTTAATAAGTTCCATTGAGCACCCTGCCATAAGGGAACAGGCTTCTGTATTAACAAAGCTTGGCTGGAAGGTAATTTCCATTCCTGCAAATAAAGAAGGCTTTATAACTGCAGAGGCTGTTACATCTCTTTTAACTTCTGATACTCATTTAGTTTGTGTAATGGCAGTTAATAACGAGACCGGAGCCATTCAGCCTATTTACGAAATTGCAGATGCCATTAAAAAAGCAAGTGAAGGAAAAAGAAAACCAAAATTTCATGTTGACTGTGTACAGGCAGCAGGAAAAATCCCCCTTAAACTTAATTACCCCGGCATAGATTCAGCCGCATTCAGCGCCCATAAAATCTGCGGGCCTAGAGGGATTGGACTTTTATATTTAAAAGATTCCATTGATCCTTTCTTAAAAGGCGGCGGACAGGAAAAAGGCCTTAGAAGCGGAACCGAAAATCTTTTTGGGGCCCTGGCTTTTTCTAAATGTATTGACCGCTACTATATGACAGAAGAAAAAAAGCCTGAAATAAATACAAAAGAATTTGTAAAAAAACTTTCAGAACTAAAAAACTGTACTATTGTTCCACAAATCAGAACAGAAAAAGAAGAATGTTTTTCTCCTTACGTTGTTCAGGCGGCCTTTAAGAATATTCCGGGCAATGTAATGCTCAGGGCTCTTGATGCAGAAGGCTTTTACATTTCTACGGGAAGTGCCTGCTCAACAAAAAAGGCTAACAGGCCGGTTCTTGAAGCAATGCAGATTCCCCTCGATGTAAGGGAGACTGCCGTAAGGTTCAGCTTTGGACCTAAGACCACGCAGAAGGCTTTAGATGAACTTTTTGAGGCTGTAAAAAACATAAACAATAAGTTCCAGCATTAATTGTTCATACAATTGACCATAATATTATAAAAAAATAAAATGATATTATGAGTAAAAAGAAAAATCCTTTTGTAAAATTTTTGCTGTCTATATTAATAATATTGTTAATTTTAATTTTGATAATCACTTCCTGGTTTATATATTCTGCCTTTGACAGGCAGAAGCTTTCCCAGGTGGTACCAAACGATTATTCAATTTATGTAAGATGCGACAGTGCCTGGGACGCTTTTGAACCCCTTTTAGATTTAAAAGCAGTTGATTTAGTAGTAGCAGAGCCTTCTTTAAGTGCCATCCGCCCTTTTATCCTTAATTTCAGAAAATCTCATTTAAGATCCTCTTTCCTTGTAAAAAAACTTTTACAAAGAAGAATTGATATTGCCCTTTACGAAGATAAATCCTTTCTTTGTGTTGCAAACATGGGCTTTCTTTCGGGCATAACAAGACTGGCCCCTCTTATTACTGACATAAAGAAAATAGAAAACCTTACCTATGTAAAAACTAATGTAGATAATTTTTTCATTTATAAAAATCAGAATCAGCTTTTTTATATCATGCCTTACAAGAATCTTGTAATTATTACCGGCAGCGAAGATTTATTCAAAAAAGCAGTTTCTTTTACAAACGAAGAAAGTTACAGCCAGAAACAGCTGCAGCCTCTTACAGAAAAACTAAAGGAACCATTTAAGATTTCATGCAACAGTGAAAAACTTTTAAAAATGCTTTCAGAAACTTCTGCAGAAGAAGATTTAAAGGATGCCTACCTTCAGGGACTTTCGGATGCAGTTACCCTAGAAGAATTAAGTACCATCAGCCTTGAAATTTCAGAAAGCGACGTACATGTAAAGCTTAACCTCCCTTACAAATTAAACGAGGCCTATCAGGAGCATCCGCTGTCACTTTTATTCAAAGCGGAATCTACAACCCCAAGCCTCTTAAATAAAATACCGGAAAATACCCAGTATTATACCTTTATAAATTCATTATCTATAGAACAGTTGAAAAATGCCGCCTTTGCCCTTATACCTTCTTCTTATAAACTGGAAGATAAATGGCAGATGGCAGAAAAAGCTTCAAATGTAATATTCCATACAAGCCTGGAAGATGCAATTTTCAGCTGGACAGATGATGAGTTTTCAGTTTTTGCCCTGGAAGGAAAATCTGAACCGGTCCTTGCAATAAAAATCAGCGACGAAAAGAAAAGACAGCAGATTTTTGATACCCTCTTTTCTTCTATCATCCTTACAAGCGACAAAAGCCTCCTGGTTGATTCTGTAAGACTTCCTACAATTCAACTGCCAGGCTATCTTCAGTCTATTCTGGAAACCTTTGGCATCTACCTTCCAAAGCCATATTATATTGTAAGAGATGATTTTATTTATTTCTCTCAATCTCCGGAAAATCTTGTTAGCATAAATAATGCAGGTCACAATAATAAAAGAATTACCAACAGCCAGAACTGGAAGCATCTTTCAAACAAGATGTCACCTTTATCTACAGTAAGCCTTTATTATAACCTTGAGCGCAGTATTCCATTCTTCTTAAAGTCTAAAACAACAGTTTCAGAGGTTTTAAAACTTTATAACATTGGCCGTTTTGACCTCAGTCTTAAAAACAATGAAATTTTTGTTCAGCTTAAGGCAACCGTTTCAAAATCTGAATATTCTCCGGTAATTTCAGGCTTCCCAAAAAATACAAAAAAAGCCTCTCAATTGTGTAAATCAAACGATTCAAAATTTAACACAATCTTTTATCTGGAAGGAAAAGATTCTCTTTCTGCCCTTTCGCCTCAGACTCTGTCGGTAAACACAAAGCAGATAAAAGATATTGACTGGTTAATTCCAGCAAGCCCGGCGACAATTAAAAGCTGTCAGGGAGAATTATGGGCCATAAGCAAAAACGGAACAATTTATCTTTTAACAAAGGAACTTGAAATTGTAAAAGGCTTCCCTTTCTTTTCAGATAAAATCTGTGCAAAGCCAGCCCTTTATAAAGACCAGCTGCTTTTTACAACTACATCCGGTTATATCAGTATGGTAAGCAGCGAAGCTACAGAAACTTATTTTGAAAATAATTATTCAAGCACAGTGCAATATACTCCAGGCGTAAAGGATGATTATTATGCAATTTATGAAAGAGGTTTCTTAGGCGGCATTCACCTTTACAAGGGAACAGAAGCTGCAAAAACCAGCGGACTAAATCCTTTTATAGTTGAAGGCTTAGGATATACTTCTCCATGTCTGTTTAAAAAAGGCGGAAATATTTACATTGCCTTTATAACTCAGACAGGACTTTTATATATTTTAGATAAAAATCTTACGCCTCTAAAGAATTTCCCTCTGCAGCTGGATGGATTATTTTATGTAGACCTCAAAGAAGCAGACGGAAATATTTTTGCCCTTTCTGCAGAAGGATCTCTATTTAAAATTACCCTGGACGCTAACTTTACCCAGATAGAGATTCCATACTTAAAGGCAAAACAGGGAGTTATCACCACCTGCGATTACAACGGAGACAATCACACAGATATTTTTGTAAGCGGCGAAGGTAATACAGTCTACGGCTTTACAAGTCTGCTTGAAATGATAGAAGCATTCCCGCTTTCGGGTTATAATGAACTTGTATTTACAGATGTAAACGGCGACAAAAAAGATGACTGTCTTGTACTTTCAATAGATGACCATATCTTTGCCTATAACATTTTCTAAGAGGAAACTTTTTATGAAAAAAATTATTTTTTCTATTCTTACAGCAGCAGCCTTTTTCCTGACTTCCTGTGCAAGTCTTCAGCAGGATATATATACATCATCCTCATCTTCTGTAGTTTTTGATTCCATTCAGGAAGTAGAAAATACCTTTATAGACATTGACTGCAATTATATCTGCAGCCATAACCTTTCTTACCAGCAGGTGCAGAATCTTCTTAACAGTCTTGATACTTCTGACCAGCACCAGGAACCTGCCTTAAAAGCAAGGCTTCTTTCCATAAAGGGACTTTTATACCTTTACCAGGGAAAAGCCTCTAAAGCAAAAGAAACTTATATAGAAGCAAGAGTTTTACAGGCTAATGATTCTTATACCCTTCTTCTTGCTTCCAGATTAGAAAAATCAAATGCCGACCAGTTAGACTATCTTAATAACATTCTGCGAATAGAAAATGATGATGCTGTTATCCTTACAGAAAAAGCAAAGGTTTTGTATTTAATGCAAAGTTATGACCTATCTCTTGCTTCTATCGATAAGGCCTTTTTAATTTTTTCTAAAAATTCTCAGGAAAATTACAGAACCGGTTATGCAAAGCTTCAGGAAAATATCTGGAGAATGTATAAGCTTACAAATAATTTTGATTTACAAAATAACATCACCGCAAAGGAATTACAGAATACCCTTACAGTTCAGTCTATGATTGAATACACGGTAAACAATTCGACCCTCTTAAATTTCTTTACAGCAGGAAACAAATATAAAACTTCTGACCTGGTAAAAAAACTTGAGAAAGCAGGATATTTTTCAAGTGTAAAAGATAAAGAAAACCAGAATAAAAGTTCCCTGGAAATTACAAAATCTAAAAAACTTACAAGAAAAAATGCTGCAAGATTTTTATGGAATGTTTATATAAAGTCTCAGGGAAAAAATGACCTTGCAAGCCGTTATTCAGATTATTACACAAAGCTTTCTCAGAGCCATAATGTTTCAAGTCCTATTGCAGACATTAAAATAGAAGATTCTGACTTTGATGCCGTACTTGGCATGGTCGAAAATCAGATTATGGAACTGCCGGATGGAAAAAACTTCTACCCTTCAGAAGCAATAAGTCTGGTAGATTATTTAAACTGTCTTAAACTTTTTAAAAATTAATTTCAAAGTGGAGGCTTCATGAAAAAAATAATTTTTTCCCTTATTTTACTTTTATCTGTTTTTTCTGCTCTTGCAGGAAATGATTCAAAAGAAGCTGCTGCAGAAAAAGACTCTTCTTATACCGAGGAAGATTTTTTTATTGATTATACACTTAAACAGAAGGCTTCCCAGGACAGACTTGTTTTATTAAATAAAAAGGGAAACATGGCCAAGCTTGGAGAAGAAAAAATCGAAGGGCTTATAAGCGGAAGCCTCCACTACAAAACTAAAGTCAAAGGCCTTAAAGGAATTGTCACCCTTACCTATTCAAATTACAGCGATGAAGAAGGATGGATTTTCGACGGTCAGATAATTACAAAAGCCAACATGTATGCCGACGGAACTCTTGACGGCTGCGTAAGCGTAAAAAACATTGGCAAAGTTTATTATGAAAATGTCATTCTAAAAGACGGAAAAGCAGGCGGCGGTACCTACGGCATAGAACTTGAGGGCGGACAAAAAAAAGAAGTTGATTACAAATTATATTTTACAGCCTGCCCTGAGTAATTGTAGTATTCAGAAAAAATCATTATAATTTCCACATTATGGAAAAAATTCAGATGAAAAATGCCATCGCTGAACTTGACGGCGATGAAATGACTCGTGTTTTATGGAAGGTTATTAAGGACGAACTTTTAACTCCTTATGTAGAGCTTAAAACAGAATATTATGATTTAGGGTTGAAGAGCCGTGATGACTCTGATGACAAAATCACTTATGCTGCCGCAGAAGCAATCAAGAGATTACACGTTGGTGTTAAATGTGCAACTATTACTTCTAACCAAGCTCGTGTAGAAGAATACAAGCTTAAACAGCTTACACCAAGTCCTAACGGAATTATTCGTGCTGAACTTGACGGTACTGTTTTCCGTGAGCCAATTTTTGTAAAGAATATCCATGGAACAGTAAGCTGCTGGAAAAAGCCTATTGTATTAGGCCGCCACGCTTACGGTGATGTATATAAAAACTGCGAAATTAAATGTCCTACTGCAGGAAAAGCAGAACTTGTATTTACAGGCGTAGACGGAAAAGAAATCCGCAAAACAATTATGGATATGAAGGGACCTGGAATTATTCAGGGAATTCATAATCTTGATAATTCTATTGAAAGCTTTGCCCGCTGCTGCTTTACTTATGCCCTTGACCGCAAAATCAGCGTATGGTTCGGTGCAAAAGATACAATTTCTAAAACTTACGACGGAAACTTTAAGGCTATTTTCCAGCGTGTATTTGACGAAGAATACAAGACTAAATTCGATGCAGCAGGCATTGAATACTTCTATACTTTAATTGATGATGCTGTTGCCCGTGTTATGAGATCTGAAGGCGGCTTTATGTGGGCTACAAAGAACTACGATGGTGATGTTATGAGCGATATGATTGCATCTGCCTGCGGTTCTTTAGCTATGATGACTTCAGTCCTTGTAAGTCCTGACGGAAACTTTGAATACGAAGCAAGTCATGGAACTGTACAGAAACACTACTACCGCTACCTTAAGGGCGAAAAAACTTCTACAAACCCTGTAGCTACAATTTTTGCCTGGACAGGTGCCCTTGCAAAACGCGGTGAATTAGACGGAACTCCAGACTTAGTTGATTTTGCAAAACGTCTTGAAAAAGCTACTCTTCAGACAATTGAAGAAGGCTATATGACAGGCGACATTGCCCGCATTGCAGAACCTGCAGCTAAAAAAGTTCTTGATTCATGGGAATTTATTGCTGCAATCAGAGAAAGACTCTAAACATAAAAATCAATTGGACAAAACTGCGAGTTTGCTGACAAGCAAACTCGGTAGTGAGCGCAGCGAACGAAAAAGACTGTCGGAAAAACCGGCAGTCTTTTTTTCTTTGGGTCTTTATCAGCTTGAAGCAGATCCCTCAGGAATAAATAGTTGGAATAAATGATTTTATAGCGTTGTAAAAGAATGAATCTATATTATAATGGTAGAAGACAGGTATGAAGACCGTCAATTTTTGGAGGCTCGTCAACCGAAATCTCCAACATTTTTCTCTAAAAAATGGAAAGAAACCGAGGAGGGTTTTATGAAACACTTTACAAAACTTCTTGCATCCTTAGCTTTGCTTATTTTTATGGTAACCTTAACTGGCTGCGCCAATTCAAGCTCTTCTGACGACAACACAGAAGAAGAATATTTTTATTATGATGAAAAATCAGGGCTATTTGAGGGTTCTCTTGCATACACTACTCAAAATCCTACAATGCAGGCATTAATAACGACTTGTCTATATGAAGTTTATTGGAAAGTAAGTGATTATAAAGGTACAACAATCTGGCAGGAATATGTAAATAATGGTACAAATGGATGGATCACTATATATACAGGTTCAAAGACTGCCGGAGTCGGAACAGGCATTTTCACTAGCCCTACACAGGAGCTTATAAAATGGTGTGATGTGCCTGGAGTACAGGTAGACATAGTCTTTACATTTACAACAGGAACATCTTATCGAATGGCTAAAAAAAATGTATACCATGGTTATAAAGCAAATCTGTCACAAAATATTTCAGATTATTATGGATATTCTATATCTACAGATGATACAGACTGCGAGTTTCTTTTAATCCCCGTTGTTAATGATGTAAAGATAAAATCAGCAAAAGCATATACAAAAGGGGGGTACAGTTCAAGTGCTAATATAAACTGGGAAAATTATTCTAACGCCTATGAATGTGTAACACGAGATGATATAGGTTTCAGTTTCGTCCCTCCTTTAATAGAAACTAAGCGAGAATGGATTGAAGAATTACAATGCTATAGTGAAATAAAAGATGAAATAATAAAACTTGAATTAAAAACATTAGACGGACGTTCAATAACGGTTGAAAAATAATACAAAAGAAATAAAAGGAGAAATAAAAATGAAAAAGATATTATTTACGGTATTATTTACAATTTTAACATCAGCATGTATGTTTGCGGCTCCAAAAGAAATAGTAACCATAATAGAAAATTTTTGCAAACACGGAGTATATATAAAGGCAATTTATAAGAATGGAGATGTAAAAATACATACGGCAAATCAAAATGGCCGAGGAAACGGCTGGTTTGATATAGATGATAAAAAAATAACATTAAAACCAACAGCAGGTTTTACATCCCTAGTAAAAGATGATGAATTCCACTACGCTAAATGGGAAATAACCGCTGATGAGGATGGAAATATAATACTTATAGAAAAGTAAAAGTATTTAGGAACAAAACCTAACATAGCTTCAAAAGCAAAAGCCTTGAAATTAATTTCAAGGCTTTTTTTAATTTATTTTCCTCTAAATAAAGGACATCCTATTTTCATTAATTCAGTATAACTACCAAATCCAAATTTAATCAAACTCGACAACACATTGGTCAACATCTTTTTTCCTATCAATTTGTAAGAAGTCACCAGATTGCCCCGCTCCAAGGCTCCGTTGCGATGTCACCGCTGCTGCAATCTCCAACACAAAGGCATCTTTTGTATAAAAATCATATATTTTGGTAAAAAATGACAAAATATATGACAATTAGAACAAAAATGTTTCTGTACTCTTAGGAAAAATCATATAATTTAGATAAAACAACTAAATTATATGACATTTCGAATAAAAAATAGCACCTGTTTTGTAATCAAAAAGGTCAAGTCCAAATTCTGGTGTAAATTCAAATCCTGATAAAATCCCAGTTAAGCGGCTTCAAGAAACTGTTTCTGTAAAAGAGCAATTTCCTGAAGTTTTATTTTTACTTCGACAGTTACCTTTTCT